>Ga0208371_1000002_pt1 | contig 395161 bp, 324 predicted proteins | sample SubbioCR12Aug_1A_FD_184827 | JGI IMG/M metagenome (GOLD analysis project Ga0208371, IMG submission 184827) | Serpentinite rock and fluid subsurface biosphere microbial communities from McLaughlin Reserve, California, USA - CR12Aug_1A (SPAdes) | ecosystem: Environmental > Terrestrial > Deep... | reverse complement strand
AGGTCGTAGCGCCTGAATCCTACTACCCCGACATGAAGGTTGCATTGAAAGATGCAGCCTTTTTTGTTTTTTGGTAGTCCGGTGAGCGCATTTCGTCTCGCCCCGGGCGAGAAGGTCGTAGAGCCTGAATCCTACTACCCCGACATGAAGGTTGCATTGAAAGATGCAGCCTTTTTTGTTTTTGGTAGTCCGGTTAGCGCGTCCCGACTCGCTCCGGGCGAGAAGGTCGTAGAGCCTGAATCCTACTACCCCGACATGAAGGTTGCATTGAAAGATGCAGCCTTTTTTCTTTTTTGGTAGTCCGGTTAGCGCATTTCGTCTCGCCCCGGGCGAGAAGGTCGTTCAGTTAGTTTTCTTGTTCGCCCGGAGATCCATCAATAAACACATAATATATATATGTAATTTACTGAATATGAATAAAAATGAATTGATATTTGTTTACTTAAACAGTATCTTTACCAGACTTTTCTGCGCATACCCCGGAATCCTGGTGCAGGCGGTTTGCTGTTGTTAACGGATATATTCATTTTCATGATTTTTCGATCCGGAAAGTATTGCCAGCCTGTGCAGCGCTACGCCCTGCGTCTGTTGCCATTTTCAGCCAATCACATTGTTGTTCCGCCTCTCTTCCTGCCAGCGGAACTCTTGTCAACTTAACACCTTATTATTATGAAAACAAAAGCCATCTGCATTGTTATCGCGCTTCTGCTTGCCATGTCGTGCAAGAAAAATGAGCCCACCGACAACAGCGGTTACACCGCGCAGCTACAAATGACCCTCGACACAAGCTGGGTATCGTTTGTCAGCCAGGCACCCCAGGCAAGCGGCGGACTGGGTGTTTACATTGTGTGCCCCAAGGGCACTTATTTTATCTCTAAAGACCTCGGTCATGGTGCAGGTCCGGATGCACATTTCAGGGCCGCAAGCCTCACAAAGACCTTTGCTGCTACCGCCATCATGTTGCTCGATCAGGAAGGAAAGCTACGGATCGACGACACCATCAGCCACCTGATACCCGGCACCATGCAGCCCTATCTGCCCGACGACAGCTGTTACCAGATTCCTTTCAAAGACCAGATCACCATCAGGCAACTGCTGTGCCATCAGGCCAATGTGTTCGATCAGGTGAACTCCATCATTCCGGCTACGGCCGATGCCTGGTATGCCGGCCAGAATTATTATCTGGCCATAATCACCCAGGTGAACCGTTATTATCAGTTTTCGCTGGATGAGCTCGGCTACCTCATTTCGCAGCACCAGCTTACCTATGGCCCTCCCGGAAACGGACATCATTACAGCAACGGAAATTATACGCTCTTGGCCAAAATCATCGAAAGGGTGAGCGGAAAAAGCTGCCAGGATTATATCCAGGACGAAATTTTAGCCAAAAACCAGCTGAATGAAACCAGCCTACCCTACCTGGGTACCGACACAGCCCTTCCGGCTCCTTACCTGCATGGCTATCTGTACATGAACGATTTCAGCATTGATTTCACGAACTTCAATATGTCGTGGGCCATGGCCGAAGGCAATATGGTAAGCAACTTCAGTGACCTGAGCCGGTTTTACAGCCAGCTGCTTTCGGGGAAAACAAGTCTCAGCATGGCGCAGGTGAACAGGATGATGGATTGTCCGGCTTCAAATGATTCATACGGACTTGGCATTGAATACATTGAAGGTCTCGGTTACGGTCACACGGGAAGCCATCTCGGTTACCTGACCATTGCCGTGTACGACCCTGACACCGAATGGATGGCCATATCTGAAAGCACGCTTTACCCCCAGGACTTTGGCCTGAATGCAACCGAAGGCAAGGCCATTGTGGCCATGTTGCGGAAAATGAAGCAAACCCTTGGCTATTGAAAAACCAGGCTGAGCTCAGCCTCTTTTCATATCTTCGTGTCGAAAAACAGCAAATCGCCTGGGTTTTCTAAGTTACTGTATACTTGTGTCTTATATTTCTGGGTTAAGCAGTCTGTCAGGAAGAGGGTTTTAAGGAAGTTTTTAGCTAAAAGCCGCTTTCGGCCACAGAATGTATCGCGCACATATACAGACACTAACGCAGGGTAGCAAGTTGGCTGAGGGGCATTTATCAGGGCTAAAAATATTTTTTTCAAAAATAATGTTGGTATGTGAAAATATTTACCTTTGTCTTGGTTTAATTCAATCTTTTTCAAGAAGTAAAGTAGTAAAAGCGTATTCCTGAACTCACCCTTCTGATGACCATTCACTCACCCAGCTTTTTGAAAAACAATCATTCATAATCTATTTAATTAATCATGAACATTTTTGTTGCAAAACTGAACTTTAAGACCACCAGCGAAGACCTGTTGGCATTGTTTGAACAATTTGGAGAAGTAACCTCTGCCAAAGTTGTGATCGACAAAGTAACCAATCGCTCAAAAGGATTTGGTTTCGTTGAAATGCCCGATGACAACCAAGCCTATGCTGCAATCAACGAGCTTAACGAAGCTGAAGTTGACGGCAGGACGATCGTTGTAAAGAAAGCACGCCCAAAAGAAGAAGGTGACAACAGGAATCGCGGCGGCGGAAGCGGCGGTGGCGGCGGATACAGAAATCGCTACTAAGAGAAGCTTACATAATACAAAAGACGGGATATCCCGTCTTTTTTTTGCATCGGCTTAAGGGTTCGAAAGGCCTAAATGCGTATCTTTGCAGCCGATTTGCCAAAAACTGGTCTCGTAGCTCAGCTGGATAGAGCAGCAGCCTTCTAAGCTGCGGGTCGTGGGTTCGAATCCCGCCGGGATCACCAGCAATCAGTAACCACTTGTAAACCTTGTTTGCAAGTGGTTTTTTCTTGTCTTCGTGAACCAAAACCATCAGCGCAGGATAAACCCGCCGGTGATGAAAGCAGCCACCCACCAGATGTAAGCAAAACGCGTATACCGGTGATACAGCAGCGGTACAGCGGTATTGAGTCCATTGGCAAGGTAGAGCCGCCAGGTAAAAAACGCATCGACAAGCATGAGCAGCAGGGCACTGTATCCGATGTATCCGTGTATGGTGATGATTTTCCCCGAACTTACGATCATCAATATGGTGGCGATGATATCGAGACCAACGCCCATGGTGATGAACAACAGGGCGTTTTTGGTCAGCTTTTTCGAAAACTGCTCGCTCAGCACGCCAATGGAATAGGCTGTGAGGGCAAGGATCACCGTTACGATGGCCAGTATCAGAATGAGTTTCATAGGTGTGGTTTTAGTGGTTTTTAGTAGCTTAGGTGAAAATTGCAAGCCCATCTGTTGGGCTTACCGCATCAGTTCGCTTAGGTCGGTACCCTGTTCTATCTCCTGTGGCTCGTTACCATAACGGAAAATCCTCAGTTTACGGTGGCCTTTCAGCATGAGTGTGCTACCTTCCAGTTCGAGCAGACTGGCTTCGCGCAGGCCAACGACAGTGTTGTCCCTGTTGATGGCCAGAAACTCCTCGATGCGCTGCTGGCGTGTCTCGCCGCCATGTCCTTCAGGGTTGGCATCGAGGTAATGCGGATTGATCTGAAAAGGAACCAGGTTCAGGCAGTCGAAGCTGGCCGGCTGTATGATCGGCATATCGTTGGTTGTACGCAAGGTAGGACAAGCCACATTGGCACCGGCACTCCAGCCCATAAAGGGTGTTCCTGCCTGGGCTTTCTTTCTGATGGCCGTCATAATGCCCAGTTTGTGCATCATTGCCACCAGGTGGAAGGTATTCCCCCCTCCTACAGCGATGCATTCGGCCTGCTCTACAGCAGCGACGGGATCCTTGGCATGGTGAACCGATGTAAGGCCCAGACCTAATGACTTAAACACGAGCGCAACGCGTTGCTCGTATACATCGTAGGAGTCGCTGAGCGAAACATTTGAAAGGTTTACACCTGCGAAAGGCACAAACAGCACCTGATTCACCCCATGCTTATGGGTGAAATCTGTGATAAACGGCTGTGGCCATCCAAGGTAGGGTTCGCCGGCATTGGTTGAATTGCTGATCAGTAAGAGCTTCATAGGATTTATTTATTGGGTTTGTGAATCTATTTATTGCGCGTGTTTATGCTGTCTTCATAGGCCTTACAGAACGACCTGAACCATCTGTCGCTGCCCACATAGGCATCCAGCTTTTCCTCAACAACGACGCGGGCGCCTCCCCTGAGGTCTTCTTTGGCCACCATGGCACCTAGCTCAGCCTGGGCCTGTTTCGTGTTTTTCTCATCTTCCCCGAGGTCTTTCAGCAGACGCAGGCAACGGACGGCTTCATGCTTCATGGCTTTTTGCGTATACCACGAAAGGGCAGTGAAGGTAAGGCTGGAGTTTTTCTGATTTTCAAGAAAATCAATCACCCGCATGTGGGTCTGGTTCAGGTCGCTGAGATGATATTGATCAATTTCCTGGTCAAGTTTCACATAATTGCCGATGGCTGCAGCAAAGCCCTGCTCAAACATCTGCTTCATCACGGCGTTGTACCGTTCAAAGTAGCTGAAAACCAGTTTGTACTGTTCCTGGTAAAGCAGGGCTTTCTGTGCATCGATGCCGCACCCGGGATTTTCGTTGGTCAGGGTCAGGGCCTCAGTGATCTTTTTCCTCAGTTCATCAAAGCGTTCAAAGCGCAGGGCGCGGTCGGCCTGTAGCATCAGTTCATCGTAGCTGAGCTTGTTGTTCAGACAAATCCTGTCGATGATTTTGCGGTCGAGGGCTGCAAAGGCCGCCTTGATGTCGTTGTCGCCTTCAAGGCTGTAGGTTTTTTGGAGGTCGCCGGCTTCTTCGTAAATTTTCCAGGCAGCATCAAGTTCATTGGCCCACACCTTGATATTTGCACTTTGGATTTTCTGTATGATCACGGGTTTGGCGGCTGTAAGGGTAAGCGAGTCAAGGGGCTGTTTGAAATTAAGGTTAAAACTGCCGGCAAGATCCCTGGCGATATTAAAGGTAGCAAGTGCTTCACCGGCATTTCCTTGTTGAAAAGCGATCACTCCCCTGTCGATGGTTTGATTGAAAACAGGTTGCTGAATGCTGCGTTTAAGCGCATCGGCTTCAGTGGCATTTTCGAGGTACGCCATGTGTTCATTCCGGTACTGACGGGCATAGTCTGTATAAGCATCCGCATTGGTGATATCGCCTTTTTTGAAATATTCATCAGCGGTATTTACAAATCCCATAAACACGCCATTGTGTGCCCGTTGAAGTCCAAGCTGCAAGCCGGGATATGATTGGGGTAAGGCGTTGAGCGCTTTCAGGTAGTTCTCCATCCGGTTAAAGACGGCCACGGCCTCGTTGAAGCGGTTATATTCGAGTAAGTTGTTTCCCTTGTCGCAGTATAACCTGATAAAAGGTGCAACGGCAGACTCAATATTCCAGTCGTAGTCTTTGCCCAGGCGCAGCTGTTGGAAGTCGATGGCCTTGTTGATGTAGCTGTCTGCCATGGTGTAATTGTCCACTGTAAGCGATTTTTCAGCGATCTGCACAAACGACTTAAAAATTCCTTCCTTTACCAGCTGCCGGTTTGCCATCATGCTTTTGTCTTCGCGCACATAAGGCAACTTCTGATACAGCGAAATGGCATCTTCGTAATAATCGAGGGCATGCGTAAGGTCGTCGCGCTGCCGCAGCGAATCGCCTTTGCTCACAAGGGCTGCATAAATCAATTGTCCGGCCGACATGGCAAAATAATGCTGGTCGATGGAAATAAACAACTGCTTGAACTCCTCGTCAGCCACGATTCTTCCGGTATTGTAAAATAGCTCACTGTCGAGGTAATCGATGTGCATGGAGTTGTAACGAAACCCATCGAGGCTCGATATCAGTGCCACCACAAAGTCACCGACTTTTTCCTGTTCAATGCCATTTTTCTCAATCACTGCCAACAGCAGGGTTTTCAGCCTTGTCTGCATCCTGAAGAGCTTGTCATAGGCCACAATCAGGTTTCCCGGATCGGTATTGCTCACACGTGGCTCATCACCACGGATAATATCCAGGCATTGCTTATTCACTTTTCGGCAAATATCCCAGTAATTAAACAGGATGTCGACCTGATTTTGTTCGGCAACACCTTCCCTGTTAATGCGGCGCATCACGCTGTCGACCAGGTTGACTGCAGCCCAATAGTTGTTGATCCGCCTGATTTGCTGATCGAAGCGTTTAACAGCAGCTGTTGAGAAGCCTATGTTGCTGATTTGCCCCATAATGCTTGTTCCCTGCAGGAAATTGTCTCCTTCGTATAGGGCGAGCCTGGCAGGGGTGTTTTCTTCAATCCTGACATCCGTAAAGTTCCTGAGCAGCTCGTTGTTGCCGTTGAGACGCAGGCTGTAGCTTCCGGAAAAAAGATCCGGTATCATGAAGGGAGTGATTTCGAATCCGCGGTATTTGGTATCGCCTGTTGTGCTCACTGCTGGGAGGCCAAGCTGAATTTCGACCGATTGGCCCTCCTTCCTGATGACCTTGAAATGCGACACCATGCTCACCTGAAAATGAAGGTCTTTTTGCTTTTTCTGACTGCTAGTGGCAAGCGTATACAGCATATAGTCGGTGTTGCGGGCAAATTCCGTTTTTTTTCCTGACACCAGTGTCATCTGCTGAACCTTTTGCGATTCACCAATGAGCTGCTGCGCCGAAACCTGAAGAGAAACCAAAAAGAAAATCCCGTATAAAATCCCTTTGTGCATAAAGACCGCCAATCAAATTCAAAAGACAAATGTAGCAATTTTGGCTTGGCTATGCCTGCCATGTCCCTTAGCTGGTTTATTGGTTTAGGGTTTCCCATTGATCATACGGCAATGGTTTTAAAACGAAAACCGTGGAAATGCTGAATAGTTGGTCAAGTAAATATCCGAATCCGGAATTTGCTCAGAAACTGCACAGAAAACATTTCCGGCTATTTTTGTCAGCTTACCCAGGTTAAATTGTTCGGCTAACAGCATATCGTAGTTTATGTTCCCAATTTGAGACTACTGTGTTTCAGCTACAAATGTATTGTTGAATTGTTGCAGCTGATGAACTTACTCAGCACAAAAAAAAGCCTTTTACCGGCATGAAATGGTATTTTGTTAAAGCCAAATGCCCCCCCTTTCAGTTGAAAGAGGGGGCATCATGCGAACCTAATGTTTTGTCAGGCCGGAATGTGTTTAGTTTCCGATCTGCGTCGGATAAATCAGGCTTGTATTTCTGTATCCTGTATTGTTCAGATACCAGTCGGCATAATTTGTGCCACCGCTCTGTGCCCATTCGGCGAACATATGGTAAGCGCCAGTGATGTCCTGGAATTCGATCACCCAATCAAATCCTTCGGCAATATTAATGGCCCATGGATGGTTGTTTGCGGTTACAAAGTAGCGTCCATCGGCAACAGATGAATTGTCATCAAATTGACCAAAGTAGGTGTCATCAAACAGGTCTGATGGTTCGTAGTTTGGCAGGTGTACTTCAAGTCCGCGTGCACCTGGTGCACCGTTCAGGGTGGAGTTAACGATGATAAACGGATTGAATGAACCAATATTTAACTCGCTGTAGGTAATTGCGTTATCAACGAAATTGATGGTAACAACCATGGTTACCGGTTCGGTATAGGCGTATTCGAGTTGTGTATTGACCCCAATTCCACCGGTTGTTTGTGGCATCACCCTGCGGGCGTCGTCATACACAATGATGGTTGCCTTGCTCTGGCCGTTTTCGACGCCATTGCCTGCAATGCTGAATACAGTACTGTTTTCAACATTGGTTCCGCTTACCGAGGCAATATCTGAAGGCAATACTGTCGGCAGTGTAAACCCGAATCCATTGTGATACGATGCGCCGAAAGCTTTGATGACGAAGGTGGCTGTAATACTCTGAACGACTTCAGCACTGTTTTTGTTCACGGCAAAGTTATAGTCAATGATCAGGTCATTGAAATCATAGTCGCCTTTTCCGGGCCACAGGTCTTCGTAAGCCAGTGTACCGGCAAGCTGGTCGCCATCATCGTCGCCGCCGCATCCGGTGATAATTTCTTCGAGCAATCCACCAGCCGGGTTTTCAGCGGTCAGTTTGAAGGTGTCTTCGCTGGTTCCGGTAGCAGTAATATTTAAGGTCTGGTTAACCGCCAACTGGTAGGTCCCGCTGCTGATCTGAACATTGTTCTTATATAGGGTGTATGCTTTTGCGGTGGTCATGCCTCCGTCGCCTGTATTGCTGATAGTAAAAATCACATCAGGCTGGGAGCAAACCGATGAGAGTTCAATGTATGGATCTTCTTCATCAGGGTTTTCAGGGCAAGTGAGGGTATTTCCACTTACACCTTCGTGAAAACTAAGGATGATGTTTTCGGCAGCAGTGGCGTATTCTGAAGCTGTATGGCCATTCAGTCCGCCTCCGCCGAGGGCGATTTCTGCCATGGCCAGGAAGTCGTTCACTGACATATTAGCAAAAGGGCCATCGATGAAAACGAGATCACCCAGTTCATAATCTGGGTTTGTTCCCAGGTATCCGGCAGCGTTAAAATCCCGGTTAAGCCGTGCTGCAATGATCTGGTCAGCCATATTGCCAAGGTGAAGTCCTTCAGCAGGATTAGTCCAACTTTGGGATAATACAGCTGGTCCGCCGCCACCAGGAAGGTAATCCTGCACATTGATGGAAGCGTTAAAAGTGATTGTATAATGGGCAGGATCGCCAACGATAAAGTTTACCGGGTACACATCATCAAAATGAAGGTCGCGCAAGGTGCCTACATTATTGCCATTAGCCACACTGCCCCATCCACCTTTTGAGTAAGTAATAAAACCACTCAGGTCGCAACCAACAGTTTCTGTTGATCTTGCGCTGAGGTTGAAATCGTAATACAGTTCACCATTGCTTACAAATACCATATTTGGTCCGGTGGCACCACTGTAGGTAAGCTTAAGCTCATTCAGGTAAGTAGGAATGGTAACTTTTGTCCTGATGGTTCTGGAGCCATCTTCGGGGTATCCCCTGAAATAGCGTTTCGATCCATCGCGGTTGGTGATGATCAAGGGCTGAATATCGCCATCTGCTGGCAATTTCACCGTAACATCCAATGTTTGTGTTGTTTTCCAGTCGAAATCAGCCGGCACAACCAGGTCGCTCACCGACTTGATGGTCTTGTCCGGAGCAGGATCGTTGCTTTTGTTGCAACTGATTGCCAGTAAAGAGGCAATTAAGAGAATGAATAAGTAATTCGTTGTTTTCATGGCCTTATGTTTTTAGGTTCGTTTTCATTATTCCAACAATCGTGCCAATGTTTTAACTTGTTGAATATATGATTGTTATAATAATACACTGAAACAGAAAACTCGCTATTTCGGGACTAAATTCCGATAATCATGCGGCTTGTTGTCTAAAATGGACACCTGTGTAGCAAAAAATGCTGTTAGCATGGAATACTTTTACAACCAATCAAAGATAAGGCAATCCGGACCCTACTAACATATTCTTTTTCATTGCACGGGGATTGCTCACGAGTATCTCCAGCAAATTGATGGTTATGAAAACGGGGCGTTTTGGAATAAGGGAAAGATGTGGTCACAAAAAAAGCCCTGCTGATCAAAAGATCATCAAGGCTGATTTGTCATTTTGGTGCCCAAGAAAAGACTCGAACTTTCACGACCGTGCGGTCACTACACCCTGAATGTAGCGCGTCTACCAATTTCGCCACTTGGGCTTTAACACCTAAAAATAAAAGAACGTGCCCAGGACAAGATTCGAACTTGCACACCGTAACCGGCGCCAGCCCCTCAAGCTGGTGTGTCTACCAATTCCACCACCTGGGCTAAAGGACTGCAAAAGTAAAATATTATTTCATTCCCTGCAGCATTTGGCGGTATTTTTTTTTAGCATTTCAACTCGCACTGCTTTTACACAATTGTTATATTTGACCTACATATTAAATCCGCTACAGATGACGCAGCTCAACGACAAGGATCTTCAGCAAATCAAGCAAAAAGGCATTGATAAATTGCAGATTGACAAACAAATAACTTCCTTTGTGAAGGGATTCCCCTATGTAAAACTGGTTGCTCCGGCAACTGTTTCAAGTGGGCTGCTGGCCCTGTCTCCGCATGAAGTAGATCAGTGGATCAGGCATTTTGATGAGCAAAAAGACCGGTTTAACCTGTTAAAATTTGTTCCTGCCTCAGGCGCAGCAAGCAGAATGTTCAAGCACCTCTTTGAGTTTCTGCAGGAATTTGATGGCAGTGAAGCTACCGTTGCTAAACTTTCAGCCGAAGCAGGCTTTAATACTGCTGCATACTTTATTCAGCATATCAGGAAGCTGGCGTTTTTCGACAGCCTGTCGAAGAAATTAGACGCAGCCGGAAGCAATATTGACGAGCTACTCAACAACAAAGCCTACGACAAGGTTATTGAATTCCTGCTTTCTGACGAAGGCCTGGGATACGCCAACCTGCCCAAGGCATTGCTCGAATTTCATGCCTACCCTGCCGGGAGCAGGCTGGCGCTTGAAGAACACCTGATTGAAGCCTTCCACTACACTACTGACGAGCACAATGTCGCCAGGGTTCACCTGACCATATCACCTGAACACCGCTCTCGTTTCGAAGAAGAAATCAGCCGCGCAACAGCGCTATACGAGAAGTTGCTGGGTGTGAGGTTCGAAATCAGCCTGTCGGAGCAAAAGTCATCCACTGACACCATCGCCGTTGACCTTAACAATGAGCCTTTCAGGAATGAAGATGGCAGCCTGCTTTTCAGACCGGGAGGACATGGCGCACTGATTGAAAACCTGAACGACCTCGAAGAAGACATTATTTTCATTAAAAACATCGACAATATTGTTCCCGACCGCCTCCGCAACGACACTTACCGTTATAAAAAAGCACTGGCCGGATTGCTTATCGACCGGCAGGATAAGACCTGGGACTACCTGGACCTGCTCGATAGTGGCAACCTGATGAGTGAAGAAATTGAGGAAATCAGGCGATTTGCAGCGGAGCAACTGATGATTGCCATTCCGCCAGCCTTTGATGGCCTGAGCGAAATTGAGAAAATTGACTATCTGTTTGTTAAATTAAACAGACCTATCCGGGTTTGCGGCATGGTTAAAAACGAAGGTGAGCCGGGAGGCGGACCTTTCTGGATTGAAAACACCGATGGCGAAGTTTCACTGCAGATCATCGAATCATCACAGATGGACCTGAAGAATAAGCAACAATCCGAGCTCATTGCCAAATCAACCCACTTTAATCCTGTTGACCTTATTTGCGGTATGTACGATTTTCAGGGCAATAAGTTTGATCTGAAGGAATACATTGATGAAGAGACAGGGTTCATTTCGCTGAAGTCAAAAGACGGCCGTGACCTGAAGGCGCTTGAGCTGCCGGGCTTATGGAATGGAGCCATGGCCGACTGGATCACGATTTTTGTCGAAACCCCGATCATCACCTTCAACCCGGTGAAAACAGTCAATGACCTGCTGAGGCCGCAGCACCAGCCTGCTTAAGCGCGCTGTGCAGGCTGTCTTTTTTCGGCTGGCTTAACCAGCCAGGACGACAGCATAGCTGTGATCAAGGCAACAATAAAGGTCAGCATCCTTGTGGTAATGATTTCTTCCATGCCCGAACTGATCCATATGATGGTAAACAGCATGCCGGTTATAATGGTGATCACCACTGCCCTGCCATGGTACTTTTCCCAGAAGAGGCTTAGCAGAACGACCACTGAAAATGTCCCGCCGATACCAGCCCAGACATAACTTACCAGCGTAAAAATCAACTGCTGGTTGATTACCATCCCGAGCAGCAAGGCAACCACGGCCAGCGAACCTGTCACGATCCGTGACTGAAGCAAGGGCGCTCCCTTTGTGTATCCCATCGACTTTAGGGCAGGCCTCAACAGGTTTTCGGTGAATTCTGTTGCACTCAGGATCAGCAGCGAATCCGCTGTGGAGATCATGGCAGCAATGGCTCCTGTGATTAAAATGGCAGCGATGGCCGGAGGAAATATCCGCATGACCACTGACGGCATCACAAACTCCTGATCACTCAATCCGTTGGGTCCGAAAATTGCCAGGCCGATCCAGCCAAGCGACAGGGCGCCCAGGTACGCAATCACGGTCCATGCAATGCCGATATTGCGTGCTTTCCTGGCTTGGCGGGCATCAGCAATGGCCATGAACCGGACCGACAGTTGTGGCTGACCTCCCAGGTAACCAAAGAACCAGGAAAATCCACCTGCAATAACAATTCCAGCCGGAAATCCCTTGCTGATGCCGGTGAGTGAGGTGTAGCCATCACCTGCCGCTGTCAATGCTCCGCCAATGCTGTCAGCAAAAAGGCCTGGTTCGTGCTGAATATAATAAAGGCCAACGATGGGACCTACAGTGAGCGTGGTAATCATAATAATTGCCTGCACCACATCGGTATACACCACGCTTTTAAATCCACCATATAAGGTGTAAGGCACAATGACACCTGCAGTGATCAGCATACCCAGTCGGGGATCGATCCCGAACAATGTGAACAGCGTCTTTCCGCCGCCCAAAAACTGGGCACCGACATAAAAGAAGAAAAAGAACACAATGGTAAAGCTGGCCACCATCCTGATCATGTTGGCAGATTCGCCGTGTTTTTGTGCCAGAAAATCAGAATAGGTATTGATGTCATACCTCTCGGCAGCAGCCTGCAGCCTGAATGCAATCAGCGCCCAGGCAGTGATGATGCCTGCAACGCAACCGATGGCCGTCCAGATTTCAGCAAGACCAGTAGCATAGGCTGCTCCGGGAAGTCCCAGCAATGCCCAGCTGCTTTCGCCCGTTGCCCTCTCCGACAAGGCAGCCACCCAACCCGGCAACTTGCGCCCGGCAATGGCATAATCCTGCTCATTCTTTACTTTGCGACCCTGAACCATTCCCCACAGCACCAACAAGCTGATGTAGAGCACCATGACCGCAGCAACCAAAAACTGTGTTTGATGATCCATGTGACTTTATTTTAGGTTCGTTATTGACGAAATGTCAGTTTTTAAAGCCACCAAAATTATACTTTTGCCTGAAATGATCAAGGCAGGGTTTTTGATAAATTCCAAAAAAAAAATAACGAACGATGATCACAGCAGATATTGAGATAGAAGACCTGGTCAGGCAATACCCTTTCTCAGTGCGGTATTTAATGGAAAAAGGCATCAGGTGCATTGCCTGTGGCGAACCTGTGTGGGGAAGCCTGCGTGATGCAGCCACCGAAAAAGGATATGATGCAAACCAGCTTGCGCAATTCGTAAATGAAATGAACACCCTTGCTGAGGCTCGCAGCTGATCGCAAACACTAAGGTGCCAGGCGGCCGAGAACCCAGTTTTTGTCAGCACTTACGCTATAACGGATTCTGTCGTGCAACCGGTCAGGTCGCCCCTGCCAGAATTCGATCATATGCGGCACAACGCAATAGCCACCCCAGTGTGCGGGCCTGTTTATGTTTCCTGACTCTTTAGCATGCTTCTCAGCGGCCATGACCAGGTCATCACGAGAAGAAATTGATTTGCTTTGAGGCGACACGATGGCACTGATGCGGCTTTGCAAGGGCCTGCTGTTGAAATAGGCATCCGATTCATCCTCTGGTATTTTTTCAGCGCGCCCTTCGATCCTTACCTGCTTTTCGGCTTCGCGCCAATAAAAGTTCAGGGCAACAAGCGGGTTTTGTGCAATGGCCAGGCCCTTCGCACTCTGATAATTGGTAAAAAACACAAAGCCCTTGTAGGTTGCTTCCTTTAACAGCACGACACGCGATGAGGGTGCATTGTCGACAATGGTGGACAGCACCATGGCATTTGCATCATAGATGCCAGCATTTTCGGCTTGGTTGTACCATTGCGCAAACAGCTCAAGGGGATCAGCCGGCAGGCCGGCATCTTCAAGCACTGACCGGTGATAATTGTTTCGTTTATCGTTTAAATCGAGCATTGTCCATTTTTAAACAAAAATAACTAACTTGCTGCACAAAAATAACACAATGGCCATGCTGTTCAGGCGCAAATTCATATATGTACCCACCTTTTTTGGTTGGCTATTGATAATCTGCATATTAATTACAGGCGCTTACCTTTCCCTGCGGCACACCTATTCCTTCCTTGCAGCATCGAAGCCGGCAAAATCGAAAATCCTGGTGCTCGAAGGATGGATAGATGAAAAATGTGTGCAGAATGCCATCGATTTATACAGGGCAAACGGTTACGAATACCTTGTTGTTACCGGAGTGCCCATCACACAATGGACCTATTCATCGCCTTTCAGCAATATGGCAGATGCGACAGCAGGATCCATCAGGCGCATGTATTTTAAGGACTCGATCTACAAAGCCATCGTGCCATCAGCAGTCCTTCGCGACAGAACCTATTCAACCGCTGTTGCCCTTAAAATGAATATGGAGAAATGGAATTTTCCTTACAAAGATTTCGATTTATACACCGTTGGTGCGCATGCCCGAAGGTCATACCTTGTTTACAAAAAAGCATTTAACGACGGACGTTATATTGGCCTCATTGTCGACACTGATCCTTCCTTTGAGCCTGAAGATTGGTACAATACCAGTCGCGGATTCCGGATTGTGCTAAGCGAGCTGATCAGTTATTTCTACTCGTTGCTTTTCTTTCATCCCGACGAGGAACAGTTTAAAAAACTGATCACCGATGGCTTCTACTTCGACAAGATACAGCAGGTCAGGCTGGATACCGACAATGAATTTGCCGATATCAGGCAGTCGCCTCTTGACAGTGTTAACGTGCCTGAGTTCAGTGGATTGAAGTATTATCCAATTGATCCTTCCTACCTTGTTAAAGCAGCTTTTACTGTGGACACCACAAGCCCGCCTTTTGAAATGCAAACCTCGAAAACCAGGCGACCGATGTACCGCAAATACGGTTTGATTAAGTTTACACTCAGGGATACCAGCTTTGTACTCGCTGCATACCAAAACCTGGATTACCTCAAAACTCACCCTGATTACAAGGAACTGTTTGTGCCTTTTAAAGATAAAACCAATGGAAAAACAACCTATGGAGCCGGAAGGTATCTCGATATCCCCATTCCAGCCACAGACAGCGTAGTTATCGATTTTAACCTTGCCTATAATCCCTATTGTGCCTACGCCGAAAGGTGGTCCTGCCCATTGACGCCTATGGAAAACTACCTTGAAACACGCATCGAGGCAGGCGTATTAAATTACCATTAAAATGAACTGAAAGCTGTGACAAATAATCGATGGGATATTAGCCTGCTGTATGTTGAGGACGAAAAAATTCTCCGAAGCATCTATGAAAAGGTGCTTGCACCAAGGGTCAGTCAGTTTTACCTGGCAGAAAACGGCGAGGAAGGCTTTCAATTATTCCTGGAACACAAGCCTGACCTGGTGATTACTGATATCAAAATGCCCATCATGAACGGGCTTGATTTGATGCGTAAGATCAAAAAGCAGTTTCCTGAAGCGAGGGTGATCATCATGTCGGCCTATGGCGAGTCGCATTATTTTATGCGGGCAATCGAAAACGGGGTCAAAGGATTTTTGCTCAAGCCCGTTGATAATGACAAGCTGCTGAGGACCATCGATGAACAGGCACGCGAGATTCAGCTTGAAAAAAGTGTATTGTACGAGGAATCAATGCGCAAAAAGGCAGAAGCCGAATTGCGCCAGAATGAAATTGTGCTTCAGTCAGTGAGCGATGTGGCCGAAATATTCCTGCAGCAAAAATACAACAACAATACCATACAGTTGGTGCTAAAGAAATTGGGTGAGGCAACCGATAGCAGCAGGGTGTATTATTTTGAGAACTATACTGAAAATGGCGTGCCTTTCTGCAGGCAGGTGCTCGAGTGGGTTTCGGAAAATGTTGAACCCCAAATTAACAACGAGGCTTTGCTTGCCATCTCCCACGACGAAGCGTTTTTTTCGCGTTGGGTAGCTAAACTTGGCAACCACGAAGCTATTTTTGGCCCGATCAAGGATTTTCCCGAAGCAGAGAGGGAAATACTTGAACCCCAGGGAATCCAGTCATTGCTTGCTGTTCCTGTGTTTATTCAATCAAGTTGGCAGGGATTCATTGGTTTCGACGATTGCTTTACCGAACGGAGGTGGAGTCCAGTGGTATCAAACACACTGGGTGTTGCTGCAAACATCATGGGTGCTGCAGCGCACCGGGCACGCATAGAGGAGCAGTTGCGCAACCTGAATGCTGAGCTGGAACAACGTGTCGAAAAGCGAACAAGGCAGCTACAAAAGGAAATCAGTGAGCGCAAACAAACCGAAATCCTGCTGCGAAGCAGCGAAGAAAAGTACAGGTTGATCTTTGAAAACGCCAACGATGGCATCTTTCTGTCGAGCGATGGACAAATCAGGTTCATTAATCCAAAAGCCTTTGAAATCACGGGTTACCTGCCAAAAATGGTCATCGGAAAGCCCTTTACGGATTTCATTCATCCCGATTACCGTGAAATGGTGCTCGACAACCATTACCGGCGGCTTAGGGGTGAAGCAGTAGAGGAATCGTATGACATCAAAATCATCGATGCCCAGAAAAAGGTCAAATGGGTTGAGTTGAAATCGAACCTGATTCATTGGGATGATGAGCCATCGGTGCTTACCTTTATGACCGATATTGATACCCGCAAGCGTTATGAAGAAGACCTGAAGGAACTCAACCAACACCTTGAAGCCCGCGTTAAGCATGAGTTGAAACAGATTGAACAACAACAGCAGTTACTGATTCAGAAGTCGAAGCTTGAATCGTTGGGTGAGCTCTCCGCCGGTGTGGCACATGAAGTGAACCAGCCCCTGGGCGGCCTGTCGATGAGCCTTGACAACATCCTTTTCGAAATGTCGAACAAGGAGCTGACAAACGAATATGTGAGTAAAAAAGTAACCCTGATGTTCGATGACATTGAGCGCATCAGAAAAATCATCAACCACATCAGGGCATTTTCCCGCGACAGGGAAAACCAGCCCATGGAAGCTGTAAACATCATTCAGGTGGTAAACAACACCTTGTCGCTCGTCAACAGGCTCTATATCGATCACCTCATTGACCTGAATGTCAGCCTCGATATGAAACACTGCTATTTTGTAGGCAACAGCTTCAAACTCGAACAGGTGCTTTTGAACCTGCTGAGCAATGCCAAATTTGCTGTTGAACAGCAAGCCCTGCTGAAAGGACCGGACTTCGTGAAGCGCATTCAAATTAAATCGTGGGCTGATAAAGGGAAATTACACCTCGAAATTGCAGACAATGGCGTGGGTATCGCCGAAGAAAACCTCACCCGGATTTTTGATCCGTTTTTCAGCACGAAAAAGGCCGAAGAAGGGACAGGCCTTGGTTTATCAATTTCATACGGCCTGATGAAAGAGATGAATGGCAGCATCGCTGTTGAAAGCAAGGTAGGTGCCTACACCAAACTATTAATAACACTACCAGAGTATATAAATACAACAACATGAGCAATTTGAGCATCCTCATTCTCGACGACGAAAAAAGAGTCAGGGATGAGATCAGTGAGTACTTACGAAAAAACGAATTTAACATTTTCCTGGCTTCCTGCCCTTCGGAAGCTTTTGCGATTATGGATCAGTCCACAATAGACCTGGCCATTGTCGACATTAAGCTGCCCGAGATGGATGGGTTGGAAGTATTGAAAATCACCAAGCAAAAGTACCCGGAAATTGAAGTGATCATGATATCGGGTCATGGTGATATGGGCAGTGTGATTGAGGCTATGCGTTTGGGGGCAATCGATTATTTCCCGAAGCCGTTCAGGCTGATTGACATCAACACGTCCATACAGCGTTCAAGGAGGTTTATTGAGCTTAACCGGCAGGTAAGCATCTATAATAACAGCATTTCGGTACTATCGAAAAAGCTGTATCAGGACAACGGCAGCCAGATGATTGGCGTGAGCATGGCCATAAAGCAGGTTGTTGAGTTAATGGAAAGGGTTTCACTCACCGACAACACCTCGGTGCTCATCACCGGTGAAAGCGGTACAGGCAAAGAGCTCGTAGCCCTGGGCATTCATCACCTGAGCAAACGCAACAAATTTCTGTTCCATTCGGTCAACTGTTCTGCCATCACCGACAGCCTGTTCGAAAGCGAGTTTTTTGGTCATCGAAAAGGCTCATTTACAGGCGCCATCGACGATCGGCAAGGTTGGTTCGAAACCACCAACAAAGGCACCCTTTTCCTCGACGAGATTGGTGATATGCCAATGTCGCAACAGGCCAAACTGCTCAGGGTGCTTGAGGAAAGGAAGGTGAGCCGTGTTGGCGGAAACCAATCCATACAGGTAGATGTCAGGGTGATCGCCGCTTCGAATCAACAGCTGGAGAAAATGGCTGATGAAAAAAAATTCAGAAGCGACCTGTACCACCGGCTCAGCACTTTCATCATCCACATACCGCCCTTGCGCGAAAGAAAAGAAGACATCCCCTTGCTCACTGCTCATTTCATTAAAGTGTATGCCCAGAGCATGGGAAAGAAAATAGAAGCAGTATCAAGGGAAGTAAGTGAGATGCTTCAGCACTACCATTTCCCCGGAAACATCAGGGAGCTGCGAAACATGATTGAGCGTGCCGTGATATTGTGCGACACCAGGGTGCTTGAACCATCACATTTTCCAGGGTTTATCCCGAAAAAACCACAACTCATCAAGACCCAGGCTGTTGTGAACCTGGACCTCGAACAAATGGAACGCGATATGATTGAGCGCGCCATGGCAATGGCCGAAAACAACAAATCGAAGGCTGCTTCCCTGCTGAACATTTCGTGGCAATCGCTCGACAGGCGGTTAAAGAAATTTGGTACAGAGCAGGATTAAAAAAAAAGCCACAACCTTTCGGTTATGGCTTTTTGATTCATTGGGTTCAGCTTACCTTACTGCATCAACGATGGCCTTGAAGGCCTCGGGATTGTTCAGTGCCAGGTCGGCTAATACCTTACGGCTAAGCTCGATATTCTTTTCATGAAGTTTGCCCATGAAAACGCTGTATGACATATCATACTCCCTTACAGCGGCATTGATACGTTGAATCCACAACGCCCTGAAGTTACGTTTGTTGGTTCGTCTGTCGCGGTACGCATACTGTTGGCCTTTTTCGAATGCGTTTTTAGCCACCGTCCAGACATTTTTCCTGCGTCCAAACTGACCTTTGGTCAGCTTCATCACTTTTTTGCGCTTCGCTCTCGAAGCTACTGCATTTACTGATCTTGGCATTTTTTTCTAATTTTCCACCATAGCGCTCCTCAACGGAATCTTTGTGGCTATGGCAAAGTTAAACAATTAATTACTAAAAGTTTAGCATTTCCCTGATGTTCTTCTCGTCTGTTTTATCAACAGTAGCCGAGTAGGTCAGGTTACGCTTACGTTTGGTCGACTTCTTGGTCAGAATGTGACTTTTGTAAGCATGCTTCCTTTTGATTTTACCGGAGCCTGTAAGCGCAAATCGCTTTTTTGCACCGGATTTGGTTTTCATCTTTGGCATTACTTAAATTTATTAAATTGGGTTAATTATCTGCTATTTTTTAGGAGCGATCATCATCATCATCTTTTTGCCTTCAAGTTTTGGCAACTGCTCAACCTTGCCATATTCTTCCAATTCCTGTGCAAATTTCAACATAATCAGCTCGCCCTGATCTTTGTACACTATCGAACGGCCTTTAAACAACAGGTCAACCTTTACCTTGGCTCCTTCTTCAAGAAATTTGATCGCGTGCTTGAGTTTGAACTCAAAATCGTGGTCATCGGTATTGGGCCCCAACCTGATTTCCTTAACAATGATTTTTGTTGACTTGGCTTTAATTTCCTTTTGCTTTTTCTTGAGTTCAAAAAGAAACTTCTTATAATCAAGAATTTTACAAACCGGTGGGTTTGCAGTGGGTGAAATTTCAACCAGATCAAGGTGCTGCGCTTCGGCCATGGCCAGGGCTTCGCGCAACTGATAGATTCCCGTCTCAACATTTTCGCCAACAACCCTAACCATCGGGGAAGAAATACGTTGGTTAATCTTGTGAAGTTCCTCTTTTTTAGGCATAACGCGCGGACTTCTACCTCTAAACTGTGCTATAATTCAGTTCTCCTATATTAGTTAAACATCAATTAAAATTCGTTTTATGCTTGTTGCATCCTTGATTCTTCTTCATGAATCATGTCTGCAAGTTGTTGTAAACTAAATGTTCCCACATCGCCTTGGCCATGCCTCCTCAACGAAATACTGCCTTCTGCCTCTTCCCGCTCACCCACTATCAGCATAAAGGGGATTTTCTTCAGTTCAGCATCCCGGATTTTCTTACCGGCCTTCTCGCTCCTGTCGTCAATGAGGGCGCGAATATCGGAATTATTTAGGAATTGTAAAACTTTTTCTGCATAATTCTGATATTTTTCACTGATTGGCAGAATGATAGCTTGCTCAGGACTTAGCCACAAAGGGAAGTTTCCGGCACAATGTTCGACCAAAACAGCAACAAATCGTTCCATCGATCCGAAAGGTGCGCGATGAATCATGACCGGACGGTGACGGTCGTTATCGGCACCAATGTATGACAAATCAAAGCGTTCGGGCAGGTTGTAATCGACCTGTATGGTTCCAAGCTGCCATTTGCGTCCAATGGCGTCTTTCACCATAAAGTCCATCTTTGGACCATAGAAAGCAGCTTCACCCTCAACAAGTATGGCCTCAAGCCCTTCCTCAACGGCAACTTCCTTGATGGCTGTCTCTGCCTTTTCCCAATTTTCGTCAGATCCGATATACTTTTCTTTGTTGTTCGGGTCACGCAACGAAATCTGTGTTACAAATTCTTTGAAGTCAAGCGCCTTGAAAATGCGCATGATGATCTTGATAACACCCTTGAATTCTGTTTTGATCTGATCTGGCGTACAGAAGATATGGGCATCATCCTGTGTAAACCCCCTCACACGGGTCAAGCCATGCAACTCACCGCTTTGCTCGTAACGGTATACAGTTCCAAATTCGGCGTACCTGATTGGAAGGTCCTTGTATGAATGTGGCTTTGCATTGAAAATCTCACAATGGTGAGGACAATTCATTGGTTTCAAAAAGAAAGCTTCACCTTCGATGGGAGTTGTGATCGGGCGAAATGAATCCTTTCCGTATTTATCAAAGTGACCGGAAGTTTTATATAGGTTCACATTGCCGATATGGGGAGTGATTACCGGGAGGTATCCCGCTTCTTTCTGTACTTTTTTCAAAAACTGTTCAAGCCTTTCCCTGAGTTGGGCTCCTTTTGGCAACCATAAGGGCAAACCGGCACCCACTTTCTGAGAGAAGGTAAACAGTTCGAGTTCTTTGCCTAGTTTTCTGTGGTCGCGTTTTTTGGCTTCTTCCAACAAAACCAGGTATTCTTCAAGCTCTTTGGCTTTGGTAAAGGTGATGCCGTACACACGGGTTAGTTGCTTGCGTTTCTCGTCACCGCGCCAGTAAGCACCTGCTATGCTGGTCAGTTTTACTGCCTTGATCATGCTTGTATCAGGCACATGGGGACCGCGGCACAAGTCAGTGAAGGTGCCACTTTTATATAGCGTAATCTGTCCATCAGTGAGTTCACTGATCAATTCCAGCTTGTATTCATCTCCTTTTTCGGTAAAATACTTTTCCGCTTCTGCTTTGCTGACTTCTATCCTATTGAAGGTTTGCTTTCCGCGGGCGATTTCAATCATGCGTTTTTCAATATCGGTGAGGTCAGCTTCAGTCAATGTCTTTTCGCCGGTATCAATATCGTAATAGAATCCATTTTCAATATCCGGACCAATACCGAATTTCACACCCGGATAAAGCTGTTCAATGGCTTCGGCCATCAGGTGTGCCGATGAATGCCAGACAGTGGCCTTGCCAGCGGGATCATTCCAGGTATATAACTGAATTTTAGCGTCTTTCTGAATCGGACGGGTAGCATCCCATACCTCACCATCAATGCCTGCCGACAGTACATTGCGCGCAAGTCCTTCGCTCAGGCTCTTGGCAATATCAATTGCTGTTACACCAGCTTCAAATGGCCTGACATTACCATCCGGAAAAGTTATGTTAATCATCAACTTATGTTGGGTTAAAAAATTGGGTGCAAAGATAAGCATTTATTGCTTAGCATTGAAAAGTGACCGGGTTGTATCCCTGAATTTGTTTAACTGTCGCCGAGTTCCACCTTGCGCAGATCGAGCAGGTTGATCGGATTGCCATTAAAATGAGCCACCCTTTTGTTTACAAACCTAAGCGATTCATCGTAGAACAGCACCACCACTGCTGCTTCATCCATCACAAGGCTATCGAGTTGGGTGTAATATTGCAGGCGCTCAGCCGGATCAGTGGTTTGCATAGCCTTATCATACAAGGCATCGAAAGCCTGGCGCTGAAACCTGGTGTAATTGGGCCCGGCAGGCGCCTTGTTCCGGCCATAAAACAGCGAAAGGTAATTTTCTGCATCAGGGTAATCCGCAACCCACGAAGCTCTGAAAAATTCGAGCTTGCCTTTGGCACGCATTTCGCGCATCATGGCAGCCGGGCTGACTTCAATGTTCACCTGTATGCCCAATTCGCCAAGCTGAGACTGTACGAACTTGCAGATATCAACATAATCAGCTGTAGTAGTCAAGGTTATCGGAACATTCCTTTTTCCCGACTCAGTAAGCAATTCCTTCGCCAGGACAGGATTATATGTATACCCATAAGTTGATTCCGCGTTGTATCCAGGTAAACCGGGTGGGATCATGCCATGATGGCCGGCGATACCGATGCCGTTTCTCAAATATCGGATAAGTTTCCTGCGGTCGATGCCGTAATTGATCGCCTGTCGGAGCTTTTTATCAGCCTCTGAATTCCCGCTGGCTTCCCTGATCAGCAGTCCAAGGTACTCGGTGTTCAAAAAAGGCCTTCGGATAAGGTTTATTCTGTCAGTATATTTCCGTTTGAGTTCACCATCATGGCTTAGCACCTCGTCTTTATACCTGGCATCTATTCCTGACATAAAGTCGAGCTCGCCCTTGGCAAATTCCATGAATGCGGTTTGTTTATCGATCAGGAAACTGATGGCAACTGCATCAATTTTGGGGCAATCCTCTTCTTCACTCGCTTCAAAATAGTGTTTGTTTTTACGCAGCACCAGCTTCACGCCCTCTTTCCAATAGGTAAACTGAAAGGGTCCCGTACCAACCGGGTGGTTTCTGAAGCCCGTGCCATAGTATGCAACAGCTTCCTCCGGAAGTACAGCAGCATAGGGCATGCTCAGCATCCCAAGAAATGGCGGGAAGGGGGCAATTAACTCTATGCTGAAGGTGCTGTCGTTGGGTGCATCAAATGCATAACCATCCTCACTGCGTGCAACCTGGTTGAAAATCCATGTCCCCGGAGAAGCCAATTCAGGACTAAGCAAACGCTTAAAACTGAACACGAAATCTTTTGCGGCCACCTTTCTTGGTACTGATCCAAAGACCACATCTTCATGAAAATACACATCACTTCTTAAAGTAAATGTGTAAGTCAATCCATCAGCGCTTACCTCCCACTTTTTTGCAATTGCGGGCACAATATGCATCTCATCATCGAGCGAAACAAGGCCATTAAACAACTGATTACATACCCAGGTATGCGGCAGGTCTTTGGCAAAGGCCGGATCAAGGGTGGCTATACCCGAAGGTTCATTGTACCTGAAAATTTTTAGTCCATCACCTTCAACACCTTTGCTCTGGCCACACCCACCCAGGAAAAAGGTGGCAGCCACAACAGCAAGTAAAAAAAACCTGAATGCTCTGTTCATACCTGGTTCTCATGCGAAACATGCCAAAATTAGAAAGAATAAGCAAGGTGCTGACAAAAAACACGACGGGATGTCCGCATTTACGCTTAAATTGAATATTTTTGGAAATATATTTACACCCTTATGAAAGCATTAACAATGGTATTCGGCTGCGCACTACTCGTTGCAGGAATACATGCGTCGGCCCAGACAGTGACTGACGCCGATGGCGCACAGATGTGTTCGCACAAAAAGCAACTGTTGGTTGCTGCCCCGGCCGTGGCCGGACCAAACTCGCCCAGGCATAGTTTTGATGTGCTGAATTACACCCTGGAAATGGATATTTACAGGAGTTTTTTCAGTCCGTATCCAAAGGATTTTGAAGCCATGAACACCGTCAGGTTCAGGGTGGATACGGCACTCTCAGCCATCGACCTTGATGCTGTAAACAGCTCATTGGTTGTAAATTCCGTTGGGCTATCCGGTTCTACTTATACTCACACCAACGATATATTGCACATTGTCCTCGACCGCATCTATGAGCCGGGAGAAGTGGTTGATGTGTCAATAGCTTATGCACATAACAATGTGGAAGATGCCGCTTTTTATGCTGGTAACGGTCATGTGTTTACCGATAATGAACCGGAAGGTGCGCGACATTGGTTCCCCTGTTGGGATAAGCCCAGCGACAAGGCCACCACGGACATCACCGCGCGGGTTCCGGCTTCGGCACGTCTGGGTTCAAACGGGCTGTTGGCTGACTCGACTATTGTTGGCGACACGCTGATTTATCACTGGATCTCCCGCGATCCTCTGCCCACTTACCTGGCAGTGTTGTCCAGCCGCACCGACTACAACCTCGATATCATCTACTGGCAGGATCCTGAAAACCCCGACTATCAGCTGCCCATCAGGTTTTATTCAAATCCCGGTGAAGACCCTTCATGGATACAGCAACGCATACTTCCCATGGTCACTCATTTTTCTGGAGCCTATGGGGAATTTCCATTCGAAAAAGATGGTTATGCCAGCTTAAATAGCCAGTTTACCTGGGGAGGCATGGAAAACCAATCGCTTACAAGCCTGTGTCAGAACTGCTGGTATGAAGGACTTGTTTCACACGAGTTTGCACACCAATGGTTTGGCGATATGATCAGTCCTGCCACCTGGTCTGAAATCTGGCTCAACGAAGGTTTTGCCACCTGGTCGGAAGCCTATTGGAAAGAAGCTGAAGGTGGCTACAGTGCCTACAAAAGCAGCATCCTGAACAGGGCAAGCAATTATCTTGGCAACAACCCGGGATGGCCGATATTCAACCCCGATTGGGCTATCAATACGCCACCAAACAGTATTTTGTTCAATACGGCCATCACCTATTCCAAGTCTGCCTGTGTGATCCATCAACTCAGGTATATCCTTGGCGATGAGAAATTCTTTCAGGCAATTCATGATTATGCCACCGACACCAATTACCGGTATAAATCAGTTAAGACAGTCGATTTCATCGACAGAATCAGCGAATCAGCCGGTGAAGACCTGCATTGGTATCTTGATTCCTGGTTAAACCAGCCCAACCATCCCGTTTATGCCAATGAATACTATTTTGTTCAACTGGCAGAAAACCAATGGGAAGTGCATTTCGACACAAGGCAAACGCAGACAAATGCCGGCTTCTTCCCCATGGATCTAAATATTTATGTGTTGTTTACGGATTTAACTGACACCGTTTACCGGGTTAGAAACCTGGTGAACAATGAATCGTTTGTATTTACTTCTGATAAGGAGCCCGGCTTTTTATCCTTTGACAACAGCAACGAAATTGTGCTAAAACAAGCCAGCCTTATCGTCGGATTGAATGGGCAATTAATTGGTGATAGTCAAATGAAGGCAATTCCTAACCCTGCCAGCAATACAGTGATGGTTAGTGCCGTTTGTGAAAGTGCAAGCACGCTTGAATTCAAGCTCATTAACACAACTGGAGTCGTTGTGTATACCCAGGCTTTTAGCAAACAACAGGCAAATCCGTTACAATTCAATATCGATGTAGGTCACTTACCGTCAGGGATGTACACCCTGATCATGCAGAGTAATTCATCAACAGTTGCCAGAAAAATACTGGTTTTACATTAGCCTGTCAGGTCATTTTCCTGCCATAGGCTTCCATCTTTTGAATCCACCGGAAACGTTGTTTTTCGGTGGATTTTCGCATCGACCCGATGGAGCTGATGCGTACAGGTTTAATCCCGCAGAACTCAAGTACCCCTTTTCGCATGGCAAAATGACCCGGTGCACGCTGAACAAGGTAATAATACCATACAGGCGAATCCATGGTAACAACCAGGCGGGCGGTTTTTCCCTTGAGCAGTTTCACATGGTGGCGCCGGTCTTTGACATAACTGAAGGCAAATCCAGGGAGAAATGTCCTGTCGACAAAGCCCTTCAGTTGTGCCGGATAGGTTGACCACCAGTTGGGATAAAAGAATACCAGGTGATCGGCCCAGCTGATGTATTCCTGCGACCTGATCAGGTCTGGTTCAGGTTCCTGTTTTCCTTTATAGCCTTCATGAAAATTAGGATCAAAGCGCAACTCACTCAAAACAAGCTCTTTCACCTGTGCTCCGGCAGCAATACTGGCGTTAATATACGCATGCGTTAGCTGGTCGGTGAAGCTGTCCTTAACAGGGTTCCCGTGAATAATCAGGATGTTTTTCATTTTGGAGGAAAGATTGGTAAGGCTGTCTTCACCTTTTCATCCATCAGCGCAAGCTCAATCACCTCCATCATATTGTCCACAAAATAGAAGTTGACTCCTTTAATATAGCTATCCTTGATTTCAGCGAAATCGCGTTTGTTTTCTTTCGACAGAATGATGTCTGTTACTTTTGCCCGGTGTGCTGCCAGTATTTTTTCCTTAATCCCACCTACGGGAAGCACCTTACCCCTGAGTGTTATCTCGCCTGTCATCGCAAGGTTTGGTTTTACCTTGCGCTGGGTAAATGCTGATGCCAGTGCAGTAAACATGGTGATGCCTGCCGAAGGTCCGTCCTTTGGTGTAGCCCCTTCAGGTACGTGAATATGTACATTGCTCCGTTCGAAAATCGTAGGATCGATATCAAGTTGTACGGCGTGGGCTTTCAGGTATTCAAAAGCGATGACTGCCGATTCTTTCATCACATCACCAAGGTTTCCGGTAAGCTTGAGCTCGCCTTTGCCATAACTAAGGCTCACCTCTATAAACAGGATTTCTCCGCCAAAAGAGGTCCATGCAAGCCCTGTTACCACCCCAGGTAAGTCATTTTTAAGTGTTTGTTCGCGGTGGAACATCTCAACACCAAGCACTTTCTCGAGGTCGGCCGCATTGGTCTTTACCTCGTACGCTTCCTCCGAAGCAATGAATTTCACCTTGTTTCTGATAATCCTGGCGATTTGCCGTTCCAACGAGCGCACCCCGGCTTCTCTGGTATAGTTTTCAATGATTTTCCCGATGATTTTCACAGGAAACTTCACTTCCGAAGGTTTCACTCCATGTTCAGCCAGTTGTTTGGGAATCAGGTGTTTTTTGGCAATCTCAACCTTCTCCTCAACAAGGTATCCACTCAATTCAATGATTTCCATCCTGTCGCGTAAGGCGGGATGAACGGTGCTCAGTGTGTTTGCTGTGGCAATAAACATGATTTTCGACAAGTCGAAGTCGATTTCAAGGAAATTGTCATAAAAGCTGTTGTTCTGTTCCGGGTCGAGCACCTCGAGCAAAGCAGCCTGTGGATCACCCTGAATATTGTTGCCAATTACCTTGTCAATTTCATCAAGCACAAATACCGGATTGGCCGTTTTTGCTTTTTTCAGGTTCTGGATGATCCTTCCAGGCATGGCGCCGATATAGGTTTTGCGGTGCCCGCGCAGCTCAGCTTCGTCGCGCAGTCCACCCAGTGAAATGCGGATGTATTTTCGTCCAACTGCCCGTGCGATGGATTTACCGAGTGATGTTTTACCAACACCAGGAGGGCCAACAAGGCATAAGATGGGTGCTTTGAGGTCTTTCTTCAGCTTGTAAACAGCCAGGTGTTCGATAATCCTTTCCTTGACCTTTTCCAAACCAAAATGATCGGCATCGAGAATTCTGCTTGCGTTGTTCAGGTCGAAGTTGTCCACACTGTATTCATTCCATGGCAATTCAATCAGGTAATCAAGATAATTCAGCTGAATCGAATATTCAGCCGCGGAGGGGTTCATCCGTTGCAGCTTAACCATTTCACGGTTAAACGTATCCTTCACTTCGGCTGACCATTTTTTAGTGGCAGCCTTTTTGTTCAGCTCTTTTATTTCCAACTCATTAGGCGATCCGCCAAGTTCCTCCTGTATGGTTTTCAGTTGTTGGTTGAGCAGGTAATCGCGTTGCTGTTTATCGAGGTCGGTTTTCACCTTGCTCTGAATCTGGTTTTTCAGATCGAGCATTTGGAGCTCTTTCGTGAGCAATTCGAGTACCCTGTGGGCCCTTTCCCTGATATCGGTAACCTCCATCAGGCGCTGTTTTTCGGCATTGCTGATGTTGAGGTTGCTTGAAACGAAGTTCACCAGAAAAACCGGGCTCTCAATATTTTTTATTGCAAAAGAAGCTTCCGTTGGAATATTCGGCGATTTGTTGATGATTTGAATTGAAAGGTCCTTCAGTGATTGAATAAGGGCGGTGAACGATTGTTCATCAGGGACCGTTTGGTTCTGATCATACGACCTGACCCTGGCCTTAAAATATGGCTCATTTTGCACAATGCCAATGATTTCAAATCGCTTTTTGCCCTGAATAATCACTGTGGTGTTGCCATCAGGCATTTGCAGGATCTTAATAATGTAGGCCACCGTGCCCACCCGGTGCAGATCATCTTCTTCAGGGTCTTCCACTGCTGGATCCTTTTGCGCTGTCACACCGATTACACGGTCTTTCTTATATGCTTCCTTGATTAGCTTAATCGATTTGTCGCGTCCTACAGTGATGGGAATCACCACACCCGGAAACAGGACTGCATTGCGCAACGGCAAAATAGGCAACTCTTCGGGGATTTCCTCAGCATTCATGATTTCTTCATCTTCTGAAGAAAGCAAAGGAATAAATTCAGTTTCTGCATCAATGATATCAGAGAACTGCAGCATTTCGGGATTTATAATGTTGTCAATCATAGTTTGTCAGTCAAAATGGCAGGCATCCGCAATAATTACCCATTAATTTCTTCTCCAGGCCATCTGTCAACCTCAGGATATCAACTGATAAACCCTGATCACTGACATGGCATTGTTGGTTATGGATGTCTGATTTTGGATAACTGTCAATTCGTGTGCCAAAAAAATCAGGCACGGCGATTTTTGTAGGTCAGGCTGTACACTTCGGTCAGGATAGCTTGTTCTGTCTTCCCAAACTCTTTCCCTCGGCGGGCATACACTGCTTTTGCAATGTTCATGGCCTTTTTCAGGTCGAAATCGACAAAGCCCTGCGTGCCACCCCATGAAAATGAAGGAATAAAATTACGCTGGTATCCGGCGCCAAACACGTTTGCGCTAACGCCTACCACTGTTCCGGTATTAAACATGGTATTGATGCCACACTTTGAGTGGTCGCCCATGATGGTTCCGCAAAACTGCACACCTGTCTGCACGAAGGATTCATCAGGATAGCTGTACAATTTCACGTCTTCATAATTATTTTTCAGGTTCGATGTGTTGGTATCGGCACCCAGGTTGCACCACTCACCCAAAACGGAATGTCCAAGGAATCCATCGTGAGCCTTGTTTGAATATCCAAAAATGACCGACTGGTTTACTTCGCCACCAACTTTCGAATAGGGACCGATGGTTGTGGGGCCATAAATTTTTGCATCCATTTTTAAAACAGCGTGTTCGCACAAAGCAAATGGTCCCCTGATTTTTGAACCTTCCATTACTTCAGCATCGCGACCGATATAAATTGGCCCGGTAGTAGCGTTCAAAATCGAAAATTCGACCTTAGCTCCTTCTTCAATGAAAATGTTTTCCTTTCCAATAGCCCTGTTTGTCTCGCTCAGCTTTTGCGATTTTCTTCCCTGGGTCAACAATTCGAAATCGGCCTGTATAGCAGCTGCATTCAGGCTAAAGATATCCCAGGTGTTTTCAAGTTTCAAAAATTCCTCCTCTGTAAACAAGGCATTTTCACCTTCCGTTTCGTCGAAATCGCTGAGGTGTTCCGCGGTTAGTCGCATGGCGATTATGGTTTCTCCCTTGGCGATGGTTTGACCGGCCTTAAGGTTGCAAATCTGTTCTGTAAGTGATTTTGTCGGGCAAATTGATCCATTGATCAGGATATTTTCGTTTGCAGTCACCATTGGGAACTTAACACTAAGGTATGGCTCCGTCAGTGATGAAGTCTTTGCATTAAGGAATTTCTCCCACTTTTCACGTATGGTAAGGATGCCAAACCTGATATCGGCTACCGGGCGTGTAAAAGTCAAAGGCAATAAGTTATTACGGGTGATGCTATCAAACAGAATATAATTCATGACAAGTGGCGTTTTTCAATGGTTTCTTGCAAACAAATATACTAAGGAATCGTCAATAAATTGGCGTTGTTTATAAAATTGACCGATTAAGCAGTACTTTGTTAATAAGTCATGGTTCATAAACTAAAAAAGCCCTCAACGACTTGCTAAGGGCTGAAATATTATCCAATACAGAACCAACTATTTTGTACGTTGTTCGTAGTGTTTTTTGTATTTTGTCTTGAACTTGTCCACGCGACCGGCTGAGTCAACAAGTTTCATCTTACCGGTGTAAAATGGGTGCGACATATGGGAAATTTCAAGCTTCACAACAGGATATTCGTTCCCGTCTTCCCACACAATTGTTTCTTTTGTTTTTACAGTTGAACGGCTCAGAAAACTGTACTCGTTCGACATGTCTTTAAACACAACCAACCTATAATCCTTTGGGTGAATGTCTTTCTTCATTGCTATTGTCCGATTTATTAAAAGGCTGCAAAAATACAACCTTTAGACTTATAATCAAAATGTTTCACTGATTTTTTATTCATCGACTAAAAATATCCGGTTTTATTACAGCTTACAAAGGAAGTGCATGGTATCAACACCATCAGCATAATCCTCAATACCAGGGAACTGTGCCTGTCCAAAGGGTACCGATCCGGGCCACCATCCTTCTTTGGAAACAACCACCTGTATGTTATCCAATTCGCGCACAATTGCCGGCATCAGGGCCTCTTTGCTGCCATATTTCTCATAATGTATCACCGAAACAGGAGAAGGAATCGGTTGTGCTGCTGTTAACAATGCAAATCCATTGTCGAAATGCGCGTTGCTGTTGATCAGCATCAGGGCCTTGTTGTATTCGTAATTGTTGAAGTATTTATTGTGGTTTCTCAATCCCGCATACCCTTCGGTATGTCTGAAAAATATCGCAGGATCGAAGTCTTCGGGAAAATACAGCTTTGTCACATTGCGGCAACCCATACCAAAATACATAAACACATCATCGGCCAGGCGGGTAAAATCCTCCTCACTTTCGTCGCCCCTTATGATTGCAATGCCGTTTCTGTTTCTTCTGATGATGTGTGGGACTTTGCCAAAGTAATACTCAAAATACCTGGCAGAATTGTTCGAACCGGTGGCGATAACGGCATCAAAGTGGCTGATGCGCCCCTGAGTGAACTTCACCTTATCCCCTATACCGGGTAACAATTCGCTTAAAAGCTGTATCAGCGCTGGCAGCAGAACGGTATCACCCGACGAGAGTTTTGCCAGTGCGCCATGGCCGCTCATCAATACACACATCAGGTCGTGAAAACCAACGGCCGGAATGTTTCCGGCAAACACCAAACCAACAGTTTTGGGCTGATCAGGCGAATCAGTGATGTCGTATTTTCCAACCCAGACCATCAACTGATTTTTTTCTAGCAATTTAGCTATTCCGCTTAACGCTAAGTGAATGGATTCCCTTGTAAACCATGGATTGAGGTAAAAGGCCTTTTCCACAGCCTGGTTCATTATCCCAGCAAATTCGACAGGGACTTTTTCGGGCCGCTCAATATAGGTTTTGAGCAGGGTGCCAAGGCCTGAAAAAGCATCCATCCGCTGGTTGAGTGTGGTCATTTTCCGGTTTGTTTAAATCGGTTGCGAAAATACGAATTATGTTAGTGAAACATTTCACAATACAACGAATTATCATATCTTTGCTACCAAATCTGAGATTAACAGAACAAATTCATCAAATAAAAAAACTTACACTGGCTATGAAAAAGCACAATTTCTTCGCAGGTCCATCTATCCTGCCACAGGTAACTGTTGATAATACAAGTAAAGCCTTACATGATTTTGCCGGAATGGGCCTTTCACTTATGGAAATTTCTCACCGCAGCAAACAGTTTATTGCCGTTGTTGATGAAGCAACTGCGTTGTTTAAAGAGCTTTTGTCAATTCCCGATGGTTATTCGGTAATTTTCTTAGGCGGTGGCGCAAGCCTTCAGTTTTGTATGGTCCCTTACAATCTTTTACAGAAGAAAGCAGCTTATCTGAACACAGGCGAATGGGCAGGAAAAGCGCTGAAGGAAGCTAAATTGTTTGGTGAAGTACAGTGTTTAGCTTCGAGCGAAGACAAGAATTTCAACTATATCCCAAAAGGATATATCATCCCTGCTGATGTTGATTATTTTCACATCACCACAAACAATACCATTTATGGCACTGAAATTCGCCATGACATTAACTCTCCTGTGCCATTGGTAGCCGATATGTCATCAGATATTTTCAGCCGTCCGGTTGATATCTCAAAATACGCTTTGATTTACGGCGGAGCACAAAAAAACCTCGCCCCTGCCGGTGTAACCTTTGCCATTGTAAAAAATGACATCCTGGGTAAGGTTGACCGCAAGATTCCGACCATGCTGAATTACAAAACCCACATCGACAAGGAATCCATGTTCAACACCCCTCCTGTAGTTCCGATCTTTGCTGCTTTGCAAACACTCAGGTGGCTCAAAGAAATGGGCGGCGTTGCTGAGATGGAGAAAATCAATATCCGCAAAGCCAATCTGCTGTACGATGAAATTGAACGCAACAGCATGTTTAAACCTACTATTCCAGCTAAGGAAGACCGTTCACTGATGAACGTATGCTTTGTGATGAATGAAGGCTACGAACAATTTGAAGACGCTTTCAATGCCTTTGGCACAGAACACGGCATGGTTGGCATCAAGGGTCACCGCTCTGTCGGTGGCTTCAGGGCCTCATTATATAATGCAATGCCTTACGAAAGTGTTGAGGCACTCGTTGCTGTAATGCAGGAATTTGAACGCAAAAACAAATAATTGGAACATTATAAATCAAACAATTATGGTAAAAGTATTGATCGCAACGGATAAACCGTTTGCAAAAGTTGCCGCGGATCAGATCAGGTCAATCCTGAGCAACGCCGGTTACACAGCCATTTTTCTGGAAAAATACACCGATCAGCAAGATTTTGTGAACGCCGCAGCCGATGTTGATGCCATCATTATTCGCAGCGACAAGGCTGACCGCTCAGTAATCAGTCAGGCTAAAAACCTGAAAATTGTGGTCAGGGCAGGTGCCGGATACGACAACGTTGACCTTGCAGCAGCCACCGAAAAAGGGGTTGTTGTGATGAACACCCCTGGGCAGAACAGCAATGCCGTGGCAGAACTTGTGTTCGGCATGATGGTTTACCAGGCCAGAAATCACTTCAATGGCTCGTCGGGCACCGAGTTAAAAGACAAGACCATTGGCCTGCATGCCTATGGCAATGTCGGACGCCATGTTGCGCGCATTGCCAAAGGATTTGGCATGACGGTTTATGCCTATGATCCTTTTGTTAGCAAGGAACAGATTGAACAGGACGGGGTAATTGCTGTTGATTCGGTTGAAGCACTCTATCGCCAGTGCCAGTATATTTCGCTGCATATTCCGGCCAATGAAAAGACCAAAAAATCCATTAACTATGCGTTGTTGTCGGCCATGCCTCCCCAGGCTACACTGATCAATACTGCCCGCAAAGAGGTGATCTGCGAAGACGACCTGAAACGCATATTTGCAGACCGCAAAGACTTTTGCTACGTTTCTGACGTTGCCCCCGACTGTCTTGCCGAACTGAAAGAATTCGAAAACAGGTACTATATGACACCAAAAAAGCTAGGTGCACAGACTGAAGAAGCGAATATCAACGCTGGCATAGCTGCAGCACAACAAATCATTGCATTTATCGAACTCAATGATACAACCTATAAAGTAAATTGATTTCTGTGTTTGTCCGATCTACGTTTTAAACATTTCCTTCACTGTAAACAATTGCAGTGAAGGAATTAACAATTTCCCGGTGATGAATGACCAATACGACAAGACGCCAACATTTTTTCGATTTGAAGACCTGAGAATCTATCACAAAGCCCTTGATTACATCGATTGGGTCATGCGGATTTGCAAAGAAGCAGACCCTTCAGATAAAACTGGATTGATGCAGGCATTTAACCATGCTGCCCGTCAGATTGCAGTTAACATTTCTGAAGGCTCGGCCCGTAACAAAGCCCAGTTTGTGTTTCACCTTAAAAATGCGAAAAGTGCTATCAGGGAGTGCCTTGTGCTGACGACTGTCTGTTTACGGAATGGCATTATCAACGAAGAAAGTGAAGACGCGTCACGAAATCAATTAATGGAAATGACAAAAATGCTGGGAGCATTAATCACTTCACTGCAAAAAGCAGCTCAAAACAGTCATGACAACTATGACGAAGACGATGCCCCCAACAGAAATTGGTAACAACAATAACTTAACGAATCCATGGCTATATTAAAAGCTTTCAGGGGTTGGCGCCCACCACAGGATATTGCTGCTGCGCTGGCTTCCCGACCTTATGATGTGCTCGACTCACAGGAAGCACGTGTTGAAGCAGAAGGTAACCCTTACAGCCTGCTGCATATTATCAAACCCGAAATTGACCTGGCTGTTGATGTAAACCTTTATAGCGAAGCCGTTTACCAGAAAGCAAGACAGAATTTTGACGCGTTCAGGGATAAAAAGTGGCTGGTACAGGACGAAAAAGAATGCCTGTATATCTACGCACAAACAATGAATGGCAAAACTCAGTATGGTATCGTTGGCTGCGCCGGAGTGGAGGATTACCTGAATAATGTGATCAAGAAGCATGAATTAACCCGGCCAGACAAAGAAGAAGACCGCATGAAGCATGTGCGCGTAACCAACGCAAATATGGAACCGGTGTTCTTTTCTTATCCTGCAAACCAGCAAATCGACGCCATCGTTGCCCATGTTGTGAAAAACAACACAGCGGTGTATGATTTCACTGCAGATGATGGCTTTGGTCATCATTTCTGGGTTATCGATGATGCAAAGGTTATACAGCAATTAATCGATCTTTTCGAAAAAATACCTTCAACTTATGTTGCCGACGGACATCACCGCACAGCTGCTGCTGCATTGGTGGGCAACGAAAAGAAACAGGATAACCCGAACCACACCGGAACCGAAGAATATAACTTCTTCCTGGCTGTTCATTTTCCCGATGACCAGCTGACCATCATCGATTACAACAGGCTTGTGAAGGATTTGAACGGGCTAAGCGAGTCTGAGTTTTTGCAAAAACTCGAAGCTGGTTTTGTGGTTGAAAAAAAGGGTAAAAACCAATACCGTCCCAACAGGCTCCACAACTTTGCGATGTACGTTGGAGGCAACTGGTACTCGTTGACAGCCCGCGAAGGAACCTTTAACGACCACGATCCGATTGGTGTGCTTGATGTGACAATACTCACCAAATTAGTACTTGAACCACTGCTCGACATCATGGATCAGCGCCGCTCAAAACGCATTGATTTTGTTGGTGGCATCAGGGGATTGGGTGAACTTTCAAAACGCGTTGATGAGGGTGGAATGGAAGTGGCCTTTGCCTTGTATCCTGTTTCTATGAAACAACTGATTGATATTGCTGACTCGGGCAACATCATGCCGCCCAAAACAACCTGGTTTGAACCCAAGCTCAGGTCTGGTCTTGTTGTACATTCACTAGATTAACTTAATTTTATAACAAAATGGAAACACAAGAAAAGGTACTTCAGGTTCTGAAAGCTTCAGAAAAACCGCTAAAACCAGGTGAAATTGCTGAACTTGCCGGTGTTGCTCGTGAAGATGCCGACAAAGCGATCAAACAACTTAAAAAATCAGAATTGATTTTTTCGCCCAAGGCTTGCTTTTACTCCGCAAAATAAAGCTGAAATTCAGTGAATAAGCCCGGAATGTAGTTTCCGGGCTTTTTTTGTAACATTGGCCCAGAATTACACTGCCATGCAGGATACCCAGCCGAAATTGGTAAAAGAGTTTAGTCGTTTTCTTTCGCTCGAAAAATCGCTGAGCAAAAATACGCTGTTGGCTTATGCCCATGACATTGCATTGCTGCACCAATATGCCGAAGGCACAGGCAATGGCAAAAGCCTGACCAGCCTTACAGCGACAGACCTTAAAGGATTTCTGATCTACCTCTGCGACCTCGGCATCAGCGCTACTTCCCAGGCCAGGATTTTGTCGGGCATCAAGGCTTTTTACAAATACCTGATTATTGAAGAAATCATACCGGTTGATCCTTCCCAACTGCTCGAAAGCCCCAAACTTGGCAGGAAGTTACCTGTTGTGCTAAGCGTGGATGAAATCAATGCCATGATGGCCGCCATCGACCTGAGCGGTCCGACCGGTCAGCGCAATAAAGCGATTATCGAAGTGCTGTATGGATGCGGTCTCCGGGTTTCGGAACTGAACAGCTTAAAGATCAGCCATATTTACAAGAAAGAAGGATTTATCCGGGTTTTCGGTAAAGGAAACAAAGAAAGACTCGTTCCCATTGGAAACGAAACCCTGAAACAGCTGTTTATTTTCATCGATGAGATCAGGGTGCACTTAACACCAAAAAAAGACAAGGTTGATCATGTGTTTATCTCGGAAAGGGGAAGTGTGTTGTCGCGCCAAATGATCTTTATTATTGTGAAAAACCTTGCAAAAGCGGCCGGAGTAAAAAAGCAAATCAGCCCACATACATTCAGGCATTCGTTTGCTACCCATTTGCTTGAAGGCGGAGCCGACCTGAGGGCTGTTCAGCAGATGCTTGGGCATGCAAGCATCACAACAACCGAAATATACACCCATATCGACAGGGAATATTTGCGGGAAACAATCTTAAATTTTCATCCAAGGAACAAGTAAACTGACGCTATTGCGACAGCGCCTGACTGGCTCATGCGTCAGATTTGTTCAATATCGCCGTTGGCATTAACAAGCACACCCCAGCTCACAGCGAGCATTTCGTCGCCGTGAAAAAAGAAGTCAATCAGTCCTTCTTCAAAAGTAACCCTGTTTTCTCCTTCCTCCTTTTCGACTTCATGTTCGGTGAAACCATGGTTATGCATGTGACCGACAAGTGATTTGCGGTCAAGATCAAATACCTTGACACCAAACAAAGTAGCTTGCTGGTTGTCGGTTTCGAAGCATGAAATAACAGATTTTTCTATCCCTTCAAAAAAAATCGACATCTCGTTTTTCCAGTAATGCAGAATTACTGTATTCATATTGTCGTCTCCTTCAATCTCATCAATTTCTTCAGCTTCGCCTAGTTTTGCAATTGTTTCTTTAAGTGTTTGTCCAAATTTCAGGTCGCCAAAACCCACAAGAGGTTGTATATTGAAATCAGTCATTTTGGTAGGAAATTAGGTGAAAAACTTTCTAAATGTAAGGAATTTAATTGCACTGATGCAAATAAATTTTCAGGTTACAGAAAATTTTCTTCAGCTAAGCCGGAGGGTGAATTTATTCAGGCATAATAGGTTGCACTTCAGAAAGGTGAATTAGGCTCTTTCGACATATGCCGAAAGACCAATTTATCCATCGTTCCCGGGAAAAGGCGGTTGATCCAGATTGTGAACTTACCCGAAGTCGTTAACACCAATGAACGCCTTCTTTTTTCAATTGCCCTGACCAGGTATTCTGCCACTTTTTCAGCTGTCATCATGCTGCTTTCATCTCTGGGCGATTCACCCTGCATGCTTCCATCGGCGGCAAGTGCCGTATTCCTGATGTTAGAGGAAGTGAAACCTGGACAGGCAGTAAGCACATGCAGTCCTTTATTCAGGTTTTCGATGCGCAACGATTCCAGAAAACCATTCATGGCCGCTTTTGATGCTGAATAGCCTGTTCTGCCCGGCAATCCTTTATAACCAGCAATAGACGAAATACCAACAATGGACCCTTTATTTTTAAGTACATGGGGCAGCGCATATTTGGTCATATACACCAGTCCCCAAAAGTTTACATTCATCACGGTTTGGATCACCTTCAAGTCGACGTGTTGAAACAATGCGCGCATCGAAATTCCGGCATTGTTTATCAGAATGTCGATTTGTCCATAGGTTTTCAAGGTGGTTTCAACTAATTGCACACAATCCTCCTCAAGGCTGACATCAGTTTGAATGCCAATAGCAAGCACACCCGCATCTTTCAATTGTGCAACGACTTCGTCGAGTTGCTGTTTGTTTCTGGCTGCAAGCACCAACCTGGCACCTTTTTTCCCAGCCTCAAATGCTGTAGCCTTTCCAATACCAGATGAAGCCCCAGTAATGATTACTACCTTATTCTTAATACTTTGCATGCTCGCGGCATTTTTTTCAAACAGTTCATCTTACTGGAATCATGGATAAAATGTTGGTTCCAGATGAAATCGTTACTTGTCACAAAAGTAACATTATTGTGATTAATATCAGTCGGCATACCTTGCATTATCCTTAATTCTTTCGGCAGACACCACACATTCAGGCAAAACAGCACATTGCCTAATTTTACTACTTTTGCTAAAAAAGCCATGCTCACCAACCGTCAGCTTTTCCGCCTGCATATGGGCCTGCCTTCCGTTGAAGATGAACCTGTTGAGATCGTAAGGGCAGAAGGCATTTACCTGTACAATGATCATGGCCAGGCATTCATCGACCTGGTTTCCGGGGTTTCTGTAAGCAACACAGGCCATTTGCATCCCAGGGTTGTTGATGCAATCAAAGCCCAACTGGACCAATATATGCACGTGATGGTGTATGGCAAGTTTTTACAATCACCCCAGGTGCAGCTGGCGGGCAAACTTGCAGAAATGTTGCCTGCTTCGCTGGATGCGGTTTATTTTGTCAGTTCGGGCAGCGAAGCCATCGAAGGAGCCATCAAGCTGGCGAAGCGCCTTACCGGCCGAACAGGTATGGTTACCTTTAAAAATGCCTATCATGGTGGCACTGCCGGTGCACTCAGCCTTTTGGGAAACGAATCGCTTAAAAATGCATTCAGGCCGCTACTACCTGGAGTAGTTCAGCTTGATTTTAATGATTTTCACCAAATTGAACTTATCAGCAAGGATATTGCCTGTGTGGTAATAGAACCCATTCAGGCTGAGGCCGGTATCATTTTACCGCTCCCCTCCTACCTCGAAGCCATCAGAAAGCGCTGCGACGAAACCGGGAGCTTGCTAGTTTTTGACGAAATCCAGATGGGATTCGGCAGGACGGGGAAAATGTTTGCGTTTGAGCATAGTGGTGTCGTGCCTGATATCCTTTGCCTGGCAAAAGCCATGGGCGGCGGACTGCCGCTGGGAGCGTTTATTTCGAGCCATCGGAATATGCATGCACTCACACATGATCCTGAACTTGGACACATCACAACCTTTGGTGGACACCCGGTTAGCTGCGCTGCATCGCTGGCCTCAATTGATGTACTGATTTCAGAGCAACTCATCGAATCAGCTGACTATAAGGGCAGTCTGTTTAGTCAGCGCCTCATCAACCATCCGGCAATCAGGGAGGTACGGCAAGCCGGCCTCATGCTGGGTGTGGAGTTAAATGAAAATTACCCGATCGAAAAGGTAATGAAATCCTTTAAAAAGCACAGACTCATTGTTGATCAGTTTCTTTTTAATGAAAGCAGCTTCAGGATTGCACCACCGCTTACCATTACGGAAACAGAAATCCAGGCTGTTGTCGATATGATCATCGAATCAATTGACGCAGTTATAAACCCTAAGGAACCATGAAATACATCATCATATTTCTCCTTTCATTGATGTCAGCGGTAACTGCAGATGCTCAACATAATCAAGTGTCAAGACCAAGGGCAACGCATTCCGAAGTCATGGCAAGCCACGCCATGGTGGCCACCAGCCAGCCTCTGGCCACGCAGGTTGCAATCGAAGTCCTTAAAAAAGGTGGCAATGCCATTGATGCAGCCATTGCTGCCAACGCCGTGCTCGGTCTGGTTGAACCTACAGGCTGTGGCATCGGTGGCGATCTGTATGCACTAATCTGGGATGCAGGAACAAAACGGCTTTATGGCATTAATGGTAGTGGTCGGTCTCCCATGGGGCTTAAGCTTGAATATTTCAAAAAAAACAACATCAAGGCTATTCCACCCCTTGGCCCTCTGTCAGTTACAATACCAGGATGTGTCGATGCCTGGGCCGAAATGCATGAGAAATTTGGCAGGTTGCCCGTAGAAGAAATTCTAAGCCCGGCCATCGGTTATGCACGTGAAGGTTTTCCTGTTTCGGAAAGTGTAGCCTATTATTGGGAAGAAAGTGCTGAGAAATACATACCATTTCCTAACTTCAACGAAACCTTTACCATTGACGGAAAAACTCCAGTCAAGGGTGAGCGGTTTAAAAACCCAAGATTGGCCAACACGTACGAAATGCTTACCGAAGAAGGCTTCAGGTCATTTTATGAAGGTACCATCGCTGATCAGATCGTTGCATTTGTCAACAGCCAGGGTGGATTCCTGTCTAAGGCTGATTTTGAAGGACATAAGAGTGAGTGGGTTAACCCCATTTCAACAAATTACCGGGGTTATGACGTGTGGGAATTGCCCCCAAACGGCCAGGGCATTGCGGTGCTCGAGATGCTGAATATGATCGAGGCATACGATATTAACGCAATGGGGTTTGGAAGCAAAGACCACCTGCACCTTTTTGTCGAAACGAAGAAACTGGCCTTCGAAGACAGGTCAAAATACTACAACGACCCAATGTTTAGTTTTGTAGATACCGAAAAGCTTACCTCAAAAGCTTATGCCAAAGAGCTGATGCAGTCGTTTAACCCCGACAAAGCCTCTGTTAATTATCCTTCGGGAAATATTGAGTCAGGAAATACGATTTACCTGTCGATAGCCGATGCTGATGGAAATATTGTGTCGCTCGTACAAAGCAATTACAAAGGCATGGGCTCAGGCATGGTACCACCCAACCTTGGGTTTATGCTGCAGAACAGGGCTGAACTTTTTGGCCTCGACAGCAAGGGGTTTAATGTGTATGCTCCGGGAAAAAGGCCATTTCACACCATTATTCCAGCTTTTGTCACCAAAAACAACAAACCCTGGCTTAGTTTTGGCCTGATGAGTGGCTCAACACAGCCCCAGGGACATGTGCAGATTCTGATAAATATGATTGATTTCGGGATGGGCATTCAGGAAGCAGGCGATGCGCCCCGTATCAGCCACGAAGGATCGGTGCAGGTTACTACCGGAAAGAGCTTTGACAGCGGATGGGTAAACCTCGAAACAGGATTCGATTATGGCGTTATCCGCGATTTGATGAAAATGGGCCATAGGATAAAGTTTGATGTAGGTGGTTATGGAGGCTTTCAGGCAATCATGTGGGATGAAAAGAACAAGGTGTATTTTGGGGCTTCCGAATTTAAAAAGGACGGGCAGGCAGCCGGCTATTAAGCATGATGAAAATAAGTAAACTAGGATTTTTACTGTTTCTTTTTGCCATTTCCACTGGATTGCAGGCGCAATTTGCCATTACCAACCCTGCTGAATTTGAGAAGAATGAAGGTGTTTTACTTGTCTGGGATTATGCACCTTCGCGCGACTCCATCACCGCAAATATCGCCCGAATAACACAAACAGCAGGCCTTGTCTGGATCGTATATTATCCCGGTGCGGCACCAGCCGACACAAGCCAAATCAGAAATTACCTCTACAGCAAGGGAGTCAGTCCGTTAAACCTATCCTTTATTCCAGGCTGGACCGAAACCCTGTGGATCAGGGATTATGGGCCATTTACTGCATATGCATCTTTTGGTGGCGGCCTGCAACGCTATGTAATAGATGCCGGATATTCGCAATACAACAGGCCAAAAGATGACTCCGTACCAGCGCAATTGGCCAACTATTGGAACTTGCCATTACAGACTCTCGGATTGGAGGTTGAAGGCGGGAATTTGATCTTTGATGGACTTGGTCGTGGGTTCGGATCAAAACGCATCTGGGCACAAAACCCGGATTTGACGCCTGCGCAAATCAGCAGCCTGTTGTGTGAGAAATTCAACCTTAGCGATTTTATCTTTCTCGACAACCTGAATTTTAGTGGTGGCGGAATCTGGAAGCATGTCGATATGTTTATGAAAGTTATTGATTATGAAACAATCATGGTTTCATCTTATCCTGAACACCTCCCCGACTACGCTGTGATCGAAGCTAATGTTGGGCTTTTGGCGAACCTTTCAAATTACTTTGGAAAGCCTTATAACATCATTCGGATACCCGCACCTCCAAAAGCCAATGGATCATGGGCCACTACAGAAAATGATGAAATGCGCACATACACAAATGCGTTTATTATCAACAACACTGTTATCGTCCCATCCTATAACCTGCCTGAATGGGATTTGCAGGCCAAATCCATTTACGAGCATGCCATGCCTGGTTACCGCATCGAAATGGTCGATGCACAAATGCTCACTATCCTGGGAGGGGCCTTACATTGCGTCACCAAAGAAGTCCCTTCCCCGCATTTCAACCGGATTATTCATAGCAAGATAACTGGTGTTCAACCGTATAGCGATGTGTTTGTAGTTCCTTGCCAAAGCGCTTCTGACACATTGGTTGAACAAATGTGGCTTTACTACAAGGTGAACCAGCAAACCCAATACAATAAGGTTCCTGTGCAACTTATTTGTCCGGTACATCTCGGGCTGATCGAAAACCTTCAGCCAAATGACACCGTGCAGTATTACCTTGAATTGGTTTCATCAACTGATACCATCACCTACCCTGGCGCTGCACCAGATGGCGGATTCACCTTTTGGTTCGACCCTGTTGGAATACATGAACCGCTCAATGAGGCTGATGGTTTGAGCGTTTTTCCAAATCCGGCAAAAAGCATGGTTGTACTTTCTGGAAGCAATATGATTGAAGGTGGAAAAGTCAGGATTCACAGCGCCAGCGGCTTATTGGTCAATGAATGCAATGCATCAGGGGACCAAATGATCCTTTCGTTGGACCTTCAGCCTGGAGTGTACATCATCAGTATTAACAGCCCGCATGGCAACAGCGCTACCAAACTTGTTATTGAGAAACAATAATGGCAGAAGTTTATTTGCTTTCACAAGGAAATACCTATTTTCCACCAGCTGAACTTGCATCGGATGAAGGCCTGTTGGCTGTTGGGGGTGATTTGTCGGTTGAGCGCCTCATCAATGCTTATGCCTGTGGCATTTTTCCCTGGTATAGTGAAAACGAGCCCCTGATGTGGTGGTCGCCCAATCCGCGCATGGTGTTGTTTCCGGGTGATTTCAAGCCGTCGAAGAGTCTGCGCCGTTTGGTTGATTCAGGTCAGTTTGAAGTCAGGTTCGATACGGCCTTTGAGCAGGTCATACAAGCTTGTGGTAAAGCGACCAGAAAAGACCAGGATGGAACATGGCTCACCAAGGAGTTGACCGAGGCCTTCATCAGCCTGCATAAGCTTGGCCTTGCACATTCGGTGGAGACATACCAAGAAAACACCCTCGTTGGTGGCTTGTATGGACTTTCGCTTGGGCGGGTGTTTTTTGGCGAATCGATGTTTTACCTTCGGGCAAATGCTTCTAAGGCTGCCTTTTACCACCTTGTGAAATACCTTCAATTGCATCAGTTCGATCTGATTGATGCACAACAGGACACCAATCACCTGAGGAGCCTTGGTGGCGTTACCATCGACCGGGCCGATTTTCTCCAGCGCCTGAATGAATCTGTTACGCGCGAAACCCTCATCGGCAAATGGATGTCACCATTTCAGAAAGAAGCCGTAATTTTACATAAAATTGTGTGAAACCATGACAGTAAACGAAACTTCACACCACGAACAATTTATGACTGAAGCCATTAAGCTTGGACATAGCAATATTCAATCGGCTAATGGCGGTCCTTTCGGTGCCGTGATCGTAAAAAACGGGAAAATTATTGGTCGTGGATCAAACAAAGTCACAAGCAGCAATGATCCCACTGCACACGCAGAAATTGTTGCCATCCGTGAAGCCTGCAAGGAGCTTGACAGTTTTCAGCTTGATGGGTGCGACATATACTCGAGTTGTGAACCTTGTCCAATGTGCCTTGGTGCAATCTATTGGGCACGCCCTGCCAGGTTATTCTTCGCCGCAACACGTGAAGATGCTGCAGTTGCAGGATTTGATGACTCCTATGTATACAATCAGATCCCTTTGCCGGTTAGTAAGCGTGACATCATAACTGTACAGATGATGCGCAAAGCTGCCGTTGAAGTATTTGTCGAATGGGTGAAAAGCGAGAAAAAAATACCTTATTAACCGCATCATGGATCAGCATTTGGCAAAAGAAGCCGCCGGTATATTAGTTTCAGGCAAATACAGCATTGCCTTTACCGGTGCAGGCATTTCAGCCGAAAGCGGCATCCCTCCTTTCAGGGGCGAAGGGGGTATCTGGAATAAATACGACCCCCGCATGCTGGATATTGGGTTCTTCCTGATACAACCTGCAGAGTCGTGGCAGGCTATCCGCGACATTTTTTACACCTATTTTGCCACCATCAAACCAAACGCAGCCCATCGCACACTGGCAAAATGGGAGCAAAACGGATTGATCAACTCCGTGATCACGCAAAATATTGATAACCTGCATCGTGATGCTGGCAACAAGACTATTTTCGAGTTTCATGGCAATCTCTGCCGCCTGATTTGCATTGATTGTGCAACGCCCTACGAAGCAGGTAATGTTGACCTTAGCATGCTTCCACCCTATTGCCCCTCATGCCTTGGTCTACTAAAACCCGATTTTGTGTTTTTTGGCGAAGGCATTCCACAGGAGGCCTTCAACAGGTCGACTGAGGCAGCCATGAACTGCGATGTCATGCTCATTATCGGCACTTCAGGAGAAGTAGCCCCGGCCAATCAGCTGCCGCTGATAGCCAAACGAAAAGGTGCAACCATCATCGAGGTGGGAATGGAACCTTCAACATACACCCATAGCATAACGGATGTTTTTTTGCTGGGCAAAGCCGGCGAAGTGCTGCCAGTCATGGATAAATACATCACTGAATTACAATCAAATCAGCAATAACATGATCAATAAACTAAGATTTGTGCTGTTTATCAGCCTGCTCGCTTTCGGAAAGCTTTGCCTGGCGCAGCCTGATCAGGCTACGCTGACTACACTGAATCAATATTATGCAAAGGCAATCACCGACTGGAATGTACCCGGTATGGCCGTAGCCATTGTTTCAGGCGATTCAGTCTATCTGGCAAAAGGATACGGTGTACGTGATGTGAAATCAGGTATGGCCGTCGACGAAAACAGCTTGTTTGCAGTGGCAAGCAATACCAAGGCATTTACCGCAGCAGCCCTTGCCATCCTTGTCGATCAGAAAAAGATTGACTGGAACGACCAGGTCATCAGCTACCTGCCATGGTTTGAGCTGTACGATCCATATGTCAGCAATCAAATGACCATCAGGGATTTACTTACCCATCGGAGTGGATTAAAAACCTTTTCCGGCGACCTGATCTGGTATGGTAGCAATTATACTCGCGAGCAGGTGATCCGCAAATCGAAATACCTCAAACCCAGTTATGGTTTTCGTGAACAATTTGGCTATTCAAACATCATGTACATCGCTGCCGGCGAAATCATACCGGCTGTGACAGGATTCAGCTATGACGAGTTTTTAAAAAACAAGCTATTGTTTCCACTTGGAATGCAACATTCGGTGCTCAGCGTAAATGAGCTTGAAGGGCTCAACAATGTTGCCCAACCACACACCTATGTTGATGGCAAGCCTATGGTTATTCCCTGGCTGAACTGGGATAATGTCGGCCCTGCCGGTGCACTGATTTCCTGTGCATCAGACATGGCCAGGTGGTTGCAGTTTCAGCTGAACAATGGCATTACAGGCCTTGACACACTGATCAGTGCCAAAGCCATGTATGAGATGCACAGCGCACAGACCGTACTCCCGGTTAGCAAGTACTCAACAACCAGGTTCCCATCGACACATTTGAAAGCGTATGGATTGGGCTGGACAATAATGGATTACCAGGGTAAAAAAGTAATTGCCCATAATGGCGGATACGATGGTATGATTTCTCAAACTGTGTTTATCCCGGAAGCCAATATCGGTTTCGTCATCCTCACCAATGCCTTATCCAATATGTATTACCCTTTAATGTACAAAACCCTGGATATGTTGCTGAACAAACCTGAACAGCACGACTGGAGTGCCGAAATGCTGGCTTTTATGAAAGGAAATGAAGAAAGGGAAAAAGCAGCCAAGGTGAAAATCGATGCTTCGCGTGTGCCAAATACACATCCGTCGTTAAAACCGGATGATTACACCGGATACTATACCTGCCCGATTTACGACAGCGTCAGGGTGTATACCGAAAAAGGACAGCTAATGATGCAATTCGAACGCAGCCGCTCCTTTAAGGCGGTGCTCACACATTGGCATTACGACACCTTTACGGTTGAATTCAAGGATTTACCTTCCTTGCCTAAAGGCTTTGTCACGTTTACATTAAACCTCGATGCCAAGGCAGCAGAAATGTCAATCTTCCTCGATAATCCTGATTTTGACTTTACGGAACTTGAATTGAAGCGATTGAATTAACCTCAACTTAGCCTGGCTTATCGCCTGGCATAATATGACCACAGGTTAACGCCAATGGCCAGCACCAGGAATGCCGATGCGATTGAAAAAGTGATCACCAGTCCGTAGGTTTCATAAAAATAAACCCCTGAGGCAGGCGCAAACAAGGCCCTGAACCCGGTTAGGAACAAATGAACCGACTGATAGCTTCCTGCCTCCTCTGGTGCACAAAAATAGGCTGAACCGATATTCCACAGCAGCACCATGGTGGCTGCAAAGATGCCATGGGCAAGGATATAAAATAACAACACATAATACAGTTTAATACCATATATTTCAACACTTTGCGGAAACCAAACGGTAAGCCCGAGAAAGATTGTGTATAATAGAATTGAGCTATAGGTGATGGATGCAAACTTCCTGGGGTCAATCGTGCCAAGGATACTTCCGGCGACAGGAAGCAGTAAAATGGCCAGCACATTGTAAGCATTGCGGTAAAAAGCCACGCTCGAATAATTCAGCTGAAGGCCTTCGTAAAAATAAATGGCGATTACCGTTACCGAAATCATGAACGAAAAGCCATACAGCATAAAGCCTATTTCAAAGTCGCGAAATGCCTTGTTGTGCCGGATAATTTTCCACATTTCGATGGCCGACAATTTTACCGACTGCCACAACCTTGATTTTGGCACTGCCACGTTTTCAGGATAATGAATCATGGACAGTATCCATAACGACACTATGCCCAGAAATCCGGAAAGCGGCAACATCAGAGTGAAGCTGTACAGATCCTTGTCGAGCATCAGGCCGTATACAAATGTCACAACCATCATAATGACCTTGTTAGCTGAGGCAGAGTAGCTGTAGAGTTTTCCAAAGTTCAGGTGAGAGTAGTTCACCTTGAGCAAGTGGTTGATGCTTGGGTTGATCACCAATGCGCCCAGGTAATAGATAAAAAATGAACCAAGAAAAAGATAATGATAGGTTTCGGTGTATTGGTATGCTTCCGGAATGTGCGGAAAGAAGTACAGGCCGATGAGTGGCATGCGGGTTACTATGGCGGTGATCCTGAGCAGTCTTTTTCTGTTTTTGATGCGCTTGAGCCATTCATGGATAAAAAACAAACCGACAAAGACAACCATACTGAACTGAAACAGCAGGCTCATCTGATAATTGCTGCCATGAAGGCTTTTTAAAAACACAAACTCATTGAGTGCCAGCACGCCAAGGATCACACCCTCTATCAGTGCATACACCGTATACAGCTTAAATGTGCGGCTTTCGTCAGGTACAAATGCACTCATCGTGAGAATTCCGGTTTAAATACAGCATTCAATCGCAACAGCTAATTATCATGACAACACATTTAGGCTCATTCTGCTTTGGACAATTTCAGGCAAGGTCCATTTCAATTGAACCGTATGGCTTTTGAAGGGACAATCCTGCTGATGACCACCGTAGGGATTAAAAGCATCACAAACCAGACAAAGATTGTTCCCAAATTAATCAACAACACATTGATTGCCGAAAGGTCAATGGGTACAGCCGACAAATAGTATGATTCGGAAGGCAGTTTTAAAAAACCACCATAATACTGCAACAAGCAAAAACCAATACCTATCGCATTGCCTATCAGCAGTCCGCGAACCAGAATATCCAATGAGTGCACGAGAAAAATTCGCCGGATCATGGCATTGGCTGCCCCCATTGCCTTCAGCACCCCAATCATTGAAGTCCGCTCCAGGATAATGATTAACAGCGTGCTGATCATGGTAATTCCGGCTACCAGCACCATCAGCACAATGATTACCACCACATTCATATCCTGCAGGTCGAGCCAGTCGAAGATGTGCGGATAGGTTTGACGGGCAGTGTATGCAACAAGATCGGCAGGAATCTGGTAATCGATCATTTCGCCAAAAGCAACCAGGTTTTCCAGGTTATCTAGTTTTAGTTCAACGGTGCCAACCATATCTCTATCCCATTGGTTCAACCGTTGAACCTGCCTGATGTCGCCAAAAACATGCAGTTCATCAAACTCTGTAAGCCCTGTTTCGTAAATACCCGAAATTGTGAACCTGCGGCCCCTGGGTTGATGCTGGTCGTTACTCACAAACCATACCCTGAGGTCATCACCTGTTTTTAACATCAGTTTATCGGCAAGTATCTTAGAAACAATCACTTCATCTGAACGGGCGGTATCATTCAGGTTGATGGCTGAACCAGAGATTAGTTTTGTGGACATGTATTTCCAGTCGTAATCGGGTCCGACTCCCTTCAGGACAATGCCCTGAATCTGTTCGTCTGTTTTAATAATTCCTGCCTTGTTGGCTACGCCCTGCACATGCACAATGCCCTTTGTTCCATACAGCAGATCGAAAAGCTTTTGGTCAAGCTTTACAGGAGTCACTTCGTAGCTTGCATTGTTGTCGAGTGCTTCGATCTGAATATGCGATGCGAACCCGATGACTTTGTCACGGATTTGGGTTTTAAAACCAATCACAATCGAAACAGCAGCAATCATCACAGCAACACCAATCGCCACACTTAAGACGGCAATGCGGATAACGATACCCGAAATGCTTGATTTGGAATAGGAAAAAAATCTTCTGGCAATGAAAGCTTCAATCCTCATTTTTTTGCTTTATCTTGGCAAAGTTAATGAATAAGCCAATGTCATGAAATTATTGCCTGCATTCGTATTCTGCTGCATTTTGATCCAGACGCTGCCCGCCTGCGCGAAAAATCCGGTACTTGTCGAGGTTGGAGTAGTGAAATCAGGAGCCGAAAGGATGGACCAGTATGTTGGCCTACTAAAGAACAAGCAGGTAGGGCTTGTGGTAAACCAGGCAAGCCAGGTTGGCAGACGGCACCTAGTCGATACCTTGTCAGGGCTGGGTATCACTATCAAACGTATTTTCACACCAGAGCATGGCTTCAGGGGCACTGCCGATGCCGGGAGTCTCATCGAAGCGGAACAGGCTGCGCATGATCATTATGAACTGGTTTCTCTCTACGGCAAGAAGAAAAAGCCCGAAGCTTCAGACCTTAAGGACCTCGACGTTGTTGTTTTCGACCTTCAGGATGTGGGTGTCAGGTTTTACACCTACATTTCAACCTTGAGCAATGTCATGGAGGCCTGTGCCGAAAATGGGGTTCCACTCATTGTCCTCGACCGCCCGAATCCGAATGGTTTTTATATTGACGGTCCAGTGCTTGAGCCTGGCTTTGAATCTTTTGTGGGACTTCACCCTGTTCCGGTTGTTTATGGTCTCACCATTGGCGAATACGGCCAGATGGTCAATGGCGAAGGCTGGCTGAGGAACAAGGTGCATTGCGATTACAGCGTAGTGCCGCTGGCAGGATATGAGCGCAATATGATCAGTAAATTAGCCGTCAAGCCATCACCAAACCTGCCCGATTGGAAGTCGGTTTTTCTGTATCCGACGCTTTGCTTTTTCGAAGGAACCATCATGAGTGTGGGTCGTGGTACCGACATCCCGTTTCAGGTTTTCGGCCATCCTGATTATATGGTGGGATCATATGTGTTCAAACCACGCAGCATTTCAGGGGCAAGCCAAAACCCACCATTTAAGGATATGGTCTGCTATGGACAGAACCTCTCAGGATTGTCGGGTACCTTTACAGAAGAACACAAGCGAATTAACCTGTTTTGGTTATTAACCGCATACAAACTGATGTCGCCTGATCATAGCTTCTTTAACAGCTATTTTAATACCCTTGCCGGGAACGCCTCATTGCGCAGCATGATTGAATCAGGAAAGTCGGAAGACGAAATCAGGGCAAGCTGGAAACCCGGGATTGAAAGGTATAAAAAAATCAGGATAAAGTATTTGCTTTACCCTGATTTTGAATAGGTTTTAACTAAATCAGATGGTGCGACCCGGATAAACCTTCAGGGCTTCTTCGAGTACCTGCATCGATTTTTTAAGGTCAGGCACATTCAACACATAGCTGATCCTTACTTCGTCCTTGCCACAACCCGGGCTTGAATAGAATCCGCTCGCCGGTGCTAGCATGACCGTTTGTTTCTGATAGTCGAATGAATCGAGCAGCCATTGACAGAACTTATCTGAGTCGTCAATGGGAAGTCGCGCTACCACATAGAATGCGCCTTTTGGTGTTGGGCAAAAAGCACCTTTCATCTTATTGATGTATTCAACCACTACATTTCTCCGGTTCAGGTATTCCTCCAGCACTTCAGTGAAATAGGCGTCAGGAGTTTGAATTGCTGCTTCGGCGGCAATCTGTCCAAAACTTGGCGGACTTAATCTGGCCTGGGCAAACTTCAAGGCAGTGCGCATCACTTCTTTGTTCTTCGAAATCATACATCCTACCCTGACACCACAGGCGCTATAACGCTTTGAAACACTGTCGATAAGGATTACATTTTCTTCGATGCCTTCGAGGTGCATGCAGGAATAATGGGTATTGCCATCGTAGCAAAACTCGCGATACACTTCATCAGCAATCAGGTAGAGGTCATATTTCAACACTAGTTGCCTGAGTGTCTCCAATTCATCTTTCGAATACAGGTATCCGGTTGGGTTATTGGGATTACATACCAGGATGGCCTTTGTTTTTGAGGTAATCGATTTCTCAAAATCAGCAATAGGTGGAAGGGCAAAGCCCGTTTCTATGGAGGAGAAAATCGGCTTAACCTTCACTCCTGCATTGATGGCAAAGCCGTTGTAATTGGCGTAAAACGGCTCAGGAACAATTACTTCATCATCAGGATCCATGATGGTTTGGAAGGCAAATAGGATCGCTTCTGATGCGCCTGCACCGATAATGATGTCATCTGCAGTGATAAATATGCCATGCTTCTTGTAGTATTCTGCCAGCTTTATCCTGTAGGAAGGAATACCGGCTGAGTGGCTGTATTCGACAACTTTACCGGAAAAGTTTCTGACTGCATCGAGTGCGACTTCGGGAGTACGGATGTCAGGTTGCCCGATGTTCAGGTGGAAAACCTTTACCCCCCTTTGCTTGGCCGCTTCTGCAAAAGGCACTAATTTTCGGATGGGCGATTCAGGCATCAGCCTGCCCTTTTTTGAAATACTTGGCATTTTCTGTTTCTTTTGGTTTGAAAAAAAATAAAAAACCCGGCTAAAATCAGCCGGGGTATACTCAATGTAGGTGAGTCTTATTTATTTTTATTTGCCGGCACACTGCCTGCGTCTGTGTTTTTTTCCAAAATAGACTCTGCAGGTTTTACCAACACGTTTCCTTTGATGCGCAACACAACGCTGCTATTCTTCTTTGCGTTCGATAATATCGTGACTGTCTTATTGATTTGCCCAGGTCTTGCAGTGTTATAAGTTACTGAAATCTTGTCGGATTCACCTGGAAGAATGGGTTGACGTGGCCAGGTAGGTACAGTACATCCGCAGGACGAACGCGGTTGCGAAAGGATCAATGGTTCATTTCCTGTGTTGGTAAATACAAACTCACAGGTGCCATCGCCTCCTACATAGATATCGCCATAATCGTGCGTATCTTTCTTAAAGGTTATTTCCGGTCCGTTGGCATTCTCTGCAGACTGCTCATTTTGAGCCATTAATGTTGCAGTTCCAAGGATCATGACGGCAAATAATAAAGCAATTTTTTTCATTTTTCTATAGCATTTAAACAGTTACATTTCTCAGTTTGGGTGTCACAAAATTACGGATTAATCAATAGGAGGTTTATTCATTCGTACAATAATTTCACAATTTTTAAGATTTCATCCTGGTTTGGCCATGACAAAAAATTACAAATACCTTGCCGAATTACAAAGAAATTGTATTTTTGCACCCTCAAAACCCGGCGAGGTAGCTCAGATGGTTAGAGCGTCGGATTCATAACCCGGAGGTCCCGAGTTCAACTCTCGGTCTCGCTACAAAACCCTGATAGGTCAATATCAGGGTTTTTTTATTTCATCCGGCGCCACTATCTGCTGCGTGATTCAGCGAGTGCTGGTTTGACAAAATTTTATGACCTACCTTTGCTTTTTACAATCCACTTTCATGAACAGGACCAAATTACTCTTCATTATACTCTTTTTTTCTATTGTAACACCAATATATGCGCAGTTTTATCCTGATGCCGGTTTGGTAATTCCCCTTTCGGAAAACGCCAGGATGACCATAAGTAGCGGCAGCAACGAAGTTGCTATCAGGGACCATGACCAAGGAACATTTTGGGAATCAGGTGCGCCACTCCCCGAAGCATATATTGCCAGAAAAGACCTCAATATCATGGCAGGAAAGTTTGAAGGAGCAGCGTTCGACGGCAACCCGGGAAGCATGCAGGCCATCGACAAGCCCAATACACAGGGTTTGTTCGAACTCACCCTCACTTTTCCGAAGCCAGTGTCGCTGAAGCTCGTCTCGGTTAAGGCTCAGGTAAAAAACACCCTGCTTATCCGTGGCTTGATTGATGGACGCAAGGCTGATCTTGGCATTTACAGCAGCACAGAAAACTATTCACTGAAATCGATTCTAACCAACCAGGATGCCTTGGTAACGGCCATTAACCTGAGCAGCACAGAAGATTTTGGACTTTTTGAACTGGCCGCACTAGGCGACTATCCCTACGAATGTGTCTCCTTTGATTTCACGAAACCAGTAGAAATTGGTCAGGTCTACACAAGGCATTTATCAGGTGCAAATGTCATTAAAACCACCATCGAATTATCCAACGACGGATCCACCTGGACTGCAGTGGCAAATCTGAATCCCAGGGCTATTCCCACAATCCCTGTAATTCTCATAAAGCCAATGATGGCCAGGTACCTTCGCATTGTGCATTATCTTGACCTGATCGATTATGCGAAAGCTGCCATATGGGAGGTGAAGGTTTATGACCGCAATGGACCTTTCGGCCCACCTCCTTTGTTTGAACAAAACCCGAAGACAATCGGAGAACGCCTGGGAATAAACGGACTTTGGGGATGGGGCTACAATACGTATTCCGACAACTTGCCTGCCGGGCAAGGCCCTGCCCTGTTTAATCAGGTGGCAACCTTGGGTAGAAACTACCACAACTTGCTATGGGACATCAATACTCCTGCTGAAACAGTTGACTACCAGGCGATGGCGCAAGGGAATGGAACAAAGGCGAACTGGTGGCTCAATTGGGACAGGGAATATGCCTGCTGGAAAAAATTTGGGTTTCAGACTTCAGCAACCATCATGTTTCAAAACAAAACCGTTCCGTCAGCTTCCTGGACTGACCCGTATCAAAATGCCTATGATTATGGTAAAAATTTCGCACGCCACTTTGGCTCTGACAAAGGAAATGGCCTGGTAAGCCTTATCGAAGCAGGCAATGAGCCATGGGATTATCCACAGGGATTCTATGCAAAAATACTGAAAGGCATGGCCAAAGGTGTAAAAGACGGGGATTCGGAAATGAAGGTCATCCCTGCCGCCTTGCAGGCAACCTTTGTGATGAACGATGGTCACGAAGACAATAATTACATCGGTGCTAACCTGCCACAGGATGCTACTGCCAATATTGATGGATTGAACGCACACTTCTATTCGCATTGTTACGACAGGGATGGTATACGGGTATCCGTCAATCCCGAAGACCCAAGATCTGCCTTGCTTGGCACACGCAATATGATCAGGTTCCGTGATGCAAACATGCCCGGAAAGCCAGTGTATATTACCGAATATGGCCTTGAATGTCAGGGTGTCGGAGAAGATTGCACACACAGCGAGTGTGTAACCGAAAACCAACAGGCAGCCTGGGGAGTCAGGGCAGCATTGATCCTCATGCGGAATGGTGCAGATGCGGTCTACTGGTATTTTTTCGCCAACGAGTTTACGGCCTCTGCCCTGCACACCAGGTCAGGTCTTACCGGCTCAGTGAATACCTCCTTTTTGCCCAAAACATCATTTTTTGCATTCAAGCATTTGCTTGCCACACTTGGTAATTGCACCTTTGACCAGGTTTTGGCTGAAAACGAACAGGTTTATGCCTATTTCTTCAGCAGTAAATCCAGTGATAGCAAATTCCTTATTGCATGGCTTCCTAAAGGAGGTGATCCGGCAGCAGCGCAAAACACATCAGTTTCCTTGCCTTTTGCTCCAAAGGAAATGGCCTACCTTGACGGATATCCAAGTCTTCAATGGATTCCTTTCAACACCAGCGCTAAATTGCAAAATATCAACCTGAAAGGTTACCCAGTGATCATAAAATTCTAGGACAATTCATGTGTAGGGCCAGATCATTGAGAACACTCATCCCGACAATATGGTGTTTAAGGGTATTTTTGATCATCAGCGAATAATGCATCGCAATCTTCTGTTGATGGTCAAAAAATTGCTATTTTCGAAACAAATTATTGTCCAAAATAAAACCATTCATTATGAGAAAGTTAATCATTCCGGTTCTGCTCGTTTTGCTGTTTTCCTGTCAAAACGAAAGCAGTTCTCCGAAACTGGCAGCTGAGGCCGTGCCAGAACCGATTGGTCCCAAGTCCTTCACACTTAACAGCGATAAGATGACTCCTGAGGTGTTGTGGTCCTTCGGAAGAATTGGCGAGATTAGCCTTTCGCCCGACAAATCAACCCTTGCTTTTGGAATCACATACTATGACATTGAGCAAAACAAAGGCAATGCTGAACTATATACCATGACAACATCGGGCGACAGGTTTTCTCGTATCACCAATACCAATGGCGGAGAATACAATCCCCGCTGGAGGCCTGATGGTAAAAAGATCGGGTTCCTTTCGGCCGAATCTGGCAGCATGCAGCTTTGGGAGATGAATCCTGATGGAACGGGCAGAAAACAAATCAGCAACATCGAATCAGGCATTAACGGATTCGAATATGCTCCAGATCAAACAAAAATCCTGTTTATCGCCGATGTAAGTGCCGAAAACACGGTAAAAACGATGTATCCCGACCTGCCAAAAACAAGTGGCCGAATCATGAATGACCTGATGTATCGCCACTGGGACCACTGGGTGGATAGCTATTCACATGTTTTTGTAGCTGATTATCAAAACGAAAACCTTGCAAACCTCAACGACATTATGCTGGATGAGCCCTGGGAATCACCACTGAGCCCCTTTGGCGGAATGGAGCAGATTACCTGGCGCCCCGACAGCAAAGCAGTTGTTTACACCTGCAGAAAAAAATCGGGCAAGGAATACAGCCTTTCAACAAACTCAGACCTGTACCAGTATGATGTAGATTCGAAAACTACAACCAACCTTACCGAAGGCATGATGGGTTATGACCAGTCGCCCGTTTTTTCTCCTGATGGGAATTACCTCGCTTGGGAAAGTATGGAGCGTGATGGTTATGAAGCAGATAAGCTCCGTTTATTCGTCATGGACCTGAAAAATAACACAAAAAAAGACTACAGCCTGAATTTCGATCAGGACGCTCGCGGACATGCATGGAGCAGCGATAGCCAAACCTTATATTTCATCAGCGACTGGCATGCACTTGACCAGGTATACAGCCTTGATCTGGCCACAGGCAATATCCTTCAAAAGACCGAAGGTGTGCATGATTACACTTCCGTTATTCCGGCCGGCAACAAACTCATTGGCACTAAGATGTCGATGTCGGGTCCGATCGAAATTTTCAGCATCGATCCTGCAACCGGAGAACAGGCACAGATCTCTTTCGTTAACAAACCTTTACTGGATCAGCTCACCTTTGGCCGCGTTGAAGAACGCTGGATTACAACAACAGACAACAAGCAAATGCTGACCTGGGTGATTTTCCCACCCCATTTTGATTCGACCAAAACCTACCCAGCCTTGCTGTATTGCCAGGGTGGTCCGCAAAGCACCGTGAGCCAGTTCTGGTCATACCGATGGAACTTTCAGATGATGGCTGCGAATGATTATATTATTGTAGCGCCCAACCGCAGAGGACTGCAAGGATTTGGAAAAGATTGGAATGAACAGATCAGCGGCGATTATGGCGGACAAAATATGAGGGACTATTTGTCGGCCATTGATGCTGTTTCAAAAGAGCCTTATGTCGACGCCAATCGATTGGGTGCTGTTGGGGCAAGTTATGGCGGATTTTCCGTGTATTGGCTGGCCGGAAACCACAACAAACGTTTCAAGGCCTTTATTGCCCATGATGGCATGTTCAACCTCGAATCGCAATACCTTGAAACAGAAGAACTCTGGTTTGTCAACTGGGATTTGGGCGGTCCGTTCTGGGATAAAACCAACAAAACCGCCATGTGGTCTTATGCCAATTCACCACACAAGTTTGTTCAAAACTGGGATACCCCACTGCTTGTTGTCCACAGCGAACTCGATTACAGGATCGTTGCATCGCAAGGCATGCAGGCCTACAATGCAGCGATTTTGAAGGGACTTCCAGCTGAATACCTCTATTTCCCAGATGAGAATCACTGGGTGCTTAAACCACAAAATGGGATCCTTTGGCAACGTACATTCTTTAACTGGCTCGATAAGTGGTTGAAATAACACATTTAATAAACAATTGGATCCGGTACGGCATTTGTTTAATAACCAACGACATAGTAAGTTGTTGTCAGTAAATGTTCAGCCTAATGATGTATAAATAAATTATTTATCCCGAAAAAGGTCATTTTTTAGCAAAATCTATTCCTGAGAATATGCTAAAAATGACCTTTTTTTCGTTCATCTGATCAACAGCAAAACGTTATTCATGATTTTCAATTTCCCTATCCTGAATCAAAGCAAGATGCGTTCCTTTTGGCTAAAACAACAAACTGCAAGCAAAAAGCAGTTTCAAAAAGCCCTTATTGTTTTCTTAGCCTTTGTTTTACTACAATTTACGTCATATCCATTGCTGGCAATAGCTACTAACGACACCGTGCCGGTGCAGGCAGCCGATACGCTCAGATACTGGAAAGACAACCTGAAGCTGAATCTTCATTTCAGCCAGAACACATACAGCAATTGGTCAGTTGGCGGTGAAAATGCCATATCAGGCAAGGCGGGTATCGACTATAAAGGCCGATACCACAAGAAGCGCATCTCTTTCGAATCCGGAAGCAAGCTGGCATTCGGCCTGGTAGGATATGGGTTGAAACATATCGAAAAAACAGATGATCGGCTTGAAACAAGCCTGTCGTTGTCGCATAAGGCCATCCGAGACTGGACTTACACAACACTAATCTCTTTTAAATCGCAGTTTTCAGCAAGCTACAAATATCCGAATGACTCCACAGTGGTTTCAGATTTTCTGGCACCGGGCTATGTGAGTGCTTCTCTGGGAATGAATTTCAGGCCATCAGACGATTTTGAGGTCTTTATCAGTCCTGCATCAGGAAAATTCACCATTGTCACAAACCAGGAACTGGCCAATAAAGGCGCTTTTGGGGTTGAAAAGGCAACGTATGACAGCGCTGGTGTGATGGTCACCGAAGGAGAAAACGTCCTGTGTGAGTTCGGTGTGAATGTGTTGACCAAATACAGCACCGACATCACGGATCAGGTTGACCTGTCTACTGCGATCAATTTATATAACAACTACCTCGACAGTGACAAATCGAACCGATGGAACATTGATGTTGAGTGGGAAACGAACATCAATTTCTCGATCAACAAATACCTGCAAACCGTTCTTTTTCTACACCTGAAATACGACCATAACACAAAAATCCCCCAATACGAAATCATCGACGGCAGCAAGGTGCTCATTGGTGAAGGACCCAGACTGCAATTCAAGGAGTCGTTGGGCTTCGGTTTGCTGTATAAAATCTAATTGAATTTCAAGTTCATAGGAGCTTCGTAACTTTTTTTCGCTTCAGGCTGCAAATTTGTGCGGTTATATGCTTAACTTGGTCCATCTTTTTAGCATCAAAGAAAAAAATATTTTTTATGAAAATTACAATTGTAGGTACCGGTTATGTAGGACTTGTTACAGGAACTTGCTTTGCGGAAGTGGGTATTGATGTACATTGTGTCGACATAGACAAGACAAAGGTTGACAACCTCAACAAAGGCATTATCCCGATTTACGAGCCCGGGCTGGAAGAAATGGTTCAACGGAATGTGGAAAAAAACCGCTTGTTTTTCACCACCGAACTTGGCCCGACCTTAAAGGACTGTCAGGTATTATTTAGTGCCGTTGGCACTCCCCCTGATGAAGATGGCAGTGCCGACCTCAAATATGTGCTCGATGTTGCACGCGAGGTTGGAAAGAATATGCAGGACTACATCCTTATAGTGACAAAAAGCACAGTTCCTGTTGGCACCGCAGAAAAAGTAAGGAAAGTGATCAGGGAAGAGCTTGCAAAACGCGGCGTAGATATCCCATTCGACGTAGCCTCTAACCCTGAGTTTTTGAAGGAAGGCGCCGCAGTCGATGATTTCCTTAAACCTGACCGCATCGTCGTTGGCATTGATTCTGCCAGGGCTGAAGAACTCATGAAACGCCTCTACAAGCCGTTCACCATGAACGGCCATCCGGTAATTTTCATGGATATAGTATCTGCAGAAATGACCAAATACGCTGCCAACGCGATGCTGGCCACCAAAATCAGTTTCATGAATGATGTGGCCAACCTGTGCGAAATCGTTGGTGCCGATGTTAACATGGTCCGCAAAGGCATTGGCTCAGACCGCCGCATCGGCATGTATTTCATCTATCCTGGCACAGGTTATGGCGGATCATGCTTCCCTAAAGACGTTAAGGCCTTGATCAAAACAGCCAAAAACTACAACTACAACCTGCGTGTGTTGACAGCTGTTGAAGACGTGAATGATGATCAGAAATCGGTCATGTTCAACAAGTTGAATAAGTATTATAACGGCGATCTCAACGGCAAAACTATTGCCGTCTGGGGCCTGTCGTTTAAACCCAATACCGATGATATGCGCGAAGCTCCTTCACGTGTGATCATTGAGAAATTGCTTCTGGCCGGTGCCAATGTAAAAGCCTATGACCCGGTTGCTATGGAAGAAGGCGAACGAATCTTTAAAAACAGCATCGAGTTTGCCAAAGACCAGTACGATACCCTGATTGATGCAGATGCACTGATTATCGTGACTGAATGGTCAGAATTTAAGTTTCCCAATTTCAGGGTAATCAAGAAATTACTCAAAAAGCCAGCCATCTTTGATGGCAGGAATATTTATGACGCCAAAGAAATGATCCAGGAAGGATTTGATTATTTCTGCATCGGCATCCACACAAAATAATTGAGTTTCACAACGAACATAGCCTGACGGATCACACCGTTGGGCTATTATTTTACCAACAACACAACCATTATGAAAAGAGTACTCGTCACCGGAGGTGCTGGTTTTCTTGGATCACATTTATGCGAACGCCTGCTCAAAGAAGGCAACGATGTGATCTGTATGGATAACTATTTCACCGGACAAAAGAAAAATGTTGTCCACCTGATTCACAATCCCTATTTCGAACTAGTTCGCCACGATGTAACCTCACCTTATTTCGTAGAGGTTGACGAAATTTTCAACCTGGCCTGCCCCGCCTCCCCGGTGCATTACCAGTATAATCCCATCAAAACTGTCAAGACCTCGGTCATGGGCGCCATCAATATGCTGGGACTTGCCAAACGCATCAAAGCCAAGGTGTTGCAGGCAAGCACCAGTGAAGTTTACGGTGACCCGGAAGAACACCCGCAAACTGAGTCATACTGGGGACATGTGAATCCGATAGGTCCGAGGGCCTGTTATGACGAAGGCAAGCGATGTGCAGAGACTTTGTTTGTGAATTACCACAAACAAAACAATGTCAGGATCAAGATCATTCGCATTTTCAATACCTATGGCCCCCGCATGCACCCCAACGATGGCCGGGTGGTTTCAAATTTCATCGTACAGGCCTTGCGCGGAGAAGACATCACCATTTATGGCAATGGATTGCAAACACGTAGCTTTCAGTATGTCGACGACCTTGTCGAAGGCATGATCAGGCTCATGAATTCACCAGACGACTTTACAGGACCCGTCAATATCGGAAACCCGGGAGAGTTTACCATGCTTGAGCTTGCCGAAAAGGTGATTCACCTGACTAACACCAAGTCGAAAGTTGTTTTTCAACCCCTACCAGCCGATGACCCGATGCAGCGCAAGCCGGATATTTCACTGGCAAAAAAGGTGCTCAACTGGGAACCCAAAGTCAGCCTCGATGAAGGCCTCGTAAGGACAATCGAATACTTCAGGTCAATTGTATAGCATGAAGAAAAACATCCTTGTCACCGGAAGCAACGGTCAGCTTGGCAACGAATTGAAAAAATTTGTCGCATCCACTGCTGAATGCAACTGGTATTTTACCGATGTCGATGAGCTGAATATTACTGATGAGGCAGCCGTTGAGCGTTTCTTCAGTGAATATCAAATTGATATCTGCGTGAACTGTGCTGCCTACACAGCTGTAGATAAGGCTGAGGATGAATCCGAAGTAGCACTGCTGATCAATGCAGGTGCAGTAAATATTCTGGCGGATGCCACAGCGCGCCGAAATGCCTTGCTTATTCACATTTCGACAGATTATGTGTTTAATGGCGAACATTTCAAGCCATACGAAGAGACTGACCCAATCTGTCCGGTCTCTGCCTATGGCAAAAGCAAGGCGGAGGGCGAGGCCATCCTCGCTAAGCACAAGGCGCGCCACATACTGATTCGCACCTCGTGGTTGTATTCTGCCTTTGGCAACAATTTCGTTAAAACGATGATCAGGCTTGGTAAAGAGCGTAAAGAGCTCAAGGTTGTCGTTGATCAGATTGGTACACCTACCTGGGCTTTTGACCTTGCCGGAGCGATCGTGTATTTTATCGAAAACAGCCAGTCTGTTACAAAAAGCAGTATATACCATTACAGCAATGAAGGTGTAATCAGCTGGTATGATTTCGCCCTGGCGATTATGGAAGAAGAGGCCATTCCTTGCAATGTATTCCCCATTGAATCAAAAGATTATCCGGTAAAGACTAAAAGACCTTTTTACAGTGTTTTAAATAAAAGTAAAATCAGGCAACAGATGGGTACTCAAATTCCTTACTGGCGCGACAGCCTGAAAAAATGTTTAGCTGAGTTGCATGTTAATGGATAGGATTTCGAGGAGTAAACTAACTACCTTGGTTTACGAAGCGGTGAGGGAGGTGCATCAGATTACCGGCCCAGGTATCATCAAAGAAGTGTTTCTGAGTTGCCTGATTCAGGAGCTCAGGTTGCGGGGCATTCATTTCAGGCATCATGCCCGCCTGCAGGTGCAATACAAGGGCATCAAAATAGAAGAGCAACTTACTGTTGACCTGATCGTAGAAGATGCACTGATCGTTGAGATCGTTTCACGGCCTGAGCTGCTTGCCGCACATCAGGAAAAATTAAATACCTTATTGAGTTTTTCAGGCATTGATTCCGGTGCACTGGTGAGTATCTTTGAAGATAAAATCATTGATGGATTTAAGAAATTCAGTCAAAATAAAAGAATAGCAAAATGAACACAATTATTGATCCTAAGGTACTTGAGGTAGCTTTAAAATGGACAAAAGCACCATATGACGCAGAAACGGCTACTGCTGTAAAGCAGATGATCGAAAACGATCCGCAGGAGCTCACTGAAAGTTTCTACCGAAACCTGGAGTTTGGCACCGGCGGTCTGAGGGGCATCATGGGTGTCGGGACCAACCGGATGAACAAATACACGGTGGCCATGGCCACACAAGGCCTGGCCAATTACCTGAAGAGGATGTTTCCGGGCAAAACTGACCTGAAGGTCGCCATTGCACACGACTGCCGAAACAACAGTGCGTATTTTACCGAAATTACAGCCCAGGTATTAAGCGCAAATCAAATTGGGGTGTATTTGTTTAATTCGCTCAGGCCCACCCCGGAATTGTCATTCACTGTGCGGTATTTTGGGTGTCAGAGCGGCGTGGTAATCACGGCTTCTCATAATCCGAAAGAGTATAACGGGTACAAGGCCTATTGGGACGATGGTGGCCAGATGATTGCCCCACACGATAAGAATGTGATCACCGAAGTGGAGAAAATCACTGATCCGGGTATGGTCAACTTTAACGGCAACCCAAAGCTGATCACCATGCTCGATGAGCAATTTGATCAGATCTACCTCGATCACATTAAAAAGCTGAGCCTTTCGCCGGAACTTATTAAACGACAGAAAGACTTCAAAATCGTCTTCACCCCCATCCATGGGTCGGCCGTAAACCTCGTACCCAAGGTGCTCGGTATGTTTGGCTTCGAAAAAGTGTATGGTGTTGATGAACAAAATGTTGTGGATGGGAATTTCCCAACAGTGTATTCGCCTAACCCCGAGGAACCTGCCGCACTAAGCATGGCTATTGAAAGGGCAAAACAACTGAATGCTGAACTAGTGCTGGCAACAGATCCCGATGCTGACAGGGTGGGTATTGCAGTAAAAGACGACAAGGGCGAATTTATCCTGCTCAATGGCAACCAGACTGCCAGTTTGCTGATCAATTACCTGCTGACAAAATGGAAGGAAAACGGGAAGCTAACCGGCAAGGAATTCATGGTAAAAACCATTGTCACTTCCGAGCTACTCTTCGATATTGCTGAAAAATACAAGGTTGCAAAATTCGATGTGCTGACCGGTTTCAAATTCATCGCTGATATAATCAGGAAACAGGAAGGACAAATGACATTTATTGGTGGCGGTGAAGAAAGCTACGGTTACCTTGTTGGCGATTTTGTGCGCGACAAAGACGCCGTGAGTGCCTGTGCCATGATCGCTGAAACCGCTGCTTGGGCTGCCGATCAGGGAAAAAGCATGTACCAGATGCTCAAAGACCTTTATGTTGAGTTTGGTTTTTACAAAGAGAAGTTGCTTTCTGTGACAAGGAAAGGCAAAGCCGGAGCTGAAGAGATCAAGGCAATGATGGAGCGATTCCGCTCGCAACCACCAGTTGAGATTGGCGGTTCAAGGCTTGTTGCCATTAAAGACTATAAGTTTTCGCTCAGTAAATCACTCGTTGATGGCAGCCAGGCTGTTATTGACTTACCTAAATCGGACGTGCTGCAGTTTTTTACTGCCGACGGAGACAAAATCAGCATCAGGCCATCAGGAACAGAGCCAAAAATCAAGTTTTATTTTGGCGTAAAAGGAAAGCTTGACAAAGCAGAAAACTTCGACAAGGTAAATCAGCAGCTCGATGTCAAAATTGAAGCCATCATGCAATCGCTCAAGATATAGTCAGACAAACAGGATGTTGCTTTTCCCGTCAGATCAACATACCTTCGCCGGTTATAATGATCAACCCAGGCACAGACGGATCGCTATACAGTGTCCTTGAGCAATTATCACTCTACATGATAATGCATCGGTTATTAAAGCTATTTATAATTTGGGGAATCATTGCATTCAGCTTTCCACTCGAGGTATTGGCTTTTGGGCCCGACAGCACCCATATCTTCCAGCTGGATGCACCAGATACGCTTCGGCTGCAGGCCGGGGAATACTTCTTCAAAAACGACTCTTTGGTTGCCCTGAAAAAAGACACATTGATTATTGAGTCATCTGAAGCCATCACTACACAAAAGAAGGATGGTGCGGTGTTTTACGATAAATTAAATAAGCTTTCCAAGAAAAATGTGGTGGCGCGTGAACTTTACAACCTGACCTTTGTGCAGCCGAAGCCACAGGCAGAAAACAACCTTGACTTTGCGCAAAGCGAACAGAAATATGCTCCTTACACTGGCCTGATCATCAGAAATATTCATATTAGAAAGCTGGATATTATTGGCAGCTCGGTGTATGATACCACCTTAAAAACTCAATCAGCTTTTGGCGACTTTGCCAATCGCTCACACGTATATACGCGTGATTTCATTCTGCACAACAACCTTCTGGTTGCACCAAACGATACAGTCAATCCCTGGCTTCTTGCTGATAACGTTAAAATTATCAGGGATTTACCCTATATCGACAACGTAATCATATACCTCCATCCCATTGGGAATGATTCAGTCGACCTTGAATATGCGGTAAAGGACAAAATTGCAATTGGGTTTCTTCCGGTGATATACTCGGGCAACAAACAAAGCCTGCGGCTTTGGAATTCAAACTTTCTGGGATTCGGCAGACAGCTCGGCGCTGGCATTACCCATGAAAAGGGCAACAAACCTGCGTTTTACCTTTCTAACTTAAATCTAAGCGTAAATAATCTGGGGAGGCTTTTTATCAACAACAATATTTACTACAAGAGGTCTTCCACCGAAGAAAGTTACGGGTTTTACAGTAAGCGTGAATTCATCCCCGAAGTGGTAAATCTAGCGGGCGGTCTGGTTTTCGAACAACGCTGGTACAAGCTTCCATTGGAACTGTTGCGCCCACCGGAAGGGCAGGAAGACGCCAGGTACATCGAAGGAAATGCATGGGTCGGACATCAGTTTAAAATGCACCAACATGATGAAAAGACAAAACGTCCCGATTACATGATTCCTACATTGGGTGTTTACAATAAATATTTTCTTGACAGGCCTTATGTTGCTGCCGATTCCAACCGTTTCCTGAGCAACAACAGTGCGTTGTTTGCCGGGTTGACCCTTGTTTCGCAAAATTACATCCAGACAGGCTTTTTGCTTGATCAGGGTGTAGAAGTTGATTTGCCTTACGGATACTGTGTCTCTCTAATCTCAGGCTACACCTTCAACGAGTTCCAGAGTTCACCTTATTTCAGCCTCGACTTCAAAGTGGCCAGGCCAATCAACAAGTATGGATACGTTAGCGGACAGTTTGCCATCGGGGCTCATTTGTATGATCAATCGTTCAATCAGGGAGTTTTTAGGGTTAGTTTACAATATGCAAGTCCGATTTTTAATATCCGCAATATACCTTACAGGCTAATTTTTTCGAGCAAATTTGTTGACGGCATTAACCGTTACACTGAGGACAGCTTGTATTTGCGTGACAACCAAGGTATTATTGGCCTAAACACAAACCAATTGCGTGGCACAATAAAAGCAAGCGGGATGCTTCAGGCAGTATTCTATTCACCTTGGCGAATGATCGGCTTTAGTATGACTCCCTATATGTTTATCACGAGTGGAATTATTGGCGATGATCTGCAGCGAATTACCCGGCAACGGCTGGTTAATGGCATCGGACTTGGCCTTCGCCTCAGAAACGAATTTCTTGTGTTTAAATCGATTCAGTTGCGGCTGGTCTACTACCCTTATGTACCCGACAATGCACCGCATATTTCATTCGATTTGAATGAAGCCGATGACATTGATGGATTTACCCTACAGAACTGGATACCCAATTATCTGGAATTCAAATAATACTGATTATCGAATATGGCTTACCATTAAAACTGAAACGATCGCCTGCTTTTTTGTTACGCATGGCCTGATAAATGGGAACCTGGGTCGATATGACAGCCAGCTGCTCCTGTTCAAAAGGAATCAGTCCCAAACCGATCGAAACAAAAAACGTCATGTTGTCAGTAACGACCAGTGAGCCAAAGTCAACATTTTCATGACCCTCTGTTTCAATCATGTGTAGGGCTTTCAGATTTTGAAGCGCCTGTTCCGATTGCTTTGCAAGCATATCCTTTTTTTTCAGTTGTTGGTTTCTGAATCCATCATAGCGGTCCTTTGGGGGACCATAGGCATTGGCCTCGCGCTGGGCCTCATCCATTGCTTTTTTAACTTCATTAAATGAATATTCCTGCCCGGCAATGCAATGGTTGATCAATCGTTTTTTATAGTGGGTGTCTTTCGTCATTTGTTTACTTTTGCCCCTGTTTAGCCTCTATTTCGCGAAAAAACGAAGAGATTGAGGCAAATTTAGTGAATTTGGCCTTACCATTGAAAGAAACATGACAAACGACGACCCTACACTATCACGCAATGTGCTTGAATTTGTTGCCATTGCTGATGAATTTTGCCGCATGATTGAAGATGCTGAAAAGCTGGATAAATCAAAGCTATTGAAGTCATTGGGAGGATTTGCTCCACTTCTGTATTTGCGCGGAACATTACTTCCTAAGATACTGCCTGAATACCCTGAAGCCAACGAACGCTTCGTCACACTTGAACAATGGGAAAACATTTTTAACCTGTTGAAAGAAACGCTTGGCCATGCTGACCGATACTGGTTCGCCGACAAAAACAACACCAACGATCCTGAAATGATGCAAGGCTCACTGGCCGAAGGCATTGCTGACACTTACCAGGATTTAAAGGATTTCACCCTGCTGTTCAAGCGCAACCAGCTCGCTGCCCGTGAAAATGCCATCGCAGCATGCAGCCAGTTGTTTATCGAAAGATGGGGCCTTTCGCTTTCGCTTATCATCCAGGCATTGCACCAGCTAAACTATGCTGCAATGCTGCCAGAACAGGACTTATACTGATTTTAATTACAATCAAAATACCTACTTGTGGGTATATGGGCGCAAAGCCAAAAATTTTTCCTTTGCATCCTGTAGTATTATGCAAATTGCCATCATGACTTTAGCCGATCTGAAAGCGGGAGAAAAAGGGATAATCACCAAAGTCAAAGGCAGGGGTGCGTTTCGCAAGCGCATCATGGAGATGGGCTTTATTGTAAGCAAGCAGGTTATTGTTGTCAAGAATGCCCCCCTGCTCGATCCTATCGAGTACAATATCATGGGCTATGAAGTATCGCTACGAAGAAGCGATGCGAAATTGATTGAAGTGGTTGTGGGTGGTGACCTGCAGCATATTACCGGGATGGCTTACCACGGAGTGCAGGAACTGGAGCACACTCTACGGCTCAGGCCCTTGCCCCGGGCAAAAACAATTAGCGTTGCACTCGTGGGAAACCCCAACTGCGGAAAGACAACCCTGTTTAACTTCGCCTCCAATTCAAGCGAGCGCACCGCCAATTATGGCGGTGTGACTGTCGACGCCAAAACCGCGCGCTTTCAGCACCGGGATTACCAAATCAAACTTGTCGACCTTCCGGGAACATACTCAATCACACATTATACGCCTGAGGAACTTTATGTAAGGACGCATATATTCAATGAAATTCCGGATATCGTTGTCAATGTCATCGATGCATCAAACCTCGAGCGAAACCTTTACCTGACAACCCAGCTGATCGATATGGATGTAAGGGTAATTATTGCACTCAATATGCATGACGAACTCATCGCGAAAGGCAATAAGCTCAATTATCACAAGCTGGGGAAATTGTTGGGAATACCAATTGTTCCAACAGTGAGCTCAAAAGGCACAGGAATAACTGACTTATTTGACAGGGTAATCCAGGTTTACCTGGAAAAAGATCCAGATATCAGGCATGTTCATGTGAATTATGGCAATGACATTGAAAAATCGATCAGAAGAATTCAGGAAGTAATAAACAAAGATGGCAACCAGGAAGTTACAAACATCGTTTCACCCAGGTACCTGTCCATTAAACTCCTTGAAGGTGATCGTGAGGAAGCCATGCGCATCGCCAGATGCAGCAATCAGGCTGAGATTTTGAAAGTCGTTCAGGAAGAAGCCAAAGTCATTGAATCTGTGTTTAATGATGGTCTTGAGACGGTGATTACTGATGCAAAATATGGATTTATCGAAGGCGCCCTAAGGGAAACATTTGTACAGTCGAAAGATGTTCCCAACACACGCAGCCGCATGATCGACAAGGTGTTAACCGGGAAATACTGGAGTTACCCGGTTTTCGTCTTTATGATGTGGCTTGTTTTTCAGGCGACGTTCATTGTCGGCGATTATCCGATGAAATGGATTGAATACACCGTTGCCTGGGTTGGCAATCAGGTGCATACGTTATTGCCGGACTCGATCTTCAGGGATTTTCTTGTTGATGGTGTAATCGGTGGCGTTGGCGGAGTCATCGTGTTCCTCCCAAACATCTTCATCCTGTTTTTTTTCATTTCGTTAATGGAAACCACAGGATATATGGCAAGGGTTGCCTTTATCGTGGATAAGCTCATGCACAACATAGGCCTTCACGGACGCTCGTTTATTCCCTTGTTGATGGGGTTTGGATGCAATGTACCCGCGATCATGGCAACCCGGACCATCGAAAACAGGGGCGACAGGCTCGTCACCATGATGATCATTCCCTTCATGTCGTGCAGTGCCCGATATCCAGTTTACATTTTGATTATCAGTGCATTTTTTAATAATTTCAGGGGGAGTTTGCTTTTTTTGATCTACCTCATCGGGATTGGTTTTGCCGGATTACTGGCGATAATTTTCAAGAAGACACTGTTCAAAGCACAGGAAATGCCCTTTGTGATGGAACTTCCACCTTACCGTATTCCAACGGCCAAAGCTATTTTCAGGCACACCTGGTTTAAGGGTGAGCAGTATCTGAAAAAGATGGGAACCATCATCTTACTGGCTTCAGCGATTATCTGGGCATTGGGCTACTTTCCGTTAAACAGGAATATCGACAAAGCATACTACGATAAGATAACCGTTCTGAAGCAATCAATACCAGCGGATTCACTTGCTCAGTCTGGCCTTGTATCCGGCATCAACGCACTCGAAAACGAGCGCATGACGCTGAAACTGGAACAATCGATGATTGGCAGGATAGGCAAGTTTATCCTTCCTGTTGTGGAACCCCTGGGCTTTGACTGGAAAATGGGTGTCAGCCTCGTTGCCGGTTCTGCTGCCAAAGAAATTGTGATATCAACCATGGGGGTGCTGCACCAGGCCGGCCCAAATAACGAGGTGAGTGAAAGCCTCGTGAGCAAACTCCGCAACCAGCGCTACGAAAGCGGGCCTAAATCGGGAAACCCTGTGATGACGCCATTAGTTGCGTTTTCATTTATGATCTTTATTCTCATTTACTTTCCGTGCATTGCCGTGTTCGCTGCCATAAAAAAGGAGTCCGGACAATGGCGGTGGGCACTGTTTACGGCTGGTTACACCACCTTGCTCGCATGGCTGGCCTCCTTTGCTATCTTTCAGACTGGCAGTTTTTTCGGGTTTTAATGTCAGTAAATTGAATAGTTAGATAATTACCGCTGTTTCATATTTGTTTAATGAAAGCCAATAAGATATTGTTATCTGAAACTGTTTTCAGTCAGCGGTTTACTCAAAGCCACCAAAACATTTCCAATCCTGACCACCAACTTTTGTGAAAAATGTTTGCAGGTATTGTTTGCTTCAGTCTATTCTTTATTACTTTTGTTTAGACGAACAAACAAAACAAGGATGAAAATTTTGGTTGCGGAGGACAATCCGCTTAATCAGAAAATAATAATGGCATTTCTCTCCAGGAATAACCACACGGTAATACTGGCCAGAAATGGCCTGGAGGCTGTAGCGCTCTTTGTACCCGGGGAATTTGATTGTGTCCTGATGGACCTTCATATGCCCGGGATGGATGGGTTCGAAGCCACTAAGAGAATCAGGGAGATGGAGGTTGGTAAACGAATTCCGATCATAGCGGTAACCGCCAGCTCTCCGGTTGAGGACAGGTTAAACTGTATTGAAGCAGGGATGAATGATTTTATTCAGAAACCTGTTCAATACGCTGATGTTGAAGAGATTGTTTATCGGGTTAAAAACGGATATTACATTAATAAAGGATAATTGAAATGAGAGTAGTTGACAAAGAAGCGTTCCTTGACACTTTTCAGTATTTTGACAAGTCTATTGTTGTCGAAATTATTGATATTTTTATTGCAGAATATCCGGAACGCATGGCAACGATAAAATCCGACATCGAAAAGCTGGATTTTGACGCCCTGAAATTTGATGCACATAGCATCAAAGGTGTAATCTCAAACTTTGTGGCTGCCGCACCGCAGGAACTTTCGAAAACCTTGGAAATGAAAGGAGCTTCAAAAGATGGAAGCGACCTGATGGAGACTTTCGAAAAGCTTGAAGCTGCTGGTGCTGGCCTCATCGAGGACCTCAAAGAGCTAAAGCTTGTGTTTATGGAATAGGTTTTCGCCTATCTCTTTTGGTCGATCCGATTAATCGCTTCTATCGCAAGTGGGTAGTTGTCTCTCTTTCGGATAACTTCTTTATAAATCTGCTTTGCCTCATTATATTTGCCCATGGCTTCCATCGCACGGCCCTTGTTGTATATCGCATCCACATATTCAGAATCAATTTGTAACACCTGGTCAAAATAAGCCAGCGAGGTTTCGTAATTATCAAGGTAAACAAGGTTAATATATCCAAGGTTGTATAGCGCAAATTTATTGTTAGGTGCAACAATCAGAATGGTGTCGTATTGTGTGATGGCTTCTTTAACCTTGTTGTTTTCCTGGTAATACAGTGCAAGCTGGTAACGCGCCCTTAAATTTTCTGGGAACAGCAGAATTGCTTTCAGCAAATAACTTTCAGCCAGGCTATTGTGCTGACCAGTGTAAATGGTTGCTGTTTGAAGCAAGGCATCAAAATAATCATCGCGTTGATCAATGGCCAGCTGAAAATTTTTCAGTGCAGAAATTGTGTCGTTCTTGTTGATGAAAATCAGTCCCCTTACATAATAAGCCTCTGCATTGAACTTATTAATTGCCAGTGCTTTGTCATTGAAGCTAAGTGCCAGGGGGTGATTGCCCAGCGCAAGGCTCAATTCAGCAAGCTTAAGGAACGCCCTGGGATCATCAGGCGCCACTTCAGTGGCTTTCATCAGGCTTGCGCTGCATTGTTCAATTTGTCCAAGCCCGAAATAAATATCTGCCAGCGTTATGTACAAGGAAGCGTTTCGAGGAGCAAGCAGCAGTCCTTTGTTGAGGTCTCTGAAAGCAAGGTCGACTTGTTTCCGCTGCACATACATTGCTGCCCGTGTGTTAAGCAAATCAGCATTAAGGCTGTCGGCCAAAATCTTAGCCGACAATTCAGTCAGGGGATCAACAGCAGTGGTATCCTGCTTTTGGCTTTCTGTTTCTTTGGGCTGAACATTGCAAGCCATGAGGCCAAACAGCAGCAACACCATCCATACATACTTCATATCAAAGCAATTTTGTTAACGAAAATTACCGTTACCAGACGATAACGGTAATTTTCAGTGTGAGAACAGCTTTACAGTCTGGTTTATTTTAATGCTTCACGGATTTTACCTTCAAGGTCTTCGCACAGATCAGGATTGTCAGTAAGCAATGTTTTTACAGCATCCCTCCCCTGGCCCAGTTTGGTCTCGCCATAACTGAACCAGCTTCCGCTTTTCTTAATGATGTTGAACTCAACACCAAGGTCGATGATCTCGCCGATTTTTGATATGCCTTCACCATACACAATGTCAAATTCGGCTTTCTTGAATGGCGGGGCTACCTTGTTTTTGACCACCTTTACTTTTACCCTGTTTCCGGTGATGTTTTCGCCTTCCTTGATCTGGTTCACCTTACGGATATCCAGACGAACTGAAGCATAGAACTTAAGCGCATTGCCACCGGTGGTTGTTTCTGGATTACCAAACATAACCCCGATTTTTTCACGCAACTGGTTGATAAATATGCAAATTGAGCCGGTTCTGCTGATATTGGCGGTCAGTTTACGCAGCGCCTGCGACATCAGCCTGGCTTGCAGACCCATTTTCGAATCGCCCATTTCTCCTTCAATCTCACTTTTCGGAGTCAATGCAGCTACTGAGTCAATCACAACCACATCAATGGCTGCCGACCTGATGAGGTGATCAGCAATTTCAAGGGCTTGTTCACCATTGTCGGGTTGTGAAACAAGCAGGTTTTGAATATCGACACCCAGTTTCTGGGCATAAAACCGGTCGAATGCATGTTCAGCATCGATGAAGGCTGCAATACCACCGCTTTTCTGAGCTTCGGCAATAACATGCAGGGCCAGTGTGGTTTTACCGGAACTTTCAGGTCCATAGATCTCTACAACCCGTCCTTTGGGTAGCCCACCAATACCAAGTGCGCTGTCAAGGCCAATGGAGCCGGTGGAGATGAACTCCGTTTTTTCAATGGCGGAATCGCCCAGTTTCATAATTGCCCCTTTACCGTAAGTCTTTTCAAGGTTTCCAAGGGTGGCTTCAAGGGCCTTTAATTTTTCTAGCCTCAATTTGTCGGCACTTTCTTTTGCTTTGTCAGTTGTCATGGTATGTTATTCAAAAATTTTCAAAATCTGTTTAGCGTGATCGTCGGTTTTTACTTTTTCGATCACTTCACTAATCATTCCTTTTTCATCAATGATGAAGGTGGTACGCATTAGTCCTTCATATTCCCTGCCATAAAGTTTTTTCATTCCCCATACGCCATATGCCTTTACAATCGCTAACTCAGGGTCGGCCAGCAGCGAGAACGGAAGGTCGAATTTACTGGCAAATTTCTGGTGCGATGCAACATCGTCAGGACTCACACCAAGCACTACAAATCCCTTGCTGATCATTTCGGTATGGCTGTCGCGCAGGCTGCAGGCCTCTTTGGTGCAACCGGGTGTATCGTCTTTAGGGTAAAAATAAAGGGCAACTTTTTTGCCGGCATATTCTGCAAGAGAAATGTCCTTTCCAAATTGGTTTTTTGCAGTAAAATCAGGTGCTTTGGTACCTTTTGTGAGCATCTTTGTTGGAATATTTAGTAGTCACAAATATAGTCCTAATATCGCAATGAACAACAATATTAGACGCATATTTGTTTGAATTGTTATTTGTTATGCATGCTAAAATATGCGCAAATGTGTTGAATACCACATTCTTCGCATAAGGGCTTTCGCGCTTTACACACATATCGGCCATGCAGGATCAGCCAATGGTGCGCATCGGGTATCACACTGGCAGGCAAATACTTTACCAGCTGCTTTTCCGACTCAAGAACGGTTTTCGCGTTTAGTGTTAATCCAATGCGATTGGCAACACGAAACACATGGGTGTCAACAGCCATGGTCGGCTGATGAAACACCACCGAAGCAATCACATTGGCTGTTTTGCGGCCGACACCTGGTAGTTTTTGAAGCGCGTCTACCGTGTCAGGAACTATTCCGCCAAATTCCTCCGTTAAGGTTTTTGCCATGCCAAGCAGATTCTTTGCTTTGTTGTTCGGATAGGAACAACTTTTTATATGGTCAAATACTGCGTCCTGAGAAGCCACAGCCAGCGATTCAGCTGTTGGGAAATGCTGAAAAAATGATGGCGTGATCATGTTTACACGCTTATCAGTACATTGGGCCGATAAAATTACGGCAACCAATAACTGGTAAGGTGAATCATACGCCAATTCGGTTTCAGCGACCGGCATATGTTTACTGAAATAGGCAATAAACTGTTTGTATTTTTCCGTTATGCTCATTTTCAACACTGAGTTAAATACTATATGTGAAAACACATGCCATCCGTGGCCATTTCTGTCTGCTCAAATACAAGCCTGGCTTCCTCAAGCAGTGGCGTCAGGTCTTTGTAGCGCGACGAAAAGTGTCCGATAATCAGCTTGTTTACGCCTGCATTTTTTGCCATGCGTGCCGCCTGTGCCGCTGTTGAGTGGTATGTTTCAGCGGCCTCTTTTTCGTGCATCTGCATGAATGTAGCCTCATGGTAAAGCACAGTGACATTTTGCAGCAAGCCGGACAGCTCAGGCGCGAATAGAGTATCCGTGCAATAGGCGTATGAGCCGGCAGGATGCGTGTAACAGGTAATCTGCTTGTTGGGGATAACTTCTCCCTGCGCGTTTACATAATCCGCTCCATTTTTAACAGCTTTCAGTTCTTCGTGACTCAGCCTGTATTGCGAAAGAAATGACTTTTTAATGTTGCGCTGGTCGGCTTTTTGCCTGACCAAGAATCCCCAGCATGGTATACGGTGCTTCACCTTAAATGCAGCTATTTCAAGCAGGTCATCGGCAAAAAGCGAAGTAAACGGCTTATCCTGCAATGGGATAAACTCAAGCCGGTAGCGAAGTTGGGTATAGGCAAGTGCAAGTTGCTGAGTAATGACGTCGTAAAGGGCGGGTGGGCCGTAAACATACAATGGGTTAATCCTACCGGCAAGGTGCATGCTCGAAATAAGCCCGATAAGGCCAAAATAGTGATCGCCATGGAGGTGACTGATCAAAACATGGTCAATTTTCATCGGGCTTAAGTTGAAACGCTTTAGCTGCAACTGCGTACCCTCAGCACAGTCGATCAGTATACAACAGGTATCAACCCTGAGATACTGGCTACTCGGATTTCGATGTAAGGTTGGAATTGCTGATCCTGAACCAAGTATGTGAACTGTAAATGGCTTCATGCGGGATCAAATGTAGCAAATTTCAGGGATTTTCATGCATTGGGCGAACTGAAGCAAACTGTCTTGATAACATCCGGGTGAAATGTGACACTGATTATACCTCCCAACAGTTAGATAAAAATGAAAGGCACTGATACCGAAACGACAAAAAAAAAGCCACCGTGAAGGTGGCTTTATATTGCATTAAAGAAAGCAGTTTACTTTTTCTTTTTAGCTGCTTTTTCTTCTTTTTCGAGGTTTTCTTTCAATCCTGCCAACACATCAAGGTCACCAAGGGTCGTACGCTCAAGGTTTTCGTTGATTTGCTTCACCGTACGTTTGGCAGTTTTTGCTTCGCCACGGGCACCTTCATTTTCTGCTACACGGCTTGTCTGAGCCAGGTCTTCATGAATACGTGAGTGCGAAAGGATGATTTTCTTGTTTTCTTTTGAGAATTCAATTACTTTGAAATCAAGTGTTTCATCAATTTTAGCCTGTGAACCATCTTCTTTTTTCAGGTGACGGTTAGGTGCGAAACCTTCAACACCATAAGGCATTGAAACGATCATACCCTTGTCAGAAGTGCTGATGATGGTACCCTGGTGTACTGATCCAACGGTAAAGATGTCTTCAAATACATCCCATGGATTTTCTTCCAGTTGCTTGTGACCAAGGCTGAGCCTGCGGTTTTCTTCGTCAACATCAAGTACAACAACTTCGATGGTTTCACCCACTTTGGTAAATTCAGCCGGATGTTTGATCTTCTTCGACCAGGAAAGGTCAGAAATATGGATCAGGCCGTCAACGCCTTCTTCCATTTCAACAAAGATGCCGAAATTGGTGAAGTTTCTAACGGTAGCTTCATGCTTCGAGTTAACAGGGTATTTTGTCTTGATGTTATCCCATGGATCAGGAATAAGCTGTTTCATGCCAAGTGACATTTTTCTTTCTTCCCTGTCGAGTGTCAATACGATTGCTTCAACCTCGTCGCTCACTTTCAGGAAGTCCTGAGCTGTGCGCAGGTGCTGCGACCATGACATTTCAGATACGTGGATCAGGCCTTCAACACCGGCAGCAATTTCGATAAATGCACCATAATCGGCAATCACAACAACCTTACCTTTTACCTTATCGCCAATTTTGAGGTTTTCGTCCAGTGCATCCCATGGATGAGGAGTGAGTTGTTTGAGGCCAAGGGCGATGCGTTTTTTGTTGTCATCGAAATCAAGAATAACCACCTTGATTTTCTGATCAAGTTCAACAATCTCTTCAGGATGGTTGATGCGGCCCCAAGAAAGGTCGGTGATGTGGATAAGACCGTCAACGCCACCAAGGTCAATAAATACCCCGTATGAAGTGATGTTTTTAACGGTTCCTTCAAGCACCTGTCCTTTTTCGAGCTTGCTGATGATTTCAATTTTCTGCTGTTCGAGTTCGTCCTCGATAAGTGCTTTATGCGATACAACCACGTTTTTGTATTCCTGGTTGATCTTAACAACCTTGAATTCCATGGTTTTGTCAACATAAATATCGTAGTCGCGAATTGGTTTCACATCGATCTGTGAACCCGGGAGGAATGCTTCAATACCGAACACATCAACAATGAGACCACCTTTGGTGCGGCATTTAACATAACCATTGATAATTTCTTCTTTTTCGAAGGCAACATTGATGCGGTCCCATGAACGCAGGATGCGGGCCTTTTTGTGCGAAAGCATCAGCTGTCCGCTTTGCCCTTCCTGGTTTTCAACATACACTTCAACCTTATCACCCACTTTCAGGTTCGGATTGTAGCGGAATTCAGAAACAGGAATCACGCCATCTGACTTGAACCCAATGTTCACAACGATTTCACGGTTGTTCTTTCCAACAACAATGCCATCAATCACTTCATGGTCACCAATTGAACTCAATGTCTTGTCATACATCTGCTCAAGGCGTCCACGTTCGTCTTTTGAATAAAACTCATGTTTCTTTCCAATGGCATCCCAGTCAAAATTAACAGGCTCAGCCTTTGCTTTTTCTTTGAAACGTGGTTTTTTAAGTTCTGTCTGAGGTTCTTCTTCAATCATGGCCTCAACAGTAACTTCAGCAACTTCAGCCTGAGCTTCAGCAACAACTTCTTCAACCTTGGCTTCAACAGCCTCTGCATCAACGGTTACTTCCAGAGGATTCTCCTGAACCTGCTCCTCGTTGATGATGTTTTCATTTTCACTCATGTAATAAAATTTTACTTGTACCTGCATTACTTATCCGAAAGTATTCACACAGGGAGGGTTAAACATATTTGCCGTTTTTAAAACCTTGGTTTAATAGCTTTTACCAAGTCCGGAGCGTCTCAAAAACAAGGGTGCAAAAATACGAATATTCCTGAAAATAAAAAATTTAAGGGGTTTAATTTTAACTTTTTGCGGATTGCGTATCTTTGCCCCCTCCTGAAGCGAAAAACTTAACCAAAGACAGCATGGCACTAAATTGTGGGATCATCGGGCTGACAAACATCGGCAAAACAACTATATTTAACTGTATGTCAAACACTAAGGCAGAAGCTTCGTCATTTGCTTTTAGTGCCACAAAGTCAAATATCGGTATGGTTGAAGTGCCGGATGCACGCTTATACGAGATCGACAAGCTAATCAAATCGGTTAAGGTTGTCCCGGCAACAGTTGAAATCGTTGATGTACCCGGCCTTGCAAAAGGCGCAAGCCAGGGCGAGGGTGTTGGAAATAAGTTTCTGGCCGACATTCAGCAAATGGATGCACTCATCCATGTTTTGCGTTGTTTCGACGATCCAAACCTTCCCCATATCGAGGGATCAATTGATCCTGTCAGGGATATGGAAATTGTCGACCTCGAACTGCAGGTGCGCGACCTTGACCTGGTGATGCGGAAAATTCAGCGGGTTGATAAGCTGGTTAAACTGGGCGATAAAGACGCGAAAAAAGTCATGGAGGTATTGATTAAATACCGTGATCACCTCGAGAATTTTGGCAATGCCCGCACAGCTCCTGTTGAAGATGATGAAACAAAGCACATTCATGAATTGCAGCTATTAACAGCAAAACCGGTGATTTATGTGTGCAATGTTGATGATGCTTCTGCCACTTCGGGAAACAGCTATTCAGCTGCCGTAACCAAAGCACTTGATGGGCAACAAACAGAAATCATCACCATTGCAGGAAAGCTCGAAGCTGAAATTGCTGAATTGGAAGATGCTGCTGACAGGGAAGTATTTCTTTCTGATGCCGGCCTCAACGAGCCTGGAGTGAATAAACTGATTATGGCCGCATACAAATTGCTCAACCTTCAGTCATTCTTCACTGCCGGACCAAAAGAAGTGAAGGCCTGGACAATTCATCGTGGCATGACAGCTCCTCAGGCATCAGGCGTTATTCACTCCGACCTGGAACGTGGTTTTATCAGGGCCGAAGTGATGAAATACGTCGATTTTATCCAGTACAAGTCGGAACAAGGCGTAAAAGATGCCGGTAAGTTCCATGTAGAAGGCAAGAATTACATTGTTGACGATGGCGACATCCTGCATATTCGCTTTAATGTTTAGTCAGCCGCACGCAGTTTTTCTAGCAAATTGTCCGCTTTTTTCCTGTTAGTGAATTGATTATCAATCGCCTCTTCGATAAACAGCTTATTTCGGTTTTCGGCATAAAACTGCTTCAACACCTTGAAAGCTACCGGTTGTAGCCTGAAGTTCCAGTGATCGGCTGCTTCCACAAGGTTTGCTGCAACCTTGCCATTTATATACTTCAACGCTCCCAATGCCTCCATCGCATTCATGCGCGTAAGAAAATCAAAACTCGGGCTGCTGTAGTCAATCAGTTCCTTTAGCCTATCCTCCTGACCATATTCAATGGCCAGCCTGAGCCAGGTAATGCGGATATTCAGCCCCGGAAAACCAACTTCATCAGCAGTCATTTTCAGGAAATTAGCAGTGTTATCAGGGTCGAGTAATACGAGTTTTTCCAGCGACAGTTTAATGTTCGAATACGACTCATCGCTGAGCATCTTTCTGGCCTGGCCCCGGCTAATTTTATGATGCGCCTGCAAAGCGGTAATGGCAGCCCTTCTTACATACACCTCACTATCGTCGAGTGCATCATAGATCACCTTTTCACTTTTTTTGTTTTCATCAACAGACAGCTGATTCACAATTTCTGATTTAATCAGATGATAATTTTCGCGATAGTATTGCTTTTCGAGTGTGCTGCGTTTTACATCCAGGGGAACTTCCTTCAATGCCATCAGGGCGTCATACCGATCGATCATATTGGTGGCTAGCCTGAACTGGTTGAGCAGTTGTACGGGTTCACGGTCAAACTTCACTTTTTTAATCATCCTGGCTCCCGGATCAAACAGTAGAAAATCAGGATTTCCCTGAAAATCAATTGGTAAAGCATAAGATTGTTCCGCTTTGTCGTTCAATAAGTTGAATACAGATTTATGGCCATTATTATACCATATTTCGAAAGTTAAGTGCACGCGAAAAGCCGGCCGGATCTTGTTGATTGGTTGGAGTTGCTTTACAAAAAGGCGCAATGAATCTCCATCAGTTTGGTAAGTGATTCCATAATAAGGCTCCCCTCCCCGCTCAATCCACTGATCGAAAAACCAGTCCATGCTGCTGCCTGTTGTGAGTTGAATAGCCCTCATAAAATCAGCCGTCCAAACTTCGCTGTAAGGGTGCATTTTCAGGTAGGTTGAAACTGATCGCTTAAAATCTTCATCACCCAAGTGGTCACGCAACATATCAAGCACAAGCGATCCTTTAGGATACCACCTGTCAACACCTCCCTGGCTATGCCCTATGGCAAAATCATCCTTTTCCGATGCATCCAATACACGCTTCAGCTCTTTCGTTCTCTCCCATTCATAATGGTCTACACCGAAAATTGTCTTTTCAAACAGCTTCGCATAATAGGTGGCAAAACTTTCGGTGAGCCACACATCTTTTCCCCTGAGGTGCGAAATGTAATTCCCAAACCACTGATGCGTAAGCTCATGCGCGTTGACATTGATGTAATTACGTTCCCAATATGCCCTTGGGTCGATGTGCATATAATCACCAAAAATAGTCGATGTGGTGGTTTCCATTGCCCCGTAGAGGTAATCAACCACTGGCGCTTCACGGTACACTTCGTAAGGATAAGGCATGCCAAATTCTTTCTCACAGAAATTGACCATCTCCTTCATATAAGCATAGGTCGCATCAACATTTCCGGACCGGTCAGGGTAATACCACAATTCGAGCGGGAGTCCGCGCGGGGAGGTCATGTCGCGCCACATATAATCACCTATCACCAAGGCAGTCGAAAAGAAAGGATGGTTGTGGTACATTTTATAGTGCCATGTTTTGGTGCCATTCAGGTTGTCGGTAACCGATTCGCGGATGCCATTACTGAATACCTTGTACCTGTAATCAAAAGTCACTTTCATGTCAACCGTAAGCCTGTCGTCAGCATAGGGTAACCAATAAAAAGGCCGGTGAGCCCATACCTGTTTTCTTTTCCTGCCGGTGGGGTCGTTCCAGCCGATGAAATACAGTTCCTTTTCTGGTTTCACTTCGTATTGAATGGATATTTCATGTGAAGCTGCATTTTTTGTTTGTGCGGGTAGCGCAATGACCAGTAGGTCTCCTTTCCGATAATAATCGGCCTTGTGGTGGTCTATATCAAGTGCTTTTATCGTAAATCCGGGGGTAGAGAATACTGCTGAATCAACATTCTGGCGAATTTGCCTGAACAAAAAATTAGCTTTTCCTTTGACGAGTGTGGCGTAAGGGTCGATATCCAGTTCAGCGCTTAAATGTTCAATATCGATGAGCTTCTCGGGCTGAAAGCGCTGCTGGTCCTCAAGATACATCAGGGTGTCAACCTGAGATGAAGCATGCTTTGGCTGAATGAGACAAAGCAAAGCAAGGAAAATCAAAACGGGCGGAAAAATGCGAAGCATAGGTCTATTTTATTACAAATATGGTGAAAATTGCGCGCATGGCAAGCAGGTGATATATGGAAAGTTTTGATCATTCACAAATAAAACATTGGTTTAAGCAAAACACAGCAGATGTCTTCCTTTTGGGCAATGATGAGCGGAGTGTTTTTAAGTCGCTCATAGTGTGACAGGAAGCCAGTTAAGTAAAAAGCTGCTTAAATATTCATGACCGCAAAGTCATTTTGTCTACTTTTACACCCGAAATTTTGTCTGCCAGCAGGGATAAATGGGAACTCGAAGCCATAAGTCAGGCAAAATATTATTGAATTAATTGGCTTATAATGAATAGAATAAATACGATAATAACAGGAACCGGCAGTTATATCCCTGAGGTATTGGTCAGGAATAGTGATTTTTTAAAACAGGTTTTTTTCGAAAAAGACCATTCTGAAATCGATAGTCCCGGCGAAGAAGTTATCAGGAAGTTCAAGGACATTACCGGAATTTATGAGCGTCGGTGGGTGAACGATCAGCAGAATAATTCAACCATCGCTGCCATTGCTGCCGAAGCAGCCATAGCTGATGCCGGTATTGACCGTGAAACCATTGACCAGATTATTGTGGCACATAATTTTGGTGATGTAGGCAAGGAGTCCATCCAGACTGACATTGTACCCAGCATTGGTGCTAGGGTAAAACATCAGCTGGGCATTAAAAACACACAGTGTATTCCTTACGATGTCATTTTTGGTTGTCCGGGCTGGATACAGGGAATGATTCAGGCTGACTCATTTATCCGTTCAGGACTTGCTAACAGGTGCCTGGTAATTGGAAGCGAGACCCTTTCGCGTGTGGTGGATGTTTATGACCGGGATACCATGATATTTTCCGACGGCGCCGGAGCTGCCATCATTGAACGGTCAACCCAGGACGATGGGCGCGGAGTGATTGCATCCGCATTTATGTCGCATACCATTGAAGAAACATCATACCTGTATCTGGGTAAATCGAATGAACCTGCCAGCAATCCCAATGTACGTTACATCAAAATGTTGGGTCGTAAAATATATGAGTATTCACTGATCCATGTGCCTTTGGCCATGAAACTTGCCCTCGACAAAGCCGGATTATCCATCGATCAGGTGAACAAGATTTTAATCCATCAGGCAAACGAAAAAATGGACGAAGCGATCGTTCAGCGATTCTATAAGCTTTATGGAAAGAAAGCTGAATTGGATAAGGTCATGCCGATGAATATACAGGAACTTGGCAACAGTTCAGTAGCAACAGTGCCTACCTTATACGATATGATTCTGAAAGGGATGCTTCCGCATCACCAAATCAAAAGTGGTGATATCCTGCTTTTTGCCTCTGTTGGGGCTGGAATGAACATCAATGCGTTGGTATACAGGCAGTAATACTGAAGCCATTGCGCAATTTCTTTTCCCGATCTTCTGTTATCTCAAGGAATTAGCCACAGAGTTCCCTCAAATAATTTTGCTTTCACTGCAATATTTTGGTTAATTTCCCATTATAATTATGTTTAGCATTTCCGTCTATGAAGGAAGCAGAAGGGTTGGTCATTTTTTGTAAATATCAAAGATCTGAAACACGATGACATCCAAAACTAAGGTATTGGTAATTGGTGCAAGTCCGAATCCTGACAGGTATTCGAATGTGGCCATGCGGCTGTTAAAACGCCACGGCTTCAATGTGCTGGCCATTGGTAACAAGGTTGCCTCAGTTGAAGGATTGAACATTGCTGTTGATCCGCCAATGCAAACAGATATTCATACAGTTACACTATATATACGACCGGAATTACAGCAAAAATATTACGAATACGTTCTGGCGCTGAAGCCGGTTCGGGTTATTTTTAATCCGGGAACAGAGAACAGTGAATTTGCTGACCTCCTGAAAAAGGAATCCATTTCAGTGACAGCGCACTGCACCCTGGTGATGCTTGATAGCGGGACATTTTGATAGAATCAGGCTTGCTTTCCAGAAGATTTTCCCTTTGCGGGAACCGTAGCATCTGGAGGGCTGCACCACAGAAATTTGAGTCCTGCACGGGAAAAATAGTTAAATTTGCGCAAACCTAAAGGTCTTCAAGATTGAAAAGAATATCATTACCATTGCACGAAAAAGGCAGCGTAACAAAGTTGTTCGTTATGTATTCCCTGGTCTTTTTCAGCATACTGTTTATGTCACAGTCAGCTTTGTCACAAGTTGATTGCGTCATCACTTCCGACACTCCACCTCCGGTTTGTTACAATTCCTTGGTTAAATTGTCTGGTTCATCAGGTGAAAACTATGCGTATTTGTGGGAACCGGGTGGACAAACCACTGAATCGATCGATGTTACTGCAACAAGCGATATCACCTACAGGCTAACCGTTGTTGACACGGTTACCGGTGAGCAATGCCTGAGTGCACCTTTTCTGCTTTCTGTGCGTCCTGTTTTCGACATCAATATTGAGCAGATGCAGCTCACCTGCACCAATGGTGACAACGACAATGGAAACACGGCTATGATACAGGCTACTGCATCAGGAGCTTCTTCAGCTTACCATTATTTCTGGGACGTAAGACCCATTCAGATCGCTCCTGGCGATTCAAGCCTTGCCATTGGGCTGAAGGCACATCTGTGGTACTTTTTGCGCGTAAAGGATGATTCTGGATGTATTCAGACAGATTCATTTTTCACTACTGCCTACCCTAATCCCGACATCAACATCCTTACCGATCCTGACACGGCCTATATTCAAAATCCATACATCACTTTCTCGTTTGAAAACCTAACCGCCGATTCCATCGAGGTCACAAACCATTTCTGGGATTTTGGCGATGACACGCCTACATCCGATTTCCCCACGCCCAGGCATTTATATACCGAAGAAGGTACTTACAACGTTTTTTTGACTGTGTTTAACCCACAGGCCTGCGATACAATTTTCACTAAAGAGGTAAAGGTTCTACCTGTAAAGCTTCAGGTTCCCAACATCTTAACACCAAATGGTGATGGAACCAATGATGTGTTTGAAATCGTTGAAGCCCCTCCGGGTGAGGATGACATTAATCCTATGTTCAAAGAAGGCAGTGTTTCGGGTAAAAAGCCGCTTTCACTTTATTACAAAAGCACTTCGCTGTTGATTTTCAACAGGCAAGGCAGAAAGGTGTTTGAATCGGACGATTATCAAAACGACTGGAAAGGTGAAGGCCTGAGCGATGGCGTTTACTTCTATGTGCTGAAATGCGTTGGATTCAAGAGCAATGAAGTATACAAAGGCTCCATCACACTTGTAAGTGGCCGGAACAATTAAGTTTTACTGTTTGTAAGCCTGCACCGTATTACCGAATGCCCTTTGAAAAATACTTCAATTTGCCGATTTTTTGTACTTTTGCCCATCAACATTACTGCCTTGTCATGAAAAAAGTTGTGTATTTATTTTTACTGATTGCTGGCATGGGATTATTGGCTTGTCAGCACAATTCAGCCAAATTACCTGCTGATTTGGTCAACAATCCTAAATCTGCAACAATCGGCCCTGAAGGCCAGATCGCAGCAATAGCCTTCGCCCAGACAGAACATGATTTTGGCAGGCTGATCATGGGCGAAAAAGTGAGTTTTGTCTATAAATTCACCAATACTGGCAACAAAGACCTGATTCTCACCAAAGTAAGCACAAGCTGCGGCTGCACAGCCAGTCAGTACACCACCGATCCGGTGAAGCCGGGTGAGGATGGCCGCATTGAAGTGACTTTTGATTCGAGCGGGCAGAAAGGAATGGTGAATAAATCGATTACCGTTATTTCAAACACCCAACCCCAAAACAATACATTAAGACTTAGGGCTCAAGTTGTTACACCAGAAACAAATTAATAATTATCACATGAACATTGCTAGCATTCTTTTGATGGGACCACAAACGCAAGGACAGGAAACAAATCCGATTATGTCCTTCCTTCCCCTTATCCTGATCATGGTTGTCTTTTACTTTTTCTTTATCCGTCCACAGATGAAAAAAGCCAAAGACCAACGTAAATACCGTGAAGCCATCGCCAAAGGTGACAAAATCATTACCATTGGCGGAATTCATGCCAAGGTTATTGAAGTGAAAGATACCACATTGTTGATCGAAGTTGAAGGTGGTGTGAAGCTGCTGATCGAAAAGAGCGCAGTTGTCATGGACCCTTCACAGGTAGGCCAGAACAAATAAAGACTTAATGCCGGATAGATTCCCGGTTTTTTTGTCCTGCCGATGCCTAAAACATCAACCAACGGTCATCAAACCATTAGCGACAAAAAACGGTTTCGCCTGGGAATCTATTTCTTATGTGTGGTCTTTTCCAGCTTTTTATGGCTGCTGATAAAAATGAGCCAGGACTATACCATTGGCCTGACTTTACCCATACGCATTACGGATATTCCCACAGAGAAAGTCATTGGCGGACAAGCTGAGAAAGACATCAATATCAGCTGTACTTCCAATGGCTTTAATCTTTTCAGGATCAAATACCTGCAGAAAAGCAAGCAGATCAATGTTTCTCTCGACGAAATTCCGTTCAGACAGATCAACCAGGTTGATTACTACATCAGCATGGGAAACCTCAAAGGGCTGCTATCTGAGAAACTGGGCCTGAATGAAAACGGTATTTCCATAACGGACGATCAGTTGCAGTTTCGGCTCGAAAACCTTGCCTCAAAGGAAGTTGTTGTTCAGGCTGATGCAACACTCAGCTTCAGGCAGCAGTTCGGACTTTATGGCACAATCGTGATTAATCCTCCAAAAGTGACTCTTTTTGGTCCACAGGAAGTCCTGGATACCATTGATACTGTGCGCACTGCAACTGTTGTGTTGAGCGACCTTTACAAGAACACCAACATCACAACAACAATAGATCCCGGCACTGCCCGACTGAAAGCACAGACAAATAAAATCACCTTAAGTATTCCGGTAGAGCAATTCACTGAAACTTCGTTGCTTGTTGATATCACTGTCCCCAGGATTGATCAGCACCTGAAGACTTTTCCTGACAAAGCTGAGGTGTTTTTCCTTGTACCGATGAAAGACTTCATGAAAATACAGCCAGATTCATTTGTGTTAAGTCTTGACACCACTGGCCTGGCCCGGCGTTCGCCCTTGCTGCGGGTTCAATTGCTGAAATTTCCCGAATTATTAAAGATCATCCGCCTGCAACCCTCAGAGGTAGAATACTTACTGGTTAATTAATGCTGAAAGTTGGCATCACCGGAAACCTGGGAAGCGGCAAATCACTTGTGTGCTCCATTTTCAGCGCCTTGTCGGTTCCGGTATTCAATGCTGATAGCGAAGCAAAAGCGTTATACCATGATCCACACATCAAAAACGAAGTAATTTCCTATTTTGGGAAAGATGTGTTTTGTTCAACTGGTGATCTAAATGCCACCATACTCGCCGACAAGATTTTCAAGGATGAACAGGCCATGGAATTCATCAGCGGGCTTATCCATCCTGCCGTACGGGACAGGTTTTCTCAATGGTGTCTGCAGCACAACCAGGCGCCATATGTGCTTTACGAAGCTGCCATCATGATAGAATCCGGACACTACAGGATGCTCGACAAACTGATTTTAGTCACTGCTCCCCTATCCTTACGGATCCAGCGTGTCATGGCACGCGACCATGCTACAGAAGCCTCTGTATGTTCCAGGGTTGACAAACAGATGCCCGAAGCGGATAAGATTCCCTTTGCCGACTTTATGGTGAACAATGATGGCGAAACCCTGCTTATTCCACAGGTCTTATCCATTCACAAGGCACTTGTCAGCATATCGGATTAATCCTAAAAAAAGTACCTTTTCTAATGTCAAAAAAAAGGCTGCCTTCTCAGGCAGCCTCAATTCATTTTATTGGGTCGGTTTGCTCATAAGCTTAATGTTGAACAAGGACTTTCTTCGTTGTCTTGGTCTTATCTGATGTAATTGTCAGGAAGTAAACGCCATTCGGCAGGTCGTTGGTCGGGATCTGCAGTTCTTTCGTAAACGAGGCATTGATGGCCCTTGTCATGATTGGCTGACTGAAACGGTCAGTAAAGGCAATGACACAGTTTTCATTCATGTTTTCATCCAAAAGCACGGTCAGGTTAAAGTCGGCCGGGTTTGGGTAAACACTCATGGCAACAGGAATAATTCTGAAATAACCGTTACTATAATCAAATGCAGCAGAAGGATCAGTATGGCTATACACCTTCAATTTGTAATAACTGTGAGGAGCGGCAATGCCTGCCTGGTTAATTGTCCAATACATCGTTGATCCGGTCACGTTGTTTGCAATTTCAATCTCCACAGGGTTATCACCGCCAGCATTATCATACTTGATTAAGTCAACATCAAGGCCCTCGGCTACGTTATCGTCCCATGAAATCAGGTGAGTAGTGCCCACCATCCATTCTTCGCTGCCATTAGGCTGGTTGATACTGATGGTTCCGCCGGCTGACAACACGATTGAGAAGACACCGCTAACAGCGTTGACAGTGCCTTCGGGCAACACAGAGGATACCTTAATAACATAGTTGGTTCCGGGAGTAACACCAGTGGTATTCCATACCCAGGTCGTTCCACTTACGCCACCAACAGGCGTAATTGTTGACTGGTAGTTAACACCACCATCATTACTCAGCTCAATCTTAACATTTTCGTTGAGGTTATCAGTCCATGAAAGCAGGTATTGATTGCCTTTTACCCATACTTCACCTCCCACTGGCTGATTGATCAAAATTACCCCATCAGGAGCAGTTGCAGTAATTGCGAAGTAATTGGCACTTTCGCCAAACTCATCGCTGCTAGCTGTTGATGTAACCCTGATTTTAAAGGAGCTTGGTTCAATATCTGAAGGAATATTCCACACAAAGGTTGAACCTGAAACAGACTCAGCACCTGGAATTTGAACATAGCTGTTCAGGAATGTTGAATAGTATTCAATTTTCACATTTTCACTCAGGTTGTCGGTCCATGAAATCAGATGAGCGGTTCCTCTTGCCCACTGAATTCCACCAACATTTGGCTGTTGAATCGTGATAAGTCCTTCGGGATTGGTTGCTGTGATATTGAAGTAGTTTGCACTTTCTCCTGCAAGTGTCGAACCGTTTGCAGTGGATGAAACCCTGATCTTGAATGTGCTTGGGGTGATATCAGAAGGAATATTCCAAACAAAAGTAGTACCTGAAACAGACTCAGCGCCTGGAATTTGCACATAGCTATTAAGGAAGGTGGAATAATACTCGATTTTCACATTTTCGCCCAGGTTGTCGTTCCAAGAAATGAGGTGCGAAGTGCCTTTTGCCCAGCTGATGCCGAGCGCATTGGGTTGTTCAATGGTGATGAAACCATCAGTATTAGTCGCAGTTATGTTAAAATAGTTCGCACTTTCAACAGGTGGAGTCAGGGAGCCTGGTGTAACAGATGAAATCCTGATTTTATATGTTCCAACAGCCAGATTTGATGGGATGTTCCAGATAAACGTAGACCCTGAAACAGACTCAGCACCAGGAATCTGAACATATGCATTTAAAGGAGTCGAATAATACTCTATTTTCACATTTTCGGAGAGGTTATCAGACCAGGAAATCAGGTGTGATGTTCCCCTTGCCCATGAAATTAAGGGTTCATTTGGTTGAATTAATTGAATTGTTCCTGTTGCAGCAGGTGCAATTGCAAAATTATTGTCGCTGTAATCGTTCAGATCGCCATTATTTGTAGAGGCAACCCTGATTTTGAAATTTGTTCCTGAAAGGGCTGGTACAGTCCAGAGGTAAGTAGAGCCAACAACGTTTTCAGCAATCACACCAGCATCAGCGCCACCCTGATACAGCCTGATTTTTACGGTTCCAACAATGTTGTCAATCCATGAAATCAGGTAGGTAGATCCTTGAATTAGTGTAATTCCTGGCAAACTAGGTTGCTCAACATGTATTGTTGTACCAGAGACATCATTCACCAGACAAAAATACGCGTCGCTATCATCAGTGTAAGCATCACTCACAGTGCTTGTAACCCTGATTTTGTATTTGGTTCCTAAAGCAAAACCTTCAGGAATACTCCAGGGGTACGTTGTTCCCTCAACAGAGTTTGTGATATGCAACACAACTGCTCCTGCCGGGTTTGTTGTGTAGTCGACCAGATCAATTTTAACCGGTAGGGTTAAGTTGTCTGTCCATGATATAAGGTGTGATGTACCTGTTTTCCACTCAATCCCGGGAAGGTTTGGTTGGATAATGGTTACCTGGGGCGATTGCCCAACCGCATTGAGGCTGATAATCATCAGGACGATGGCTAATAATGCGGAAAATTTGAGGTGTAACATTTTTTTCATTGTATTTTGTTTTAATTAGGATCTGAGGGTAGTTTACTTGGTTCAAAATCAAGTACCAATAACTATACCAAACAATTTACAATGCTCCTAAATGCCGATTAACAAAGGAAAATGCGTTTTTTTTTCATTCATCCGGTTGACTCAAAAATTCCCAATTCTGCACTGTTTTTCCCGAATTTACTTTTGGGATAACAATACCTCTACCTTTACAACAGTTCTTCCTTCATTTAATCAACAAAAACTCTGCATGTTTCTATAGCAATCCAAAAATCTACGTCGATTACCCTGATATTCAAATATATGCACCCTACTACCTGAAAGTCGGAAAATTAGCATGTTACAATGTAGAATTATTCCCAATTTAAGACAGTGTATTGCTGTCAGACAACAAACTGGCAGCATGTTATACCCATTTACCATATAGAAACACAGTAATAAGTTGTTTATCATTTAATTGAATCATCCATATGAATTACTAGCATTAGTTATAGTTTGACCTTACTGACCTTTGTTAATTGCAAAAACGGATTTCAGTTGCATTAGGCCTCATTCCATGATTTCAACTTCCGCTTATCGGACCTCCATAGCAAAATATTCCCAAAATCATCAATGGTGGCATTGTCGCTTCATCTTCTGGAGCGACAAAAACAATATCCAGTATCATTGGCTTACCGTATTCAAGAAAAAAAAGCCTCTCCGTTTTCGGAAAGGCTTTTCTGGTTTTCATCAGATGTGATTAATGTTGAATCAGAATTTTTTCGGTGTGCTTTGTGTTTCCTGAAGTCAGGGTCATGAAATAAACCCCAACCGGCAGGAAGGATGTTTGCACCTGCAATTCTTTTGTGTTTTCGGTATTGATGGTCCTGGTCATGACTGGCATATTAAACCTGTCGACCAAAACAACTGTGTATTCCTCATTCGACTGTGCATTAAACTTCACTGTAAATTCCCTGTCGGCCGGATTGGGATAAACAGCCACAGAGGCCGGGTCGACAATGGTGAAATAAGCATTACTTTCGTCAGTCACAGTATTGGTCTCCACGCTGGTTACCCGCACAGTATATTGAATACCTGCCGGATAGCTTCCGTTGTTTGGAATTGTCCACACATAAGTTGAGCCCTCAACGTTATTAGCAATGAGCGTGGTTGTAACTGTAGAGTAGTTAACTAACTCGATTTTCACATTTTCGGCAAAATTATCATCCCACGAAATAAGGTATTCATTGCCCTTCACCCAGGTTTCGCCACCATTGGGCGAATTTACGGTAACAACACCTCCCGGGAGGAAGCCCTGAATAGCAAAATCAAAATCGCTATCACCGGCTATCGTAGGGTCAGCATGGCTGTATATTTTTACAAAGTAATCAACACCATCGGTCATAGCAGGAATGCTCCAGACATAGGTAGACCCTGCAACATCCGTTGCAATTGGCACCTCTGTCAGGTTGCTGGTTCTGTAGTAATAAATATCAACAGTCCCTGGAATATTATCTTCCCAGGAAATAAGGTAATCATGATTTTCGAGCCAGGTAATGCCATCAACATTTGGCTGTAACAGATTGATGTATGCACCAGTTGGTGAATCACCAATGTGGAAAGTAAATATACTCGATCCTGAAATACCGCCATACTTAACCTTGATGCGGTAATCACCGGGGGCATAGGTAAGGGCAGGGATTGTCCACACCCATGTTGAGCCTTCAGCGCCAGATTTAAGTGTGGCTAGCTCGGTACCTCCTGAATTACACAAAACGATATCAACCACATTGTTCGGAACATTATCTGTCCACGAAATCAGGTACGATGATCCCCTGAGCCAGTAAAGGCCGGGCAGCGTAGGTTGCTCAATAATAATATTTGTCTGGGGAGGTGTTGCTGTGATTTCGAAATCAAATTCACTTTCACCCAGCACACTGTTATCGGTGGTGCTGGTAACCATGATTTTATAGTTCGTTGCGGCAGGAATTCCTGCATCGATGGTCCACCCATAGGTTGATCCTTCAACAGAAGGTGCAATATTCACCAACGAAGTTGGGGTGATCAGGTCGATGCGCACCGGCGAATTCAGGTTATCGACCCAGGAGATCAGGTAGGATGAGCCTTTCACCCAAACGATACCGGCATCGGATGGCTGAATCATGGTAATGGCATAGGTGTTTGTCGCGGCATCAATCCTGAAGTTAAAATCGCTCATATCAACAATGCTAGGATCAGCAATGCTTGAAATCCTGACCTTGAACAAATTACCCATCAAGTGATTCACCGGGATGGTCCAGGCGAATGTATTTGTCCCATCAGCAACACTGGCTGCCAGCTCGCTATGGAACAAACCATTGTAATACAATTCAATTTTCACCGGTCCGGGAACATTGTCTGTCCAGGTAATATTGTATTGGGTACCCAAAATCCATCTAACATCAGGCACATTGGGTGCACCAACATGTACATATTGGGTAATGGTAAAATTACTGTTGCTAACGTCGTTACTTAAATCAACATAATCGGTCACTTTTACAGTATAATCATTGGCCATTGCCTGATTTATTGACCAGCTAAATGGGCTGGCAACATGATCTGCCAGTGTACCCAGGTTAACAAGTCCTTTATACAATTCAACTTTTGCGTCGCCTGTTCCACCAGTCCAGGTAATATTGTGCCATGAAAGGTTGGCCCAGGATTCACCACCATTGGGTGAAGTTACCACAACAGGCTGGGTAATTCTGAAATCTGCATTGCTCACATCGGTAGACGCATCATTATCATCCGTAACAACAACGGTATAATCAATGCCTGAACCAATTGCACCGATTACCCAATTGTATGGGCTGGTGACTCCGCTGGCAATATTGCTGTTAAACACACCACCTTTGTACAGTTTTAATGTGGCTGTTCCTGTTCCTTCTGTCCATGAAATCGCGTGCGTCTGGCCAGTGGCCCATACTTCTCCTCCGTTTGGGGCCGATAGTACTACCGGTTGGGTAATCCTGAAGTCAGCATTGCTCACATCGGTAGACGCATCATTATCATCCGTAACAACAACGGTATAATCAATGCCTGATGCAATTGCACCGATTACCCAATTGTATGGGCTGGTGACTCCGCTGGCAATATTGCTGTTAAACACACCACCTTTGTACAGTTTTAATGTGGCTGTTCCTGTTCCTTCTGTCCAAGAAATCGCGTGTGTCTGGCCAGTGGCCCATACTTCTCCGCCGTTTGGGGCCGAGATTACTACCGGTTGGGTAATCCTGAAGTCAGCATTGCTCACATCGGTAGACGCATCATTATCATCCGTAACAACAACGGTATAATCAATGCCTGATGCAATTGCACCAATTACCCAATTGTATGGGCTGGTGACTCCGCTGGCAATATTGCTGTTAAACACACCACCTTTATACAGTTTTAATGTGGCTGTTCCTGTTCCTTCTGTCCATGAAATCGCGTGCGTCTGGCCAGTGGCCCATACTTCTCCGCCATTCGGTGCAGTTAGTGAGACTGCATCGGAAATAGAAAAGTTGGCTGCGCTGATGTCTTCAGAAGCACCGCCATCATCAACCACTTTAATCTGATAGTCAGCTCCAGGGGTATAGCCGGTTATATTCCATGCATATCCTGAAACAACTCCCGTTGCGATTGCCCCACCTTGCTGAATGCCACCTTTGAATAAATAAATTGTGGCGTTGCCTGTTCCATCAGTCCATACTATGTTCACAGTAGATACATCGTTCACAAAGTACTGCCCGCCATCAGGCGCAGTCAGGTCAATGTTTACGGCCATCACATTCAGGTTTAAGGCAATCAAGCCTATAACCAGCACGGTAAGGGACTTTAGTTGTAGAATTGTTTTCATTGTATTAGGATGTTAATTGTTTCAAATGAATTGTGTTTCTTTAGTTGATGAATATAGTTAGTTGTTTATTAGTAATTTAGAAATGAATATGTCATTTTCAGTAGTGAGCTTCACAAAATAAAGTCCTGTGTTAAACTGGCTGATGTTTACCCTGAATGTATGCTCTCCATCGGCAAAGTTTCCCGAATACACATTCATCAGCTTCGCCCCAGCAGCATTGTACAGTGCCAATTCAGCATTGGATCCGGCAGGGGCTGTTAGCTGAACATTAATTTCGGAGGACGCAGGGTTTGGATAAACAGTGAGATTGGCCCTGGTTTTGTCAACAGCCCGGTCAATGCCAGTGAGTATGGACACATAGGCAGCTTCGATATGATACCCTGTGTAATAATCGCTCATCAGGTTATAATAATAGGAAAGCTCAATTGAATCATCATGGTTTTGCATCCAGGTATCAGTGTCCCAGCCGTAAAGGTCAGCACCCAAGGTATTCCCATATTCATCGTGGTTAAAGGCAGAGAGGCTGAAATTCACCCAGGCGCTGTCAATCCAGTATTCAACAAGTGCAGATTGCACACCACCGAAAAAGTTATGGGTAAACTGTGCGCGCTGGTTAAAGCTCCACGCTCCCTCAGTATAAATTTCAAGGGTGCTGTTTACCACATATCCGAATTCATTGTAATCATATGCGTATCGGCTAACCCAAACCCAATCAGTGCCAGCCCATACTGAGGCCGTGATTTGGGTCGGCAGATTCTGGGCGTTCCAGCTATACTCTTCTTTATAACTAAACTGCCAGTTTTCACCATCCCATTGCTCATAAATCCCTGACAGCATATTGTTATTTATGTCATAGGTGTATGTATAGCGCTCATCGTCAACCCAGGTATTGATTTCCCAAAGTTGACGGATACCAGAAAGCATATTTCCAAAATCATCATACATATACAAATCATAAAAATCCCCAACCCAGTCATTGCCTGTCCAGTTTTCTTTAAGGTAGGCAACAGGCTCACCAGCTTCGTTGTAGGTGTATGTCCCCCTGTCAACAGCAAGCCAGTCGGTGCCATTCCAGTCCTCATTCAGCCAGGTAAGCACATTGTGGTTCGTAGTGAAAGTTTGTGTTTGCCTGAAGCTATTCACCCAGTTTTCATTCTGCCATTCCTGTATCCGTGAAACCAGCAGATTACCCACCTCATCGAAGGTATTCATCTGAAGGTAGCTATTCACCCATTGTTCATTTTCAAATGCCTTTACAAGCGTCATCAGCCTGTCGCCATTCTCAGAGTAAAAATAGGTGTAACGAACAGGGTTTTGTTCAATTGAATACACATCTACGGTGTCCGGAAAAAAATACAACTGGTCATTCACATCGCGCTTAAGATCCGAAAGCCTGGAGAGCCTTGTCAGGTTGAACCCAATATGAAAATGTTCACGCAAAAGTTGTGAGTTATGGTCAGTCACCAGGTTCAATGCATCTACGCTGATCGTTTGTTGCGACATCACGGGTGTCGATCCAAAAGCCATCGCAACGCAAGTCGCAAAGATCAATACCATCAAAGACTGTTTTCTCAAACTGGGAAATATGATCATGTAAATTTTTCTATTATCGAGCAGATTTATTATTAGTTTGAATATCAACTTCTTGCCAACCGAACAATTTCATATTTAATTTAGAAAGTTCTTAAAATCAAATACGAACTGAATTCCGCAAATGACTTCAACAAAAATTGTACCACATATCTTCGCCAACCCTGTAATGACGGCCATTGTAGCCTAATAGGATTATTAACTATTAATTAACAAATCAAATAATCTCCCAATTTTGGACAAATTAGCCCCATTTTGGAACTGATGGTTCATTTTCTTTTCAGGGCTGTATAAATTGCCTTGAGAAAAACAGACCTGACATTATTATCTGATTGATATTCTGATCTTTATAGAACATTTCTCTAATACTTACACATGTAAACCATAAACTCAGTGATTTACACATTTTGGAAATCAAATAAAGCAGGTGACAAAGAAACCATTGCAATAATATGAAGAATTTTACATATATACCTTAAACACTAGCTGCTTCCATCATTCTTTTTCAATTTCTTATTTTTATTGATTATAAACAAGACTTGAAATTTGCTGTTTCATACAATTCCCAAAGGTTTGTGACAAACTGATGTTTTTGTAGGATGCTTCTGAAGGCTGGTGGTTTTCAGCATTAACCCCATGCAGGTTTTTCTCCTGACCTCGCTTCAATTCCGGGACTGGGAGAATATTCCTTCATAATTTGGGTAAGTTTCCCAGACTGAGTCCGTCGCGCGAAGTGACTTCCGGCATACACTGTAACGCCTGGCATTCAATTACAGCACGCTTATTCACGCAGTATCGGGTAAAAAAAAGACCCCAAAAGGGGTCTTTGTCAATGTTCAGGCGTTGTGCTGTACAAGAAAGTTAATTCGCAGGCACATACACATTTGAGCTAGTGCGGTAGCCAGCTTTTGAGAGATACCAGTCAGGGAATTGAACGCCACTGCTTTCAGCCCAGTTACCAAATTTAAGGTAGGCATTCACAATTTGAACCTTCTCGACGGGATAATCAAAATGAACCGGCAGGTTTACTGCCCAGGGCAGGTTTGTGGCTGACTGATAATACTTATTGGTAGATGGATTCGTTGCATCAAAGTCGGTACCGAACAGCGAAGGGCTAGCCAGCGAAGTTGGTGTTTTACCGGGGAGATGTACCTCACGCCCCCTCTCCTTGTTGACGATGATAAAAGGGTTAAATGGTGCGGTTCCTGTGTTCTGGAACAACACAGGATTTCCGAAGTGCACATACAATTCCAGCGTATCAGGTGTTGAATAAGGCGCCAGGGGATTCGTATTGATACCAAAACCACCGCCCGGATTTGAAAGCATATCAAAGGCGTTGTCAAAGGCGATGACAACCGCTTTTGTTTGTCCAGCCTCGGTTCCGTTGGCATTAAACGAGAGGTAATTTTCGCTGATATGATTGCCGCTTATCTGGTCAATATCAGTTGCCACAGTCCCTGGGAACTCAATACCAAAGCCGTTTTCAAGGCTTGCTCCTATCGCTCTCACCGAATATTTAATCCTGCATTCAACCAGCTTATTGGCTGCATTAAGCACTTGCTTATACTGATAATCAATAACTAAATCATTGAAATCATAGTCTCCTTTTCCAGGCCAGAGATCTTCATATGCTAAAGTACCATATGCGCCTGCGCCCGGATAATAGATATTGAAGGCACGTGCTGCATCGTTGGGATATTCATCCAAATCATCATCCACCCCGTCGCCATCAGCATCGGTAACCGGACCTGTGACAACGACCTTGTCATAATCAATCGTTCCACCGTAAATATGGCTCCATAACAAAACCTGCACGCTTGCTGTACCAGCAGGCATGGTGGCAGCAATTGTTTTTGTGGCCCAGGCATTTTGTGGCCTGTATTGAATGCTATAGAAACCAATAGAATTGCCTGAAGCATTGCGGGGAATCAAAAAGAGCCAGGAATTATTGCTTGAGTTACCATTACCCCTGACATTGGCGCTTAACGTGATTAATTGTCCCCCACTGGCAGTTACAAGCTGGGCAACACCACCATATCTGGCACTACTCGGAGTAATCCTCATCATGTATTCACCTGATTGACTGAAGCGTTGTGCATGGTTAAGCCCCAAAGTTGAGGTTACATACCATTTTCCATCAGCGACCATAGGCGAAGGCCAATCTGCAATCAAACCAAAATCGTCAACTGTAAACTCGCCGTTTTGAACCAAGTTGACAACAGTATTCGCATGTACATGCAGCCGGGCATCGTTCGAAACAGTGGTTGGTATCGGTTGTTGTTTCAGGTCCGGAATAACATTTGGCGGATCAAATCCTATCGGCTCATTAAAATCAATGACAATTCCACCTTCTTTTGTGCCCTGAATGGGCAGGCTGTAAAATATTGAACCTGCAAGTGTTTCAATATATAATTCTGTCAGGTATGAAGGGACCCTTACCAGCACATCCACAATGCCCTGCTCGTCAGCAGAAGCAGAAGTTAATAAACTACCTCCTTCTGCGGGAAGGTTGGTAAACACATTTACCCTGCCTCGCAAATCAGTGAAGTCAATGGAAGTGGGTAACACAATCCGCAGCTGTATATCCCTGGTGGTTTCAAACAGAAATCCGTCAGGAATAACCAGCTTTTCGATGTCATTTTCTGCAGGTTTGTTGGTGTCTTTTTGGCATGATTGCAGGCTGAAGAGGCTGAACATTACTGCCGCTACCAAAACAAATTTAGTTATTTTCATGTTGACATTTTTTACAAATGATGCCGTTTCAATAATTATTCCAATTGTAAATTATAGCGTATATCACTAATAGATAATAAATTAACAAATATTTTAGATGAACACATTATCCATTAATGGGAATGTAATCTAAAATATGGAATTCGATTCAATTAAGGAACACATTCAATAACACCTATTAGAACTCATTACGACTAAAAGGATGAAACCACGCACGCATATTTCAGCCTTCTCCGTCAATATTAATCTCATTAGCGCCTAACCGGTTGCTGATCGATTTGCACGGAGATACAAAAATAGTGGTAATTTTAGCGAAAATTCAAGGACAACATATGGAAAATATCACACCAGGCATTGGATCAAGGGTCAGGCATTCAGAATTTGGTCACGGCGTGATCATACAGGTTTATGCAGATGCTTACGAGGTCACTTTCTTCGATTACGGCATAAAAACAATCCTGAAATCCTTCGAAGGACTTGAAATCACCCACTACGTGGGTAGTGAATCAGATTTGCTTAGTTTTGAAAAGGTTGAGCGGGTGTTTTCCAGGCTTTTGCGTAAGATCACCGATATTCAGGAAGTTGTTCCAATGGGCAGTAAATATAAGGGTGGAGTGTTGGTATTGCAGCCAGCTGACAGAAGTTTAAAGCCAAAAGAAATTCCCATCGAGACATTTTTTCATAAAATTGTGATGGTACGCGACCGCCTGAGGGTCATGGAGCAACGCATCAACAGCTCTGAGCTGAGCGATGAAGACAAGGTCAACCTACAGCAATACATCACCCGGATTTATGGTAGCTTAACCTCTTTTAATATCCTCTTTGCCGACAAGGATGACTACTTCGTCGGTGATCAGAAATAGGAAATAACCATTTGTTTTACTAGCAGTTTTTCAGAAAGTCGGCAGTGGTGGTGAAATAGTTCCACAAAAAACGGCGCGATTCGTCGTCCATTGTCACTTTTTCCATTGCTACGGACATGCACTTCAGCCAATGTTGTTTTGCATTTTCATTGATAGGAAAAGGCATATGCCTGATGCGCAGCCTTGGATGACCCCGACGCTCACTATATACTGCAGGTCCTCCGAGATATTGCACCATGAACATATACAGCCTTTTTTCAGCGGCTTCAAGGTCCCCTGCATACATCGGCAACAGCACATCATCGTTCCTGATTTCCTCGTAAAAACAGGCAATCAGCTGTTGGATAATGCTATTTCCAATCCGGTCGTAATAACTCAGTTCCATAAGCCAACGGGGGTTTACATTTTGTAACCACGCTGCTTGGCTGCATCTTCAAGCCTTTTCTGGAATCCTGACTTTTTCACTGTCTTTTTCTTGTTGGCTTCAATCTGTGCACGCAGCTTGTCTTCGTCAATGGCTAGGCGGAAAATGTACATCTGACCAAAGGTGATGAGGTTTGCCAACAAATAGTAATAGCTCAAACCGGAGGCATAGTTATTGAACAAACCGAGGAACATGATTGGCATGAGGTACATCATGGTTTTCATTCCAGGCATTTGGGTTGTCTGAGCACCCATCATCTGGTTATTCAGGTAAGTGTAGAAGATCGTCGAGATGGTCATCAGCAAGGTGAACAAACTGACATGATCGCCATAGAATGGAATATTAAACGGTAATGTGGCAATGCTATCAAAGCTCGAAAGGTCATGTGCCCATAAAAATGGCTGCTGCCTGAGCTCGATGCTTGAGGGGAAGAACCTGAACATGGCAATCAGGATTGGCATTTGCAACAACATGGGAACACATCCGGCCATGGGACTCGCGCCGGCTTTCTTATAGAGTTGCATGATGGCCTGCTGCTTCTTCATTGCATCTTCCGACTTCGGGAACTTGGCCGAAATTTCATCTATCTCAGGCTTCAATACCCTCATTTTTGCTGAGGAGTGATATGTTTTGTAGGCAATCGGGAATAAAATCAGCTTAAGCAGCAAGGTAAGCACCAGGATGACGATGCCATAATTCCAGCCATAGCTGCCTAAAAAGGTAAATACAGGAATGACAATATAGATATTGATCCATGCGAGCAGGAAAAATCCCCATCCCAGCGGAATCTGATGTTCAAGGTCGAGTTTATATGACTTTAGCTGCTGAAAGCTGTTTGGTCCAAGGTAAAGCGACATCGGAATAGTCTGCTTGGCCTCCAGTGTAAAAGGCAAATCCACACTGGTTTGCATGGTCTTCAGGTAATGTGGGTCAACCTGATCGGATTTTGTTGAGGTCTTCATCGACGCATTGTCGAAATAGTTTCCGGCAATAAGCGAAACGGTAAAAAAGCGCTGTTTAAAAGAAATCCATTTTAAACGGGTCTTAATGGCCATTTCTTCATCTTTCGTTTCCGACAAATAGTCTACCTCATCATTCAGGTGCTTATAGTAAATCGTCGATCCGTTGTAACTGTCTACACTCTGCTCCTGACGCAGCTGATCGATGGTAAAATCGATGCTCATGAAATTCGTATTCATGGCTACCACCTTATCCATGCCATGTAGATTTAAGTCAAATCCAAGCATATAGTCCTGGGCTCTCAGTCTATACTCGAACTCAATGTATTTTGTCTCATCAATATTGCCATCAGGCAAATCGGCAAACAATCGCATCGAAAATACCAGGCTGTCTGATCCTGCAGCCATCACATTAAGGCCAGTCATCGGTTCGCCATTCACATATGGCCTGAAATAAAGGTCTTTGGTATTAATGGTGCGGTTTTGCACAAAAAAGGACAAATCAAACACCGCTGTATTCGGATCGAACAGTATCAACGGAAGTGAATCGTAGGTTTGATAGTTTTTAAGGCGGGCCTGTTTGATAAAACCACCTTTAGCACTGATCATCAGCTCCATTAATTCGTTGCTAACGACATAGCTTGTATCGGTTCCCACAGCCGATCCGGCGAAGGCACCATAACGGTTTTGCAATGCGCTCAGGTCGCCGGGGTTGCCAACTGCAGTAGCAGTATTCATTGCTCCAGCAGTGTCATTCGATAACAGGGCTTCCTTTTCGGTAACAACTTTCAGAGAATCGATGAAACGCTGCTGCTGACGCACGAAGTTTACAGAATCAATCTTATGCTGCCTTTCGGCCATTTCTTCTTTCGAAGGAGTCATCCATATGGAATAGCCAACCAATATGGCTGCAATGAGGATAAATCCGATAATTGTATCTCTATTCATCAACGAGAAAATAATATTAATTGTGCTGCAAAAATAGCACAATTCAGGTAACAGGCTGTTTAATTATCGCCTTTGGGCTAATTTGATTGTTTGTATGCAAGCGCTGCTTCAATGAAGCCGGCAAAAAGCGGATGAGGACGTGCCACGGTACTCTTGTATTCGGGGTGGAACTGCACGCCGACAAACCATGGGTGCTGCTCCAACTCAATAATTTCTACCAGGTCTTCAACAGGATAAACCCCTACAGGGATCATTCCTTTGGCCGTGAATTGCTCGCGATAGGTGTTGTTAAATTCAAAGCGGTGGCGGTGCCTTTCGGAAATGCTTTCTTCTCCATAAAGCTTGCTGACCTTTGAACCGGCTTTAAGTTTGCAGGGATAAGCACCCAGGCGCATGGTGCCTCCCATATCATGTACCCTTTTCTGATTTTCCATCAGGTCGATTACCGGAAAGTCAGTCTCAGGATTCATCTCCACCGAATGGGCATCTTTCATGCCCAGCACATTGCGTGCAAACTCGATGACAGCACATTGCATTCCAAGACAAATGCCGAAAAACGGGATGTTCCTGGTACGCGCATGCTCAATGGCATGTATCTTGCCTTCGATGCCCCTCGATCCAAATCCTGGCGCAACAAGTATTCCCTGTACGTCCCTGAATATTTCATCAAGGTTCTGCCGTTCAATCTGTTCGCTGTGTATATGCTTAACTTTAACCGAGCATCCATTCACAACACCTGCATGGATAAAGGATTCATGAATGGATTTATAGGCATCTTTCAGCTCAACGTATTTACCCACCAGTGCGATGGTTACTTCTGCTGTCGGGTTTTTTAAGCGCGACAGAAAGTTCTCCCAGCGGCTGATGTCGATTTCTTCAGGAAACTCTGTGTTGGTCTTACGCAGTACTTCCACATCGAGTTTTTCGTGCAGCATCAGCACAGGCACATCATAGATGGATTCAGCATCAATGCTTTCGATGACTGACCTTTGCTCGACGTTGCAGAATTGGGCGATTTTATTCCTGATGCCATCATTCAGGTGATGCTCGGTGCGGCAGACGATAATATCCGGCTGAACTCCCTGCTCAAGCATGGTTTTCACCGAGTGTTGGGTGGGTTTTGTCTTAAGCTCGCCGGCAGCCGAAAGGAAAGGCACAAGGGTTAGGTGCACCACCGCGCAGTCTTTCCCCATCTCCCAACGCATCTGCCTGATGGCTTCGATGAATGGAAACGACTCAATATCACCCACTGTACCACCAATTTCGGTAATCACAAAGTCGTATTTACCGGTTTGTCCAAGCAGTTTGATACTCCTTTTAATCTCATCAGTGATGTGAGGGATGACCTGAACGGTTGTACCAAGGTATTCGCCGCGGCGTTCCATATTGATTACATGCTGATAAATGCGTCCGGTAGTGACGTTATTGGCCTGGGATGTGGGTGTATTGCTGAAGCGTTCGTAATGCCCGAGATCGAGGTCTGTTTCAGCGCCGTCTTCAGTAACATAACACTCTCCGTGCTCGTATGGGTTCAAGGTGCCGGGGTCGACATTGATATAGGGGTCAAGTTTCTGGATCGTAACAGCGAAGCCCCTGCCCTGAAGCAATTTAGCAAGCGAAGCTGAAATGATTCCTTTTCCCAGCGATGAGGTAACACCTCCGGTCACAAAGATGTATTTTGCTTTTTTCATTGAAAAAGTGAATGATTCAGCGTGCAAATGTAGCACTATTATCCACTAAAAAAAAGAGGGTTATTAACCAGATGCTAACAACCCTCAACTGCTTGATTATGTTTACACTATCAATAGTAGCGGTAGCTTTTCACCTGTCCGAGGTGGCGCGAGAGGCGGATTACCTGGCTGGTGTAACCAAATTCATTGTCATACCATAAGTACACAATCAGGGTTTTGCCGTCGTCGGACACTTTGGTTGCCGGGCTATCATAAATGCAGGCACATGAGTCACCTGTTCCGTCCGACGATACAAATTCGGTCGAATTGCTGTAGCGTATCTGTTCAATGAGTGTTCCTTTCAGCGATGCATCGAGGAATAAGGTATTGATCTCTTCGGTGGTCACCTGACGTTTCAGTTCGAGTGTCAGGATGGCCAGGGACACATTTGGCACAGGCACCCTCACTGCATTGGAGGTGAGTTTTCCTTTCAGCGTCGGAATGGCTTTGGCTGCTGCCGAGCCGGCTCCAGTTTCGGTAATAACCATATTCAGCGGTGCCGACCTTCCCCTACGCGACTTTTTGTGGTAGTTGTCCAGCAGATTCTGGTCATTGGTGTAGGCATGAATTGTTTCGATATGCCCTTTGACAACTCCGATGCTTTTTTCAAGAATCTCCAGACCAGGAACGATGGCATTCGTTGTACAGGAAGCGGCCGAGAATATACGTTCGGCTTCGATATCAACGGCATTTTGATTTACACCATAAACAATGTTTGGAATATCGCCTTTACCGGGAGCTGTGAGCAATACTTTCGACACCCCTTTTGACTTCAGGTGACGCGATAGGTTTTCCCTGTCGCGGAACACGCCTGTATTGTCAATAACCAGGGCATCAAAAATTCCCTCAGCCTCATAGTCGAGATCTTCCGGATTGTTGGCTGCCAGAAACTTAATGATCTGGCCATTAACGATCATGGCCTTGTTTTCAAGGTCTTCATTGGCAACTCCATTGAAGTTTCCATGCACCGAATCCTTGCGGAACAGCGAAATACGCTTTCTGATGTCTTCATCGCTGTTTGAACGGGTTACGATGGCCCTGAGCCTAAGGTGTGATCCATCGCCAGCAAACTGCGTCAGTTCGCGTGCGAGCAAACGGCCAATGCGGCCAAAACCGTACAAAACAACATCCTGGTTTTTGGTGCTGCGCGGTGGTACCTTTACAAAGGCTTTTAACTTATCCAGTACAAATTCCTTTACGGAATTATATTTGTCTTTTTCATCTGTCCATTCCGAATTCAACCGGCCGATGTCGATGCGGGCAGGTGCTATGTCTTCCTCCAGAATAGCTTTGGCAATCAGCAATGAGTCCTGCACCCGAACGGGCTTTTTCAGTATAGTCTCAGCCCTGATGTGTTTATTCAGGATTTTGCCGGCTCCACGGTTAACGAGTACCGACCTGAGCAGAATCAGTTCAATTGATTTATCATACCATAAACAACCGATTACGCCGATCAGTTCTGTGGCCGCTTTTTCGTTGTCGATCCATGATTTTAGTGAGGCATTGAATTTTTCCATATGTGTTGGGTTAAAAAGTGGCTTGGGTTAGTAGGTGTGTTATAATACTGTATTCGTGAATGTTACAGTATTCAACTGCAACAAGTTGAGTCTTTCTGCAAATATATAAAAAATCAATGCAATCGATTTCGGAAATAAAAAAACAGGAGAAGTTCTTCAACTTTCCTGTTTAATACTATACAAATCAGCTGATTGCTGGCAAACAAACTCAGGCATCAACCTGGTATTCAGCCATTAAATATTTACTGTCCCAAATAGGCCTTGAGCAGGCGGCTACGGGCGGTATGTTTCAGTCTGCGGATGGCCTTTTCCTTGATTTGCCTTACCCGTTCGCGCGTCAGGTCAAACTTCGCCCCGATTTCCTCCAATGTCAGGCTATGGCTCATGCCGATGCCATAATACATATTGATGATTTCACGTTCTTTGTCGGAAAGGCTCGAAAGGGAACGCTGAATTTCTTTTCCAAGCGATTCGCGCATGAGCTGTTCGTCTGTATCTTCCACGTCTTCCGGGACATACGAATCCAGGAACATCACATCCTCATCTGTCTTCAATGGTGCATCAACTGAAATATAGCGTGTTGATATTTTCAATGCTGCATCTACCTTGTGTTGGGGCAGTTCGAGGCTCTCGGCCAGCTCATCAGAAGATGGCAGGCGTTGAAATTCCTGTTCGAGACGCGATGATGCTTTCTTTATTTTGTTCAGCGAGCCCACCTGATTCAGCGGGAGCCTGATTATCCGTGATTGTTCTGCAAGGGCCTGAAGGATAGATTGCCGGATCCACCAAACAGCATAAGAAATAAATTTAAACCCCCTCGTCTCATCAAATCTCCGTGCTGCCTTGATCAGGCCAAGGTTACCTTCGTTGATCAGGTCGGGCAAACTAAGTCCTTGGTTTTGGTATTGTTTTGCAACAGAAACCACAAACCGAAGGTTGGCATTCACCAATCTTTCGAGTGCTTTCTGGTCGCCGGTTTTTATTTTACGAGCCAGTTCAACCTCCTCGTCAGCTGTAATCATCGTCTCCTTACCAATATCTTGCAGATATTTGTCGAGCGACGCAGTTTCGCGATTGGTTATCGACTTGGATATTTTTAACTGTCTCATGATACTTTATTTATTAAACAATCCATCCACGTATTTAGTTCATTTTTCCGATAAATTTTTTTTGTATAAATTTTCAATACAATACTATTTGCCGGAAAAACCATCCTTAATCATTCATTTTAAGCCAATTTCATCTTGTTAAAAAATCAAACGATATTTATTTAAATTTATTCTAAATTAGTTGGTAAATTCAAAACTTATTTTCATCCCATTGGGATACAAGCCCTGAATGCGCGTTGCTTTCCCTTTCCTTCCGGTCAGGGCTGCCTCCAGGTCTTTTTTGCTGTCAACTTTCATTCCATTGATATTCATAATGATGAAGCCGCGGCTAATTCCCCCGTTTTTTAACACCCCGTCATTCAGGTCAGTGATACGCAAGCCATTGGTAATGTTATATTTTTGTTTATCGGCATCAGTAATTTTTTGAAGGCTCACACCCAATTCATCATTTACAAAACCTTCTTCACGCTTTACAAGGTCTGTTGTTCCAGCCTGGTTTTTCAGCATGACATCGATATTCATGCTTTTTCCGCTCCTGAAAATTCCAACAGAGATCTTATCGCCAGGGCGGTGTTGTCCGACAACTTCGAGCAATTGTGAAAGGCTGTTCACTTCACTTCCGTTAATTTGTCTGATGATGTCACCCGATTTGATGCCGGCTGAGCGCGCACCTCCGTTTTCAGTCACATTGGCAATGTAAACACCCTTTACGTCATTCTGTCCGGTTTCAGCGGCCAGATTAGCATCCATTTCTCTGATCTCCACACCAAGAAAGGCGCGTTGTGGTTCACCATAACGAATCAGGTCATCGACAACTTTGCGCACAATATTGGCTGGTATGGCGAATGAATATCCTTCATACACTCCGGTATGTGAAGCGATTGCTGCATTAATTCCAATCAGTTCACCCAGGGTATTCACCAGAGCACCGCCGCTGTTGCCCCGGTTTACTGCGGCGTCAGTCTGAATAAAGGATTCAATGGATGATTGCGCGCCCAGGATATTGATGTTTCTGGCCTTTGCACTGATGATGCCTGCTGTGACTGTCGACGTAAGGTTAAAAGGATTTCCCACGGCAAGGACCCATTCGCCCACCTTGGATTTGTCAGAATCACCAAAGGCCAGGAATGGCAGGTCTTCTGCTTCAACCTTTATCAAGGCCAGGTCGGTCGTTGGGTCAGTACCTATCAGCCTGGCTTTCATTTGCTTTCGGTCGTTAAAGGTAACTTCGATCTTTTCAGCACCTTCCACAACGTGGTTATTGGTTACAATATATCCGTCTTTCGACAGCACTACTCCTGATCCAAAACCAACCAATACGTTTGGCCGGCCCTGATTTGGCATGCCATAAAGGTATTCTCTGAGTGAACCAAAGAAGTCATCGTAGGAGGCTGACCTGCCAATCACTTCAGTTTTAATATGCACCACCGCATTCACGGTTTTCTCAGCAGCATCTACAAAATCAACATCTTGTGGAACTGAGGCAAAAGAAGTTTTATAATAAGTCGGCTGATCAGTCTGAACATTGACTCGTTCGACAGCAGCCTCATTTTTCGGACTTTTGTTTCCGGTTTGCAGCATCAGTGAAACAAGCAGTACAATAGCCCCTCCAATCAGTCCGTAGCCTAAATGTTTCAAATTCTCTTTCATGGTTCAAAAAAAATTAAGTTCAACTTGAGTTAACATTAAAATATGTTTGTTTCCAATAAACGATTCATCGATTGAAAAGTTATTTTTGCAATGTTAATTGATGTTAATCCAATGACTTTTAATTCAGATTAATTGATATTCATTTGGTATCAAAAATCAAACCAGCTTATCATACGTTAAGAAGAATTAACAATATAAATAATAAACCAATGTCAACTTATTTGCATTTCCGCAAATACCATGGTGCCGGAAACGATTTCATCATATTTCAGCAGGAACCCTCACTCAGCTTAAGCAGTGATGACATCAGGGCATTGTGCGACAGACATTTTGGCATTGGAGCCGATGGGCTTATCATCATTGAAGCATCGACAAAGGCTGCATTTAAAATGACCTATTATAATGCTGATGGTTTCGAAGGCAGCATGTGCGGCAATGGTGGCCGCTGTGCAGCAGCGTTTGCCTACAGCCTGGGCTGGATAGAAAAAACTGCTGACTTTGAAGCATACGATGGAATGCATCATGTTGAAATCATTGATGATCAGCAGGATCACTTTCAGATCAGGCTTGGCATGAGCAAGGTTTCGACATGGCATATTGCCGACAATTATATTCTGCTGAATACCGGCTCGCCTCATTATGTGTGCCTTGTTGACGATGTGAAAAACACTGCTGTTTTTGAGCGCGGTAAGGCAATACGCTACGACGGGCAGATTTCGACGGAGGGCGTTAACGTGAATTTCGTTGAACTACATGGCAACTCACTGAATATGCGTACTTACGAACGCGGCGTTGAAGCAGAGACCCTCGCCTGTGGAACAGGCGTTACGGCAGCTGCCATCGCGGCATCGCTCTGGAAGGGCGGCGATCGTTTCGAAGTAAACATGCCCGGTGGAAGGCTCGAAGTAGCGTTTAATTTTACCGGTACACAATTTGAAAACATCGTTTTGACCGGCCCTGTGGCATTTGTATTCGAAGGAGTAGTCAAAATACCAAAATAACGCAAGGTTGCTTTCGTGCCATCGCTGCACAATTTTCGGTATACCGACTCATTTCACTATTTTCAATTTGATTTTTACATCAAATTATCATTGTAAGTGTTAATCCTATTGGATTTATTCCTATTTTAGTGCCTGCAATCAAAACTATGAAACCTGACATAGGCCCGATACGTCTGCGTGCACCGGAACCCTCCGATGCGGCACTGTTATACCAATGGGAAAATGACATTTCTTTGTGGCATGTCAGCGATACCCTCGCCCCTGTTTCCATGTTCCAGATAGAACAGTTTATCCTCGACGCTTCGGACATTTACACCAATCGCCAGCAACGGTTTATGATTGATTTTGTCACTGAGGCTAAACCGAAAACAGTTGGTACTGTTGACTTATACGATTTTAACCCACATCATAAACGGGCGGGAATTGGCATAATGATTGCTGCGGAAGACCGAGGAAAAGGCTATGGAAGTGCGGCAGTACGTTTATGCACCTCATTTGCCTTCGATACCGTTTCGATTCACCAGTTGTTTTGCTTTATTAATGCAGATAATCAAGCGAGTATGAACTTGTTCCGTCAGCAGGGATTCATTCAGACCGGGGAGCGCAAGCAATGGATTCTATCAGCAAATGGCTGGACCGATCAATTGCAATTCCAGTTATTCAACCCGAAAGACCAGAGATAAATACCTATGAGTTATTACCATTCAAAGTACGGAAAGTCAAGAAACACGAAAAAGTCCAGATTCAGGAGATTTCTGCTGGCATTTTTGTTGGTGCTGATCATCCTTGCCGGGGCAGCAGGTTTTCTGATGTATAAGGTAATTTTTCAGCCAAATGTGTGGACGGCAGATAAAAAAGAGGTGTTCATCTGCATCCCGACAGGCGCTGATTTTGCTGCTGTTAAAAAGGTGCTCTATGAAAAAGGCTTAATTATTCACCGTGAAAATTTCGAGTGGCTTGCCGATAAGAAAAGATATGTTGCAAATGTAAAGCCAGGGAAATACGGCATTCAGCACGGACTCAGCAACGACCAGCTCATCAACCTGCTTCGGTCAGGGAATCAGACCCCGGTTGACTTGACCTTCAACAATATGCGTGATGTACATCAGCTTGCAGGAAGGGTAGCACAACAAATTGAGGCGGACTCACTTTCGATCGTCACTTTGCTGCACGACAGTGCCTATATCGCGATGATTGGCTTCACCCCTACAAACCTTCCTACACTTTTTATTCCGAACACTTACGAATTTTACTGGACCACCGATGCAGACGGATTTGTTTCGCGCATGCTGCAGGAATACAGGAAGTTCTGGACAGAAAGCCGGAGAAACAAGGCCAGGGAAACCGGCCTGAGTGAAACAGAAGTTTCCACACTTGCTTCCATCATTGATAAGGAAACCAATATGAACGATGAAAAGCCGGTCATTGCCGGGGTTTATATGAACAGACTCAAATACGGATGGAAACTGCAGGCTGACCCAACCCTTGTGTTTGCCCTGGGCGATTTTAATATCCGCCGTGTGCTCGATGTGCATAAGCTTGTCGATTCTCCCTACAATACCTATAAATATGCAGGGTTACCGCCGGGTCCCATCACCATTCCATCCATTGCCTCAATTGATGCCGTCTTAAACTATCAGAAACATGCCTTCTTTTTCTTTTGCGCCAGGGATGATTTCTCGGGTTACCACGTTTTTGCCAGGAGCAACCTCGAACATGAGGCAAACGCCAGCAGATACAGGCGTGCACTCGACCGGGCTAAAATCATGAAATAGGACAATCTGATGCAGTTGATCAGGCAAACCACGTCAAATGCGTAATTTTGGCGAAATTAATGAAACTACCATGAGCCTTAAAGCCTTCAAAGCCTACGACATCAGGGGTGTCTGGGGTGAAGAAATCAATGCGGAGATGGCCTATAAAATTGGCTTTTTTCTTCCAGGACTATTGCATGCCGATCGTGTGTTGGTTGGCCGCGATTGCCGGATTTCTTCGGATGAATTATTCAATGCGCTTGCCAACGGAATCACTGATGCCGGAGCAGCCGTGGATGATGCCGGACTGACAACTACTCCTTTAATTTATTGGGCCACTGCAAAATATGGTTACAAGGCCTCCGTTATGATCACCGCTTCACACAACCCCAAAAATCACAACGGACTCAAAATATCAGCCGCCGATGCGTTGCCAGTAGGTTATGACAATGGATTGAACGAGCTTGAAACAAAAGTAATTAATGCAGTTGATCTGAAGCCGGTTGCCAAGGGAAACATCAGCTCCATCAGCCTTAATGATGCCTATATTAATTTCCTCAATCAGTATGTAAGCGATACGTTGAACCTGAAAATAGCTGTGGATTGTTCAAATGGCATGTCTTCAATTTTTGTCAAACAACTCATTGGCAATCATGCTTTTTACATCAACGACATTGCTGATGGCAACTTCCCTGGTCATGAACCCAATCCCCTGGATGCTGAAAACAGGCACCAGCTGACGCAACTAGTCATTGACCTGAAAGCCGATATCGGTGTGATGTTTGACGGCGATGCCGATAGGGTGATGTTCATTGACGAGTTGGGCAATTTTGTATCGCCTGACCTGATCATTGCCTTGATGGGGCACTATTTTTTCGGACAATTGGGACAAAAAGGAAAGGTGCTTCAGGACATCCGCAGTTCCCGTGCTGTAGCCGAATACCTCGGGCAGTTTGGCGCATATGTTGAAACCTGGCGTGTCGGACGCGCTTATGGTGCCGGTAAGTTGCGCGAAATTGACGGTGTTTTCGGAGGTGAACTGGCTGGGCATTATTATTTCCGTGATTTCTATTATTCCGACTCAGGACTCATGGCTGCACTCATCGTACTGAAACTGGTGAGTGAATTCAAATCGGCCGGCTTCAGCCTTTCCGCGCTTATCAGCAATATTAGTTCGTACCATAGTACAGGCGAAATCAACTTCAAAATCCAGGACAAGGCGATCGCCATGTCACAAATCGTTGCGCATTTCAAGGCGATTGAAACACCATTGAAGTTTGCCGATTTCGATGGCTTCAGGCTCGATTATCATGATTGGTGGTTCAACGTGAGGCCATCGAATACAGAGCCATACCTGCGGTTTATTGCCGAAGCTAAAGACAAAGCAAGACTCGACTCAGTCGTTGCAAAGGTTACAGAAATTATTCAAAAACTGCAATGAGGTTATTGTCACTAAAACGGTTTATCACTTGCCTATTGTTGCTTGCTGTGTTTGCAGTAAACCAGGGCAACGCACAATCCTCAGCCAAGCCTGACAGCCTGATTCCAAAGCGTCTAAACACACTTGTCATTTCGATGGGGGGGCTATATGGTTCCACCATGTTTACCCTCAATCAGTTTTGGTACAAGGACTACCCACAGTCAAGCTTTCATTTTTTCAACGACAATGAGGAGTGGTTTCAGATCGACAAAATAGGCCATGCAACCACCGCCTATCAGGTTGGTTACTGGGGTTATGAGGTTTTCAGGTGGACGGGGCTCGACGAAAAACGGGCAACACTGATTGGCGGGTCGATGGGTTTCTTTTTCCTGACAACCATTGAAATTCTGGACGGATTTTCGTCGCAATGGGGCGCTTCGCCGGGTGATCTGGTAGCAAACACCGCGGGCACTGCCCTTTTTATCGGGCAGCAACTTGCCTGGCATGAACAGCGGATTTCACTTAAGTTTTCTGCGCATATGAGTCCATACGCCCAATACCGCCCGAAACTGATGGGACGCAATTTCGGCGAGCGATTAGTGAAGGACTATAACGGCCAAACTTACTGGCTTTCGTGCAATATCAGCACCTTCCTTAATACATCCTCACGCTTTCCGAAATGGCTGAATGTAGCTGTTGGTTATGGTGGCGAAGGCATGACAGGAGCAAGCTCAAACCCAGACGAAATTGACGGCCTGCCCCTGCCCCATTTCGACCGTTACAGGCAATTTTATCTATCGGCTGACATCGACCTTACACGCATCCCGACAAAAAACAAGACACTGAAAAGCCTTTTTAAAATCGTGAACTTTCTCAAAGTCCCCATGCCAACGCTGGAGTATAATAAAAAGCAGGGCCTGTTGTTCCATCCACTGTACTTCTGATTTGGTTAGGATAAGGTATTATATTTCAATTATTCTGCGCTACATTTCTTTTCGGGTGGCTTGTGCTTTTATGAGGCTTTCGTAGCATTTCCTGTGTATTTTAATCTGAATAAAGCACCAAATGCTTAATTTCGACAAAAATTTCCACGATGTTAAAACACATGATCGCTGGACTACTGGTCTTGCTTATAATCACTTCCTGCGGCAACAATGTTAACGAAGCTGACAACTACCTCGAAAGCGGGCTGGCAAAAATGTATCAGTCGAGGTTTTCCGAAGCCCTCCTTGATTTCGATAAGGCCATTAGCCTCGACCCTGAGTCGGCCAAAAGTTATTTTTACCGCGGTAACTGCCTGCAGAATATGGGAAAAAGCGATGCATCAATGAAAGCCTACGACCAATGTCTGCAGCTCGATTCGACCTACACTGATGCCTATTACAACCGTGGACTGCTTAAAGAATATCTGCTTGATTACAACGGCGCCTGCGCTGATTTCAGAAAAGCCGCATCGTTGGGCAAACCCAATATTGATGACAAAACCAGGCGATGCAATTAGATTGACCTTCGTCGCAAAGCCTTTTCCATGCTCAGACAATTCAAAGAAAAACCTCAAGCCGCCAAGTTGCTTATCTGGGACTGGAACGGCACTTTGCTGGATGATGCAGCTGTCTGCGTTGAGGCTATGAATGTGGTTCTCGCCAGGCGCAATATGAAACCCCTTGAAAATGACTTCTATGCTTCGGTGTTCACATTTCCTGTTAGTGCGTATTACCAGGCCTTGGGATTTGATTTTTCTGTTGAGCCTTTCGAAACGCCGGCGATGGAGTTTATGGATCAGTACATCAGCCGGGTGAACAAAGCCCCGCTCAGGACCAACACCATCGATACTTTAAGCCATTTCAAGTCACTTGGATACAAGCAAATCATTTTGTCGGCAATGGAGCATGAGCTGTTGGTTGATCTGTTGAATCATCACCGGATCGGTTCGTTTTTTGACCATATTGCCGGCATCAGCAATCACCTGGGGTATGGCAAAACAGATCAGGGAATACATTTGATGCGTCAGGGGATTATTGATCCGGAAAACAGTGTGTTGATCGGCGACACCCTGCATGACCTCGAAGTCGCGGCAAAATTGGGTTGCAGCTGCATCCTGTTACCAAGCGGACACCAATCAGCTGAACGCCTGCGTGAAGCTATCAATCGCCATAACAACGCCTTTTTTGCTGAAAATCTGATTGAATTGCGGCAATTTCTTCGCTAGCGCAGGGCACCCATATCGTAGAACTCCTCATGATCCAGGCTACCGTCGGGATTATACACCAGCCATTTTCCGTCCTTATATCCATTAACGTATTGTCCCTTGATATTTAGTTTGCCATCAGGATAATTAAAAATAATATCGCCCACGAGAACATCATGCAGATAGGTTCCACTCAGCAGAATTGTACCGTCTTCAAAATACTTTACCCATTCGCCCTCTTTAATCCCTTTCACATAATGGATCAGTTCCGACAATTGTTCTGTTCCGGGGTAATAATTCTTAACCAATCCATCGCGCAGGTCTGCAGTATAGGATTCTTCGGAAAGCAAAACGCTGTCCACATCGCTGTAGAATCGCCAGATACTGTCTTTTTTCTGGTCGATATACTTTCCTTCAGCCATCAGGATTCCGTTTTCGAAATAAGATTTGTTGAGTGCAATACGGCTGTTGTTTCCAAAGCTGTTGATGGCCTTTATGGCTCCGGACATATAGTAATACTTAAACACACCAAAGGGTTTATCATCACGGAACTGGCCCTCATACTTCGTTTTTCCATTCGGAAACTTTGCCTGCCAGGCCCCTTGTTTCCTGCCTTTGTCGTCCAGCTGATTCATCTCACCTGACTGACTGAAACACGTATTGGCTGCTATTAGTGCAATTGCAGAAATCATCATGAATCTGGCGAACTTCTTCATCTGTTTGTGGGATTGGTATGCTATGCAAAAATAGCCATCAATGCCGGTAATTTGATTATTTTTGACAAAAATCGTGAAATGACTGAGTTTTCGTCTGTTCTGCTGGAAAATGCCGTTAATGAGCTGGCCCGATTGCCTGGAATTGGCAGGAAAACAGCGCTCAGGCTTTCCTTGTTTCTGCTGAAAGAAGAGGTGATGCGTGCGGAAGCCCTGGCACAGGCCATTGTTAAGTTGCGCAATGGCATCCATTTTTGTCCGCGCTGCAACAATATTGCGGATCAGGATTTGTGTGCCATATGCAGCAATCCCAGGCGTGACGAGAACACCCTATGTGTGGTTGAGGATATGCGCGATGTGATGGCCATTGAAAAAACGGCGGCTTATAACGGTCTGTACCATGTATTGGGCGGAGTAATAAACCCCATCGAAGGCATTGGTCCGAATGAGCTGACCATAAATAAATTAATCGAACGGTTTGACCACGAAAAGATAAACGAACTGATTTTTGCCTTGCCGGCAACTGTTGAAGGCGACACAACAGGTTTTTATTTGTTCCGCCAGCTGAAAGCCAAAGGATGCAAAATCACCTCTATTGCTAAAGGAGTGGCCATAGGCGATGCGCTGGAGTTTGCTGATGAGGTTACCCTTGGGCGCTCCATGATGAACAGAATTCCATTTGATGCCGGCTGATGCATATTTGTCAGGGTAAGGCGGGAAACGCTATTGGATAATCGTATCGCCGAAGAGATCGAGCTGTCGCTCCGAAACATAATACTCTGCCGGGACTTCTTTGCCGAAGTTATGCAGGTACCTGGCAATATTTTTCTTAATCAATTTATTAGGTGTCGTTTTCCGGGCACGACAATAATTCATCAGCGACTTTGACTGATTGGCCGAAAGCTTGATCACAATGGTTTTAAACTTACGTCTTTTGGGCGGTTTCGCCTTTCTCCGCCTTGCTGAAGCAACTGCGCTGCTCATGGTGTACGTTGGTGAAATGTATGGCTAAAGTCAAACAATAAACGCATATGCCACCACTCACCGGCAACAAGTTATCAATAAGCTGCTGTTAACATGTTCACCATCCTGATGATGTTGTCTGCCATGGTGGTTGCCCTTTCGTGGCTTGGTGCTTCAGCATACACCCTGATGATTGGTTCGGTATTCGATTTGCGCAGGTGTACCCATCCGTCGGCATAGTCAATCTTCACGCCATCGGTTGTGTTAACCTGTCCGTCTTTAATCGCAGACGCCACTTCGGCCAGCAAGGCATCCACATTCACCTTGTCCGGGAGGCTGATTTTATTTTTCGACATTTTGTATTCAGGGAAGGTGCTGCGCAATTCGGAACAACTCATTCTTTTCTTTGCCATGCTTGTCATCAGCAAAGCAATACCAACAAGGGCATCGCGGCCAAAATGCAGTTCGGGATAAATGATTCCGCCATTTCCTTCACCACCGATAATGGCATTGTGCTTTTTCATCATTTCAACCACATTTACTTCACCAACAGCCGAAGCATAGTATTCACATCCATGCTTTTCTGTAATATCACGTAAAGCCCTGGTTGAAGACAAATTCGACACTGTTGTACCTTTTTGTTCGCTAAGGATGTAATCCGCAACGGCAACAAGGGTATATTCTTCTCCAAACATTTTCCCGTTTTCATCGACAATGGCCAGCCTGTCAACATCGGGATCGACCACGAAGCCCAATGAAGCTTTTTTCTTCACCACCATGGCTGATAAATCTGTCAGGTGCTCGGGCAGCGGTTCTGGGTTATGTGGGAAGTTCCCGTCCGGGGTGCAGTACAGCTCAAATACTTCGGTTACACCCAAGGCCCTCAGGAGGTGAGGAATGGTGATTCCCCCGGTGGAGTTCACCGCGTCAACAACCACCCTGAAACCGGCGTTGGCAATCAGGTCTTTGTTTACCAGCGGAAGGTCGAGCACCATTTGTATGTGTCTGTCGATCCAACTGTAATCTTTGTGATAGGAACCAATTTCATCGATGGAAACATACTCAAACTGCTCTTTCTTTGCCTCGTTCAGTATCCACTCACCTTCAGCAGCCGAAATGAATTCGCCCAGGCCGTTTAACAGCTTCAGTGCATTCCAGTGACCCGGATTGTGGCTGGCTGTCAGGATGATGCCTCCATCGGCTTTCAGCCCCGGAACAGCAACTTCAACGGTAGGTGTGGTGCTTAAACCCAGGTCGACAACATCAGCGCCCATGGCTACGAGGGTTCCGCAAACAATGTTGCTTACCATTTCGCCCGACTTGCGGGCATCTCTTCCAACGGCAATTTTTATGCGCTTTTTGCCCACCGATTGACGAATGAAGGCAGCGTAGGCAGTGGTGAACTTCACAATATCAACCGGACTAAGGCCATCGTTCGGGCGTCCTCCGATGGTTCCCCTGATGCCTGATATGGATTTGATTAAGGTCATGTCCTATATTTAGTCCGCAAAAGTACAAAATGATCGGTTAAAAGCGCGGTGGATTTGAAATGTTTAATAAATTGACATGGTGCATATTACAAATCTATTACTATACTACACTAAGGTGTTTCCGGAAAAAATGGCGCCTTTGTACCACAAGTTTCCTGGTGCATTTCGCCTCCTGTTTTTTTTGTTGGAATTGCAGGCTTTTAAGAAATGATAACATTAGCTTTGTACCTAAAAATCTGTGTCAACAGGCGATTTCGTTTACGGAAAAAAAAGTTATCACCAGCAGATTATTTATAAAAAATCACACTTTTAGTAGCAATCACTTTAATGTTGACTTACTTTTATCCTGACTAAGATCCGAACAGCGCAACAGCTTATTGATTGTAGTAAAGGTTATTTACGTATTTTTGCAGCGCAATTGATGTGGATATGAGCGAAGAATTTCAATGGACTGGTGATGAGCAGCATGACTTGCTGGCAGAGCGTTTCGAAAAGATGCTTGAAGCTGGCGAGTATGCCTATTTTGACGCAGAGGAGTTTGAAGCCATCATTGAGCATTATCAGGACAGTTTTGATGCCGCCAATATCCGCCTTGCCATTGAACATGCCATCCGTCAGCACCCTGACAACGCCAGCCTGAAAATCAGGTATGCACGCCAGCTGGCCTTCGATAACCGCTTTATTGAAGCCCTCGAAATCCTCAACAAACTCGAAGTTATTGAACCCAACGATGTAGACATCATCATGACAAAAGGCTCCGTTTACAGCATGATGATGGAGTTTGACAAGGCAGTGAAGGTGTATAAGAAAGCGCTCAACCTTGTGGATGAGGATGAACTGGAAGATGTGTATGCCACCATTGCTTTTGAATATGAAAACCTTGGGCGCTTCGACAAGAGCATCGGTTACCTGAAAAAAGCCCTCGCGATCAATCCGCGATCAGAAGCATTACTTTACGAAATGGGTATGTGCTTCGAAATGCTGAAAAAACTTGATGAAGGTGTGGCCTTTTTCAGGGAGTTTCTCGATAATGACCCATACAACATTGCCGCCTGGTTTAACCTAGGGCTCGCATATCAGAACCTTGAACTGTATGAAAAGTCGATCGACGCTCTCGAATATGTGCTTGCCCTCGACCACACCCATATCCCCTCCTACCTCAGCATTGCACACGCATGGTCGAACCTGGAAAACTACCCCAAGGCCATTGAGGTGTACGAAGAAACCTTCGCTTACGAAAAGCCTGATGGGATGACCTATTATTACATCGGGGAATGCTACGAAAAGATGAAGGATTACCGGCTGGCATTGGTGAATTACAACAAATCGCTCGAACTCGACGACAACCTGGCCGAACCATGGGCAGGCATTGGCATTGTGTTCGATGAGGAAGGCAATACAAAAACAGCCATTAAATACCTCAATAAAGCCATTGAGCTTGACCCGCTTAACACCGAATTTCTGCTCATTCAAGCAGATATGTTCATCAAGATGGAGCAGTATGAAAAGGCCACTGCCTGTTTCAATAAAATAGAAGAAATTGATCCAAACGATCCAGATTTATGGCTGGAGCATAGCAATATGCATATTCTTCGTGGTGATTACGAGAAGGCAATCCAACTGCTGCGCACCGGAATGGCATTTCAAACTGATAATGATGAGATTCTGTATCGACTCGCAGTAGCTTACCTATTGAACAAGAATCACATACAAGCATTTTACTACCTTGAAGCCGCCCTTGAAATGAATTTCGAAGGGCACACCGAGATGGTGGCCTACTATCCGGAAATCCTGCTCAACGATAAAGTAGTTGAGCTTATCGCCTTGCATCAGCCCAAAGCCTAAGGTTTTTTAAACTAGCTTCGTGTTTTATTTTGGTCAAACACCCTTGATGTATGGCAACAATAACACCTCAGAAGGCATTTTATTTGCAGGGAAAAACCCTTTCAGTTCGTTTCAGGGTTGAACAGCTGAAAAAGCTGAAGCAATGCATCAAACAACACGAACAGGATGTGATGGACGCGTTGGCTGCCGACCTTGGTAAGTCAGCCTTTGAATCCTATGCGACTGAACTTGGCATTGTGTATGAAGAAATCAGCCTGCATATCCGTAAAGCAGCAGCATGGTCGGAACCAAAGCGGGTTGGCACACCACTTGCAGCCTGGCCGGCAAAAAGTTATGTCCAGGCCGAACCCCTTGGTGTCTGCCTGATTATAGCACCTTGGAATTACCCGTTTCAGCTTGTGCTTGCACCACTGATTGCAGCTATTTCTTCCGGAAACTGTGTCACACTGAAACCGTCTGAACATAGTCCGCATGTGGCCGGGGTCATACAGACCATCATCAGCGAAGCCTTTGAACCTGCATATGTGCAGGCGGTTTTAGGTGATGCTGCTGTTTCAAAGGCATTGTTGGAGCTACCGTTCGACCTGATTTTCTTCACCGGAAGCCCCGAAGTCGCCAAACATGTCATGGGTGCAGCATCAAACAGGCTGATTCCAGTGGTGCTTGAGCTTGGAGGAAAAAGTCCCTGTATTGTTGGTGAGGATGCAAACATCAGCCAGGCAGCCCTAAGGATCGCCTGGGGCAAGACCGTCAACAGCGGCCAAACCTGCATTGCACCCGATTACGTGCTTGTTCACCGCAAGATAATGCAACCGTTTACAGATGCGCTGATAGCATCAATCAGCAGGTTTTACAATGGTAACCCCCTCACGCATACCGATTACCCGTGCATCATCAACAAAACGCATTTCAATCGCCTGCTTGGACTCATGCGCGATGGTGAAGTGATTTTCGGTGGTGAGCACAACGAAGAAACACTTAAAATTGCACCAACCTTACTCAGTGTGAAAAACCTTGATAGTCCCCTGATGCGCAAGGAGATTTTTGGTCCTTTGCTGCCGATTATTCCATTTGACACCATCAACGATGCTATTCAGTTTGTCAATCAGCGACCAAAGCCACTTGCTTTGTATTATTTTTCCGGCAGCAAACAAAGCCGAAAGCTGGTCAGCAGAAGGATCAGTGCCGGGGGCATCACTTTCAATGACACCCTGATGCATTTCACCAATCCGGCACTGCCATTCGGAGGTGTTGGTAACAGCGGTTTTGGGAGCTATCATGGTAAGTCCGGATTTCTTGCGTTTTCGCATATGAAAGCCGTGATGGACCGTGCCACCTGGATCGATATTCCCTTGCGATATCCGCCTTTTGGCAATAAGCTCAGCATCCTTCGGTGGTTTATGAAGTAGAATGTGTCGGATCAAGCAACCAATGAAACAGGTGGCAGATTCAATCAAATGTTAAAAAACTATCGCTGTTTGTTAACACTTACCATGTTATGCCTGCAGAACCAACTTCATTTCTAAGTACTTTTGTCATCAGGACGGTGAAGGCAGAAATTCTTGCATGATGTTATGCTGAAAATGCCTTCCTCATGTTTCCATCTACGAACGATAACGATACAGGCATGCGTACTTTTGGTTTAATCGGTAATCCGCTTGGTCACTCACTTTCAAAGGACTACTTTACCAATAAGTTTGTCAGGGAAAATATCAATTCACGGTATGCGCTATTTCCGCTTGATACGGTCGAAGCGTTTCCTGCACTGATCGAAAACAACAAGGACCTTACCGGACTGAATGTTACCATCCCATACAAGATATCGATCTTACCCTATCTTGATGAGGTCGACACCAATGCAAAGGTAATCGGAGCGGTAAACACCATTAACATCGAAAGAAAGCGCAATACAGTGAAGCTCATCGGTCACAACACCGATGCTGCCGGTTTCGAAGCCTGTATGAAGCCATTTTTAAGTGACAGGCGACCGATGAAAGCATTAATACTGGGCACTGGAGGTGCATCAAAGGCGGTGCAATATGCCTTGCGCAGATTGGGTGTCGGATTTACCATGGTGAGCCGGAGCGGCATGAAAACCGGACAGTTAAGTTATGCCATGGTCACCTCATCCATCATCAAAACGCACCTGATCATCATCAATTCCAGCCCGGTGGGAATGTACCCGGATGTTGACAGCAAGCCAGATCTGCTCTATCAATACATTAATCCGAACCATATCCTCATCGACCTAATTTACAACCCTGAAGAAACGAAGTTCTTGGCTATGGGCAAGATGGCTGGTGCCCAGACGTTGAACGGCATGACCATGTTTGAGCGGCAGGCGGAAGCCTCATGGAAAATCTGGAATTCTTAAATCTTTCCTTATGACAAGGCGTTTTTTTAAACTTCTTGGCCCTGGCCTTTTGTATGCCGGAGCCGCTATCGGCGTATCGCACCTGGTGCAGTCAACACGCGCCGGAGCCGATTTCGGGTTCGAACTCATGGGCATATTGCTGCTGGCCAACATCCTGAAATATCCGTTTTTTGAAATGGCCGGCAGGTATGTGTATGCAACCGGCGACAACCTGATCAACGCATACCACGACAAAGGAAAATGGGTGCTTGGCCTGTTCCTCGCACTTACCGTTTTAACCATGTTCCCCATTCAGGCAGCTGTCACAATGGTCACTGCCGGATTGGCCATCAACATCACAGGCATCAGCCTGAGTCCTTTCTGGATGTGCGGTGTATTAATGTCAATAACCCTTGTTGTATTGATTATCGGACGGTTTAAACTGCTCGACAATATGATGAAGTTCGTCATCATTTTATTGACCCTTTCAACGCTGGTGGCAGTGATTGCCGCAATGATGAACCATCATGGATTTGATCCTGAATCAATTAAATTGTTTGATTACAACAACAAGGTGCACATCTATTTTCTCATTGCCTTTATTGGCTGGATGCCTGCCCCGATTGATGTGGCTGTATGGAGCTCGTTGTGGAGTCAGGCTAAAAACAACACCATGGAAGACAAACCGAGCCTGCGCGAAGTATTGCTTGAGTTTCGGATCGGTTACTATGGCACCATGATTGTTGCTGCAGCCTTCCTCACCCTAGGCGCCTTGGTAATGCATGGCTCAGATGAAGCCTTGTCGGCCAACGGAGCCGTGTTCTCTGGCCAACTGATCAGTATGTATACACGGAATATCGGCCTTTGGGCCTATCCTGTGATCGCACTCGCCGCCTTTACCACCATGTTCAGCACAACAATCACCGTGATGGACGCCTATCCCAGGGTTTTGGTCCCCACGCTTTCGCTGCTGTTTCCTAAACTGCCCGTGATGAAACAGAAAAGCAGCGAGCTGTTCTGGATGCTTGTTTTATCGGCAGGTGGCCTAATCCTCATTTATCAGGCAGGAAGCAGCATGCGGTTTATGGTTGACCTGGCCACCTCGCTTTCCTTTGTGACGGCACCTGTTCTGGCTTACCTGAATTACCGGGTAATCAACAGCAGCAAGGTGCCTGTTGAATCCAGGCAGGGCATTGTACTCAGGGTCTGGTCATGGGCAGGCATGTTATTCCTGACAGGCTTTACGTTGTTTTACCTTTGGTGGGTGTTCTTTGGAGCAAGATAAATGTTCACTTAACAAAAAAACCAGGGGATTGTCCTGGTTTTTTTGTGTTGGAGATGCCGCCTATTTATTCAGCACGATGTCGTATTTGGCTTCCCGTTCGGCTGATTTCTGCTTCCAAACCGGTACAATTTCTTTCAGAAACTCCAGTTTTTCCTGACGCAGCTTTTCCATTGGCAATCCAATGTATTCCTGTGCTTTTTCTTTCGTTGAAATATCCGGATAAGCTACTTCTCCTGATATTCCCTTTGCGGCCAGCAAGCGTGCAAGGCTGATGCGCGCATTCTGCGCATGATGTATGGCTTTGCCCATGACCCGTGCACTTTCGACCGGCGAATGGAATGAGCCTCCGTGTGAAGCAGCCACATAATCCCAATACCATTGTCCCGCGCGGATTTCATACAAAATACCCTTCATTTCAGCTTCTGTTGCACCATTGTCCCAGGCAAGTTTGGCTTCCACATGTGCCCTGGTCAGCAGCTTTTCCGCATCATGGCGGATTTCAGCCACTTTTTTCTGCCGGTCAACAACGTTTTTTACAAGGGTTGCCTCGCTCTCACGGTGACAGGTCTGGCACGCCTGGGAAATGTACTTCAATGGTGAGGTTACGTGGTGGTTCGAATATTTCAGTCCTCCTTCGCTCACATAAGGCATATGGCAATCGGCGCAGGTCACACCGCGTTCTGCATGAATTCCAGTGGTGTACACTTCATAGTCAGGATGTTGAGCCTTTAACATGGGGGTTTTGCTCAACGCATGCGTCCAGTCTTTGAACCCAAGATCGTCGTAATACTTCAGCATCTCTTCAGGTGTAAAGCCATTGGTCCATGGGAAGGTGAGGTAATTGGATCCCTCTGCATCCGGACGTTTCTTGTCGAAATAATACTCAACATGGCACTGCGCACACACCAGTGATCGCATCTCCTGGTGGGTGGCCTTGCTCACATCTTTTCCCATGAGCGCCAGTGCTTCGATGAGGGCCGGGCGGGTGATGGTCAGGTCCATGGTTTCCGGGTTATGGCAATCAGCACAGCCGATGGAATTTGCATGCTGGTCGCCCAAAGCAGCCCATGTAGTCCCGTAAAATTCCTTTATGCCCATTTGATTCATCATACGGGGCACATCAGGACTTTTGCAGGTCCAACAGGTGCTGGGCAGGCCCTGATCCGGTGCTTTTGGTCCGCCTGTGCGCAGGTTGTTGGTGATGTCATCGATGGCATGTGCATGTCCCCTGCCCTGGTTATACTCCTTCGAAAAGGCGTATCCTGCCCACATCACCACGAGTTCCGGGCTTTCGGCCAGCACATCGCGCATGGCGCTACCACCATAAGGGGTATTGAAATCGGTCTCCTTGGTCTTCAGATAGGATTCATACTGCCAGGGATAGTTTTTTCCCCATACCTCGTTGCGTGGCTCAAAGGCATTGAGCTTCACTTTGGGTTTGTAGGCAAACATGGCTTCGGAGCGCCTTTCGGCGATGGACGACACCAACAGCCCTAAAAAGAACACTACCGCCATGGTGACGATAAAGAGCGTCCAGTTGATCCATGGACTGCGTTTTTTGTTTATAATCTCACTCATTTTTATTGGATATTAAATGGTACTTGCAAATTATTCGGTCATTTTCTTCAACCAGACAGGCACTGGCGAACTAAGCATCGGCACCCTGGCGTAAGGTGTGCTCGACAGGCTTTTAACACGGCCGTGAGGCACTTCGCGGTGGCATTCCCAGCACAGACGCTCTTCAAAACTGGTATGAAACTGCTGAGTCTGAACCATCAGCTGAGCATTGGCAATCAAGCCTCCATGGCATCGGATGCAGTTTTCCTGCACCACTTCGATACCAGCCTCTTTGATAAAAATATTCTGTGGTTCAAGCCGTAAGGTAAACATGGTGGCATGGCGCATACCGTCTTTTGCCTTAAAAAAATACGTCCTGAATGGATTATCATGCGGCACATGACAATCGTTGCAGTTGGCTTTTTCACGGTGTGAACTGTGCTGCCAGGTAGCATATTGAGGTGCCATGATGTGACAATTCACACAGGTTTCGGGTGAATTTGACAGATATGACCAGGCTTTGCTGCTATAGAAAGCGTAACTCCCAAGTCCGATGATGGCACCGCACATCAGCACAACCGCCGTTCGCCATTGGGGCGGTGGCATCAGAAAATGTAAGCGGTTTCGTTTAGGCATTTAATTTAGGTAATTAAGTGTTGGTTTTCCTGTATTGTTACAAATTTAGGCAATGAATTGCAATATTGAACACCTCTGTTGAAATTTAATGGGGGTTTTGCTAATTTATAATCATTCCATTTAATGGTTAACGCATTATCCTGCTGATCCAAACTACAAGGCCTGACACAAGAATCAGCATCAGCGAAAGGCCAAACAACGGGATGATCAAAATATAGGCCAGCCCGACAATATGTTCAAAAATGCGGGCCGTGTGCACTTCAAGCGCTACATTCCATAAAGGCATGTTCAAGGTTTTGAGTTGCTCCGGCATTTCTATGGCAGCATTGATCAGTCCTTTGTTGTACTCGAAAATCAGTTGCCGTTGGTTAAACCGCATCATTCCTGCAACCAGGTGCTCACCAAGTGGTGATCCAGCGTCCGATGCCGCTACCGGACGCTGGTCGGTAATATGGTTTATCACCAGTCCGCGCGCAGGGTTCCACATAAACAGCCCGTTAAAGCTACCGACAAGAAAGTTGCCGTTACCTACGTTTTCGAACACATTGATCCCCATCACCGATACCGGCGGCTGAACCGCAAAACTTTCGAGCCTTTGCGTAAATGTGCTATCTGCAAAGTAAAATCCTTCGTTAGTGCCTACGATCCATCCGTTAAGTTCGTCACTGAATTCAAGGGTTCTTAGTTTGTCGTCCCAGTGATTCGCGCAATCAAGCATGGAATATGGAATTTTACCCACCCGTGCATTTGAAATCGCAATCAATAACGGAGGCCGTAAAAACATTCCAGTCAGCGTGGTAATCAGCAGAAAACCACCCAGCCAATAACCCAGTTTGTTGTGCCAGCGAATGGAAAAGCGGCTGGTTTTGATATGCATACCCGTATCCCTGCCACTGCGCTTTCGCTTTTTGATCCAGCGTGGGAAGAAAAAATACACATATCCTGTGACTACCAAAAAGACGAGCAGCAGTGCAAAAAAATCGACCAGCAGTTGTCCTGTTATTCCAAACAATTCGCCACTATGCAGGGTCCATAAGGTGCGAAACAAGCCCGTTTTACCATCATCATTTGAAGCGACAGGAAGCACAATGCGCTTAAATTCAAAGTTTCTGCCGTTTGTTTGATCCGACACAAAGAGTACTGACCTGGTCATCACTAACAGCCTGTTGTCGTGCCAGTTGACCGACATAATGCGTTGGTCTGACGATGCTATCGGAACCTCTATCCATGAAGCAGGGACCGGTCGCCATTGGTACAGGCCTGATTGGGTTCCGGCAAACAGCTTTCCATCCGGCGTTTGCAAGATGTTGTTTGTTCTGCGGTTATCGCTACCATCGGGCAAGCCTTGCATGAACGGAGCATAGGAGCCGAATGCAGTGTCCGTGAGCCAGATGCCAATATTGCCATAGATCAGCAGGCTGTCGGACTGCAAGGATTGGGCTGATTTAACTGCCGATAAATTCCAGTTGTTGTAAGTGTATTCAGGGGGCAGAAATTTTCGGTTGACTTCGATGGGTGCAATCAACAGGCGGTGATTCAGCAATATTCCCGATACGGCCCAAAGGACGATAAAAAGTCCAAGAACCAGGGAAAACCACTTATGAATCCACTTCCACTTTTTCATATCGCAGGGAGGAATGGCCAGACCAAGGGTAAGGTTCAGGCAATGCAAACCTGCACCGCGAACCGCTATAACACGCTGGCATAGCTGATTAAGTGCTGTTAATAACCAACTCCTGCTGCCATCACTGATTCCGGATCAAAGGCATGGCAAGGTGTAACCGCATACACCATATCGCAATGGGGGCAATGTGTTTCGAAACGGTCCATTTCAAATGGCTTTCCACAATTTTCGCAGGTAATGGTCAAAGGCATTGGCATAAACTGTTGGTCGAAGCCCATTTGCCTCACTTTGTCGGCAACCATTTTGCCATTGCTGAAACTTCCTGAACAACCTTCGTGTGACATAAACTTTACTGTATTATACTTTAATATGTTGATTTATTTCAATATACAATTTATAGATCCAGATTTTTAACTCAGCTATCCTGGTCCCGGTGCAGCATTTCCCCTGCCCTGAGTCTTGCCCGCAGCAACTGCAGCTTTCGGTCGGCATCTTCCAGTGTGGAAAGCATTTCCTTTTCTTCGGCTGAGGTTTTAACCACACGGTGAATGCCTCCGTTTTTAATGATGATGCGCTGGTCAGCCATAAGCGCCAGGATGGGGTCATGCGTGGCCATCAGCACCACTTTTTCCTCGCCCACAAGCAGTTGCAGCGCTTTCTTGCGGTCTATTCCCGCATTTTCAATTTCATCAATCAACACAACCGGGCTGCTGCTGAGCATGGCGGTGTCGGCAATCATAAGGGCGCGCGACTGTCCGCCGCTAAGTGATGTTATTGGTGTGTCGGCATCAAACTTCTCTCCGGCAAGAGCATTTGCCGCTTCGATGATGCGGTTGATGATTTCTTTCTCATTGGCGACCATGCGGCTCCGGGCGTGCAATTCAAGAAACTCCATCACAGTAAGGTCCATCACGAAATTCATGTTTTGTGAAAGCTGGGCCACGAGTTTTTTGCCCGAGGCAAAGCGCCAGTCCGTTGAGGGTTTTTCACCATTGACAAGTATTGTCCGACCTGTAGGTGTGTCGCCCTGAGCCACCCACTCAATATCGGCCAGCAGGCGGCTTTTTCCCGAACCTGTGGGCCCAACGATGCTGGTTATCTTGCTCTTTTCAAACACCAGCGACGAAAAAGTCTCAGGCTGCCCGCTTTTGTCCTTACCAGGAAGGATTGTCAGGCTATCAACTGAATTGCTGTCTTTGCCCAGGAATTCCTGCATCTGGTTGATGAAGTCCTGCAGCTGTTGGATGAAATTTTCGCCATTGAAGGCGTTGTCTTCTGCAACTTCCTCATTCATCTCGCGGATAATCTTACTCAGCGGAAAGCCGGCACTTTTTTCGAGGTCGATGGTCAGGCCGGCAAAAAAGGCCGATAAATACGGATATTGCTTCAGCAAGACCTCCGGCGATGATTTTAACAATATTTCTTTACTTGCCATGTTGGTTTTCTTCAAGGTTAATTTTCCTCACATTCCCCATCTGATAGGATTCTCCGATGCGTGTTTCGCCCAGGCAGTATGAGCACAATGCTGATGGCATCGAGAAACGCAGCTTTCGGCCCTTGAGCGAATCAACGTGGTTATCGCCTTCGAGCAGTAGCGTACTCAGTTCAAATGCTCCCTGCCCCGTCAACCCGTTGATGTGCATGATGACAGCAGCGGGATTAACTGAGTGCACCCTAGCGGCAAACACCTCACGTTCAGCCTGGGAAACAATGTCGCCTTTGGTGATCACCACGATGTCAGCCATGCGCAGCATTGGTCCTATTTTCTTGGGCGTGTTAATTCCACTCAGGTTATCAATGACACAAACGGCCTTGATTTCTTTGATATAGGGAGAACAGCGGTTACACAGACCGGCGCTTTCGGAAACGAGCAGATCGAAATGTTCTTTCAATCCCCAGTCGAGTACCGCTTCGATGTTCGAAACAAAATAATGGTCAGGACAAAGCGAGCCCGAAAGGCCTTTTTTTACCGGAATACCTGCCTTTTCGTAGGCAATGTCATCATCGGTATGGAGGCAATCGAATTTAACAGCCCCTATCTTAACACCCCGACGCATCAGGGTTTCAGCAGTTTTCAGGATGACCGCTGTTTTTCCCGACGAGGGAGGACCAGAAACAGTGATTAGGTTCATGGTTATGCTTTTACGGTTTGATATTGTCCGTTGAAGGCTTCGTGACAGGCAGCAAACTGTTGGTTCAGGTTGTTGCTGTCGATATATTCCCAGCCCAGCCAAAGGAATTTCGCATCGGGTTTAAGCCTGTTGTCGATGTCAGGATGCAGGCTGGGAAACAAGCCCTGATGGGCCAGTGTGCTGGCAGTTTCTCTGCCCGAAACGAGGTCGACAAGATCCTGCAAATCTTTTCCCCTGCCCTTTTTACCGATCATGAAAATCGGACTGATGATGGCGCCATCGTCTGGCCAGACTGCCTTCATCACACTGCCTTCCTTGACCATTTTGGTGAAAAAGTTGGGCATGATGGTAATGGCAGGTTTGTTGTCTTTCTGGCGCTCTGACTTCACCATCTGTGCAGGGTGCATACTTTGCATCATGTTACGGCCCAGCGCCATGACAGCTTCGCGGCCATAGGTCTTGTCGATGGTGAGCAGGATTGCATTGAACAAATCAAAGTCGGAAACAGGCAGGCTCACACTTTTTTCATAGATCGGATCGAGCAGGTCGTGCCATGATTGAGGCACTGGCCGTTTGCCAAGCACCTCGGTGTTTACCAGAAACACAGCAGGCACAACAGCAATGATGCCGTAGCGTCCACGTGGGTCTTTCAGGCTGTTGTTTACATCGCTGAACAGCGGATTGATGCCTTTCCAGCTGATGGGGTCGGCGAATTCGCCTGAGCGGATGAAGCGGCCAAAATACGCCTCCTCAAAGAACATATCAAAGCCAGCCGACATATACATATCGTCGAGTTCGTCGGCGCTTGAGGCAGCAGCAACTTCATCTTTCATCCAGTCGAGTCCCATCGAAGCAGCCTTAAGCTCAGCATGGATCATCACCCCTTGCGCTTCTTTTGAAGCAATAAAGGCATCCAGACTTTCCTGTAAGGGCAGCCTCACCGGACAAGGCAGAAGGCCTTTCATCCGAATACCACCCTTATCGTGGCTGTTTGCAGCCATATTGTGCTCTTTGCCTTCGATGGCCTGCTCAAGCAGCATAATAAAAGCGTCCAAATCAAGCTGACGCATCATCAGGGCGATTTCGAGTTGCAGTGCCTTGCCAAAGGTTTCGCGTTTCTGCGGATCGGCAAGCTGAGTGAAGCCATTGGCTATAAAAACCGGAAGTGTGGCCGGGTACTGCTCCGTAATATGGTAGAGTGAATCTGATGCAACAAAGTATTTCATAGAATAAAATTTGAAGCAAAGTTACATTTATTTCGGTATTCATGTACCTAATATATTGAATAAATGCAATTCTAAATAAAACGAAATGAAACAGAATAGTTTAGACTTAATATTTAGAAAACAGCTGCATTGGAAAGCCATTTTCATTTGCCTGAAAGCATGGATGCAATCTGAAACGAAGCCCGTTTTCCTGCCTGATAACCAATATCGAAAATTGCCTCCGCCTTTTCGAACTCGAATGTCCCGAAACTCTTGGCTTCAGGCGGGTCGATCAACAAGTGGCAGGCTTCGGCCTCATCGCGCAAGGTATTTTGCACAGCAATATAGAGGCATCGTTCGCCCACCATTTTCATCGATGTAAATGCCTTATCGAGTTCTTCGATGTGATTTGAATTGATACCGACAATCAGCCTGCCTTCTTTTTTGAGGCATTGGGCCGGTAGGTTCATGGTGAGTCCGCCATCCACATAATACTGTGCATTGATGAGCACGGGTTCGAAAATGATGGGAATCGATGAAGAGGCCACCACCCATTCCACCAGCGGGCCTTTGCTGATCAACTCGTTGCAGGCCTTGTTCAGGTTGGTGACAGAAACTGTCAGTGGAATCGCCAACTGTTCGAAGCTATCGACACTGATGTGTTGATGCAGTTGTGTGCGCAATACATTTAGCGAACCAATGCCACCCTTCAGTCCCAGCCAGGAAGGCAGGCTGTGTAATTCAGGTTTTCTGATAACAAAAAGCATCTGATCGGGCTGTACACCGGCAGCGTACAGGGCACCAACAATAGCGCCCATGCTTGTGCCTGCAATTGCCGCAGGTTTCAGCGCCGATTCTTCAAGCGCTTTGATAACACCTGCGTGGACAATGCCACGGGCTCCTCCTCCGCTGAGCGAGAGTGCAAATTCATGAAACGTGCTCATCCCTGCAAATCTGGTGAAATACAAAGATAAGCCACGAATGCCCCTATGCCCTGATCATTGTCAAAATCATTTTGAAGGATTGGGTCGCCTTCAGCGCGTGCGAAATGTTTGCAGGCATGATGATGCTCTCACCAGCAGTCACTGTGTGAGGAGTGCCACCAATAATAATAATGGCCTCTCCTTCAATAACCTGAATCAGTGCATCAAAAGGTGCTGTGTGTTCCGACAGTCCTTCTCCCTTGTCGAATGCAAAAAGGCTCACATTGCCTTTTTCGTTTTTCATCACCTGCTTGCTGACAACGCCACCGGCAGAATAATCAACCTCATTATCAAAACGGAATACGACGGAATGTTCGAATAAACTCATGATTTATGTTATTAATGGTTATTTTTCAATGAATTAAGTTTCAACTTACCTGTTGCTATGTTTTGCTGTTGTGTTTGTTTTTATAAGTAATTTGGTATATGTATACTTATTTTGTCGGTTAAAAAAAGACCCAAAGGCCTTTGTTAAGCTTACAGATAGTCGGCAAGTGTGTGACCCTGGAGGTGTGTCCTGAAGTCGACAGTCATCTTGCGTGTTACGTTATCCATGATGCACAAGCCAAAGGGGCATATGCCCTTATCAAGGGGACAGGTTGTCACCTCAATTCTCCCTTCGATTGACTCATAAATTTCGAGCAAAGTGATATCTGTGGGTTTTCTTTTCAAGGTAAAGCCACCTGATGGCCCCCGGTGCGACTCGAGGTAGTTGTCCTTAACAAGGCGTTGAAATATCTTCGCGACATGGTGCTTCGAGCTACCGGTAAGCTCTGCAATCTGCACAACGTTAGCCATTTTCTCCGATTTGGCAACGATGATCATGCCGTGAAGGGCAATGGAGGCAGCCTCTGTTAGTGATACGATTTTTGACATAAGCGTAGTTCAAGTAATTAATTACCAAAATTACGCATAAATCGGATATACAAGCGAAAAGGCGGTTTTTTTTATTCTTCGCCTGTGGATTCATGATTAAACGTAATTTTACACAGAAATAAACACAAAATTTTTCTTCGTTAGCCACATGTTATCAACCATCCTGCAGCAAACACTGATCATCACTACCTTCGTCATGGGGATGATGATGATTATTGAATATGTCAATATCCAAACCAACGGATTGTGGTCGCGGAGCCTTGAAAAATCGCCCCTGGCGCAGGTATTTATCGGAACCATGCTCGGGCTGGTTCCCGGTTGTCTTGGGTCCTATACGGTTGTTTCGCTTTACCTCCACAGGGTGGTGATGTTTCCGGCGCTTGTTGCTACCATGATTGCCACTTCGGGCGACGAAGCCTTCCTGATGTTTTCGATGATGCCGGGCATGGCCATCAAACTGCATATTGTTTTGTTTTTCATCGCGATGGCAACCGGAATTGTGCTTCAGTACACCTTAAAAAATAAGTATATCGGTTTAGGGAAACACAAGGATTTACCCATTCATGAGCATAATGATGAATGCAACCACTACACCCCAAAAACCATTATTGAAAACCTGAAAAACATCAGTTTTACACGTGCGTTGCTCATTACCGGCGTACTTTCCCTCATCTTTATCGTTGCCACAGGGATTGTTGATGGCAGTCACCAACTGCATACCCTAATGGGCAATGCCGACAAAATTGCGGAGGCTGACCTACACGGGCATAGTGAACACGAAGGCGAAGCCGACTGGATCCGCATCAGCCTGTTGCTCATGTTAACCGGTATTTTGTATATCATCCTGACGGTGAAAGATCACTTCCTGCAGGATCACCTCTGGCAGCACATCATCAAGAAGCACTTCCACAAGGTGTTCCTCTGGACCATCTCCATCCTGCTGCTGATTCATTTCGTCAACAGTTTTGTTAACCTGGAGGCATGGATTTCGGAAAACCTGTTGCTGGTGTTGATTCTCGCCATCCTTATCGGCATCATCCCCGAATCGGGGCCGCACTATGTTTTTGTGCTGCTTTTCATGCAGGGCATATTGCCATTCAGTGTGTTGCTCGCCAGCTCAATCGTACAGGACGGGCATGGCACATTGCCCTTGCTGGCCGAGTCCAGGAAGAGTTTCATTGCCCTTAAGCTGGTCAATATCGTTGTGGGACTGATTTTTGGCCTGCTGGGCATATTGACAGGCTGGTAAAATTTCGTATCTTTAGCATATAAATCGGCCTGCCTGCAAATGGCAATGTCACCAAATGCAACCCTATGAAAATCATCCTGACAACTGACTTTAGCTCCGAAAATGAGATGCTTTTCCCGTATGCACTCGACCTGCTTCGAAGTACTGGCGGTCAAATCATAGTTTTCCATGCATATATGGATCAGGTGATAATTGGGGAAAGTGTGTTTCCGGGAGGGCTCGATTCCGACACCTTCTTCAACCGCGAGTTGCTGATCGAGATGGAAAAACACGCCACTACGCTGATGGGTGAAACAGTGGACAAACTGAATGCCATCATTGACAGTGAAAAACTAAAAAACGTCACTGTTTCTGTCATCCTTAAAGGAGGCGATCCGGAGATTGAACTGGTGCAGCTCACTGAAAGTGAAAAGCCCGACCTGGTGTTGATGGGAATGCGTGGTAAAGGCCGTAAAGGTTTCCTCGAAGGCAGCATGTCGAAAAGCATCATGACGAAGGTCACTGTGCCAGTGCTGGCCATTCCGGAAGGCTACCACTGGTCGACAAGCAGCCAGGTGCTGTATGCCACCAATTTCAGCGATCACGAAACCGAAGTGATCAAGCTGCTGTTTGCCATGTTGAAGCCCTATATTCCGGTGATTCACGTTGTTCATCTGCAGATGAAAGACAACGACAACGCAGCTAACGAACAGATGGACTCGCTCAGAAAGCAGTTCGCGAAAGAGGAAGCGCGGCAGCAGATCAGGTTTCACTGCATCAGAACCAGTATAGCCCGCGAAGCCCTTCAGGTTTTTTGTGATCAGCACCACATCAGCATGGCTTCCTTCATTGCCAATAAAAGAAGCCTGCTCGACTACATCTTTAAAGATAAGGTGGGTAAGGACGATTTCTTCAGCCTGAACATACCCCTGCTGACCTTTTCGTTTTTCAACGATTAGCGCAAGTCTTGTTAACTACTGATTATCTCAACCAACATGTCCAGACAGTTTCAATGCGTTCCTGACCGGTAGCAGTCGTCGAGGAAAGCGCTTACATTTTGAAGGCTGTTTTTATTGACCACGGTGTCGCGCAAGCTTTGCGGATCGTAATTCCGGCTGTTTTCCATCATTTCAAGAATGGCCTTCAAAAGTCCCGCTTCATCTGCAGCATCGACAAGCAGGCCGTTATCTTCGTTGATGATTTCAGGTATCCCTCCCACCCTGGTAGCCACCACCGGAATGCCGCAGGCAAAGGCTTCGGGGATCACCACTGGCATGTTTTCGTAATTGCTGAACATTACCATGAAGTCGGCTTCGGCTATCACGTCGACCAGGGCCTGTCTTTCGAGTAATCCTGTAAAAACGAGTTGATCGCCTGTGAGACCCAGTTCACGGGCATAGGCTTTCATGGCCTGAAAATCGATGCCGTCGCCAACCAGGGTGCACTGAAAGTCATTTCTTTCGTCAGAAAGTTTCGCCAGCACCCGCAACAAACCCGAAATATTTTTTGACCTATCCTCAAAGCAACTCACGTGCACCAATCGGTGAATGCTGCCAGGTGACTTTTTTTGTGGTTTAAACAAGGTAATATCAACCACATTGGGCAAAACGCGGTAATCACGATGCTCAAGCCGGTGGCTTTTCATGGCATCGGCAAGGTTTTGGCTCACCGTAGTGATGCAGGATGCATTGCGGACAGCAAGGCGTGTAAGCCATTTCCTGAAAGTCCCTTGAAAGCTGTTTGTCAGGGGCAGGTAGCGCGACCAGTGCTCGGTTACCATAAAGGGAATCCTGTGTCTGAATTTCAGCCACAAGGCAATGACAGACAAGCGGGTAAGGATGTGCACATGGGTAAAACCGAATTTTCCGCCTCTTTTGTTTGCTGCTTTCACCCCCCCCCACAGCGCCCTGAAGTAGCGGATATTATTTAGCACTGCGGTCATCGCGCCCAGGCTGCAGCTTGATTTTCTGTAAAGGCAATAATAGGTATCAACACCATCGATCTGTTCGAAATTGGCCATTACCGGCTGGTGTTTTTCGGTTGGCAGCGCATAAACAACTGAAACATGGTGTCGCAGGGCCACCGCTTCGGCATGGCGCTTGATGAACAGGCCAAACATGGGATCAGCCGAAGACGGATACCAGCGTGGAAGAAATAGGATATGGCTTTGTTGGTTTTTCATTAGCCGGTGTTATTGAAGCTGATTTATGGCATTAACGGCATTTAACAGCCTTTCATTGCCCTCACCGGAAATGATGGCATAGGGCCAGCCCAGTTGTTCGAGTGTGTCTTTGTACAAGTCGAACAGGATTTTCCGCTCGTCGGGATGCTCTCTCAGCGGATCGGGCTCCCAAGGCAGGTCGATGTCGCAGAGCAGGTAGAGGTCGAAATGTTGGTTTTGCAGCAACTGACGGATTGATTCGGGTTCGGTTCCAAAGACAAATTTAGCCCATATGTCACACACCAGCGCCTCCGTATCAGCAAAAATGTAATTAGTCGCTTTTAAGGCAGCAGCCTCAATGAGCATGTGTTGTGCTACCGCGATATGCTCAATATCCTGGATGTTGTATGGCAGCATAATCCCGTTGAGGTATTCACGGGCATATTCGGCAACCCAAACAGCCTTGTAGTCTGCGGCCAGGTGTTCCGCAAGCCACGATTTTCCTGTCGATTCAGGTCCTGTGATGGCGATCCGCTTAAGCATTCAGGGCAGTTTTGCGCCAGGCAAGATAGCCCATCACGGCAATGATCAGGAAAACAGTAAATTGCATGCTGGTGAATACCAATCCCTTGTAAAAATACAAGGGCACCGAAACCAGGTCGCCGATGATCCAATAAATCCAGTTTTCGACTTTTTTCAATGCCATCAGCCACATACCGGTGATAAAGACAGCGGTGGTGAATGAATCCCAATAAGGCACATTGCTGTCGGTGTAGTTTATAAGTAAAAAGCTAAGCACCACAAAGAAGAACAGTGAAGCCACCACTGCAATGATGTGCTGTCCCCTGCTGCAAAAGGCCACTGTGGGCAACTGCTTGTCTTTCTTCGGGTGGGTCCAGTGATACCAGCCATACACGCTCATCACAAAATACACCACGTTGATGCCCATGTCGGCATAGAGCTTGGCATAAAAGCAGATGTATACATAGATCAGCACATTGACGATACCTGTTGGATACACCAGTATATTGACCTTTTTTGAGTACCACACACTGAGCAATCCAAAGAGCACGGCAACAATTTCGATGAGTGTTGTTTCGCGCAGGTTACTGAGCAGCAGCTGGTAAAACTCAGCGATTGACATAATCGTGGTTCAGTTCGGCATTGATCACTTTGAGCACAAACACCGAATGTGGCAAGGCAAAGGAAGCCTTGATCTCGGCTGTGACGGCGCCCATGACGAGGTCGTATTCGCCGAAGACCTGGGTACTCATGCCATTGGATTTCACCTCAATGCCCTGATACAGGTGCAGCCTTCTGATAAAATCCTTGATGGGTGCAAGGTAGCTTTCGCTAAGCGGATAGTAACTTATATCGACGGAGGTATTCATATTGTGTTAAATTTGCCAGCACGCAAAATTAACAATATTTGGGCTGGGACCTCCTTGAGAGCTGGCCCGGCACGTATAATAAAAAGAAGGAAACCTGATGAAGGAAGGCAAAATTTCGGACAAGGCATTTATTTGGGCAGGCAGCCTGATTACAGGAACAGGGGTGATATTGGGTGCAATGGGCGCTCACTGGCTCAGGAACAACATCAGCATTGTTGACCTGCAGAGTTTTGAAACCGGCGTGCGCTATCAGCTGATCCATGGATTGGCCATACTGATATTGGGTGTGCTTCCAAAATCTTTTCAGGGCACCATGGTCAAATTCATCTTTCATGCCTTCTGGATTGGGGTGATGCTGTTTTCGGGCAGCATTTACCTGTTGGCAACCAGGGAAGTCACCATGCTGCATCTGGGCTGGCTGGGACCTGTAACGCCAGTTGGCGGAGTGTTTCTGATTACCGGATGGGCCTTGCTGTTTTTTACAAGTATCCGGCAGGTGAAGGAAGGCTGAGTTCGGCTGATTTGCAGTGAATTGAATGTGGTTTTATTTGTAATCATCCTAAATAAAGGACGATTCCCTGTGCTTTGAGCGAGAAGTGATATTTTTGCCGAAAATACCAGATTAATGAGCATGCATTGGCTTACGAACATCATTTTAAGCGGTCATCCTGGCGCGATGATCAGCTCTTTTCCTTTCGTCATCGGGCTTTTCGCGAGTGCAATCCACGTTGTATCAGGACCTGATCACCTTGCAGCAGTAACTCCCCTGGCCATCGACACCAGGTTGCGGTCGTGGCTTGTCGGACTTGGCTGGGGCATTGGTCACACCACGGGCATGTTGCTCATCGGCTTGCTTTTCGTGCTATTCCGCAACCTCATCCCTATCGAAGCCATCTCTGCTTACAGTGAGTCTATCGTCGGCCTGGTACTTATCGCCATCGGCATGTGGGCGTTCTGGCGCATCTTTGGCAAGCCATTGCACAGCCACCATGCACACCCGCATACCCATAACGATGAAAACACGCCATACACCCATGTGCACGATCACGACCATCCTGCCATGAACCAACATAAACACACCCACAGCAAGGTCATCGACCAGTCCTTCTTTTCGGCCATGGTCATTGGCATCATTCACGGACTGGCAGGTGTTTCACACCTTGTGGGCGTGTTGCCGACACTGGCCTTCCCCACAGCTTTCGACTCGGGGATGTACCTCACCGGCTTTGGGTTGGGAACCGTTATAACCATGGTTGTCTTTTCGTTCCTGATGGGATTTATTGCGTGGCAGTCGAGTGAAAAGTTCAAACCACTGATATTTAAAAGCATTCAGGTCGTTGGTGCTTCGGCATCCGTGGGTGTAGGAATTTTCTGGCTCTCCCAAATCGGATAAGATGCGAAATGCACTGACCATCATATTATTATCACTCTTACTTCAAGTGTCGCTTCAGGCGCAGGTAACAACTTTTCGCCGCAGCTGGATCGTGGGCGTGGCGGCAGGACCCCTATTTAACCAGATGCAGCAAACGACTCCGGGATATAACTATACCGGTGGCAATGGCTATCAGCTTGGCGCAGTTGCCGAATACAGGCTCAGCCCGGGGCTTTCGTTGCGCGGGGAGCTCAACCTCGAACAAAGGAGTTTTGGTACCAGCTACTACTCTCAGGGTGTGCGTGAAATTGACACTTCGTCCTATATATGCTGGGACTGCTATTACGATATGTCGCTGAGCTATGTATCTCAATACCTGAGTGTGCCGGTTTACCTTCAGTTTACACAGACTAGCGGAAAGCTGGGCGTCAACTTTCGCGTAGGCGCATTTTACTCCCTGCTGATGAGCGCATCGCGCCAGGGGCACGAGGAATTGTACCTCGATGCTGAAGGTACCAAAAATTTCAGCTTCGAATTCATCGATTTTGACGGGCCCGGCCTTTACCGCGACAACTATTCAGGTGCGGTTTACGACGTGATCAATACCTACGACGCCGGCTTCAGCTTCGGCCTGGCCGGATGGTATGCCCTCAACAAAAAGACCTCGCTGCAGCTCGACTTCTTTGTGAAGGTTGGACTGGCCAATGTGTTCGAAAACCCCACCATGCCCGAAGTCACACAACGGAGCTATTCTATCAGGCTGGGCGTGCAACGACAACTGGGAGAATAATATGCGCGCCAACCTACCGGAAAATACCGTTGAAAGACTTAGCCAGTACCGGCGCATCCTGCTGAACTATCAGTTTCTGGAACATGCCTTTATCTTCTCGCATAACCTTGCCCGCATCCTGAAAACCAACCCGGCCAATGTGCGCCGCGACCTGATGCTCATCGGGGTGGCCGGCGATGTGCACAAAGGCTACGACATCAATGAGCTACTGGCCAGTATCAGCACTGCCATTGACAAGGAAGAACAGGAAAAAATTGCCTTTGTGGGCATAGGCGATATGGGACGGGCCGTTGCCGAATACTTTAACCATTACAACACCAAGCTCGTCATTGCCGCCACCTTCAGGTTCGGGAAGCCGTCAAACCAACTCATCGAAGGCATCCCCTGCTACAACATCGCCGAGATGCAGCAGGTCATCAGCAGCCTGGGGATCAAAATATGTGTTGTCGCCGTGCCACGCGAGTTTGCCCGCGAAATCAGCAGCATCATCGTAAACTCGGGAGTCAGGGGTATACTGAACTTTTCGTCCGTGCCGCTCCAGGTACCCAAACACATCTATGTCGAAGATTACGACATCATCACCAAGCTCGAGAAAATCGCCTATTTCATGGACCTCCCTCCTGCTCCATGATGCTGGAGGTTGACCTGAGGACAACATTGTGTTAATTTAGCCGGCTGAACCAACAAAACAAGCGCATGCCCCTCAGCCCTTACACTGCAGACACCATCTGCGCCCTATCGACACCCCACGGCACCGGTGCCATCGCCATTGTGCGACTTTCAGGGCCTTTAAGCCAGCACATCATTCAGGCGGTATTCAAACCAGCCAGCAAGCAGCTTGACCTGACGAAGGCCGAAAGCCATAAACAGTATTTCGGCACCATCGTTCACAAAGATGAGATTATTGATGAAGTACTGGTGAGTCTTTTCCGCGCTCCGCATTCCTACACAGGCGAAGATGCAGCCGAAATCAGCTGTCACGGCTCCACCTATATCCAGCAGCAACTGCTTGAAATTTTGCTTTTTTCAGGTGCCCGCCTTGCCGAACCCGGTGAGTTTACCATGCGCGCTTACCTCAACGGCCGTTTCGATCTGGCTCAGGCCGAAGCCGTTGCCGACCTGATCGCTTCGCAAAGCCGCAACGCCCATGCCCTGGCCATGAACCAGATGCGCGGGGGATTTTCATCGAAGATCGCTGCCCTGCGCGCGCAGCTTGTCGACTTTGCCTCGCTGATTGCACTGGAACTCGATTTCAGCGAAGAAGATGTGGAGTTTGCCGACAGGGCTAAGTTCTTCGGCCTGCTGGCCGAACTCAGGGCCGAGATCAGCCTGCTGCTCGAGAGTTTCCGTACCGGCAATGCCATCAAAAACGGCATCCCTGTGGCCATCATCGGCAAGCCCAATGTGGGGAAGTCGACCCTGCTGAATGCCATACTCAACGAGGAGCGTGCCATCGTGAGCGAGATTCCCGGCACCACCCGCGATGTGATCGAAGACACCATCGTCATCGACGGGTATAACTTCCGCTTTATCGACACTGCCGGCCTGCGCGACTCAGAAGACCTGATCGAAAGCATGGGCATCGAACGCACCTGGGAGAAGATCAGGCAGGCCACGGTGATCCTGTATGTGTGTGACCTCTCCTCATGCCAGGGCCAGAAAGCCGACGATATGCTGGAAGAATTCAGGACATACCTGGCCGATGGTGAAAAGCATTTTATCCTGGTGGGAAACAAGACCGATATGCTGGGCGAGATACCAGCCCACTTCAGGGAGATGGTTGAATTGGAGACAATCTTCGTATCGGCCAAGCGCAAGGAGAACATCAACCTCATTTCGGAAAGCCTCGTAAAAGCCGTGAAACAGATGGATGTTGGTTCGGATGCCATCGTGAGCAACACCCGCCATTTTCAGGCATTAAAATTGGCACAGGAAGCCCTTGATGCTGTGGAAGCAGGCTTTAGAAACAAGCTGCCCACCGACCTGGCCACGGTGGATATCCGCACCGCACTCTACCACCTGGGCAGCATTACCGGCGAAATCAGTTCTGACGAAATCCTGGGAAATATCTTTGGAAAGTTTTGTATCGGGAAGTAACCTCACAAATCAAGCAACTATCATTTAATAATAAACAATTTTAAAGTGCTTTAATACAGTGCTTTTTGTTTTTATTCATTTTATTTATTTTGTGATTTTACTTGCATTTTTTGTTCAGTTTTGTACCTTTGTTGTACCTCGTAATTGTTAAGATACAAAATTATGTTAATTCCTCCTTTTTTTTGCACTTAATTACATTAATGTTAATCTAAGCACATTAAATCATATTAAAATGAGCTCAAGTATTAAGGTACAACGTATCTGCCAGCACTGTGGCATCGAGTTTACCGCGTTTACCACTGTCACCCAGTTCTGTAGCAAAATCTGCAATAGCAGGGCTTACAAAGCCAGGGCCAAAGCCGCAAAGATTGACACAGTTAACAAAGCAACCTTACGCTTAAAAATCAAACCTCTCGAGGATCTAATGGCAAGGGAGTTCTTAACTGTTCGTGAAGTGGCTCAATTGCTCAGTTGTTCCGTTCGCTCTGTGTACGGCTACATTGATAATGGATTCATCAATTCCGTAAATCTGGGGCAGCGATTAACACGCATCAGGCGTTCCGACATCGACCTGGTTTTTAATCAGCAAAAGCAAGCCATTCCACCGGCTCCACTTGTCAACTACCAAATCTCCGAATGCTACTCCATTACCGAAGCTCAATTGAAATTCGGCATCTCCGACAACGGCCTTCACAAAATCATCATCCGGAACAATATTCCCAGAATTAAGCAGGGTAAGTTTACTTACATCCCCAAGAACCTCATTGATAATCTCTTAAGTTAATCTTAAACCCCATCACAATGATTACAAAAGTCAAATTAAGAAAAAAGAATATCACAGGTGGCAGATTGAGCTTATACCTGGATTTTTATCCTCCCATCCCCGATCCACTCAATGGCAAGTCAACCCGCAGGGAATTTTTAAAAACATTTATTTTCGAAAGCCCCAAGGGTACCCTTGAAAAACAGCACAACAAAGAAACCCTGCAACGTGCTGAGCAAATTCGACTCATGCGCGAAAACAACCTTAACAAGCCCGAGATATACACAGGACATGAAAGAGAACTATTAAGAATCAAGGCATTAGGTGAAAATGATTTTGTTGCCTATTTTAAACAACTCACTGATCAGCGAAAAGCAAGCAACCACGACAACTGGGTTTCAACCTACAATTATTTATTTGAGTTCACTGGCGGATCGCTGAGGTTCTCCGACCTCAACGAAAAGTTTTGCAACGACTTCAAGGGGCATTTACTCAACACCAAGAGCCACAGAAGCAACAAGAAAGCCCTTGCTCACAATTCAGCCGTCTCCTATTTCAACAAGCTGAAAGCAGGCATCAAACAGGCGTACAAAGACGGACTGCTTTTGCGAAACCTTAATGACAGCATTGAATCCATTAAACCTGCCGAAACCCAACGCAACTTTTTAACCATTGACGAGCTGAACAATCTTGTGAATACCGAATGTAGCAGGCCGCTGTTAAAAAAAGTTGCTTTATTTTCTGCGTTGACAGGATTAAGGTTTTGCGACATTCAGAATCTAAGCTGGGGCATGATAGAGTACATTAAAGAGGATGGATACATCATTCGCTTTACACAGCAGAAAACCAAGGGAGTCGAGAGTTTACCAATTTCCGAACAGGCTTATAGTTTATTAGGCGAGCCAGGGCTTCCGGACAAGCTGGTATTTGAAGGACTATTCTATTCTGACCACGAAAACAAGCACTTATATCAGTGGATCAGAGCAGCCGGAATAACAAAAAAAATAACTTTTCATTGTTTTAGGCATACTTTTGCTACCTTGCAGCTTATTTATGGCACAGATATCTACACACTCTCCAAACTACTCGGTCACCGCAACCTGAAAAATACCCAGATATACGCCAAAGTAGTCGATAGAACCAAACGAATTGCGACTAACAGAATAGAGCTGGATTTGTAACAAACATAATTAAGCATCAATGAAAGCCTCCGATTACACCCCATTTTTTGGCTTGTTTTCGAGTGTAGAAAAGCAGATTACATTCGAGATTGAAGGCAAACTCATTCCTGTCAATGATATATTACAGGACTATCCGGATTTTGAGTTATCGGAAGGCCACCTAGACCTTTTGTTTTACGAAGACCTTTTTGCTCTGCAGATGGCATTACATGATTCATATTTCACAAAGAAGACAGTTGTCCCCTTTTTAAGGGAATTATTCGACAGATGGAGAGAGACTGGTAATGACCCATTTGTATGGTTACATGCTACCTTTCAAAGTGTCAACTTGAATCCACAGAATTATCGAAAGGACTTAATCTCCTCGATTGAAAAGGCTCTCGTAAAATGGCTTAAAACATTTGAGAAACAGCCTATTGATTATTTATACTTAGAGAACAACCCTGAAAACATTCAGCAGATGAACAATGCGATTGGGCCTCTTGAATATTTAGAGCAATTTAAAGGTGAATTCAGGAGCAATTTGGATAAGGAAAACAATTGCGACCCCGAAACAATTCAGAAATTATACAGTCTAATAGTAGATCTCCTCAGTCAACTCAAACCAGTTAGAACCGATAGTATCAAAACGATAGAAATAATAAAGAAACGTCTTAATACATTTGACCAAATAGTTTCCAACCATAAGGAATTGAATCTGGTCATTAACTGGCTAATGAAGTCAATTCATGACAATGACACTTATTCATATGCCTTCAATTTTCTTGTGCAGTATGTCAACAGAGAGGAAGGCTGTGAACTTTATAAGTTGAAAACGGTTTCATCCACAGAACTTCTAAACCTGTTAAATCTTGAAAACGACTCCGATCTACACCAAAATAACAATGTCAAAAAATTACCTGACATCAGGGTTTATCATATTGCATTGATGTATGTCTACAAGGACGACATCATTACAAGAAAAAATGCCGACAAAATTGCTGCCGAATATGGTTACACATCAAAAAAGTCAGGTGAAGGACTTTTCCAGGATTATGAATATTTCAAAAGCAACACAAACCGAAGAGGCAGGACATATCCTTTTTCCCGAAAAAAAATGTTAAATAAAATTTCACGATTTGAGAAGGTGCTTGATTATCTGGATGGCCACGCTAAACAAAGGGCAATGGAGGATATTAAGGCCCTGAAAGACCTTTATAATGAGGAGCTTGAATAATATGTAAACCAGTTGTAACTGGTTACCAAATTTCTTTCGACGTAATATTTGTGCATAAATCTTAAAAAATGCACAATATGCAAAATCCATTCGAAGAGATCGACGCAAGGCTATTCAAAATTGAAGCCTTGTTGCTCGAAATGAAACACAAGCCCGTTCTTCCTGGCCCCCAGCCCGATCACGACAAACTTTTTTCCATCGAGGAAGCTGCCAATTTCCTGAAGCTTTCAGTATCAACAGTCTATTCCAAAGTCTCAAAAGGCGAATTGCCCTCTATGAAGAGAGATAAACGCCTGTACTTCTCCAAACTTGATCTCCTGAACTACATCAGGCAAGGCAAAAGAAAAACCCTGAGCGACACTGCCAGAGAAGCTAAAATCTATTGTAGCACTAAAAATGAGGTAGGCCATGGAAAATCTTAACAAAACACCAGATAGTGAAGGCACTGGTATAGACATGAGCATGAATAACAAAAACGCCTTTCAGCCTTCTTTTGATCTAAAAGCAGTCAACATCTCGGGTCAGGATATCATTGCTGAAGCCACGAAACTAATTGGGAAGCTCAACGAGGCAAAAACCAACGGAGCAAACCCATTTCCAGTCCATTGCTTACCCGAGCAAATTCAGGAGATCATTACCGCTACAAACGCAAACCTGAAGTACCCTGTCGATTTTATTGGGGCATCAATATTGTTTGCGGCCTCTGTTGCAGCGGGTATCTGCTTCAGGGTTGAAGTAACTAAGGGTTGGCTCGAAACTTCAGTGATTTACATTGCAATTGTAGCGCCTCCGGGCACAAACAAAAGTCATCCTTTAAGCTTTGCTGTGAAACCAATAATCGACAAGGATACAAAGTCATATCACAAATACGAGCTAGAACTGTGTAATTACAAAAAGATTATCGATGTCCAAAAAAAGGAACGGGAACAACAAGATCTTAAGGTGCCCGTAAAACCTGTATGGATTAAGTTTCTTTTGTCCGATTTCACACCTGAGGCCATTGCCGAAGTGCATAAAGTCAACAAACGTGGTATTGGTGTTTATGCTGATGAATTGGCTTCCTGGTTCAAAAATTTCAACCGCTACAAAAATGGCAGCGAAATGGAATTTTGGTTAAGCGCCTGGAGCGCAAAGCCAATTAACATAGACCGCAAAACAAGTGATTCCATATTTATTCCATTTCCTTTCATCCCTGTTTGTGGCACGATTCAAACAGGTATACTTCAGGAGCTTGCTAAAGATAGCCGCTCCCAAAATGGCTTTATTGACAGGATCCTCTTTGTTTTTCCTGACAATATTATCAAACAATACTGGAGCGATACTGAATTGGATCAGCACATAATCGATAATTGGAACACAATTATTACAAACCTTCTTGATTTAAAAAGTGAGTCCGATGAAAACAAAAATCCGATTCCAAAAACCTTAAAATTCACTCCCGAAGCACGTCAACTGTTATTCGAGTGGCAGGTATTAAACACGGACCGGATCAACGAAGCTGATAGCGAATCGAAGTCAGGTATTTATAGCAAACTCGAAATGTATGCAATTCGCTTAGCCTTGATTCTCGAACAATTAAGATATGCCTGCAACAACAGCGCATTAAAAGCAATAAGCATTGAGGCAACTCGGGGAGCAATCGAACTGGTCGAATATTTTGGAAAGTCCGCACTGAAAGTTAATGCAATCATCTCAAATAGCAGCCCGTTATTCAATTTATCTACTGACAAACAGGAACTGTATTTGGGTTTGCCCGACAGTTTCACAACAGATGAAGGCCTGGAGGTTGCTCACAAATTCAGTGTGCCTGAAAGAACTTTCAAACGATTCATCAACGAAAGAGAATTATTTAACCGAGCATCTAGAGGTGTATACATCAAACGTGTATGATACCCACCATTGGCATTAGCGGCACTTATGGCACTACCGGGCAAACAAACAGACCCTTAATGCCATAAATGCCGTTTGTGCCACCATTATTAACCTAAAATGATTACCACAATGAAAGAACACCGCTATATCCTCCAACCATACAACGGATCGGGCACCAGGTTTCTGTGTCCACGTTGTCAAAGCCGAAACAAAACCTTCTCGCGCTACATCGACTCTTACACCGGCATTCACCTTAACCCCACCGTTGGCCGTTGTAACCGCGAAACAAACTGCGGATACCACTACACCCCAAAACAATACTTCACCGACAACAACATTTCAATCAATTCAAATCACGACATCCCCCTCCGTCCTCCGGCCATGCCGCACGTTCCAGAGCCGCTTTCCTATATTCCTCCGGAGATATTCATGGCCAGCCTGAACCCTGATGCCTATTCCACAAACAACTTTGTTTCTTTTCTCATTACCTTGTTTGGCAACAGCATTGCCTCCGAGCTGGTTAGTCGCTATTTCATTGCTACCTCAAATCACTGGAGCGGTGCAACGGTATTCTGGCAGATCGACACCAACGGCAAGATCAGAACCGGCAAAATCATGCTTTATGACCCTGAATCCGGGAAAAGAATTAAAGAACCCTTCAACCACATATATTGGGCCCACAAAGCCATAAATCAGCCCGGGTTTGTCCTTGGCCAGTGCCTCTTTGGCGAACACCTCCTCTCCGACAAAACAAGGCCTGTAGCCATTGTCGAAAGTGAAAAAACAGCCATCATCGCCAGCGCCTACCTTCCCCAATTCCTTTGGTTGGCTACCGGCAGCCTCAGCAACCTGAGCACCGCAAAATGCAGTATACTGAAAGGGCGTTCCGTGTTGCTCTTCCCCGACCTCAGGGCCCATGAAAAATGGAGCGAAAAAGCTACTGAACTGTCAGAATCCCTCCCGGGCACATCAATACTTGTCTCAGACCTCTTAGAGCGTAAAGCCTCCGAATCAGACAAGGCATCAGGTCTCGACCTTGCCGACTTTTTGATAAAACATGATTGGCGTCAATTCACACAACAATCATCTCATATACAGCAACTCCCTGCCACCGAATCCAATAAAAATGCCTTACTTGCTGGTGATCATGAAAACCCATGGTCTATTCATAATGAACATTTTCCTGTCATTGTGACTTCCCACTATGACGGACACATCGATAACACCACTACAGTGCAGCCCCTAAATTGGTCCCTTGAACTCTCCAACCTCGAACACCATTTCAACAGCATTCCGATCCCCTCACAACCAATCATAATTAACCATTGTTGCACCCTGACCGACATCCCCGCATTCATCGCAAGCCACCTTTCAACCCTCAGGGCAAACAGTGGCAACCCTTACTTTCTGCCTTACCTTTCACGTCTCATTGAAGTGAAACATGCCCTTTCCAAACCTAGCTGACTTTGTGTGTCAGTCTGTGTCACTTTGTTAATCATTGGCATGTTTTTATTTGATTGTGCGAGGCAATCCCTTTCATTACTTTTTCAAAACAACCACATTTCTTTTTACCTGGCTTTTACTTTTCATTTTATCCCCGTTTCTTAATCATTTAATAATAATCTTTCATATTTTAGCTGTGACTTTATCGCTATTGATAATACCACACTTAATCTCCACAAATGAGCTTCCGCAAAATATTAGATATATACAGGAAAATAGCTTTCTCTGAACGTGACAAAGGCGATCGTTTTGAAAGATTGATGCAAGCCTATTTAAAGACAGACCCAAAATATTCATTTCTTTTTAAAAAAGTCTGGCTTTGGAATGAATTTCCCGGAAAAATTGATTTAGGTGGCGGAGACACTGGAATTGATTTGGTTGCATTAACCAACGAAGGTGGTTATTGGGCCATTCAATGTAAATGTTATCAGGAAGATTCAACAATTGACAAACCTGCCGTTGACAGTTTCCTTTCAACCTCAAGCAGGGAGTTTAAGAATGAGCAGATGCAAACAACACGTTTTGCTCACCGGCTTTGGATTTCCACAACAAACAGATGGGGAAGCAATGCCACTGAAGCAATACGCAACCAAAATCCACCGGTAACAAGAATAAATCTTTTTGATTTAATTGAAGCTCCGGTTGACTGGAAAAAAATTGAAGAAGGCGTTCATGGTGAAGCTGCCAGAACACCAAAGAAAACATTACGCCCACATCAAAAAGATGCTCTCGAAAAAACCCACGAGCACTTTAAAACGGCTGACCGTGGCAAACTTATCATGGCTTGTGGAACGGGTAAAACTTTCAACGCACTAAGAATTGCCGAAAACGAAACAGATGGAAAAGGATTGGTTCTTTTTCTTGTTCCTTCCATTGCTTTACTTGGTCAGTCTTTGCGTGAATGGAGCGCAGACGCAAACGAACCCATCAATGCGATTTGCATCTGTTCCGACCCTGACATAACAAAGAAAAGAACCAAAAACGAAGATACAGACTCGTTTAGCATTGTTGACTTAGCATTGCCAGCTTCAACCGACACAGCTTTTATTCTGCATCAATTTGAGCAGATAAAGGCAAAAGCATTGCCCGGAATGACCGTTGTTTTCTCAACGTATCAATCAATCGAAGTGCTTGCCCGTGCCCAAAAAGCATGGATTAAAAAAGGATTCCCTGAATTTGACTTGATAATTTGCGATGAAGCTCACCGCACAACGGGTGTTTCTTTGGCTGGCGAAGATGAATCAGCTTTTACAAAAGTACATGATGCGGATTTCATAAAAGCTAAAAAGCGGCTTTATATGACTGCTACCCCTCGACTTTACAGCGATGACACAAAAAGTAAAGCAGCACAGGCAGAAGCGATACTTTGCTCAATGGACGACAAAGATTTGTATGGCGAAGAAATGTATCGGATTGGCTTTGGTGAAGCAGTTGAACATGATTTGCTCACTGACTATAAAGTTCTGATTCTTACCTTAAACGATAAAGATGTTCCGCCTGCTGTTCAGCGTATGATTTCGGATGGCGAAACGGAAATAAATACTGATGATGCTTCAAAACTGATTGGAACTATCAACGCTTTATCGAAACAGTTCTTAGGTGACGAAGGCATTACAAAAGCGTCCGACCCCGACCCAATGCGAAGAGCAGTTGCGTTTTGTGCCAATATTGCCACATCAAAGAAAATTTCTTCCACCTACAACATTGCAACCGAAGCCTATTTGGATTCACTGCCAGCCGGGAAAAAAGAACAAATGGTAACGGTGTATTCAAAGCACATGGACGGTACAATGGCCGCACCGGAACGTGACCAAATGCTATCATGGTTAAAAGAAGAAACCGAAGACAATGAATGCAGGATTATCACAAATGTCCGGGTTTTAAGCGAAGGGGTTGACGTTCCTTCTTTGGATTCCGTTCTTTTCCTTTCTGCCCGAAATTCACAAGTTGACGTTGTTCAGTCTGTTGGCCGGGTAATGCGTAAATCACCTGGTAAAAAATACGGTTACATTATAATTCCGGTGGTTGTGCCTGCCGATGTGGAAGCCGACAAAGCCCTTGACGATAACGAACGTTACAAAGTAGTTTGGACGGTATTAAACGCTTTACGTGCGCATGACGACCGTTTTAATGCCACCGTAAATAAAATTGAGCTCAACCGCAAAAAACCTGAAAATATTTTGGTTGGCAGACCTGAATATTCTTTTGATGAAGATGGAAATCCGCAAGCGTGGAATGAAGATTCGGCAACTTACGAAACCACTAAAGATATTGGAAAACAACTGGCATTGCAGTTTGAACAATTACAATCAGTAGTATTTGCCCGAATGGTGCAAAAAGTGGGTGACCGCCGGTATTGGGAACAATGGGCGAAAGATGTTGCCATCATTGCCGACCGCCAAATTGAACGCATTACTTACTTAATCGAAAATAAAAAAGACCAGCGACAAGCTTTTGATAACTTTTTGCTCGGTTTACAAAAAAACATAAACCCAAGCATTTCAGAAAGTCAAGCGGTGGAAATGCTGGCACAGCATATTATTACCAAGCCTATTTTTGAAGCCCTATTTGAAGGGTATTCATTTGTAAAAAACAATGCCGTTTCAACTTCTATGCAAACCATGTTGGATGCTTTGGAAGAAAAGACGTTGGCAGAAGAATCGGAAACCCTGCAAAAATTCTACGAATCGGTGCGTAAACGTGCAGAAGGGATCGATAATGCCGAAGGTAAGCAACGCATCATTATTGAGTTGTACGATAAATTCTTTAAGGCTGCTTTCCCAAAAATGGTGGAACAATTGGGCATTGTTTACACGCCGGTTGAAGTGGTTGATTTTATTATCCATTCGGTTAACGATGTGCTGAAACAAGAATTTGGACGCAGCATCTCGGACGAAAACATTCATATTCTCGACCCGTTTACAGGAACAGGAACATTTATAACGCGTTTACTGCAAAGCGGTTTGATTGAAGAAAAAGACCTTGAACGAAAATATAAACACGAATTACACGCCAACGAAATTGTGTTACTGGCATACTACATTGCAGCCGTAAATATTGAGAACGCTTATCACGACCAAACGCCAGACCCAGATGATGGCATTGGAAAAGAAAACTACACGCCATTCGATGGCATTGTCTTAACCGATACTTTTCAGTTGGGCGAAACTGACGAAAGCCAAAAGCTTTTCTCCGAAATGTTTCCGCAAAACTCAGAAAGGGTTGCACGACAAAAGAAAGCTCCTTTGCGGGTTATTATGGGTAATCCGCCTTATTCTGTTGGTCAAAAATCAGCAAACGATAATGCGCAAAATCTGAAGTACGGTAAACTCGATGCACGGATTTCCGACTCCTACGCAAAGCTTACTAAAGCAACCAATAAAAACTCTTTGTACGATTCTTACATTAAAGCTTTCCGTTGGAGCACCGACCGCTTAGACCCAAAGAATGGTGGCATTATTGCCTTTATTAGCAATGGTGCATGGCTAGATGGAAACAGTGCCGATGGTTTTCGCAAATCTTTAGAGAAAGAATTTTCCAGTATTTGGGTGTTTAATCTTCGGGGAAATCAACGCACCAGTGGCGAATTAAGCCGAAAAGAAGGTGGTAAAATATTTGGTTCAGGTTCACGCACACCCATTGCCATTACTTTATTGGTTAAAAATCCAGCAGCAACAAATAAACTTGCCTTGAGCGGTGCCGAAGGGAAAGCTGAAATTCATTACCACGACATTGGCGATTACCTAAGCCGGGAAGAAAAGTTGGAGATTGTAAAGAAATTCAAAACTGTTGCAAATCCAGAAATGAACTGGAAACAATTGCAGCCCAATGAACATGGGGATTGGATAAGCCAGAGGAATGATTTGTTTGGGTCGTTTGTAGAAATAGGTGATAAAACTGATAAAAATAAATATGATACTTTTTTTGTAAAATACTATTCAAATGGATTAAAAACTCAACGTGATGCTTGGTGTTATAATTCCAATCTTAATGTTTTACTTAAAAATATAGATACCACAATTTCCTTCTATAATGACCAAGCATTACTATTTATCGAAGAAAGAAATAAAAACAAAAAATTAAGTTCTAAATCGTTTTTGGACTTCAATGATAATAAAATTAGTTGGACAAGAGCATTAATTTGGGATGCGGAAAAAGGCAAACAGCATCGTTTTGATAAGACATTTTATCGTATTAGTTCATATCGCCCTTTCTTCAAACAATTTTTATACTTTGATAGAGCGTTAAATGAAATGGTCTATCAAATACCTAAACTGTTTCCATCCCGGAATATTGATAATTTATTGATTTGTGTTCCTGGCGCTGGTGATAGTAAAAATTTCAGTTGTTTAATAACAAATTATATTCCCGACCTCGGATTTACTGGTGCCTCACAATGTTTTCCTCTTTATTATTACGAAGAACGTAAAAAAAGTAGTCCTACTCTTTTTGATGCGGCAGGGAAAAATGAATTTATCCGCAGGGATGGGGTTTCTGATTTTATATTGGAAAGGGCTAAAAAACAGTACGGTAAAAATGTAGGCAAAGAAGATATTTTCTATTATGTGTACGGCATTTTACACAGCCCCGATTACCGCACTGCTTTTGCCAACGATTTAAAGAAAATGCTGCCCCGCATTCCGTTGGTTGAAGATGTCCGGGATTTCTGGAAGTTCAGCAAAGCCGGTCGCCAATTGGCAGAATTACATATTAATTACGAAAGCGTTCCGGCTTATGAAGGTGTAGAAGTAACTGGGGCAAATACTGAGTTTTATCGGGTAGAGAAAATGCGTTTCCCCAAGAAAGACCAAAAGGATAAAATCATTTTCAACAGCAAAATACTTATTTCCAATATCCCCGTCGAAGCCTACGAATATGTAGTAAATGGCAAATCGGCTCTCGAGTGGATAATGGAACGCTACCAAATTACCACGCACAAAGACAGCGGCATAAAAAACGACCCCAACGATTGGGCAGAAGAAGTGGGCAATCCACGCTATATTTTGGATTTGCTGTTAAGTATTATTAATGTGAGTGTGCAAACGGTTGATATTGTAAATGATTTACCTGTGCTAAGATTCGAATAATAACCCAATATTAATACTGATTATGAATTGATGAATAACATGCATAGCTGTCCCTTGTCTCACATCTTCAATGGCCTTACAGTATTCTTATCCTGTGTTATGCCCCGAATGATAATAACCGCCAAATAATCTTCACATGCATTCTGAAAAATACACAGTCACCCAGCTCAGTGTTAGCAGTATCCTCGGCCTCATCGAAAGCAGGGATATTGCTATCCCCGAGATTCAACGCCCGTTTGTTTGGAAACGTAAACAGGTCCGTGATCTGATAGATTCGCTGTATAACGGATACCCTACCGGCTATCTGATAATTTGGCAAAATCCAAACGTCAAACTAAAGGACAGCCGGGACTCTACTGGCAAGAAGATTCTCATCGATGGACAGCAACGTGTTACTGCCCTAATGGCTGCAATATTGGGCAAAACAGTTATCGATGAAGAATACAAAGCCATAAACATTAAAATAGCCTTTAATCCACTCGAAGAAAATGTTGAGGAACAATTTGCCGTGCAGGATTCATCTCATTTGAAAAGTAAAAAATGGATACCCGATATCGCTCAAATTTTCAAAAACGACTTCGATATCATCGAATTTTCACAGGATTATTGTGAGAAAAACCCTGAAATCAAAACCAGAGATTTTGGTAAAATCATCACAAAACTTCGCTCTATTGCAAACCGTATGATTGGTGTCCTCGAATTAGCTCACCACATTGACATCAATGAAGTTACAGAAATATTTGTACGCATCAATTCTGCTGGCAAACGCTTAAATGAATCTGACTTCGCCATGTCAAAAATCGCTTCTGATGAAAAATTTGGTGGCAATATGTTGCGGAAGGCCATTGATTATTTCTGTCACCTTGCCGTCGAACCAGCTTATTATAACTATATCAGCATCAACGACAAAGATTTTATGTCATCTGAATTTGCCCCTATGGTCAAGTGGCTTAAAGACGATAAGGAAAGTATTTATGACCCAGATTACGGCGATATGTTACGCGTTTCATTTATGCACACATTCGGTCGTGGCAAATTAGCTGATTTGGTCAGCCTTTTATCTGGTCGAAATTTTGAAACCCGTGTTTACGAGGAGGACATTTCCGAAAGAAGCTTCAATTACCTCAAATCTGGTGTTATTAATTTCATGAACGAGTATAATTTTTCTCAGTTCGTTCTTGCTGTTAAGTCTGCCGGTTTCGTTAATCCAAGGCAAATTAATTCCCAAATGACCCTGGATTTTGCTTACACTTTATATCTGATGCTATTGAATTCTGGTGAGGTTCCAAAAAGCGAAGTGAAGCGTTGTGTCCAGAAATGGTATGTGCTGTCAACGCTTACAAGTCGCTATATCACTTCTCCTGAATCTGCAATGGATAAAGATATTCGTAACATCAACAGCAAGGGATTTCAGCAATTTTTCAATGAAGTGGAAGAGGCAACCCTTTCTGAAACCTTTTGGTCTGTTGGTTTAGTTCAGGCACTCGAAACATCCGCCATTAACAGCCCTTATTTCAATACTTTTCTCGCTGCCCAGGTTCACTTTTCTGACAGGGCCTTGTTATCCTCCAGTATAAAAGTAGATAACCTCATTACCATTATGGGTGATGTGCATCACATTTTTCCTAAAGAATACCTGAAAACCAATGGCATAACGGAACGGTCAAAATACAACCAGGTTGCTAACTATGTTTATCTTGATCCACAGATTAATATTTCTATTGGCAAAAAAGCACCCTCTGACTATTTCGGTTTAGTGCTTGAACAATGTGAATCCAAAATACTGAAAATTGGAACCATTGCAGACCTTGACGCCTTGTTTTGTAATCTCGATGTGAATAGTATTCCACCAGAAATCTTTGAAATGACTTTTATTGACTATGACGCTTTTCTTATCAAACGCCGTCAATTAATGGCTCAAAAAATTAAAAATTACTATTTTTCATTATAAATAAAGTGTAACAAGTTGATGTTTTGTGAGTAAAATGATTTTAATCTTAAGCTTCACCACATGGATACCGAAAATTTTTATTCTAAAAGTCAAAGAATAAGTTCGCCTTCAAAGCGAATTGGTTATTTCAAAATTTGGTCAGGTATAGGTTTATTGATTTATACCATCGCCTTATCCGGCAACATTCAATCATTCATTAATGTCTTTCATGAAGAAGACCCTTTTTCACTTTTTGTCTATGGTGGAAATTGTCTTGTATTGATGATTACTTTCTTTACTGGGGTTTCATTTATACTCAGCGGGATAATTAGCACGAAAAGGGTTACTATTACCCCGGAAATCCCATCTCCTTTTAAACACTATGTATCGATTTTTGATAATTTGCTTAATGGCAAGCTCGAAATTTATAAATTCCCGGATTACGGTCCCTTAAAAATTGCTTTCAATTATGTTAGCGACAAAATCCCGTATTTGACGCCTCCAAAAAGAAAAATTGTTTCAAAAAATGTCTCTCTTGCGCGTAATGCATTATTGCTTGCTCTTATTGTTATGGCATTTGTACTTTTTCAAAAATTAGTCCCTGAAAGTTTTTATCAGGAATTTTATATTGAACGCATTATTTTCAGGTTCCCATTTGTGTTTTTTGGCATTCTTCTCCTATTGGCTGGTATTAGCTTTTACTCAATTATTTTAATGATCCCTGAGAACATTCCGCGGCAAACTGTTTCTGAAAATTTTGCAACTATTAATGGAGGTGGCGACCCCAATTCCATCTTCCCTGCAATTAATAAACTATTCAATGAATTTAGATACAATGCACTTCCAAATTATTCCTTTAAAAGTGGTTTTGCTAAAATCGAAGACCTCAGTTTCAATGAAACTGGCAGCTACGATGGCAAGCTTGCTGTCGAAACCCACCCACAATACATTGGTAACAATGAAAATGACATTATTCCAAATATCTACCTGTTACTTGCCGCTTTTTCTTTAATCACCTCGCTCATTAACTTTGCCTTAATGGTTGTCGAGCCGGGTCCTGATATTATTCAATCCTATCTCGGTAACTTTTTCGCTGGCCTTATTTTTCTTTATTTGGCTGGCAGTTTTATTTCAAGGGCATTTATCTTAAATAACATTTTCAAGTATGATTCAGTTTTTACATTTATCGATGTCTCTGGTTCAATTGGTAAATCTGAAATTACTGCGGGTAAAGCAATTACCGACTCAATAGAAACCAAAAATGTTGTTATTAGAAGTGATTCTCAGTTTCGTATTTATACAACCCGCTTCCTTAGCGAATCTTATTCGTTAAACGGCTCCAGGTATGTAACCGCGATGATTACTGATGATAATATTCACCTAATTACCGAAAAATTACTCCAGACCATCAATAATTTCAAAGCTGAAGGTGTTAGTGTAAGAGGTATTGATATCTCTTCTGAGTCTTTAAATCAGATAACCCGGGCCAATTTACTTATCCACGATTCCCGCAAAAACACCAAATCCTTACCCCCTTCACCCGACCAAAAAGCTATTCAGAGTAAATCCAATGAATCAATAAACACTGTATCAAGTCAGGATTCAACCGATGTAAAGGAATGTCCCAGATGTGCCGAAACCATTAAAGCAAGAGCCAAAATGTGCCGCTTCTGCAATTTCGAATTTCCGGTAAATTAGCTCAGTTTATTAATTTGTTAACAGTCTGTGTTCTTCGATTTGGCTGTTTTATCCTCATCAGTTTAGCTTGACGAATTGCCTTTTCGCACCTTTCGCCTTCACCGTCCTTCTTAGCATGTTTTCCCTCTCACAGCAAAAATCCATCGCCCTTGCAAGGCATTGCGCTCTGGCCGAAAGGCTGTTGCTGCGGGCTTCTCTGTCTTTTTGCTGTTTTCCCCACACCCACCCCATATGCCTGTTTTTGTCACACTTTCATGCCTCCCGATGCCAAAAACCAAAAAAGCTGCACACGCAAACAAATTCAAACCACCCACCTTTCTCGCAGCCTGTTTGGTATTTGGCCCCATCACACCCAAAAAGCTGCGCCAAAACCAGGCATACCCCAATTTAACATAATATGATCTTATCGGAGCACTTTGCCGCAGGCGCAACACAAATTGTCCGATAAGCACATTATGTTAAATTTGTCTCACGGCCTGCCCTCCCTTCTAACTCGCTTATCAATTCCTCTAAAGCCCCACCACCCTTTATTGGAGCAGCGTTAATGCCGGCATTCAATCTTCTTTTGCCCTGTGCTTGCGGCAGCTTCATGCCTTCAGGCCCAATTCGCTTCGGCGGCTTGCTCATTGCGGCCGGACGCCCCTCATACATCGGAGCGCCCGTCCTCCTTTCACTTCGCCTTCCTCAGCTCATTTTGCCTTCCTGCATTTCAGCAGCCTCAGCACCCCACATGGGGAGTGTTGCTTCATTTCGGTGCCCGGCCTTACCCAATGCTCCCTCAGGCACAAACACGCCTGCAGCCCGTGCCTTTGTCTCCCCTGCCTGCAGACGTTCTTTGTGCCTGCAGCGCCCTACCGCTCCCCGGACACCTCTATTCAGCACCACCCCCCATCTTTTTCGGCACCTCACTCATTCCGGGCCGTCATTAACGCCGCATCGCATTCACCCCGCTATGCCCAGATAAATCGATCCTTTTAACAAACCAACCAGTTTGCCACTTCTCATTCAAAGTAATAAAAACACATGACCACTATTTCATGCATGGTTTTGATTTAAAATCCCTTATGCAAATATAGGCTCCACATCCGGTCCACATCAAGGCCAGGTAAATGCCAGCCAAAAAAATCTCTACCACCCTGCCCGCCCAACATATTTTTTTGGCGCAGCCTTGATGTTGGCCGGATGTTCCGCCTTTTTGTGGCATAAGATTTTTAAATCCCTTTCCATGATTTTTAGGACGCAGACCTGAAAATATCATCATACACATATTCAATAACATACATTAACACCTTACACCATGAGAACCCTAAACCCTTTAGCATCGCGCACATTCGGAAAGCTGATCAAAAGTATGGGTGGTGCAGATCACCTCAGGCTGAACCAGGGAGGCGAAGCCATCATGCCTCTTTCAATCGAGCGCCTTACAACCGGCATCGACCTTGTCGGAGGAACCTTCGACATCTTCAGCCTATCGCATTACTACGAGCAGAACGGTGACCTCGTACCCGACCCCGACATGACCTTTGCAGTTAGCACAACCAACCAGGCAGTCATCATCCCCTTAACCTTTCAGAACGCCATTTACTACACCCGGGCAATCTGGCACGAAAATGACCACTGGCTGATCAACACCAGGGATCAGCGCGACCTGACTCAATTTGCAAACACCTGGCTTAAAAACATCAGGTGGCAGCAGAACCTCTGACATCCTTACCCACTCACCTAACTCCAAACCGCACCCATCAGGTAGCGGTTTTTTAAATTAACATGGAAATCGCAGGTTATGAATTCTCACTATGAAAAATTCAATCTTCAAGATAGAATCAAGTGTAAAATATAATTTGATAAGTGAAATAATTTTGAAAATAATCACAAAATAGCTTGACTTCTGGTCTTCATTGGATGTAATTTTGTAGCCTCATTTTTGAGATCGTTCTTTGAATATTGCATTACTTAATTTGAGAAGTATGGAAGCAAAACCTTTAACTAATTGTTTAACTTCTATCCCCTTGGCAAATGTCCAGGCGTGGAAGAAAGTTAAAGGGTCGATCTAAAAAATCAAAAGTACATTTCTCTGATAGGCTCATTGTAATCAATGTGTATTGTGAAGACAGAAGCAAAAGCAGTCCAAAACTTAAAGCTCGTTTGATATTTTTAGCTTTATTGTTTTTTGTTAGTGTCGTTTTCATTGACGCAAAGATTTTTCGTTACGTGTCCGAAAATTGGGAATCTATCGAACCGTTACAATTTACTTTTATTATGATTTTTGAGATCAGTTCTATCCCTTTTAGAGTTAATCAACTCTTTAAATAAAATAAGGCTTTAACAAAAAAAGCCTGACAACACGGTAATTAGAGTCAATATTATGTTGTTTGTTTTTGATCACTTCTGATGTTCAAAATAAACACACCATAATTAGTAACTCAGAAAAATATCAAAATTAAGGGTCCCGGGTTTTTTACTTGGGGCATTTTTTTTGCCCTCATTTTTCCAGGTGTTTTTGTTAACCCTCAAATGTATAAAGCAGCATATCAACAACATACCTGATTACAACACCTCTAATCACCATTCAGCACCCTGACACTACTAACCTTCATCATCCTTTTCCGGTTCAGTTGCCGGGCAAGCACAGCATATCGAATCGCATCAATCGCATGATTAAACCTGTCTATCGGTATATTGGTAGCTTTCCCGGCCTGGTCTTCCTTCCATTTGTAATTCTTCAGCTCCCGGATCAGGTTCACCGATCGTTTCGTGACATTAAGCCTGTAGCGCTGCAATATATCTATACCCGCCAGAATGCTATCCTTCCCTTTGAAGGTCGCTTTCACATTAAAACCCTCCTTCTTGATCTCATAAATACACTTTGGCTGATTGTCGGCAATAACTTCATCCTCCCATTTCAACCCCAGTTCACCCATCCAGTGGGCAACATCCTGATTCGTTAATCCCAGGTTATAAATCAGCTCATCCAGATAAAGCTCCCCCTCAAAAAGACCCACCTTGATCAGGGCCGTCGGATCATTCGTGAACCCGAAATCAAGCCCATAAACAACCCATTTGCACCCTTCTGGAAATACATCCACCTGCCCCCAATTACTAAACACCTGCCCGCGTATCTGCCCCGGCAGACCAAGTCCATATACACGCCAGTAGTGCGCATCTACGTTTTTCAGATTTTCAATCTCCCTGACAACCTCTTCCGGCAGGAATGCAATGTTGTCCAGATACGTGCTTTGTATGAATGTACAATCAGGCCTGGGCAGCACTACATCATAAATCCAATGCTCCTCCATACTGGGGTTGTAATCAATGAATATTTGTTTTTCTGTCCTGATCGACAGTTGAATCCAGTCTTCCAACGTCAACTCATTCGCCTCATTGATAAACAGATACGTACGCTTTGCCCCCCTTTTCTTTTGCGGCTGGTCCAGACTCACAAACTCAAACAGGTTACCATTTAGCAAATAAGTACTTTCAGTCTTGTTGTGACACCGCTCTTCATACAGATCCTCGTTCTTTAGAATCTCAAAAAAATCCCGCATTGCCGAAGCTTTCAGCGAGGGCAACGTCTTTCGCACGATGGTAAACACCGCTTCACGCTCCTCAAAGGCCTTTACCAAAATCAGCAACTGTAGAATTGAATACGTCTTCCCCGACCTGCTCGACCCTTGGTTCACAACGATCTTGGTACTGGCCGCGTAATTCTTCTCAAATACCACCGAAACCCTGACCTTTTTCTTCATCTTCCCTTAGTCAGTCCCCCTGTTGCTCGCCACCATTGGTTCCACACCTGACCACCTCAAAAGTGATCTTGCTAAGGCCGTCATTCGGCTGTCCCATGTCAAAATTCATCCTCTGCAGCTTTGGTCGCACAAACTCCTGAAGATCCAGCCAAAGCTTTACTTTCTCTGAAGACTTTAAGGCTTTCAGGTCGGCCTCCAGTGATTCATCCAAAAGCCCGAGCACCCACTCTATCCTTTCCTTGATTTCCTTGGTTACCTTGTTTGGCGACCCCTTGGGACGCCCACCTTCTCCTGGTTTAAACCGCGTATCTTTTTTTTCCATACCTTATTTTCCCCTATTTTATTGTTTATTCTTGCTTCACTTTGTTCTTCCATACACCAGCTTTTCAATCGAACTCACACTCATTCCATATTCCTCACTAAGCTCGTATTTGATGTCAGTATATGTCCTGCCACTTCCTGCTGCCAGGATAAAATACTTTTGTTTTACAAGCCATTTCCTGGCTTCTGTTGGTGGAAGCAACCCTATCCGTATTGCCTCGGCAGTATCAATTCCACTGATCTCTCTAATCTCCTTTACCATTTGCCCGATAAACTCTCCCATATCATTATTTAATTAATTGTTATACTTTATGTTAACAATACCATTATTCACTTTTCAACACAGTTTTTGCTCTAGCTTATTCCTCCTTTCCTCTCAAAGATACAAAATAAATATTACTTAATCAACTGTTATACAAACTTCTTGCCAACTTTTACTAAAGTTTTACTTTAAATAGGTTGTATATTTGATTATATTATAAATACATACAACTATGGTAATCATAAAAAAAATCAAACAGGAAAAAGATCAGCCGAAATCCAATGAGGAGTTGGGAGTCCAAAAACTTGTCAAAAAAGGCAGTAAGTACAAGCCTGGTGGCCAACTTTCAAAAGCCATTAAATAGCCATGGATCGCTATTTTCAGTCTCAGCCGGTGTTTAACACACCCATCGGTTCAATCGATCGTCAAAATGGCATTATCAGTGGCATCACTGTCGCCCGTATTGGCCCCGCAAGAGGTCATGATGCTTTCCTCGACAGGGATTTCCTGATTCAGCTAGTCCAGGTTGCTAATGCAAGGCCTCAGGGTATCAAAGCAAGGTTTGGGCATCCCAATATGTGCTCCACTGCACTCGGCACCTACCTGGGTCGGTTTCGTAATTACGCTTTTCATTCTGATAAAGTTACTGCTGACCTTTACCTCGATACCACGGCTAAAACGACACCCAGCGGCAACCTCTTTGATTATGTGATCGATATGGCTGCCAATAACCCGGATATGCTTGGGGCCTCCATCGTTTTTGAATCCTCCGGTTTCGAAATCGGAGAAGATCCAGAAAACAACACCTCAACTCGCAGGTATTTCCGACTGAAAGAGCTCCGTGCTACTGATATCGTAGATGATCCGGCAGCTACCGATGGGATGTTCTCTGCCGATTCACTTCCTGCTCAAGCAACAGGCCTGCTCAATGAAAACCCTCAACTAGCTGAATTCGTGTTCAGTAAACCAAATAACGTAATCGAATTTCTCAACACTTACCTTAACACAACTGATATGAACCTCTCAGAGAAAATTAAAGAGAACTTCCTGAAGATATTCAGTAACAACACAAATGGACCAAGCCACGTACAGGATACCGAACTTCATGACCCTTTGAATGAAAATCCTGATTCTTTCAATCAACTAAGTAGCATTCTTAACGAGGGCTTCGACACGCTTTTTCAACGCCTGAAGATGCAAGGTCTAGATCGTAACGACAAGGGTGAGTATCACTTCCAAAAGGACGATGATTGTGTTATACTCGACTTGCAGGCCAAGGCTTCAATTTTAGTTCAGGCCGTGGAATCATCCTTTGCTGAACTGGATAAAGCCAATCTAAGCATCACCAACTTGAATGCACGACTGGCCGCAAAGCCTTCAATTCCAAAAGAAGTAACAGATCCACAGGTCTCAGTTGCCCAAGGTAATCCCGACAAAGACGAAACAGGTAAACATATTCTGCAAAGTCTGCCGGTCGATCTGCGCCGTAAACTGAAAAACAATTAACCATAAACGCTTAACCAAATAAATAAAAATAATATGGCAAACATCTTTACACAAACAACTAATCCGGCTTTCACAAAACAAGCCGTTAATGAATTTTTCGTTCAGCCTATGTTTATGGCCGAAGATGTCCGCGGTCTCATCACCGTTCGCACTGACGTCAAAGGCACAGAACGCCTGAACCATATCGGACGACCTTCTATGTTGACCAAACCCAAAACAGCACCTGGTTTCAACCCGTCAGGAGGTTTTAACCTCACCTACTCCGACATCACTGTTAAACCTATGGCGCTAGAGTTTGAACAAAATGCCCGCGAATTCTGGGGCTCTATCATCGAACAACTCCTCGCTCAAGGTTACAAAGAGGACGATATCGAGCAAATGAAATCTCCTGATGTCTGGAACAAAATCATGCTGCCACTAATCGCTCAGGCAGGCCAGGATGACCTCATCCGGCAGATGTTCTTCGCGAATCCAGCCGCTGAAACCCTTATAAACGGAAAGCCCACTGGCAGCATCGACGAAAACTACTCCGGCTATACTGGCTTCATGTCGTGGCTCATGAACGACCTCAAAAACGGTACAATCCCATCAACCCAGCATGTTGCCATTGCTTCATCTACACCAGCAGTCCGTCAGGAGAAAATACTGACCTATTCAGCCAGTGGCGATACATCTATTTCTTTAACTATCAACGGAATGACTTACGACCAGGCATATGCCACCAATGCCGCTACCACAGTAGCCAACTGGCTGGCGACTCACAAAACAACAATCGAGTCAAGGTCTGGTATTAATGGGGTAACCGTTACAAATCCAACAGGGGCCCAAATCAAAGTCGTTTCACGCTATAAAGGTCAATCATTCGACTTCTCCGCTAACGCGTCCGGATCAGGTTCCTTTGCTGCTTCCGGTGAGATCGCCGCCGTGAAAGCATCCTCACTGAACGCAAATGAAGCCGACACCGTTCTTGAAAACATGATCGATATTATTACCCCTGAGATGTACGAGTTCGACCTGATGTTTATGATCACGGTTTCAATGTGGCGAAACCTGGTTCATACAATGAAAAACCGCGAAACCGCATTCGGCGATACGGTCATGAAGAACGGACTTAAGGTGCCTACCTATGAAGGCTTTCCGATCATTGTGCGTCCCGATTGGGATAAATGGATCAGGTCAGCTCACAACGGCATTCAGCCTCACAGAGCCTTGCTCACTACAGGCAAAAACCTGCTCTTTGCCACCGATGGTACTTCCGACAGTGAAATGATCGAAACCTGGTATAATCAGGAAGCACAAATGCGCCGCTACAGGGTGCAATATAAAGCTCAGACAGCCTATCTGCACAAAGAACTGGTCGTACTGGCAGGCTTCAACGATTAATGCTTTTTAATCATTAAACAAGGCTTTTAACATGGTCCTTTCACTTTCGGCATACAATTATACACCGTTGTTTAACCTGAGGAAGTCCGATTTCATCGACCTGAAATCGGGCCTCGATGAGTATATTCCGCTGGGAGAAGATAACCTCTTGCCAACTCAGTTGAATAAATTGGCCAGAGAAGTGCCAGTACATAGGGCCATTCTTAACAGTAAAACAAACTATGTCATAGGCAAAGGCCTTGCTTCTGAAAATGATAAAATCGCCGCCTTCATCAACCATCCCAATAATTCTATGCTGGGTCTTGCTGATGTGATGCGACGACTTGTTTTCGACTATTTTACCCACGGCAACGCGTGGATCGAAGTGGTAACCGACAAACAGATGTCTTTCCTGTATATTTACCATATCGACACATCTAAGGTCCGTCTGGCAACCAATCTGCAGGAAATTATTATCCATCCAGACTGGGAAAACTATAAAGGGAAGGCCGACAACAACAGCTTGCACCTTCCCCTTTATCCCGGTTTTTCCAAACAACCTGATGGTCTTTATCACGCAGTTTATCACATCAAAGACTATGAACCTGAATTTTATCACTATGGCCTTTGCGCTTACTTCGCAGGGCTGAGGTCTATCATCATCACCGGCCTCGCAAACGTATGGAATCAGAGTAGGCTCGAAAGACAGTTTTCAGCTCCTGGCCTGCTCATTATACCGGGTGTCAATGATGATGCTGACGCGCTTGCGCTTGATGAGGAATTCCAGAAGTATATGGGTGGTAGTGGGCAAAAATCCATGGATGTAATCATTCAATACCTGGCCGATTTGTCACCTGGACAATCCTCTCAGGCTGCCCAATACATCGAATTTAAGAAGAATGAAGAAGGTAACTGGCTTGAACTTCACAAACAGGCAGAAATGAGCCTGATCACAATCCATAACTGGTTTCGTACCCTAACACCATATTCCGATGATAAATCAGGCTTCGACAGAAACCGAATTATTGCCGAATATGAGGTTGCAATGGCAAGCATCATCAGGCCTCACCAGGAAATGTTCATCAAACACATCAGCAAATTGCTTAATGACTTTAATTTCCCTGCTGCTAACTTTGACTTCATCAACGAACCTCCGGTGCAGAAAATTAACCCTTATAAGTTCATTTGGGAAGTACGCCGTGACTCAGGCCTTGACTTCGATCTCACTGACCCCGTGCAGCGCCAGCTTGTTATCCAGGCACGCAACACCTTCGGCGCCGTTACTGATGGTTTTCACTCAGAAAAAGACCAGTCTAAACCCCTTGACACTTAAATTATGACACTTATAACGCCCTCCGAAATCATTAGTCTGGCATACAGCGAATCAATTGAGGAAGCCCTCTTCAAAGAGGATCTCATCATTGCCACCCAGGACCGTTTCATCAGGCCAATAGTTTCCAGCTGTTTATTCGACGACCTGCTGCAGAATCCAGCAAGCTATGCCACACTGATTAACAACTTTATCAAGCCCTGTTTGGCTTTCTATGTGAAGCTCATGATATACAACCAGCAAATCGCACAAAACGTTAATCTTTCCAGTCTGTCAATAAACCTAAGAAACGACATACTTAAAGACATCTACCTTATTGCAAAAGCAAGGGAGAAATCCCTGCGAAAACACATTCTTAATACAGGTTACGTATTATATCAGACGCCTACGCCGCGACTGATCAACGGGCTGTTCATCAAATCATAAACTTAATAACAAAACACAATGAATCATTTATCCTATCGCGAATCAAAAAAAGACCGCATCAGTAAGATCAACAATGACCTGAACACTGAAATCGATTTCCTGAAAGCCATTTACGGAAACCTCGCAGGACAATCACCTGAACTCGACATCACTCAGGAAGTATCAAAACCGGCATTGCTGTCGGCGCTTTCTGCACTTATACATCCGCCTGCGGTTCCTGCCACTTATGAAACGGTTACAAGCTTGCCCGCAACCCTCGAAAATGGTCGTCTGGTCCTGTATAATGGTACCCTCTATCGGGGTTTAGTTGCATCGGAAAGCATCTTTGCTGCCGGGACACCTTGGCCCGTCAAAGGCTACAAGGAATACACAGCTACTTTAGCCAGCGAAGAACCATTAGTGAAGGTATTGCAAGACGACATCAATGAAACCATCACATGGTCTACGTCCTCCATAAACAGTAAATCATCCAACGTTTTCCCCCCTGGCACTTTAATACGATTGGGACTAAACTATAATACGATTGAAATTAGCCTTACAACTAATGCAGCACAATCAAATATGGCTCACCACATCATCGCAACAGCTACCGATGTTAATTTTTACATTGTTGCATTGGTCACCGGTTCCACGCCTATTAGCGACCAGATTTGGTTTTCTGACGGTGACAACTTTGGCCGCTCAGTATTTAGTGTCAAAATCTATCCACCTAAACCGTAGGTGTGCTAACCATGATCCGGCATATTACAAGCATCGACTCATTAAAAGCAAGCATAACTTCTGTTGGTGCGGCTATCAGCAGTGAGTTAGTGGCCATAATCGGGATAGCACGGCTTGATGCAGTCAACACCTCTTTTCAGCATGCAGCCTGACTCATCTCCATTATTGCAAACCTTGTAAGCGTCATCAACGGCATCAGGCAATGGTCTAGGAAACAGTCATAAGACCAGAACATCATGAGAAAAGAATGTCCGCTTCATATTCTTGAAACGGGCATTTTTATCATGTTAAAATCCACCAAAACTGAACCGCTTTCCAGCGATTTTCATTATTTGTTTTGTACCCCTCTTGTACCTCATTTATTGCATTATTTCGTATTCCACTAATATTAAATGTATTATATTTCATTTTCAATCGATATTAGATTTTGTATCGGGAAGTAGGCACCACTTAGCAACCGTTTCCGAAACCTAAGTAGACATACTTAATACACTAAAATAAAGAGCATTTATCCAATGTAAGTTTTAACACATAGCTAATGCGTTTTCATAGTCCTACATAGACCAGCTTGTACCTCATGGCAGCAAAGAAATACGAAGAAGTTCACATAAAAGGCTGGTTTATATTGCTTTACTCAGTCCAATACAACTGTTTTAATACAAGATTGTCAACTGATTACAATAAAACGAAGGCCTGATCATTGCGATCTGCCCGGGCAACTGCTGCAGCTCACGATTTTAAACTCAGTTCTTCGGTTTTCCTGGTGCTGTTGTTCGCTACACGTGACATTGTTTGCGCATCCATTGACGAGTTTTGTTTCACCATAGCCCATGGCTACCAGCCTGTTCAAGGCAATGCCCTTGCTAATGATGTATTTTACTGCAGCATCGGCCCTGCATTGTGAAAGCCTGATGTTGTAATCATCTGAACCCCTGCTGTCGGTATGTGAGGACAACTCAATGATCATATCCGGAAAGTCATGCATTAGTTTTACCAGCCTGTCGAGTTCTTCTGCTGCACGTGGCTTGATGTCGCATTTATCGTAGTCGTAGTAAATTTTATCCAATCGAATAACTTCATTTGCAGCAGGTTGCTGCATACTAAGCTTCAGTGTAACATACAGGTCTTTGCTTCTGTCGAGGCCTTTGGTTGTTTCATAAATCACTTCACTGCTAAGCCAGGAAGGCGCTTCGCCACTGACTTTAAAATCGCTTGCCTGTTCCAGCTGGAAAAAGAATTTACCATCTTTGGCGGTCACCTTTTTATTTACCCTGTTCAATACGGTGTTCATGCAACTTACGGTTACTCCTTCAACAGGCATGTCGTTGCCTGAATTGGTTACAATACCCGACAGGGTGAACCTCGGATCGTTGTGGGTTAGTTTCTTTACAATTTCGTTATTGGTAAACTCAGCTGGTGTGATGCTTGCAAGGGTGGTTGTAATGTCATTGAGCACGCCCTGAATCCGGTAGTCGTCAGCGGGCAGGTTTTCAACCATCAAGGCCCCGTCAGGATCGGTCATTCCCTGAAAAACAACATCAGCGTGTGTGTTTTTCAGCGTGACCAGAACATAGGGTAAAGGTGTAGCGGTGTATTTGTCGGTGACGATTATTTTAATCACTGGCGCCGCAATGTTTGCAACCACCTGTTTTTCTGATTTTTCAAAATATGCCAGGTCGTCGGTTTGGGGGTTTTCAAAGCGGTTGGTCGAAAAATAGCCTGTTGACCTGTTGACGTCGGTAGTGATGGCAAAGTCATCGTAGCTCGAGTTGATGGGGGCCTTAACATTGACGGATTCACCAAACCCACGACCATTCCACTGAGCAAAAAAGATATCCAGCCCACCCAGTCCGGGCAGTCCGTTCGACGCAAAGTAAATATTACCACCAGGGTCGAAAGAAGGGAAAATTTCATTTTCCGAGGTATTAAGTCCCCTCATATTAACCGGTTCCGACCAACTTTTATCAGGATTCAGGGTGCAGTAATAGAGGTCCATTCCGCCTTTTCCGCCAGGTCTGTCGCTTGCAAAAACAAGGACTTTCCCATCGTGGCTTAAGGCAGGATGGGCAGCGTTGTCATGCTTGTCATTAAAGGTGAAATACGCCTTCTCTGTCCATTTTCCGTGTTGAAGTATTGCTGCCGAAATTTGAAGTTTGCTGGTATTGATGTCATTTTCATTCACTGATTGTTTGTTCACTGTGGTAAAATACATTGTCTCTCCATCCGGTGAACACACTGCCGGGCCATCGTTATAATCCGACATGAGTTCTTTGGCAAAAGGTGTAAGGGTCATATCATCAGGACTTAAAAAGAAAATCTTCGTAAATCCCCTTCCTGTCCATTGACTGCTTTGTGCCCTGGCACTTTCTGCTGTCACAAGCAGCCCATTTCGCATATAAGTTGGTGCAAAAACGGAATACGGAACCTGGCTAGTCTTGTCAGTAACAATATAGGCATCTTTTTCTGTTAAGAATTCCGCATTACGGTCTATTGAGGCAATCAGGTTGCTTGCCTTATCGCCTTCATTCAGTTTCTGGTATTGCAATGCAACCGTCCTGGCTTCACTTAAATTTCCGTTGATCCTTAGCATCTGCACGAGATCGTAATAATCATCGGGTATTGCATTTTTGAGCTGAATCAGGCTTCTGTATGCCTCTATGGCGCCACGGATATTATTGGTATACCGTAATGCCAACGCCAGCTTTCTTGTTGCATCTTCGTCATCAGCATGGTTTTCAAGGTATTGTTGATACAAGGGTATTGCCTCGTTATATTCATAACGTTTATACTTTGTGTCGGCCTGGTTTTTTTGTGCATTCACCGAAAAACCAATCAGTAAAAGCACCATGACTGCGGTATTTTTCATGCTTAAAAATATCGGTTGTTCTGTTTTCTATCAGGATCATTTTTACCGGCAAACTCATATCCCAGGTAAATTTCGTGCGAGCCACCATGATATGCGCCCAAGGCAGATATGGTCATGTCATATGAATAGCCCAGATACAGTTTGCTGATCCTGGTTTTGACCATTACACACACCGCATCCGAAGTCCGGTATGAACCCCCGATACCGAAAACATTTTTATACCAGGCGTCGAGTGCGATATCCATTTCGAAAGGTGCAGCTGCCACATATTTTCCCAGCAAAGCCGGCCTCAGCTCAATGTCGTCGTTGGCCTTAAGCCGGTAACCACCATAAATGTAGGTGTGTGGCTTTGTGATCTTTGATTGGGGTTCAACCTGCTCGAAAGAAACTAGCCGGGGCATCGAAAATCCGATATACACCTTATCAGTGTATAAAAGTGCACCAAAACCCACAAACGGGATTGTTCTTTTTTCTGTTGAATAAAGCGGATCTGTCGGGTCGACATTGCTGAGCTTCGAAAAATCAGAAGAGAGCATATTTATTCCGGCCTTAAGCCCGAACGACAATGATGCCTTGCGGCCAACCTTAATCCGTGTCGAAACATTCAGGTCAGCTGAAGTGCTGTGCGTGATCCCAATCCATTCGCTGCTCAAGGTTAGCCCGGCTGAAAGCGAATTTGCAACAAGGTTACTCTCTCCTACCAGCCTCAGCGTTGCAGGCGATCCGGTGAATCCACTCCATTGCTTTCTCGACCTCACACTAAGGCTGGGATTGCCATTTATACCAGCATAAGCCGGATTTATTTCAAGGTTGCTGTTAAACTGATTCTGGGTATATTGAGGCTCTTGTTGTGCATGCGACAAGGTTGCATACAACACCAATATTGCAAGGAGGAACTTTTTCATCTTAATCATATTACTGGTTAATATCTCACATCAATATACATGGCTTTTTTATTGCCTGTCGGGAGCTCGAGAAGAATGAAATAGGTTCCCTGGGCAAGTTTGGTGTTGCTTTGGTTTTCACCCTTCCAGTCATTTTGATACTGCTTGTTTTGGTACACAATATTTCCCCATTGGTTGTATACTGTCATTGCAATTGATGCACAACAACTTGCATTAACAATTACAAAGGCGTCATTCACGCCATCCGCATTGGGGGTAATGCCATTTGGAATGATCATTTTCGAAAAGTCGCAACAAATCACAGTGTCACAGACAGTTTCACAACGAATCATTGGCAGGCAGACTCCTCCAAGCGAATCAGTACAGCATGCGGTTGCGGCCAGGCCATTGATTGAATCATAAATACCGTTATGGGCGGTGAGGTACAGGCAAAACCTATCGAGTGCTTTGTCGGAAGAGTCAACAGTGAAGACGAACGGACCGCCGGTTGCATCCGGGAGAATGGCTTCACTGAGTTCGGCATGGTTAAAGTCGAGCTTAATGCCAGCCGCATGTAAGTCAATTTGCCAGATGGGAAAATCGGCATTGTTTTTTACATAAAAACTGTAACGTGTCTTTTCGCCATCGCAATAGAGTGAATCACCGACAATTTGTGCGCAACTTGGACTTACCAGTTCACAGGATTCGAACTGCAATATGTTGGTGCACAATTTATTTCCCTCCGAATCGAGCGAATTCACCAGTATCGTATAGGGTTGCACTGATGTGCCTGTCAGGCAGAAAGAAGCAAAATCAGGGTAGTTTCCGGGAGAAACACCAATGCCAGGCGCGCTGATTTTAACATAGCTGCTCGAAACACCACCTACGATACTCCATCCGGTAAAAACTGCAAACTGCGTACCTCCAACCCCAATAAACTCAAGATAAGCAAGGTTGCTTTGGCCATAATTACTTTCGAGTGAGATATTGTAACAGCATTTTACCGGGTCGTTTTGTGTCGTGGTAAATGCAATTGCATCGCATGGGTTGCAGGTTGGGATTTCGACACAATAAGGAATGCTGTCCATGCAGCACCAGTTCGGGTATGGTCCTGCGATACCAGGGGTCGTGTTTTGGTCGCATGCAGCGATAAAGAAACAGGCGTTTGAAGGATTACCAGTGATATTAAGGGTAGTTTCAACATATCCGGAAGTTTCACCGGGTAAAAGATCAGGAATGGGAAGAAATTTCGGCGAAGCCAACACATTCGGTGTTTGAGAATAAAGCGTAAGTCCACGCATGGTGAATGCCGCGTTATTCCTGATCCTGAATTTCATGCTGATTGCACCGGAAAGACATTCGGCGCCGATATCAAGCACCGAAACACAGGAAGTATCAACCGGTACGGAGCAACCTTCAAACGCAATTATTTTTTGGCAAACGGTATCGTTTTGTGGCAGGTTACCTATGAAGTTTATCATCAGGCTACCTGGTCCTGTTCCGGCAAAACACAAGGTTCCCAATGTCTGAAAACCATTTGCGCCATCAAGAGGCAGGCCGTCGAAAAAGATCCGTTTCGCAAACACAAGTTGTGTTGGCGATTGATAGGAAATGTTGGACCATTCATTGGTGCTGTCTTTGCTCACGTCTCCGATAGAAATTTGATCAGAAACAATGGAAATTTTACTGAAATAATCAGCCCTGTAGTGATTTGAAACCTGCAACAGATAACAGCAATCGCCGGAATCTGATTTTATTAACCGTGCATTAACCATCCCGCAAACATCCTGATTAAAGGGCTGGCACGTCCAGTCGTAGCATTCCACATCACCAAAGCTCCCTTTAGGGGTCAGTCCGTTCTGGGTTACATCACCCTTAAGGTTTACAATATAGGCTTCACTCAGGTAGTCAGACGGGTTGGCATAGTCATTCAGCGGATGACTCAATAATCCATAGGCCAGCCAAGTGAACACATTTGGTTCGGAGATGGCATTGCTTTGTGTCCAGATAAGCGTATCGCAGAAAAATTCTTCATTGTCGGGTTCCGGTGATTTTGCCGAACAACCATAATCAACGCCACCTGCACTGTTACGCCCACCCGTAAAAGCGGACATATAGAGCGTCATCGGCAGGCTCCATGCATTGTGCTTGCCAAAATATTGATATACGTTAGCATTGTGCGGAGCACCTTTTTCAGCAACGAGCAGATCGCCCCGGTATGAAAATGCAAGGTCAGAAATATACGTGCCGGGCGAGGAAACCGGAAGGTTGATTTCGATAGAATTTGTTGCTGCAACAAAGGCACCGGTGGTTGCATTCAGCTGAACTGACCAGATATCTGACTGATGGTCGTTCATCAGCACAGCATAATAAAGTCTTGTTTCTGCAGTTTCTTTATTCACAGCCAAGCCAAAAATCCGTTCACCAAAATCCGCAATCTGTGCACCGCTTGCATCAGCAGCAAAGGGATCAAACGCATCTGTTATAAACCCTGTTGCCGGATCAATACAGTAGATGATGCCATCTTCAAGGTTCGATGCATAAAGCTTATCTATTGTTTTTGCATAGGCAATGTTTCCAATACCAAATCCGGTATTGGGGAGGGTGTTTGTACCCGTCCCTCCACCAACAGCTACGGTCCCTGTAAGCACGCTTATGGTGTTCAGGTTGGTATTGTCGGCTTTGTAAATCCCTGCAGCGCCTCCTGAAATATGATAACCATTGCCACCGGCACCTGATGCTGAAGGCGTTGCTGTTGCAAGGCGCTGGGCATTGCCCGATCCACCCCAATACATGGCGGTTGTTGAAAAGTACACATTGCCAACATCATCAATAGCAATACCAAACACCTGACCCAGGTGGTCCACTGTCCAGTTTGTTATAGGAGGTGTAATCACAGGTGGCACCCAGTTCGCGTGGTGTGGAGCACCAAGCTGGTTGCCAACTGACTTCACATAGGCAACAGTGCCTGGATTTATGCCGTCGCTTTGCCCGTAAAGTGTCACTACAGCATCAAGACCGGGAGTAATAACCTGCGCATCTGACAGGATGCATGAAAACAGGTTCAGTATGCTGATAAAAAGAAATTGCTTGTATTTCATTGATTCAGTAGTTGTTGCTATTTAATGATTTTATCTTTAACGACCCTGATGTCCTCCTTTTCCTTCAACAAGTTAAATGAGGTGCGAAGCTTATGTATTTCATCACTTGAAGCCACTGCCCCATTTTCAATTGCGCGTATCGCTTTATCCATCGAATCAAGGGCTTCGGAATGTGATGAATCAGCAGGTTTGCGAATGATAAGGACTGTCCTTTCGTCATGCATCTCACCTGAATACATATGGAATACCTTACGGACCATTCGCCAATTAATGTTGAATTTCATGGCACGAACTTAAGCCTGCATGCTATGCACCGCAATAGCCGGCAAATATCAGGTAAGGTTGATTAAATGAACGGTATCTGTTGTGCAACGAACGGTAACAGAAATTTGCTCAGGCGAGATTATTCACGAGTTGAAACAGGCCGGGCGGCAGCGCAATGATGACTTCTGTACCTTGTTTATTTGTGGCCTGGTCAGTGAGGTCTTCAAAAATGATCGGTGGTGCGAGCATTAAATTTGCACTCAGGATTTCAAGTCGCTCTTCGATGATTTGTATCCCTTTTGAGATATGGCTGTCCTGCCGGAATTGCCTGGAAGCCTGCATACCAATGCCGTTATCCACGATCTTAATGATCAGTGTCTGATAATGATGATTTTCGTGCTCAACCTGGTTAAAGGAAAATGTGATCGTTAACAGACCCGGTCTTTTTGAATGGATGATTCCATGCCAGATCGAATTTTCGACCAAAGGCTGAATGATCATGTTGGGAATCAAGATTGTGTCAGCATTGATGCTTATATCAGTGTGAATATGATAGGTAAAAAGATTACCAAAGCGGAGCTGCTCAAGATCTAGGTAGAGTTGCAATCTTGCGATTTCCTCTGACAACAAAATAAATCCATTGCCTGCAGTTTCAATATTTTTCCGCATCAATCTGGCAATCATCGCAATAGCATTGTTTGCCTCTTCGTTTCTGTTGCTATTGATCAGGTATTGAACCGAATTGAGTGCATTTGAAATGAAATGCGGATTCATCATGGCCGATAAAGCTTCATGTTTTAACTGGTTGAATCTTTCACTGATGGCCCGTGCCTCCTGGGTTTTCCTGATAAATAAGCGCTTACGCCAAAGCCCCGCCAAAATGGTAGCAACTAATAGCAGAAAAGCAAGCAGCCCAAAGAACCAGATCGTCTCCGTAAATTCGGGAAGGACCTGAAAACTAAGCGTAACAGGTTCACCCCAGCCTGTATTTTGGGCTTTCGCCCTTATCTGAAATGCATATCTTCCATGTTTCAGCGAAACCAGATCGAGGAAATTATGTTTTGTTGTGACCCACTCATTGTTTAATTTGTATTGGTAAAGTATTGTTCCCGGCGAAGCATAATGCATGGCTGTATAGCCAATATTCACATTTCGCTGTCCGGGCTTAAAACTGAGTTGTGTAAAATCAGTATAAACTGAGTCGCCTGCAATGACAGAAGAAATCCTCACAACAGGTGCAACAGTCTGGTAAAGGTCAAAGCCGGGAATATCGATTAAGGCAACGCCATTGCTGGTGCCAACATAAAGGAGGGATTTAACCGGATCGAAGCAAAGCGAATGAATTTCATCAGAAGGGAGGCCGCTTTCCTCGCTAAGGGCCATGATTTTTTCTCCTTCAAGCAGGAACAAGCCGTTTACAGTGCCGATCCAAAGTCGGTTATGCTGATCAACTGCCAGTGAGTTGACATTTGAAAGGTCAAAACCGTCTTGTTGGTATATTGAAATTACCGAATCAGACCGCGGGTTAATAAAGCCAATACCAAATTCCCCCCCTATCCAGATCGTCTGGTCCCGCGTTTCTATGATGGCGTTGATTCTTCTGTTTGCAAGCGGGCCATTAAAATAACGCCTGTGCCATTGTCCGTTCTCAGCTGTATTCATCGGCTCAGAAATCAGGCATAATCCCTGGCTGGTTCCGACCCACAAACGGTTTCCGGAATCTTCAAAAATTTCGTTTACCCGATTTACCCGAACGCTGTCACCGATTATAGTGTAAGGATTTTGGCGGATTTCTTTCAACGATCCGGCATCAACCACGTAGATCGTATTGAAGCCCGTGCCTTCGTAAATTCTTCCATGGCTGCCCCTGCAAACCGAAATATGTTTGGTTAAAATGTAGGTGTTTCCATATTGCACCACAGCCGGCCGATTGTTGCCAAGGTAGCCGGAGCAAACATAAATTGTATCGTTTACGGAGTTCAGTTTATGGATATATTCGGTTAAGGTTGTATTGTAATCGTGGTGAATCCGTCTGAAAACATCATCTTTCAGCTGATACAAGCCATCGAGTGTTCCGGCAATCAAATCCCCAAACCGATCAATGGTAAGTGAATAAATCAGGTTACTGTTTAATCCATCAGACTCATTAAGTATTCTGATATACAAATTATTAAGGCAATAAACGCCTTTTCCATGTGTGCTGATCCAGATATTGCCTTCATCATCCTCCATATATCCGTTCACTGTTGTGTGTTCCAGTCCCATCCTGCTGCCATAATCAACCACTTTTTGGGTTCCGGAAGGTATAAAGTAGTATCCTTTGTTCATGACTGAAAACCAGATATTACCATTGAGGTCCTCATGTATTTCACTGACTAGATTACCCTTACCGAGGCGATAGACTTTCGAAACCTGATTGCTGTCAATCCGGTAAATGGCGTCTTCAGCTCCCAAAATATAATGGGATAATGCTGGAGATGAAAAGCAATAATAAGGCTGATCGGGAAGGCCATTGATGTTTAGTTTGCGCATTGTATCGGCCTCAACCTGGTATATGCCATTGGATGTCAAGGCGATTTTGTTGCCATCAGATAATAAGCCCATTCGCGTTAGCCGCCCCGGGATATTCAAAAATCTTCCTGAGGCAAACGTGCCGTTTTTTTCATGAAGCTGCGCAATATTGCCCCAGGCCCTAAATGCGTATAATTGTTGCCCATCAGGCGTATTGGTGTCGATAATCAACAAAGATGTTGAAAATGATTTCTCCTTAATTTTCGAACAAAATGAAGTGATTTTATCATCCCGCAATAGGTTTATACCCTTTTCATAGTTTGCGATGAACAGTTCTCCGGATTTTCCTTCTGCAATGCTTGTGATGGAGATTGAATTGAGGCCGTCATTTGTGTGGTATGTTTTAAAGTGACTTCCATCGTAACGGCTTAGGCCATTGGCTGTAGCAAACCATATCAGGCCCTTTTTGTCCTGTATGACCTGATAGACTACGGGAGAAGAAAGGCCCTCAGCCGGACCATAGTGTATAAATGAGGGTCGCTGAGCATAAAGTGTGATTGCCAGAAGCACTAAGCCAATTATTCCTGAAAACTGCTTGTAATGCATCGCTAAACCCGCTTCATTCCTGATCTGATTTTCTGAAGAAAACCTGGCGTCTTTCTTCTGGAAACATTGATCACAGTGTTATCCATAAGGGTAATGTATCCTCCGCTTCGCGTTGAAAAATCTTTAATAAATGCCATGTTGACCAGGTGAGATTTATGGACACGGCAAAATTGCGCCGGCGGCAAGGAATCCTCAAACGCCTTGAGGGTCCTGGTCACGAGCTTTTCTTTGCCATCTTTCAGGCGCAGAGAAGTATAGCTTCCATCAGCTATCAGGTGCATGATGTCCTCAATTTTTATTACCTCAAACCCATGAAGGGAAGGAATAATCAGCGTGCTATGATCTTCACCTGATGTTTCGCGGGTGTGCGTGAGTTGGTTTGAGCCACTCAACATTTTCACACAGTGCTTCAACTCTTTGATGTTGATAGGTTTTAAGATGTAGTCTGTCAAACCAGCCTTGACTGCTTTTATGCCAAAATCGTTGTGAGCAGTAACAAAAACAACCTTAAACGGCCTATTTTCAAACGCATCCAGAAAATCGAAGCCATCAAGAACAGGCATGTTTATATCAAGGAATACAACATCCGGCTTCCTTTTCTTTACCAATATTATGGCTTCAACTACGGATGAAGCCATCCCAACTACTTCCAGTTCAGGGCAATAAATTTCGATTAAACACTTTAGGTTTTCCCTGCCGAACAACTCATCATCAACGATGATTACGCTTAAGCAATCATCGCTTTGGTTTGTGCTCATGTTATTTCTTATTAACAAAACTATACTTGCAAAACCAGGTCATTTTATAATTCAGCTTTCATGCAGCAAACACGCATTGGACCATGTATCCACAAAATACCATCGTCCGGCGACCTGATAATAAGACAGCAGTACTGGATCGGATACAGCTGCGAAACATTGGCAAATCCCGAACTTAGTTTGCGCTGAAAAAAATATACATCTTTGGACTGATTGTTTAGCAACGAACCTACCCAATGCTGAGCTACGGCTGTTTCTGATAAAATAATTTGAGCGAATAAGTTGAGCTTCGCTCAGGCTTATTCGCTCAAACTGCTTCTTTCTGTGTTTAATTTAGCGGGTTGGCCACAATTTTGGTCCCGAATGCGGTTGTTATGGTGAAGGTTAAACCGTTTTCGCTCGTTTTTCCATGAACCACTACATCTACCTTATTACCTGCCTCAAACATCGCTTTAACCACGGCAAACTTGCCATCAGCGTCTTCAAGGGTAAGCACAGTACCTTCTGATACCGAAACATTTGGAAAACGCCAAGATGCTTCATTTTCATTATCAGCATCCAAAACATGGATGTGGACATCGGCCAGAATAAAGGATTTGTTCAGGTTTGTGATTGTTGCCGTAATTGAGTTCACTGTAACGCTCTTGATCTTGTCCGAATACTTGTTGTAGTCTGAATTGTCGGCAGGATCAATCGTCTTATATCCTGAGAAAGGATACCAGTCAGCATTGGTGTTTCTGTCGGCAGAAGTTGAATCGGCAACGGCATCAGCAGCGATAGTCATCGGCATATCAGCCTTAAATTCAGCAGTAAAGTCAACATCGAGTAGTTTTTTACAGCCTAAGGTGGTAAGTCCTACAACCAGCAACAGCACTAAAATTTTAGACACGCTTTTCATTGAGTTGATTTTTTTTATTATTAATAATGATTCTAAATTGTAAGCAAATGTATGGTAATTAATTATTGAAAGTCAAGGATTTCAAAAAATAATTATTGACCAAAAGGCATGCGTTCAACAGTTGATCTGCTCGCATAACAACTTCATCAGCAATGAGGTTTGCAAAAACACGCTATACACGCAAGCTATCCATGAGGTGTTACTTGTAGATCAGCCTGGCCACACTGACCTTATCGCCACTGATCAGCCTGCAGAGATACAGACCTGGTTTTACGGGCGTTCCGTTATCATCCCTGGCATCCCAGCTTAGCGTGGTTTTTCCGTCAAGCCCATGAAATTCACGCACGATGCGTCCCCGGGCGTCGTAGATGGCAAGTGAAGAAGCAGTGCTTAAGCCGCTTTCGGGCCATCTGATGCTTGTGTGGTCAGTGAATGGGTTTGGATAGCACTGCAGTTCAGCAGCGTACTTCACTTCTGGCTGAGGTTTCACCCCAACAGGATCGGTAATCACAGTTAACACCGCCATTCCTCTACCCATACAACTCATCCAAAGCTCATAACCACCTTCAACAACACGCACTTCCAGCTTTCGAATATTGCTGTTTGGCATGCCGCCCCATTGCGGCACACCGCCGGGAGGAGATGACTGCACACCCACGTTCACACCGTCGAACCAGCACAGACCCACTTCGAGGCCGGGGTATTCAGAATCGTACATCATCCATACTTTTCCGTCGGGTGTAATGGCCATCGGGCGCACGTGCTCGCCCGGGAATGGCCAGCCCTCGTCGTACGACCAGGTGGTGTAAAGTCCGGTGTTCACATCGAGTCTGATCAGGGTGCTGCCAGTCGATGTGAACTGCGACCAGGTGCCTATCCAGGCAATGCCACCGCTTTCAACGGCAAACCCGGTAAACCAGGCAGCACTCCCGGGGAAATCGTCTATTGTCCTGCTGAAGGTGTTGGTTCCATCGGTGCGTAATAGCTGGTAATCAGTGACTGCCCACACCGTGCCCGGAAGATCGGGATCCCTGACCAGTGCATTGCCCCAACCTGTCAGCTCATCATCGGTCCACACACCCGTATTGTCATCGAAACGGCGCACCCCACCGTATTCTCCCAGGCTCCACAGGCGGTTCCACGAATCTTCGACAAAAGCCTGTGATGTTGAGAACAAATCTTCCAGCGGAAAAAATTCACTACCATCCCAGGCATGGATGCCATGAAAAGTGGGGTTGAAGACCACATCACCGTTCGACGGCCTGCGATAGATGGCCTGGGTGTTGTCGGCATCATATGGAAAGGGATAGCCAAGGCCATAGGTATATGGGTTAAACCCGGTCCAGCGGCTGCCATCAAATTTCTGAAACCCGCCAACGCCTGAACCGGCATTTCCGGCCAGCCACACATTGCCTTCATTGTCAAGACCAAAATCCTCGACAAAATAATCGATTTGTGAGGTGTTGGTAATGCGGTAGCGTTGCCATGCGCCGGTCACTGCATCCCGTTTGGCTGCTCCTCCAATACCGCAGACCCACACATTGCCCTGTTGGTCAATATCGACCGATTGGGTAAACATTGCAGGTCGCCACACACCGTAGTTGTGCCATGCAGTGCCATCGAAATGCCAGGTTTCACCCTGGCTTGTGACTAACAGGGCTTTGCCATTTCCATAGGCTTTAAAGGCATCAATGTAAAAACTTACATTCTCGTAGGGGGGTGTGGGATATACCCATGTACCGTCTGTACGCTGGTATTCTAGTGTTTCCCAATTTCCGTCGACCGACATACGCAAGGCCCAGAAATTACCGGCATCGTCCACACAATCTTTGCCAGGCAATCCGGCCACTTCGCCAAGCACAGAAGGTGTGTAGTCCGACAACACCCCAGTAGCGCTGTTGTAGGTGACCACAATGCCAAAATAGGTATCTGCCGACCACACCACATAGCTTCCATCAGCCTTTGGTTGCACCGCCAGGCGGATGTTTGCGGATTCCCATGTGTGCCACTGGTTGGTCTTTGGTACAAATTGCACCAGACCGCCGCTCGTAAACCACAGGCTGCTGTCGGGAGCGATGTCGAGGTCATAGATATTGCCCTGCAAAGCGGAGTTGGTGCCGTCGTAGCGTTTCAGTGACGTTACACCTTCATCCGGATCAAACTTCAACGCACCAATAAAGGTGCCCATCCAAAGGTTGTGGTCACTGTCTTCGATGATGTCGTGGATCTGCACATCACCATTATCAAAGGTTCCTAAAACCGGATAATCGACATTGGAAAAGCACTCCCAGCTATTGTTTTCCTGATCGAAGCGTGCGAAGCCACCTTCGCCCCAGCCACCTGTGTTTGCGGCAATGTAGGGATCACCGTTTTCACTCACCCAAAGGGCAGTGGCATCGTCGCCTTGTATGCCGGTGTTTCCTGGCCGGTAATACCGCCAGGAGTATTCAGGGGTTTGGGCAAGCAAACCTGCCTGCAGGATGAGAAAGCTAAGAAAAGTAAGGGTTTGTTTCATGGCAGCAGTGTTGGTTACGATGTGAACAAACAATGGGCACTTTTGTTTAAGCAGCACTGAAACAAATATTATAATGGTCGTCATTATCTGTTCGTGCATGTGAAATTTGATCAATAATATGGAAAATCTTATCGGAAAAGAAATATCCAGTATCTTTAACCTTGTATTGCAGATGCTATTGAATGCCATCAATTTTTTAAATCTCACTTTAAGTAAGCTATGGTGGAAATATGTTACAGAGCCATCACGCAAGGCGACAATATTCCTTTGGCAAAGATGATTCGGCAGGTGTTCATTGAACACAATGCGCCACAAAACGGCACCGTTTACTCCGATCCGACAACAGATGATCTTTACAAGCTGTTCCAGTGGCCCAAGTCCGTGCTTTGGGTAGCTGACATAGCCGGAGAAGTCGTAGGCTGCTGCGGCATTTATCCCACCCCAGGTTTGCCTTTCCGCTGTGCCGAACTGGTAAAATTGTACCTGCACCCTTCAGCACGGGGGAAGGGTATTGGTTTAAACCTGCTGAACAAAAGCATTGACTCGGCAAGGGAGTTTGGTTATACACAGCTGTACATCGAGAGCCTGCCACAGTTTCAAACTGCCATCAATATGTATCAGAAGGCGGGATTTACCAACCTGAGCGAATCCATGGGCGTTTCGGGTCACAGCAGCTGCAACATCTGGATGATGAAACAATTGGATGGCTAATGGCGGATGGCGCGAATGAGCAACTGGCATTTGAAAACTGCCCTTTTCTGTATGATTTCGCCAGGATGCTTACCTTCGCGTTCTGAAATCAACCTCAAATTAAGCTTAATCAAATGATTCACAATCCTGTTCTGCTAATTTCACTCGACTTTCTGCACCTCATGGCAACCATTGCCTGGATCGGTGGCATGTTTTTCAACGTACTCGGGGTGATGCCCACAGTAGGCAAAGTACTTGATCCGGCCACGGCCGGCAGGTTCATGGGCAGCCTGATGAAAAGGGTACGTGTCATTGTCTATGTTTCTCTGCTTGTGCTGTTTGTCACAGGCATTCCAATGAAAATTGCCAGTCCACATTACCATGCCATCATCAGCTTCGACAGCAGCTGGGAGATTGCAAGTTTTGTCAAGCATGTTGTTGTTGCCCTGCTTGCCCTGATGGCGCTTTATTCGTTTGAAGTGCTATCGCCTGCTATCGGAAAACTGGCGGCAAAGGGACCATCACCAGAAATGGCCTTGCTGCGTCAGCGGCAGATGAAATTGGCCGGACTTTCCTTTGTGCTCGGCATTGCGGTAGTTTTTCTTTCGGCAATGATGAACTATTTGTAAAACAACTCGCAGCTTTTTGTCGATCCGGTCCAAAAGGTTGTTGACAAAGGACAAATCGCAAAGGCTTATTGCTTAAACAGTGTAATTGTGGCCGACTGTTCACCCAGCAAGGTCAATGAAAGGGTTCCGGTGACGTCGCCCATGATATTTACCGCACCGGTAAAAGCTGCCGAAACGGGCACTGCACCCTGGCCGATAGCAAAAGAGGTTGAACCGGTTCCGCTGAAGCTTGCATTCGATCCGTTAAGATTGAACTGAAACGTCTTCACATCGTGTGGGTTGCCAACGATGAAGCAGCCCTCGCCCGAGATCAGCGTTACGGTGCAATCAGAAGGCATTATAAGCGTACCTTCTGTGCCATCCCAGTATATGCTCGGCTTGTTGATGAAGGTAATCTTACCCACGCAAGGACCAGTAATCAGGTCAAAAGCAAGTGTTGTCCCGTTTCCTTTGTATTCCGTCCGGTCGTGGATGATGTTGAGCACATCGACAATCTCCGACGGGTTAACAAAACGGCCAGCATTGGCCATCGAAGCCAGTTTTAGGGCCTTCAATGCTTCGGTGGTTGAAATATTGAGTGAGTCGATGATTTCCTGCAAAATACCCAGCGCACAGGGCGATGCATACGAAGTCCCCAGCGGCGCATCGGGATTATCAAGCACAACAACATCGGGGTCATTGGGCGCATAATTGCCGCCATTGGGCTGCATGGCTTCGGATTTATTTGATACAAGCAGCACATTTTCGTCCAGAATCCCTTCGAAAGCCGGATTAACCCTCAGTTCGCCCATCATCCTGTCGATGGGCATATCCCCGTTTCCGGAAGCAACAGTCACCACCAGCCGGTCGCGGTAGGTTTGATCAAGTCCTTCGATCATGGTGAGCAGGTTGCGCATGAAATAATACCAGCTGGCTTCGATGCGCTGCTGTTCTGCTTGACTTTTGGCAGGCCAGCTGCCGTCGTTCAGTCCCGCGGCAGCCGAGATATTGACCAGAATCGGTCCATTGCCGTTTTGCTGGATGGCACGGATAAGTCCGTGAAGGATGTAGTCGGCAAGGGCTGTACCGTTGGCATCGATGATGTTATCGCAGCTACCAAAAACACCCCCACAATCTTCCAGGTTGCGGATAACTGTTTGGGAGTGCGATTCACCTGCTGGCACGCCTGAATTGCAGCCATCGAGCACAAAGGCGCCCTGGCTTAGCGAAACGACCACATTGGGGCAGGCAAAATTGATCGCGGCTTCGCCTTGCAACGCCTGGATATAATCAGTAGCGTCGCTGCTGCTGACTTCGGTGAGGTAATAGCCCACCGAGGGGATTTTGCTGAGTACCGCTCCCCCATTGGCTGTTATGACAGCCCTGGCTGCCGTTTCTATTGTTTCGGGATGAAAAAACACCACCACCTGACCAGGATAGGACTCCACTGACACCGCTGTATCATGTTCGGTAAAAGTTACCGGTGCAGGCGCCGGATACACGCCATCGTATTGTTCTGCCCCACTCAGGAGGTTCGAAGAAGGTCCGTTTGTCACATCTTTTTTGCAGGAAAGGGCCAATGCAAGCACAAAACAAAGCGAAAAGAACGCCGACTTTTTCATGGTATTTTTTTATAAAATTATAAAGATTTCACACGGCAAATAATCAAACAATAAAATATTTAATTGATTATTTTTCAAAGCGCTGCGGCGATCAAAGAACAATATAAAAATTGGGCAACAGATGCATTCTCTATTGAAAATACCGGCTACATTTCCATCCGGTAAAAAACGGCGATGACGAAATAATTATAATACCTGCATTTTTGCACATCAATAGCCAGTAAGTTTGAATTTTGAGTGCGTTTATTGTTTTATCAAGGTTAAAACCGCTGACTGATCGCCAACCATATTCATTATGAGTGTTCCAGTGATATTACCCATATTATTCACTTCTCCCTCGAAAGCAACAGTGACATAAACATTACCCTGACCAATGGCAAAAGGAATTGAATTTATTCCACTGAATCTTGCATCAGTTCCGGTTAGGATAATTTGGAATGTTTTTGCATCCTGCGCGTTGCCAACAATGTAACAGCCAAGTCCGGATATGAGCGTAAGGGTACAATTGGAAGGCATAATCAATGTACCTTCATATCCATCCCAATAAATGTCAGGCTTGTTGATGAAAGTGGCTTGTCCGACACATTCTCCGGTTATTATATCGAAAACCATTTGAAAACTATCGCCTTTGTATTTTGTCCGTTCATTAAGGTTTTTGAGGGCATCAAGAACTTCAGAATGCTTTACCAGGCGTTTTTCATTGGCAATTGACGCTAATTTAAGGGCTTTCAGGGCATCAGCAAATGAAACACCCTGACTGTTGATGATATCCTGCAAAATACCGAGCGCACAGGGAGAAGCATATGAAGTCCCCAGTGGTGCATCCGTATTATCCATCACAACGACATCCGGGTCAGTAGCAGCGTAATTACCTTTATTTTCCTGCAAGGCAGCTATTTTGTTAGAAACAATCAAAACGTTTTTTTCTAAAATCTTTTCGAATTCCGGATTGAACCTAAGTTCGTCCAATAGTCTGCCTACCGGCATATCGCCGTTTCCGCAAGCTAGGCTAAGCATTAAACGGCTTTTGTATGAAGGTTCAAGTTCATTAATCAATGTGAGTATATTACGCATAAAACAAACCCAACTTGCCTCATAGAGTTTCTGTTCCTCAGGGTTTTTTTCCGGCCAGCTACCATCGTTCAGTCCTGCAGCAGCCGAAATATTGACCAATATCGGGTCTGTGCCATTTTGTTGAATCGAACGGATAAGTCCATGAAAAATGTAGTCGGCAAGTGCTGTACCGTTGGCATCGATGATGTTGTCGCAGCTCCCGAAAACCCCACCGCAATCTTCCAGGTTGCGGATGACTGCCTGGGCATGTGTTTCCCCGTAAGGAACACCAGACTTACAGCCATCGAGCACAAAGGCGCCCTGGCTCAGCGAAACGACCACATTGGGGCAGGCAAAGTTGATGGCTGTTTCAGCCTGTATGGATTGAATAAATTCGTCCTCTTTGCTGGTGTTGACTTCAACAAGGTAATAACCAACCTCGGGAATCTTACTGAGCACCTCTCCCCCATGTGAAACAATTAATGCTTTCGCTGCCGTTTCTGTTGTTTCGGGATGAAAAAACACCACCACCTGTCCAGGATAGGATTCAACAGACACTGTTTGGTCATGTTCTGTATATGTGACTGGTGCCGGCGCCGGATAAACCCCTTCGTATTGCTCAGCTCCGCTGAGCAGGTTTGATGAAGGTCCGTTTGATCCTTCCTTTTTGCAGGAAAGGACAAATACCAGTAATACACATAGTGAATAAAAGGCTGGTTTTTTCATGTTGATTTATATATTTAAACATAAATATTTTCATTTTAATCCGACTACCGTGGTTTTCATGTGTTCGGAGTCAAATAAAAGAAGGTGTCTATTGATTCTTTTTGATGCAACAAATTAAGTATCATCGCAAATAGTTATCCCAATGTTGATTATATTGATAAACGCTTCGATTGCAAACCAAACGAGGTCAATTCCTATAGCATAATCCATTGGCTGCATGGGGAATGAATATTTAACTGATAAGAAAAATATCGATGAGCAGAAAAGCCAGCACCATCAGTAACACTATCGGAAGCAGCACCATTCTTCTCCATTGCTGATGGGCTGCCAGGCGATTTTCGTCAAGATAATATTTACCATGCGTTTCCACAATGATTTGTCTGCTAACCAACCTCCTGAATAAAAATCCGGGTTTTACAAAAATTTCATCAACCGACTTTGCCGTAAGTTCAGAAAGCGCTTTGTTGGTTATAAACTGCCTGATGATTCTTTTTCTGCGTGCGGCAACAAGTACAGCAGCGAATACGGGTATCAATGAAGTTCCGGTCATTATTATAAGGATAAAATTAAAGTACACGTTTGCATCTTAGCGAAATAAAGCATTCGGCTCATTGCGCAATGCAAATCAGCTTACAAAAATAGTAACAAGCAGCTTTCTTTCGGAATATTGCAAGCGAATGACGTTATATAATGGCGCTTCAAGCAACACGATGGCATTGCAGAAAAGGTTTTAGTCTCATTTTATCTGATTGAAATTCTGCAATTTAAAATGATTAAAAAACAATTTTGCGACAATCAAACAAATATGTCGAAAACCTTCATTTTTGCACTATATTTGATTGCTGGCTTAACCACAGAAAATAGTTTTTATGCAATTTGCGCTACCTGAACGCTTCAGTCAGGTGTTTTTTCCCTTTGTTTTGATTTTTTGTTTTTTTTATCAAAATAAAGTTCACGCTGAAGCGGATTCCACCGAAAAGTTAAAACGAGCCCTTTTGGTTACTCAGAAACCGGCTGAAAGGACAGCTTTATTGATCACCTTGTCGCAAGACCTTATCAGTTCCGACCCGATCGCAGCAAAGCTGTATATCACCGAAGCCATTTCGATCTGTCAACACACCGACAGCTCGCAGCAATATGCACGCGCTTTGGCAGTCATGGGAAAAATTTTTACCCATACAGGCAAACTCGATTCAGCATTGTTTTTTCTCAACCAGGCCAGTAATATTCCCATTGTCAGAGAGGACGACTACCTGAGGTTTGAAATCCACAACCAGATTGGCACGGTCTTAACCAATCAACAGGCCTATGACAGTGCTGAATTCCATTATCAACTCTGCAGTGAAATTGCAGGTAGGCTCAACAAACCTGATTATTTGGCTGCGATCAACAATAACCTTGGAATGCTGGCTGATGAGCGTGGAATGCTGCAACAAGCCTTTGACTATTACCTGATTGCATTAAAGTATTATGACGACATCAGCGACCTGGCCAATCAGGCCGTAGTATTGAACAACCTGGGACTAGTCAATCAGGCCCTTGGCGACAATGTGAAGGCCATTGAATTCCTGAAGAAAGCCATTGAAATTAACACCGGACTGAACAACCAGCTGAATGTAAGCATGAATTACGGGAACCTGGGGACATGCTATAAGATTCTGGGAAACAACACAGAAGCGCTGGCCTGTTTCCAACATTCGCTTACCCTCAGCCGCGAACTGGGGCTAGAGCTGGACCAGGCCAAAACACTCATGAATATGGGAAACCTCTATGTTCAGATGAATAAATTTGAAGAGGCTGAGTCTCATTTTAAGGCATCGCTTGAGATTTGTGAAAGAAACAACATTGTGTATGGTATTTTAATCAATTATTACAATATCGCCGGTTTGTATTATTACAAAAAAGATTACAGTCAGGCCATCGAATACCTTGAAAAATCCAATCAATTAGCACAGGAACAAGGTAATATTAAAATGTACATCGATATTTACAAGTTGTACGAGAAGATTAACGAAGCGTTAGGAAATTACAAGCTGGCCTTTTTTTATCATAAAAACTGGGATATTATAACGGACAGCCTGAAGGCAATGGCAAACAAAGAATATATTTTAGACTTACAGGCCAAATACCAGGTTGAAAAGAAAGAACTGGAAAACAAAAACCTGCGCACCGAAAACACCGCAAAAGCTTTATCCATTCGCAACCAGAAGATCACCACGGCCGCTGTCGCCTTCGTGTTGTTTCTGACCGGATTGCTGGCCATTGTTTTGTTCAGAAGCAGGGACAAGGCACAGCGCGCCAATCAGCAGCTCAATGAACTGAACAACAAAATATTGATTCAGAACACAGCCCTTGAAGAGGTGAATACTACCAAAGACAAGCTTTTTTCGATCATTGCACACGACCTGAAATCACCCTTTAATAGTTTGCTTAGTTTCCTGCAGTTGCTCATCGATGAAAAAGCGGACATTGATGAAAACAAAAAGAAGGAAATCCTGATGATGCTTTACCAGCACAGCAACAACACCTATTCACTGATTGAGAACCTGTTACAATGGGCTTTAGGGCAGCGCGGACATCTTCAGTTCAATCCAGGAAACTTTGACCTGCGACAAATTGTTGAAGCAGAAATTGAATTTCTGTCGGGAAGGGCCGACAAGAAAAACATCAGGATAATAAACACGATAGAAGTAAATTCAATGGCATGGGTTGATGAAAATATGGTCAAAATCATCTTCCGCAACTTATTGAACAATGCAATAAAATTCAGTTTTGAAAACAGCGTAATCACTATAAATTCTATCAGGTGCTTTGACAAACATGAAGTCACGATAACAGATCATGGCATCGGCATGCCTGAAAAGGTAAGTAAAGCCCTGTTTTCAGGAAACAACTTCTACTCAACCAAGGGAACAAAAAATGAGTCAGGTTCGGGACTTGGATTAATGATTGTGAAGGAGCTCATGGATAAGCAAGGATGTAGCTTTCGCGTGAACAGCACTGAGGGAAAAGGCACAGTCATCACACTCGGGTTTCCGTTGGCAGACAATGGGCCTGCATAATACTTCAGGTTAAATTGTGGCAACCTCAGCTTTTAAAACCCTTTGTTGTCGGTTTTGAAGGCTGATGTCCGTGTTGCCGTTCAGGCAGTGACCCCAATCATGATTGGTATAGTGAAGGAAAACACCGATCCCACACCTTCCAGACTTTCCACCCAAATGTTTCCGTCATTTTTTTCAACATATTCCTTGCAAAGGATCAGACCGAGCCCGGTACTGGCTTCACCTTCAGTTCCTTTTCTGTTTGTCTTATACCCGATATTAAACAGGTTTTCAACCAGTTCTGCTGGCATACCGATGCCTGTGTCAGCAACAGAAATCACTCCCCTTTCTTTGGAGTGGCGCTTTGCAGCAATGGTGACGCTTCCGCCACGGGGAGTGAATTTGATTGCATTGAATACAAGGTTACGCACAATGGTATTAAACATATGCAAATCTGCATGAATCACAAGGTCATCCTGTAACTTAAATTGAATGTGTAATTGTTTATTAGTAATCATTTCATCAGCAAGCGATATAAGTTGTGCTATTTGAGGCGCCAGGTCAAAATCAACCGGACTAAAATCGGTTTTCCCCTGTTGCTGATGCGACCATTCAAAAAGGTTATCGAGCAGGGTTGCCAGGTTGTTGGCTGATTTATTCAAGGAGGTCACCATAGTTACCAACTCATCCTGAGAAAAGTTTTCGATTCCCTCTTTCATCATTTCAGAAAGTCCGAGAAAGGCATTAAACGGACTACGCAGATCGTGGGCTATAATGGAAAAGAATTTATCCTTATCGTGATTCAGTTTTTCCATTTTCCGGCTATACTCTTTGATTCGGGCCTCCATCTCTTTTCGTGCGGTAATGTCCCTGAGCACGGCAAGGTGGCATAGCTCCCCTTCCCAAATGATTTCGGAAAGCCGCATTTCAGCAATTAATGGAGATTCATCATTATCATTTATTGTGATTTCCTCAAAACCATCTTTCGAAAATGGAAATCCAAATGGCTTGTTCAGTATCTCGTGTCTTGGTAGTTTCAGCATTTTCTCAAAGGCAGGATTCAGGTAATTGACAATTCCAAACTGGTCGATGATCAGGACTCCGTCAAACACATTTTCGATGAGGTAGAGAAATTGCTCATGTGACTCTTTAATTCGCCTGATAAAGACATGCCTGTCAGAAGCATATTTGATCGAATGCAACAACAACTCTGTATTGATGGCACTTTTGCTCAGGTAATCCTGTGCACCAACCTGAATGATCTTTTCTGTTAGCTGGTCATCATCAATCCCGGTGAGTACCACAATAGGGATATCAGGAACAAGGGTGATTGTTCGCTCCACTGTTTCCAGTCCGGAGCTATCGGGCAAGTTCAGGTCAAGCAGAATCACATCAAAAATCAGCTCATTTGCTTGGTCCACAATCTTTCCCAGCCGATCGACCCAGGTGATGAAAATATTCGGAGAATTTTGTGCCTGCAAATATTCCTTAATCAGCCGGGCATCACCCGGATTGTCTTCAATCAGCAACAGGTTTATGTAATCTTTCTTCATAATTTGTTGGCCCGCTACTCCCATAATTTGACTGGGAATTATTAAACATTACACGAATTATCACCTGTACTTGTTTGTTTTCTTCAGTCCGCCTTCTGCTGCTGGTCATTGTCAAATCAATATGTGTTAATACTTACTAATTTCACGGGGCAGTTTTACGATGGTAATCCAAAAGTCTTCGATTGATTTCACCACTTTCATAAACTGATCCAGGTCGATTGGTTTCGTGATATAGCAGTTGGCATGCAAGTTATACGTCTTCAGCACATCTTCCTCAGCGCTGGACGTAGTGAGGATGACCACAGGAATCCTTTTAAGGTTTTCGTCCGACTTTATTTCGGCCAATACTTCCCTGCCATCTTTTCGGGGCAGGTTTAAATCAAGCAGGATGAGGTCGGGTGTTTTAGCGTCTTTATATACTCCTTTTTTATACAGGTAATCCATTGCTTCAACCCCATCGGCCACAGTATTCAAATTATTCTTGAACTTACTGTCCATCAAAGCTTCCATTGCCAACCTGGCATCGCCTGGATTGTCCTCAACCAATAGAATTTCGATGGCTTTCAAGTCGTTAAATGTTTGCATAATTCCTCCTATTTTTTCAATGTAAAGTAAAATGTTGTTCCTTCATGTAACACCGAGTCAAACCACATCCTGCCACCATGTCGTTCGATCGTTCGTTTGCAAATGGCAAGCCCAAGTCCGGTGCCAGGGTATTCATGTTTGGCATGCAAGCGTTGAAAAATGGTATAGATCCGGTTTTCATATTGCTTTTCGATGCCAATACCATTGTCTTTTACAGATACTTCAACCATGCCATCATGGGTTGATGCTGAAATATGTATCAATGGTTTTTTATTGTTGATAAACTTAATGGCGTTATCGATTAAATTCTGGAAAACCCTCACCAACTGACCGCTGTCTCCCAATGCAAATGGCAGCTCGTCGCAGGTAATCACCGTTTCTGTTTCTTCAATTTTCCTTTTCAGGTTTTGAATGGCCGTTTGCAATACCACTGAGAGGTCAATTTTAACCAAGGCCTGGCCTTTGGTGGTGACCCTTGAATATTCAAGCAGGTCATTAATCAGGCGCTGCATTCTGGTTGCGCCATCCACTGCATATGAAATAAACTCATTGGCGTCCTGATCCAGTTTATCCTTATAACGTCTTTCGAGCAGTTGTGTATAGCTTGACACCATCCGTAAGGGTTCCTGCAGGTCGTGAGAAGCGATATAAGCAAATTGTTCAAGTTCTTTGTTTGATCGCTCGAGGTTCAGCATCATGCCTCGCAGTTGTTCTTCCGTTGTCTTAATTTTTGTGAGGTCATGGCAAACCCCAATCATCTTTGATGCCGCATTCGCTTCATCTAATACCACAACAGCCATTGCTTTGATATATTTGATATCGCCTGTTTTCCATATCACACGATAGACTACATCAAACTGTTTATTTTCTTCCAGTGCTTTTCTGATGGCTTCTTCAGTCAGGGCCACATCATCAGGATGCAGGCATTGTTTGAACGAGGCATAATCTTTACCAAACGTACCAGGTGCAAAACCGAACATCTCTTCCATGCGCTCATCCCATGTGGTAACACCTGTTTTGAGGTCCCATTCCCATATGCCAATTTCAGCACCCTTAATTGCCAACTCCAGTTTGTTTTTTGCCAAATTCACTTCGACCTGTGCATTTTTGATCTCAGTGATATCATGTGCAGCAGCATAAATGCTGTTTTCGTGAGGTGTTGATGCCCAGGCCAGCCAACGGTAAGTTCCATCCTTACACCTGTATCGGTTTGTGAAATTCATTACCGGGTTTTGTTTCGAAAGCTGGCTGACAGCAGCTGTTGTAGGGGCGATATCATCCGGATGAATGAAATCGAAGAAAGGCCGCGTAAGAAATTCTTCTTCTGACCACCCAAAGACCTGAGTCCAGCTTGGATTGATCCGCTTGAAGTAGCCATCCATTCCGGCAACACACATGAAATCAAGGGCAAGGTTAAAGAAGCGGTTGCGTTCTTCTTCTGCCTGTTTCTTTTCGGTGATATCGATTACAGTAGATTGATAGCCAATAAATTTATCATCAACATCCTTGAGCACGCTCGCGTTGGCCTGTGCCATAAAGGTGGAGCCATCTTTTTTGAGTCCGATGTATTCGCCTTTCCAAAAGCCGGTTTTATTAAGAGAGGTAATTATTTCGATCGCATCATGTTCATATTTGATAAACTCCCCAATCGACCGCCCAAGCACTTCCCCAGGTGATTGATAGCCCCAGATTTTGACAAATGCTTCATTTACATTGTTGAGAATGCCATTGGTATCTGAGGTGCTGTTTGCTGAAACAGAGGTATCAAACACAATGTTTTTCAAAATCAGCTCATTTTCACGGCGTTTTTTGTCAGTAATATCAATGATTGTCGTAATAAAGAAAGCGGGTGTCCCTTTGCTGTTGTGCTGAATGGATGTGCTGACATCAGCCCACACAATATTACCGTTTTTGTGCAAATAGCGTTTTTCATATCTTGCACGATCACTGACGCCCGAAATCAGTTCTGAAACGATCCTTGTGCTTTCCTCAACATCTTCGGGGTGTGTTATTTCCTGCCATTTAATTTTTGAGAGTGCTTCAGCTGAATAACCAAGAATTTCGCAAAATGCCTTGTTCACTTTCAATGATCCGTCAATTCCAGTCATTGACTTGCCAATGGGAGAATTTTCAAAAACACTCCTGAATTTTTCTTCATTTATTTTCAGCTGTGACAATGCTTCTTCGCGGAATGTCATATCAAGCCCCATTCCTGCCAGAAATGACTGATCACCCAATGTGATTATTTTACCTGAAAACAAATATGGGATATACTGACCATTGCGTGATACAAGTTTTGCTTCAACTGAAGCGTAGCCATCAACATACGCTTGATTAATGGCGGCATTCACTTTGGGCTTTTCTTCATCAGCAAACATATCGAGCGGGCTCATCTTTACCAAGGCACCAGCGTCATATCCGGTGATGGTTTCAAAATTTCTGTTCCATTTCACAAAGTTCCCTTCATGGCTAATCTGGTAGAACAAGCCGGGCAAGGAGTCAATAAGTTGTTCTGCGTATGCTTTTTCAGTCTGAATCAGCATTTCTGCGTTCTTTTGTTCGGTGATATCGTTAAAGAGTGTTGCAAAATATCCCTTTCGTGGCGAAAATGCCCTGATGGCATACCAACGTTTAAAAGGTTCAAAGAACAATTCAAACTTCTTCTCAATACCAGTATCGGCGACCTCGCCATACATGGCAATCACGCTGGGTTCAGCATGTTCAATTCCAGGAATAACTTCAGTAACAGGCTTGTTCAATATGTCACTTATTTTCAATCCCGTAAAGTTTTCGAAAGTCTGATTAGCATCAAGGAAAATATAGTCTATGGGTTGGTTTCTTTGGTCATACACCATTTTATGCAAGGCAAAGCCTTCGTTCATATTTTCGAAAAGTGACCTGAATTTCTCTTCGCTTTCCCTTATCGAAATCTCCGCTTTTTTTGCCTGACTGATGTCTTCATAAGTTCCAAGAACACCAATGATGTTTCCGCTCTTATCAAACAGGGGCGCCTTGTTTGTCCTAAGCCACATGGTGTGCCCATCAGGTTTTAGCTGTGGCTCTTCGAACTGTACTTTTGGCACACCGGATTGTATGACATTGGTGTCATCTGCACGGTATTGATCTGCATTTGCTTTCCAGCTCAATTCATAGTCGTTTTTCCCAATAAGTTCTTCCGGTTCGTTAAGGCCTGCATCATTGGCGAAGGTGTTGTTGCAACCCAGGTAGTTGAGGTTTTTGTCTTTCCAGAAAATCCGTTGCGGAATGCTGTTTAACACCAATTGTAGAATTTGGGCAGTGTTGTAAGTGACCTCTTCTGCCAGCTTTTGTTTTCTTTCTGCTGTTTCATACTTCGATAAGGCAATCCATGTAAGGATAGTCAGGATAAACATAATGCCCAGGGTGTGAACCACCGGTTCCAGTCCTGGATCAAAAAACCCTAGTTTTACACCCAGAGTAGAAAAATATTCGATACAAACTGGCAGGACAATAATTGCCGGTATCAGAAAGCGCATCATTTGTCCGCGATAACTCTCCTGATTGATGTGGGCGAGGAACCCTTCGAAAGGGTGTGAAAGCATCACCCCCATCGACAGTATAATGAACAGGGCAGCGGTGTGCAGCGCCATTGCCGTTGATTGAAGCACCTGCAGCAAACTCCATTGTGCATAGAAATAACTGATCAATCCAATTAATCCTGTCATGAACACGAAAAGAGAAAACAGCTGACCAGGTATGATTTTTTTACCAAGTCGAAAGTCCTGCAAAAGCAAGCTTGCACCAATCATAATAAAGCAAAAGGCTGTGGTGGCTGACATGCGACCCGGCGAAGCGGTTAAAACAGCAGATACATCGTCAGCGAACACCAATTGATCGATACCAAAATTAATGTGTAGTAAGTATTCAAAAAGGCTCAATGATCCAAGCAGTAGCACAAGGCCTGCCAACACTTTTGCCATCAACATGATCCGTTTCTTATGCGACTGGCTGTTCAACAAAAACAAAGAGAGACCACTCAACACAAAACCTATTGCTGTGTTGGCTTTCATCGTTACAAATGTAGGCAGAATGCTTTTTAGTGCCATCAGGTCAAAAGCCCAACCAAAAAGCACAATGCTTCCGATCAGTGAAGTAGTCAAAGCGGTAAAACCAACAAACCGATGAAGGGGTTTGGCCAGGTCAGTTTTAAATTTTGTCATTTTGCTGGGAGATTGCAGGTACGGTTAATCGGTCAACGGTTTAGGTGAAGTTTGATCATACGCATAAACGTATCCTTTTTGATGGGTTTTGCCAGGTAATCATTGCAGCCGGCAGCAAGGGCTTTTTCCTTGTCACCCGCTAGGGCATAGGCTGTTTGGGCAATAATGGTTACCGATGGGTTAAATTTTCTTATCCGTTTGGTTGCCTCATAGCCATTCATATCCGACATTTGTATATCCATGAGTATCAAATCGATATCCGGGTGATTACGGCATGCATTTACGGCACCGATACCAGTTTTTACCCGAATTATTTCGCGGCTCATATCCTTCAGCATCATTGCCATATATAATTCTGAGGCCTCTTCATCTTCAGCAATCAGCACTTTTAGCAGCTCGTTTGGTTGATTGGTTTTGTTTGTTTTCACGTCTGTAGCATCCGATTTATCAGCAACATGCAAATCGAGATTATACACTGTGAAATAAAAGGTTGATCCAAGGCCTGGCTGGCTTTCAAGCCAGATCTCTCCACCGAGTTTTTGCACAAAAGCCTTCGCGATGGCCAATCCCAGCCCGGCTCCTTCATAATTCCTGGTATGTTCCTCACTTCCCTGCCTGAATCGATCAAATATCACAGCTTGTTTTGCAATTTCAATACCAACCCCTGTGTCTTGTACAAAAAATTCGAGGTGGTTACTTCGCTTCAAATAACCAACCCTGATTTCACCTTCTTTGGTAAACTTTAGTGCGTTTTTGAGTAAGCCGGTCAGTATTGTCTCCAGTTTTTCCTTGTCGCTAATCAAGTGAAAGTCTTTATCGGGTGCATCAGTTTCTATCACAAATCTCAATCCTTTCTTTGTAGCTTCATCATGAAACGACTCATAAACACTCATTAACAATTTGTCAGGCTCAATTTTCGAGGTATATACATCAACATTTCCTGATTCGATTTTCGAAATATTAATGATATCATTCATGATATTGAGCATGCGTTCTCCGCTTTTTTGGATCAGCCCGGTAAATCGCTTAATGTCGTCGCCGCTGTTGCCCGATTCCTGCAATATTGATGCGAAACCAAGAATTCCGTTCATGGGTGTTCTGATTTCATGACTCATATTGGTTAAAAAAGCTGATTTCAACCGATCGCTTTCTTCTGCTTTGAGCTTGGCTTTCAATAAGTCCTCCTGGGCTTTTTTTCTTTCACTGATGTCGCGGGCTACTCCAAAGGTGCCGATGACTTTTCCCTCCTCGTTAAGTTGAGGTACAACAACATCTTCAATCCAGACATATTTGCCCTTTTTCCTGTTCTGCATACGATACAACCTGGTGCCTGTTTTGCCTGATGAAAAAATCATATTGGTTTGAGCCTCAAGGTCAGGCTTATCCAATGGATGAATGAGGCGTTCCCATAAATGCGGGGTTTCGATAAACTCGCTTGCCTGTATACCAAGAATATCCATGGTGCGGTCACTCACAAAATCAGCTTTTGCGTCAAAAGCTCCTGGTTTGGCCTGTATTGTAGAGTAGATGACTTCGTGTATGCTATTTAGAATGAGTCGTTGCCGGGCTTCACTCAGCCTGAGTTTCCCGATCGCTTGTTTTCTTTCTTCCTCAACCTGAATAGAATCGATGGCGAAAGAAAGGTCGTTAATCACTTCAACCAGCAGGTTGATTTCGTTTTGATCGAAGAAATCAACCTCATCGGCATAGAGGTTAAATGTACCGATTACCTGGTCTCTCATCTTGAATGGCAAGGCGATAACAGACTGATACCCTCTTTCAATTGCATTTTCGCGCCACGGAATAAACATTGTTTCGGTTGAAATGTTGTTACAAACAGCATATTCACCGCTTCTGATTGCTGTTCCGACTGGTCCATTTCCTTCAGGTACGTTGGCAGCACAACTGAAGCTGTTGTCTGACAGATAACCATCCTCATGGCCTGACCAGCAATATGGCTTGACGGACTTGCCTGATGCATCAATCAGTCCAATCCAGGCAAGCCTGAATTTACCGTAACGAACAGCTATTTCACAAGACTCACAATAAAGTTTTTCCTGCACGGTGGTTCGGACAATCATCTGGTTAATCTGGCTGATGACCGCATAAATGCGGTTAATTCTGGCGAGTTCCTTTTGGGCCTTGTTGTGTTCCCTTGTAATACGGGCTTTTTCCAGCACCGTGATGATCGTTTGAGGAAGGCGGTTAATATGTGCAGCACTTTTGATGACATAATCGCCAGCGCCTTGTTTCATCGCTTCCACAGCAACTTCCTCAGTACCTGTACCTGTAACAATGATAACCGGAACGTCGCGCTGAAGTGATTTCACTTTTTCCAGCACCTGAAGCCCCTTGAACCCCAGTATATTGAAATCTGTTAAGACAAGGTCAAAATGTTCTTCATGGATGAGGGTTTCAAATTCATCCTGCGATCTTGCTTCAGTAAGGACAAAACCAACGTGTTCCCTTTCAAGGGCATCACGCACAAGCATTCTGTCCATCTTGTTGTCATCAACATACAGTATTTTTATACTTTCAGCCATAGAGTATCGTATTAATCAAACAAAATTAGAAGCGCAGTGCAATAAGTTGTTATTTCCCGTTGAGTGGTGGATCAATATTAAGTGTTATCCAATAGTCAGTCACTTTTCTGACAACGTCGAGGAAACCATCAAAAGAGATAGGCTTTACAAGGTAACTGTTTGCTCCCAGGTCATAGCTCATTGCCCTGTCGCCTTCTTCTTTCGAGGAGGTAAGGATTATCACCGGAATTCGCTTGATATCGGGCGTGCTTTTTACCCTGCGTAGCACTTCTATGCCATCAATTCCAGGCATCTTAAGGTCGAGCAGGATAATATTCGGGAGTGGAAATTCCTTTCGGTCGGCAAACTCTTCTTCCCCAAATAAATACCTAAGCGCCTCCTCCCCATTTTTTGCAACATGGATGTGATTTCCCAGATGGGCTTCCTTGAAAGCATCCAATGTAAGCCGCACATCCATTTTATTATCTTCAACCAGCAATATCTGTACTAACTTATTCATTTTAATGTTGTTTGTATGATGTTTTATTGTTTCTGTAAATGGATATAAAAACTTGTTCCACTGTTAAGCTTGGATTCCAGGTGAATTTTTCCACCAAGGGCATTAACGGCCTTTTTCACAATGGCCAGTCCTATTCCTGTACCGGGATAATCGTCGTTTGAGTGCAGGCGTTGAAAAATATTGAAAATCTTCTCGTGGTGCTCTTTAGGTATGCCTTGTCCGTTATCACTCACCTGCACGATCACAAAGTGCTTTTCTACACGCCATGTAATCTGTATCACTGGCGGAACTCCCCTACGGTGATATGTAATTGCATTGGAGATCAAGTTTGTAAAAATCTGACTAAGCAAAGAGCGGTCGCCTTGGACCTGTGGCAAAGGAGCAACAATGATGAGCTGTGCCTGGTAATCCTGTATATCCTTGTGTAAGTTTTGGGTAACTAAATCAAGTATTTCATTCAAATCAACTGTTTCATTTTCGATGGCACTTTTTGGTAAACGTGAAAACCTGAGCAGGTCCTCAATTAAGTTCCCCATATTTGCGCTGGCTTCGCGAATAAAACTAAAATATTCAAGCCCTTCTTCGTTGAGGTTGTCGACATAGCGTTTGGCAATGATTTGCGAAAACCCCATAATGGACCTCAACGGGGCGCGTAAGTCGTGCGAAACTGAATATACAAAGGATTCAAGTTCCTTGTTTGAGGCTTCCAACTGAGCTGTGCGCTCAATAACCCTGTTTTCAAGCACCTTGTTTAGCTTGATAATTTCTTCCTGCGCGATTTTTTTCTCGGTTATTTCGATAAAACTGATCAATACCTCACTGATATCTCCGTGTTCATTAATTACCGGCAACCCATTGACACTCAACCAAACAACATCCCTTTTTTCAGAAATTACTACTCCAAGCACCAGGTCTACGAAAGGCTTTTTGGAGGCAATTACCCTGTTCACAGGATAGTCTTCCAACCCGTAAGGAATCATTTTTTCATTCACGAAATGCCAATACGGATCTTTGGCCATCCTGCCTTTCAGTTGCTCATTCGACAAGCCCAGCAAATCAGCGGCCCGTTGGTTATTCATGATAATGGAAGTGTCGGGAGCATGAACAACTACACCTGCTTCTAGGTTTGTTAAAAGCATTCGGTACCTTTCTTCACTTTCAACACGGGCTTTTTCGGCTTCCTTAAGGCTTGTAATGTCTAATGTATAATTAACAACTCCGGCAATCTTGCCTTCCTGGTTGTACCAGGGCAGCTTATCCGTATGCACCCAGGTGGTCTTCCCATTGGCCGTGGCAGTTTCAATGATCCCCAGTTTTGGTTTACCAGAATTGATGACCTCTAGGTCGTCAGCATAGTACTTTTGTGATTCTTCAGGGAAAATTTCATCTGTAGACTTACCTTCAACTTCGCTCACATGCTTGTTAGCAATATCAGCGGCTGCCTTGTTTACCCGGATGAAATTGTTTTTGGTGTCTTTGAACCAAATAGAAGTTGGCGATGCATCAAGAATTACTTGTTGATGGTATCTTTCGAGGTTTAACCGATCCTCAACTTTTCTTCGTTCAGTAATGTCGATAATATGCGTAATGAAATAAAGTGGTTTATTTTCTTCATCGCGCATGAGTGATGCGGAAACCTCTGCCCATATTACTTCTCCATTTTTTCGGAGGTATCTTTTTTCAAAATGTAAAATATCTTTTTCTGCTTGGATGGCCTTCTGCACATTAGCGTTGCTCTTGAGAATATCATCTGGATGAGTAATGCCGCGAAAGCTGCGTTTTTTCAACTCCTCTTCCGAATAACCAAGCATAGAGCAGAACTTTCCGTTGACCTGCAAAAACAAGCCGTCGGTTCCTGTCAGGCTGATGCCTACAGCTGAATTTTCAAAGGCAGTTCTGAAAAGCGATTCGCTTTTTTGAAGCTTCTCTTGTGTAGCTTTAAATTCGCTAATGTCCTTTGTGATTGAAATCAGGTGTGGCTTGCTGTTCAGCATGATCACTGAGGCCGACATAAGGCCATGCATGATGCGGCCATCCCTGAACCTGAATTTGGCTTCGAAGCTTTGCACATTGCCGGTACGTTTCACCTCTGCTATCATCCGCGTCCTGTCGCCGGGATTTACCCATACGTTCAGCTCAAGCGAAGTTTTTCCTATAATTTGTTCGTCACTGAGCCCCATAAGGGTTTTGAACCCTTCATTTACATCGACGTATGTTCCATCTTCAATCCTGGTGATGTTAATTGAATCTGGACTGGTTTGGAAAGCCAGCCTGAATTTTTCTTCGCTTTCCTTGAGCGCCAACTCAGCTTTTTGCCTTTCGGCAATTTCGGCTTTCATGTCATCAATCAAATTCAAGGAAGCAAGTTTTGCATCTTCCAATTCTCTGACGTAGTTGTTTATGGAGACCAGTTGCTGCTGTGCAATACTTTCAAAAGTGTCTGCTTTTCTAACGAGCTCGTCCTCAATTTTGAGCCGATAGAGATTCACGGCCAGCATTTGAACTGCATTCTGTATCAATTGAACCACATCCTGTGATGGCAAGACATTGGTATAAATATACCCAAAGTGGTTTCCTCTCGTTGATATTTCTTCCACGAAAGGAGCTTCAGTTAAGCGCTCCATGGAAAAGCCCAACAGCAATGGTTGAAATAGCTCTGAAAGACTTTCATGAAAAAGCGTGATGATTTTACCCTTGTCGCGCATTTGCGAAAGGTTGAACATCAGCAGAAAAAGATCATGGAACAGGATCATGCTTTTGCTTTATTAACATAGCTTGGAGCATTTTCCTTAAGCCATGAATCCGGATCCTGATAAAACGGGTTTTGTGAAATTGCCTTGTTTGAAATAATGAAGGGGTGCGTTTGCAATACCTTCATGATGGTTGAACCAGAGAATTTGGTGGTGTTGTAAAGACAAATGCTGATCCAGGGTTTACCGGGAATAAAATAATTCAGTCGCGATTCATAAATCATTAAATCTTCGACCCCCGGAATGGCCTCCAGTGCCCAAATCATTTCCGCTGTTGCCCTGATATTTCGCTTGCCTTGTTTTTGTGACTCCAGAAAGAATGCATCAAGCCCATCGTCCATGGCCTCTGGAGAGAACCTGCCAGAAGGGTAATACAGTTCACGGGCATTCAACAGGCTGAATATTTTGTGATCGTGCACATGACTGCTGCAATCCGGGAAGTTTCGTTCATACGTTTCAATAAAATTCTCTGCTGTACGTTCTGCCGGGCAATACAGTTGCAAATCGCCGGCAATGTCGCCGGCATGCAGAAACCCCATTACAATTTCGTCGCGTTCGGCTTCTGTTTCATAAAGCCCGCATATATGGGTCCCCCAGTTGCAGCTGTAATGGTTAAACCCCAGATTGAGTACTTCCTGCTTTGAAGTCTGTATGTGCATATAATGATCTACTATGTGTTAAATGCTCGGAATATGATACTTATCCGGAAGCTTAAGCCGGTTACACAATTCATTCACTTCCTGTTTCAGTTGAACCATCTTTAATTCCCGTTCAACCATAATGGCATTGAATCGCTTTAATTCATAAAGCTGAAACTGTAATTTCTCGTCAGTTTTCTTTCTTTCGGTGATGTCTGAAAAAATTGTGGCAAACCATCCCTTTTGTGGGGAGAACACCGAGATATCAAAATGCTTGTCAAGGGGTGGAAAATAGGTCTCAAACTGAATTGGTTTTCCTGTTTGAGCAACTTCAGCATATTGATCAAGATATGGGGCCGGACTGACATTGTACACCCAACTTGCCAGTTTGTTCTTAACCACCTCGTTGCTAATGCCTGTTTGCCGCTCAAACGCAGTGTTCACTTCGATGATTTCGTAGTCAACAGCTTGATTTGTTTTGTCATAAACAACTCTGTGCAAGGCAAGTCCTTCGTTCATTGAAGCAATGAGGGATCGGTATTTTTTTTCATTTTCTCTCAGGCTTCGTTCCATTTTCCGAAATTCGGTCAAATCGAAAGCTGTTCCGCGTGTACCTAACACTTTTCCTTCACTATCCCTGATAAACTTAGCATTAAAGACAAGGTTGATCTCCTGACCATTCTTTGCCAAATGCACTGTTTCAAGTCCTTTGACGGTGTTTCCTTTCAAAAGCCTTTCAAATTCCTTCAAATCCCTTGTTGCCCATTCAGGGGTTTGAAAGTCGGTGAACCTCTTACCCAGCATTTCTTCAATCTTGTACCCAAACACAGTTTCCCAGGCGGGATTAAGGTAAATATACCTTCCTTCAGCATCGCATTGCCAAATCAGGTCCTGGGCAGTCTCCACCAGGTCATGATACGAGGTTTGTGATACAATCAATTCTTCCTGATACCGGATTTCGTTTTTGGCTTTTAAGGCAGTACCTGAAATAATTTCGATAATGCCTTTAACAAAAAAATGGTAGTTATCCAGTTGTTCCTGTGTCCAGACAGGAACCTTCTCAATTGCTTCTATATAAGCCTTTTCATCAAAATGATATAGCTGAGCCCTTTTTTTGTAAAACTCATGGTCAGGAGGTTTAAAAAAAAATTGCCCGGTGAAAAAACTTCCATAATGCTCTCCATCAACGATGATTGGAATGGCACTATCAATCAGGCCGTGAGGGCACTGGTAGCACACCGAAGAATCTGCCTCATGCAGGTGATTTACAATATACTGATCGCTCTTCACACATTCTTTTGCGGCTTCGGGGTGTACTCTGTGAAATAGTGTGCATGCATCCTGCCAACCGGTTGCAGTTAATATTGTACCCTCATTATCAATAATCGCTGATGGGAAACTGTATATATTATTCAGTTTTTCCTGAAGACCTTGGAAAAAACCAATATCGATTAGGTCTATTAATTTTAGTTTTTTAGTTTTCACTAGTTTACTTTAAGAATTATCCTATCCCCGACAGCAATTAATAGATCCGGTAATTTAAGCCCTGGTTTTCCTTTAATGGAGCAAAGATATGTCTCCGGTAGAATTTGTCAATAGCATAATTGATTTTTCTGCTTAATAATCAAGTTCTTTTGAGCAGATGAAAGGATTTCTTTATTCAAGGGAGGATTTCCCCAGGTTCCACCTATGTATAGTGAATAATCTGCCCATTCATCAAGCATTTCTTTTTGCAACTTGATTGTTGAAAAACTACCTTTGTTTCGTTGCTTTATTGGCCAGGCTTAAATTGATAGTTTTCCATATTCCTAATCCTTGAAATGGCATAGTAAAATAAAAATATGCATTCCAAAAATGTGTTAAAAGCGGGGACCATATTTAATGCTGTTTCGAATGAGTGCCCTAAACGCATGAAATTTCTACATTGCTTTGTCATACATCGTAAAAACGCATGATTTGTTGTAATCACCATATTTCAAGTCACAAACGTAAATGTTTAATAATTAATAAGTTTAGTCATGGCAATTCCCACCTCAAGAACAAAAGAAAAGGCAAGCATTTCAATTGATGAATCCCGCTGCAGTGGTTGCGGCAGCTGTGTGCTGGTTTGCAAAGATTTTAGCCTGAAGTTAAATGAAGGCAAAGCAAGCGTTAGCGATCATGCCTTGTTTGGCTGTATCGGCTGCGGGCATTGCATGGCCATTTGTCCTGAGGGTGCCATTGAAATTCATGGCCGGACCATTTCACCGGCCGACCTCTTCGAATTACCAGACAAAGCCTTAGTTGCTGGTTACGAACAACTGATGGCACTGCTTCAGAAACGCCGCAGCATCCGTGAATTCAGGCATCAGCCGGTTGAATCGGCAGTCATCGAAAAAATACTGGATGCAGCAAGGACAGCTCCCATGGGTTTGCCTCCTTCAGATGTGAACGTACTGGTACTGGATAGCCTTGAAAAGACACGTGCTTTTGCGGCGGATTTCTGTACATACCTCGAAAGCATGCAGTGGTTTGTATCGAAGTGGTTTCTGGCCATGATGCGCCCGCTGTGGGGAAAAGCCAATGCAGAAATGTTTGCTGATTTTATCCGGCCACTGTTTAAGGTCTATATCGGTAAGATGCGTGAAGGGGTTAACCTTGTAAACTACGATGCGCCGGTAGCTATGTATTTCTACGGTTCTCCGTATGCTGATCCCGCCGATCCGATCATTGCTGCAACCTACGCCATGATTGCCGCAGAATCGCTTGGACTTGGCAGCTGCATGTTAGGTGCAATTCATCCTTTGATCCAAAATGGTAAAAAGGCAAAGCAGTTTCGAGAAGCACATGGCATCAAATACACAAGCAGGGAAGGTATTTTTGTGATTTTCGGACACCCTGCTGTGCATTACCGCAAGGGAATCAAACGGACTTTTGCATCGGAAACGGGACTAAATTAACCTCATGATGTGCTGGGAATCTCAGTGTAAGTATGGAAACCAAAAGGATTGATTTTGCGTACAATATCTTAATCTCTGAATAACAAATCCTTTTATGAAAGGTTTACGCATGTTGATTTTGTCGGGCCTTCTGTTGGTTTATCTCATCGGCTGTTCGCCGCCATTTCCTGTGAGGGGGACATTGAAAACAATCGCTCAATTTCCATCAATATATGTTGAATCAAGGCGTGTTGACGTCTGGTTGCCTGAAGGATACAGCAACAAAAACACCTATGCAGTGGTTTATATGCACGACGGCCAGAACCTTTTTGATCCGGCTTTCGGCTTTGGGGGACAGATATGGGCTGTGGATGAAGCCTTGCAGGTACTCATCAACAAAAAACAGGTTAAACCGGCAATAATTGTGGGCATTTGGAGCTCGTCAAAACGCATACAAGAGTACCTGCCAGTTCCTGCATTTGAATTGCTATCTTCAGACAGGCGCACACTGCTTCGGAGTGAGCGCATCGATCATCCCATCAGCGACAACTACCTTAGGTTCATTGTTGAAGAACTGAAACCTTTTATCGACCGGAACTTCGCTACGGCCAGTGAGAGAACCGGCACCTTTATCATGGGATCGGATATGGGTGGTTTGGTTTCATTGTATGCCCTGGCCGAATATCCTGCTGTTTTCGGAGGAGCTGCCTCGATGAGCACACATTGGCCACTGAGCCTGGAACAAAACGACCCCGGTTATTCGATTCCATATATTCAGTGGCTGAGACGACACCTGCCTCCCCCATTGGTACACAGGATATATTTTGATTTTGGCACCGAAACCCTGGATGCCCGCTACGCCATGCACCAGCAACTGATGGATGACGCCATGAAATCGGCAGGCTATGAACTGGGTACACTATGGACAAGCAAAAAGTTTCAGGGCGACGGACACAACGAAGCCTCGTGGCGAAAGCGTGTTCAGATACCACTTGAATTTTTATTAAAAGAGTAAATGAATGGGTATATAATCATGAATGCCTACAGCATATGCACCTTGAGATAGAACGAAAATTCCTTGTTAAAGGAGAATACAAATCGCAGGCTACAAGTGTGATTCACATTGAGCAGGGATACCTTTGTTCTGTTTCAGCGCGTACGGTCCGCGTCCGGATAATTGGCGAAAAGGGCTTCATCACCGTCAAGGGTGAATCACCGGATGGCGGCATCAGCCGTTTTGAATGGGAAAAAGAAATTTCAGCCACCGAAGCAAAAGCATTGCTGGCATTGTGCGAACCTGGCCGCATCAACAAGAACAGGTATCTGATTCCGGTCGGCAATCATATATGCGAGGTTGATGAGTTTTTTGATGAAAACGCAGGGCTTGTTTTGGCCGAAATAGAACTGAAACGTGCAGATGAAGCATTTGAGAAGCCTGATTGGCTGGGCATCGAAGTTACCGGTGATTTGCGATATTATAATGCCATGTTGGTCAAACAGCCTTACACTAGCTGGTAATCTGCAAAGAAATATAAACCCCCAGTTTTGGTATGATTGAAGAAAACATTAGTATTCATAGCAACTACACACTCGAAGTCAAGCTTGGATTTATTCCGGAAAAGGAACGAAAACAAAGCCGTTTTGCAGTAAACTTCTGGTTGTTTATTCCACCAAACCTCGATATTCATGCAGCGACCTATGAAAAGAAGGACTTTTACCGCGATGTGAAATCAAATATCCGGCTAATTACTCCCGTGTTTACCTTGACAGAGATCATTGAAAGTCAATCCTCTCCCCTGCTGAAGCTGGAACATTCCGTACCATCGCTGATCAATGCTACAACCACTGAAAAGGATAATTTTGAGCATCATACCCGAATGTTTCTGTCTGTGGTAAAAAGTGCGCTGCGCAATGTAGTACTGGCAATAAGCAACCCTAAACCCTTCAACAAAACAGCTCCAAAAGTCGAAGAACTTATTGATCAGCTCAACACTATTGTGTCGCGTTACAGGCGCCTTGAGCAATATATAGCGGCGAAGGCTATTGATCCGAAAATCAACAATTACTATCACATTGGTGATGAATACCTAAGCAATGTGATTGAATACAATTGTTTCAGGCTGATGAAAGCCCTGCAGCACAAATCTGATTTTGCAGCACAAATGAGAGCGCTCAGTTCACTGATTGAGGATGAGCTCCGGTATAAGAAATCGAAGGGCATGCTTACGGTTGATCGTGACTCAGCAGACCACAACCGTGCCTTTGTTAAACGCCTGGGCTATTTAAAAAAATATGCGGAAAATGTACTATTTGTGTCTGCCACAAAAAAAAGAGGCAGTGTGCTGAAACAGCAGTTGTATTATAGCCTTGCTGCAGGGATTTCCATGGTGTTTGCCACAGCCGTTGCCTTTTCGTTTCAACGGACTTATGGCAACTTCACCATGCCGTTTTTCGTTGCCCTCGTGGTGAGTTATATGCTCAAAGACAGAATCAAGGAATTGGGCAGATACTATTTTGCCCATAAATCAGGATCCGGCTATTTTGACCTTAAAACAAAGATTTCCCTGAACAGCATCAATTTTGCGAAAAGCAAAGAAGCCATGGATTTTATTGAGGAGCATAAAGTCCCCCGGGCCGTGTTACAAAAACGGGGCAGGCCTGCGCTCTCCGCCAACGAAAACAATATGCACACCGAAAGCATTTTACTCTACCGAAAACTGCTGACGCTCAACAGACAAAAACTTAATAAATGCAGTGATTACGCCTTGCACGGTTTCCACGATATTGTGAGGATCAACTTTCATCAATACACCAGAATGATGGATAACCCTGATGTTCCCTTGTTTGTCAGTGATGGTATGCAACATGCAGCTACGGTGAATGGTGAAAAGACCTATGAGATTCAATTGGTTTTACAATTAAATGAAGCTGAAATGCACCAATACAGGCTGATCATGAACCGCGATGGCATAAAGGAACTCTTCAGGGAAAACTAAGCGCATCATTGAGGCACAACGGCAGATCTTCTCCAAAGCTCAAATTTGTACTGCCTGCTCCCGTAAGTTAGCATTAAGAGGTCAGCGTCTGCCTGCAGGATGTTATCAACAGCCAGATCAGTTTAAAAGGCATCTTGTTTATATGCATTATGTAATATGATTCATGTTAGTAATTCTACTGCGCTGATATACAGATTATAACATCTGATCATTTATTTCCAGAATTGCTAATAAAAAAAACAAGTTGTTTTTTTTAACAAACCGGATAATAAGTATTTGCCACGGCGATGCAATTTTGGGTTGTGCAGCCAAAACAGATTCCTTAAATTAGCGACTCGAAAATTTGCATTAACCATTTCTCACTAAATCTTTAAAATCAGTCCAATGGAAAAACTTTACACAGCTATTAAACCATTGATTGCAGCGACAACAATTGTTTTGTTTTTTGCATTCAGTGCCCATGCGCAAAACACCGTCGTCAAATGGGATTTCAACAACGAAACCCTTGACCCGGCAATTGGTACAGGAACAGCCACCAACATTGGCGAAACCACATACACCTTTGCAACCGGTGTCAATGGAAGCCCTGATCGCGCCTGGAACACTGCCACTTATCCCGAACAAGGCACCTTATCCGGGACAGCCGGCGCTGAATTTATGACCAGTACGGTTGGATTTGCAAAGATCAGCTTGTTTTACCAGCACCGGGCTTCCGGAACCGCATCGCGCTGGGCAGAAATTTATTACACCACTGATGCTGGCGCCAACTGGACAGTGCTTGGCGACAACGCAGGAGGTCTGGCTCCAAACAACACCTTTTACCCATTCGAATTCGATTTGAGCGAGATCGCTGAAGCCGACAACAATCCCGGTTTTGGCTTGCGTATCGTATCAGTATTTTCACCAGTAGCTTTTGATGATGGGCTTGGAAATTCCTTTGGAGCCGACGAAGCCTATCACCGCTCGGCAATCGAAGGGGGAAGTGCTTACGGTCCTGGTGGAACATGGCGTTTTGACGAAGTTACCATTTCAGCTGCCGAAACCGTTGGCATTGGTGAACGCACACTCGAAAACACCCGCATTGCCTGCCAGAATGGCAATATTTTAATCAGTCTTCCCACAGGCATCAAGGCTAGCGCATCCATTTACAACATCATAGGACAATCGGTCAGCGAAAACATCCCGATAACAGCAAATGCACAGCTTTCGGCTTCAGGCCTCAAAGGATATTACCTTGTTAGGCTTGTTGGTGAGCAGGGAAATCTGCTGACCAGGAAGGTTTTCGTTCCTTAATAAATTCAAGTATAAACTATAAATATTCATGATGAAACAGAAAGTTACCCGATCAATTTCAGCTTTTGTAATTGTTCTTTTGGCAAGTTTGCCTTTTTTACTGACAGCACAGACCACCATTACACAGTGGACCTTCGAAGGGGACGTAATCACCCCGTCCACCGGAAGTGGAACAGCAACACTCATTGGAGGCATTACCTCGTCCTATGCTACCGGTAATGGCGGAGGCAGGGCGCTTAACACAGCTACTTACCCTGCCCAATCGACGAACCCAGCCACAGCTGGCGTTCAGTTCATGGCCAGCACTGCAGGCTACGAAAACATCATCATCAGTTGGGACCACCGCGCATCTTCAACCGCTTCGCGTTGGGCCGAACTTTATTACACCACCGATGGAACCAACTGGGTTTCTTTTGGAAACAATGCAGGCGGATTGTCACCTGATTCCAACTTCTATCCCTTTGAGTTCGATTTAAGCAGCATCCCCGGTGCAAACGACAACCCGGATTTCGGTGTTAAGATCGTTTCAATCTTTTCACCGGTAGCTTTTGCTCAAAATGCCACACTGAGCTATGGCCCCAATGAAGCCTATCAGCGTGCAAGTGCGCAGTCGGGCCCTCCCGGCAGCGGAACAGGCACAGGCGATTATTCACCAAATGGCACCCTGCGTTACGACAATGTTACCATCAGCGGCGACGAAATTGTCGGTGCAACAGCGGTTAAGCTTGTCATCCTGTCAGTCAACGGTGGTAATCCTCCTTCAGTAAACACTCCTTTCGAAGTTGTGGTTCAGGCACAGGATGCTACCGATCTTCCTGCCGGAGTTTCTGTAAACACAACCGTTACACTGACAAAGGCCACCGGAAGCGGCACCCTCAGTGGTACCCTTGTGGGAACCCTAAACGCCGGACAGCACACCATTACCTATAGCAATGTGCTGTACAACACAGCCCAGACAGGTGTAAGCATCACTGCCTCAGCAACTGCAGGAATGACACTTACTCCCGGAACAAGTGACCTTTTCACTGTGTTTGATGTTGCCAGCCAGCTGTCGATCAACGGATTTCCTGAGTTTGGGCAGTTCGGTGTGCCAGTAGCCACCTTCACCATTGAAGCCCTTAGACCTGATAATTCAGTTGACGAGAACTTTGATGGCACCATCACCCTCACAAAAGCAAGTGGTCCCGGCATGTTGGGGGGAACCCTCATCAGGGATGCTGTTGCAGGAATTGCAACCTTCAACGACATCACTTTCGACACTCCCGGTGATTATGTCCTCAACGCTGATGCGGCTGGATTACCACAGGAATCAAGTGATGTGATCACCATTTTGGGTGAGCCTGCCATCACTGAAGTCATCATGCCGCAATACATGATGTCGAACAGCCCGTCGAACAGCCGCATTCCGATGGCTTACCGGGTAACAATCTCAGGTTTGATCCCAGATGTAACCTATAAATATATCAATCAGGTAGTTGTAGCATCTGACGGGCCTACCACCAATGGTGCCGGCAACATGATCATTGTCACCGAAAGCGGCGACTTTATCCGCACCACCTCTCCTGACTTTGGAACCGATGGCGCACACGGCACATTTGACACCGATGGAACAGGCAGTTATACAGGTTGGTTTGTTTCGGAACCTACCGGAAACACCAGGTTCAGTCCGGGCAACGAAGTCTTTATGCGCATCAGGATGAACAATGGTGCTGGTGGCAATTCAATTCAGAACCGCCTAACCACAACCTCAGCTGTAATTCCACTTGGGCTGGGTGAAACCAATGAAGCCACACTGGCAACAGGTATCATCGGGAAAGCCTTTGGCAACGCCACTGATTTTGCTTTCCTGTATGACAATGAAGAAGGTTCCGGACGTCCGCTTAGCGGCGCTTTCATCGAAGATGACGGCACCTCCGGCGATACCTACTATGCACCATTTTATCAGACGGATGTTGATGGAATGGATGGCGCTTTCGGAAGCATCATCCCTAATATCCTTGCAAATGGTCTTCGCCGCGTTGAGGTCAGGGACAGGGCCAGCGGCAGCGTCAATGAAGCTGAAACCCAAACATCTGCTGACGGTTTATGGCCATATGGCGTAAATACCGTTGACCCTGTAGGTGGATTAAACGCACTTCTTGTGACCGAGCGTCCTGATTTCAGTGCTGATGTCACCCAGATCGTACCTGGTGGTAGTGTTAATTTCAGTACTAATGCACCTTTTGCTCCTGACACATACGCCTGGGAATTTATTGGTGGTGACCCGGGTGTTTCATCCGACCCAAATCCAACGGTTGCCTATTACAATGAAGGTGTTTGGGATGTTTCACTCACCCTTACCAATGCCTTTGGTTCAGAAACCATCTTAAAAACCGGCTACATCACAGTAAGCGATGTGCCGATTGCCAACTTCAGCGGTACACCACTGGTGATTGCTCCTGGTGCAGAGGTTGTATTCACTGACCTTTCACAGGGAGTGATCGACAGCTGGGAATGGACATTCGAAGGTGGTGAACCAGCCACTTTTGGCGGACAAACACCTCCAGCCATTGTTTATGCTGAAGCCGGAAGCTTCGGAGTAACTCTGACCGTGACGAATTCGGAAGGTTCCAACACAAAAACCATGGAAGATTATGTGCATGTAGGCCTGGCACCTGTTGCCGAGTTTGATGCCACATTTGAAATCGGTGAGTTTGAAATGGTGTATACGTTCCAGGATTTGTCGGAGAATAGTCCGGAAGTATGGACATGGACATTCGATGCCGGTACACCTGGAACTTCTGTTGAGCAAAACCCGGTTGTGACCTATACCGAAGATGGCGAATACGATGTGAGCCTGACAGTGAGCAATATGTTTGGAGAAGACACCGAAACCAAGCTCGGATATGTGGTGGTAGATCTGGTCGGACTTAACGAAAGTAGTTTTGTTCCGGTGATGAGCATCGCACCCAACCCGAGTAAGGGGCAGGTAACCATCAACACCAACCTCGAAGGCAGCATGCTGCGTGTGATTAACACCCAGGGTGCTGTGATGCTGCAAACCATCGTTAGCAGTAAACAGCATCGCTTCGACACCGGATCATGGGCTGCCGGATTGTATATTGTTGAAGGCATGATGCCAAACGGCAGCAAAGTCGTACGTACAAAACTGATGGTGAAGTAGTTACTTCAATTAAATTCATCATAAACCGCCCCGGAATACCGGGGCGGTTTTTTTATACCCTGGAAGAAAAGACTGACATGCCTGAAACACACTTATGTTATAGCATGTGTTTTTGTGATTTCATCGTTATAGATTGCTATGCTATTGATTAACAACAGTTATCAGCAAGGGTTAAGGCCTAATTTCACACACTGATAAAATGTCAATAACTTGATATAAACTTCATATCCGGCAAAAAAGAATTGGCCTACTTTTGCCCGCTGCTTATGGATTTTGGGATTATTATTTATTGTACGGCACAACTCAACCTGGTTTATGATTGGCGGGAATTGTTTATGTATGTTCAATTCAGTACCAAGGCAGCGCCATATCCTCCCCTCACCATTTTTTGAAAAAACCAATATACTTACAGGCTATTTCCGGTCTGTTTACGACAGCCTTTATTACAATTCATCCAATCGGCTGCGTTGTGCAACTGACAACATCAGAAATTACCCGGTTCTGGCAATGGCCTCAATGAGGCAATCTTTTTCAATGCATACATAGAAACCTAAAACAAATCAAAATACCAAAACCATACAATCATGAATCAAATTAAATTTACAAACACAATCATCAGCTTCTGCCTGTTGGCCTTGCTGATGGCCTCAAGCCTGGATGGATGGGGGCAGACAACCATTGCCATGCAGGATTTTGATGGCACCAATACCCTGACATACACAGTAACAGGCGGCACAACGTATACTGGCAATTCAGCATCCGCTGACAGACCTGCTTCGTCAGCATTTTATTTAAGTAGCAGCACAGCTTATGGAGTAAGCAATGGAACAGCTACTTTGACCTTTGGTAACGTTACAGGCCTAGATGCATATACAGCAAAGTTTGTTGAATTAAGACTGGCTTCATGGTCAATATCCAGCTCTGGAAATGGAGCAGATGCAACAGATAATGTGATTTTGTCAATATCTGTAGATAATGGTGTTAATTGGTCGCAGGAATTGCGTATTAATGGAAACGCAAATGCCTACTGGCACTATACAACTGGGACAGGAGCTGCCAGCACGACTTATGACGGAGATGACACACCCACCACATTTGCGCCAGCGGGAGGAGCAAATAGGACCACAGATGGCTATTCGACCTTGCTAGTAAATCTTCCTAATGCCAGCACCCAGGTCAGGATTAAGGTTGTAATGTTAAACAACTCAACCAACGAAAGATGGACCATCGACAATGTCCGTTTGGTAGGTACCCCTACAGCGTCAAACACAATTACTACTGGTAGTGTCAGCACACCTCCATTTTGTATTGATGCTTCAAATCCGGCGACAGGAACAGTCGCTTACACTTCTACAGGTACATATGCGGGTGCAACCTTTACCGCAAAATTGTCGGATGCTACAGGGGCTTTTGACGCGCCTGTCAGTGTGGGAACCGCATCTGTTACCGGCACTGACCCATCTGGCAATATTTCTATCAGTATTCCGGCAGGAACGGCCTCAGGAACAGGATACAAAATCAGGATTGATTGCGCCTCACCTGCCGTGACCGGTACAATCAGCGCTCCATTTGAAATTGTTAATGGTGCAAAAAATGTAACAAACCAGGCGGCAACAATTGATATTAACGCATCAACCTTAAGCTGGACAAACCCAAATGCCTGTTACGATGAAATTATGATTGTCGGCAAGGCCTCTACCGCAGTAACAGCGATTCCTACTGGTAATGGCACTGCCTATACGGCTGACCTGAATTTTGGAGTGGGCACAGCCTTTGACGGTGGCTATGTCTTGTATAAAGGCATTACCTCCACACAGTTTGTTACCGGATTGACCAATGGAACAACTTATTATTATACATTTTTTACCCGGTATGGCACAAACTGGAGCACCGGCGCTACTGCAAATGCAACTCCTGCTCAGACATCGAATGCGACTGATTATTTCCGATCGAAGATAACAGGAAACTGGGGCGATTATACTTCATGGGAGTCATCGACAGATAACACTACCTGGATTTCAGCAACCCTGGCTCCCACGAGCACAGCAAACACAATCACCATTCGCAACGCACATACCATTACCATTGCTGCAAGCCGGACGGCAGATCAGGTTGTGATTCAGAACGGTGGAATTTTGATTCATAGTGCAGGAACTTTCACCATTAATGATGGATTGGATAATGACATTATTATTGAATCCGGTGGCATATTTTCGTTGGCCTCCACCGCACCTGTCTACTCAACAGGAGCTTCAACGCTGGTAAGCACTGGAGGTACATTAAGGATTGCTGCCTCAGGCTTGACCGGCAATGGAGCAGGTGTAAATGCAGCAAGTTATGTGTATCAGGACGCCTCAATTCTTGAATATACAATTACCTCATCATTTTCAGCCAGTGGCGTTACCTATTTCCCGAATGTAGACCAAAACACCAAGCCTATTTTCAGGGTAACATCAATTGTTAGCCCTACAACGCCTGGAGGCGGAAGTAACACAGTTATCAATGGTATATTTGAAGCCAACAGTACCTTTTCATTTACAGGCGGTGGCACAAAAACTTTCCGTAACGGCATCCGGGGAACAGGCGTTCTGTCGCAGGGAGCGTCTACCGGACAATTTATCATTAATGGTACAACTGCTGATATCAGTGGTGCCGATAGCCTTAAATTGGGTCCTGCCGGATTATCAATCGCAAGTGGATCAGCTGTTACAGTATCTTCAAACAAATTGATAAGTGGAGGTCCGGTCACCATTGACGGTAGTTTAACCATCAACAGCAACGCTGCCCTTACTGTCACCGGCACCCTCACCAACAATGCCGGCACTTCGGGATTGGTACTCAAATCAGGCGCTTCAGGCACCGGTTCGCTCATCCACAACACCAACAACGTGGATGCCACCATCGAACGCTATATCACCGGAAGCACCAACCTGAGCTCAAAGTACTACCACAATGTGTCGATTCCGCTAAATAGCTCAGTGCAATCAAGTGAGTTTACCGGATCATACCTGTTCAGCTTTAACCAGGCCACCCAACTTTGGGAGCAGATTACCGCCTCAAACGTTACCCTGAGCAACACTGAGGCCTACATGATTTTCTACCCCAACACCAGCACGACCTACAACTTTGCCGGACAACTGAACAATGGCTTGTTTACAGCTACTACTGCTGTTGGATCGGCCGATCAGTTCTGCCTTGTTCCGAACCCCTACCCTTGCGCCATCGACTGGGATGCTGCATCGGGCTGGACAAAAACCAACCTTTATGATGCCATCTGGGTTTGGAACCCTGTTTCACAGACCTATGCCACCTATGGATCGTATACAGGCGTCAATGGGGGAAGTCGTTACATTCCTGAAGGCCAGGGATTCTTTGTGAAAAACGCAGCAGTCTCACCTGCCCTCAGCATGGACAATGGCGTCAGGGTGCACAACAGCCAGGCGTTCTTCGATGAACCCATTTTGAGTAATCTGTTGCGCATTTCTTCCCATGCAGCTACGTTCAGTGATGAGATTGTGGTTCGTTTCCAGGCCGATGCCAGCATAGGTTTTGATGCCAATATGGACATCGACAAGCTGCGCGGTTCACAATACGCACCACTCCTGTACAGCATCGCCGACGGCAGGGAACTTTGCATTCAATCGCTGCCATTTTCAACAGAAACAATGGTTGTTCCTATTGGGTTCAGCATCAATACTGATGGCGAACAAACCCTTGAATTCAGTGGATTGGAAAGCTTTGAAACAGGCACTGCCGTTTTCCTCGAAGATTTGCTTACCGGCGACATGATTGACCTTGCAGAAAATTCCCAATATACATTCCTGCACAGCACTGGCAACAGCCAATTGCGTTTCCGCCTGCATTTCATGGGCGTTACAGGTCAGGGAAACGCCTCAGTTCCGGCAAGCGAAAGTGCAATCTGGAGTTATGGCAACAACATTTATCTGAATCTCCCGGAATCAACACATCAACCGGTGAGTGTTGCGATTTATGACGCCTCTGGCAGGTTGTTGGCAGAAACAACTGCCCGACCCGGACAACTAACTATGATCAGCGCTGCATCGCTTCAAGGTGTTGTCATCGTTCGTATTGCCGGCCAGCAAGGAATTGAAACAAAGAAGGTATACATCAGCAAATAAACCAACAATGAAACGTTTTCTCATACACCTCACTTTTATCTCTGCACTGCTTATCGTAAGTCAAACCATGATGGCCCAGCCACCTGATCCACCGGGCGATCCAAGCTCAGGTGGCGGACCCATTGGCGGAAGTGCGCCCATTGGCAGCGGCATCGGCGTCTTGCTTACACTGGGCGCAGCCTATGGTGCAAAAAAAATTCATACAGCCTGGAAAGCAAACCAGGAATCGCTTGAAGATTAATCAAGAGCGCACTGAAAGTAAGAACCTGACGGGTTACCGTCAGGTTTTTTTGTTGCAAGGCAGACAAAGAGGCATCAAAGCGGGCCAACAGTTGACTCATACGCACTTTTAAGTACTTTTGAGCCGATGAAACAATTTCTTTTTGGCATTGGTTTGATGTTGTTGGGCATGTCAGCCACTGCCCAGGTGATACCTGATGAACGGAGGGTTGATTGGAAGCAGATAGCTTTACAATATCATTTTAAATTGCCTGAAACAGCAGTAAATGTGCGTGATTTTGGTGCCACTGGTGATGGTATAACCAACGATCAACCAGCCATTATCAATGCCATTGCAAGTTTACAGGGAAGGCTCGGCTACATATATTTTCCGCCTGGAAATTACCTGATAACAAGCCCTGTTGCTTTGGTTGATAGCGTTGTGCTGATTGGCGTTTCATCCGATTCATGCATCCTGCACTTCGATCTTGGACAGCAAGCCATTTCCTGCATCAATGTCAGTGGGTCTCCTGTGAGTGAGTTTGTCGGCCTCAGTGAATCTGCCACTATGGGATCATCCTGGCTCAAGGTGAACAACACTGCCGGTTTTGCAGCAGGAATGACTGCCGAATTGATTCAATCGAACGGATCATGGGACGTTGTTCCCGTATCCTGGGCTGAGAATGCCGTCGGTCAACTTCTTCAGATTTCTGCTGTTGTTGAAGACACTTTGTTTTTCATTAACAGCCTGCGAACGGACTTCTCTATTGAACTTCAGGCCCGGATCAGGACCATTGATCCTTTGGTGAATGCAGGCATTCATTGCCTGAAAATCATCCGGACCGACGAGCCAGTCTCTGGAGCAGGTTCGAATATAGATCTGGTTTTTGCCAAAAATTGCAGCTTTTCGGGTATCGAAAGCGACCACAGTGTTGGTAGTCACTTCCAGCTGCACAATTGCTCAAACATCCTCATCAAAGGATGTTATATCCATCATGCCTTCACCTATGATGGAACAGGAACAAGGGGTTATGGCGTGACACTGAATCAGCACAGCGGCGAATGCCTCGTGGTTAACAATATTTTTCAACAGCTGCGGCACGCGATGATGGTAAAGACAGGTGCAAATGGCAATATTTTCGCCTACAACTATTCCATCGATCCTTATCGTTCCGAGGAAATTCACGATTTTTCGGGCGACATCAGCCTGCATGGCCATTATGCTTTCAGCAACCTGTTTGAAGGAAATATCGTGCAGAACATCATCATCGATCATTATTGGGGCCCTTCGGGTCCGCTGAATACTTTTTTCAGGAACAGGGCTGAGCTTTATGGTATTATCATGACTCCCAGTGATTTACTTGAAACACAGGAGCAGAATATTGTGGGTAATGAGGTTACCAGTACCGCCTTTTTGCATGGATTATACAGCCTGACTGGTAGCGACCATTTCGAATATGGCAACAATATTAAAGGAAGCATTGTACCTCCCGGAACAGATGTACTCAGCGACACTAGTTATTACCTCGATAAACAACCAACCTTCTGGGAAAACGACCTGTCCTGGCCTTCCGTTGGTGTACCCAACGAATTGAACAGCGGTCAAATCCCGGCCAGCCTGAGGTATATCGATGGCAATACCCTCACGGTCTGCAGCCAGGATTCAACACTGACGGAAAATCCGCAAACAAAGCATGAACAGGAATTCATTGTATGGCCTAATCCCGCCAGGCAATGGGTTCAGCTTCAACTTCCCGGAACGGACAATAGGATAGTCAGTATTGAACTGATCGGCATGCATGGGAACAGGACTACACTTCATGTGAAACCATCAGTCGACGCAAATATCATTGTTGCCGAAATCCCACAAGCCTTGCCACAGGGCATGTATTTCGTTGTTGTGAGGACTAAACAGAGAACAATCGCCAGTAAACTGATGCTGGTGCCATAACCAGGTCAGGCTGCGCACCTTCACCTGAAGACGGTGTGTTCATTTTGTTACAGGTAAATTTCAGTGAATTGTTGTTGTGCCAGCGGTATTTTTTTTTACTTTCATGCAAAATTCTGCATTGAAGCAGCAAAAACTTTATTGGAATGGACTACCTTAAATTTCTGAACTAAAAATCAGGAGGTTAATATGTTACATGTTTCAAGATATTTGTATCCAGGCATTAAAGCCATTAGTTTGGCATTCATCATCATGGTAGGATGCAAATCGCCGGCCGCGAGTCACCTGCCGGCAAACACAGGCAATATAACAGGAACAAAGCCTCAGGTAAGTAGTTTTGACGAGCAGATGAATGTGCTGGCAAATGAGATGGTGAAAAGCCTGAGCCAGGAAAAAAAATCGAAAATCGCCATCATGGAATTTCCAGACCTGAATGGTCAGGTAAGCGAATTGGGCAAGTTCATCCCCGAAGAACTAACCACGCGTTTTTTTCGCACAAAGCGTTTCGATGTGGTTGAACGTCAGCTGATCAATAAAGTGATTGATGAGCAACGCCTGGGGGTTTCAGGCATGCTCGATGCCAACTCAGCGGCTGAAATCGGTAAGATGCTGGGTGTTGAAGCCATTGTCACAGGGACCATCACCGACATCGGAGCTTCGATCCGCATCAATGCGCGCATGATTGCAACCCAGACGGGCAGTGTGTTTGCTGTTTCTTCGGCCAATATCAGCAAAGATGATTACATCCTTGCGCTCATGAAAAAAATTCCTGCCCATGATACGTATTCCCATTCCATTGGAAGCCAGGAAACCACCCATGCCAATATCACCAAAACCCTGTCGAAGAATACTGTTGACGGTATTGATTTTGAAGTCGTTTCAGCGAAGATTGTTCCAGGCGACCACATCCTGATTGATGTGGTGGTTACCAACACAAGCCGCACTGACAAGGAAGTCAGGATAAACAACAACACACGCTTATATGATAACCTCGGTCAGGAGTTTCTCAACCCGGTAAGGTCGATTGGGGCAAAAAAGACGCAGTACAGGTCAGAGGATTTGTCGCATTTGTACATCGCAGGTATTCCAACTAAAGTCACCCTCGATTTCAGTAATATCGATCCAACAGCAAACAGCATTGCCCTACTTAAAATTCAGGGATGGGGCTTGAGCACTGAGGTATTGCTGCGGAATATTCCCTTATCAAAATAGGTAATTCCAGTTGGCAAATTACATTAATTCCTTCGTTAAAATGACACTTTGCCTCCTGTCGAGGACAGGCGGTGATGCCCCTGACCGAATTCGTTATATAAGGATGTGTACATCAAGCTGATAAATTAATCCTGTACCATTAAAAACTGGCACTTATTTTGATGTATTTCAGCACCTTTTGGTACTGTTCATAAGTTGTGTTTAATTTATTTTGCCCCTTGATTTTCTGTCTGGTTTGTGATTAATTTTGTCACGAAATTAAGGAGTTTTTGCTGTTCAATCGCGCTTCTGACATTATCATTCAGGCTACAGAATCAGGACCACAAACCAACTAACATTCAACGCATTGTGAGCGGAACAGGAACACCACGAAGTCTCCCTAATCTTTCAGGCATTTTCATTGTGCTATTGTTTATCTTAATCATGCCAGCATTTACGCTGGGGCAAAGCGTGGTCGTGAGCAGTTATTTCAATGCAGCAAGTGAAAAAGACGAATGGAGTGAATTGCTCGTGGTGCAGGACAACCTCGACCTGAGGGGCTGGTCATACCGCGACAACAACAGCGCACAAACCTCCTGGCAGCCTGAAATTTTCTTTAACAACATTCCGTTTTGGAACAATATGCGTGCCGGCACCATCATCATCATCTGGCACAGGGCTATCCGCTCTGACAATGTGACTCCAAATGTCCTTGATGTAAACAAAGCCGATGGTTATATACAGGTTGCCGCAAACGATATTAACTATTTTAATGGAGGGAGTTTTGCCAGTAACACACTCAATGTGGCCGGAGCAGGTGACATATTAGAAATAAGGGATGCTGGCAACTTTCATGTGCATAGCCTGGGACACAAATTGGTTGTCGGAACCAATTACGCCCCTATTCCCTTACCCAAACTCAACCACCAGGCCACAATTTTATCTTCGGATGCAGTCATGGTGTTCCCGGGAACCAATATTGCCGAATATGGCACCAATGGGCCACAGGATGGAACCACATGGACAATAAAAAACAATGTCACTACATTTGGTCTACCGAATAACAATCCGGCCGCACCCAGTCCTGCTAACAGCAATTACTGGCGCTCGCTCAGGCATCCCGGCTGGAATTCTCCTTCTGCCGATGCCAGCCTGAATGCACAAAACACCCAGGTTAGCCTTAGCTGGAATCAAGTCACTGATCCCAATGCCGGTGATGCCACCCAAGGCTATATCATTTTGCGTAACAATGCCGATAACTTCACTGCTCCTGTTGACGGAACAACCTACACGGCCGGCCAGACAATCGGCGGTGCTACTGTAATCGCCGTGCTCAGCGGATCAGCTACGCTTTCTTATGTCGATAACATCACAATTCCCTGTGGTGAAGAGCGGTATTACCGCATTTATGCCTATCGCTTTGCCACCGACAATTTAAATGGAAACAGTTTCGACCTTGCCCGTGGAACGGCCTATAATGAAACCAGTTTTGGTGCTGCTGATGTCGATGGACCACCCACTCAATCCATTACTGCGACAATCAATCCTGCATCAAATGACATTTGTCTGGGTTCGAATGCCACATTTTCATCCACCAACGATGGCATAGGCATACTCGTTTATCTCTGGCAAGTAAATAGTGGCAGCGGCTGGACTGACCTCACCGAAACAGCGCCCTATTCAGGCACAACGACGAACACCTTGCTCATCACTGCGCCACCCATCACATTCAATGGATATCAGTATCGTTGCAGCATTACGCCGCAATGTGGCACACCGGCACTTTCACCCGCCGGAACGCTGAACATTGGTGCACCTCCGGTGGCACCCACAAGTGCATCTGTCACACCTGATATTGTGTGCGTCGACGATCCGGGGAATATTACCTTATCGGCAAGTGGCGGTTCAGGAACAGAATTGCAGTGGTTTACCGGAAGCTGTGGAGGTACATCCATTGGCATAGGAAACAACCTTGTTATTCCTTCCCCTACGGTCACCACTACGTATTTTGTGCGCTGGGGCACTGTCAATTGCGGTCTATCGACCTGCGTGCAGGCAACAGTAACCGTAACACCTTTGCCTACGGCGGCCAATGCGGGCAATGATGGCGAAAGCTGTGGTTTAACCTATACCCTTGCCGGAAACAACCCAGGCTCAGGAACCGGAACCTGGACACAGGTGAGTGGTCCCGGAACTTCCACCTTTGGAAATGCCTCCTTGTATAACTCATTGGTAAGCGTTTCAACCTATGGCACCTATGTATTCAGGTGGACCATTTCAACGGCTGGTGCCTGCGCCCCGTCATTTGATGATGTGACCGTGGTTTTCAGCAACAATCCGACAACAAGCAATGCTGGGCCAGACCAGGCACTCTGTGCAACACTGACCGCAAGCCTGCAAGGAAACAATCCTTCGGTTGGAACGGGCTTGTGGACAAAAATTTCTGGACCGGGTACGGCAAATTTCGCAGATGCCACCTTGTTCAATACAGCAGTAACTGTTTCAGTATATGGCGCCTATGTCTTTCGTTGGACCATCACCACAGGAACAATCTGTCTTGCCTCAACGGATGATGTTGGCATTGGTTTCTTTGACCCACCAACGGTGAGCAATGCAGGCCCTGATCAGTCGCTATGCGCTACACTCACCACCGCTATGGCTGCCAACACAGCCCTTGTGGGTTCTGGATTGTGGACACAGCTTTCAGGCCCGGGAACAATCGTATTTGCAAATGCAACGAGTCCAACAACTACTGTTACCGCACCGGTATACGGCAACTATGTGCTTCAATGGACCATTACAAACGGCCTGGTGTGTCCGGCATCAAGCGACGATGTGGCAGTTTCGTTCAGTACAGCGATCACAGTGAATGCCTCAAATAACGGCCCCATCTGCGAAGGCCTTGACCTTGAATTATATTCGGATATCTCGGGAGCCACCTACCTCTGGTTGGGTCCGGCAGGATTCACTTCTACGCTGCAAAATCCGGTCATTGCTTCAGCAGGAGTAGCCAACAGCGGTTCATACACTGTCACTGTTTCAAACATTCCCGGGGGTTGCCCTGCTTCGACCAACAACACTACAGCAACAGTGAATAATATACCGGTCACAGGAGCCATTAGCCCTGGAAACAGCGAAGCATGCGTGGGCTCAGTTGTTACATACACCGTTACTGGACAGGCCGGATCCACATATACCTGGGTAGTCACCGGAGGAACTGTTTTGCCACCAGGCAACACAGCAAGTGTCGATATTGAATGGGGAATAGTCCCCGGATCTTTCAGTATTGAGGTGACACAACTCAGCAACCAGGGGTGCCAGGCCAATACAGTAACTACTTCTGTTGAATTGCGCGACCTGCCAACAGCCTTTGCCGGCAACAATGACGGCATCTGCGAAGGCGACACCTACACCCTGAACCAGTCAGTTGCATCCAATTACCAGGATATTCTCTGGATGAGCTCGGGAACAGGCGTTTTCGATGATGCCAGTGCACTGCACCCAACCTATACCCCAGGTGCAGCTGATGTTGCAAACGGAAGTGTTGTGCTGACCATGTCAGCCACTTATCCGGCCAGTGGATGCGGACCTGTTTCTTCGTCATTGACATTGACAATAAGTGCCGGACTGGCCCTAAGTGCAACGATTGTAGCGCCGACAGGCCCGGTGTGCAACGGACAGCAAATTAGTCTCAGCCTCAATGTTTTCAATGGAGGCAATAACCCGACTTACGCCTGGTATTTAAACGGAACCCTGTCGGCCAATACAGACATATTTACTTTTTTTGTTTCAGCAGGCGATGGGATATACTGCACCATAACTTCATCACTCAGTTGTGCAGCAAACAGCCCGTTTACCACACCAACCATTAACATCAATGTGTCGCCGGAAGTTGTGTTTAACAATGTTTTGACATCAGATGCGGAATGCGGTTTCGATAATGGTGGCATTACTGTGCAGGCAGCGGGTGGAACACCTCCCCTGACTTACAGCATCAATGGCGGCATCGACTTTCAGTCAGGTGCAGATTTCACCAACCTTCCAGCAAGTACCTACCTTGTGGCAGTGAGGGATCAGGCTGGTTGTGTAACACATTACACCAACAATGTGGTTATCAATTCTGCCGGTGGCGCTCAGATAGATGATGTCAGCTCAACTGATTCCCATTGTAACCTGGACGATGGCACAATCACTATTATGGCTTCTGGTGGCACAAACCCACTTCAGTACAGCATCGACAATGGCATAAACTGGTCAGTGACAAACACCTTCAGTTTGCTTCCAGCAAGCAACTACTTCATCAGTGTAAAAGACGCCAACAGCTGCCTGAGTGCCTATCCGACTACTGTAGTAATCAACCAGCAACCGGGTCCACAGCTTGTTTCCCTGGTTGTGACAGATGAAACGGACGGGCTCGCCAATGGATCTGTGGTCATCATTGTAAGCGGAAACGGACCGTTTGAATACAGCCTCGATGGCGCTAACTGGCAGTCATCGAACACCTTCAGCAACCTGCAGGCCGGTGATTATGGTGCGTTTATCCGCGATGTGAATAATTGCGTGCTTCCAGAGTCGTTTACTGTACTAAACATCAGTTCGGGTAATGTTATTGTCGGTGCAGGTATGGCAGAAGCCTGTTTGAACAATGCGTTAACAACCGCCATTATGGCCAGTGGCATCACTGATGTGAAGTCGTTTAGCCTCGAACTGGCCTATGACGCTTCAATCCTTGCGTTTACCAGCCATAATCAGTTGAATGCTTTCCTTGCTGGCGGAACATTCATCCTCAGCCAGCCTTCATCTGGATTGTTGCATATGCAATGGCAAGGGACTCAAGCAGTCGATATTCCCGACGGGACACTGCTTTTTAACCTCTTGTTTAATGGCATTCAGGCAGGAAACACCGCCTTGAGCTGGATGCAAAGCAGTTTCATTTCCGGTGCAGGCAATCCTTTGAATGCCACCCTCAGCGATGGAAGCGCCGTTGTTCATCCCTTGCCGCTCATCAGCTCTGGAGGCAATGGTTCCTATTGCGAAGGCGGGACAGTAACATTGACTGCGACATCGCAGGATCAGCAGCAAATCAGCTGGTTGTGGACAGGTCCGGACGGACAAAGCAGCCAGCAGCAAAACTGGACACGCAACGACCTTGCCATAACTGCATCAGGCGTATATCAATTGCTCGCCATCAATGGGCAGGGTTGTGAGTCGACCGGCCAGTTAAGCATTGAGGTGATGCCAAACCCAGTGATTAGCCTGTCGGAGAGCGACACCTTGTGCTCACGCAGCCCTGTTGAACTCGATGCCGGCGAAGGGTTTACCACTTATGTCTGGAGCACAGGAGAATTGTCGCAAAAGATCACGGTTTCCGAAACCGGAACCTACAGCGTCACCGTTGAAACGGCGATTGGCTGCCAAGGCAGTGCCACAATTTGGCTGCAACCCTGCGACTTCAGGCTGATGATGCCAAATGCATTCAGCCCGAATAACGATGGGCTAAACGACACTTTTGGTCCGGTATTCGGTGAAATATTTCCGGTGAAGTTCAGGATGATGATTTACAATAGCTGGGGGCAAATGATCTATGAAACCTCGGACTACGATGAACCCTGGGATGGCAAATGCAAAGGCGACATGGCAGAAGCAGGTGTTTATGCCTATATTGTTCATTTTGAATTACCCGCCTACCTTAACATCAAAGCTGACAGCCCTGTAAGGGGAACACTGCGACTTGTAAGGTAATCCTTCCTGCACTGTAACCTGATCTGTTGCAGTAAGGTTAGTTAGGTGGATAAAAGTTGTATCGTTTATTTGCAAATTATGGATCTGCTATATTTCCAACAGACCTTCAGGACCAGGTAGCCTTGTTATTAGAATTTTTTGATGCATATGCCATTATCACCTAAAAAAATAAGCACGGATGTTGATCCGTGCTTATGTATATAATTAGCATTGCGATAATGTGTTGCGTATTATCCGATGTTCGTATAAACTGCCTGCACATCGTCGTCTTCCTCAATTTTATCAAGCAACTTCTCAATGTCGACCAGCTGGTCTTCGCCGAAGGCGACCGGTGTGTTTGGAAAGCGTTGCAAATTGGCTTTGATGATTTCAATGCCTTTTTCCTCCAATGCTTCATGAAGGGCGCCAAAATTGGTGTAGTCGGCATAGGCGAAAGCACTTTCTTCATGCAACTCAATTTCTTCCAATCCGGCGTCGATGAGTTCAAGTTCAAGGTCTTCCACATTCATCCCATTTCCCATTTTGAATTCAAAAACGGCCTTGCGCGAAAACATGAATTCGAGCGATCCCATGGGAACAAACGAACCACCTGATTTATTGAAGTACGATTTCACGTTGGCCACAGTGCGGGTGGTATTGTCAGTGGCACATTCGACTACCACAAGCACTCCGTGCGGACCTTTTCCTTCATAAACCACTTCAACCATGGTATCTGCATCCTTGCCCGAAGCGCGCTTGATGGCTGCTTCAATGTTTTCCTTGGGCATGTTTTCAGCCTTAGCGTTCTGAATGGCGTTACGCAATTTGGCATTCATCTCCGGATCTGGACCACTTTCTTTGGCGGCGATGGTGATCAATTTGCCCAGTTTTGGAAACACTTTCGACATTTTGTCCCAACGTTTCTCTTTTGCTGCCCTGCGGTATTCAAACGCTCTTCCCATGGTAATATGCTTTAACTGTTATCAATGCTGAATGAAGCGGCAAAATTAGGAAGTTAAGCGAAAAAAATGAAATTATTTACAAATCTTTTCTGCGCAACAACTGCCAATGGCAACTTCAGGGGCTCGCCCGGTACAAATGACCAATGCAGGCATTCAGCAGCCTCTATAACCAATTCATAACGATAATTGATGAACTTTCTATCGACCCGCATACCCAATGCAAGGTGTTGATGGTTTGCTGAAATTATTTCAGGATCAACTGTTTTCGGCACTTACAGTGGGCTTAACTTCATAAATCAGCATATTGAGCGCTTTTTTAAGCAGGCCATATTACAGTCATACGTGGTTATAACAGTAAGCATCCTGGCAAATTATTGCTAATGTACACAATCAGCTACCCACATTATTCACTGAAACAAACTTGTCCGGTCGCGATTTTTTTCGCAATTTTGTCTGACATCTGTGCAAAAACCTACACCCTATGGATATCCTGATTATTACCCTGCTGGGGCTCATTTTTCTGACTTCACTGTTGCTTGTCTTCCGCAAAACAAAAACTGCATCCGAAGGACAGGCATTTACCGACCTGCTGGCAAAGATTGACTACCTCGACAAAAACATCAACCGATTCGAAGCCCTGGTAAAGGATGACTTCAGGCAAAACCGCGAAGAGCTCAACAATAACCTGAGCAGGTTTCAACAATCAGTAACTGAAACCCTCAGGGAGATGTCAAGGGCCCAGGTAGAGCAATTGACCGGTATGAGCGAGCAAAACCAGAAGGGTATGGCGGCCATGAATAAAACGCTGGAAGACCGCCTGACTGCGCTTATCGATAAAAATGACCGCAACAACAAGGAAAACCGCGAAGAGCTTGGCCGGAACCTATTGCTCATAAACGAGCAAATGAAGGCAAAGGTGGATGAAATGGCACAGCGCCAGAAAGAGCAACACGAGCTCACGGTGAAACAAATGGAAGCGGTGACAGCAAAACTCGATGAGAAATTAGGACAACTCACCGAACGCATGCAACAAAATGCCCAGCAGTCGCGTGAGGCCATCGGTGCGACGATGAAGGAATTCCAGGATTCATTTTCAAATAACGTAAAGGATTTCAATGAGTTGCAGAAACAGAAATTTGGCGACCTTGAGAAAAAACAAGCCGAGCTGATCACTTCCACTGCAATGAGCCTCGAAAAGATGCGGGAAACCGTGGATGAGAAGCTGCAGAAAACACTGGAACAGCGGCTCGGACAATCATTTGAGCTTGTCAGCAAACAGCTCGAAAGCGTGCAAAAAGGCCTTGGTGAAATGCAAACGCTGGCCCAGGATGTGGGCGGGCTGAAGCGGGTGCTTTCGAATGTGAAAACACGTGGTGTGATGGGCGAAATACAGTTGGGTAACATCCTCGAACAAATCATGGCACCTGAACAATACGAAACCAATGTGAAAACCAAAAAGTCGAGTGGCGACCATGTTGAATTTGCCATCAAGTTGCCAGGCCGGGATCAGAATGACGGTCAGGTATACTTGCCTATTGACGCCAAATTTCCGCAGGAAGCCTACCATTTGCTTCAGCTTGCCTACGATGAAGCCAATGCACAGAAGGTAGAAGAGGCAACAAAGACCCTCGTTACCTCAATCCGCAAATTCGCAAAAGACATCAGCGACAAATACCTCGACCCACCGTTTACCACCGATTTCGGCATTATGTTTCTGCCTGTCGAAGGGCTGTATGCCGAGGTGGTGCGCAACACCGACCTGATGGAACAACTGCAGCGCGAATATAAAATCATTGTTACTGGTCCCACAACGCTTGCAGCCATTCTAAACAGCCTGCAGATGGGCTTCAAAACACTGGCCATCCAAAAACGCAGCAGTGAGGTATGGCAAATATTAGGTGCAGTAAAAACAGAGTTTGGGAAGTTTGGCGGCATCCTGGAGAAAGCCAGAAAAAAGATTGATGAAGCAGGAAATGAAATCGATACACTGGTAGGCACCCGTTCACGGGCGATTGAACGCCGCTTACGCCAGGTGCAGGAGTTGCCCGCTGCGGAATCGAGCCTGCTGTTAGGAGAAAACCTGCTGGAGGAGGACTCTGAAGAAGCCACCGAGGCATTATAGTGCTTAAAGGATTGATGATTTGGGAATTACATCAAGACCCATTCTAAATTAGGTTTATCTGTAAAAAATTATAAGCTGTCCATTGGATCATATCATTAAACAATATTAATTTTGTTTCGTAATATTACGAAATACGAAACATATGCAGGAAAACCTCTCCTACAGCGAATCACAGATTAAAATGGCACGATTCGCAAAAGCAATGGGCCATCCTGTGCGCCTGCTCATCCTTGAGTTATTGTCGCAGCAAAATTGCTGTTACAGCGGTGATCTTGCCGAAGAATTGCCCATAGCACGCTCAACACTTTCACAGCATCTAAAGGAACTGAAATCAGCCGGCCTCATTCAAGGCGAGTTGAATCCGCCTAAGATCAAATACTGCCTGAATACCGAAAATTGGGAATTGGCCCGCTCCTTGTTCAATGCACTGTTTGCCAAAAAGTTATGCACCAAATGCTAAATAATCACTTAAATACAATGAAAAAGGAAATCAAAGTACTGGGCACCGGTTGTCCGAAATGCAAACAGCTCGAGGCCATGGTCAGAGAAACTGTCACCGCCCTGGGAATCGATGCTGAAGTAAGCAAGGTAGAAGATATAGTCGACATTATGTCGTATGGCATCATGCGCACGCCCGGACTGGTTGTCGATGGAAAGATTGTGGTTGCCGGCAGGTTGCCAAACCAGGCTGAGCTTAACGAATTTCTTGCATAACCTATTAACACACAGGCCATGAAAAAAATCACCGGAATTTTCAGTTTAATGCTTCTACTTGCATTTGCTGGATCAACCAGCTTAACAGCCCAGCAAGATGCTCCTAAAAAAGTGCTTGATATTTATTACGCCCATAGCACAAACCGCTGTCCTACCTGCAAAGCCATTGAGGCACAGACCCGTGAAACACTGGAGAAACAGTTTAAAACTGAAATCAACACTGGCACGCTGGTCTTGCATATTATTAATATCGACCTGAAGGAAAACAAAGAACTCGTTGAGCAATACAAAATCTGGGGTTCAAGCCTGTTTCTGGTAAAAAGAGGAGACGAAGAACGCACCGACCTTACCAAAGAAGGATTTGCTATGGCCAGAACAAAGCCAGAAGAGTTCAGGACCTTGTTGGCAAAGACAATTCGTGAAAAACTAGCCATGTAGTTTGAGCATCTTTTAAACTGAAACCCAACTGAGCAACTGCAATGGACTTTCTGCAACAGCTTGTCGACAACAGCACCACTCCTGTCATCACTGCCATTTTGCTTGGATTGATGACTGCGATCAGCCCTTGCCCATTGGCGACCAACATCACTGCCATTGCATTTATCAGTAAACAACTCGAGAACAGGCGCCGGGTGTTTTTGAAGGGACTTGTTTACACACTTGGGAGAAGCATTTCATACACCGGGCTGGGACTTGCATTTTACTTCGGGGCCGGGGTATTTGAGCTTGGCGGATTTTTCCAGCACTGGGGCGAAAGGTTGCTTGGCCCCCTGCTCATGATCGTTGGCTTCCTGATGCTAGATCTGATACCGGTAAAGTGGCCCTCGTTTCAGCTGATGAAGGGAAATCAAAAGGAACAAAAAAGCAGTGGTTACATCCATGTGCTGGCCCTCGGAATGATATTTGCATTGGCATTTTGTCCGTACAGCGGTGTTTTATTTTTTGGCATGCTGGTGCCAATGATCATCAGCAGTTCTTCAGGCCTGTTGCTTCCCCCTGTTTTCGCCATTTCAACAGCCATTCCGGTAATTATCGTTGCATACCTGATCGCGTATACCATTTCCGAAATTGGCCTGTTCTACAACCGATTGAAGGTGTTTGAGTTTTGGTTTCGGAAAATTGTTGCCCTGACCTTCATCGGAGTCGGTTTGTACTATTTAGTTGTGTTTTTCGCACCCTAAACTCCTCAACATGGAATTAAAAAAAGAAATCAGGATACTGGTCCTGATGGTGGTTCTGTTTTTGGCCGCATTCTATATCCCGGTAGAAAACGCCCGGTTTAACGAAGCCCTTCATGCGGCTTTGGACCTCAGCAGGTGGTATGCACGCGAACATGTGATTCTGTGTTTACTGCCAGCGTTTTTCATTGCAGGCGTGATCTCCGTTTTCGTTAGTCAGGGTGCTGTGATGAAGTACTTTGGAGCCAAAGCCAAGCGCTGGGTAGCATACACGGTGGCAGCCGTTTCCGGTACCATCCTTGCCGTATGCAGTTGCACCATTCTGCCCTTGTTTTCAAGTATCCATAAGCGGGGAGCAGGCCTTGGCCCTGCCATCGCGTTTCTCTATTCGGGACCGGCGATAAACATCCTGGCCATTATTCTCACCGCACGCATTCTGGGCCCCGAAATGGGCATTGCCCGGGTGGTTGGTGCCGTTTCATTTTCTGTATTGATCGGCGCAACGATGGCCCTTATCTTCAGAAAAGAAGAAAAAGCAAAGCGTATTGAACAGCTGAATTTTCCCGATTTTCCTGAAAAACGCCCGATGTGGCAGACGGCGTTTCACTTTTTTACCCTCGTGCTTATCCTTGTGTTTGCCAACTGGGGAAAGCCCGCTGAAGGAGATACCAATGGCGTGTGGTTTCTGATTTGGGCCAACAAATGGTATATAACGGCAGGCTTCGGACTCATGCTGGTTTATTCTCTTATTTACATCCTGAAAATCAACCGTTGGCATGTGCTGCTTGCCGCCTTGGCAACCGCTGCTGCAGCATTGCTCAGCCATTCGCCCATGGTACCCGTTATTGTAGGTATTTCGGCCCTAAGCCTGGTCACCCTTTTCGATAAAAACGATCCCGACAATGCAGAATGGATCCGGTCGACCTGGGATTTTACGAAGCAAATTATCCCCTTGCTGGCCATTGGTGTGCTCACTGCTGGTTTTTTGCTCGGATCAACACATGAAAGCACTACTATCGCGGGCATCATTCCAAACAGCTGGATAAATGCCCTTGTCGGAGGAAACTCACTGTTCTCGAACCTGTTTGCCTCTGTTATTGGTGCATTCATGTATTTCGCAACACTCACCGAGGTACCCATCCTTCAAGGATTAATTGCTTCAGGTATGGGTAAGGGGCCTGCCCTGGCTTTGCTGCTGGCAGGACCATCGCTTTCGTTGCCCAATATGCTCGTCATCAGGGGAGTCATGGGTACAAAAAAGACAGTGTATTATGTGCTGCTGGTCATTATCATGGCCACCCTGGCCGGATTGATATACGGAGCTATCTTTGGTTAAAATGTGGGCGTATGGATGAACAATCATTTTTTGCAGCAAGTTTTGAAAGCGGCGGACTCAGCTTTATTAGTCCGAAAAACGCCTGGCCCCTGCTTCATCAGGGAGTATTGTTGATTGACCTGAGACCAGATTTCGAAGGTGAATATAAGCGTCCGTTGGTGCCTGGTCTTGTGGTTATCCCCTATTCTGAGCTACCAGGCAGGGTCGGTGAACTTTCGGTTGACAGCTTCCTGATCCTGGCCGACTGTGTGGGAATCCGCAGCAAAGAAATCATGAAACTCCTGAAGGGCATGGGTTTCACACGCATGCTATCGCTTGCAGGTGGATTCGTTGATTGGGAAAGAGATGGCTTCCCTATTCAGCTTGATCCCGGGAAAGTGCTTACCGGTAGTTGTATGTGTCAATTGAAGGCAAGGGGTGACAAGCAGAAATTTGGCTGAAGTTGCTCAAAATCGGAGAAATCATTGAACCGAAAAGCAACATTTTGCGAAAGAAGCAGTGACAGAAAAGGAATTATCCCTTCATGCTCACCATTTCAAGCCTTTCAAAATCAAGTATTTCTACATAATCAGCAGTAATTTCAATCAGGCCATCGGCCTTGAATTTGGTGAGGATACGTGCGATACTCTCTATCGACATTCCGCTTAATTCTGCGAAGTCCTTACGTGAAAGCTGCAAAGGGAATTTCTTTTGCTTATAAATCCTGTTTGCCAGGCACAACACAACATCAGCCAGGCGGCCATAGGTTTGCTTTTTTGTCAGGCAATAAAACCTGCCATTGATAATAATGCTTTGCTCAGCAAGTACCGAAAGCATTTTGGCGCCAAAGGTCGGGTTGCTGTTCATTACCTGCCTGAAGGCATTGATTTCGATGAGGCTGAGTTTCGAATCGATATAAGCCTGGGCTGAATGATACAGCACATTATTTCCTTCGAAAAGTGATGACAAGCCGATGAGGCTTACCGGTGAAAATATCTGAAGAACCAGGTTATCTGAAGATCCTTCAATATAGGTTTTCACAAGCCCTTCGTCGAGCACCATGATATGCGAAACGAATGAACCCTGTTTACATATCACCTCGCCCTTCTGGTAAGACACCTCCACCATTTTCGATTGAATTAAATCCAACTCAGCATGGGTCAGCAAGTCCAAACACTCTAATTTACTGGAACCTATGGTACAGCTGTTTCTAATAATTGACTGGGCGTTAGGCATACTTACAAAAATTGGTGAAACGTAATTTGGGCTGCAAGATAACAAAAAAAAGCTTGACGCAGATCAAATAATTTCATGATGAGACAGGCAGGGATGTTTGACCCGTTTGTGCCCCTAATATGTGAATGCAACGAGGCCTAAACCTAATTTTGCCGTGAACCTCAAAACACGAATTGACCATGAATAACGTGCTCCAGAAACTGACCGTCCTACTTGTTACGCTTGTCCTTCCCGCGATGGTCATCTATTTTACGGTTTTCTTCGGTCTTCGGCCAAACGAAGCCAGGAAAATTGAATACGTTTCCAAAGCTGAACACACGGCATCTGTAGATCATTCCCAATTCGATCTGTTACAACAGCAATTCACCAACCCAAAACAGGTGACTGCAGCCTGCCTTACCTGCCACAACAAACGCGATGACGAGCTGATGCAAAGCAGCCACTGGAAATGGGAACGTGATGCAGAAATCCCGGGCCGCGGCATCGTCAAAATAGGAAAGAAAAACCTGCACAATAATTTTTGTACTGCTGCCGAAGGCAACAACGGATCGTGTATGCGCTGCCATATAGGCTACGGATGGGAAGATAAATCCTTTGATTTTAATGATCCTACGAACATTGACTGCCTTGTCTGTCACGATAAGTCAGACACTTATTTTAAACAGAAGGGTATGGCAGGCTGGCCCGCAACTGCTGAAACTGCCACAAAAGAATTTCCAGTACCAGACTATAACCTTGTTTCACAAAGTGTTGGATATCCCGACAGGGACAATTGCGGCGTTTGTCACTTCTTTGGTGGCGGTGGCAACAATGTCAAACATGGCGACCTTGAAGAGGCACTGTTTCACAGCACTAAAAAGGTTGATGTGCATATGGGTGAAGATGGCCGTAACCTGGTGTGTATTGATTGCCACAGAACCGAAAAACACAACATCAAGGGCAGGGCTTATTCGGTATCAGCTGAAAACACAAACCGGGCAGATTGCGAACAATGTCACACAAGCAAGCCGCACAATGATGTTGTGCTCGACTACCACAACAGCAAGGTAGCCTGCCAGACATGCCATATTCCTGTTTATGCTAAGGTAAATGCAACAACCTTATACTGGGACTGGTCGAAAGCCGGACGAAAAGATGCTGACGGCAACCCAATCAAAGAATATGATGCCGATCACAACTACAGCTACCTTTCGATCAAAGGCCATTTTGTGTTCGACAATATGGTAAAGCCTGAATATTACTGGTTTAATGGAACAGCGGATCACTTCCTTACAGAAGATACCATCAGGGAAATACCTGTTAAAATAAACAAGCTTTTTGGCGATTACAAAGATCCCAACGCTAAAATCTGGCCTGTTAAGGTACACCGCGGGAAGCAGGCATTTGACCCGGTGACCAAACAGGTACTTTCTGTGAAGCTATACGGAAAAGGCAAAGGCGAGGGCGCGTTTTGGGAAGACCTCGATTGGGAAGAAGGCATCCGCAAAGGCATGGAATACAAGGAAAGGCCATGGAGTGGTCAATATGATTTCGTTGAAACAGAAGTTTACTGGCCGCTGAATCATATGGTTTCGATGAAGGAAGAAACACTGAGCTGCAAAGAATGCCATACCCGAAATGAGGGCAGATTGGCATCGCTGAACGATTTCTATCTTCCGGGTCGTGATTACAACGCCCTGATCGATTACACCGGCATCGGCATCATCATCATTTCCCTTATCGGTGTGCTTATTCATACGCTGCTGCGGATTTTCTAAAAAAAATAACTGAATCATGAAATACCCCAAACAACTGTTATACACTAAATTCGAGCGATTCTGGCACTGGTCGCAGATGCTTCTTGTGCTCTTGCTGACGCTTACAGGTTTCGAAATTCACAGCAGTTTCTCGCTCTTTGGTTTTGAACGCGCCGTGCGACTGCATTCGGCAGCAGCCTGGTCCTTCATGGGACTTGCCGTGGTATCTATCTTTTGGATGCTTGTCACTCACCAGTACAAGAACTTCATTCCGACAAAATACAAGCTGAAAGAACAAGTGAAATATTACACTTCCGGTATATTCTCAGGCATGCCCCATCCTACACACAAGAGCATGTACAACAAGCTAAATCCATTGCAGCGCATTGTGTATGCAGGCTTGCTGATCCTGATATTCCCTGTGCAGATTGTCACCGGAATTGCCTATATGTATTATCATTACCCACAGAATCCACTGGATGCCGGCGGCCTGACACTGGCAGCCGGAACCCACACCTTTGGCGCATTCCTGGTCGTGGCATTTGTGATCGTACATATGTACATGACAACCACCGGCTATAGCGTGTCGTCAAACATCAAAGCCATGATTTCTGGCTTCGAAAAAGAAATCGGTCAAGAAGAAACTAAATCAGAAACACAATCCGAATAAACGCATCAATATGAAAAATCTGAGGAATATTCTTTTGCTGGTCACCATTGCCTTTGCCGTCTTATCCTGTGCTAAAAAACAGGAATACAAATCAGTAGACGAAATGGTTGCAGCCGCCATGAAAACCGTTAAAATGATCAGTCCTGATGAACTGAATCAGCTCATGAACAGCAACGGCGACGAAGTGTACACCCTGATCGATGTAAGGCAGGAGATTGAGCATTACTATGGCTTCATCCCCGGCTCAGTTGTGCTACCCAGGGGAAGTTTAGAATTTAGCATTGGCAGCGAAGAATTCTGGGAACATACCGGTTTGTATATGCCGGAGAAAAACGAAAAAATTATTGTGTATTGCAAAAAAGGTCAACGCGGCATTTTGGCTGCTGAATCACTCGGAAAGCTAGGTTACACCAATGTTTACGCCCTTGAAGGCGGATGGAAGAACTGGGAGCTTAGCTATCCAGATGTATTCGAGAAAGACCTCGATAAATTAGGTGGAAGTCATTCGGCCCCTGCATCTTCTGGTGGCTGCTGATCATAACAATTGAACATTTATTAAACCATTATTTACCTAAAATCATTTCAAAATGAAAAAGTTAAGCATTATTCTCATTACCCTGTTCATGGTTCCGGCCTTGTTTTTGACAAGCTGTAAAAAAGATGAAAAGGTAACATTTGACTCCCAGAAGGCCCTCACCGATTACCTCGTTGCACAGGACCTTGATCTCAACAAAATTCTCGATGGTTTTGTAATGCCCGCACCTGACGATGGCAATGTTAGCGCAAAATATGTGATTGATATCCGTACAGCTGATGATTTCGCCCTAGGTCACATTGAAGGCGCTCACCGCGTGAACCTCGCCGACCTCCTTACCGAAGCTGCCAATGCTGCTGGCAAGGACATTCTGGTAGTGTGCAAAACCGGACAGACAGCTACCCACGCTGTTGCTTTGCTCCGTCTTGCCGGCTATCCAACTGCCAAAGCCCTCAAATGGGGAATGAGCGGATGGAACGCTGCTTTCGATGCATGGACACCTAACATTGGAAACGAAGCTGAAGGCAATGCCAACTGGACAACCGCTGTTGCTCCTGCAAACCTCACTTTCGCCAGCCCAAAATTCACCAGCACAAGCACCAATGGCGCTGAAATCCTGAACGAACGCATTGCCGCTGTTTTGGCCGATGGTTTCAAAACAACAACCGCAACCGACGTCATCACCAACCCAGGCACTTATTTCATTAACAATTATTTCTCAGAAGCTGACTACCTCGCTTTTGGCCACGTCAATGGCGCATACCGCATTCAGCCTCTGCTCATCAGCGAAGGTCAGATGAATTACCTCGACGGTTCGAAAAGGGTTGCTACATACTGCTACACCGGACAAACTTCAGCTGCCATCACCGCTTACCTGCGCGTAATTGGTTATGATGCAGTGACCGTTCTGTTCGGAATGAACAAATTCTACAACAATTCAACCGCCTGGACAGCCAACAAATGGACCTCGGCTTCACCAAAGAATTTACCCTACGTAACAGGCAATTAATTGCTTAATACGTCCAGATTATGAAGAAAATTATCATTTCTATCATTACCGTTATTTCCCTGGCAGGCATGAAAGTGTCTGCCCAGGGTTGTGGCGGACCGGTTTCTGACGAAGGGCTGAAAATGTTTGGCTTCCTGCAGGCGCAGTACGAATACCAAATGACAGACCCTGCCAAGAACAGCTTCACCTTCGAAAGGGCCCGTATCGGAGCACAGGGAGCAATTCCTTACGATTTCTCCTATTATGTTGTGCTCGAACTGAGTCCTTTTATCTCTCCAAACCCTTACCTGCTCGACGCGTTTATTTCATATAACCGTTACAGCTGGGCCAGGGTAAGCATGGGTTCCTTTAAAACACCTTTCGGACTCGAGACAAACACGGCCTGCAACGACCTGATAACGGTATACCGCACCGCAGCTACCCTGCAGATGGTAGCCCCATTCAGAGACCTTGGTATGGTGCTCATGGGTGGAAACGACAAAACCTTCATGACCTATCAGTTTGCCATTATGAATGGCAGTGGTTTGGGCCGTTTCGACAACAACACCAAAAAGGACATCGTTGGACGCGTTGTGTTTAAGCCCCTCGAATTTCTGCGTGTAGGTGCCAGTTTCCGCTATGGATACCCATCGCTGAACAACACCACCGATTCGCGCACCACTTTCGGCGCCGAGCTAAAAGCCAACTACAAAAATTTTAAGCTGATGGCCGAATACATCAATGACAAGGGCAATTACAACCGCGATTTGGGTGGAGGATGCTCAGGCAACCTCATCGAGCTTGGCGACAAAAGAAGTGGTTATTATGCTACCCTTGCCTATATGACCAAATGGAATGTGGAACCCGTTTTCAGGTTCGACAATTTCACTTCAGGCAATGTGGACGATTATGTTGAAAACAACATGACTTTTGGAGTTAACTATTATTTTAATGACTGGACACGCCTCCAGCTCAACTATGTATACCGCACCGAGGAGTTAATTGAAATGCAAAACGATGAAGTCGTTGTTCAGCTCCAGGTCAAATTCTAAAAACTGAAATAATGAAAAAACTATTTTTTGTAGCCGGTCTGCTATTTCTGTTCGGAAGCCTCTCGATGGCCCAGGACCTGATCTCAGTGGCCGATCTCGCGAAAGAACTTAAAAATCCTGACTACCTTGTCGTATCAGCCGAAATCCCGACAGAATATGCCAAGGTGCACATTACCGGATCTGTGAATATTTCATACAAGGATTTCTTTAAACCGGGAAGCATTGAAGGTTTAATGATTGCCGATGCAGATATCGCAAAAGTTTTCGCCGAAAATGGCGTTTCTGAAACCAAAAAAATCGTTGTTTACGACGAAGGCTCTATGAAATATGCCAGCCGTGTTTATTGGATCCTCAAATACATGGGCGCCCCCAATGTTATGGTACTTAATGGTGGACTGGAAGCATGGAAAGCCGGACGTAAGCCGGTAACCAAAAACCCGTCAACCGTTGAAAAAGCCAGTTTCAATGGCAAGGCAAACCCCGGTATGATTGCCAGTGCCGACGATGTGAAGGCTGCAGCAGGCAAACCTGCTGTTGTTGTTGTCGATGTGCGCGAAGCCAATGAATACAAGGGTCTCGACGGAAAAAGCAAAGGCCATATTCCGGGTTCCATCAATATTGAACACCTGGCCCTGCTCGATGCAAAAGGTCTAATGAAAAGCAAAGATGAACTGGAAAAAATCTTTGCGGCCAGTGGCGTCTCAAAAGACAAAACCATTTACCTGTATTGCGCCACCGGCGTACGCACGGGTAAGGCTTACATCGCCCTGACTAAGATATTGGCTTACCCCAATGTGAAGGTTTATGATGGCGGACTAAACGAATGGATTGCCCTTGGTAACAAGGTTGATAAATAAATTAGTGAATTTGGTTAGTGTACCCGACTGCAATGCAGTCGGGTTTTTTTTATCATTTTTTTTTGATGAATGAAATTATGTCGTATGTTTGCAACATATAACATACCATGCGAAAAACCACCAATTTTGACGAGAACGACAGGGAGCTTGCCAGGCTTGCCCGTCTCCTCTCCCACCCTGCAAGGATTGCCATCCTCAGGTTTCTTGCATCCACCGACTGTTGCATATCGGGCGACATCAGCAATGAAATACCACTGAGCCGCACTACTGTTTCGCAACACCTGAATGAACTCAAGGAGGCTGGATTGATTACCGGTGAGATTGAAGGTGTTCGGGTAAATTATTGCCTCGACATGCAACAGATTGAGAAAGTCTCGGCATCCTTCGCTGGCCTTTTTGACATACTTAAAAATAACAAACCTAAACAATGCAAGCCGTGAAAATACTTATTCTATGTACCGGCAATTCCTGTAGAAGCCAGATGGCCGAAGGCTTTCTGAAATCATTCGATCCCAAGGTTGAAGTGTATTCTGCCGGAACAAATCCTGCCATAGCAGTCCACCCCAAAGCCATACAGGTGATGAAAGAATCCCTGATTGACCTAAGCCAGCACAGCCCAAAACATGTTGATGTTTTTCGCGACCAGGCCTTTGATTTTGTGATTACCGTTTGTGGTGGCGCCAAAGAAAGCTGCCCGGCCTTTACAGGCAATGTCGGTCAGCGGCTGCACATTGGTTTCGACGACCCTGCTGAAGCACAAGGCAGCGAAACCGAAGTGTTACATGAGTTCAGGCGCATACGCGATGAAATTAAAAATGAGTTTTACCTTTTTTACAAAGAAAACCTTAGAAACAAATAAGATGAAAAACCCTGATGCACTGAAATTAATGGTAAAGGAAAAATATGCTGCCATTGCCAACCAGGATAAAGAACAAAACGCTGCATCGTGCTGCGGGGCCACGGCATGTTGCGAAGGTGTCGATTACAGCATTTTCAGCGAAAGTTACACCCAGATACAAGGGTATCAATCAGAAGCAGACCTTGGCCTTGGCTGTGGTTTGCCCACCGAGTTTGCACAGATAAAACCGGGTGATACTGTGATCGATTTGGGCTCCGGTGCCGGAAATGATTGTTTCGTAGCCAGGGCACTCACAGGCGATACCGGGAAAGTAATCGGGATTGATATGACAGAAGCGATGATCAGCAAAGCAAAAGCAAACGCGGTAAAACTCGGTTTTACCAATGTTAGCTTCAGGCTGGGCGATATTGAAGCCATGCCAGTTTCAGCCAATAAGGCCGATGTAGTCATCAGCAACTGTGTACTTAACCTCGTGCCAGACAAAAACAAAGCCTTCAGCGAAATTTACCGTGTGCTCAAGCCAGGCGGACACCTTTCAGTGTCGGATGTGGTCATCAAGGGCCAGCTCCCAAAGGCCATTCAGGACGCTGCAGAAATGTACGCCGGATGTGTTTCAGGTGCCATTCAGCTCGAGGAATACCTTGTCATAATGAAAACTGCCGGTCTTACGAACATCAGGCTACAAAAAGAAAAAGCTGTTGTTGTTCCGGATGATATTCTGTTGAAATACCTCAACGATTCAGAACTAAAGGCCTTTAAGTCAAGCGGAACAGGCATTTTCAGCATTACAGTGTATGCAGAAAAAGCCGGTGCTACCTGCGGATGTGGTTGCTGCTAAACATAACTCAAACCCAATTTCAAACGAAATGACAACAACAAAACAGATTGGATTTTTCGAGAAATACCTGAGTCTGTGGGTGGCCTTATGCATTGGAAGTGGCATTTTCATTGGCCATTTGGCTGGCGATTCGATGCAATGGCTCAGTTCAATGGAAATTTACAAGGTCAATATTCCCATTGCCGTGCTGATTTGGGCAATGATTTATCCCATGATGCTCCAAATCGACTTCTCAAGCCTGAAAAACGTCAGGAAAAACCCAAAAGGACTTGTACTTACTGTAGTGGTAAACTGGCTGATCAAGCCATTTACAATGGCATTTTTTGCCTGGATATTTTTCACAAAAATCTATGCTGCTTTCATTTCGCCCGATTTAGCAGGTGAATACATTGCAGGAGCCATTTTGCTGGGTGCTGCGCCATGTACGGCGATGGTATTTGTGTGGTCGTACCTGACCGATGGTGATCCGAACTACACCCTGGTGCAGGTAAGTGTCAATGATCTGATTATCCTTGTAGCCTTTGTGCCCATTGTGGGCCTGCTGCTGGGGATCACCAACATCAGCATTCCCTACGACACTTTGGTTGCCAGCATCGTGATTTTCGTCGTGATTCCGCTCATTGCAGGTTATCTCACAAACCGCATACTGATTAAGGCGCATGGGGAGACCTGGTTTAAAACTGTGTTTTTGCCCAGGCTGAAACCAGTCAGCATCCTGGCATTGCTGATCACACTGGTGCTGCTGTTTGCTTTCCAGGGTATCAACATCATCTCCAACCCTTTCATCATCCTGTTGATTGCGATTCCACTCATGTTGCAGACCTATCTTATCTTTTTCATCAGCTGGTTTGGTGGCCGTAAATTGAATTTACCCCATGCCATTTGTTCGCCTGCAGCGATGATTGGCGCAAGCAATTTTTTCGAGTTGGCTGTGGCTGTGGCGATTGCTTTGTTTGGGCTGCAGAGCCCTGCTGCGCTGGTAACGGTGGTTGGCGTGCTGGTCGAGGTTCCGGTAATGCTTTCGCTGGTCGCCTTGGCGAACCGGTGGAAGTACTGAGCTGTTTCCCAGGGAAATACTCATTTGATATACTTAATCTTGCTCCCAGCAGGTAAATCCGCCATCGAGGTTAAACACATCGGGCCGGCCCTGTTCCTGAAACCAGGCAGCAACGCGCATGCTGCGGATGCCATGCGCACACATGAATATCACTGGAAGATCATTGGGAACAAGGTTGAAAGCAGACTCAAAACCGGATAACGGGCATTCGAGGTAGCCATTAGGAAGTGCAGGTTTTCCCTCCATTGTTTCTTCCGTTTCGCGAAGGTCAACCAGCATAGCCTGTCCGCTGAAAACCAATGATTTGGCTTGCATTGAGTCAATGTGTCTGACAAATCCCAACTGAAATTCCTGGAATCGCGGCCTTTCGTAACTTGCTTTCCAGGCCGTTGAATTGTGATAATAATCAGGCAACATCAGACGGTCGGTGACTATTCGTTTCTGACGGCTATTTCGAGCATCTTTCTTAGGACCTCACCCTTAAATGGGAGCACTTTTCCATTTTCGTCAGGACTAACACCAATCAGAATGCCATCTTCGTCCAATTCGTGCATCCATTGATTGAACTCACGCAAATCCATTTTCTCAGGTGCATAATCCAGCCAGTCCCCTGAAATGGCATCGCCCGCTTCAGATTCAAGTGCCCAGACAGGCAGATACGATTGGTCATTGTCGTCTTCGAGCATGGCAAACATGCCACTGTCGGCCTGTAGCAGCCATATCTCCTTGTGCTGAGACACCTCACTGATAAAATGTGCTAGCCTGTCTTCGAAGGGTACTTTATGTGTCATTGCGTATTGTGTTAATTTATGCTTCCTATTTCATCCAGCTCAAGCCACCGCATGGTCTTTTCGTCAATGAGTTGTATCAGTTCCCTGATCCGTGCGGCATGCTTTTCGAGCAAAACATAGTCTGTTAAACCTGAATTCATTGTAACTTCAAGTGCCGCTTTTTCCTGCTCAAAAGTATGAATTTCCAACTCTAATTGTCCGTATTCCTTCTGCTCTTTGTAGGATCGTTTCTTTTTAACAGTGACATCCTTTACGCTAAGTGATTCTTTTTCTGCAGCTTCAGCCGCCAGCTCAATGGCTTTTTCTTTTTCCTGCTCAACAACATATTCGCGGTAATCCGTGTAGTTTCCAACGAAGCCACGCACCTTTCCATCGCCTTCAAAAACGAGCAACTGATCCACAACCTGATCCATAAAGTACCTGTCGTGCGACACCAGAATCAGGCAGCCCTTATATTCCTGCAGATAGATTTCAATGGTTTGCAAGGTGCTGATATCAAGGTCGTTTGTGGGCTCATCAAGGATCAGGAAGTTCGGGTTTTTCACAAGCACAGTCAGCAGAAACAGGCGACGTTTTTCGCCACCGCTAAGCAGCGAAACAGGCTGATGGTGCATTGGCGCCGGAAACATAAACCGGTGAAGCAATTGCGAAGCAGTGGCTGTCTGGTTTCCGCCCATGGGGATCACCTCAGCGATTTCCCTGACGACATCAATCACTTTTTTATTTTCATCCACGCTGAACGACTCCTGGGTGAAATAGCCATAAACAACCGTGTCGCCCGAGATTATTTTTCCACTATCGGGTGGGATTTTGCCACTGATCAGGTTTAAGAAGGTCGACTTTCCAACCCCGTTCTTCCCGATGACACCATAGCGCTCTCCTTTGTTAAACATAAAATCAACATCATCGAGGATGGTGGTATCACCGAATTTCTTATTTACCTGCTGCAGTTCAAGAATTTTGCTTCCCAGGCGGTTCATGCTGAATCCCAGAGAGATTTGTTGCTGGTTTCTTTTCTGCGAGGCGCGTTCTTTCAGCTCGTAAAAGGCATCAATCCTGCTTTTGGATTTGGTGGTTCGCGCCCTGGGCATGCGTCTCATCCAATCGAGTTCCTTTTTAAGCAATTGTCCGGCCTTGGCCGCTTCTATGCGCAGCGTTTCTTCTCTTTCCTGGCTCTTTTGCAGGTAAAAGGTAAAGTTACCCTTGTGGTGATATAAATGTCCGAACGAGAGCTCAAAAATATTGTTACATACCCTGTCGAGAAAATAGCGGTCATGCGTTACCATCAAAAAGGTGATATTGGCCTGTCGCAGGTAGCCTTCGAGCCATTCGATCATGTCGATATCGAGGTGGTTCGTCGGTTCATCGAGCAAAAGCAAATCAGGTTCATCGAGCAGCACAAGTGCGAGCGCCAGCCGTTTGCGCTGTCCACCCGACAGTGTACCAATTTGCTGATCATGGGCATATATGGCAAACCTGTCGAGCAATTGTTTGAGTCTGCGTTCATAGTCCCAACCTTTCATGAAATCCATGCGTGCAGATGCTTCTTCGAGTTCGCGCCTGTTTTGTTCGCTAAAGTGGCCGGTTTGCTTTTCGAGTGCGGCTTCATAATCGCGAATGGCTTGCAGAACGTGTGTGTGTGAACCATTGATCAGTTCGTTGATCGTCAGTTGTTCATCAAACACGGGCTGTTGCTCTAAAAATCCGATTCTGATTCCTGTAGCCTTGCTGATAATGCCCTCGTCGCTGTCTTCTTTCAAGGCCAGCATCCGCATAAGGGTTGTTTTACCGGCTCCATTGGGTGCAATCAAAGCAGTTTTATCACCTTTTGCCAGTCCAAAGCTCAGGTTTTCGAACAAAGTTTTATCGCCAAAATGCTTTGACAGGTTTTCGACAGAAAGGTAATTCATGGATCTCTCGGCGGCGTTGGATTAGTTCACTTACGGTGGCAAAGCTAGTCATTTCCGCGGCAGTGTGTTCAAAAAATTCCTGGCTGACCGGCAGATACGCACCATCAGCAAGCAGTAAAAAAGCCGCCTTAACAGAATTAAGGACGGCTTTACGTTTAATCTGGTTTATTTTAACGCCTAATCAAAATTGCGTTTCATGTACTGAATACGCTCAAATGCGGCTGTGTTTTCGGGTAAGTTGTTTACGATTCCCCTGAAATCGCTGATGGTTTTGTAATGGTGCTTTTGCATCCATTCGTCGAGGCCTTTCACAATTTCACTCAGGTAAGGAATGCCATTCTGGTATAAGGTTGTTCCAAGCTGAACAACGGTGGCACCGGCGAGCAGTTGCTTGGCTACACCGATTGAGTAGTGAATACCAGTGTTGGCGGCAAGGTCACAAGGGATGCCACTTGCGCTCAACAGGGCAATCCAACGCATCGGAATCGACTTTTCATCAGGATTTGAGAAAATATTGTCGGCAACTACCTTCATGGTTGCAATATCCACATCAGGGTTATAGAACCTGTTGAATAGCACCAGTGCGTCAGCACCAGCCTCAGCAAGCCGATAGGTCATGCCCGTCACATTGGTGAAATAAGGGCCGATTTTTACTGCAACAGGAATGCTCACCTGTGCTTTTACTGCCTTCAGGATATCAATATAGGTATCTTCAATCTGCTGGCTTGTAGCATGCTTGTCGAAAGGAAAAATGGCAATGTTCAGCTCAAGTGCATCGGCACCGGCTTCCTGAATCTTTTTGGCCACAGAAGGCCATTCGACAGGGCTCACACAGTTGATACTTGCGATGACCGGAATATCTACTTCCTGCTTTGCGCGTTTAATCAGGTCGAGGTATTCCTGTACGCCACTGCCTTTGGCAATGTTTACGACATAATCAGAAGCTTCGGGATACCAGAAATACATATCATTTTTCCGTAATCCGGCTTCGGCTTTGGCCATAATTTGTTCTTCGAACAAGGATTTCAGCACAACGGCACCTGCTCCGGCTTTTGCACATGAAACGATTCCCTCGATATTACCGGTAAGTTTTGAGCTACTGACAATAATGGGATTGCGTAAGCTTAATCCCATGTATGATGTTGAAAGGTCCATAGGTTTGTTTTTAGCGTTTATTTATTCTCTTGTAATACAGCCTCATCGAAAGTTAGCTGACCATGTAATTTATCAATGATAAACCGGAAAGCCATTTCCAGGTTTTCGCTTGCCGCTTCACTAAGCGATTCTTTGAAGTCCCATTCATACCCTTTAATGTGCAAAAGGTAAGTTTCGGGTGCTACATGAAACATTTTTCTGCAAAGATCAACAACAAAAGAAGGAGAAACCGCATGCATGGTAAATTCAACCTTAGCTGCTGAGGGTTCAACCTTTGAAAAATGAAAGTGTTCAATATCTTCAACAGTTGCATCCACAAAAATAACGATATCCTTGTGTGCAATGATTTCAGCGTCTTCGATATTGAGCTGGTAGTTGCAATCGAGGTTTAACCCGGGCATAGGATGGTCTTTGAGCCAGGCTTCCATTTTCCGAATGAAAGCTGCTCCAAGACCATCATCCTGCCGGCCAGGGTTTCCATACCCGTAAATAAGCATCCTCTTGCGATGGGGCATAAGGCTTAGCTGCGTTTTCTGTCAATCAGGTTATTATCTTCATCGAACAACGAAACCTCGAGCGGCATCTTGCCCAGTGCGTGTGTGGCACAGCTGAGGCATGGGTCGTATGCCCTGATGGCAACCTCAACAGAATTCATCATGCCTTCGGTAATCACTTCTTTGCCTGTCATGACGGCTTTGGCAACGTGGTTTACCGAACGATTCATGGGCTCGTTGTTATTGGTTGTCGACACAATGAGGTTGGCCATTTCAATCTGGTCGTTGTCATTGATGCGATAGTGGTGGAATAAGGTTCCACGCGGTGCTTCGATAAGGCCAACGCCTTCTTTCTGCTTGGTTCCTTTGGTCACGAGGTCGTTGCCCAACAGATCGGGATCGTTCAGCAATTCCCTGATCATTTCTGCAGCATGCAGTGTTTCGATCAGGCGGGCGTAATGGGTATGCAAACAATGGTTGTTTGGCTTGCCATTGGTCATTGCCTTATAAATCTCGAACTCCTTCTGTGCGAGCGGTGTAGGAATAAAATCAACGGTGTTGAGGCGGGCCAGTGGTCCAACGCGGTACCAGCCATTGTCCTTGCCAATCGACTTCAGGTAAGGAAATTTCATATAACTCCACGACCTGACTTCTTCTTCAATATAGTTGTTGTACTCCTGGTAATCGATATCGTTCAGGATACGGTTGCCATCGGTATCCACAGCACGCAACACACCATGATACAAGTCAAGGGCGCCGTCTTTGCGCACCAGGCTCAGGTGGTTGCTTGGGAAATAAGCGAAGTTATCGATGAAATCCTTGTTGGCCACATAGTATGACTTGAAGAAATCGAGTGCATCCTGTGCCCATGAGATCATCTTGTCCGCGTTGAGCGGATCAGCTCCTTTCAGAAACTCATCACGTTCTTCGATGCTCAGGTTTTTATTGATACCACCCGGGATAGCGCCGGTGCCATGGATTTTCTTGCCTGCTGTTGCGCGGATAATTTCCTGTCCGAATTTGCGCATCATCACACCCTGAACAGCCAGGTCGGGCTTGGTGAGGGCTATGCCGATGATGTTTCTGATGGCTGGGTCACCGTCGAAACCAAAGAGGAAGTCAGGTGCACTGAGGTGGAAGAAATGCAGGGCATGCGATTGGAAGAACTGTCCGTAGTGCATGAGGCGACGCATTTTTTCTCCTGTTGGAGTAAGTCCTTCGCCTGTGCCAGCGCCAACGATAACGTCGAGGGCTTTTGCTGCAGCCAGGTGATGGCTCACAGGGCAGATTCCGCAAAGGCGCTGAACAAGCACCGGAGCTTCCCAATAGGGCCTGCCTTGAACAAAACGCTCAAATCCCCTGAATTCGACAATATGCAGACGGGTTTGCTGTATGTTTCCCTGATTGTCCATGTGGATGGTGACTTTTCCGTGACCTTCTACCCTGGTTACAGGTTCTATCGTGATCTTTTTTGACATGATATGCGTAGTATTTTGGTTAATCAAATTTTATTACTTCGTATGGCAGTTTCATCGGGTCGCCGGTGATCAAAGCCACCAAAGCATCCCAAATCAGGTCGGCTCGCGGCGGACAACCCGGGAGGAAATAATCAATCTTCACGATCTCATGGCAGGGGTATACCCTGTCGAGCAACATGGGCAGTTCGTCATCATTCGGCATGATGCCTGTTTTGTTCAGCTGAACGGTTGGTCCGTTGATATAGGCTTCGTGCAGGCATTCTTCGATCGGAATACCGTTTCTGAGCGCCGGGAGTCCGCCCATGATGGCGCACTCACCTAACGAAATCAGGATTTTGCAGTTTTTCCTGAACGACTTTAGTACTTCCACATTTTCGCTGTTGCAGCATCCGCCTTCAATGATACCGATATCAACAGGTTTGGTAAATGTCTTGATGTCGTCGACTGGTGATTTATTGAACTCGACGAGTTCGATCAGCTGGAGGATGCGCTCGTCAATGTCAAGAATCGACATATGGCAGCCGAAACAGCCGGCCAGCGATGTAGTTGCTATAATAGGTTTACTCATAACTTGTTTCTCCTTGTTTAAAGTTTAACATCACTTCCAATGGCTTTCTTGTCGAATTTCCGGCTGCCGATGGCCTGGTTGAATCCTTTTTCTTTCTTCAGGATGGAACCAACCGGGCAATTTTTCATGGCTTCTTCGGCCAATGCTTCGCTCATCTGGCTTCCCATTTCCTTGTCGAGAACGACTTCCAGGCGATGGCCACGGTCGTGGAAGGCGAAGAATGACTTGCCATCTTCGTCCTTGATGGTTTTGATGCAGCGTTTACACAAAATGCAGCGGTTTTGGTCCTTGATGATGTGTGGTGACGAAGCATCGACTTCGCGCAGAGGAAACTCATACGGATACCTGGGCACCATCATCTGGTAATAATATCCCAGGGCCTGCAGCTCGCAGTTTCCGCTCTTTTCGCAAGCGGGGCAAAAATGGTTACCGCTCACAAACAGCAGTTCGACGATGGATTTGCGGAGCTCGTTGATTTCGGCACTGTTGCTTTCAATCTCCATCCCGTCGGCCACAGGTGTGGTGCAGGAAGTCATTAAGCGGCCATTGATTTTTACGGTACAGATGCGGCATGATCCCTTGGGTTTTACGCCGGGCATATTGCACAGGGTTGGGATAAAAATCCCGTTTTCGAGTGCAGCCTCAACGATGAACTTACCGCGTTCGGTCATGCACTCAACGCCATCTATTTTGAATTTTATCAGGTTACTCATATCGGATGATTTTACTGTTTTGATGGTTATAACTTAATGATGGTTAAAGTTGGGCACACGGCCAACATATTTGCATGAATTCTGCACTGAAGCTACCAGGTCGAAGCCTTCGTCAAAATCCTTGTCTTTCTGGATCAATGCATCATACAGTGGTGCAAAGTTCTTCAGGCTGCTGATGATTGGGTTGCCGGCTGTTTGTCCAAGTCCGCAACGGCTTGCCTGCAGCACCTTACCCCATTGTTTCAGGTCGTCGAGGTCTTTGGCTACACCTTTTCCATTCAGTATCTTCTTCAGCTTATTGGTCATTACCTGGGTCATATTGCGGCAGGTGCTGCATGAACCACACGATTCTTCGATGAAGAACTCCATGAAATTGAGCACCACATCTTTGAGCAAATTGCGTTGCTTACCAAAAATAATCATTGAACCACCTGTCGACAGGTCAGAATAACCCAGGGTACGGTGAAACTCATCGGGTCCGATGAGGGTACCTGATGGACCACCAACCTGTACACCCTGAACATCGTAAGCGCCAACCATATTGAGCATATCGGCCACATTGAATCCCCAGTTTACTTCGTATACACCCGGGAACATACAGTCGCCCGAAATACTCAGTATTTTGGTTCCGGTTGAGTCCTCTGTACCAAACTGGGTAAACCACTCACCTCCGTTTTGCACGATGCGCACGGCCGTGGCAAAGGTTTCCACATTGTTGATGATTGTTGGTTGATTAAGGTAGCCTTTTTCAACAGGGAACGGTGGTTTGTCGCGGGGTTCGCCGCGTTTGCCTTCGAGCGATTCGATCAGTGCTGATTCCTCGCCACACACATATGCGCCGGCGCCAAACTGAATGCGGATGTCGAAATCAAATCCTTCGATTCCGCCAATATTCTTTCCGAGCTGGTTTTCTGCACGCATTTTTGCCAGCACCTGCTCCAGGTATTCTTTCATATACCGGTATTCATAACGGAGGTATAAAACCCCTTCATCGCTGCCAATGGCATATCCGGCGATCGTCATGCCTTCGAATACCAGTTCTGGTTTCTCGGTCAGGATAACCCTGTCCTTAAAGGTGCCAGGTTCACCTTCGTCGGCGTTACACAATACAAAATGTTTTTCGCCCTTAGCGCGACGGCAGAATTCCCACTTCAGTCCGGTGGGGAATCCGGCACCGCCACGGCCGCGGATATGGCTGTGTTTAATTTCAGCAATTACGGCCTCAGGTGACATTTTGGGAAGGATATCCCTGGTAACTGATCCATACACATAATCGTCGGAAAGAATCATACCTTTTCTCCTGATGTTGCTCGAAACCATGGCGCGCAAGCTGGGCAGCTGGTTTTTACCGTCACCGAAGCTTTCATTGATCAGGCCTTCAACTTTACGGCCTTCGCGAATGTGTTTGATGATTTCGCGCACCCGGTAAGGAGTGAGGCGGGTAAACACTTTGTTGTTGATGATGGCAGCAGGTTCCTGGTCATTCATACCGATACATGCGGTGTTGAACAGGCCAATTTTTCCATCAGCAGTCACTTCGCCAAACTTAATTCCAACTTCTTTTTCAAAAGCTTCTTTGACGGCTTGACGGCCAAACATATGAGCCACAGCACTATCATTCAGATAAATGGCGTATTCGCCTCTTGGTTTCGTACTGAAGAAATGATAAAAACTGATGGTCTGGTTTACATCAACCTGTGACATACCAAGCTGGTGAGCCAGAAGTTCAACAGCCTCCTGACCGATAAAACCAAAGGTTTCCTGGGTATCAATAAGGATGTCCATGAGCCTCGTTTTATCGTTTCCATACTTTTCAACGATTTGTTTAACAGTGTTTTTCATGAATAAAGCATTTATTTTTGGTTCAATATCAAGGATAAAACCTAGTTGTGAATTAATTAACAGCAAAAGTATATTGTTTTTCCTGAACCCCGACGCAATATCAAAATTTAGAATCGTTATAAATTGAAAAATGAAGCTGTTGACGATCAGGTTTTAGGTTTATCCAGCTATTTTTTTTGTCTGCTTGTTGAAAAATCAGTCTGCCGTAGTAACTTTACTGCTTCTATTGTTTTAAGCCTAACAACAACCCTTAAACCAGTTCCTATGAAATCAAAAGCAATGTTTTTCGGGTTCTTCTGTTTATTGCTCATCAATAGTGTTTTAGCCCAGGCACCGGCATGGGTATCTTATGAAACCCGAAAGATCAGTTATCCCGAAAACAAGTTCCTTGTGTCTTTCAAGTCACAATCCTTTAGCAAGAAAGATGATCCGGCCAAGCTGCTCGCCGACCTCACTGTGCAGTCACGCGCCGATATTGCTGACCAGATCAGGATAAATATTCAAACATCAGCCAATTATCAGGTCGAAAACGTGAATACCAATACCGAAGAAGCCTTTAAACTGAAAAGCCAGTCGGTTTCGGAAGCCAGCCTGACAGGCCTGAAGACGGAATCCTATACCGACCATAAAAAAGACTATGCCTATGTCATCAGCTGGATTAGGATCGCTGATCTGTTGCTGCAGTGCGAGGCAAATGCTGAAGCCAACAAACAAAAGCTGGAAGGCCACATCGCCAGTGCTGAAAAGCTTTCGGCTGATGCCCACCTTGAGCGCGCGCAATTGGCTTTCTATCAATGTTATCCCTTGCTGCGTTTAATGGAAAAGGATGCTTCGGTATTGGCCGCTTATGGAAAACTTGAAGCCAACCAGGCACTCGTTGACCTCGAGTCGCGGGTTCAGGCCGGCATTAACGGGCTCGATAAAAACAGGTCATTCAATATGGACGAAACCGTATTCCTGATCGCAGATGGTTTTTCGAAACAGCTGGAGCCAACCAAAGCTGGCTTACCGGTCTTTATGGGATCGTTCAGTTTTCAGGACACCCGCGCAGGAAACACCTTTTCTCCCATGTTTGCAGGTAGCCTGGCGCAGAAAATGGTGACTTCAGGTTTCCTTGTTCACCAAACTGATTCAAAGCCGGCAAACTCAGTGGCTACTAACAACTGCTATTATGTTACAGGGACTTACTGGGAAGACGGTGATATGCTCAAACTGGTGACATCTATTTACAAAAAACCCGAGGGAATGATCGCAGCATCGATGGAGGGCAAAATATCACTTAAATGGCTTCAGGATCACAACATCAAGTACAAACCCGATAACCTTGATCTGGCAAAACAACGGCAGAATGACCTGGCTAAGGGCGACATGCAAAATGATGACCTGAATATTGATGTCTGGACAAACAAGGGCAATGATATGCCGGTATACACGCGCAACGACAGCATGAATATCTACTTCACAGCAAACAAATCCTGTTACATCCGACTGATCTATCTGCTGGCCGATGGCACAAAAACACTCCTCATTGACAATTACCGCGTCGATGAATCAATGACCAACCAGGTAATCACATATCCGGAGCCTTTTGTCTGCGACGCACCTTTCGGATCAGAAATCATTCAGGTGATGGCCCAAACAGCACCCTTTGGTCAGTTGCAGGTGTATCAGCAATATGGTTACACCATGATCAGGGAAGATGTAAAAGGCATCATGCTGAATTACCGAGGGATGAAAAAAGCAGATCAACGTGTGCAACAAGCACAGAAAAGGATTTACCTGACCACGATTGACCGATAGCTCTACCACTTTTAATCATACTGTATTTCCATTTAAATAAAGTACCTGAACAAGGTGAATTCTATTTGAATGACTATTTTAGCATTTATTTACTTATATGCAATAAATAATTATTTTTGGCGGGTTAAAACCAACCCATATGAAAAAGCAAGTTGTTTTCAGCCTTTTGCTGATGATCTTAATAGGCGCTTGCGCAAAAGAGCAGATTGTGTACAATGAAAACCCCTTTGTCAAAACGCGCAAAGACCTGATCGTAAACACCATAACAACAAGCAATACCGTTGTCAATCTGCACGACAGTGTGGTATTGCGCCTTGTGGCACAAGGCGATGGATTGCAATACCTATGGTCAGCAAATCTAGGCACCCTTGAAACCAATGACTCAGTTGCCGTTTTCAGGTCAGGTGTTACCGGAAACGCTGAAATCAGCTGTCGTGTGGTGGATCAATACCAGCATGAAATAATCAAGTCGACACAGATAACCGTTACCACTGATTTGCTTTTCACTGGCATCGCTGCTACTGACACACTCGTTCCACTTAATTATCCCATTGCAATAACAGCCTATGCAACAGGCGATGACATAGTATTTGACTGGTCGGCTAACGAAGACCTGATGCAGATTAATGGCGCAAATGCGGTTTTTACTGCCACCAGCCCCGGACAGTACACAATTGATTGCAAAGTGACCGATAAATTAGGTAACACCGAAAGCCGGCAACTCGTGCTTACAGCCACTGATCTTCCTATTTTTAAATCACTTGTCGCTAACCCGGACGTTGTGGTGAAAGGACTTTTTTCTGACCTCATTGCTACCGCTTATGGTGATGGGCTGAGTTACCAATGGCGCTGCACCCCAGATGCCAATATTTTGGGTGAGGGTCCTCAGGTCAAGTTTTCAATATGCCATTCCGACCGGTTCAAAGTAACCTGCACTATAACAGACAAATCGGGTAACCGCACTTTCAAAGAGGTGTTTATTCAGGTAATTGAAGGCGATGAAAATTAAACCCACGGTCAGCGTTGCAGCCATGGTTTTGGCCTGTCTTGTCATTAGTGGCCTGTTTGCACCAAAACTCATGGCACAATGTTGCTCGATGGGAAGCCCTGTGAGCACTGCCAGCCTGGCTGGCGTTGGTTCGAAACATACCTTGTCGGTTAATTACGGCATGAAATACGGCTTATTCGAAACTTACTTCCGGCAGCGTACAAGGCTGATCAATTACGGATTATACGATCAACTTTCCTATTTGTTTTCTTCGTTTAACCTTGCTTACAACTTCACAAACAGGTTGAGCTTTGAGCACGAGCTTGGATATTTTGTCAGGAAAACCACCCGTTATGCTGACCCCGAACTCGACAAGCTGGCCACCGACGGGTATGGTTTTTCGGGAGGTATGTTATTGGGGAAATATGCGCTTTGGGTAAAGCCAGTGAGCCAGTTCGAGATCGATGCCGGGCTGGGTTTCCGCTATCCTTTCAGCCGAAAGCCCATGGTAGTAAACGGCATTGAGCTACCCACAGAAGCACAGCCATCTACAGGTGCTTTTGGTGGGGTAATGTTTCTGCAAGCCATTAAGCAGCATCGCAACTACAGTTTCGCATTGCAACATCGTTACGAATTTTTCGGGCAGAACGACAATGATTATCAATATGGCAGCGCTCACCTGACAAGTGTTTCCGCATCAGCGAGGTATCACAGTTTTTCAGCTGTTTTGCTGCTTCGAAATGAAATCAGGACCAGCGATCATTCTGCAACAAATTCGCGCCTGGCAAGCGAAGGCAGTCATTTGGTCGTGCTTGCACCTCAACTGTCATGCACCTTGCTTTCCGGTCTAAACCTGACCATGTATATGGACATTCCAATTTACAGGTATTATTTCGGCGAACAGATCAGCAACCGCTATGCCATGGGGTTTAGCATAATTTACACCCATACTTTCACGAAGCCGGATAGTAAACTTGTTTTTCCCTAGGCCAATTGGTTGGTAATTTTGTTATTTTTGGGTGAAAGTATCAATCACAAACAGGATGAGAAGATTTGCTTATGCATTGGGTGTTTCGCTGTTAGCGATGATTCTTATCGTGCCTTCATTGAGTTATGGTTCCGAAATCAAGAAATTCGGACTACCACTGATCACCAACTATCCCCGCTCAGTATATAAGGCAGGAACGCAAAACTGGGCACTTGCGCAGAATCAGAAAGGGTTTATCTATATTGCCAATAACGACGGGCTTATTGAATTCGATGGCCAGCACTGGACACTTATGCCCATTCCGAACAACACCATAGTCAGGTCGGTATTGGCTGTCGGTGATACCATATTCGTTGGTGCTTTTGAACAGTTTGGCTATTTTGCCCCTGACGACAGCGGAAAACTCAACTACCATTCATTGTCAGCCTTGGTTCCCGAGGCTTTTCAATTGTTCGACGAAATCTGGAAAATTCATAAAACAAGTCATGGAATTGTATTTCAGTCGTTTAAATATGCTTTTATTTACCACGATAACAAGCTTGAGGTCATTGAGCCACATAAGAATTTTGGCCATTCTTATGCAGTAGGAAACAAAATTTATATCGTTGATATTGGACAGGGACTGTTTATGTTGAAAAACGGACTTTTGTCGCTGGCGAGCAACGATCCTTTGTTTAGCAACAACGAAGTCAGGTGCATCATGCAGTTCGACGACAAGCAATTGCTGATTGGTTTTGTGAATAAAGGCCTTTACCTGTTTGATGGCAACACGCTTACACCCTGGAAAACAAGGGTGAATGAAGAACTGATTGATAATATTGTGTTCTCTGGTATCAGGCTTGGCAGTGGCAATTTCGCTTTCGGTTCGATCCAAAACGGGGTGTACCTTTCAAACAGCAGAGGTGAAATTTTGCAGCACATTAACCGTTTTAAGGGCTTGCTCAACAACACCATACTGAGTCTTTTCGAGGACAGGCAGGGCAACCTCTGGCTTGGACTCGACAACGGCCTCGATTACCTCGAAATTAACTCGCCATTGTCGATTTTCGACTACAACTATCACATCGAAAGCACGTACACCTCTGTTGTTTTCGACGGAAAGCTCTATGTAGGCACCAACCAGGGATTGTTTGTTTCGGACATGCTTCAGCTCGACAATACGCGTTCGGCAAATCCCGATTTCAGCCTTATTGCCGGAACAGAGGGCCAGGTGTGGAAGCTCTCGGTTATTGACGGCCATTTGTTCTGCGGACACAACTTTGGGTGTTTTGAGGTCAAGGGATACAAGGCCATCAAAATTGCTGACGACAGGGGTTACTGGACCTTCATTAGGCATATGGGAAATTCGGATACCATCATTGCCGGCACTTATAGCGGGCTGGTGCTTTTTGTCCGCAAAAACAATATCTGGCATAAATCGCTCAATATTGCCGGTTTTGAAGAATCAAGCAGGACCATTGTTGAAGACAAGGACAACGTGCTCTGGATTGCACACGGCTACCGGGGCTTGTTCAGGGTAACACTAAAACCCGACTTATCCGGTGCTGCCGAAGTGGTGCTTTACGCCAAAGAAAACGGGCTACCTCCCGAACTTCCTTACAATGTCCATCGCATCAATAAAGATTTGGTATTCAGTACAAAAAGTGGGTTCTATGAATTTCAGACTGAGCGCAAGACCTTTGTAAAATCAGCGAAATACAACCTCATCTTCACGGAACAGCCGGCCATCGACAACCTCTTTCCGGATGAATACGGCAATATCTGGTATTTTGCCTTTGGCCGGATGGGCATCATGCGCCTGCTCGAAGATGGCACTTACACCAATATCACAGCCCCGTACAATCGCATTAATCCCCTGTTGATCGAGTCATATGAAAACCTGTACATCAACGACAGCCGCAATGTGTTCATCGGCTCGCAGAAAGGCCTGTTGCATTATGATCCTTATTTCAAAAAGGACTATCACAAGGAGGAGCCTGTGTATTTCAGGGAAATTATTTTCAGCAGCGCTGACAGCTCCAGGGTAATTTACAATCCGCCGCTGAACAATTCCGCAACGCAGGAACAAATGCGCTATGCTGTGCCCTTTGAACTCAACAATGTCTCTTTCAGGTTTGCAAATCCCGCATATGATGCAGCCGGTAGTACGGTATTTTCCTATCGCCTGATCGGATTCGAGCAAAACTGGTCAGTTCCGGATAAAAACAGTTTCAAGGAATACACCAACCTACCCGAAGGAAATTATCTTTTTGAGGTTAAGGTGAGCAATATCAACCAGGTCGACGACAAGGTGTACACCTTTGCTTTTGAGGTAAATCCGCCGTTTTACCGCTCAGGGCTCGCTTACGTACTGTTTTCGGTACTCTTCCTGTTAATCCTCGCCGGAAACATCGTGTTTATCAGAAGAAGGATAAACCGGACACAGCTGCGCGAAAAGGAAAAGCATGAAAAAAAGATGGCCCAACAGGAAGTGATCTATCGCGAAAAGTCGCTGCTGGCTGAAAAAGAAATCATCCACCTGCGTAACGAAAGCCTGCAGACGCAGGTAAGCCATAAAAATAAGGAACTTGCCAACACCACCTTACACCTGATTCATAAAAACAAGATCCTTAATGGCATCAAGTTTCAGCTAAACACTTTAATAGACAGCAATTTAAGCAAATCAAACAAGGCTGAGATCGAAATGGTCATCAACAAGATCAACAAGGAACTTAAAAACGAAAAGTTTCAGGAAGTATTCGATGATTATTTCGATGATGTGCACCAGGATTTCATCAGCCGGTTGAAGGAAAAACACCAGGACCTTTCGCCAAAAGAACTGCGCCTTTGTGCCTACCTAAAGATGAACCTGTCGACCAAGGAAATTGCTCCGCTGATGAATATTTCGGTCCGTGGGGTTGAGATCGGGCGCTACAGGCTACGTAAGAAGTTAAACCTCGACAGGGAAGAAAACCTGATTAATTACCTGATAAACTTTTAATACATTGCGCTTGAGTTAATTCACACATCAATTATTGTTTATATCAAACCGGTTACATTACCTGACTTCATTTGGAGTCAACACCCAAAACCATTGTAATTAAAGGAGCACACGCGGTATCGAAGATGCCATTGCGGGTCTTTTTCTTCTACAGGGTCATCGTGTTGTGATTAATGGCCAATTGTCCACAACAGGAGCAGCTACCCTGGAAAAACCCCGTCAAATTAGCCCTCAGGTCATCGGACTTGCCGGAAATACGTTAAAGTAGGGAAACATAAACCCCGGTATGGTCCTCACCGATTTTCTGAAAAGTTCATTTGATTCAGGGACTCCCGAAGAACAGAAACAGTTCAGAAAAGTGTATGCTATTCTTGCCGATGACGTGGACTTAGTTGCAGCTTTTCTTACCGGAAAACTCCCGAAAAGCAAAAAGTCAAACGGCTACATTGCATTCCTGAACGGGTCCAAACACATGTTCAGGCTCATAAGAATGATGTTTAGCTGATACAGGCCTAAACCTTGTCACCTGCTAACACCCGCAAGCCATCGGTTTTAGCCAATGCCAATTCAATGTGTTTCATCCGGTTCTTATCCACCGAATACAGCATCACTTCGAAAACATGGTATTCGCCTGATAACCTGATCCATCTGATGGAGGGTTCTTCTTTCAGGCTGCTCCATGGCGTATTCAGAATTGCCTGCCTGATATACAATTCACCCTGATTTTTATCCATGCCATTTTCGAGCTGAAGCTGCACCTTATGGCTTTCACCTGCTTTGTTTTGTGCAATTTCAGCTATCACTTCGTGGTTTAGCCTTGAGTAAGGCACCCTAAGCAACATACCATTTTCTGCCCTGATAATGACATGGGTGGTGTGTTGCGATTTTAAAACCCCAGCATAAGCTCCTGCAATGATGTTTGCCCCGGGCTTAAGGTTGTGTCTGGTTTTAAAAATCACGCCGGCAATCAGGTCCCTCAACAAATACCAGCTGATCAAGCCCACAAGGACAAAAATCAGGCCGATGACGAGGTAGTTGTAATAAAACTTGCCGGCAAATAAATAAGCTGTTGCCCAAAATACATATACCATCCAGATGACTAATTCAAAAGCAACCAGAAAGTTAATCCTGAAGTTCCAGAATGCATACAGGTCCGCCAATCGCTTCAACCCGATACGCAACAACCTGAAACTTAGGAACAGCAGAAGGGCCAGTAAAAACGCGACAATGATTTTCATGGTTTACGATGCAAATGAGTGGCTTAAAGTAAATTTTCCTTTTTCAATTCCCTGATCAGGTGCGGTTCGATGAAGCCATTTACGATGAATGTCCCTTCGAGCCTCTGCTCCACAAGTCCGGTTCTGATCATGGCTTGCAACATATCGGTGGCGCTTTGCTTATCAAGGTGGAACATCGCCTGCACCCTATCAAGGCTTAGCCTTTTGTGCAAAATCAACTGCACCAGGGCCAGTTTCCATTCATCCAATATGGCATTGAGCACACGTGTGTCGGGCTGATGGATCGATTTGATGTAGACACTCTTGTCAGTCACTTTTACAATATTACTCAACCATGCCTTCATGGCCACACCAGGGTTGCCTTCAGCATAATCGAACAAGGCATTGAACAGCCTTGCTAACCTAATCTCCGACACCTCATTGATTTCCCTGTTGTTCATATGCAATGTCAGCCCACTCGAACGGTGCCGCCTCATAATCAGTTGCTGCAGTTCTTTCGAATCAAAAGGCCTTAGTGAAATGATGCTGATAAACACATGCTGAAGTCCAAGCACCTTGTTAATCAGGCTGTAGGCAAATGGGTTCATGTTAACAACAAAGAACACCTTCGGACTGTGGTCGCTTATCAGTTTCATCAAAAGTTTTACCACTTCCCATCCGGAGGCCGAGCGTTCCCACCACAATTCAAGGTCATGCACTACAAGCACACTCGCAGGTGGCATTGTTGTCAGAATTTCATCAGCTGTTCCGGCACTGTCGGTCACTTTGCGCAGTTCTGCGACCAAGTCATCCTGATCTGTTGATCCTTTTGCGGGTGGGAACAGCTGGTAGACACGGTCCTTTTTAAAGTGTTTTTCAGCCACATGGCGCGAGAAAGCTGTTTTACCTGTATTTCTCTCGCCTATAATCAGCACGCCGCCATGATAGCCTTCTTTATGGCGTCTGATGGCTGTTTTGAACTGCAATTCATCCGCCTCCCGGCTAATCCAGAAATCATCGCTTATGCTGGAGCGGCAACTGAACAGGTTTTGGTAGAACTGTGGCAGTCGTTCAACGACATTATGGCTGGGGCTTACTCCCTCGATCAGGGTGAGGATTTTCTGGTTCGTTGACGCCACCTCCTCCCTGTCGAGTAATTGCTTTGCCAGAATTATTCCTTCGCTGCGCGAATATAAAAGGCTTGATATGGCATGTTTTATCCATTGCCGGATTTGTCTCATCAATGCATCAAGCGAGCGTATCGCCCGTTTGCCCTGATGGTCGCGAACAAACTCGCTATATTCTTTCACGGTGAGGCCAATTCTGTAACCTGAAAGTTTTCCAAACACATCCTTCAACGCCTGATCAATCAGCCCGACGGTTTCGGCCTTTTGTCCCAGCACCCTCCCCTCTTCTTTCAATAGTTTCTGCATCAGGTCATTGATCAACGGACCCACCAGTTGCGACTTATCGGGTAGGTCTTTAGGCAGGTTTGTGAGGTTAAACCGACTGAAACTGAGCAATTCCTGGATGATGAACAGCGAGTTTTTCACAGTTTGCAGCAGTTTGGCCAGGTGTTCATGGGTAATCCCGATAAAACGCGATTCAAGGTAGAAACGCACAATTTTCCGCAAAGGCACTTGCATTGCCTCTATTGCCTGTTCGCCGCCTTCTTCGGCTTCAGATACGGCCAGGTGCAGACTTTCGGGCAAACCGGCCATCAGCTTCAGGATTTCTTCACCCTGCCTTTCAAAGTCCTTCAACAGGCTGAACCGTTCATCGAAGTCTTCGAGTACATGACCAAGACGCGGCAGTTCATCAGGATTACCGTCACAGCTTAATACACCTGCCTTTAGCCGCTTCAGCTCAGCCATGAAGTATTGATCGATCTGTTGCGCTAATTCGAGTTTTAAACCCTGCATTTTATCGCTGATACGGCTTCGCAACGCGCTAAGAATAACATCCATATAAACCTTGTTTACCTGCTGAAGCATCTGATTGTACCAGACTTCAGGGAAATGCCGGTTCTTCTTTGCCATGCCGGCATAGGTTTTTTTATGGCTCTTTCTCAGGCTGATGGCGAAGTTCACATTGGCTTTCCCCATTTCATCACTCATCAGCTGAAGGTTTTTCCTAAATTCAAACATCAACCGGTGGCGCGACTGATCCCTAACAAGATCCAGCCTGGTTTTCAGGTGCAACCCAATATCCTGCAGCTTTTGCAATTCTGTTTCAGGCAGTGGAACGGCTCCGGCATTTCCCGCTTGCTCTGCAAGCATTTTATCGAGCAATTGGTCAGCTTCATTAATGGCTGTTCTAACTTCAGCGAGCTGATGAAAGAGGTCGTGTTTAAACTTTTCGAGAAATGCAGCCAGGAACACTTGCCGGTTGTCCCTTAGGTAATAAGTGGCAATATCTGCATATCGTATCTTTCCACGAATGCTTCGTTTTGCAAAGGGATGGGCAAGCCGTTTACGGAACTTAAACCATTTTAAACCAAACGGATCTCCTATTTCAATCTTTAGGTCCTGAATCAGGTAAGGAATTTCAAGTTTCTCAGGAAACCTAAGCAAATCATGGTCAAGCTGATCAAGATACCAGGCAATGCCCTCACTCAGGACAGCTTTCTGTGTCAACAAACCTGTTGAAACCAGCCTATCAAACACCCTGTTGGTTCTGAAGTAGAAGTCGTTTTTTATTTTGATGATGGCTTTGGTTCTGCGGTAGGCATCGTCATGCCTGTCGAGCTTCGATGTTTGCGAGACGACCATTTTAATCGCCTGTTGCAGTTCAATGACTCCGGAGCCCAGATTTTCGAACAGGGGCCCAAAGCCCTTTTCAAAAAATGATTTCAGCACCTGCTGGCCATGCAGGTCAATTTTGAGGATATCTTCCCGGATAACTTCATATTTCGAAGGAATAATTTCTGGCAACTCCAATGGTGTTGTCTCAACAGGTGTTTCTTCTGCCTCGTCCATAGTTTCCGGGATAAGGTTTACACACTCAAAATGAGTGGAACTGTTCACCAGAAAATAGGTGCCGATGTTTGCTGAGAGTTGCAGGGCATTTTCATACAACCTGCTTCCTTGCTGATACTGCCTGTCATGAAGTCCGATGAAACACAAGTCAGTCTGTGCCGATTCGCGGCTGATAATGTCAGTTTCTGCTAAGCCGTCAATGTGGTTTGGAATGACCTTGATTTCGAAATTAACCCGGTAATGATCGAGCATGCGCTGCAAGCCCTGATAGATTTTTTCAGTAAGTAAATGATGTTTATGAATCACCAACACCCTGATGTTTGCATCCTTCCAGTCGCCCGATGAGGTAAAGTGCCTTAATAAGAAGATGCAGAATGTCAGGTTGTTGCCATTACCGCTCCACCAAACGTCAATCGTCTTCTTTCGGCCAAATTTTCTTATTGGATTATAATTTAAAAATACCGTATTAAACTCGCTTTCCTCAAAGCGCTGTATGAGGTTCAGGAATTGCGCTTTGTTTTGTTCGTTTTTGCTCCATCCCATCAGGATGGTATTGGGTTCAACACCGGCAAAGCCATACACACGTGCAATTTCATCCATGCCATCAAAAACATTTCTGCATTTGTGCTGGTGAATCTGTAACTCGCCATCCTTTCCCGTTGATGAAAAATAGCGCTGGCCTTTAAGCAGTTTTGTTTCTTTTGTTTCGACAAGTTCAAAAGCAGAAAAGATGCCTAGCCTGCCACTGAAGGCCCTGGCTGTTTCTATCAGGTGCGGGCGTGAGGTGTCGGGACCACAGAAAAGAATGATGTTCGGACGCCAGTTGCGGGCATGTATTGAGGATCTGTTCAAGCGTCTGAGACTCGTTCTGACAAGCGTTGCCCACACGCTGCTCCAGGCATCGCCTGTTTCAAGCACAAGTTGTCTCCGTTTAAGCAAAAGGAAAATGGATCCCAGGATTACTATTGCCCCAAGCATGGCCAAAAAGTCGAGCTGTATCATTACCAGGATACAAGCCAGCGAACCTACGATGCTCACCCAGGCCGGAGTTTTAAAGGATGGCCTGAAATCGGCACTGGTGAGGGACTCGAAAGCAGCACTAAGGTTCAGAAATCCGTATGTTGTAATGAAAAAAATGGATACAATGCGGGCGATGATATCGAGTTCACCGATCAGTATTCCCAATTCAGCAATCACAAAAGTGAGCAGGAGCGCATTGCGCGGCTCTGACGACGGCCCTGTACCATTGGCGAAAAACCGGTGTGTGATTTTGTCAATGGCTGTCGATTGCAGGATACGTGGTGCAGCGAGGATACTGCCAAGGGCAGAGCTTAAGGTTGCGCCCCAAATGCCAGCGATGACAAGTTGAGGAACGAGCGCAATTTTAAACAAAGCCTGCTTGTCGGTTGCAAGCAGTTGCCCGTCGACGGTGAAAGCAAAGAAAAAAGCCAGGCCAATGTAAACGAATAAGCCTAACGCAATTGCTGAGATGGTTCCAAGAGGAATCGACTTTTTGGGATCAGCAAGGTCACCCGACATTGACACCCCTGCTTCGAAACCAGTGACAGCAGGAAAAAATATACCAAACAGCACCATCAGGGGCACGCCTGTGCCGCTGCCAAAAAGGTTAGGAGCAGAAGGCGCAAAATCGTGGTTTCCGAAAAAAATCGACAACAACGACAGAAATATCGCTCCCATGATCAGGTACTGGATTTTAATGGCAAGCGAAGTACTGATAAAGGTGATCATGGTGACAGCAAGCAGCACGATACTCCCTGCTATCCTTATGTGGTTGATATCCACAGGCATATCCAGATACGCCAGGAAACTTTCGGAAAACCCGATCAGGTAAAGACTCACGCTGAATGAAAGGCCCACAAACAATGCAATTCCGAGCGTGCCTCCAATGGGCAGGCCCAGGCTTCGGGAAATGATGTAATAGGTGCCGCCTTCTTTTACCTTTTTATCGGTTGCAATTGATGAAACGCTCAGGCCGGTGGTAATCGAAATCAGGTGGGCCACCAAAATAATCCCCAGTGTGCCCAGCAATCCGGCTTCACCGGCAATCATGGGTAAGCGCATATACATGATTACACCAAGAATGGTGAGTATCGAGGGTGTGAACACACCACCGAAAGCGCCAAATTTCTTTAGTTTAGCCATAGGAGTGTTTTAAGCTGTATCGAACTGTACGACGACATGCTCATCTTACTTGCTCTACAATATTAATAAAAAAAAACTTACTTTTAACACATTATTCACCCATTATCATGATTTATGGACCTGATGAATCCATACATAGAGGTTATCGATGTTTGTTTCATCCTTATCCTTTCCTACCTGTTTAACTGGATTTCAAAAATTTATAACATTCCCAGTGTACTGTTACTGATACTGTTAGGTATCGCTATACGCTTTGGACTCGATTACGTCGGGATCAATACCAGCGGCAAACTGATGAATATTTTACAGATTGTTGGCATCATCGGATTGATCATGATTGTTCTCGAAGCAGCCTTGGAACTTGAATTGAAACGAGAGAATATGCCTTTAATCATCAAATCGTTTTTTCTCGCACTCTTCTCGCTTGGAGCCTGCATCGCAATGATTACATATATCTTACATGAATTCCTGATCAACGACCTCTTTTCCGCCTTGCTTTATGGCGTGGCCCTGTCAGTGGTTAGCAGCGCCATTGTCATTCCGAGTGTCGGCGGTCTGCTCAAGAAAAACAAAGAGTTTCTGGTTTACGAAAGTACTTTTTCTGATATCCTGGGCATCATGATTTTTTTCTACCTGCTTGCAAATGTTGATAAAACCTCCGCTACAGAAATCGCACTGGACGTGGTCGTTAACCTGGGAGCAACCATCATTTTATCGCTGCTGATCGGATATGCCATGGTCATCCTGTTAAATAGGATGAAATCGCAGGTGAAGCTGTTTCTGCTGATTTCATTGCTGGTTTTGTTGTATGCTGTGGGTAAGTTATTTCATTTTTCTTCGCTGATCATGATCCTGGTTTTTGGGCTGATCTTAAACAACAGCGCCCTGTTCTTTCAGGGAAGGCTTAAACGCTTCATTGACAGGGAATCGCTGGGCAGCATCCAAAAGGACTTTCACATCCTGACCATGGAATCGGCTTTTTTCATCCGTACATTTTTCTTTGTTATTTTCGGCATGACTCTCGAATTAAGCGATATGTTGAACGAAACAGCGGTATTCGTCAGCATGGCCATCATTGCAGGCATTTATATCATCCGCCTTATTTCGCTCAAGCTGTTCCGTGTAAAACGCCTCTTCCCCGAAGTCTTTGTTTCGCCGCGCGGGCTGATCACCATTCTGCTTTTTTTCAGTATTCCGGTTACCTATCAAAGCAACAACTTTAACCCGGGTATCTTATTGTACGTCATCCTGGTCACCAGTGTTGTCATGGCCATTTCACTGATGCTGAAAGGCAAAGATCGCGCCTTCGCCGACAAGCTGAGTTTCGATAGCTGGGAGGCCCTCGACAGCGAAATTGCTTTGGGCCGGAAAAAAGAATAATAAACTAATCACACCAACCCAACCCTGATCTTCGATTCAACTTGTTAACCAATGGTTTTCAACACTTTGATGCGGTTTATCGGATTGCAGTAGTGAATTCAGTTCTGCCATAAGAAAACTGATTTTATGAAGTCTGTTCATGTCAGTTAAGCCTGTCAGTCTGCTCCTTGAGTGGTTCCTTTTGACGACAGTGTAGTCGGAATTCTTTTATACAACAAACCGTTTTCGATATTGAACCCCTGCACATACATGATTTCATCCTTCAGCAGCAAATGAAAATAATCGCGGTAGTGCCTGATCTGAAGCCGTTCGAGGCTATTTTCATAAACTACAGGCATAATATCGACCTGCGATTCAGGCAGGGCCTGTAAAACAAATGAAACTTCCCTATCTGGGAAAAAGATTTCCGCCAGGCTCCTGTCATCAGAAAGCACCACAAAAGCCACCTTTTCTGAATTGGCCGAACCAGTCATCTTGTTGTATTCTGAAAATGGCGAGCCATCTTCAAAGGTACGTATGCATCTTTTTTTTGCTATCGACCACACATATCCTGCTTTCCTCTTGCAGGTGGCGCTAAGCAATTCGTCTTCACCCGGAACGCCTTCAGCCTCATTAATTGGCACAATGGGTGTGATGTTGCTGATATTATTTAATTTATCAATATCGTCTTCAATGATTGTCTCGGTCATCAATGAAAAATCAATGCTGCCAAGGTCAATCTTGCGGATCATGCGATTCCACATGGTATGGAAATAAAACACCTTATGTTTCAGATCGCAGGCCGTTGTAATTTGTGTTGTACTGACAATATCATCCGGGATTTTCTTTAAGGACACATTGGCACCAAGCGACATATTGAAATGATCGAGTACCCTGAATGCTTCCATTACTGCATCCGAGCTTGTGGCAAGTGGTCGCACAGCGGCTGTAAGGGCTATTGCCCTGATAAACCGTGAAGGAGAAGCATAATCACCCGGAAGTCCGATTAGGCCAGCCCCCTGAACTGACAGCCCGAGGTTCCCTTCCGGCGTTGGTTTTTGCGGTTCGCCAGTCTGAAGCGCGTAATTACGCATGTTGATCAGGTGCCAGTCGTAGGTAGGTCCGTTGGTGATCACACCCAACACCGGCTCATAAAACCGTTTCTCACCTTTATTAACAAACTCTATTACCAGAGAAGCCCCTGTTTGATCAGCAATTTTGAAATGAAACGATTGTTCAATGTCCCCGAAGGCCTTGTTATCCACCTGTACAACAATCAATTTGTCTAAGGAATCTCTAACCTGCTTCACTGTGGCACATGACGATAGCATCCACTGCATTAAGTCTCCGGCACTTAAGCATTGGTCAACTTTCTCTGGATCGTACAAGGCATATTCCGTAAAGCCTGGCATAAAAAACATACCAACATAGAGACCTTCTTCATTCATGCCGTCAGGGCCAAAGCTCTCGCCATAAGCCGTCAGGCTAACAAAGCCAAATTTTCCGGTCCATTTCTTTCCATTTGCGCCCCTGGGTGTGCTTGCCTGAAATGCCTTGTCTCTCGGCACAAACAAGATACGGTTAAACCGGGCATCATGCAACGCCCATTCAACAGTGCGTGCAGTAACAAACCCATTATCACGCGATTTCAGGCTTATGCCAGTGCATCCAAGCGCAGCCTGCCACCCTGACAGCAAGCTTGCTGCAAGAAGTAAGTGCGCGATGTAAAATTTCTTCATTGTGTTGTTTTTTGGTTCTTGTTTGTGTTTCTCATCAGCAGGCTGCATTACAGCTTATTGAAACCTGGTGAAATCAAATATACCCCAATATTGGGGCAAACTAAATTCAAATGAGTTTAAGGTATTATAAAACAAGTAATTGGCAATATTCATGATTTTACGCATTTCGTTTAAGTAAAAAGGAATCAATCTAGGGATGAAAACAATAGTAATGTGTATTACAAGCGTAGATCATTCATTTGCAGAAGGTTTGTGATTGAAAAACAATTAGTAAGTCAATGCATCATCTAAGTCCGGCCAATTATTCTACCGAGCTCATGTGTGCGCGAATCAAGCTGTGCAATCGGTTACGGAAATTTGTCTGTTTTTAAGTAAAATCGTACCTTGATAGCACAATGCGATCAGGATTTAGGTTGCAGAGCTGTGTGGGCATTTCTATGAATTAAAAACACATTTGTTGCACAACAAAAAATGTTCATTCGCAAAAGTAAAATTTGCGTGTTGTAATGCATTCTGCATTTTATTACATTGTTTATGTGCTATTTAAATAATTTATGATGTATTATTGATGTAGCGTATTTTCAAGACCGAAGTAAAGTTGATGTAAGCTAATATTTGCATATACTTCAATGAATAAACTAATATTGGTCGTTCAAACCAAAATTCTATTCAAATAAACTACCCAACACAAAAAAAATGAAAAAAAGTTTACTTGCTTTCATGTTGATCATGGCCGCCACTTTTCAGGCGGTTTTTGGTCAGTCCGCACACGTTACCGGTACGGTCAAAGACAAGGCCACCGGTGAAACCCTGCCGGGCGCCAGTGTGTTCGTAAAAGGAACTACTGTTGGTACGATAGCTGATATTAACGGCGACTATACCTTTGATGTGAAACCCGGGAAATTCGTGCTCGAAGCTAGTTTCGTGGGCTATGAAACCATCAATGAGAATGTCAGCGTGGCTGCCGGTCAAACCATCGTCATTAACTTAAGCATGGTTTCCTCCGCCACTAACCTCGATGAGCTCGTGGTTGTAGGTTACGGAGTTCAGAAGAAAAGTGTTGTTACGGGGGCCATATCCAGTGTGAAGTCCTCCGACCTTAAAAACATGCCCATCATGCGCGTTGAGCAAGCCTTACAGGGCCGCACCTCAGGTGTTACCATTGCCGCCAGTTCCGGACAACCTGGCGCAGGCGCCACAGTCAGGGTACGTGGAACAACCAATATCAACTACAGCGATCCGCTCTATGTTGTTGATGGTGTGCCTGTTGACGTAGGAGGAATCGATTACCTGAGCACTTCCGACATTGAATCCATGGAAGTACTCAAAGATGCTGCTTCTGCCGCTATTTATGGTACACGTGCTGCAAACGGAGTAATCCTGATTACCACAAGACACGGTAAAACAGGAACATCAGGTGATATGCGCATCAACTACAACGCCTATTTCGGCACGCAGGCACCAGCCAGGAAACTTGATATGCTGAATGCTACAGAATATGCCACTTTAAGAAACGAAGCCGCGGTAAATGCTGGTGGCCCTCCGGTTTTTGAAAATCCCTCGCTTTTAGGGGAAGGAACTGACTGGCAAGGTGCTATCTTCAATAACAGCGCAAAGATTCAAAACCATGACCTAAGCCTTGTAGGCGGGAATGAACGTTCAAGCTATTATACCTCATTCGGTTATTTCAAACAACAAGGCATTGTTGCTACCTCTATTTCAAATTATGAAAGGCTCACCCTGAGGCTGAATACCACACATAAGGTGAATAATTACCTTAGTTTCGGTAATAACTTTGGTTATTCACACATCAAAAGCCAGGGCTCACTCAATACAAACAGTGAATATGGCGGACCACTTGCCTCTGCCATCAACCTCGACCCCATCACACCTGCTGTGATCACCGATCCTGATGTAGCCAACGCTCCACCATACAGCAACCAGGCTGTTGTGCTTGATGGAAACGGGAATCCTTATGGTATCTCACCTTATGTTGCCCAGGAAATGTCGAACCCGCTGGCCTATATTGCCACCAGGCAGGGAAACTATGGCTGGTCGGACAATTTTGTTGGTAATGTATTTGCTGAACTCGAGCCGGTCAAAGGCTTGATTATCCGTTCGGACCTTGGAACAAAGCTGGCTTTTTGGGGCGACGAACGGTTCACACCAATTGCCTACCTCAATGCGGCCAACTCGGTCCTGAACAATTCTTTCTACAGGGCTTCAAACCAGGGCCTGTTGTGGAATTTTGAAAACACAGTTGCTTACACCAGATCGATTGGGTTGCACAATTTCACTGCCCTCGTGGGTACAAGTGCCATGGTTGAGAACTCGCGCGGTGTGAGTACAACCTATAAGAACCTCCCGGTGAATACTTTCGAGGAAGCTTCGATGAACTTCGATGTAGTCACAACCGATAAAATTGGTGGTGGCTGGGAAAGCTCAGATCACCGGATCAGTTCTGTGTTTGCCAGGTTGAACTACAGCTTCAGCGACAAATACCTCTTTACCGGAATTATCCGCCGTGATGGTTCATCACGCTTTGGCAGTAATAACAAATTTGGTGTTTTCCCATCGGCATCATTTGGCTGGGTGGTTACACGCGAAAAATTCTGGCCCGTAAACAATGTAGTGAATTTCTTGAAAATAAGAGGGTCATATGGTGTTACCGGGAATGACAATATTGGTGATTTCCAGTACCTCTCAACTGTTGGTGGAGGTCGGAACTATACCTTCAGCTACGACAACTATCTTATCGGGTACAGCCCGAATGCACCCTCAAATCCTGACCTGAAGTGGGAAGAAACAAGCCAGTCGAATGTTGGATTTGAGGCTACATTGCTCAATGATTTCAGGCTGGTTTTCGATCTGTACACAAAAACAACGTCAGGTATGCTTCAGCCAATCATCCTGCCGTCGTATGTAGGCGCCGATGGTGCACCTACCGGAAATGTGGCTTCGATGACCAATAAAGGTGTGGAAATTGAGTTGGGCTACAGGAAGCAAATCGGCCAGGTTAACCTTGACCTGAAAGGCAATGCTTCTTACCTCAAAAATGAAATTACCGACCTGGGTACCGTAGAGTATCGCACAGGTGCAAACTTCCAATCGAGCAGCTACGAAATCAGCAGGCTTACCGTTGGTCACCCAATTGGATCGTTCTACGGTTTCGAAGTACTGGGCATCTTCCAGTCGCTTGGTGAAGTGCAGAAATATAAGAATGAAAATGGCGAACTGATTCAGCCAAACGCAAAACCAGGTGATTTCAAATATGCTGACCTGAATAAGGATGGTGTGATCAATGCCGACGACCGTACGTTTATCGGCGATCCAACACCAACCTGGTCATATGGATTTACCGTTTCTGCCACTTACAAGAACTTCGATATGCTCATGTTTGGTCAGGGAGTTGCCGGCAATGACATCTACAACGGACTACGCCGTCTCGATATTCCTGCAGCAAACTGGACTAGTGACGCGCTTGACCGATGGACCGGTGTCGGAACCTCAAACACCTTCCCACGCCTCGTCAATGGCGACCCGAACAAGAACTTCACCAATCCATCCACCTTCCACCTGAGCACTGGCGCCTATATGCGCATTAAAACCGTTCAGATTGGTTATACAGTCCCAAGAGAATGGGTCAAGAAAATCGGACTACAACAACTCAGGGTTTATGTAAGTGGAAATAACCTTTTTACTGTAACCAAATACAAGGGATTTGATCCTGAAATCGGTGGCAGCAGCTATGGCATCGATCGCGGATTCTATCCTCAGGCAAGGTCATTTATGGCTGGTATCAACGTAACCATCTAATTTTAACACGCAACACCATGAAAAAGATAAGTTTATTTACCATGCTATTGGTCCTCACAGTCCTCGTTTCTTGCAACAAGGACTGGCTGGATGTTAAACCCCATGGAACCACCCTTGAGGCCAATTACTACCGCAATGCCGACGAAGCCTTTGCCGGCCTGATATCAGCGTACGATCCGCTTGGTTTCGAAGTGGTTAAAGACTACTCGAGCAGGGTTGGTTTGTTAAATACAGCTTCCGATGATTGTTTTGCTGGCGGGGGCTCCTATGGCGACCGCGCTACCTGGGAAGCCTGGAACACCTTCACTGTGGATGCCGCTGTTGGGCCACAGGACGATTTCTGGGGAAGAAACTTCAAAGGCGTCGCCCGGTGCAATACCCTCTTGTCAAAACTTCCTGATGTTCCTATGGACGAAAGCCTGAAAGCCAGGTTCACGGCAGAAGGCAAGTTTTTACGGGCTTACTATTATTTTGACCTGGTGCGTTTGTTCCGCAATGTGCCCTTGTTCATAAAACCCGTATTGCCCTCTGAGTTTTTCTCAGCCACACAGGCTACTCCTGAAGAAGTGTATGCACAGATTGAACTTGACCTCAATGAAGCTATCCCTGACCTTCCGTTAACGGTATCGGATGATATGCGCGGCAGGGTGACAAAAATGGCTGCAACAGCACTTCTTGGCAAAGTAATTCTGTTTCAGAACAATGAAAGCAGGATGCTCGAAGCAGCAGCGCTTTTCGAACAGGTGAATACCTCACCAAATTACGAGCTGCTCCCCGATTATGCTGATATTTTCAGGCCTGACAATAAGTTCAACAAGGAATCCATTTTCGAGATCACCCACACTTCGGCTGCTGTCGGCTACTGGGGCCCCTGGCCACCTGCCGGTGAAGGCCATATTTTCACACAGATGTGTGGTCCGCGCGCTTATGTTGGTCCAACCTATTCACCCGGATGGGGCTTTAACCCAATCAATATGGATTTGGTAAACCTGCTGAAAACCGACAACAGGTACCTTGCAACATGTGCAAACATCGACAGCCTTGAGCAGGCTGGTGTGGCTTCTTATGAGAAAGGCTATCAGAATACCGGGTATTTTCTGCAAAAATTTGCGCCGCTGAAGGCTTTCCTTAGCTCAGGTGGTGGTGATCCTGTACTTGAGTGGCCTATGAACTACATCGAAATCAGGCTGGCCGACACATACCTTATGGAAGCAGAAGCCCTGGTGCGTGGCGGAAATGCTGGCGAAGCACAGGTGTGGCTCGACAGGGTTCGTGCCCGCGTCGGACTCCCATCAGTTCCTGCAACCCTCGAAAACATTTACAAGGAACGTCGCCTCGAGCTGGCCACTGAAGGTCATCGCTTCTTCGACCTGGTACGTACTGGCCAGGCAGCTTCTGCATTGTCTTTCAAGGGTTTCACTCCTGGAAAGAATGAGATTTTACCGATTCCGCTTACCGAATTGGCAAATACAAAACTGAAACAAAACCCGAACTATTGATTTGCATAGGGATTATTTGTTAAAATACCTGGCCGCCTCAGTGCGGTCAGGCTTTACTTTAAAGAAGATGAAAATATCATTTACCCTGTTGGTGTGCGCTGTATGTTTGAGCTTAGGTTCATGCATTGAATCAGTTTCCAGCAAAAGTTCGATCGCTGTTCCAAAACCGCCGCAGGACCTTGGCTGGAAGTTTGAATCAACACCTTTCTGGTTCGACGAATTTGATCAGAATGGACTGCCCGACAGCAGCAGGTGGAGTTATGATATTGGCGGAAACGGCTGGGGAAATCATGAACTGGAATATTATACCAACGCGCTTCGCAATGCACAAGTTAAGGACGGACTTTTAACCATTACAGCCATCAAAGAAAATATCGAAGGCATGCAATACTCCTCTGCCCGTCTGGTGTCGAAAGAAAAAGGAGACCTGCTCTACGGTCGCATAGAAGTGAGGGCCAAATTGCCTACTGGCAAAGGAACATGGCCTGCTATCTGGATGCTGCCAACAGATTGGGAATATGGCGGTTGGCCAAATTCAGGAGAAATTGACATCATGGAACATGTTGGCTATAACCAGGACATGATTCACATCAGCACCCATTGTGAAGCCTATTATTGGGTGACCAACAACCAAAAAACGGCTACAAAAAAAGTTGTAGGATCTTCAACAGCTTTTCACTTGTATCGCATCGACTGGACCCCATATGCCATCAGGGGTTTCATCGATGACGAATTAATTTTTACGAGCATCAATGAAGGCACCGGACCAGAAGTATGGCCCTTCGACAAGCGATTTCACATCATCCTGAACCTTGCTGTAGGTGGCGATTGGGGAGGCGTTCAAGGCATCGACGTAAGTGCTTTCCCTGCAGTATTCGACATCGACTATGTGCGTTTTTACAGGATGATTCAACAGTAAACCATAATTATGAAGAAAGTAACCCTAAGTGTATTGTTCGCTGTTTTGCTGCTGGCAGCTTCATGCAAAAAAGCAGAAAGCGTTGTTCCGCAACTGAGTATCGTTAATTCGGTTAACATTGCAGAAGGAACAGCCGATCCGTCGGTAGCAAGCGTGCGTTTTACGCTATCTGAAAAAACTGACCAAACAGTTACTGTCATTTGGTCTACCACAGATGGCAGTGCCAAAGCAGGAGTTGATTACATCAGTCGGTTGGAACAGGAGTTGGTGTTTTTGCCCGGAGAGCTGAGTCATGATGTTGAAATTCAAATCATCAACGACAGTATTTATGAGGTTAACAAGGATTTTATTGTTGGGATCAGCAGTTGCAAAAATGCAGTGATTAAGAACAGCCAATGCAGTGTCGTGATCGAAAACGACGATGCCTTTATCCCTAACCTGAGTTTCAGCCCAAAGAAAACATTGGAAGAAGGAACAGCAAACACGGTGAAGGTTAGCGTGCTGCTGAGCCTTTCGGGTGCTTCTGAAAATCCGGTAAGCCTGAACTGGTCTACTACCGATGTTTCTGCTAAGGCAGGGGCTGATTATGTTGGCGTTGCAACAACTGCGCTTGTGTTTAACCCCGGCGAAACCTCAAAAACAATTGAAGTGACCATTCTGCAGGATGATGTATTCGAAATGGATGACCTCTTCCTGATCAATGTCAGCGACATCAGCGGTGCTACCGCTGAGCAAAATGCGGTCCGGGTCTTTATTATCAACGATGACAATTATATTCCTGACAGTGATGCTGATGGCGTGATTACTCCCCTCACCTATCCTGGCATGCAACTGGTCTGGAGCGATGAGTTCGAAGGATCATCGGTGAACCCGACATCCTGGGGATACGACCTGGGTGGCGGTGGCTGGGGAAACGCCGAACTGCAGACCTACACAAACAATACGCAGAATGTGTTTGTCGCCGATGGCAAATTGAACATCGTTGCAACAAAACAGTACAACAATTATTATTCAGCCCGCCTGATTACCAAAGGAAAAAAGGAATTTACTTATGGCCGGATCGACATCCGGGCAAAATTACCTTACGGTCAGGGCATATGGCCGGCACTCTGGATGCTCGGCGCTAACATTGGTTCGGCCGGATGGCCAAGCTGTGGTGAGATTGATATCATGGAATATCTCGGCCATGCCCAGGGCACGGTGCACGGCACAGTGCATTACAACGACGGGGGGCACAAATACATTGGCGACCACCTTACCCTTCCGGGCGGACAGAGCTTTCACGATGCTTACCATGTATTCACATTGGTTTGGGGAGAAGATTCCATGAAATGGTATGTTGATTATAAGCTATTTTTTGAAACCAATTCAACAAGCATCAAATACACCGCTTTCACCAAGCCTCAGTTTTTCATCATGAATATAGCTGTTGGTGGCAATTGGCCCGGCTACCCTGATGAAACTACAGTGTTCCCGCAGCAAATGCAGGTCGATTATGTGCGCGTATTTCAAACCTTATAATGAGCAATTGATTTCAGATTAAACAAAACGTTATGAAAATAATAAACAGTGCGATGATCATGCTTCTGATGGTGTTTGGCATCAGTTGCCAGCAGCAGGGTGAAACATCGGTCAGCAATCAGAAGGAAACTGATATTGAGGTAAAAGTAGCAGCCTTACTGCATCAAATGACCATTGAGGAAAAAGTTGGTCAGATGACGCAGGTTACACTTGATGTGCTTACTCAAGGTAAAGATGCATACTCGAGTTATGAGCCTATCGTACTCGATACTGCCAAACTGCGTGAAGCTTTTGAAGTTTACCAGATAGGTTCTGTACTGAACACCGCCAACAACAGGGCCCGTTCAACAGCTTTCTGGAATAGCCTGGTCAAACAGGTTCAGGATTATGCCATCAGCCACTCACGTCTCAATATTCCTGTAATTTATGGTCTTGACATGATTCATGGTGCCAGCTACGTGGAAAAATCGACCTTATTCCCTCAGGAAATCGGCATGGCTGCAACCTGGAACCCTGAACTGATAAAGCATGCAGGCGAAATCACAGCCTACGAAACCCGAGCTACAGGAGTAGCATGGACTTTCTCTCCTGTTCTTGACCTTGGTGTTGACCCGCGCTGGCCACGCATGTGGGAGACATTCGGCGAAGACCCATACCTGGCATCCATCATGGGACACAACCTGATCAAGGGACTGCAGGGCGACGACAATTCTTTGTCAGATCCCAACCGTATCGCAAGCTGCCTGAAGCATTTTCTGGGCTATTCGCAGACCGTCAGCGGCAAAGACCGCTCACCAGCATGGATTCCCGAAATCATGCTCCGCGAATACCACGTTCCACCATTCAAAGCCGGTGTAGATGCCGGAGCCATGACCGTGATGGTAAATTCAGGCGAAATTAATGGCATCCCTACCCATGTAAACAAAGCCCTCCTCACAGACTTGTTGAAGGAAGAATGGAAGTTCAAGGGATTCATCGTGACTGACTGGTCTGATATTGAATACCTCTACACAAGGCACAAGGTGGCTGAATCGCATAAAGAAGCTGTGAAAATGGCCATCAATGCCGGTATCGACATGTCGATGGTTCCGTACAACTTCGAGTTTGCAAAATACCTCGTTGAGCTGGTTAATGCCGGTGAAGTTCCGATGGAAAGGATCGACGATGCTGTAACCCGCATCCTGAGGGTTAAGTTTCTGCTCGGTTTGTTCGATAAACCATACACAAAGCTGGAAGATTATCCTGATTTCGGTTCAGAGAAATTTGCCGAATCGGCCCGCAAAACAGCGCTTGAATCGGTTACCTTACTTAAAAATCAAGACAATATGCTGCCCCTGGCCAAAAACCTACGCATTCTTGTAGGTGGTCCGGCAGCAAACAGTATGCGTGCACTCAATGGCGGCTGGAGCTATTCGTGGCAGGGTGAACTCGCCGACGAATTTACCGAACAATACCAGACCATTTATGAAGCCATCCGCGACAATGCATCAAACCCTGATCAGGTGCAGCTTTTCGAGGGCATCACCTATGCCGCAACCAACGATTACCGCGACGAAATTGTGGGTGACTTGAACCTGTTTGCCAGGAAAGCAGCCCAGTCAGATGTTGTTGTACTGTGCATTGGAGAGAACTCATACACCGAAAAACCAGGTGACCTCGAAGACCTTTACCTCAGCGAAAACCAGCAGGAACTGGTAAAATTGGCTGCCAAAACAGGCAAACCCGTTGTCCTGGTTCTGGTCGAAGGCAGGCCAAGGGTAATCAGCAAAATAGAGCCTGTGGCATCGGCAATCTTGCATGCCTACCTCACCAGCAACTATGGTGGCGAAGCAGTGGCAAAAATCCTGTTCGGTATCGAAAATCCATCAGGAAAATTACCCTATGCCTACCCAAGGTTTCCAAACAGCCTCGAACCTTATTATCACAAGCATGCCGAAGAACTCGAAATTGCAGGTTCACCTACCGGAACGCAGTACAATCCACAGTATCCTTTTGGCTACGGACTTAGCTATGCACAGTTTGAATATTCAGGACTGAAAACCGATAAAACCAACTACCTGCCCGGAGAAACAATCAAGGTGGAAGTAAGCATCAGAAACACCTCAGCCATAGCCGGAAAAGAAGTGATTCAGTTATACATTTCCGATAAGGTTGCATCAGTAACACCCTCTGTGAAACGCTTGCGTGCATTTAATAAAACAATGCTATTGCCCGGTGAAAATAAATTGATTACCTTTGAAGTTCCGGTCAACGCACTGGCATTTGTGGGAACTGATAATCAATGGCTTGTTGAAAAAGGGGCATTTCAATTACACCTAGGAACATTGCAAACCAACATTCAGGTGGACCAAACCAATGTTGTTTCTCCGCCAGCGCTTTAAAACCTGAAAAGAAATGAAACATAAAAAACACAGCACATACAAACAGGGCTTCTGCGACAGCTCCTGAAAGAGATATTGTCAACGTTTGACCAAAGATCAAGTAATTACTCAATTACCCTTTAAATAACCATTTTTTATTCATTAATTAAATCATTGTCATGAAAAAAACAGTTAAAATTAGCGCCGCATTTTTCCTGGTGCTGTTTACGTTCCTTACTTCCTGTAAGAAGGATGACCCCCAACCAGAGGTTATCGCCAGCTTTACATTTGCTGTCGACGCCACTGACTTCAAAAAAGTTACCTTTACGAATGAATCACAGAATTTCTCGGCTTTGTCGTGGAATTTTGGTGACAATTCAGCCGCCGTTACCGAAGCCAACCCGGTGCATACTTACGCCGGTGTTGGGGAATTCACTGTTGCCTTAACCGCAACTTCACTTGATGGCAAACTCACCGACGTATTTACATCAAAAGTTACCATTGCTGATCCTAACGAAGAATTAACAAAACTCGTTGGCGAAACATCAAAAACATGGAAACTCCTCCGCGATGTAAGCACAGGCCGCTACCCACTCGAAGTAGGACCAGAAGATTACTCACAAATCTGGTGGGCAATGGGTCTGAACAACGACGAACTTGCTTTGCGTCCTTGCATTCTCAATGATGAGTGGACATTTGGCCGCGACGGAAGCATGGTATTCAACACCAATGGCGACTATTGGGCCGAAGGTGGCGTTTACGATCCAGCAAACACCTGCGCAACCACTGACCATATGGTTGGCGTTGACGGTGACGACCTGTCAGCATGGGGCGATGGCAACCACACCTTCGAACTCACACCTGGCACAACAACAACACTAAAAGCCATTGGCCTAGGTGCCTATGTCGGCATCAGCAAGCTTGGCAATGGCACTGAAGTTAAAGTTCCTCAGGAATCAGTTACCTACAATGTGTTGAAACTCACCGATGGTGATGTTGACACCCTGGTTCTGGAAGGCCTTTATCGTTGGGATCCGGCACAATCAGGCGGATACTGGCGTTTTGTCCTTGTACATTACGACAACCCGAACGACGAACCTCCAATTCCCGGCAACCAACCTTCAGCTTCTTTCACCTATACCGTTGAAGGCTTGACAGCTACATTTGCAAACACCTCCTTGTATGCTACTTCATACCTGTGGGATTTTGGCGATGGCGCTACCTCAACCGAACAAAACCCAACCCATACCTATGCCGAAGAAGGCTTATTCTCGATCAGCCTCACAGCTACGAACGACCTTGGCTCCAGCACAACAGTTCAATCAGCATTTATCTCGTCAACAGTACTCACTGATGAACTGCTCCAGGGCGGTGCATGGCGCGTAAGGGTTGCAGAAAAATCAGTATTTGTTGGTGATGGCATGGGACACAGCAACTGGTGGTCAGTACCATTGGCATTCCTCGATGGATCATCGACTGGCACAGAAGACTGGTCATGTATGCCCGATGACGAATTCACTTTCAGTGCTGGTGGTGTATTTACATACGACACCAAAGGTTCGGCACGCAACGACGGATATTTCGGCGGCACCAACGGCTGTATCTCTGATGCAGAAATCGCTGCCAGCGGCAATGGATCATTCTTTGGTTCTGGCACCCACAGCTACACCTTTACACCTGCCAATGGAACTGACCGTCCTGTCATCATTTTAACCAACGGTACCGATCGTGCTGCCTTTATCGGCTTCTACAAAGGTTACTACGGTGGTGAAAATACGGATAACTCAATCGCTCCTAATGGTGGCAATGCTACAAACAGGTATGAAGTTATGGCTTATGCCAAAGGCTCAACCATGGAATATTTGTTTGTTTCTGTTGACCTTACAGCAGATCATAGCGGAACATCGGCCTGGTCAGCTATTCTTGAGCGTCCAGTCAGATAAACTTCTTGATATCTACCTCAAATCAGGAATGGGCTGTCATCGCCCATTCCTGATTTTTAACGAATAATGATTTTCTTTCTTATTGTCAGTTAAACTTCTTTGAGATATTACTTTTTAACCACCGCTTTTATTGCCATTTTGTTAAACACCAAAGCCAAGATGTCTAAACTTTACACCACAATGTTACTGATCCTGCTTTCTGTGTCTGTTTTCGCACAGACCAAGGTTATCACCGGCAGGGTTACCGATGCAGCAGGCATGCCAATGCCCGGAGTATCTATTCAACTTGTCGGAACAACCATCGGAACAATCACCGATATTGATGGTAAATACCAAATCAATGTCGGCAACGAATCACTCGCCTTCAGTTTCATCGGATTCGTTGACCAGGTTATCGACCCAAAAGGGCGCAACCAAATTGATGTTGTCATGCTGGAAGACACCGAGCTGTTGAGCGAGGTTGTCGTTATCGGTTACGGCACACAAAAGAAAAAAGACTTAACGACAGCTGTTTCTGTTGTCGATGAAAAATCAATCAAAGACAGGCCACTGTCGTCGGCTGTTGAAGCCTTGCAAGGCAAAGCCGCAGGCGTTCAGGTTGTTCAGCCATCAGGAAAGCCTGGTTCAGAGCTTTCTGTCAGGGTGCGTGGTGCAACCTCAGTGATCGCCGGCAACGAGCCATTATATGTTGTAGATGGTGTTCCAACAACCGATATCAGGGGCATTAACCCAACCGACATCACTTCGATGAGTGTATTAAAAGACGCATCATCGTCAGCCATCTATGGAGCACGGGCCGCAAACGGTGTCGTGATCATCACCACTAAAAGAGGCCTGAAGAATGATCCGAAAATTAGCTTCAGCTCCTACTATGGCGTTTCGAACCTGCGTAAAACCATTGAGGTGCTGAATACGAAAAAGTACCGCGACCTCATGGAAGAAATTATACCCGGAGGACTTGATCCAACCCAGACAGCATTCAACAACTGGAGCGATATCGTTTTCGGAACCGGGAACACCCAGTCGTATCAGCTGTCATACAGGGGAGGCACCGAAAGATCAAGCCAATACCTTTCGTTCGGCTACCTGAGCGACCAGGGCATTGTTAAGCCTGCACGTTTCGACCGCTATTCAGTCAGATTGAATATCGACAACGACCTTAAATCGTGGCTGAAGGTAGGGACAAGCATTAACGTACTGCACCTGAAAACCAAAGACACACCCGACAATGCCAGTTCAGGACGTGGAGGCGTCATCATGAGTGCCCTCAATACTCCCCCTTTCCTGGGTATTTATAAAAAAGATGGCAGCGGACAATTCGATCCAAACCCTTTCCAGCCTTCATGGGAAAACCCTGTTGCCTATATGGAAGGACCTGACCAGGAAGCCACTGACAACCATCTGTTTGGCAATGTTTTTGCTGATATTACCCTAACCAAAGGACTTACATTTACATCTCGCCTCGGTATCGACATGAACCAACACCAGTGGGACTATTACCTCGATCCGTTCCGCACCAACTATGGCCGCAACAACAACGGCATCGGCAGGGCCGACAAAACCAACAGTAACACGGTTTTGTGGGAGAACACACTGAATTATATTAAAAAAGCAGGTCTCCATAACTTCTCGGCCATGGCCGGAAACAGCACCCAGAAATACAAGAGCAACAACTCCTATATTGAAGGCTCCGACTACCCTACTGATATCAATGTAACTACCCTCAATGCTGCTAACATCATTTCGGCAAGTACCTGGGTTGAAGAATGGGCGCTGGCTTCGTTCTTCGGCAGGGTAACTTACGATTTCAACAGCAAATATTATTTCACTGGAACATTGCGTCGCGATGGCTCATCCAAACTTGCCCATCACTGGGGAACCATGCCCTCATTTTCTGCAGGATGGCGCATTTCGTCAGAATCGTTTATGCAGGGACTCGACTTCATTTCCGACCTTAAACTGCGCGGTGGATGGGGCAAAAATGGCAACCAGGAAGGTATTCCCAATTATGCCCGCTATGGCTTGGTTAATTATTACCGCAGGCCCGTCACAAACCCGTTGTCAGGTCCATCTTCTGTGCAGGTGACCTATGGCAATCCAGACCTGCGTTGGGAAACAACCAACCAGACCAACATAGGTTTCGATCTGTCGATGCTGAATTACCGGGTTACTCTGAATGTGGATGCCTACGTGAAGAAAACAGACGATGTTTTGCTCAATGTTCAGTTGTCCAATTCGCTGCCCATCACCACCATTCAAACCAATAACGGAAGTATCGAAAACAAAGGTTTTGAATTTAACCTCAATACAGTGAACCTGGTTAATGCAGTTAAATGGACTTCCGATTTCAATATGTCGTTCAACAAAAACAAGGTCACCAGGCTTGAATATACGGATGTGTATTTTTATGGCCGTGTTTACAGCAACAACCAGGATGTTTCCATCGTTAAGGTTGGCTTGCCGCTAGGCTCATTTTACGGCTATGTATCCGAAGGCGTTGACCCTCAAACAGGCGATATTAAATACAAAGACCTGAACAACAATGGAATCTTCGACACCGGCGACCGCACTGTGATTGGTAATGCACAACCTGATTTTACCTTTGGGTTCACCAATACATTGACCTATAAGCGTTTTGATTTCAATATTTTCTTCCAGGGAAGTTATGGGAACGACATCTATAATGCCACCCGCATCGACCTTGAAGGGATGTTTGACAGTAAAAACCAATCTATTGATGTGCTGAGACGATGGACAACTCCCGGCCAAATCACCGACATCCCGAGGGCTGTTGGCGGTGGTAATGTAAATAATGTGCGCAACTCAACCCGCTTTGTGGAAGATGGTTCCTATATCCGACTTAAATCCGTGACGCTTTCGTATAAGGTGCTGGATCACAATCCGAAATTCAAGGCCATCCAGAACCTTTCGGTTTATGTTACCGGACGTAACCTGCTGACATTCACAAAATACAGCGGATTCGACCCCGAAGTAAATGCGTTTAATAACAGCGCAACTGAGATGGGAATCGATTATGGGACCTACCCTCAGTCACGATCGATCATTGTGGGCCTGAATGTTGAATTTTAAATTATTACAACCATGAAAACGCTAAAATATCTCCTCATCATCATGCCAGCAGTGCTCCTTATGCACGCCTGTAAAGATTACCTCGACATCCAGCCAAGTTCACAAAGCATTGCCATCAGTAACACTTCAGCTGATTCACTGCTTTACAAAACACCTGCCGAAGTTGAAGCTGCACTTGCCGGCGCCTATGCCGACTTCAGGAATGAGTATTATTCGCTGGACTATTTTGTCAATGGCGACGCGCAATCGGATGACGCCTATGCCGGCGCCGACAATCCTGCAAACTTCCAGATAGATGAATACAGCATTGATGCCACCAACAGCAATGTAAGCCGCGACTGGGCTTACCTGTATGCCACCATCGGGAAAGCCAATGCCGTGTACAATAATGTGGAAGCCGTACCTGAACTATCTGAGGGCCGCAAGAAGGAAATCAAGGGTGAAGCTGCTTTCATCAGGGCGTTTATGTACTTCCAGCTGGTGCAACTTTGGGGCGATGTGCCACTTCAGTTAACCGAAGTGACCACCATCAGTGTTGAGTTACTGCCTGAGTTGTTCCCGATAATGTTTCCGCCAAGGGCGCCCAAGGCAGAAGTGTATGACCAGATTATTGCCGACCTTCAGCTGGCTGCCGAAAATGTTAAAACGGTTCAGCCCGACAAAGGCTATGCCACCAAAGGTGCAGCCAATGCAATGCTGGCAAAGGTGTATGCTACTGTTCAGCCCGTCAACTGGGACAAAGTGAATCAGTTTTGCGACGCCGTTATTGCCGGAGGCTACAGCCTGATGCCAAACTATGATGATTTATGGAACAACGAGAATGAAAACTGTGCCGAGTCGGTTTTTGAAATCAATTACGAAGGCACCAGCGCCAGTGGAAACTGGGGAGCAAGCATGTTCAGGGGCCTCGACTGGAAAAAGTTCAACACCCCTTCGAACGACCTTGTAAGGGCCTTCGATAATGAACAGGATGTGATCAGAAAAGAAGCCTCAATCATCTACCTCGATGTGTCGGGCAAATGGACAGATCCTTACTGGCCTCAAACGAATTTCCCCTTTGTGAACAAATACCGTATTTTTACCAATAACAGCCCTCAAAACTACATCCTGATCAGGCTTGCCGATATTATGCTACTAAAGGCAGAGGCCTTAAATGCAAGTGGCGATGTTTCGGGCGCTGCAACGCTGGTGAATCAGGTTCGCTCGAGGGTGAATCTGCCTGCAACACAGGCCGCAACAACTGAAGCCATGAAGCTTGCCATTGAAAAAGAACGCCGGCTGGAGCTGGCTTTCGAAGGCCACCGCTGGTTCGACCTCAAGCGGACCAACAGGGCAATCACGGTTATCAATGCGACAACCGGACCTGATGGCACTATTTTTGGATATACCCTTTCCGAAAACAGGCTTGTGTGGCCCATTCCACAAACAGAACTAGATAACAATACCAAACTGGTACAAAATCCAGGGTATTAATCGTTTGACATATTTTTAAAGAACTGCATCAACCACCCCATACAATGAAAAAAGCGGTAACATTTTCTGTAACAATCACAACACTGACTGTCATTTTACTGGTGATTTTCGGTGCGATATCGGGTTGTAATGGAAAGGATACCACAACTCCTCCAGGCCCTGATCCGGATGATGGCTTGCCCAAAGCCCAGGTTTGGGTTACATCGGGTGATAAAAGCAGGCTGTTGAGCCATCAGACAGACCTTTCAGTGAAGCCTGTGCCTCCGGCAAACTGGCCGGTGGTCAAAATGGATACCAGCATATTGTTTCAGGAAGTTGACGGCTACGGCGCGGCACTAACCGGCTCTTCGGCTTACCTGATCAATAAAAAGATGGACGCAACAACACGCCAGGCCTTGCTGAAGGACTTGTTTGACGCTGATGCAGGTATTGGCATTTCCTATTTGCGGCTGACCATGGGAGCTTCCGACTTTTCGTTGTCTGATTTCACCTACAACGACCTTGCACAAGGTAATACCGATTATGAGCTCGCCCAGTTTAGCCTTGGTCAGGACCGTGACGATGTTGTTCCTGTGTTGAAGGAAATAACCACGCTGGCCCCTGAAATTGGCCTTATGGGAACTCCCTGGAGCCCGCCTGCATGGATGAAAACCAATGAGAGCATCAAAGGTGGTCAGCTTAAACCGGAATGTTATGAGGTGTATGCGGCTTATTTTGTTAAATATATTCAGGCAATGCAAACGGAGGGTATTCATATTGATGCAGTTACACCTCAAAATGAACCTTTGTACTTTAGTGCAGCCTATCCGTGTATGGAAATGCAGGCAGGCGAACAGCAGGCATTCATTAAAACCAGCCTGGGACCAGCTTTTGCTGCTGCCGGACTTCAGACAAAAATCATACTTTACGACCATAACTGGGATGTTACGGATTATGCCACCAGCATACTGAATGATCCAGAAGCCTCCCAATACATTGATGGAACAGCTTTTCACGCCTATGCCGGTAATGTTTCTGCGATGAGTACTGTGAAGAATGCCTTTCCGGATAAACATGTGTATTTTACAGAAATTTCCGGAGGTGATTGGGCAACAAATTTTGCAGACAACCTGATGTGGAATATGAGCAATATTTTCATCGGAACTGCGCGCAACTGGTCGAAAACAGCCCTGTTGTGGAACCTTGTGCTCGATCAGAATCACGGGCCAAAAAACAACGGTTGCCAGGATTGTAGAGGGGTGGTTACCCTAAACACAGGAAGTGGCAAGCTTACTTACAACGAGGAGTATTACTCCATCGGGCACTTCTCGAAATTTGTCAGACCTGGTGCAAGGCGCGTTGGTGTGCAAATGCCACAAAGCCTGCCAAATGCAGAAGCCGTTGGCTTTATCAATGTTGATGGCAGCAAAGTACTGGTCTTTTGTAACTACGGACTTGATTTAAAATCATTTACAATAACGCAACACAAAAAAAATATTACCTATTCAATTCCGGGTGTTTCCGTAGCCACTTTGGTATGGGATTAGTAGTAAAACAAAAAAATATTGAAGACAGACTACTTGGCAATTTTTGTTTTAAGTAGTGTTTAAGTTGGTGTTTTAAAGTGGTGTGAAATCCGGGGAAGGTATTTATGAGGGATATTCAGATCTGAACATTGGATTGAAAGTATCAATTTGGATCATAAATACTTCTCCCCGGCATTTCATTTTATGCCAGTACGCAGGTCACCAATTAAACGCATTAAACTGAAAATTTTACAACAAGACATTTCAGTCATTAGCGGGAGCTGCGCGAGGCCAGGCCACAAAGCTGAAACAACACCCGTGCTCCAACATTGCCGTCCCATTGACCATCGGCTCCGGGAGACACTTCACACAAATCGAAACCAACAATTTCCTTGTTCGCAGCAAACAGGCGATTAAGCAAGTACATCAGCTCCTCGTACTGCAGTCCGCCAGGAACAGGTGTACCTGTGTTGGGGCACAAGGTTGGGTCGAGGCCATCGATATCGATGGAAACATATACCTTTTCGGGGAGCAAGGCCAGCATTTCGTCAACCTGTTGCTGCCAGCGCTTTCCTTCGTATTGTTCATTGCGCAGATCACGGTCAAAAAACACCTTAATCCGTTCAGTGTTGCTTCTTACAAACTGCACTTCTTCATGGCAATAGTCGCGGATACCAACCTGCACCAGTTTCTCCACCGTGTTCATTTGTAGTGCATTGTAAAAAATAGAGGCGTGAGAGAACCTAAAACCTTCATAGGCATTGCGTAAATCGAGGTGGGCATCAACCATCAGGATGCCGTAATGTTCCTGCTCGGCTGAAAGCAAACGGTGAAAGGCCAGTGGAATGCTATGGTCGCCCCCCAACAATCCAACAACCTTGTTTTGAGATCGCCAGAAGTGAATGCGTTCAAACAGCCAGGCCTGCATTTTTTCGGTTCCTGCATTGATCTGTTCGTAGCGTTGCTGAAACTCAGGAAGTGTTTCAACATCAATACCTTGCTCGATTGCTTCGATGATTGCATCGGCCTGATGCCTCAATTCAATGTGAAGCATGCTTAATTCATCAGGAAATTGATCCAGCCAGATGCCTTTTTTCCACAGCTCAGGATAATTGTGGTTGTAGAGATCAATCTGCATGGAAGCTTCGCGTATGGCTTTCGGCCCTGAAGCCGCTCCTTTGCCATAACTGACTGTGAGTTCCCAGGGCACTGGGATAATGATAATCAAAGATTGGTTTTCGTCAAATGGTAAACCAAAAAGTCCTGAATCCATTACAGCAGCTGAGCTAGGATTAAAATTCATTTCCGACATGGTGCGTGTTGTGTTTTGGCAAAAGTCGCAAAAAATGCGCAATAAACCGTACTTTTGCCGCGAATTCAACAACTGCTGATGGACCTTTTTTCCGCATTATCACCCTTTGTTTTCTGCAGCCTTGCCAGTGGCAGCAATGGAAATTGCTATTATGTGGGCAATGGCGACGAAGGCATACTGATTGATGCAGGCATTGGCCTGAGGAGCATCCGCAAGCGGCTGAAAGAAATCGGTGTTGCCCTCAAACAGGTTAAAGCCGTGTTTATCACCCACGATCACATCGACCATATCCGGGGACTAAGTGCGCTTGTCAATTCAATGAACCTGCCGGTGTATGCCACAAAGGAAACCTGGGAAGGCATCAGCAATAACCGCGCCACCAGCGACATATCGCCCGAAAAACACTTCCCCATAACCGAAGAAAAAACCCTGCTTCTGATTGGGTTTCAAATAACCCCGTTCAGCGTTTCGCACGATGCGAGCGGTGCTGTAGGCTTTCATGTGCTGAACAGCCACCACAGCCTGTGCCTGGCCACTGACCTCGGTCATATCGGGGAACGAGCGGGCCATTACCTGAAAAAGGCAAGTATGTTGGTGCTAGAATCCAACTACGATGAAGAAATGCTGACCAACGGAAGATATCCAGTTTACCTGCAAAACAGAATCAGGGGCGACAAAGGCCACCTTGGCAACAATCAAACAGCTGATTTTCTGGCTGAAAATTACCACCCTGGCATGAAACACATCCTGTTGTGCCACCTGAGTGAGCACAACAACACAGCTAATCTAGTGCTGAGCACGCTCAGAAATAGACTGACCGAACAGAACGTAAACCTTCATCCGGACACAAGCATCAGGACCTTACCCAGGATGGCACGCACAGAACTGATTCATATTGGAGGACTATGATTCACAAGATAAAATATCGGTACAGCATATTAAGGATTCAACATAAATACCGTGTGTCATGGGCCTGATTTCATGGGACATCAGGATTCAGGGGCTGGTTCAGGGTGTTGGATTCAGGCCATTCATATACCGCATTGCACTGGCCAACGATATCAGGGGCTGGGTTGAAAACAACAACGAAGGTGTGCGCATAATGGCTGAGGCCAGACACGAAAACCTAACTCAGTTTATAGCCGACATCAGGCAACTGGCACCACCTGCCTCACTGATAAACTCAATTGAAGTTTCGGAAAAAGCATTTGACGGCTATCCTGATTTCAATATCCGGAAAAGCAGCAGTGTTTCCGACGCCGTGACTGAAGTGAGTCCTGACATTGCTGTATGCAGCGATTGCCTGAGCGATATGCGCACCCAGGCACACCGCATTGCCTATCCATTTATCAACTGCACGAATTGCGGTCCCCGGTTTTCAATCATCAAAGCCCTTCCATACGATAGGCACCTGACCACCATGGAACCCTTTGTCATGTGCGAAACCTGCAAACAGGAATACACCAACATCCTCGATCGCCGGTTTCATGCGCAGCCAGTGGCCTGTTTGCATTGCGGCCCTCACTATACCATGTTCCGCAAGGGCCTTGATGCACCAATGAATAACCACATTGTTGAACAGCTATCCCAATACATTGACCAGGGTTTAATCGTAGCATTAAAGGGCATTGGTGGTTATCACTTTGTGTGTGATGCCCTGAATGAAGATGCCGTTGCACTTCTTCGGGAACGGAAAAACCGCGAAGGGAAACCTATGGCAGTGATGACAGGCTCGCTTGAGAAGGCCAGAGACTATTTTCAGGTATCAGAGCAGGAAGCAGGCTTGTTGCTATCATGGCGACGTCCCATCGTGCTGTTAAACAACAGAAAACCACTTGCGGCTTCGGTGAGTAAAGGCTTAAACAGCACCGGACTTGTATTGCCCTATATGCCAATTCATTTTCAGTTGTTTGAGCTTGTAAAAACTGAAGTGATTGTGCTCACCAGCGGGAACCTCAGCGATGAGCCCGTGACTATTTCTGATGCATTGGCCCTCGAAAAGCTGTTTGAAGTTGCAGATGTGGTTGTGAGCTATAACCGTGAAATTCACAACAGAACCGATGATTCTGTGGCCATGGTGATCAACGGAAAAGACCGGCTGATCAGGCGATCAAGGGGCTGGGCACCTTCACCCGTCAACCTTCAACTAAACACGGAAGGCATCTTCGCTGCCGGCGCTGAACTTGTGAACACTTTTGCTATTGGCAAAGGAAGTCAGGCTATCCTAAGCCAGCATATCGGTGACCTGAAAAATGCGGAAACCCTTGCCTTTTATGAAGAATCGTACCAAAGGTTCACTGCCCTTTTCAGGTTTCAACCCGGTTTGGTTGCCTGCGACTTGCATCCTGATTACCTCTCCTCTCAGTTTGCCCGCTCACTTGGCGTTGAAACACTCGAAATTCAGCACCATCATGCACATATCGCCTCCTGTATGGCCGAAAACGGGCTCGATGAACAAGTCATTGGCATTGCCTTTGACGGCACCGGTTATGGCCCTGATGGCACAATCTGGGGCGGTGAGTTTCTAACTGCCGACCTGAGCAGCTTTCAGCGAAGCTGTTATTTTGATCCTGTTCCGCTTCCGGGAGGCGATCTGGTGACCGCTTACCCCTGGCGCACAGCTGTTTCTTATTTGCATAAGTATATAGGTCCTCATGCAAACTGGAACACCTTGCCCTTTCTTTCCGGTATTGACCCTGAAGAATTGGACCTTGTGCTTCAGGCCCTCGACAGGAACCTTAATTGCCCCTTGAGCTCAGGTGCAGGACGTTTGTTCGATGCCGTTGCAGCATTAACCGGGCTGTGCACGCAGACGAAATTTCATGCCGAAGCACCCATGATGCTTGAATCCATCATGGCAAAGGGTATTAAAGGTAAGTATCTTGTGGAGGTTATCGAAAACAGAATCGTTTTCAGAAAGATGTTTTACCAATTGATCAAAGACATACACGCAAATGTGGACCAGGCCGTCATCAGTGCGAAATTTCACAACACCATTGTCAGTATAGTGCTCACAATTGCCCGAAAAATGCACACCGAGTCCGGGTGCAAAAAAGTGGTTCTTTCAGGTGGCAGCTTCCAGAACAAATACCTGTTATCGGTTTGTGAACAATTGTTATCTGAGCAGGGTTTTGAGGTTTTCTCACAATCTGCTGTTCCGTCCAACGATGGCGGCATTGCCTTAGGTCAAATGGCCATTGCCGCAAAATACATGGAGAACAAATCCATTTAAAGAAACTGTTGTAAATTTGGAATCACAGCAAATATCAAGAATACAGTGAATAATTGTACCTTTGCAAAAAGTCAGCATACCAAACGGACCGATTAACAGGTTCTGCATGCGCTTAACAGTGATTACCTAATACCTTTCCTCCTTGCATTTTGAAGATTTCAAGCTCAATCAGTCCGTCAACGAAGGCATAGCTGCTATCGGCTATACCGCCCCCAGCCCAATACAGGAACTGGCCATTCCCATTATTCTTGAAGGCAAAGACCTTATTGCCTGTGCACAGACTGGCACAGGAAAAACAGCTGCCTATTTGCTTCCTGTGATCCATCAGATCATCACTGCAGCTGAACGAAACGACAAGGTCAAAGCCCTGATTATTGCCCCGACGCGGGAACTTGCCATCCAGATAGACCAGCAAATGGAGGGATTTTCGTACTTCACCGGCATCAGTTCCATTGCCATCTACGGTGGTGGCACCGGTATGGATTACGAAGCCGAGAAAAAGGCACTTACTTCCGGAGCTGAAATCATCGTTGCCACGCCAGGCCGTCTGATCTCGCACCTCAATATGGGTTATGTCGATTTCAGCGGACTGAAACACTTCATCATGGATGAAGCTGACAGGATGCTTGATATGGGCTTTCTTCCTGATATTCAAAAGATCCTGAGCCATTTACCAAAAACAAGGCAATCGCTGATGTTTTCAGCTACGATGCCTGCCGAAATCAGGCGACTGGCATCAGGGATACTGATCAATCACGAGGAAATCAACCTGGCCGTTTCAAAGCCGGCTGAAAATGTGTTACAGGGTGCTTATTTTGTATATGACCATCAGAAAATTCCATTGATCGAGAGCCTGATTGCAAAGCGCGACCTGCCATTAATTCTGATCTTTTCTGCCACAAAGAACCATGTGAAGGAACTCGAGAAAGCGCTTAAACAGCGTGCATTCAATGTCAAGGCCATCCATTCTGACCTTGAGCAGGAGCAGCGCAAAGAGGTGTTGAATCAATTCAAAAACAGGGAAATACAAATTCTCGTCGCAACTGACATTGTATCGCGTGGAATCGACATCGACGACATTAGCCTGGTGATTAACTTTAATGTTCCCGGCGATGCCGAAGATTATGTTCACCGCGTGGGGCGTACGGCTAGGGCCGAAAAATCAGGCCTTGCAATTACCTTCATCAATGAAAACGAATACGGCAAGTTCACCCGCATCGAGCAATTGATTCAAAGCACGGTGATCAAGCTTAAATTGCCAGAAGGACTTGGAGAAGGTCCCAAACCGGAAGATTTCAAACGAAGTCCGGGAAAAAGGAAGTTCATCCCAAGACGCAACAGCAAGCCACGCAAATAGATTATTTGCCAAAGTACTTCGCCGTGCGGACAAGAAATTCATCATGAACAAGTCCGTTGGTAGCGAGAATTTCTTTTCCAAAAACAACTTCCTTACCACCGTTGAAGTCACTCAGCCTCCCTCCTGCCTGTGTCACAATAAACGCACCTGCAGCCACATCCCACGGATGAAGCCCATACTCATAAAAAGCTTCGAAACGGCCACACGCCACATAAGCCAGGTCAACGGCTGCCGAGCCTAGCCTGCGAATTCCCCGCGTTGTTTCAACCAGCTCGGCAAACAAACCCATATAAGGTTTTAGGCGTGTGAAATCATAATATGGAAAACCTGTCGCCAGCAGACTCTTGTCGAGGCTGGCGGCTTTACTCACGCTGATTTCCACTCCGTTGAGCATGGCTTTTCCACCCTGAAACGCATAAAAACACTCATCAAGGTTGATTTCGTACACAAGTCCAACAACCGTCTGATCAAGGTATTGAAGCGCAATACTGATGGCAAACACAGGAACTCCATGCACAAAGTTGGTGGTACCATCCAGCGGGTCAACAATCCAGCAATACTTGCTGCCTGGTTTTGTACCACTTTCCTCAGCAATGAATCCTGATTCGGGAAGCAATGCCTGCAACCCTTCGATCAGCATCTGTTCAGCCTGCCTGTCAACATAAGAAACAAGGTCGTGCAGCCCCTTTTCTTCTACATAACTGAATTGAAATACCTGACGCTGCTCCCTGATAAAGCCACCCACCCTCCGGCTCAGCAAAATAACTTCTGTTGTAAGTAGTTGGTAATCTACAATCATGAGGGCATTGATTTTATCTCAGGGTGTTTTTGAAAAATTACTAGTAGCACGATCCCTGTAAGGATGAGGCCTGTTGAAATAAGCTGGGCTTGCGTTACCATAATACCAAACAGGTCTAAGGTATTGTTAATCCGGATTTGCTCGATTAAAAAACGTTCCATCCCGTTCAATATCAGGTAAACAGCAAACAGCTTGCCTGGAACAGCAAGTCGCTTGCGTATCAGCCAAAGGATGGCAAATATTGCCAGGCTCATGATGGTTTCATAAACCGGAGTGGGAAAAACGGGCTGTTCGAGCTGAAAACAATAGCGGCCAGTGCATCCGGCAATAGGTATTCCTTCGCCAAGGATGTTGTGCGGATAATGGTAGGCCCAGAGCCAGTCGGGTATTAATATCAGCCATGCTGGTTTTGGCATGGTGTTCACTATTCCCCAGTCGCCATCACCGGCAAACTGACAGCCGATGCGTCCAATGCCATAGGCAAGGATCAGGCTGGGTGCAATCATATCGCCTAACTGCCGCCAGTGAATCCCGTTTTTTTGTCCGTACCAGGCGACAGCAAAGGCAGCAGTGAGCAATCCGCCATAAAATGTAAGCCCGTCGAAGGTGAACAGCATACCCGCTGGATTGCCTGCAAAAGCTTGCAGATTTTCGAGAATATGAAAGAGTTTAGCACCAAGAATCCCGGTCACCGCAGCAATCAGCACGATCACCGGTGTGAGCTCATAGGGATGAATAAACTGATCACTTACCATTTTGTTTCGTGAACGGTGATCGGTGTAATAGGTCCAACCTACCATGGCGGCAGCGAGCAAAAATCCAGCAAACACATTCCCTTTCATCGAAAATAGCGCCGACTGGGGATCTTCAACAAACGTATTGTAATCGGTGGCCAGCAAATACACCTTGAAACCGATGATAAAGCCAACCAGAAAAGAAACCGCATAATCAAGCAGGCCTGACCTGGAATTTGTTGTTTTCGAAACCCTGCCACGGATGCTTCCCTGAGTCTCCCCCCGCTTTAGCTCGAGGCGGAGAAACCATGCTCCGGCAACAAAAGCCGTTGCAAGAAAAAAACCATAACTCTGAACAGGCCATTCGACCTTTGTTCCGAGCATATCATTCACAAAATCACTTAATCGTGGGTACATATCGTTTCAAGTGAAGGTTATGTAACAAATCCATTACGCATGCGCCTGAGCATTGATTTTGGTTTCAGCTGCTGAAGCATGATGCCTGCCACAATAAGCACCAGACCCACATAGGTCGAAACCAGTATCTGCTCTCCGACAAACAGGTGGATGAAAAACAAACCGATAAAGGGTGAGAGAAAAATCAGGTTACTGACTTTTGCCGTATTCGCTGCGAACTTAAGTGCCAACAGCCAGATCACGAAGGTGAAGCCCATTTCGAAAGCGCCTATATACATGGCTCCTGCCAGGCCGTGCCACTGAGGAATATTGAGTTTAGAAAACAATAGCATATACAGCAGAATATACACAAACCCGAACAGCATATTGACGAAAATTTTGCTGACGGCTTCGCGCTGGTCCTTCATATTGATAATCCAGTATAAAGCCCAGAGAAAGGCGCTTCCGATAGCAAGTCCAACACCGGTTGGGTTGGTGAAATTCAAGGTGAAAACCTGTCCTTTGGTACTGATAACCAGCAAACCCGAAAAACTAACGATAATGGCCATGAAATTCAACAAACTGATTTTCTGCCGCAAAACCACTGCTGACAGCAGCACAAGAATCACTGGCCAGGTATAATTAAGCACCCCTGCTTCCTGCGCCTGCAGCAAGTCGTAAGCGTTAAAAAGGACTAAGTAATAAAGAAATGGATTGATGAGTCCCATCAGCGCTGAGCGCAGGAAATCCCGTACGTTCATCCGGCCGATTAAACCGAACTTCTGCTGCAGCAACATGATTAGTGCAACCGCAATCAGGGCAAAAAAAACCGACCAGAACAACAACAGATCGAAAGCAAGGTAACGCAGGCTAAGTTTGAAAGCCGTGCTCATGGTTGACCAGAAAAGTACGGCCAGCAAGGCCAGCAAAGTTGATTTCGCCTGTTGTGTCATAGCTGCAAATGTAATCAAGGGCAATGATAGTTTCACGCATTTCAGCGATAAAAAAAACCCGGCAGCATGGCTGTCGGGTTAATGTTGTGTGATTGCTGCGTCAGCTATTTAGCAGGTTCGTATCGGCTGGCAACTTCATCCCAGTTCACTACATTCCAGAAAGCAGTGAGGTAAGCAGCCCTTTTGTTCTGATACTTCAGGTAATAGGCATGTTCCCACACATCGACACAGAGGATAGGTTGGCCACGTTCTTCAACGACGCTCATCAGGGGGTTGTCCTGGTTGGCTGTTGTCGAAATAAACAATTTTCCTGCTGCATCAACACTTAACCAAACCCAACCGCTGCCAAAACGTTTGGCTCCGGCTGTTTCAAACTGTGTTTTAAAGGCTTCCAGTGAACCAAATGTATTGTCAATGGCTTCGGCCAGCTTTCCCTTTGGCTTGCCACCACCTTTTGGCGACATAAATGACCAGAATAAAGCGTGGTTATAATACCCACCACCATTGTTTCGGATGGATTCGGGCAGCGATTCAATGCGTTGAAAAATATCTTCGATTGGCATGCCATTGATGTCAGTTTGCTCAATCGCCTTCACGAAGTTATTGTAATAGGCCCGATGGTGCCTGTCGTAATGAATTTCCATGGTTTGTTTGTCAATGTTCGGCTCAAGCGCATCATAGGCAAACGGCAGTGGTGCAAACACATACCCTTGTCCGGTTCCGGTTGCGGAAACATTTTGGGCTTGTGAAGCGCTTCCAATGAACACACTTAAGGCAACGACGATCAGAAGATTTTTTATCATGATTGTAGAAATTGATGAATAAATATAACAACCCATATCACAAATTGTTTTCAAAGTGAACCCAAATGTTGCTGTTTTTTAAGAATGGTCTGTCAGCTAACTATTCTGTTATCTGCAAAGGGTCCTGATTGACCTGACAAACATTGATTTTCTGCCAATATTGTGACAATAGCAATTGTCGTCAAAACGCAGGCCACACCACTTAATGCCAGCCTGAAGGCATTTCAATCGCTTCAATTCCAAATACAATGCGCAACCAAAACCAAACGAGCACAGTAAGCACAACGATTCCTATGAGGTTCATCACCAGGCCTGCCCTGGCCATTTGTTTTACCGTGATTAGCCTTGTGCCAAAAATAATGGCATTGGGCGGCGTAGCCACAGGAAGCATAAATGCCATTGAGGCTGCGATGGCTGCCGGCACCATCAGCAGGAGCGGGTTAAGGTTTACGCTTACCGAGAGCCCTGCAAGTATCGGGAGGATCATTTCAGTGGTCGCTGTATTTGATGTGAGTTCGGTTAAAAAAGTAATCATGGTAACCACAATGATGATCAGCACGACCGGGTGCAATGACCCCATCCACACCAATTGTTCTCCTATCCATTGCGCCAGACCAGAATCGCGGATGCCGCCAGCCAATGCGAAACCACCGCCAAACAGCAGAACAATGTCCCATGGCAGTTCTGAAGCTGTTTGCCAGTCCATCAGGTATGTGTCAGGTGTTTTCTTTGAAGGAATGATGAATAATGGAATCGTCAGTGCGATGGCCAGCGTTCCATCGGTAATCATATCAGGATAGGCAAGGATAAAATCCCAACCGGGTAACACCATAAAACCAAGGTCTATATCTGTTCTGAAGGTCCACAGGAAAGTCAGTGCAATAAATATGACCAAAACAACGCGCTCTTCATAATTCATTTTTCCAAGAGATTTATACTGGTCAATAAGCACCGTTTTTCCCGGAGAACCACTCAGGCTCGCAGGCAAATAGAATTTCGACAGATAGACCCACCCAAATACAAGCATCAGCAGGGAAACAGGTAAAGCAAAAATCAGCCATTGTCCAAAGCCAACTTCTGGTGCATGTGGGAACATGATGTGAAAGATACGCACAAATGACAGGTTTGGTGGTGTGCCCACGAGGGTGGCAATGCCGCCTATTGAAGCGCTGTAAGCAATCCCCAGCAGCATTCCGGCGGCCATATTGCTTTTTTGTTTTTCAGTGGCATTTTCCGAGAGTTTGAGCACTACCGAAAGCAAAATAGGCACCATCATCATGGCAGTGGCTGTGTTTGAAATCCACATCGACAAAAAAGCCGTTGCTCCCATAAAGCCCATCAGTACTCCGGAGGGTTTGGTTCCGGTCAGGAGCAAAATTCTGATGGCAATGCGTTTGTGCAATTGCCATTTTTGCATGGCCAGTGCCAGTAGGAAACCACCGAGGAATAAAAAAATCACATCATTGAAATAGGCTGTCGACACCACCCTGCCGCTGCTGATCCCGAGAAACGGCAACAGCACAACTGGAATCAATGAGGTAATTGCCAGTGGTACAACCTCAGCAATCCACCAGATGGCCATCAGCAAGGCAACCCCAAGCATACGGCCCACCTGGGGCTTCGATGGTTCTATATCAATCAGGCTAAATATAAAACAACAGGCCAGGCCGGCGACCAGGCCTATTACACGCGCCGTTGGAATTTTTTTCATTTGTCACAGGGTTAAGGTAGCCGTTATCATATTGATTGCGAGTAAAGTTAAGAAATATTATTCATCTTATATTTTATTTAAAAAAACTTATTGTGAAATCAATCACAAGTAAATCGCCTATTTCATCGAAAATGATTACCTTTGTGTTCTTTTTCTTGAAACAATTGAATTTTAACAATGCCTGATATGAAAAAACTTGCAGTAGTAGCTTTTGGCGGGAACGCCTTGTTAAGGGGAAATCAAAAAGGGACGATCGATGAGCAGGAAGCAAATGCCTATGCCGCATGTGAAAACCTGACAAAATTAATGGAGCGAAACTACAATATTGTTGTAACGCATGGAAATGGCCCACAGGTAGGCAATATTCTTCTGGCAAACACTGCCGGCAACAAGTTGTATGGTATTCCGGACATGCCTCTCGACATCAGCGTAGCTTATTCACAGGGATTTATCGGTTACGTGATCGAGCAACAGCTTAGAAACGTGCTGATGGCCAAGGATATGGACAGGGATATTATTTCCATTATCACCCAGGTGTTGGTAAACAAAGATGATCCGGCTTTCGACAATCCAACAAAGCCCATCGGACCTTTTTATACGAAGGATGAAGCGGAAAAACTCACACTGGAGTCAGGTTCAGTTTACAAAGAGGATGCCCGTGGCAGAGGCTGGCGTAAAGTGGTTGCTTCACCGACTCCGCTGGTTATTTTCAACCGGCAGTCCATCGAAAAAATTGCCCGCGAAGGCCATATCGTTATCGCCGTTGGTGGTGGTGGCATTCCGTGTTTCTATATCGAGTCGAACAAATTGCAGGGCATTGATGCCGTGATCGATAAAGACCTGGCATCTTCACTGCTCGCTTCACAGATCAGGGCTGATAAGTTGTTTATCCTCACCGATGTACCGAAAGTTTGCCTCAACTACAACACACCTCAGGAAAAAACACTTGACAAGATGACGATAGCCGAAGCAAAACGCTACCTAAGCGAAGGTCAGTTCGGCGAAGGCAGTATGGCTCCAAAAATTTTGGCTGCAGTGCATTTTGTCGAGCGCAGCGGCAAGGACACCATCATTACCGAAGCCAATTTGCTTGGCGTTGATAATGGCGGAACCAGGGTAACCATTGTATAGCGCTCACAGCAAATGGGCGATTCTGCCACAATGAAAGTAACACACCTTTCTATTTGAAGGGTGTTTTTTTTTGGAGGCATCTTTTATAGGAACATAACGTGACATTACAGCCGGACAAATATCATCAGACGTCCCAGTGATGAATCACGCTAAAAGCACGCAAAAAGGACAATGTCTCGTTAACGGCTATTCCTCGTCATTGTGCATCTTGACATAGAAGGCCACCTTCTCGAGCGATGTAATCATGTCATACTCTTCGAGATAGACTCCTTTAGGCACATTCACCGGTTTTGGTGTATAATTCAGGATTCCCTTAACTCCTGCCCTGACGAGGCGGTCGGCAACCTCAACGGCAAAATCAGCCGGCACCGTCATGATGCCAATCTTAATATCCAGTGTTTGAATCAGCCGATCAAGGTCATCAAGACCAAAGCAAGGTACGCCAGACATGGTATTGCCAATCTTGTCGGGGTTAATATCGAAACCTGCAACGATGGATAATTGGGTACGCTTTCCAGAAAAATAATTGATCAGCGCACGTCCAAGGTTACCCATACCAATAATGGCTACATGAATTCCTTCATCAGAATCGATGATTTCACCGATCAGGTCAATCAGTTCTTTCACATTATACCCTTTTCTAAGGGTTCCGGTGTAACCGATCAACATCAGGTCGCGCCGCACCTGAACGGCAGTAATGTGCTGGATCTTGGCAATTTCATGCGAATAAATGTGTGTTTTTCCGCTCTCAAGACAAATGAGAAGCGCTCTTCTGTACTGGCTCAACCTTTCAATGGTTTTGTGAGGCAGGTTTTTCATGGGCATTACGGTTATGGTCTGCTGTTAACTAATGAACAGCAAAAATAACTTCACTTATTTACAATCGCAAGTTTTTTTGTTAAAAAGTTAACATTGTTAGGAAATAGCAGTAAAATCAATAAAAACTCAGATTTCTCACAGGTTTTACGGACTGCAATGATATACGAGAAACAAATAATCCTGCGCTATAAAACAGTGCTAAGCAGAAGATAATGTTAACTTTTTTTCAATTGTTTCACCCAGCCATACCAATCGTTCATTCCTTCGCCGGTTTTAGCACTCAGGCTGATGAATTCCAAGCCTGGGTTTACCTTCAGCGCACACGTTTTTGCTTTTTCAACGTCAAAATCGACATAAGGCAGCAAGTCAATCTTGTTGATCAGGCAAAGTTGCGCTGAGGCAAACATGGTCGGGTACTTTGCCGGTTTGTCGTCGCCTTCGGTCACACTGATAATGACCACACGTTTTGATTCGCCAAGGTCGAACAACGATGGACAAACGAGGTTGCCCACATTCTCGATAAACAAGGTGCTATGCTGTTTCAGCTCGAGTGCTTTTGCTGCTTTGCTAACCATCAGTGCATCAAGGTGACAGCCGTTTCCTGTGTTCACCTGGATAACAGGTGCACCAGCAGACTTGATGCGTTCAGCATCGTTCATGGTCTGCTGATCCCCTTCGATTACCACTGCCTGTACTGACGCTCCGATTTCCCTGATGGTTTGTTCGAGGATACTTGTTTTGCCTGAGCCAGGTGAACTCACCAAATTAAGTGCCAGCACATCCAGTGCATCGAAAAAGCCCCTGTTGCGCTCGGCAATCAGGTCGTTTTTCGACAAAATATTGCGCTCTAGCTGAATGGTGTGTGTGTGCCCTTCCTCGCCATGGCTGTGCCCATGGCCATGATCGTGTTCGTGATTGTGATGGTGGTCGTACCCGTCAGCATGAAATGCATGTGCATGCGCATTGTCGTCTTCTGCGTGATGGTGATGCCCTTCATGTGCATGTTCATGGGTGTGCACATGGCTGTGTTCCGTATTGCCATGATGGTGGGTATGTTCGTGATTATGGTGATGGCCTGAATGGCCCTGACCTGGTTTTCTGTAGGTGATGTGTTCATCGTCTCCACATCCGCATGTACCGCACATAATCTGGGGGGTATTGGTTTCTATAACTCTTCTAATTCTACACTCTTCACTTTCAGCTCCTTGCCATGAATAAGGTAGGTTTGCATGCTGTTGCAGTGAGGGCAAATGTGATCAAATTCGGTGGGTTTAAACTCCTGGCAGCACTCCTGGCAGGCTGCGACTGCCTCAACCCAATGGTAATTGATTTTTGCCTCGGCCAATGGTGTTCCCTTGATGGCTTCATCCATAGCAAAGGTAAGCGCTTCCATCACAACACCAGAGTGCCCCCCAATCTCAAGGTCGATCCGTTTCACAGCACAGCGTCCAATTTTATCCGCCTCTTCTCTCACTATCTCAACAATATTCATTGCCAGGCTTAACTCGTGCATAGGGTCCGTTTTGTTTGGCAAAATTAACAAATTAGCGGGGTCAAATGCCGGATTTCCCCGTTAAAGTTCTAATTCTTATTAAGAATCATTATAAATTAGACGCTTAACTTGTGTTAGGTCCGCTAAAGTGCTACATTTAACAAAGAAATTAACGGATTTCAAAACAACAATTAATCAATCATCAAACCCATGGACAAGAGAATTTCCCTGCATGTGAAATGTCCGCTGTGCAGCAAATCGTTGATGGATGAATCAGTTATCCTGAACGGAAAGCCAAGTGTTAAAGTCAATATCACAACCGAATCGGACCGGGGTGTATTGCATCTATGTTCAACCTATGGTTGTAATGAAAAGAAAATGGATATTGAAGTTGCGGAACAGGAAATTGTTGATTTTTTCTGCCCGCAATGCAACAAGGAACTATCTACAAACGAGCAATGCTCTGAATGCGAAGCGCCTATGGTTTCGTTTGTCATCAGGGCCGGAGGTGAAGTGCGCATTTGCTCACGCAATGGCTGCATGAATCACCACATTGTGTTCAAGGATATTTCTGCTGAACTTTCCAAGTTCTATTATGAATATGGGTTCTGATTTCAGCTCCATTCAGGATATTGACCTTTATTGAACTCAAAAATTCACATCCGCTCTTTTCGGGCGGATGTATTTTTTAATTTTTTCCCTGTTGTTTCCATTTATTAGCAAACTATGCCAATCATCTACATCGTTTCTGACGGAACCGGACGCACTGCAACTCAGGCGTTGAGTGCAGCCCTCACCCAGTTTCCTTCACAGGAAGTCGAAATTATCCTGCATAAGGAAGTCCGCTCGAAAGCCATGATCCTGAGCGCCGTTGAATCAGCACTGGCCCAGGAAGCCTTCATCGTGCACACCATGGTTTCGAACGAATTGCGTGAATACATGATTAACTGCAGCCGCAATTACAACGTAGAGACCATTGACCTGATGGGTCCGCTGCTTGGCAGACTCTCAGAAAAACTTACGCGTTCACCATCTGAAAAGCCCGGATTGTTCAGCGAACTGAACAAGGAGTATTTTCAACGTATCGATGCCATGCAGTTCGCTTTTCAACACGACGATGGCCTTCGTTATGAGGAACTCCACAAGGCAGAGATTGTGCTGGTTGGCGTGTCACGCACCTTTAAAACACCCCTGAGCATTTACCTGGCTTTCAAGGGTTGGTTTGTTGCCAATGTACCCATCGTTCTTGGCATTGAGCCACCTGAAGAGTTGTTTAGCCTGCCTGAGGGAAGGGTCATCTGCCTTACCAACAATGCCACAAACCTGTCAACCCTCAGGCATTCAAGGCTCGAACGCCTCGGAAGAGGATCGGGCGACTATGCCAATCCCGGGTTCGTGCAAAAAGAACTGAGTTATGCCCATTCGGTGTTTAACCGACAGAGAAACTGGCCTGTGGTAAAAGTAACCAACAAGCCCATTGAAGAAATTGCCAGCGAAATTCTGGCCATTATCAATGTGAATAAAAATGGAGATACCGTTTAGCAGATTCGGGGAAGTTGTTCACCGGCAGGCATGTCCACGATGCGGTTACCGCCAATGCTGGTCTGCAACCAGGTTTTGCCGGGATGCCGCTCCACAACTTCACCAATGATGGCGGCATCTTGCCCAAGCGGATGACTTTTAAGCTGTTGCAATACTTTATCAGCGAAAGCACCATCTACCACCATGACCACCTTTCCTTCATTGGCAACATAAAGCGGATCAAAACCAAGCAATTCGCATATTCCGCGAACAGCTTGCCTGATTGGAATTTCAGCCTCAAACAACTGAATGCCCCATGGCCTTGAAGCTACGATTTCTGCCATTACTGTGCCGACACCTCCCCTGGTGGCGTCGCGCATAAAGTGCACCTCCCCAGTTGCATTAAAAACATGGTCAATGAGGCCATTCAGACAGGCACAGTCAGACTCAACAGGAGCCTTGATGTGCAGCTGGTTGCGCGCGCTCATGACTGCCATGCCATGGTCACCAATAAACCCATTGACCAGGATTTTGTCGCCTGCTTTGATCAGGTCACCTGAAGCAATGTTGCCTGCCCCTGCCCGAATTTCTCCGATACCCGTGGTGTTGATGAAGAGCTTATCGCATTTTCCCCTGTCGACAACCTTGGTGTCGCCGGTAACAATCTCAACTGAGGCTTTCCGGGCTTCTTCGGCCATAGTGATCACTACCTGTTCCAGCGCTTCAAAGGGCAAACCTTCTTCGATGATAAAGGAGGCGCTAAGGTAACGAGGAATCGCGCCTGAAACGCTTAGATCGTTCACTGTTCCTGCAATGGCCAGGTTTCCGATATTGCCTCCGGGGAAAAACAACGGGTCGACTACAAAGGCATCGGTTGTCATTGCCACATGTGTTGATCCGAGTTGCAATAGCGCTGCATCAGATTGCTTAATCAGGGTTGGGTTCGAAAAGTGTTTTACAAACAGATCGCGGATCAGCTCGTGCGACAAACGCCCTCCGCTCCCATGTCCCAGCAATATTTTATCATTCTTCTTCATCATTGGCTATCCTTATTATACCGGTAGTAGGCGTGACAGGCTCCTTCGTTGGAAACCATGCAGGCACCAACGGGTTCGGCTGGAGTACAGGCTTTTCCGAACAATTTGCAGTCAGATGGCTTCTTAAGCCCTTTCAAAATGTCACCACATATGCAGCCCTTGTCTTCCCTTGTTGGCTCTACTTCAACATCGAACTGCTTTTCAGCATCAAATTCAGCATATTTATCGCGGATACCCATGCCACTTGCTTCGAGCTCACCCAGGCCGCGCCACCAGTCTTTCCGCAGGTAAAACACCTCATCCAGCATGTCCTGCGCCTTTGCGTTGCCTTCGGGTTTCACCACCCTTGAATATTGTATTTCGACTTTTGGACTGTTTGTTTCATGTTGTTTAACAAGCATATACACCGACTGTAACAGGTCAAGTGGTTCAAATCCGCTGATCACCACGCCCAGACCGTACTTCTGCGGAATAAAGTCGTAAATATGTGATCCCGTGATGGTGCTCACATGACCGGGACCGATATAGCCGTTGATATTCACACCTTCATCAATAAGTGCAGCCATCGGAGGTGGCATGATCTTGTGCGCGCTAAAGACCGAAAAATTAAACAATCCTGCCATTTGGGCCTTGATGATTCCAGCCGCTGAGGCTGGCGAGGTGGTTTCAAATCCAATGCCCAGAAATATTACTTTTTTATGCTTGTTTGCCTTGGCAATGTTCAGGGCATCGAGAATCGAATACACCATCCTGATGTCGGCACCTGCCGCTTTTTCCTTATCGAGTGTTGATGTGGATCCAGGCACGCGGATCAGGTCACCGTAAGTGGTGATGATCACATTTTCGAGCTTGCTGTAAGCAATTGCCTGATCGATAAAGGAACGGCTGGTGACACAGACCGGGCATCCGGGGCCGGAAACAAGTTCGATGGTTTCAGGTAACAGGCTTGGAATCCCAAAACGTTGTATGGACATGGTGTGACCACCGCAAACTTCCATCAGTCGGATGGGTTTTACAGATGTCTTTCTGATGAGTGCCGCCAGCGAAAGTACCTTGTCCTTATCCCTGTATTCGTCAATATACTTCATTATTTCTACTTTATACGATGCGTTTTCCAGTCTGTATTTCCTCTTCGTCGAGAGATACATTCAGTTTCTCAAACTCGTTGAATATCTTTAGCGTTTCGTCGGCTTCCTCTTTGCTGATTTTCTGTATGGCAAATCCGGTATGCAGGAGCACATAATCCCCAACATTAAGCTCTTCATAATCAAGCATCTGAATACTCGCATGGTATTCAGCGCCACCTACTGTACATAAGGCCATATCGCCTTCGATCTGTTCAATTTTTGCCGGGATACTTAAACACATAATGTCAATTATTAGTCAAATGAAGCCACAAAATTAGCCATTTTTGGGCACTTCACAGCCCGAAAACTACTTCGCTGATTAAGTGAACGTTACCTGCTACAAGATGAAAGCCATGCGAAAGGATTGAAATTCAACGAAAAATACCGGAAAGCAGAAACTGTCATCCTGATCACGCTGAATTTTGTACCTTTACACATTAAACACCACGCCATGAAAAATTTCGTCAGGCCAATGATAATGGCATTCCTGATGCTGATATCCACCGCGTTTTGCAGTTTAGGTGCCGACACGCTCAGCATTGAAAAGCCCTCAAATTCGCTTTTAAAAGGTCATATAAAGGTTTACACTTTCGACATCAAGGAAATGATTGCTCCTCCGGTCTGGCGCACAACCCAAAAGGCTTTTCAGCAGGCCGGAGAACAGCAGGCCGACCTTGTACTTATCCACATGAACACATATGGTGGCATGGTGGATGCGGCCGATTCAATCCGTACCAAGATTCTGAATTCGCCCATTCCGGTTTTTGTGTTCATCGACAACAACGCTGCCTCGGCCGGAGCGCTGATTTCGATTGCCTGCGACAGCATATATATGGCACCCGGATCCAATATCGGCGCTGCAACAGTGGTAAACCAAAGCGGGGAGGTTGTGCCCGACAAGTTTCAGTCGTATATGCGATCGATGATGCGGTCAACAGCCGAAGCCACCGGACGCGATCCTGAAATTGCCCAGGCCATGGTCGACCCCAGGATATACATTGAGGGTGTAATCGACACAGGCAGGGTGTTAACATTCACCACCAGCGAAGCCATACGCAATCATTTCTGCGAAGGCCAGGCCGAGAATATCGCACAGGTGATGCAGCTTGCAGGCATTGATGATTATGAACTCATTGAACACAAATTAAGTCCGCTCGATGTGCTGATCAACTTTCTGATCAGCCCGGTTGTGAGCGGTTTACTTATAATTGTGATTGTCGGTGGACTATATTTTGAACTCCAGACACCAGGTGTTGGCTTCCCTTTGCTGGCTTCAATCACTGCCGCACTCCTCTACTTTGCCCCACTGTACCTCGAAGGGCTGGCCACAAACATCGAGATTATCATCTTCGTAATTGGAATCGCTCTGCTGCTGATCGAAATATTTGCCATACCCGGCTTTGGTGTCACCGGCATTCTTGGGATATTGTTCATCATCACCGGGCTTACACTGGCTATGGTTGAAAGCGTTGAACCTTCAGTGTTCAGTGTCGACATAATGCAGCTTTCCCGGGCTTTCTTTACGGTGATTATCGCTGTCTTTCTGGCCATGGCCGGCTCGATATACCTCAGCAAGAAGCTCTTCGATACAAACGGTTTTGGGCACCTTGCCCTCGAGAAAATCCAGGACAAGGACAAAGGTTTTACCTCGGCAACAAAGGGTTATGCCGACATGGTGGGTAAACGCGGTATCGCACACACCATGCTCAGGCCCTCCGGCAAAATCAATATTGATGATGAATACTACGATGCAACGGCTACAAGCAGCTTCATTGATGCCGGCGAAGCCATTGAAGTTGTGTATTACCAGACCGGACAGTTGTTTGTGAAAAAGTGCTGATGAAAGAACCGCGCATAACTGTCATAAAAGGTGATATCACCCTGATGGCTGTCGATGCCATTGTAAATGCTGCCAACAGCAGCCTGTTGGGTGGTGGCGGAGTCGATGGCGCCATTCACCGGGCCGCCGGCCCGGAATTACTGAAAGCCTGTGCCTTAATCGGTGGCTGCCCGACAGGAGAAGCCAGGCTGACACCTGCCTTCAGGCTTGAAGCAACATATGTGATTCATACGGTGGGGCCTGTATGGCGCGGTGGTTCAAATGGAGAACCCGAACTGCTTGCCAGCTGTTATGCCAGCAGCCTTAAACTTGCCATGACGCACGGCTGTATGGCCATTGCCTTTCCAGCCATTTCGACCGGTGTGTATCATTATCCAAAAGATCAGGCGGCTTCAATTGCCTGCAATGCAGTGAAGCAATTCCTCGCCGCAAACAGCCTGCCTGATAAAGTAATCTTCGTTTGTTATGATGATGAAAACACCTCGCTTTACAAGGCAATAATTTGACCTAAGAATTCCAGGATTTCATTTCGCGAATCGCAGAATATGCCTATTTTCGCTTCATGCTTGGCATGTTATTCAATTCACAATATAAAATTTTCGTTTATTTGCTGAATGTCCATTAAACATTTGATAATCATCTTACTAGCGGGATTACTTTTGCCCGTTTCAGGTTTCGCTCAAGAGAAGAAGAAATTAGAAGCTTTTCGACTCGACCAACAAATTGCCATCGACGGCACCTTGGACGAAGCAATATGGCAGCAGGCAGAGACTGCAGGTAATTTTGTTCAGGTGCGTCCGTACAATGGAAAACCCGGCAGTGCATCGACCATTGTCAAAGTGTTATATGACAATAAAGGGCTTTACATTGGAGCCATCATGACAGAAAACAAACCCGATAGCCTTGGTTTGGAGCTCACCAGGCGCGACGATACCGGGATGGCCGATCATTTTGGCCTGAAAATAGATCCTTACAACGACGGACTGAATTCATTTGGCTTCTTTGTCACCACCAGGGGTGTACAACTTGATTTTAAGACGAATAAGGACGGTGAAGAAGATGAAACATGGGATGCTGTTTGGCGCAGCAGTGTGCAGGTGAATGATTCCGGTTGGGCTGTCGAGTTCATGATTCCATATTCAGCCATCCGCTTTTCCAAACAACAAAATCCTGTGTGGGGCGTGAACTTTTACCGGTCGATCCAGCGCCTGCGGGAGCTCGACTCATGGAACTTCATCGACCTGAAAGTAAAAAGTGAACTTTCACAAGCCGGTGAACTGACTGGTTTAATCAACGTAAAACCACCCTTGCGGCTCAGCGCCACCCCATATTTGTCGGGTAATGCCGAAAATCATGGCAAAGAAGGCTGGAACACCTTTGCCAATTATGGTCTTGACCTGAAGTGCGGCCTGAGCGAAAGTTTTACGCTCGACATGACACTGATACCCGATTTTGGTCAGGTTGAGTCAGATAACCGCATTTTCTCACTTTCACCCTTCGAAACGTATTACGAGGAAAAAAGGCCTTTCTTCACCGAAGGAACCGAGTTGTTCAGCAAGGGAAATGTATTCTATTCGAGGAGAATAGGTGCGCAACCCTCAGGCTATTCGAGCAAATACAGCGATCAGGGTGCGGCTGAGGTAATCTCCAACCCTGAATCAGCCCAACTGATTAATGCAGCAAAGCTTTCCGGAAAAACATCCGGCGGGCTGGGAGTTGGCGTGTTCAATGCCATGACAGCCAACACCTATGCAAGCATTATCGATTCAACGGGCCAGAAAAGAGACATCCTCACCGAGCCTTTTACGAATTTCAATATGTTCATTGTTGATCAGTCACTGAAGAACAATTCGTATATCTCTGTGTATAACACCTCTGTTTATCAGCCCGAAAAAGGCACGAATGCCAATGTAAGCGGAACCGACTTCAGGCTTCGCAACGGCACCAACAGATATGAACTCGGTGGCATCGTGAATGTCAGTCAACATTACGGTCCAAAGTCAAGTCCTGCAATCGGTCACAAAATCTTCCTTCAGACAGGTCAGATTGCCGGTTCATGGAAGTATAATGGATGGCTGAACATTGAATCGGACACCTATGATCCGAATGATATGGGATTCCTGATGAACAACAACGAATTCTCAACGGGTATTAATGTGAGATACAATATTTACGAACCCACCGGCACGATTCTTAAGATGTACAATTCCGCTTATGCATCGCTGTCGTATCTCTACAATCCACGTAAATTTAGCTTGTTCGAAATTGGTGGTAACAATGTAACCACATTTACAAACAACCTCACCATCGGTGGTAATTTTGAGGTTAAACCCTTTAAAACCAACGATTACTTCGAAGCCCGTGTCCCGGGACGCGTGTTTATTGAACCAGCTAATTTTCATGTCAATGCCTGGAGTTCACCCGATTACAGGAAGAAATTTCTGGTTGACTTAACCCTTGGCGTGTGGACAATGTTTGGGGATAACAGGACATCGTGGTGGACCGAAATATACCCGCGCATTCGCCTTAACAACCACCTGCTGATCCGTCCGAGGCTCGAAATGGACTTTAACTCGAATAACAGAGGCTATGTAACCGACAGCCTGAACGCGGATTTGGAACATGTGATTATTTTCGGCCGAAGGGACGTTAAAAATATTACCACTTCGATCAGCGCCGACTATGTATTTAGCCGCAGCACTTCGCTTTCGTTCCGACTGCGGCATTACTGGCTGCGGGTCAACTACTTCGAATTCTATGATTTGCAGGTTGATGGCTCATTGATCCCTTCTTCCTACAATGAAAACCATAATTTCAGTATCAACGCTTTCAATATTGACATGGTGTTTAAATGGGATTTTGCTCCTGGAAGTGAGCTATTGCTTGTTTGGAAAAACGCCGTGTACGAAAACACCCAGTCACCTGAACTGAAAGATAAGTATTTCGACAACCTGCATAACCTTTTCCTGTCACCCGCACACAACAGTTTTGTCATCAAACTGTTGTACTATATCGACTGGCAATATTTCAAGAAAAACAAACCACTACCTCATCAGGATTCCCGTCAGCGCATCGACTGATGTCTGGCCAATGAAGTTTTCGTGGCTTTGGCAAACAGCAGCAGCGTAATGCATGCCTGCCTTCAGCATCAATGAGATCAACTCAGGGTCGAAGCCTTTTTGGTGATCATACAAGGCGGCCTTGTAGCAAATTGCAGCGATCATCCCCGCATTGAATGAATCACCCGCTCCAATGGTATTTACCACCTGAACCGGGATTACTTCCTGGGAATATTCGTTTACCCCATCGAAAGCCGTCAGGCCATTACTCCCTCGGGTAACAACCAGCAACCTGCATACCGAAGGCTGAATGGCCTGCCACAAGGCGGATGCCTCATCAGTTTCAAAAATCTGCTGAAAATCCTCGTCTGACCCCCTGATCAGGTGTGCCGACGCGAAATTCCTCTGCAAAGCGGCTCTGGCAGTAGCGTTTCCGTTAACCTTGTGCTGACGGATATTCGGGTCATAAAACACGGGTGTGTTGTGCCTGCCGGCTTCAGCAAGCAGGGATTCAACAGCCATTTGCAGCGCAGGTTCGATGGACGAAAAGGAGCCAAAAGCAAAAAGGTCATTTTCGCCTAAAACCGGCAAAGCGCAGGTGAAACGCTGCTGGGGATAATCCTTTTCGAAGCGGTAGCTTGCCCTGGCATCTTCATCCAGTGTGGCCAAAGCAACAGCCGTTTTGCGGGAGGAATATACGGGTGAGTAGCGCAGTGAGATATTGTTTTGGTGTAGAAAATCGCGGATAAACCCGCCGTTTTCATCACCTCCGGTTTCGGTTAGCAACTCAACCTGAACACCCGATCTGGCCAGCGAAATTGCTGTGTTTACAACCGATCCACCCGGACAGGCAGCAATAAATTCATCGCCCCTGAAAATTTTGTCAAGCACCGTTTCGCCAAAAGCGATGACACGCTTCATGGGTTTATTCGAGATAGGTATAACCGTATAATCCAGAACGATAATTCGATAAAAATTCCTTGCCTTCTTCCGCGGTGATCTTTCCAGCTTTCACAGCTGTCATCACCCAGGTTTCAACCGTCCGTACAAGTTTTTTCGAGTTGTACTGAACATAATCGAGCACCTCAGCAACTGTCTCACCATCAATAACCTGATCGATATAATAGCCTTTTGAATCGACAGAAACATGCACAGCATTGGTGTCGCCAAAAAGGTTGTGCAGGTCGCCCAGGATTTCCTGGTAGGCACCAACCAGAAACGCACCGATATAATACGATTCACGCGCCTTGACTGAATGAACCGGAAGGTGATGAGAAAAGTTACGGGTAGAGATGAAGTTGTCGATTTTGCCATCCGAATCGCAGGTAATGTCCTGAAGGGTTACGTTGCGGTCAGGCTTTTCGTCGAGCCTGTGAATCGGAATAATGGGGAAAATCTGGTCAATTGCCCATGAGTCGGGCAATGACTGAAATAGTGAGAAATTACAGAAATATTTATCCGACAGCAACTTAGGCAGGTTTAACAACTCTTCTGGCGGGCGTTTCATTTCTGTTGCCATATAATGAATTTCTTTTGCAACAGACCAGAAAAGCCGTTCGATTCGGGCACGTGTGGTAAGGTCGAGCATGCCCAGGCTGAACATATCGAGGGCTTCTTCGCGTATCTGCTGCGCATCATGCCATGTTTCGAGCATGGTGGTCTGGTTCAGCGATTCCCAGGCCTTATATAGTTCATGCAGAAACTCATGGTCGTCGGGCTGCACTTCTTCGTCATCCTCCCAAACCGGCAGTGTAGCCGACTCAAGCACTTCGAAAATCAGTACGGAATGATGGGCAGTAAGTGAGCGCCCTGATTCGGTGATGATGTTCGGATGTGGAATGTCGTTTTTGTCGCTGGCATCGACCATGGCAAAGGTGGCGTCATTCACATATTCCTGGATGCTGTAGTTCACGCTGCTGCCACTGTTCGAGGAGCGGGTGCCGTCGTAGTCGACACCCAAACCGCCGCCAACATCCACAAAGTCGATATTAAAGCCCATTTTGCGGATCTGCACATAAAACTGGGCTGCTTCGCGCAGGGCAATTTTAATACGCCTGATTTTATTCACCTGGCTTCCAATATGGAAATGCACCAGGCGCAGGCTATCCTGCATCTTGTTTTTCTCGAGGTAATCGAGGGCTTCGAGCAACTCGCTCGAGGTAAGGCCGAACTTGCTCACATCGCCACCCGAATCTTCCCATTTGCCGCTGCCCGAACTTGCGAGTTTGATCCTGATGCCCAGGTTTGGCTTCACTTTCAGACGTTTGGCGACGCGCGCAATCAGTTTCAGTTCATTGAGCTTTTCAACCACAATAAAAATGGTTCGACCCATTTTCTGTGCAAGCAGGGCAAGCTCAATATAACTCTCATCCTTGTATCCATTGCAAATGATGAGCGAGTCGTTGTCGGTGTTGATGGCAATCACTGCATGAAGTTCAGGTTTTGACCCGGCTTCGAGGCCGATATTGAACTTCTTGCCGTGGCTTACAATCTCCTCCACCACAGGGCGCATCTGGTTGACCTTGATGGGATAAACGGTAAAGTTCTGTCCCTTGAAATCATATTCTTCGGCGGCAACTTTGAAGCACGAACTCATTTGTTCGATGCGGCTATCGAGGATATCAGGAAACCTAAGCAGTACCGGGGCAGAGACATCGCGCAGCTGCAACTCATCAATCAGGTCTTTGAGGTCGATTGGTGGACAATCTTTCCGGGGAGTCACCGTGACATTGCCTTTTTCGTTGATCGAAAAATAGTTGATGCCCCACCCATTGATGTTATACAATTCTGCTGAATCTTCGATGCGCCACTTTCTCATAATATAAAACAGGCTTATAAGTGAATATCTGGTTGTTTTTGCTGAAACAGCGCCAGTGGGCTGCAATCAGTCATTTGCAAAACTACAAAAAATAATTTTGCATGGATTCTTTTTTTACAATGATAACAAATTGATAATGTGATTGTTTTATCAGCTTCAACAAAGTTTGTCATGCGATGTATGTAAATCATGAATTAATGGGTGTTGCTGAGTGGAATTTCCGGTTCGCGCTGAGCGGAATTTACAATTTCGCCCGCATAGCCATGAATTAGGTATCCAGCATAAGGCACCTTATGCGTATCTTAGCCGCACATAACGCATGTCATGATACTCATCGCCGATAGCGGATCTACAAAAACCGAATGGAGCCTTGCCCACGAAGGGAGGCTGATGATGCAGTTTAAAACTGCCGGATTTAACCCTTACTATTTTTCGGGGGAAGCCATACTGCAAATCCTTAAGCATGATTTTCCGGAAAGCCTGGTACGCAGCGATGTGCGCGAGATTGTTTATTATGGTTCGGGTTGCTCCACCCCCACCAACTGCGGCATTGTCGCTGATGCCTTCAGCCAGCTTTTCAAGCAAGCCAGCATTACCATCCACCACGATTTACTCGGTGCTGCCCATTCCCTGCTGGGACGAAGCCCGGGCATCGCCTGCATATTGGGCACAGGTTCAAACTCCTGCCTATACGATGGCGTAAACATTGTGATGAACGTGCCATCGCTTGGTTATATGCTTGCCGATGAAGGCAGCGGCTTGTACATCGGGAAGAAGTTCATCACAGCCTTGTTGTATAACGAAGTTCCCAATCACATCAGAACCGACTTCTACGCGCACCACCCCTTAAGCCTCGAAGATATCCTGAATCATGTGTATAGCAAGCCACAGCCCGGAAAGTTCCTGGCCGGCTTTGCCAGTTTTGTCGGCCGTCACATTGCCGATCCCTGGTGCCATGCACTCGTGGCTGGTTCCTTCGATGATTTTATCCGCGTGCAGTTGTCAAAATATCCACCCTACCAGCAGTTGCCTATCGGCTTTGTGGGTTCTGTGGCATTTCATTTCAGGCAAGAACTCTCCGAAAGGCTTTCGCTTGCCGGAATAACGGCCGGAAACATCATGGCTTCGCCAAGTAAAGGGCTGCTTGCCTATCATGGCATCAGCCAGCATTAAAAGGGAAGCCTGTTGCTCAGGGATTTTCAGCTTTTCATCTGCTGATCGGCAACAGCTACAATGCGGTCAAATGCCAATGAATCAAACCATTGGTATTGTTTGTTTTTTCTGAACCAGGTCATCTGACGTTTGGCGTATTGCCTGGTATTTACCTTGATTTCGCTGATGGCTTCCTCAAGCCTTGATGTTTTGTCGAGGTATCGGAAGAGCTCCTGGTAGCCCACTGTATTCAGTGCATTAAGGTGCCGGTATGGATAAAGGCTTCTGACCTCATCGAGCAATCCAAGGCTGAGCATATGCTCCACCCGCATGTTAATCCTGTTGATCAGCACAACCCGTTCCACCTCCAGGGCAGTCCAGATCACCTTGAATGGTCGTGGCTGCACCAGCCGTTTGCGGTAGAACGAATAGGGGTTTCCTGTTTGCAGGCACACCTCGATGGCACGCTGCAGGCGTCTCGGGTTGCGCTTATCGACCACTTTGTAATATGCAGGATCGAGTTGACTGAGCATATGTTGAAGACCTTCGAGGCCTTGCTGATGAAACAATGCATTCACCTTATTGCGCACTTCCGCTGAGGTTTCCGGAATATTATCAAGTCCCATGCAAACCGCGTCAATATAAAGGCCTGAACCTCCAGTAAGCACAACCAGCTGGTGCTTTTCGTGCAATTTGCTCATCAGCGCGAGCGCCTCGGTTTCATACCTGGCTACATCATAGGGTTCAGCAACCGTCAGGTGACTGATGAAATGGTGGGGAACCGATTTTAGTTCCTCGGCCGTTGGCGCAGCTGTTCCAATGCGCATTTCGCGGTAAAACTGCCGACTGTCGGCCGAAACGATTTCTGTGCGGTAATGCCGGGCAAGCCTGATGGCCATGCTTGTCTTCCCGGAAGCGGTTGGCCCGGCCAAAACAAGCACAAACAAAGGTTTATCCGAAGCCATCGTCAGAGGGGTAATGGACCGTTCGACTTCACTTCGACAGGCTTCACAGCCTCACTCACGATGGTCAATCCCAGGGCCTGGCCTTCTTTTTTCATGAGTTCAAGTGCCTCTTCAAAATTGTTGCCAATGACCCCATCGAGGATGGCTTCCCTGATGGCTGTTTTAATTTTTCCAACCTCTATTCCTGGCTTCAGTCCGAACACAGCCATAATGATTTCGCCACTCACTGGCGGCTGCCAGTTTCTGATTTTATCCTTGGCTTCAATCTCCTTGAGTTTCTGTCTGACCAGCTGGAAGTTATCGCGGTATTTTTTCACCTTGTATTCGTTCTTGGAGGTGATATCAGCTTCACAAAGCGTCATCAGATCGTCGATATCATCACCAGCATCGAACAGCAGTCTTCTGATGGCCGAATCTGTGACCACCTCCTGTGCAAGCACGATCGGCCGCAGGTGCAACAGCACCATTTTCTGGACAAATTTCATGCGGTCATTCTGTGGCAGCCTGAGTTGCTTGAACAGCCGTGGTACCATTTTAGCTCCGCGGAACTCGTGTCCGTGAAAGGTCCATCCCAACTGGGGATCGAACTTTTTTGTGGGGGGTTTTGCAATGTCGTGCAGCAAGGCCGACCAGCGCAGCCATAGGTCGTTAGATTTGCGGGCAAGGTTATCGAGGACCTCAAGTGTATGATAAAAGTTATCCTTGTGCGCTTTTCCCTGCATCACTTCGACGCCATGCATGGCGTTCAGTTCAGGAAAGACAATGGCCAGCAGTCCGCAGTCGAAGAGGATCTTAAACCCAATCGATGGCTTTGCGGACAACATGATCTTATTGATTTCGTCCGTTATCCGCTCCGGCGAAACAATCCTGATGCGGTTGCGGTTACGGACAATGGCGTCAAAAGAAGCCTTATCGATGGTAAAGCTGAGTTGTGCTGCGAACCTTGCTGCGCGCATCATGCGCAGCGGGTCGTCGGAATAAGTTATATCAGGGTCCTGTGGAGTCCGTAGCGTTTTCTTATCCAGGTCCGACAGTCCGTTGAAAGGATCGAGAAGCTGACCAAAGTCAACTGCATTCAGGCTGATGGCCAGCGCATTGATGGTAAAATCGCGGCGGTTCTGGTCGTCGCAAAGGCTACCGTCTTCAACCTCTGGTTTACGGCTATAGAGCTTGTATGATTCTTTCCGTGCCCCAACAAATTCGATCACATAGCCTTTGTAACGAATCATGGCCGTACCAAACTGGCCATAGTATTTGGCTTCGGTAGGGTGCCCGAGCTGAACGGCCAGGGCCTGGGCCACCTCGATGCCACTCCCTACGACCACCACATCGATGTCTTTCGATTGTCGCCTGAGCAGGCAATCCCTCACATAGCCACCAATGACAAAGGCTTCCACACCAAGCTGCTGGCAAACATCAGCAATGGAGCGAAACAATGGGCCGGAAACAAATTTATTCATATCGGTCATGGGGCACAAAATTAACAAATCCTGACGAATTCACTACAAGGCGTTTCAAGCGTACAATGCCGTCCTTACTGGCTGATTTTTTGAATAAAACGTAGCAGAAAATATTATTGCTGAATTATTTAGACTGATTATAACTTCACTATCTGCCTTGGTCATTCGGGATGCCTTGCTTATTTTTGATGCGAATTAACGAATGACGTAAGTTTTTTCAGATAGAATGCTGATTTTGCGCGATTATTAATCATCAAATAAAATTTAGTTTATGTTGAAAAGAACGATTGTTACATTGCCCGGAGATGGCATTGGAAAAGTTGTGTTGGAAGAAGCCATCAGGGTGCTTGACGCAGCCGGTTTTGAAGCCGAATATGTTGAAGGTGATATCGGATGGGAATTTTGGTGCAAGGAAGGAAATCCGCTGCCCGACAGGACCATCGCGTTGCTAAAGAAACACAAACTTGCATTGTTTGGCGCCATCACCTCCAAACCAAAAGACAAAACCGCAGCCGAACTTGCACCTGAACTGCAGGGAAAAGGCTTTACCTACTACAGCCCCATCGTCACCATGCGCCAGCATTTTGACCTGGATATTTGCATGCGCCCCTGTCAGACACTTCCCGGAAACCCCTTGAATTTTATCCGCAGGGCAAAAGACGGCGGAGTTGATGAGCCTGTGATTGATGTGATGATCTTCAGGCAAAACACCGAGGGCCTTTATGGCGGTGTCGAGTGGACCAATCCTGGCGATCAGGTATACGACGCACTGATGTCGCATCCCAAGTTTAAACAGAATTTCGCCTGGTGTCCAAGGCCTGAATTGGCTGTTTCGACCCGCATCTTTACAAAGAAATACACCACACGCATCGTGAGGGCTGCCTTCGAGTACGCGCACAAACGCGGCTTCAGCAAGATCACTGTGTGCGAAAAACCCAATGTGATCCGCGAAACCTCGGGCATGATGCTGAAAGTTGCCCAGGAGATGAGCAAGAACGAGTTCCCGCATATCTGGGTAGAAGATGTGAACATCGATGCTATGACGATGTGGCTGACCAAAAACCCTGAAAACTACAATGTGATTGTTGCCGGGAACATGTTTGGCGACATCGTTTCGGACGCTTTTGCCGGATTGATTGGCGGACTTGGCTTTGCCACCAGCGCCCAGTTCAATCCTGAATCAGGCATAGGCGTGTTTGAACCCACCCATGGCTCAGCACCGAAATATGCGAGCTACGAAACTTCCATCGTAAATCCAATAGCCATGATCCTTTCGGCTGTGATGATGCTCGAGCATCTGAATGAAATGGAGATGGCAGCCAAGATCCGCAAAGCCGTAGCCGAGGTCGTTGCAGAAGGAAAAGTAAGGGCCTACGATATGTTGAAGATGAAAGGTTCACCCGATGTTGTGAAACAGGGTGCCGCATCAACACGGCAGATGGCAGATGCTATAATTGCAAAACTCTAAGCACCAAAACCATGAATAATACCGTACTGGCCTTATGGCCCGAACTGGAGTGGATCGAAAATGCCACTCTGCGCGAGCAAACTGCCCGCACCTGGGAGCTTGCACTCGAACGCAGCGTGTTAACACCCGAAGACCTGAACAGAATCCCGTTTACGCTACTATGTGGTCCTAACCTCAAGGTTACGTTTATGGATCACAAACGTTCAGTGGTTCACATAGCCCGCGATGCCGGAAACAAAATCAACAGCATGTATCATGGTGAGCTTACTTGTGATATGGACATCCTCATTGCTGGTGCCATCCTGGCTGATGTAGGAAAACTGCTTGAATATGAACTCGATGCAAACGGAAAAGCAGTTGTCGGGAAATACGGAAAGCTGATCCGCCATCCTTTTTCAGGTGTAAGCCTGGCCGAAGAAGCCGGCTGTCCGCCTGAAGTATGTCACATCATCGCTGCCCATGCCGGTGAAGGGGATCAGGTGAAACGCACCACCGAAGCCTATGTGGTACATCACGCTGACTTCATGACCTTTCTTCCATTTAAAGAAAGGTTAATACTCTGACAATCCGTTTTATGGAATATAAACCGTAGCAGCAAATTCACGCTGTTACGGTTTTTTTATACCACATTAATCACCAGGAGGCTTGAAAAACCGAAGTGGCTGATTTTTTAAAGTAAATGCGACTTAAAATTTGATTGAGGCAGGCAATGGCGAGCTGAATAACAAATTTAGAGTCGATTACGCATTCACAATGTGCAATTTGGGTTTATTGCCTTCATCAGGTGACATATGATCAAAATCACTATATGTAGGTATTTAGTGCATTGCCGGCCTCATTTACTTTTGCCGGTAAATTAAAACCCGATACCATGTTACGATTTTCCATTTTCATCAGCTTACTTTGCCTGCCATTCGCAGCAATTGTTGCGCAGTCAAACGAAGAAAACCTGCAACCACAAAATATGGCCGACAAGCTGCTTTCATCGGACCAGAAACTAAGTGTTGGGGGATACGGTGAAGTACATTATAACCAGGCCCTCGATCCGGATTACAGAAACAACGGCACCCTTGACGTTCACCGGCTGGTGATGCTGTTTGGCTATCAGTTCAGCAAGCGCGTTCAGTTTGTTTCAGAAATTGAATATGAACATGTTTCAGAAGTGTTCGTAGAACAGGCTTTCCTGCAGTATAAAATCAATCAATCAATCAACCTCAGGGGAGGATTGCTGCTTATTCCGATGGGCATCATCAACGAATTTCATGAACCAACCGCCTTTAACGGTGTCGAACGACCACTGATCGACAACAAGATCAGTCCGACAACCTGGCGCGAAATTGGTTTTGGAATGAGCGGAACCCTGCTTCCGGCCTCGCTGAAATACCAGGTTTACCTAGTAAACGGCTTCAACGGCTATGACGGATCGGCCCGGTTCAATGGCAAAAACGGACTCAGGGGGGGCAGGCAGAAAGGTGCTGAATCGACCATCAGCTCACCCAATTTCACAGGAAAAGTCGAGTATTTCGGGCTTAGGGGACTCAACCTTGGGGTTTCGGCCTATGTTGGAAAGTCCCAGTCAGAACTCTTTGAAAGGCTCGATAAGGCTGATGAAGCTGCCCTCGCCTCCGCTGATTCTTCGGTCGTCGGAATTGCCATGTTCGGCCTCGATGCCCGATACCAGATTGCAGGCCTGCAACTGCGTGGTCAATACTATTACGCTTCGCTATCAAACACCGATCAATATAATGTGTTCACCGCAAATGACGCTGGTAAACCCAACGACCTCGGCAGTTCGCTTGCTGGTTATTACCTCGAAGGCGGATACAATGTGTTAAGGCATATTCAAAACACCCAACACGAGCTGATCCCTTTTATCAGGTATGAACATTCAAACACACAGAATAGCATGGAAACGGGCTTCGTTGCCTCCACATCAAATGAGGTGAATGTGATTACCACCGGAATCAGCTGGGCCCTGGCAAAAGGCGCTGTTGTTAAAGCCGATCTGCAGTTTAGCAAGTCAGTTTCTGACACCAAGGCATCGAAAACACTGAATATCGGATTTGGCTATATGTTTTAAAATGAAATTATTGCTCCTTTTCGGAAGCCTGCTCCTACTCAGTGTAGCTCAGGCGCAGCTTAATGTGCCCGATGCCCTGGCACGTGAAATCAACAGCATCTGCAGACCCTCAGAATATTCCATTACTGAATTAAGCGCAGGCGGTCAGGTGGATACCCAGGGCAGCTTCCTGTTGATAGCATGCAATGTGCAAAATCAGGAAAAACGATTTGCTTACAGCGGAAGGGTGAATAGCTGCCGGGCTGGTGGCTGTTCGTCTGGTGGTGCTGTTGGTGGTGCTGACGCCTTCGAATACTTTGATTATTACATCATTTTCGATGACAGCATACAGGTGCTGCATGTAAAAGTCTTTAATTACCAGGCCAGTCACGGGCAGGAAATTACTGCTAGGGGCTGGTTAAAACAATTCAGGGGCTATGATGGCAGCCGCCTGATGGAGGTTGGGAAGCAAATTGATGCCATTTCGGGGGCAACCATTTCGGTTAACGCAATTACCGACGACATTAAACTGAGGACGAAGCAATTAAAAGCACTGCTATTGGATCAGGCCATGAGCAAAAGTGCTTCACTGGCCCATTAAATTTCGCCTCCAATGTACTATGCTGAAGACATCAAATTTCTGACGAAGGTGCTTGGCTATTCAATCAGTGTGATGGTTGTGCGGCGGTTGAGGGCACGGCCGGCTTCGTTGCTGTTATCAGCAACAGGCTTTGAAGCGCCATAACCAATTGCTTTCAGTCGCCGCCCGGGCACACCCTTTCCGATCAGTATTTTTTTCACGGCTTCGGCCCGCTCCATCGAAAGCTGCAAATTGTGCTCTTCACTGCCCAGGCTATCAGTATGGCCACCTAATTCGATTTTTAACAAGGGATTCTCTCCCATAAAATTAGCCAGTTTTGTGAGTTCATCATTAGACGAAGCCATCACTTCTGCCTTATTGTGGTCGAAAAACACGTTCCTAAGCACCATCTCAGCACCCAGCCTGATGGGTTGCAGGCCAATATTCAACACAAAGGGCGTGGTTTCACTGTGTTGTGACAAGGCAAAGTTCTCAGAATAAAACAAATAACCCTTGAACTGAACATGCAGGCCATAGTCATTTCCTGAGGGTAAAACAGCTAAAAACGATCCGTCGGGCAGCACACAATTCCCTTCAGCAACAACTTGTCCGGTTTCGAGGTTAGTAATGACGTAGGCTGCAGGCAACCTGATGCCGTTGGAAGTATCAGCAACAATTGCCTTCACATAAGAAACAGGATCAGGGCTGATGTTGCCTGGCATTTCGAATGAATAAATATCAAATCTGCCACTACCACTATCTTTCAAGGCCGAGATATACGCCTTTTTTCCGGTTGCGTCAACGATGATATTGATTTCATCGGCAGCTGTATTTATCGGATAACCAAGATTTTTCGGGACTGACCATCGGCCGCTTTCATCGCGGCGGCTTACAAAAAGGTCGGCTCCACCCAAGCCCACCAGTCCGGTACTCGAGAAATACAGGGTTTTTCCGTCAGGATGCAGAAAGGGTGCCATCTCATTCCCGGGTGTATTGATGTTTTCACCCAGGTTGATTGGGCGAGTCCACCGTCCATCGGGCAACAGCCTGCACATCCATATATCAGAACCACCAAGGCCACCATTGCGTCGGCTCACAAAAAACAACTCATGGCCATCGGCTGAAACCGAAGGCTGCGAATCCCACTGAGGCGAGTTAACCCATGATCCCAGGTTAGTGGGTTCTGACCATTGCATGGCTATGAGATCCGACTGGTACACATCGCAGCTGCCCAGTCCTCCGGGCCAGCTGCATCCGGCATAATACAGCTTCATGCCATCAGCAGAAATGGTCATGGCACCCATATTGTCGGCTATGGTCCAATTAGTCATCAACTCGTTTGCCGGCATCCATAAGCCACCGGCATCCTGGCTGTAAAAAAAACGTTCATTCATGAAGGTGCTGCTTCCGGGTTCATCAGGCAAGGCAAAGCGGCGCGTAAACAGGAGCAGGCCGCCATCAAGCCGGATGGCGTTGATGTATTCATCCGCATCACTGTTGATGGCAGGACCAACGTTTACAGGGTTGAACGGAACCGGATTATTCACGGCATTAGCAGCAAATTCGGCGCGGGAAAGCACATCCACAGCCTCTTTTTTGATATCGTCTGCTATATTGCTGTAGCGGATCAGCTTACGCAAATAAGCAGCACTTTCAGCGTAGGCAGCAGCTTTGTAGTTTAATTTTCCAAGGAAATAATACACAGGCGGAAAAAAATCAGGACTGATGTCAATGGCTTTTTTGTAGGCTTCAATGGCCTCATCAGCTTTGCCCAGTTCGCCATATACATCACCCAGTAACAGCCAGGCTTCGACAAACTGCTCATCTGCTTTCAATGATTTTAGCAGATATAGTTCTGCATCTGCACGGTTGGCTTCGATGAAAGCCTGCTCGGCTTTAAGGTAGTATTTTTTAGCTTTCGAAGATGGTGTACTAAGTTCATATTCAGCTTGCTGTGCAAAAAGCTGTTGCGGAACCATAACAGAAAGCAAGCACCAGATCCCAAGCATCCGGATCAGGGAATATGCATGTATTTGTGGCTTTGCAGACTGATTCTCCATTGTGGGTGTTGCATTGCGTAGTTTGTCAACCAGGGCATAATTTGTTCAGACACACTCCATTCGGGTTGCAGATAAAGCATACAATCCTTTGAAACATATCTGGCGTTGTTCTCGGCCCATTCGAGGTCAGCTTCTTTTTCAATAACCACTTTCAGCTCGTGCGCGCGGGTATAAATTCCGGGCTTGGGTGGTGAGTTCTTTTTTGGCGAAAGGCAAATCCAGTCCCATTCGCCTGTAAGTACATGGGCACCAGATGTCTCAACCATGGCCTTTATACCACTTGCCCTGAGCTTTGAGGTAAAATATGCCAAGGGATACATCGAAGGTTCACCACCTGTAACAACCACGGTTTTGGCAGGATATTGTGCTGCCCTCTCGATGATTTCATCAGTAGAAACAGGCGGGAAATGGGTTGCATCCCATGAAGGCCTTGTGTCGCACCAATGGCATCCGACGTCGCACCCGCCGATGCGAATAAAATAGGCTGCCTTCCCCACATTGTGCCCTTCGCCCTGCAGGGTATAAAACTCCTCCATTAACGGAAGTTTTCGACCTCCTTCAAACAAATCAGCCACTGTATTCATCGGTTTCATTTAACAAAGTCTTGAGACACAATTTTCTTGCCATAGATCAGGCTTACAAGGTATTTCCCAGGCTCGAGGGTCGAGATATCAATTTCCACACCAAATTCATTTTCGTCTGGCACAACAACGGCTGACGACTTGAGCAATTTACCTGAAGGTTCAGAAATGTCGATCCTTGCAGCACCGACAGGAGCGCGGTTCAGGATTATCCGCAGGCGATCAGCTGCATCCGTTGAATCATCAATTGTAATGAACGTCTTACGGAGGTTTCTTTTCTTACTCAGCTGACTCAGGTGATCTGTCCACCTTGCTGTGCTGAAACGGAACACCCTTGCACTAAAGGTCGAAGTCTGCTCGGCAGATATCATCAGGTTTTTGCCGGTGGTGTAACACACCCCTTCCGTTTGCACCGTGGTTAAATTGAGGAAATCGATCCGGCGTTTGTTGCCGCTAAAAAAGTCATCGCCATCGTAATCAAACAATATCCAAACAAAGGGTGTCCACACCTTCATCACATAACCTGTTAACACAATTTCTTTGTCCTGTCTGTTCAGGCTTGCACCGGTAATCAGTCCGTGCGTATCGAAGGAGGTGATCAGTTCAGCTTTCTGCATTCCCGGGCTGTTATTCAGCCGATACAGTTTTGAATGCTGGTCGCCTCTGTTTTTTGTGAACAGATAAAGTTGGTTATTCAGTGCCACAAATGCTTCACAATCAAAATTGTGCTGTTTATCCCAAAGGAAAGAAGTTTGGTCGGGGTAACTAAAACTTATTCTCTCGGCATCAACAGCGCCATCCTTTTGATCAGGAATCTGGTCCAGTCTGATGCGATAAATGCACAGGTCCTTGCGGGTACCGTTGTTATTTCCAAAATCACCGATATATAGGTAGTTATCGTCTAAGGTAACTTCCTCCCAATCGACGTTTGTGGCATTTCTCACACGCATTGTTTGCAGCATTTTCCCGCTGAGGGTATCAAATGCAAACAAAACAGCATCGCCCTGGCTGTCGTTGAATGTCCAAATTTTATTTCTGAAGTACCCCAGCCCGGAAGTTTCATTGACGACCAGCGGCAGTTCGAATGCCAAGGCAGGGTCATGAATAACAGGGAGGTATTTGCATGAACCATCATTCGTCATTGCCAGCGCATCAAAATTTGTTGCCAACGGATCGGTGCATCCCGCCTGCTGACCAACGACCAGGCTGCAAGGCAACAAAAAAAAGGCAAGCATGGTCAGGCTGAAGCAGAAGAGGCGATTCACAGGTAGACTTCCTTATTACGGGCCAGCAAGGTATTTTTCAGCAGGCTAACGATCGTCATCGGACCAACACCACCCGGTACCGGTGTAATCTTCGACACTTTCGGAAGCACACCGGCGAAATCAACATCTCCGCTAATCCTGTATCCTTTGGGTGAGTGGGTATCAGCGACACGGTGTATACCCACATCAATTACCACAGCTCCTTCCTTGACCATATCTGCAGTAACAAATTCAACCTTGCCAATGGCAGCAATCAGCATATCGGCCTGGCGGGTAATCTCAGCCAGGTTTTTTGTCCGGCTGTGACATAGGGTAACAGTTGCATCAGCATCCTCGTGTTTGCGGGAAAGGAGAATGCTCACTGGTGTTCCAACAATATTCGATCTTCCCAAAACGACACAGTGTTTGCCCGAAATGGTGATGTTGCTGCGTTTGATCAATTCAACAATACCGTAAGGCGTGGCAGGCAGGTATGCCGGCAAACCCAGGGTCATGCGGCCAATGTTGCGCGGATGAAAACCGTCAACATCCTTTGCCGGATCAATGGCTTCGAGAATGGTATTCGGATCAATATGGTCAGGCAACGGCAATTGCACAATAAAACCATCCACTTCAGGGTCGTTGTTCAGGAAATGCACAATATCAAGCAGTTCCTTCTCTGTGGTTGACTCTGGCAGGCGGTACACAGTTGAAGTGATACCGACCTCATGACAGGCTTTTTCTTTCGATGCCACATAGGTCTGGCTGGCAGCATCCTCTCCAACAATCACAGCGGCAAGGTGTGGTGCTTCGAGGTCGGCATCGATCATTGCAGCAACTTCGGCGGCGATTTCCTTTCTGATCGCAGCGGCAATGGCTTTTCCATCAATTATTTTATGGTCCATAAACAAAGTAAAAGTTGTTTATCAACGTCTTTTTTTCATCTGGTTCATCATCTGCATCATCTTGCGCGAGCCGCCGCCAGTCATCATCTTCATCATCTTTGATGTTTCTTCGAATTGCTTGATGAGTCGGTTCACTTCAACGATATCCGTTCCGCTACCCACAGCAATGCGTTTGCGGCGGCTGCCGTTCAACAGGCGTGGCGATTCGCGTTCTGCTGGAGTCATTGAGTGGATAATGGCTTCAATTCCTTTGAAAGCATCATCGTCGAGTTCGGTATCTTTCAAGGCCTTACCCATGCCCGGAATCATCGCAGCAAGGTCCTTGATGTTTCCCATTTTCTTGATCTGCTGAATTTGTTTCAGGAAATCATTGAAATTGAATTCGTTTTTCTGAAGCTTCCGTTGTAGGTTTTTGGCTTCTTCTTCATCGAATTGCTCCTGTGCCCGTTCAACAAGTGATACGATATCGCCCATGCCCAAAATCCTGTCGGCCATACGTTTTGGGTAAAACACATCGAGGGCATCGGGTTTTTCGCCAATACCAACAAATTTGATGGGTTTATCGACGACAGAGCGTATTGTCAATGCTGCCCCACCACGGGTATCACCATCCAGTTTTGTCAACACAACGCCATCATAATCAAGCTTATCGTTAAAGGCCTTGGCAGTGTTCACCGCATCCTGACCCGTCATCGCGTCGACAACGAAGAGAATTTCGTTCGGATTGACCTGCTTTTTAATAGCCGCAATCTCGTTCATCATCATCTCATCGATGGCCAATCGACCGGCAGTATCGATGATGACCACATTTTTTCCTTTGTCCTTGGCGAATTTGATTGCGTTTCTTGCAATGGCAACCGGATCTTTGCTTCCTTCTTCGGTATACACCTCAACTTCAACCTGTTCACCAAGCACCTTCAGCTGGTTGATGGCTGCCGGACGATACACGTCGCAGGCTACAAGCAATGGTTGTTTGCCTTTTTTCTTTTTAACATAACTGGCCAGCTTAGCCGAAAAGGTCGTTTTACCCGAACCCTGCAGACCGGCAATCAGGATGATGGAGGGGTTGGCCTTGAGGTTGATGTCGACCTGGTCGCCTCCCATGAGTTCAGCCAGTTCATCATGCACAATTTTCACCATCAGCTGCCCGGGAGAAACCGAAGTAAGGATTTTTTGGCCAAGTGCCTTTTCTTTTACGGTTGTCGTAAAGTCCTTGGCAATCTTGAAACTAACGTCGGCATCGAGCAGGGCTTTTCGCACTTCCTTCAGCGTTTCAGCCACATTGATTTCAGTAATATGTCCCTGCCCCTTCAGTATTTTAAAGGAACGTTCGAGTTTTTCGCTTAAGCCTTCAAACATAGTATATCAGCATAAATTTTAAGGGTGCAAAGGTAGGAAAATATTGGTTTGGAAGCAGAAAAACAATGCCTTGATGGCCATTATTGGCAGCCAAACCCCGGGAGAGGTATGTTGCGGAATGAATTTATTCGTGCGTAAGATCGGCAGGCTTTCTGGTCAGGATAAACATTCATTGTCATTCGTGACCTTCGAGCCTTTCGAGCGACATTTGATGTGCCATCACAAATTCTGCGATATCGGCCATGGTCGCCACCCAGATATCCCGTTCATTTTCTTTCAGGTATCGCAGCAATTTATTGTGTTCTGCGAGATCTACGTTAATGGCATGCTCTCCGCCAACACCGTGAAAGATAAATACAATCAGTGAAAAGTCCTTCCGTGCCTTTTCAACCATGGCAATGAGCGCTTCTCCTGTTTGCCCGCTTACCATAAAAGCACCGATATCGAACATTACTACTTCGCCAATTTCCATTGTTTTGGGAACTACCCCACGTGCCCCCACAAAATCCTCTGCAATTTCACTGTTCAGGCTCATTCCTTCAACCATTTCTTCACCACAGGTGTAAGCAAAGGTCCTTTTCGTCCGGCCATCAATGGACTGTAGCAGGGTGTTTGCAAGCCTGATCTCATCCAGCATACGTTTCATTGTATAGGTACTCAGGTCATAATCGGGGTTTATCCATTCGCGTCCAGGAAGGTCTCCGGCGCAAGGATGAAACAGGGTGTGGTTTCCCAACTCATGGCCGTTTTTGGCAAGTGTGCGCCAGTCGTTCAAGCGGTTTCGCAACGACAATGCGTTTCCCGGAATGTAAAATGTTGCCTTAAGGCCGGCACTATCGAGCGTCGGAGCAACAAGGTCGAGGTGCACATTTAACCCGTCATCGTAAGTAAGTGCTACCGCACACTGATGTCCATTCCAGGTATATTGCCCTTTTTCCTGTGACACTGCGTTAATGGCAACAATAAGCATCAATATTGTAATCAGAGGGCCCTGTATAATTTTCATAAAAATGCAATTAGTTCACCGAAAGTAACAAAAAGAATGATGTGGTAATCATATGGATAAATTTATAACACCATCAACTTCTATCACATTTTGTTACGGTCGTCGTTTGAATTGCAATCAGAATGTGGTCTCACAAATAATTTCAGTGTTATGTTCATTTTTCCCACCATTTCGAAAAAATCTGACTGGTTTCATTCAACAATACAGCCTCCCCTATCATGGGCGTTACCACCCCTATGCGATTTTGCTTACTGATCGCTGTTATAGTTTTGAGTGGTGTATCCCAGGCATGATTGGCCAGGGCAAATTTCGAAGAATGAACAGGTAAAATGCGCTTTGCCTTCAGGTCGCAGGCCGCCTGAAGTACCTCAGCCGGCATCATATGGATGTATTTCCAGCTTTTGTCGTACTGGCCATTCTCAAGTATTGCCAGGTCGAATGGTCCGAATTCGTTGCCAATGGCTGCAAAATGGGTATCGTACCCACTGTCGCCCCCAATAAAAATTTTGCCCTGAGGGGTTTGCAACACAAATGAGGCCCATAATGATTGGTTACGTGTGAATCCCCGGCCCGAAAAATGCCGGGCAGGTTTGGCGTAGACCGATATTCCGTCTTTAAGGCTCACGCTATCATGCCAATCCAATTCAATTACCTGCTCGCTACCGAACCCCCAATACATGAGGTGTTCGCCCACACCAATCGGACAAATCACCTGGCTGGTTTTTGTTCTCAAGGCAGTGACTGTTTCAAAGTCAAGGTGATCCCAGTGATCATGTGTGATGAAAAGGACATCAATATAAGGCAGGTCTGCTGTGGAGTATCTGTCACTTCCTGCAAATGCCCTGGTTGTGAAAGCGACCGGAGAAGCTGATCCACTAAACACAGGGTCAACTAAAAACGTTTTACCGCCGATCTGCATGAAATAAGATGAATGTCCAAACCAGACCAATACGTCCGTTGCCGGATCAAGTGAGCGCAAATCCGTTTTCATTGAAGGAATTTCCTTTACCGGTGTTCTTCCTTTGGCGAAAAAGAATTCCTTCAGCGCGCTGAAAAAACTCACGCCCTCCGTCATCACAGGGGTGTGGTGCTCGTTTTGAAACGCACCGTCTTTATAGTTCGGCGACAGTTGAATGCGCAGCATCCGGTCACCAGCCGGCAGTTTACCAAATTTCTTTTGCTGCATGAATCCAACGAATGCAGCAACGGCAACCATGAAAATTATTGAACACGCTAACACCATCTTTTTGTATTTTTTCATCAACACCAGTTTCGGTAATATTTATCGCATCAGACCAAGTAAAAGTTTGTCAAACATCCTGTCGGTGAGTATTCTGCGCAGAAACAGGATCAGTTTGGCTCCTCCCCCGGTGGCATAGCGTGTACAGGGCCTTTTTACTGTGGCGGCCCTTGCGATTACCTTAGCCACAACTTCTGGCTGTGAGCCCTGCTTGTCAGCGGTAGCAAGCATTTTCACATGCTTGCCTGCCAGATTTTTATAAGCTGATGCCCCGGATACCTTCTCCAAATTCTCACGTGCAATTCTATTCCATTCAGTAATTATGGCGCCTGGCTGAATAATGACCACATCGATACCAAATTGCTTTAGTTCCATGCGCAGGCTGTCGCTCAAACCTTCAACAGCAAACTTAGTTGCATGATACCAGGCACCATGCGGTTCGCCGAATTTCCCCCCAATGGATGAAATGTTGATGATGCGTCCCGACCCTTGTTCACGCATGCCCGGAAGTACCAGTTGGGTGAGTCGGGCAAGTCCAAAAATATTGACTTCAAACTGGTACCTGGCTTCTGACATCGGAACATCCTCTAGGGCACCATAGGAGCCATAACCAGCATTGTTTATTAGCACATCAATGCGATGCTCCCTACCAAGAATGGTTGAAACGCCTCTCACCATCGACTCATCGTTGGTTACATCCATTGCCAGTAGTTGCACACCATGCTGCGTAAGGTCCTGCATTTTCTCAGTCCGCCTCGCAGCTGCATACACAATGTGACCAGCCTGCGCCAGTAACCTCGCCGATTCCCTGCCTATTCCGGATGAAGCTCCGGTGATTAATACAACTTTTTTCATTTCCTAATTATTAATTATTCTTAATTCTGATTGACTAATCACTCTATACTATTGATAAAAAATTACGTGATCATGCTCCAGAGCCATTCAAAGCTGTCGCTGATCAACGCATGCTCCTGTACCTTAGGCATCTGGTGATTGATCAGGTAATTATTAATGCCATAGATATGGCTACTGATCAAGGTAAACAGCAAATCGACAGGCATTGTTCGAATGGTTTTTTCATCCATGCCTTTTTGCAATAATTCCATAAAAGGCTTGATGCGCTTTTCAACTTCTTCAGCTGCAACCTTTTGCAGGTAAGGAGAAGCGACAAACTGTTCAATAAAACGGAATTCTGTGGGATGATCAAGTGCCCAGTACAAGGAGGCTAAATATTGCTTTCTCAAGGTTTCCCTAAGGTTTGGTACGATAGGGGCATTGTCAGTCACATAACAACCCATCTGGTTTTTTATGTCGACATAAAGGGCGATGACAAGGTCCTCTTTTGTAGGGAAATAGTGAAACAAGGTGCCATTTGCCACACCTGCTTCCTGCGCAATTTTGCTTGTGGGAGTGCCATGAAACCCATAGGTCACAAAAAGCCCGAGTGCTGCTTCCAGGATTAATTGTTTCTTTTCTTCCATTGATTGACTAAACAGTCGACAAAAATAGGGATTTTAGTTTACAAAACACCTAAAGTACCATCTTTTTTTTTAAATCTCACCTAAGCAAGCCATAAACCATTGATGAACAGGATGTTACAAAATCCAAATTAATATTTCAGGAAATCACCGAACAATACCTGTTCATAGGCCTGCCCTTCACGCAGTAAAAGTGCTTCATTTTCTGGACTGGTGCTTTTTTGAATAAACCGATCCGTCATGTGATCCCAAACAACAAATCCATCAGGCCGCATATAACCAAAACCCTCATTCAGTTCAAAGAATGCAAAAGGGCTGTAATTCGCATTAAAAAGATCCTTGCTCCAGGTGTAGGCCTTATGATCCATGCCCAGTTGCGCCAGTATCGTGGCAGGGATGTCAGTATTTCCTGCTATCATGTCGTAGGTGCTCCCTTTCAGGCTGTCGGCGAGTGCAGGTCCGCATAGCAAAAGGGGAATCTTATGGTATTCGAAAGATGCCAGCGGATGGTTCTTATAGGTGTTGTGGCTGTGATCGGCCACAATAACAAACAAGGTGCTGTCATACCAGGATTGCTGTCGGGCAATGGCAAAAAAGTCGCCCAGCGATTTATCCGTATAATGAGCCGAATTCACAAATGGCTTTTCCTTTTGTGGCCATTGAATGGTTGAAGGCATTGGAAAATCGTAAGGCGAGTGCGAACTCAGGGTAAAGATGGTGGCAAAAAATGGCTCGGGCCGCTCTCCCAGCGACTTGGCCACGTATTGCAACATAAACTCGTCATGAACCCCCAGCTTTCCCCGTTCAAAATTTCCGGGTAAATCCTTGCCTTCGATGATTTCATCAAACTCATTGGCCATCAGGTAACTTAAGATATTCCCATAGATCAACTGGCCCCCAAACCAAAACCCGGTGTGATAGCCTTCTGTTTTAATGTCCTTTATAAAACTCGGCAGTGCTGCATATTTTTCGGGGTGTGCGGTGATGGTGGTAATGGGCAAACCCGGGAGTCCAGAAAACAATGAGCCCATGGCCTGTTGTGAGCGATTTCCGCTGGCATAAAATGAAGTAAATAAGAGGCCATCCTTCTCCAACTCCCGGAAATTAGGCGTGATTCCAGCTTCACCTCCTAATGATTCGATCAGGTCGCCCGACCAGCTTTCGAGCAGCAATACAACAATATTTGGTTTATTTATTTTCAAAATACGCAAGGTACTGTCACCTTCAACCTTGTGCATTTGTCGTACAATACTATCCGCTTCGGCCTCTGGCATGGAGATAAACGGATTGGTATCGCCAAACTCGCTTGAGTTCAATGTGCTTACAATCATGTTATTACCTGAATTCACCGCTGCGAGGTTTAAAATCTGGTGCTGACTGAAATAAGCAGAACTGGTGCTGATCGGGATTTCACCCAAACCTCCCCTGGTACCAAGAACCAGAATCAGGGGAACAAACAACAATGTCCACCATGCCGAAGGGGAGCGTTTGCGCCGCGATTTGGGTTCAATTACAGCCATTCTTGAATAGAAAATATAGGGTATGATGGTTTGCATCAACCAAAAGGCAAATAATAAAACAAACGAAAACGTTGAAATGGAATTAAACACCTCATCGGGATGGCTCAGATAGCTTAGTGCCTTGAACGACATTTTTGTGTTCCACTCGCCATACAGTCCCAATTCGGCCACCGAAATCAACGCATACACCAGCATAACCACAAAAGCGACAAAATTATCAATGCTGATAAATAGCCGGTTGTTATTCAGTTGTCTGAGCATCAACATCACGTATGAAAACAACAAAATGTAACAGGCTGTTGAAAAATCAAGTGGAAGGGCATGCCAGAACACGGCCAGTACATCAGGAAAAACAATATTCTCGAGCATGATCTGTTGCTGGTAGTAAGCCAGAAAGACCATCCGGAGGAGGGCAAAAAACAGCATCCAGAACAGTAACCGCTTTAATAGCCCGTATAATACAAGTTTCATGTGATCAGAATAATGCGCAAAAATAGCATTATTCTTCACCCGCCAATCCCCTAAATATGCCACAACTTCGGCTAAATAAGCTAACTTTGTGGTCCATTCATCACCACAAAAAATTTAAAACCTACCATGATGATTGCTGACCATATTCGCAAAGTCAATCAGGAAATCCCATCAGGCGTAAAACTCATTGCTGTTTCAAAGACAATGCCTGTCAGTGCATTGAACCTTGCTTACCAGGCGGGACAGCGCCGGTTTGGCGAAAACAAGGTTCAGGAGCTCATCGCCAAACAGGTCGAAATGCCAGCAGATGTCGCGTGGCATTTTATCGGTCATTTGCAGACAAACAAAGTGAAAGCCCTGGTTCAAGTGGTCAATGTGATCGAATCGGTTGATAGTTTCAGGCTTTTAACAGAGATCAACAAGCAGGCTGCAAAAATCAATAAACGCATCGATTGTCTGTTGCAGTTTCACATAGCCGAAGAAGAAACAAAATTTGGCCTCGACCTGTCAGAAGCCGTTGATATGCTGCTTTCTGAATCCTTCAAAGCCATGAAAAACATCCGCATCTGCGGCGTAATGGGGATGGCTACATACACGGAAGACGTAAACCAATTGCGCAAGGAGTTTAGTCAGTTGAGGACATATTTCAGGGAATTGAAAAGCAGGTTTTTTGAAAATGATGCCGCTTTTTGCGAAATTTCGATGGGCATGTCGGGCGATTACCCAATTGCCATTGAGGAAGGTTCGACCATGGTTCGTATCGGCAGCCTCATTTTTGGCGAAAGAAATTATGGCACTAACTCCTAGTTTCTAATCACGAATAACAACAAGTTGCTCAGATCGTTTGATCAACACGCAGCACAAAAAACACCTTATCGTCACCCATCCTGAAAAAGTCGGGTAAAACAGCCTGCTGCACAAATCCGTTGTTGAGGTAAAAAGCCCTGGTGGGTTCATATTTGGGCAATGAAGAAGTTTCTGCGATCAGTTGCCTGGCCTTGACTTTTGTGAGCTCTGATGCAACTTCCCGCAAAATTCCCTTGCCAATCTTCTTTCCTCTGGCACTTTCGTCAACGGCGATCCAATACAGGTCATAGCTACCGTCGGTGCCATCAATGAATCCGTAAGCCGCATAGCCGATGGTGGTGTTGCCCAGGTCAGCAAATACAAAGCGGTAACCCGATTTTTCGCCGAATATCAATGTTTCCTCAGCCAGCTCACGCGCTATCGGAATTTCGTCTTCGTAAAAAAATCCACTCGACCTGACAATGCGTTCGATGGTATCGGGGTCGGAATCAATTACATATGAACGGTAGCTTATGGTATCCATAGTTATCAATGAAAATGTTAATAGTCAGGCGCTTAATGCTTCAGGGCATCTTCAACAATCAGCTTTACTATATCGGTAAACTGCATGCCGGCATGTTCTACAGCAGCATAGTATCCGCTATCGGGCGAGATGCAGGGGTTTGAGTTCACTTCGAGCACATAGGGCTGGTTATGCTGATCGACCCTGAAGTCGACACGTGCATAGCCACCTAAGCCACAGGCTGTCCAGCATTTCAGCCCAATGGCGCCCAATAGCTGAATGAGGTCTTTATCCTCTTCATCAAAATCGAGCCGGCGCACCGTGTTTTTGTACTCGAAGGATTCTTCGTCCCATTTTGCCTTATATCCCAGCATCTTAGGTTTTTCTTCCGGGAAATCGATGAAGGTGATTTCTGCAACAGCGACAATCCTTGGACCTTCGCGAGTGGCTACGATTGCACAGTTAAATTCACGCCCTTCGATAAACTCTTCAACAAAATAATCCTTGTGACTGAGCCCTTTGACCCTGCTGACAAATGCCATATTATCGCCTTTGAAAACAGCATCCTCGTCGAGGCCCAGCGAACCTTCCTCCCACCTTGGTTTCAGGATGTACGTTTTTTCGGGCTTGCATTGGTCGAGCTGGTCAAGCTCAAGTCCTTCGGCTACAACAATACCGGCTTTGGAAAGGTTCTCCTTGGTGAGTGTTTTACTCGCCGACTGAAACATTGGCACCGTGGCTGTACCGGTGTAAGGAATCTTAAGTGCATCGAGCAGTGCTGGGGCAACGTACACCAGCTCCCCCTTATTTTCAAAGGATTCGACAAGGTTAAACACCAGATCGGGTTTCAGTTCCAGCAACGCCTCTTTTCCTTTTTCGAGGTTAAGCGAAAGCGGCAGGACAAAACTAGTGTGCCCAAGCTGTTTCAGACAAGATTCAACAAGCATAACCTGTTCCATAACATCTGCCTCATCGGCCAGGGCCTCCTTGCTTAACTGATTATGTAAGATAACAATACGAAGTGACTGCATATCAGATTCTTTTGCTGGCAGATTGGATAATTGACCCGATCAGGTCATTGAACACAAAATTGTTTTTATACATCAGGATTGGCAGGTCAGAATGGATGTAATTCATCCCTGCCAATGGATTCACCTCAATAAAACAAGCCTGCCCTTTGCTGTTGTAGCGCACATCGACACGGCCGGCATCGCGACAACCCAGCACTCGCCAGGCAGCCAGACTCACTGAGGCACATTCCTGTGCAACCTTTTCTTCGGCCATTTGGTATGTCACCCTTCCCTCGTAGTTTTCTTTGATAAATCGTGAATAGGCATTTTCTTCAGTTTGCTCATCAATGCACACCTCCATCACGCCCACGCACACAGCCTCATTTCCGGTGCCTGTGATTCCAACAGTAAACTCTCTTCCAGGCAGATAGGCTTCGATGAGGACGGCCTGTTTATACTCGTTCAGCAGCCGCAGGCATACCTCTTTCAGTTGCGTCGCGTCTTTCACTTTTGACCGGCCATCTATGCCTTTTCCTGAGCCTTCTCCATTGGGCTTCACAAACAAAGGAAAAGGAATGCTCACATGATCAATATCCTCTGAGGACTGAACGATGGCAAAATCAGCGGTGGGTATTCCGGCATCACGTACCACGCGCTTCGTCATTCCTTTATGCAAGGTCAGCGACAGCACCAGCGGATCAGAAAAAGTATAGGGAATGCGGTAAGCATCGAGCAAGGCAGGAACCTGGGCTTCCCGTCCAATGCCGTGCATGCCTTCGCAGATGTTAAACACCAGGTCCCAACGTTCACCGCTAAGCAACTTTTGTTGCAGTTGAAACAGGTTTCCGATACGCTGGGTTTGGTGACCAAGTTCTGTCAGGGCTTTTTCAATACCCAATACTGTTTCTTCTTTGTCGAGTTCGGCCGTCTCATCTTCAGAGTATCCCATGGCCAGATAAGCCTCCCTGAGGTCATAGGTAAGGCCAATCCTGAGTGATTTCTTAATCGTTTCAGCTGCCATATCAGATTACGTCAGGGTATTTGTAGATTTTACCCTCATAATTCTTCAACAACAAATTACTGTTGTCATAGCCCTGAGCATAATCAGGCAGCAATGGAATTTTACCTCCGCCGCCAGGAGCATCAATCACATACTGAGGAATGGCATAACCTGAGGTAAAACCCCGCAAGGCCTTGATCATCTCGAGTCCTTTTGCAACCGGTGTCCGGAAATGTGATGAGCCCGGAATGGGATCACACTGGTATAGGTAATAAGGCCTGACCCTGATTTTCAGCAATCCTGTAAACAGGTTTTTCATCACCACCGGATCATCATTTACATCGCGGAGCAAGACAGTCTGGCTTCCCAGCGGAACACCTGCATTGGCAAGACGCTCGCAGGCAGCAGAAGTCTCTGCTGTGAGCTCAAGCGGATGGGTGAAGTGAAGGCTCATGAACAGCGGGTGGTATTTCTTCAGGATGGATACAAGGGCCGGTGTGATACGCATTGGCATAACCACGGGCACTTTTGTACCAATCCGAATGATTTCGATATGTGGAATGGCTCTCAGGCGCGAAAGCAAATAGTCGATATGGCTGTCGGGCATACTCAGCGGATCGCCTCCGGAAACAATTACGTCGCGAATTTCGCTGTGCCGCGAAAGGTATTCCAGTGCAGGTTCCCATGCTTTTTTACCAATATGGCATTTGTCCTTGGCCACCATATGCGAGCGCGTGCAGTAACGGCAGTAGGCTGCACAAAATCCCGTCGACAGAAACAAGGCCCTGTCGGGATAGCGATGCACCAGGTTTGGCACAGGGCTGTCATCCTCTTCGCCTAGCGGGTCAGAAACTTCGCCAGCGTTGAGGTTCAACTCATGCACCGTGGGCACAACTGTTTTGCGGATAGGATGTCCGGGCGTTGATGCCGCCAACAGGCTTGCGTAATAAGGTGTGATGCGGATTGGCAGCATATCGTTCACCCCATCAACAGGTTTCAGTTCATCATCGGCAGGGTCAATGACCTTGTGAAGCGACTGCAGGCTGGTGTAGCTGTTGCGCAGTTGCCAGCGCCAACTCGACCAATCGGCCAGGGTGGCTTCAGGAAAATGCTTTTTCATGAAAGCCAGCGAAACGCCTGAGGCGGCAATCGGCTGTGTCACACCTTGTCCATTGGCGTGCAAAGGGGTTTGTTTTCCAGTTTGTAAGCCGGAGGGGCTCGGAGGTTCTTCTTCTTCATTCAGATCCGGAACCTGATCCGAAATCTGATTTTGGAGCATAATAATCATCAGTGAAGATTGGTTACAGTATTAATAGCTTGCAGACATGCTTGTTACAACATCTTTCATGCCATACAATATGGTATGCAATAATAAATAAAACCAGTACCTGAAACCATGAAATTCAAAAAAAATTATTAATTTAATATTAACCGCATTCCGTTTGTATGTACTTGAATAATAACATTTTAAAAAATAATGGTGGATAACGACAATTTGCGGCAAAGCCCACGAAAATTAATTAGCTTTGACCATGGAACAAACTGTCAGAAAATCAAGCCGTATTTCATGCCTGTTTATGATGATGCTGATGTCATTTTCGCTGGGGCAGGCACAGGAATTCAGGCACGACAGCCTGGCCTTCGGGCCTAATGAACAGCTCACCTACACGGTTACCTTCAATTGGGGAATTATCTGGCTTGATGTTGGGCAGGTTGATTTTCAGGTAAAGCCATCAACAACAGCCGGTAAGCAAAGTTTTCATTTTCTGAGTACAGGCCATTCTTTTAAGGCCTATGACTGGTTTTTTAAAGTAAGGGACACCTTCGAAACGGTGAGCATAGCTGATCTAAAGCCACTGAAGTATCGCAGGCACACCCAGGAAGGAAATTTTTTCATGAACAACAGCTCGGTTTTCGATTATAACAAAATGACTGTTAGCAGCAACCTGGAAGACTCACAGACACCGATTAACATGAAAATCAACCGGTTTGCACCCGGAACCCTGGATGTGCTGACAACGACCTATGCCCTGCGGTCAATGCCGTTTCACAAGCTTAGTCAGGGCGACACACTCAGCCCGATTGTCTTCCTCGACGGCCGAACGATCCGCTTGCCGATCGTTTACAAGGGGAAGGAAAGCATTACCGGCACCGATCAGAAACCACATCAATGCCATAAGTTCGAAGCCATACTCGAAAAAAGCAATACCTTCAGGTCGGGAGAAGCAATTTCGGTTTGGGTAGCCGATGAGCCTCACCATATGCCGCTGCTCATCGAGGCAAAAATTATGGTTGGCAACATCAAGGTGCAGTTGGTCAAACACAATTATTTAACTGAATAGAAATCACGGTTTCAAAGAGTGATTGATAGAACAAAAAACAGCTGCATATTCATAAAGAACATACAGCTGTTTGTTTATCCCAAAACTATGCATCGGGAATGCGTAATCATCTCCTTACATCTTCTCGACCGAACTGGCTCCGGAAGTGTCAACCTTGATTTTTTGGACCTCGCCCTTGTATCTGACTGAGGATGCGCCGCTTGCCGACACGCGCAATTCATCGGTCACCCAGATCTCAGCCTTCGAAGCACCACTTGATTCAAAGTTGAAAGTGCTGGTTTTCAGGTTTTCAGCATAGATTTTTGAGGCACCAGAGCAATCTGCATCAACATGCTTAACTTCACCCACCAGCGATATTTTACTGGCACCTGAAACGTCCAGATCAAGGGATGAAGCTGTCATATCCATATCTAGCTCGGTTGCGCCACTCAATTCAACTTCCAATTGGTCAAAATGCAAGCTGTTCATGCCTTTTACCTTAACCGCACCACTGAAATCCATCGACTCCAGCGATTTGAAATTCAGTATGGCCTTGAGTCCCCTGGAAGAGTTGACGGGTTCGTCAACATAAATTTTCAGGACGCCTCCCCTGACTTCAGTACGGATGAACTTCATCAGGTTTTCATCGGCTTCGATGGTCAGGCTTTCGGCATCTCCCTGGCTAAGTTCAACGCTGAAGGCACTGCTGACTTCCATGGCGGAGAAATTGCTTACCTGCCTCTGTTCGGTCACCATCTTCCCATTGCCACTGATAGCAAATGGATTGAGCACACAGGCACCTGCTAAATGCATCATGGATAGGAGCATAACTATCAGGGCAAAGGTGCTTTTTTGAATCGTCTTTTTCATGATAAGAATGGTATTAATTAATTGAATATTGACTAAAATTTTGTGTTGATGAAGATTTTCGCCGGCCGAAGCATTCCTCACACCTGCTTATCGATGTTAAAGGTACTCAATTCCTTTACTCATCGCATTGAAATATTGCTGTTTGTTGCGGTCACTTTAAATTTAGCTGTTCCGGCTGCGTCTTCAGCACGGTATTTAACCTCAGTATAACCCTGCTTTTCGACCTTCACATTCAGCCCCGACGGATAATTGAAGTTGCCATGCTCGATATCCACCGCGAGGGTTTTAAACCTGATCGCGCCAACATCTTCGATCTTTAGAGAAGAAAATTCGAACCTTGCGTCAAAGAAACCAAGTGTGGACGCCAACTTTCTGATGCTGACAGCACCATATTCAAACTCCGCTGTCAGGTCGGCCGTAATCTCGCCAAGTTTCACCGTTGAAAAGGCCGTTTCACCTTTGAAAGATCCAATTTTTTCGAAATTCAGCTTGTCGTAAGCCGACTGTAAGTCAAGCGCGTTACACTGGGTCAGGCTAAGTTCAGAAAATTCAGAGTGAAGTTTGACCGTTCCGACACTTTCCATTTGCAAGCCTGAATAACTTAAGGTGATTTCAGCGTTTGATGCTGAATTGATGACACCCTTCGAAAACGAAATTTCGAGCTTGTTGCGCTGGCCATCAAGTGCCTGCAACTGATAAGCACCGTAAGAAAGTTCAAGTTCAAAATCGCCCTTGCGGCGGTCGCATACCACATCGCCAAATTCATTGTCGATGCTCAGTGCCATTGTTTCAGGCAAACTTACCACAAAATCAATGTTGAAGTTATCGCCCTTGTTCCGACTTGGCATATCACCGATTTTGGTAACTAGTGCGATGGCATTGTTTTTTTGTTCCATCTGAACACTGATGGCCGCCAGTATTTTATCTGCTTTCTCCTTGTTATCCGTTTTCGCTGTAATGGTTACCACTACACCAACCATGGGTTTGTTCCAGTTTTCGCATTTTACCTTGCCAAACTGATTGGTAATCTCCAATGTGGTCTCTGCTGTTGTATTGAATTCCTTCCGGATGGTTTGTGAGTAATCGTCTGATGCCTGGCCGAAAGCCGTCAACATAACCAGGCTGAACACAATAGTCATTAATCTGTTTTTCATTGTCTTATGGATTTATTGTTGTGATATTACTGTGTGTTTCAATTTGTTCTTTAACAAGATCAAGTCCCGAAATCATTTGCATATAATTACTCATGATGGCGCTGAACACCCGGTCGTCGCCTTTAAGCCGCAAATATTCGCCAATTAGCCGCTTGCTGATGGTAGAGAGCACATTTACCTGGGCAATTGCTTCGTTTACAATGGTTTCTCGCGAAGGAGAATGTTGTGCCATGGCTTCGATTTCTGCAATTTTGTCGTTGGCAATTTCAGTGTAGTATTGGTCTGCCTTCTGAATCGCTTCGGTGTGTAGCTGATCTGTTGATTGTACGTTCGATTGTTTATTTTTTATCAGGATTCCCAAAACACCCAGCCCGATCACCAATACTGCTGCAATGGATAGTTTTGTGAGGTGTTGCAAGAAAAATGACTTCTTCCTGGCTATTGGTTTTCGTTGATCCAGGCGGGCTAGAAACCTTTCGAGGTGACCATCTTCCAGGTCTTCACCCTCAAAAAGCGCGTTGTTCTGCCGGAATAAATCGTCTATTTTATTCATTGTTGTTTTAGTTTCCAGTTAATTCAACATGGTAGATTGTGCCTCCTGATAAATCTTGCCGGCCAATATCCTTCGTGCCCTGGCATAGCGTGTTCGAACTGCACCGTATTGAAGGTCGAGCAATTTTGCAATGTCTTCATAGGAGCACTCTTCTATGAGACGCAGGTTCAGAATGATGCGATACTGGGGCTTGAGCGTCTGCAAGATGCTGTATACTGCGTCAATGGTCAGGTTAAAATACGGCGGAAGGTCATTGTCTTCATCAGCCAGTTGAACATTCAGTTCATCCACATCATCGAAGATCATTTTTTTGTGTTTCCTGGATTGATCGATGGCCTTATGCAGAACAATTTTCTTTAACCAGCTGCCGAAACTTGCTTTGCCATCATAGGTATGAAGCTTTTCGAAAGCGGTAATAAATGCTTCCTGCATTACGTCCTCTGCTTCCTGCCTGTTTCCCGAGATGCGCAGGGCAACATTATACATGGCCTTGCAGTATTTGGTGTAAAGGGCGCATTGTGCTTCGCGGCTCTGCTTCCTGCATGCTTCAATCAATCTTTCTGTTTCGTGATCCGTAAGCTGTTTATTCGGAGACATCCCTTTACCTGGTTTTGCATAAAAGACGTATGGAAACTGTCATTGTTACAACCATGAAGCAACTTTTTCTAAAATCAATATGAATTTAACCACAAATGGTGTTGAACATTTATCATAGCAGGTGAACTTTGCCCAGCATCAGCAGAAAATCCTGAATATTTATATTAGAAACACAACAACACCCTGCCATTCAAATTCTTATATATTTACCTCAGCTTGAATATCCAAAATGAATACTTTTGCACGACAAAAAACTCATGCATGGCACTCATTCATTCCTTCGAAAAAAGCGGAAACTGGCTCTTTAAACACAGGGGCGAATTACCCGTGGTTCTATTCCTGCTGGCTGTACCTGTTGTGTATTTCACTGACACCGATTGGCTCAGCGAGCAATCGATGAGACTCATAGCCATCGTTGCCGTTGCACTCAGCTTGTTTGGCTTTTTCGTACGCGCCCTCAGTATTGGGACAACGCCAAAGGGCACTTCGGGAAGAAATACAAAGTCGGGTCAGGTGGCCGAAAGCCTGAATACGCTTGGCATCTACTCGGTGCTAAGGCACCCGCTTTACGTAGGCAATTATTTCATGTGGATCGGAATCGTACTCTACACCTTCAATTTCAGTTTTGTACTGATTACTTCTCTGGCTTTCTGGATTTATTACGAACGCATTATGTTTGCTGAAGAACGCTTCCTTGAGAAAAAGTTCGGCAATAATTACCTGGATTGGTCTTTGAAAACGCATGCCTTTATTCCCCGATTTTCGACCTATCGCAAAAACAAAGTTCCCTTCAGTTTCAAATCTGTCTTGCGAAGGGAGTACTCAGGCATGCTTGCAACAGTTTTTGGTTTCATGTTTATCGACCTCTTCAGGTACTATTTTGACTATGGCATTTTCGAATGGAAGTTAACATCCGTCTATGTTTTTGGCGCCGCGCTCGTGATTACCCTTTTGCTCAGAAGCCTGAAACATTACACCAGTCTGTTAACCGAAAAGGACCGTTCCTGATTTTCAGTAGTTCGTTTTCGGGATTAAACATTAGCATTTGGTTAACCGGTGAGGCTTTTCAATTACCTTCGCCAACTAATTAGCAACCACTTGAGCGCAAGTCCGATTAAGGTCCATATTTACGTCCTTCTGGCCATGCTTTTATGGGGTTTTTCGTATATCTGGTCGAAAATAGTGTTTGAATACCTCGAACCTGCCACCACGGTCTTTTTCAGGCTGATCATTTCGGTTGTTTTTCTGACCATGCTGCATCTGTTGACCCGAAGGAAGTTTTATCTTGCGTCATTTGACATTCCACTTTTTCTCCTGTCGGCTTGTTTCAACCCTTTTCTGTATTTCCTCGGCGAGAACTTCGGACTCAGCCTGGTGTCACCTACCATCAGTGCGGTAATTATTGCTACCATTCCGGTTTTTATGCCCATCGTGGCTTTTGTGTTTCTCCGTGAAAGGTTGAAGGTGCATAACTTCATTGGTTTGGCCATTTCGTTTGGCGGAGTGCTGGTCATGGTATTACGTGCCGACTTAAGCCTTTCTGCTTCACCACTTGGCCTTTTGTTTTTATTTGGCGCGGTGGCTTCTGCTTTGGTTTACGGCATTTTGCTCAAAAAACTCACCCATAAATACAGTCCGCTGTTTATCATTCTGGTTCAAAACATCGTTGGCATCTTCTACTTTTTGCCGGTAGTATTGTATTTTGAAGGCTCAGCATTATGCCATATCCAGCCCGATTCCCGCTTGCTGATCAGCGTTGCTGCACTGGGCATCTTTGCCAGTTCGCTTGCCTATGTGTTTTTCGCAAAAGCGGTTCAATCAATGGGTATCGCCCGAACCAATATATACGCAAATCTAATTCCTGTGTTTACTGCCATTTTCAGCTTTCTGATTATCGGAGAGGTGATTTCAACAGGCAAGTTTATCGGAATGGCCCTTGTCATTTTTGGCGTTTTGATCTCACAGAACAGCTTCAGGACTTTGTTTCGAAAAAAAACAACCGGCCTGAAAGCCGCCTGAGCACGCCCAACAGGCTGCCAAAAACAAACAGTTCGTTTCCGGCATTTTTTTGTAATTTGGCGCTTTCAAACTTGAATCGCAGCTAATGAATAAAAAAAATGTATTGGTTTTGGGTGCGGGGCTCGTTGGCCGTCCCATGGCACTTGACCTGGCCGCAAATGACGAATTTGGTGTTGGCATTGTAGATATTTCAGCTGAAAGGCTTGCCTTGTTTGCCAATAGCCGTGTAAAAACCCACCAACTCGACCTGTCAGACGCGCATGCCCTCAAAAGCATCACCAATCGTTACGACTTGTTTATTAATGCCGTACCGGGCTTTATGGGTTTTGAAACCCTGATCCGGCTGATTGAACAGCAAAAGCCCGTTGTAGACATTGCCTTTTATCCGGAAGATGTATTTGGCCTTACTGAGCTGGCGCTGAAGCACAATACCTGCGTCATTTGCGATATGGGTGTTGCACCGGGCATGAGTCACCTGCTTACCGGATATGCGGCTTCTCAGTTGAATCATGTGCAAAAGGCCCTGATCTACGTTGGAGGTCTGCCAAAGTTGCGCTCATTTCCATGGGAGTATAAAGCCGTGTTCTCGCCGGCTGATGTCATCGAAGAATACACACGTCCAGCGCGGCTGGTTGAAAACGGCAAAATCGTAATCAAGGAAGCCCTATCTGAAGCTGAACTGATTGATTTTGAACATATCGGTACGTTAGAAGCCTTTAACAGCGATGGACTCAGGTCACTTGCCTACACCATTAAGGCTGATTATATGGCTGAGAAGACCCTGAGGTATCCTGGTCATATTGAAAAGATTAAGGTGTTAAAACAAAGTGGCTTTTTCAGTCTGGATCCGGTTGAGATTAACGGGACAAAGATCAGCCCGCTCGCATTCACAAAGCAACTGCTGTTTCCGGCCTGGCAACTTCAGCCGGGCGAGGAAGACATCACGGTAATGAAGATTATGGTAGAAGGAATTACAGCTGAAGGCAAGAAGAAGCGGTTCGAATATTTCCTTTACGATGAATACAGCCAGCAAACAGGCATTCATTCAATGGCCAGGACAACCGGTTATTCAGCCACAGTTGCTCTTCGCATGATTGCACAGGGAGTGTTTACCACACCAGGTATTCATGTTCCGGAAATTGTTGGCAAAGACACCCGTTGTGTCGAATTCATGCTGAATGGGCTCAAAGCACGTGGAGTCGTTTACCACGAAAAAGTAACTGATCTTTGTTGCTGATAAACCTTTTTCATACGGGTCATGATAACAAGCAGGAACAACCCAAAAATCAAAAATATTGTCCGGCTATCGAAGGCAACCGAACGGCAACAGCAAAACTTGTTTGTGGTGGAGGGTTTTCGTGAAATCGACAGGGCCTTGCGTTCGGCATATGAAGCTGTGCAGTTTTACTATTGCCCTGATCTCTGCAAATCAGATAAGATCAACGAATTACTGAAACGCCTTCCTCAGCACTGTGACCAGGAAGCCATTACCCCCGAAGTTTTCGAGAAGATTGCCTATAGGGAAGGCTCTGATGGCTTTGTTGCCGTTTTTCTGCCAAAACAGCACCATCTAGCAAATTTCAACCCCTCAGAAAAACCATTGATCCTGGTTGTGGAATCGGTTGAGAAACCCGGGAACCTGGGAGCAGTGCTCCGCACAGCCGATGCGGCCGGGCTTGATGCCGTTATCGTGTGTGACCCCCGAACTGACATTTACAACCCCAACACCATCCGCTCAAGCGTTGGATGCGTGTTCACTGTGCCCATTTACACTTCAACCACCGCAGAGGTTATTCAATGGTTGGACAAGCACCAAATCCTCAGTTATGCCACCTCTTTGGAAGCATCAATACCATACACAAGGGCCGACTTCACACAGGCATCTGCCATCATCATGGGAACAGAGGCAACCGGACTCACTGAAGCCTGGTTGGTAGCTGCAAATCACCGGATCATCATTCCGATGCATGGCATTGCTGATTCCTTAAACATTTCAACCTCAGCGGCCATTGTTGTTTTTGAAGCGGTCAGGCAAAGAAACAACTCATAGACTTTGTCTCTCCCTCCTTTTGTACAAATCCAATACAAAGTATTTTTATTTATTTATTACACATAATCAAATACAAAAAGCTATGTAATTGGCTTTACACGCATTATCAATTATGCACTGTCAATCTGGTATTTGATTTTGTGAATTATTGGCCTTGAATTTTGTGATATTGTTAAATATTTAACAAATATTACCAGCCTAAACGTAAAAAAACTTATGAACAATCAATGTAAGTGATCTGTTTATATATGTCTGTTTATATGCATGTTAAATAATTTTATTGAATATTTTCTTAACTTAAATGCAGATAACAGACCGATTAGGTCAGGAATTAGTATATTTGCATCCCTGTAAGGTTTTTTAGTCATTATTAATACTATGTACCTTGGAAGATAAAAAAATCACTGAAATAAACGGCTTACAGCTATATTATAGCTTTGTTGCCGGCGCTCAGCGTATTTTTGAAAATCAAAAACTCCTCAACAAAATCAATGTATTTCCTGTGGCAGATGCCGACACCGGCACAAACCTTGCCTCAACGATGCGGAGTATTGTAAACACAGCGCAGCCTCACGAAAACCTCAAACTCACCGCCGTCGCCCTGGCTGATGCAGCATTGAATGGCGCCAGGGGGAATTCGGGGATTATTTTCGCACAGTTCCTGTATGGCTTCAGCAATGAGATCAAAGAAGAGGAAACACTCACTGTCAGCGCTTTCGCTGAATATATGAAAAATGCAGTGAAGTATGCGTACGAAGCCATTGCAAACCCGGTTGAAGGAACCATGATTTCGGTTATCAAGGACTGGGCTGAATACATTTACCAGTTCAAGGATTCATTTGATGATTTCCTGCGGCTTTTGCTCGATGGACTTCTGAAAGCCATGGAATCGCTCAAATTAACCACCACACGACTTGCTGTGCTGGCCAAATCAAATGTGGTTGATGCCGGTGCAAAAGGATTTGTTGTTTTCCTCGAAGGCATGTTCGATTATTTCAAGAACGGCCAACAGCAACTGATGTTTGATACATCTAAAATTGAAGTTATTGAAGCTGAAGATAATATCAACCACGAAGACATCACCTTCAGGTTTTGTACTGAAGCATTGATCACCGGAAAAAACCTGTCAAAACAAAGCTTCAGGGATGCACTGAACGGCTTTGGCGACTCAACGGTTATTGCCGGTTCACCAACCAAAATGCGGATCCACATCCACACAGATGAGCCATGGCGCTTGTTTGAATCTGTTGCAAAACTTGGAACCATCACCTATAAAAAAGTCGATGATATGGTCATGCAAAATGACCTCGCATCAAACCGCAAATATGCCATCGGGCTGGTCACTGACTCCACCTGCGACCTTCCTATGGAAATGCTGCAAAAATATCAGATTCAGGTAGTTCCGTTAACGGTTCACTTTGGCGAGGAGTTTTACCTCGACAGGATCACCATGCAGCCAGAGCAGTTTTATAAAAAGCTGCAGGCTTCACCTGTGTATCCAAGCACAGCACAACCTGCGTTCAACGATTTTGTTAACCGCTATAATTACCTGGCCACACACTACGAATCCATCATTAGTGCGCATATCAGCGCCGGCATGAGCGGCACATGGCAAAACAGCAGCAATGCGGCCCGCAAAGCAAATGAGGAATCCGGAAAGAAAATCTCAGTTGTTGATACCAAGCGCCTTACAAGTGCACTTGGGCTGGTGGTTTTGCGCACAGCCGAAGCCATTGATGCAGGCGCCACGCATGATGACATTGTGGAAAAGATGACACAATGGTCACTAAACACCAAAATACTCGTCACCTCCCGCACCATGAAATATATGGTGAAAAGCGGCAGGGTGAGCTATTCCAAAGGACTGATGGGTAAATTACTCGGAATTAAGCCTATCGTCGAGGTGAAAAACCATGGTAAAACTGAAGTGTTTGGCAAACCTTTCAGCGAAAAAGCCAGCATGAAAATGGTCATGGACGAGATGAAGCGTTTTGTTGGTAACAAACAAGTCTGGGGCTATGCCATCTCTCATGCCGACAACCTCGCAGGTGCCGAATGGTACGCATCGCGCATGGAAGAATTAACCGGCAAAAAACCAGTTTTCATTCAACAGGCTTCACCTGTTCTGGTTACAAATACCGGCCCGGGCGTGGTCGCCCTTTCTGTTATGTTGCAATAGTGCATTCCTCAAAAAATTATGCTCTATAAGCAGGCAAACGCCTGCTTTTTTGTATTCATTCTAAATACTGGCGCTGTTTTTGGCTACAACCGTTTAATCGCTACTTTTGCACGCAATACGACTTGTTTGCAAATTAACACTTCTCTGTTAGTATGATAACCAGACAATTAACTCATCCGGACAGCATCGTTGTCATTGGCGGATCAAACGACACCAGCAAGCCAGGAGGCAAAATCCTGAAGAACATCATCGATGGTGGTTTCCTGGGAAAACTCTATGTTTCAAACCCAAAAGAAACTGTTGTTCAGGGAATTACCAGTTATCCAAATCCTGCCGATCTGCCTCAGGTTGACCTGGCTGTGATTGCGATTGCTGCCAAATATATTCCAGATCTGGTCGACCTGCTGACAAGTCAGAAAAACACTCGCGCTTTCATCATCCTGTCGGCCGGGTTCAGCGAAGAGAGCCATGCAGGGAAATTGCTCGAAGAGCGCATCGTAGCCTCAGTGAACAAGGTTGGCGGATCATTGATCGGGCCCAACTGTGTTGGCATACTCACCCCCCAGCATCACAGCATCTTCACCTATCCAATTCCTGAACTACATCCGAAAGGATGTGATTTCATTTCCGGTTCAGGGGCAACTGCCTGTTTTATCATGGAAGCAGGCATACCGAAAGGACTTCGCTTTGCCAATGTGTATTCTGTCGGAAACTCAGCTCAGATGGGCGTGGAGGAAGTGTTGAAGCATATGGACGAAACCTTTAACCCGGAAACTGATGCACATGTAAAGCTGCTTTATATTGAACATATTGCAAAACCAGCTCTTCTGCTGAAACACGCTTCATCGCTTATCAGAAAAGGATGCCGCATTGCGGCCATTAAAGCCGGTGGCAGTGATGCCGGAAGCCGCGCCGCCTCGTCGCACACCGGCGCATTGGCGAGCTCAGATGTGGCCGTTGAGGCCCTTTTCCGTAAATGCGGCATCGTTCGTTGTTATGGTCGCGAGGAACTTATCGCTGTAGCTTCTGTTTTCATGCACCCTCCATTGGAAGGAAAACGAATCGCCATCATCACCCATGCCGGAGGACCAGCGGTGATGCTTACCGACGCCTTATCAAATGGCGGACTTGAAATACCACCAATACAAGGGGAAGCTGCTGAAATACTGAAGGAAAAGCTCTTTCCCGGCTCTTCGGTTGCAAACCCAATCGATTTTCTGGCCACCGGCACAGCCGAACAGCTCGGCTTTATCATCGATGCCGTTGACAATGAGTTTCATGAAATTGATGCCATGATCGTCATCTTTGGCACACCGGGACTGAATGAAATCTTTGATGTGTATGCACTGCTCAATCAAAAAATGAAACAATCAAAGAAGCCTATTTTCCCTGTTCTCCCCTCCACCCTGACGGCAAAAAAAGAGGTTGAATGGTTTTTATCGAAAGGCCATGTAAACTTTCCCGATGAGGTCATGCTGGGTCAGGCACTTTCACGCGTGATGAAAACAGGCGCCCCAACAGCCGTGAAACCGCTGTTGCCGGCTGTTGACAAAGCCACCATCAGAAAGGTTATTGATCAGGTCAGCGATGGATACATCTCGCCCGCTGCAATTCAGCAATTGCTCGATGCTGCCGGAATTGTGCGCGCCGGAGAAACTGTAGTAACACAGGTCGGTGAAGCCGTTGAGCAGGCCTCAAAGCTCGGATATCCGATCGTGATGAAAGTTGTAGGCCCTGTGCACAAGTCAGATGTTGGCGGCGTTGTGCTGGGCGTTGACACTCCCGATAAGGTTGCTTATGAATTCAACCGAATGATGGCCATCAAGGACACCACTGCCATCCTGATGCAGCCCATGCTGAAAGGGACAGAACTTTTTGCAGGAGCAAAGAAAGAAGGAGATTTCGGCCACCTGGTATTATGTGGCTTGGGTGGGATTTTTATTGAGGTTTTAAAGGATGTAAGCAGCGCCATCTCCCCTGTAGGGCCTGACGAAGCCCTAAGCATGATACGTTCGCTGAAAAGTTATGCATTGATCAAAGGTGTGCGTGGCCAAAAAGGCATCAATGAACAGGCATTCTGCGATGCGATTACACGGCTTTCGGCCTTGCTTGAAGCAGCACCTGAAATCTCTGAACTCGACCTGAATCCTTTGTTAGGCACTGCCGATGCAGTGATAGCCGTTGACGCACGCATCCGTATCGAAAAAGCCTGACGCCATGAAAATCACCAAAGCTGATGCCCTCTTATTTCTTTTCGTGCTGGTACTTTTTATTCCTTTTTTTATATCCAAATCGCTGTATACTTTCTATGAAACAGCTAACCAGCAACACGGCATGGCGCTAAGTTTCATCAAGTTCGCAATTTTGGCAACGATGGGTGAAGTGATTGCGCTGCGCATCAAAACAGCAAAATACAACAAACCCGGTTTTGGCATTTTACCCAGGGCTATTGTTTGGGGGTTCCTCGGGCTGACCATCAAAATGGCTTTTGTTATTTTCGCAACTGGCACCCCTGCTTTTCTCAGTTATATGGGCATAGAAGGTGCCGGAGCTGCATTGAAAGGACCGATGGGAGTCGACAGGATTCTGGTTGCCTTTTCGATCAGTGTTGCGATGAATGTAATCTACGCCCCGGTAATGATGACCTTGCATAAAATAACCGACATCCATATTGTGGCTAAAGGAGGAACCATTTCCGGTCTCTTCAGTCCGATGAACATCAGGAAGATTTTCAATGAATTGGATTGGGATACGCAATGGAATTTCGTGTTTAAGAAAACCATTCCAATTTTTTGGATCCCTGCACACACCATTACCTTTCTTTTGCCAGCCGATTTACAGGTGCTGTTTGCCGCGCTGCTTGGCATTGCGCTAGGCATCATTCTTTCTTTCGCGTCCTTAAAAAAACAAGGCTGAAATGCGTAAACTAAGCTTAATTATTTGCCTGACATTGCTCGTTGGTATTGCATTTAGCCTTAAAGGGGCTGAAAAAGACACAACAGGACTAAGGTTCAAGCTTAAGGGATTTGTCAATTCCCAGGCGTTTTACGATAGCCGGCAAATTGTTGAGTCGCGCGAGCAAATGGTGAGTCTGTATCCCAAAAAACCAGAGTATGATGTGAATGGCAAAGACATCAATGCGGGTGGAAGCTTCAACCAGCTATCAATGACCACACGTTTCCGGCTGCTGATTGAAGGACCTAAAGTGCTAAACGCAAAGCCTTCGGCTGTTGTCGAAAGCGACTTTACCGGATCGAGCAATGCAACGAACAACGACCTCCGCCTCCGCGAAGCATATATCAGCCTGGGCTGGACTAAATGGACACTGCTGATGGGCCAAACCTGGCACCCGATCAATACGCCTGAGTGCCGGCCCACAACGGTTGGTTTGAATACCGGCGCACCGTTTCATCCATTCTCGAGGCACAACCAAGTCCGCTTGGATTATCATATTGGTCACTGGAAACTCACTGCCGTGGCAGCCTCCCAGCGCGACTACGCAAGCGATGGTCCGACCGGAGTTTCATCAAACTATCTGCGCAATGCCATTCTGCCTAACCTGCACCTTCAGGCACAAATTAAAACAGTCGGCTTCTTGGGCGGAATTGGGTTCGACTACAAATTGCTTGAGCCTGAACAATTCCATCAATTCGGAGCGATCAGGGCAAAATCAACATCCAGTGTGAATTCAATGGCTGTCGTAGGTTATGGCAAATATACCCAGGGGCACTTTACCCTGAAAGGTGCAGCTACGTTGGGACAGAACCTTACGGAGCATATCCTGCTCGGCGGCTATGTGGAGCATCAGATCGACAGCGTTCAGTACAGGCTGAAATATGCACCAACCAATGTTTTGGCTTGCTGGATACAGGGTGAAGCCGCCTACGGGAAATTTCAGTTTTCGATATTTACGGGTTACTCCAGCAACCTTGGTTACCAAAACGAAATGGCCGGAAGGTTTTTCGGGCGTGCAAACGACATTGCGTATCTATACCGCATCATGCCCCGTGTTCAGTTTCAAAGTGGTCATTTCACCATCGGAACTGAACTCGAATACACCGCTGCAGCCTATGGTAATCCTGACCTGAAAGGGCAATTCGATTCAAGTTCAGTCGTGGGAAGTTACCGCCTTTTAGCCGGCGTATTTTACTTTTTCTAAAATCATTTTAAATAAGCAAAATGCTGCAATCGTTTGCACCAGCTGTGGAATAAATTTCTATTTTTGTTCCATAACGCTGCTATAACCAGCAAATTTTAACCTATTCATCAACAACTAAATGCTACACATGAAAGATACACCCATCAATGCTGGGATTGTCAGTCAAAAATTTACAGAGAGCGGTCTGCCTTCAATAGGACGTGCCTCAATACGTGAAATCAAAAAGCTGGTCGATCAGATAGAAAAGGCATCGGGCGAACGATTTATCCGGATGGAAATGGGTATTCCGGGACTTCCTCCTGCACATATTGGCGTGGAAGGTCAGATTGAAGCCCTCAAAAAAGGAGTTGCTGCAATTTACCCCGATATTCATGGGATTCCTTCACTGAAAACAGAAATATCGCGCTTTGTTAAGCTGTTCATGGATATTGAGGTAAGCCCTGATGGTTGCTTGCCAACAGTGGGTTCCATGCAGGGAGGATTTGCTGCCTTCCTGATGCTGAGCCGCATTCATAAAGACCGCGACACCACCTTGTTTATTGATCCGGGATTTCCGGTGCATAAACAGCAACATAAAGTGCTAAACCTGAAGTTTGAAACCTTTGATGTGTACAATTATCGTGGCGAGAAACTCCGTGAAAAGCTGGAATCGTATTTCGCCAAAGGCAATATTCACTCTGTTTTATATTCAAACCCAAACAACCCGTCGTGGATCTGTTTTACTGAGAAAGAACTTAAAATCATAGGTGAACTGGCCAACAAATACGACATCGTGATCATGGAAGACCTTGCCTATTTTGGCATGGATTTCCGTCAGGATTACAGCAAGCCTGGTCAGCCGCCTTTTCAGCCTACAGTGGCGCGTTATACCGGAAACTATATTTTGTTTATCAGCAGTTCAAAAGCCTTCAGTTATGCCGGCGAACGGATTGGTATGATGGTTATTTCCGACAAATTGTTCAACGCCCGCTTCCCTGACCTGAAGCGCTATTATCAGGGCGATTTGTTTGGGAATGTCATGATATTTGGCACCATTTACCCACTGAGTTCAGGTACATCGCATTCGGCTCAGTTTGGTCTTGCTGCCATTTTAAAAGCTGCAAATGAAGGGCAGTTCGTTTTCCTTGATGAAGTGAAGATCTACGCCCAGAAAGCAAAAATTATGAAACAATTGTTTACCGACAATGGCTTCCAGATCGTGTATGACAAGGATGAAGACAAGCCCATAGCCGATGGGTTTTATTTCACATACTCCTATCCCGGTTTCACAGGTGTTGAACTGCTCGAAGAAATGATTTATTATGGCATCAGCGCCATTTCGCTCGACATCACCGGTAGCGAAAGACTCGAAGGCATAAGGGCATGTACCTCACTGATCCAGCTCGATCAGATGCCGCTGCTCGAAGCGCGCTTAAAAAAATTCCATGCCGATCATCCGGTAAAATAAACCTATGCACTAAGCTGATAACCTGTCCGCTGATCCGGGCAGGTTTTTTTTCATATGCTATTTAAACTGTGTATAAATTAACAGGACCGGATCATTTCGCCAGGGTAATTTCCGTGCTCACTCGAGATAAATTCCTAATTTCGTGCAATCGTTTTAAATAACTAAAATTCTATTCAAATATGGCAAAAGTTAAAGGTGCCATCGTCGTTGATGTTCAGAAATGCAAGGGTTGTGGCGTATGCATACCGGCCTGCCCTACTGATGTCATCGACCTGGCCAAAGACGTGAACGGAAAAGGCTATCATTTCGCCTATATGGAGCAACCTGACGAATGTATTGGCTGCGCCAACTGCGCGATTGTCTGTCCCGATGGAGTCATCACTGTTTACAAGAAAAAGTTAAACGGTTAATTGTTAAATATTTAAATAAATAATATAATGGGTGAACTCAAATTAATGAAGGGTAACGAAGCATTGGCAGAGGCCGCCATCAGGGCCGGAGCCGATGCTTACTTTGGCTACCCTATCACGCCCCAGTCGGAAGTGATTGAATACCTAATGGCTGAAAAGCCTCACGAAAGAACCGGTATGGTTGTGCTGCAGGCAGAGAGCGAAGTTGCTGCCATCAATATGGTTTATGGTGCTGCTGGAGCAGGAAAAAAAGTGATCACTTCATCATCGAGCCCCGGCATCAGCCTGAAACAGGAAGGCATTTCATATATCGCTGGTGCTGAACTGCCCTGCGTATACGCGAATGTTGTTCGCGGAGGCCCAGGACTTGGAACTATCCAGCCCTCACAGGCCGATTATTTTCAATCGACAAAAGGTGGCGGTCATGGCGACTACAAACAAATTGTGCTTGCACCCGCCTCAGTGCAGGAAATGGCCGATTTTGTGAAAGACGGCTTCGAACTTGCTTTCAAATACAGGATGCCTGTGCTGATTTTGTCAGATGGTGTTATTGGTCAGATGATGGAAAAGGTTGACCTGTTTGACCCGATTCCAAGACTTACTGACGAAGAAATCGTTGCAAAATACCCCTGGGCAACCACTGGAAAGAAAAACGGAACCGAAAGGCGCATCATTACTTCGCTTGACCTGGATTCGCTCAAAATGGAAGAACACAACAAGCACCTTCAGGCCAAGTACCGCGAGGTTGAAGCCAATGAAGTCCGTTATGAACTAATCAATTGTGAAGACGCTGAATACGTTTTTGTAGCCTATGGTTCAAGTGCGCGCATTGCACAAAAAGCCACCGAGCTTGCCCGTAAAAAAGGCATTAAAGCAGGCATTTTCCGACTGATTACCTTGTTCCCGTTCCCGACGAAACAGATGCAGGACTTGTGTAAAAAAGGTGTAAAAGGATTTCTGGCTGTAGAAATGAGTGCCGGACAAATGGTTGAAGACGTGCGCTTATCTGTCAGCGGATGCGCAAAAGTGGAACATTTCGGACGCTTCGGTGGAATCGTTCACACACCTGAAGAAGTACTGCAGGCGATGGAACATAAAATTATAGGAGGCTAATGGCATGAGTATGTTTGAAGAAATCGTAAAACCTGAGAACCTGGTGTATGAAAAAACCAGGCTGATGACCGACAAAGCCCTGAGCTATTGCCCGGGTTGTGGTCATGGCACAGCACACAGGCTCATCATGGAAGTAATTGAAGAGCTTGGCATGGAAGAATCAACAATTGGCGTTGCCCCTGTTGGTTGTTCCGTATTGGCCTATGAGTTTATGAATATCGATATGACCCAGGCCGCGCATGGCCGCGCACCAGCTGTTGCTACTGGCATTAAAAGGGTATGGCCCAACAAAATCGTGTTCACCTATCAGGGTGATGGCGACCTTGCAGCCATCGGCACTGCTGAAACCATTCATGCCTGCAACCGTGGAGAAAAGATTGTGATCATTTTCATCAACAATGGCATTTACGGCATGACAGGTGGTCAGATGGCGCCAACCACTTTGCCAGGCATGAAATCATCCACCTCTCCATACGGACGTGACGTTGAAATGATGGGAAACCCGTTGAAGATTACCGAGTTAATCGCACAGCTTCCCGGAACCTATTTCGTTACCCGTCAGGCTGTTCACACACCTGCCGCTGTCAGGAAAGCAAAAAAAGCCATTCGGAAAGCATTTGAAAACCAACGCGACAATAAGCCAGGGCTTTCATTTGTGGAAGTGGTTTCAAATTGCAACTCCGGATGGAAAATGACACCAAACGATTCGAACAAGTGGATGGAAGACAATATGTTTCCATACTACCCCATGGGTGATATCAAGGTCGATGGACAATTGGTGAAATAGAGATTAAACTTAAAACGAAGAAACAATGACCGAAGAAATAATCATTGCAGGATTTGGCGGACAAGGCGTACTTTCGATGGGTAAGATTCTGGCTTACAGTGGAATCATGCAGGATCAGGAAGTTAGCTGGATGCCCTCATACGGCCCTGAGATGCGCGGCGGAACAGCCAATGTTACCGTGATTGTCAGCGATGAGAGAATCAGTTCACCTATTCTTACGATATTTGACACTGCCATCATCCTGAACCAGCAGTCGATGGACAAGTTTGAGAAATCGGTAAAACCAGGCGGACTGTTGTTATACGACCCAAACGGCATAACACGACACCCTGCCCGCAAAGACATCAAAATTTATCAGATTGAAGGTGCACGCCTGTCAGCAGAAATGGGCAACACTAAAATTTTCAATATGGTGATCCTTGGAGCATATATGCAGGTGAAGCCCATCGTTTTGCTCGAAAACGTGATCAGGGGACTTAAGAAATCCCTTCCTGAGCGTTACCATAAGCTCATTCCATTGAATGAGGACGCCATCAGGCTTGGCATGAAAAACGTAACCGAAACAGTGCCGGCATAACCCGATTCAATTTTTAGCAGGAAATAGCCTTTGTTGATCCTCAATAAAGGCTATTTTTATGTTTTATACAAGCCATGACAGACCACGACCTAAAGACATTTCTCGACAATAAAACGCTGCAGTTCAACAACACGAATTTCATTACCAACGATCCCATAAGCATTCCACACCAATACACACGAAAAGAGGACATTGAGATTGCCGGTTTTCTGGCAGCCCTGCTTTCCTGGGGACAAAGGAAAACGATCATCGCGAAAAGCACTGCGCTCATGTCACTCATGGGCAACCAACCCTACCTTTTCCTGACACAGGCCGCTGAAAAGGATTACCTGCCGATGGCACATTTTAAACACCGCACCTTTACCGGTGATGATTGCCTGGGAATTCTGCGCGGGCTGTCGCATATCTACCTGCACAACGGTGGGCTTGAAGCCGTTTGCACCAAAGGCTTTGAAAAGGAAGGCGCTTACGGTGGGGTCATCGCCCTGCGCAAAGCATTGCTCGAAAGTGAGCATTTGAAACGCACAGAAAAACACCTGGCTAATCCGAAAGCCGGATCAGCAGCCAAGCGGGTGAATATGTTCTTTCGCTGGATGATAAGAAATGACCATGCAGGTGTTGATTTTGGGCTTTGGAAAGGCGTAAACCCTGCACAACTGGTCATTCCACTCGACCTGCACGTGGGAAAATCGGCCCGGCATCTGGGACTGCTGCACAGAACCCAAAACGACTGGCAGGCGGCCATCGAACTGACTGAAAAACTTCGTAGCTTTGATCATCAAGATCCCGTTAAATATGACTTTGCCCTGTTCGGTCACAGCTTGTTCGATCGGACAAAGTTTGATTAAGCAGTTTTCGGTTTATGTAAGCAATGAACAAAATGAAAAAACATTCCCTTAAAACACGTTGGTATAACATCATTTTTAAACACGACACCAAGGCAGGCCAGCAATTTGATGTGTGGTTACTGATCCTGATCATCCTGAGTGTGCTGGTGGTATGCCTCGACAGCATCAAGCAGTTTAACATCAGGTATGCCAGTGTGTTTCTGGCACTTGAATGGATTTTTACGGCAGTGTTTACGATTGAGTACATTGTACGCATATTGGTTGTGCAGAAAAAAACACATTACCTGTTCAGTTTTTACGGCATCATTGATTTTCTGTCTGTTCTGCCTTCCTACCTCAGCATTGTTTATGCAGGGGCGCAATTCCTGATCATCATCAGGGTGCTCAGGTTGTTGCGCGTGTTCCGCATCCTGAAGCTTGTAAGGTTTACCAATGCCTCTGGTTATCTGATGCTTGCACTGAAGCACTCCCGCGAAAAAATCATTGTTTTCCTGGGCACTGTGCTTATGATTGTAACCGTTATGGGCGCGCTGATGTATTTGGTGGAAGGTACTGAATCGGGCTTCGATAGTATTCCACGGAGCATTTACTGGGCCATTGTAACTATCACAACAGTGGGCTATGGCGACATTGCTCCGGTGACTGTAGCCGGACAAATTATCGCCGCCGTGCTGATGATTACAGGTTATGCCATCATTGCTGTTCCAACGGGTATCATCACGGCTGAGATGACACGGGCAAACCACCAAATTGAAAACCGGAAACCAGTGTGTCCCAAATGCGAAAGCATGGTGCACGATGCTGACGCCCGGTTTTGCAAACGTTGCGGCGAAAAGCTGCCTCTATAAAAAAAAGCAAAGCCGGCTCATAAGCTGAACCGGCCATTGCTTCACGCATCGATTAAGAGAAACTACAAATGTATGCCCCCTCGGGCATTGATGGTCTTTTTGTTGTAAAAGCCTTCCAACGTGATGTCGAAACTGGCTTGTAAATTCTGACGTGTAGCTTCTCTCACATCAATAATACCGGTTACACATTTGTAGAATTCATCCGATGCGCCATACACTGTCATCTGGCAAAAAGATTCCTTTTCGGAAAAAGAATAAAGCCCGGCGCCATCAAACTTTTCAAGCTTTATTTCAAATCGCAGTTTGCCAGATACCTCACTGCTTTCGATGGTCACCTGCAACAGCTGATCTTCCAGGTTGTATGAGGTGATATCGTTGGAGCATAAATCCTTGTTTACAAAACCGCTTAACGCCATGCTAAAGGCTTCTTCACAGGGATTGGTTGATTTTTGGTTAGCCGCATGATGACATGACATGAAGAATAGCAAACCAGCTGCTATGAAAGCAAACCAATTTGAAATCTTATGTGCATTCATCCGGGCAACCATTTAACTGACTACTTACCTGAAACAGTTACCTGTGTTGAAGCCACAAATGAAGTTCCGATATGGCTACCACTCTTTACAGTGCCGGTGATGCGGAACATCCAGTTGCCTGACAGCCGCGGGAAGTAATTCGGGAAAGTAATGGGAGCGCCACTGACAAGGATCATAGGTCCGGTGTAAGTGTCATTGCCCAGCCCACCAGGATAGGTTACTTCAACCTTGATCAATTCATAGTCATCGGTAACACAGGTGATGTAAAAATCGATCAGGTCAGCAGCAACAGCAATTGAAGTTGCCGAAAAAACAGGCACATATGCCGGAGGTGGTGGAGGCGTACTTTCCTTCTTTTTACAAGAAGTGGCAGTTACCATGGCAAACATGAGTATCATGCCTACCGCAAGAAAGATGCTTTTTGTTTTCATAGTGTAATTGATTTAATGGATTACACCGTGAAATTAATGCACGAAATCAGCGTCTTGGCTTTTGAAAATGAATTTGGAACCGAATTATTAGGAAACGTTACCGCTTATTGATTATTCGCATCTTATTCATCAGGTCAGCTGTTCGAGTGCCTTAATGAAAAAATCTTTCCGCCTTCCGCTGACCGGAATTCGCTCCTTGTTTTTAAGCAACACCATCCCTCCCATTCCCTTTTCATAGGTGATCACCTGGTTCAGGTTGATCAGGTGCGACTGGTGAATGCGGCAGAATCCATAAGGCGAGAGCAACTCATCAAATTCTTTGAGTGTCTTCGAAACCAGAATCGGTTGCTGGTCAGAGGTCAGTATCTTAGTGTAATTTTCGTCTGCTTCGCAACGGATGATGTTTTCGATGCGCACTACATGCATGCTGTTGGATGTGTTCAAGATGATTTTTTTCATCTGGGGCGCATCTGCCAGGTTTTCTTCCAGCACATTGAAATGATCGGTCAGCTTCATATTCTTGTCCATCAATGCAACAGCCTTATTTACAGCTGCTTTCAACTCGTGCGGGTTCAGTGGTTTCAATAAATAGTCCACTGCGCTCATCTTGATGGCATTCAGGGCAAATTGATCGTAAGCCGTGACAAAAATCACCCGAAAATCGACTTTCGGCAATTTGCGCAACAAGTCAAATCCCGTCCCATCGGGCATTTTGATATCAAGAAATACCAGCTTCGGTTGTACCGATTCGATCAGGTGAACACCTCCTGCCACATCTATCGACTCTCCGACAACTTCTATCTCCGGACAATAAAAATCCAGCATATTCAATAGTGCTTTACGTGCATTTAGTTCATCATCAATAATTACTGTTTTGATCTTCATGGTTTCAAAATTTAGTATTAAAGAGTCGGCTACGCCGGTTTATTGCAGGAATATCGAATACAACCCTTGTCCCCGTGATTTGATTATCCTGTGAAATTTCTTCAATTGTAAAATTGATCTTCGTCCGGTTTCGTTTATGCAATAAGGTTAGCCTTTCCTTGCAAATTTCGATGGATACAGATTCATGTGCAATACCGGCAGTGTTTTTTTGCTGACCCGAGGCTGTGAGCCCGATGCCATTGTCGAGGATTTCGAAGCGGATGATTTGGCCAAAATAGGTATATTTCACTTTGATGTATCCGCGTTCCTTCTTTTTCATGATGCCGTGTTCGATGGCATTCTCAAGAAAAGGTTGGGCCAGCATCGGGGGTACCAGCGTGATTTCAGGGATAATTTCAGGGTCAATGTCAATGGAGAAGTCGAATCCGTTATTAAAGCGCATCGATTGCAATTGTATATACAGTTGTAAGGTTTCAATTTCTTTCTCCAGGCTGATAAATTCGTGCCGGCTGTTATCAAGAATTAGCCTGATGAGCCTGGCGAAATCGGACAGGAATTCACCTGCCAGCTGTGACTGATGCGAGTAAATATAGTTTTGAATGGCAGTAAGCGAGTTAAAAATAAAATGAGGGTTCATCTGCAACCTTAGCAACTTCTGGTTCAATTCAATATTCTGGTAAGAAAGGCTGAGTTCGAGCAAATAGCGCCGCCACAGGAAAGCAGTAACCATGATTACAAACAGGCTTGTGCCAACAATAAACCACCAGCGCTTCCACCAGGGCGACTTGATCACCAACACGAGCTTGGTTTCTTCGTTGCCCATATTACCAAAATCGTCTCCTGCCCGCATCCTGAAAGTATATTTTCCGGGTGGAACATTGGTAAAATCAACAGCACCCTGTAACGAGCTCAAGGGTTTCCAATCAATATCAAAGCCTTCGAGTTTGAAGAAATAGGTATAGGAAATACCCGATTCAAACCTGTCGGTTCCATAATGGATGGTGAAGAAGTTCTTATTGTATGGAAGCACAATCTCCTCCAAATCAGCAATGTTATTGAGATAAACCTGGTTCTGTACTTCGAAGTGTGTCAGAAAGATTCTTGGGAAACTGTGCTGAAAACCCAATAAATCGGGATCGATCACCGCAATTCCATTTTCGCCTCCAAGGGCGATTCTTCCGTCTTTCAGTCTGTAAATTGCACATTGATCGTCCTTAAACCTCAGGCTGATGAAAACACTGAAGTCAGTGAGCCACTCCTTGTCAATCTGGTACTTGCATAAGCCTCGCTCTGTAAGCAGCCACAAGGCATTGTCGCCTTCGGGGAGCAATTGGTAAATCTCGAGGTTATTGAACGGACTTCGCAGGTTCACCTTGTTAAACTGGTCAGTTTCCTTATCATACAGGTATAATCCTTGTCCACAGGCCCAAATTTGTCCAGTTTCATTTTCTACAATGTCGTTGATCGATCGCACCAGAAAATAAGCAGAGGAGCTGGCATCAGCCATATAACTGTTGCACTCGCCGGTGCTGACATTATAGGTTTGAATGCCGGCATCGGTGGTGCCTACCCATAGCACATTCCGGCTATCCATTAGCAGGGAAGTTACGAGACGCGTATCATATTGTCTTGAGAAGCAGTTGTTGATGTTCTTTCCGAACTTTTCTGCCTTGATGTCGAAAGCCGTAAGCCCTGGTCCACCCCAGAATCCAAGATACAAGGTTTGCGCACTGTCGAAAACCATGTCATTGTACCAATCCTTGTTCAGTGTTTCTTTGTCAAAGCGGTAGCGCTTGAACGTATTCGAACGCTTCACATAACGCCCAAAGCCCCTTCCCGACCAATATCCTATAAACAAATCGCCACCCTGCGGCGCTTTTGCCAAACACCTGATATGTCGCCCAACATCCTCTTTTTCATTTAATGGCCAAAACCTTTCGAAGGTAATATTTTCGTAATCAAACAAATTCAGCCCTTCGTCGCTGGTGCCCACCCACAACTCCCCTTGCCCGGCTTCGGCAAATGAAGTAATCCTGCTCGAAGAAGGTGAGTTATCCATGCCGGGAATGTGAAAATAATATTGAATTCCATCACGCAGTGGCTGAAAAGTGGATATGCCGTTGTCGTGTGCCAACCAGATCCGGCCGCTCCTGTCTTCAAAAACGCAGTAAACCTTCTCGCCTCCAATCGATTGCGGATCGTTATTGTTGTTGATGTAATAATCAGTCTGTCCTGTCACCGGATTGATTCTGCAAGCACCAGACCCTGTTCCTAACCAATAATAACCACGTTTATCGCTGATCATATCGTAGACAGTACCAGTCCAGTATTTGGTGAAATACTGTTTTTCGGTCGCGTAACAGTATAAGCCTTCAAGTCCGCCAATCCAAAGCTGGCCTGGCTTGTCCTGGAAAATAACTGAGACGTCTCTTTCCCGCTTAAATCCGGGAACTTCGGGCTTGGCAACAGGCAGGCGAAATATTGAAGAATCTTGCATATTATACCGAAAAGGACCAGTTCCCCTGCCACCAAAGTAAAAATTCCCATCGCGTGCTTTGACAAGGCGGTGATAGAAATAATAGGTCTGGGTAACCGGTTCATGCTTCACAATGCGCTGGTAGTCTCCTGTTATAACGTTAAGGACGCCAAAAGTCCCGTCAGCCGTTTCAAGCCATAGAATAGAATCGTTTTCGAACAACATGGCACGCACATAGATGCTATCAACTGATTGCGGAACATTCTCTTCAAGGTGTCCACCAAAGATAGTGGTGAAGTCATCAGTCTGTGAGTTGTACCTGCAAACCCCTGAGCGGGTTCCAACCCAGACTGAACCAAACGGGGAAAGGGTAAGGCATGAAATCTCACTATCAGCAATCGCAGCCGGTATATCCTCGTGCATGTATTTGCGCAGCTCAAACCCATCGAAACGCCCGAGGCCTTTGGTCCCTGCAAACCAAATGAAACCTGTCCTGTCCTGCAGCATGTCGTGTATGGTACCCAATTCATCCAGGTAATTGGTCCGGAAATGCTGGAAACGGGCATAGGGATCTCGCCTGATTTTAAAGTCAGGAGGATTGTTTTCAGCCTGAATCGGGTTTATCAGGCAAAAAAGCACAAAAAGAAACAGAAAAAGCGTTTTTCCCATAGGGGTTAAAAACCCCTAAATTACAAAGATATTGTTATATAAATATTTTACTCATTCGTAGTACATCATTCATTACCTGACATGGCATTTGCATCCATCGTTAACACTTCCCTGTTTGAGTGATGACCAGGTTTCATTGTCTGTTTCTGTTTCAAAATAACCTGTATCAAATTCAACCAGATCGGTAACTATTACAAGGCATCCTGATTCCTGAACGCGTTGCGGATTTTTTACAACCTCATCAATATGGGCTCGTTACGTTTGTGTCCCGGTGGCCTTTGTAGCCCGCAAATGGGTATGCCTAATCTGGAAAAACTAATGAAAGCCATGGCCAGTTACGTGCTATTTTGAAAGGTAATGTGGAAACTTCCATGCCTGGTTAGCTCAAAAGAGTTGACCGGCATCTGCAATCCGTACATTGCCGTTGCCATCTGTCTTGTAATCACTAATAATCTGATTATATACAACTTATGTAAATAACCACTTGTCGTTCCTTAATCCCCTTAAAATGCACCTTACAGCTGATTTCACCAGGAAAAACTCCGATAAATTTGATTATATTCACGTCAACATATGTTCAACAATTTACCCATTTTCGTTTTTGTGGTATATTTACCACATGCAAATTCTTTATTGGTTAAATATTCCAGAACAAGAAGTTGAGGTAATAAATAGCTTAGACAATATTTTTATGCTTAACAATATCTATTTCTCAAAAACCAATGTATTTGATAACAATTAACCATGGATATTATTTCCAGAGACAAGAATTATTACCTTGTCTCTGGATTAAACTATTACAATAATCGATGAGTAGATTTGAAAGACTTTCATACCTGTTATCTTCCATAATTGGGTATTTTGTTATGATATTTGTTTTCAACGGTGTTATTGGTGGAGCTCTGAAAGACAATCAATTATCTGTATTGCTATTTCTAAGTAAGATTGTATTTCTTCTTATTTGCTGGTTCTACATTAAGTACTTTCATCGTAAAATAAATCTACTAAGTCCCGGGTCGTATTTTAAGTTCAGGCGGATTGATATCTTAACATTCATTATTGGAGCGATCATTCCTATCACATTGACAATGTTGTCAATAGGAGTTTTGTGTATTATTAATATTGAAATAGAAACTATTTTTTTGGCAAACAAGGCTTTACTGAAAGAAATTGTTAATGGCTTCATTACCAGTTTGAATGAAGAGCTATTGTTTCGTGCATTTATTTTTTTATCCCTCGTAAAAATTTACGGGAAAGTGTTTCTTAGCGCTTTATCAACGTCGGTACTATTTGCAGTTTTGCATATGGGAAGCATTTCACAAGATTTCTTCTTTCTCTCACTGCTAAATGTACTTATTGGAGGATTGCTTCTCAGTTATCTCTATTACATTAGCGGAAGTATTTGGATTACTATTGGATTTCACACTCTAAACAATTTCTTGGCTCGTTTTATTGACTTTCCCCAGTCTTCAGTGATGCACACAAATGAACTCAATTTGCTTATCTATACAGTATTACTTTTTGGACTATTGGTTGCGTGCATGTTTTTTGTTAAGCGTAAATCAGATGCGCTACCGGTGAGTAGCGAACCCAAATAAATGGCCTATTCAATGAGTGTTTGTTTGAGAATTTGGTTAATGATTTACATCCGATGTTGTAATTGCACTCGCATTTATTGCGTATTCAGAGGCGAAAATGACAGATCAATATTAACCTTGTCGACCAGACATTGGTTATCATGCAGCAAGGATCAAATACTTACATATTGCAATAAGAAAACCTTCAATCGGTTTAAATTTTTTGCTGTCTATTCAAATGATTTTCAAAAATGTTAAAAACAAATTTTGCTCATCCGCTATTATACCAGTAATTATCTGACATGGCAATTGCATCCATCGTTAACACTTCCCTGTTTGAGTGATGACCAGGTTATTTTGTCTGTTTCTGTTTCAAAATAACCTGTATCAAATTCAATCAGTTCGGTAACTAATACAAGGCATCACGATTCCCCAATGCGTTGCGGATTTTTTACAACCTCAACAATATGGGCTCGTTACGTTTGTGCCCCGGTGGCCTTTATAGCCCGCAAATGGGTATGCCTAATCTGGAAAAACTAATGAAAGCCATAGCCAGTTACATGTTATTTTGAAAGGTAATGTGGCATTTTCCATGCCTGGATAGCTCAAAAGAGTTGACCGGCATCTGCAGTCCGTACATTGCCGTTGCCATCCGTCTTGTAATCACTAATTATCTGATTATATACAACTTATGTAAATAACCACTTGTCGTTCCTTAATACCCTTAAAATGCACCTTACAGCTGATTTCACCAGGAAAATCTCCGAAAAATTTGATTATATTCACGTCAACATATGTTCAACAATTTACCCATTTTCGTTTGTGTGCACCTTAATGGATGAGCAAATCAATCATCAATCTGTAATTGGTTCGCCCTCGTTCTCCTCGCAATTGCAGCTCATGCTTTTGTTATACATATTCATGGCTTTCAAACTCATACCCATGCTGGAGAAACCTCCGTCGTGAAATAAATTTTGCATGGTAACTTTTTTCGTCAGGTCCGAAAACAGGGTAATGCAATATCCGGCACATTCCTCCGCGGAGGCATTGCCAAGGGGTGACATGCGGTCGGTAAAATCCATCAGGCCGTCAATTCCTTTTACGCCACTTCCAGCTGTTGTGCGGGTTGGTGACTGAGAAATGGTATTGATTCTGATTTTCTTTTCCCGTCCATAGATATAACCAAAACTTCTTGCAATGGATTCAAGGAGGGCTTTGGCATCAGCCATATCATTATACCCATAGAGTGTGCGCTGGGCGGCAATGTACGACAAAGCAACCACCGACCCCCATTCATTGATGGCATCAAGTTTATTGGCTATCTGGAGCATCTTGTGAAATGAGATGGCGGAAATATCCAGTGTTTTCATGAAAAAGTCATGATTCAGGTCGTTGTATACCCGTTTTTTACGCACGTTGAGCGACATACCAATGGAGTGAAGTACAAAATCCACCTTTCCACCAAGGATACGCATGCTTTCTTCGAAAACACGCGTAAGGTCGGCATTTGATGTCGCATCGGCCGGGATAATTTCAGCCTTGCATTTGGCAGCCAACTCATTGATTTCGCCAAAACGCATGGCAGTCGGGGTGTTGCTCAAGGTAAATACTGCGCCTTCTTCATGGGCCAACTCAGCAACTTTCCAGGCAATGGACTTATCATCCAGTGCACCAAAAATAATCCCTCTTTTTCCTTTTAACAAATTATAAGCCATAGCTGTGCTGTTAGTGTAGAAATTCAAAATTTGTCAGGCAAAGATACAACAATCCTTATAATCGATCTAAATAAGGTTCAGACTGATCTTGTTTATGAAAATTAATCAGGCCGAGTTGACGTGGATCATTTTTTACTATGTTCCGGCAATCAGCTCCTTAGCCGCATTGATTGAGGCAATGGTAGGTGCATCATCGCTGAGCATGCGGGCAATTTCCTCAACCCGTCTGACCGGGTCAAGCCTCACGATCATTGACTTGGTTTTCAGTTCATCATCGGTTTTATACACGTAAAGGTGCTGATGTGCTTTGCCTGCGATTTGCGGAAGGTGCGTAATGCTGATGACCTGTTTTCCCTTTGCCATAGCTGCCATGATCCGGCCAACCTTTGCAGCGATATCACCTGAGATGCCGGTGTCGATTTCATCAAAAATTATGGTCGGAAGCAATTTCTTTTCCGACAGCAGGCTTTTAACAGCCAGCATCAGGCGCGACAACTCACCACCCGAGGCCATCTTCGAAATATCATCGGGAGCAATGCCTTTGTTAGCCGAAAACAAAAACCGGACACGGTCTCGGCCATCAGGGCCATACTGTTGCAACGTTTCAATTATTACCTCGAACCGTGCATTTGGCATTCCAACCAGCTTCAACAACTCTTCCATCTGTCCGCTCATATAAGGCACCACTGCCTTCCTCGAGGCATATAGCCGTTCGGCATGCACCTTAATATCCTGTTGAACGACCTTGAGCTGTGCCTCATAGCGCTCGATCTGATTATCAACATCAGTGCTCGCGCTAAGCTGAAGATCAAGCGATTGATGCAAATCAAGCAATTGATCAACAGACTGTAACCGGTGCTTTTGCATCAGGTGGGCATAAACGCCGAGACGCGTATTGGTTCGTTCAAGCTCCTCGGGATCAAAACCAGCTTTTTCTTCAAGTTGATCCAGTTCACGGGCAACATCATGCAGTTCTATCGCACACACATCAATCCTTTCGAAAAGCGCTTGCACTGCAGGCATATAGCCTTTTATCCGCCGAAGGGCGTTGGCTGCTTCGGCAATTTGTCCAAGCACGTTGTTTTCAGCCCTGTTTAAGGCTTCATTGGCTGTAAAAAGTCCCAGTGCTATTTCTTCGGCATGGTTGAGTATTTCGAGCCTTTCCCTGAGTGCATTGTATTCTTCTGACGACAATCCGGCCCCATGTATTTCATCAAACTGAAACTGGATAAACGCCTTCTCTGTGGCCAACTTAGCCTTCCGCGCATTCAGTTCACTCAGCAGTGCCAGCGTTGACTGGTATTCGGCATAACACAGTTGATAATTTTCCAGCATCAGGTGGTTTGCCGCCATGCCATCAACAAGCCGGAGCTGAAATGTTGACTCTCCCAGGTGCAGTGATTCGTGTTGCGAATGGATGTCGATCAGCTGTTCACCCAATTCTTTCAGGGTGGTGAGGTTAACAGGGGTATCATTGATGAAAGCGCGCGATTTTCCGGCCGGATTTATTTCCCTGCGGAGGAAGCTTTCGTGCTGGTAATCGAGCTCGTTATGCTGAAACCACTCAGCAACACCCAGGTCTTCAACATTAAAAACAGCTTCCACAAAACACTTCTGCGTCTTGTCCATGAGCACAGCCACATCGGCCCTGTTGCCCAGGGCAAGCCCCAATGCTCCGATCAGAATAGATTTGCCAGCACCGGTTTCGCCGGTTATGGCCGTAAATCCATCTTCGAAAGCGATGTCAAGCTCCTCGATGAGTGCATAATTGGAAACATGCAGATTTTTCAGCATGAGGTGCAGGTGTTTTTACAAAATTAACAAAGAATTGGCATGTCAGACAGCAGATTTACCGCCTGATGATTTTTTCGTACAATGAGCTGTTTGCGGGGTCGATTTCGCGCATGAGGTTGGCCACCTTTGTTTTTTCCTGCGGACTTCCCTGTGAAAACACCTGGATTATTTCGTCACGCTTGGCTTCGAGCACCAATTGCAACAAAAACATTCCCGGACGGTCACGGTACATTTTTTCGAGCAAGCTCAGGCTGTTTGCAATGGCAATCCTTCCTTCGTCGGGTTTTTCCGACATGATATCGAAGCCTTGCCTGTGATAATCATACATGAATTGCCGCATGGGCTTATACGCGGCATTGCGCAGGTTTTCGACCAGCCAATACCTGTTTTTTGTACCATCGAAGGCTTTCCATCCCTTGTCGTTTGCATTCTGTGCCGTGTTTACAATGGCTTCAGCTGCCTGGTAAAAAGGATCTCCCCCAAAGGGTGAGAAACTGTCAAAATCTAACCCAAGGAAGATATAAGCATAAAAGGCCATGGTAGATGTGAGGCTCGATGAGTAGGTGTTGTCACTGTAGTCGAGTGGCTGGTTCTCAATATACCTGAATTGAAAATTATCGTCTACATAGTTCAGCAACACACTGTTGTATGATGTTTTATACACCGGCCGGCGCAACACAATATTCAGCGATCCCTTAAACTCATCGGATGAGATGCGCTCACGAATGGTGAGCACCATGGTGCATTCAATGCGTTCTTCGATTTTCAGGTTGATATTCGACCATTTTCGGTTGTTCATGAAATCGTACATGGCTTCCTGCAAGGCATCAAACACACGCCTGTCAGTGCCTTCCACTGTGGGGGCGGTCACCTGTACATCGCACAGAAATTCCTGTGCCCTGAGGTGAAATAATGAAATGCTGAATAGTATGATCAGGAAAATTTTCTTCATGTTGCTTATTTAACGTCGTCCATGGTCATCATGGTATGCAGGCGGTGTAATATGTCGCCGGCAACGGCTGATTTTTGTTTCAGGAGAAAAGACTCCTGATGTCCTGTCCTGTCGAAAAAGCTCACCTTATTGGTCTGGTGTCCGAATCCGGCGCCTTCATCTTTCAACGAGTTAAGAACAATTAAATCCAGGTTCTTACGCTTAAGTTTATCCAGTGCATTGGCTTCTTCCTGTTCTGTTTCGAGCGCAAAACCAACCAGCAGCTGTTTGCTTGTTTTCTGTTTTCCGAGCCCGCTCAATATATCGGGGGTTTTCACCAGCCTGATCACCAATTCATCGCCCGACTTTTTGAGTTTTTCATTGTACACCTCAGCTGGTTTGTAATCGGCCACAGCAGCGGCCATCACAGTGATATCGGATTGAGGAAACAGCAAGCGGCATTGTTCGTTCATTTCATCGGCAGATGTCACCGGAAGCACCATCACACGGGGATGATTCACTTTTATGGCTGAAGGTCCAAGCACAAGCTTCACTTCGGCTCCTTCGCGTGCGAAGGCGAGTGCAAGCTCCACTCCCATCAGCCCCGAACTGTGGTTGCCAATAAAGCGCACAGGATCGATGGCTTCAAAGGTTGGTCCGGCAGAAACAAGGACTTGCTTACCGGCAAACCTGCTCTCATGCCTGAAAAATGTTTCAATCTGCTGAAATATCTGTTCAGGTTCTTCCATGCGACCCTCACCACACAAGCCGCTGGCTAGTTCGCCTGTTGCAGGGGCAATTAACAGATTTCCCCTTTTCTGCAACAGCTGCAGGTTTTCCTGCGTGGCAGGATGCTTATACATATCGAGGTCCATGGCCGGAGCAATCATCACAGGGCATCGCGCTGACAGATAAACGGTAAGCAGATAGTTATCGGCTATTCCTGCCTGCATCTTGGCCATGGTGTTAGCCGTAGCCGGAGCAATCAGCATCAGGTCGGCCCATAAACCAAGGTCGACATGGCTCTGCCATTGTCCGGTTTCACGGTCAAAGAAATCACCGTAAACAGGCTCACCACAGAGTGTTGAAACTGTTAACGGTGTTACAAATTCTTTGGCAAAAGGCGTCATGATAACCCTGACTTCCGCGCCGGCTTTTTTCAGCAGCCGAATCAACAGTGGAATCTTGTACGCGGCAATGCTACCTGTGATTCCGATCAGGATTTTCTTACCTTTTAGCATGCGGTAAGGGGTTTAAAAGTCGGAAGTGGAGTCTTTGCGGGGATTGCGGTAATAAATCTGATCACCAAGAAACTCATGCACTGCAAGCAAGGTAGGCTTTGGCAGCTTTTCATAATATTTGGCAATCTCAATCTGTTCCCTGTTTTCGAACACTTCTTCAAGGTTGTCCGATGCTGATGCAAATTCCGCAATCTTTTTGTTCAACTCTTCCTTTAGTTCGAGCGAAACCTGGTTTGCCCTTTTCGAAAGAATCGAAACTGATTCATAGATATTTCCGGTGTTCTGGTAAAACAAATCCACCTGGCGGGTTACAGCAGTTGTTTCAGTTTTTGATTTTTTATAATCCATGCTATCCTGATTGTGTTAATTGGCTAATTTCAAACGTGATTTTTCCTGAACAGTCGCAAGGTCTTTCAGGTACTTGCTTTCAGGATATTGAAAAAGTAAATTGTTGTAGGCTTCGATGGCTGATTCGTAGCGTTCTCTTTTCTTCGACGGAATGCTTTTCTCAGCAAATTCATAGTAAGCCAGCGTCATATAATGGTAAATTTCTTCTCTTCTATCTGTATCCGGAAAACGCTTAAGCACGTTTTCGAAAGAGGTGATGGCAGCCATAAAATCGCCCATGCGGTAAAACAGGATGGCGATGTTGTAATCCTTCGCTTCGAGTTTTGCACGCAGGTTATCAACAAGCTGATTGGCTTCAGACACCCTTGTGCTTCGCGGATACATATCAATAAAAGCCTGCAATTCCTTGATGGCTTCGTTGGTATTGCTCTGATCGAGGCTGTAGCGGGGCGAATCGAGGTAGAAACAATAAGCATTCATAAACATGCATTCCTCGGCTCGTTCCGACAACGGATACGTTTGTGCATGTCGCTTGAAGTAATAGCCCGCAACGATAAAGTCCTTCAGGTTGTAATAACAATAAGCTGAGCGGTATGAAACCTCTTCGCCCTTGGCAGTACCGCGGTATACAGCCTGAAGCAAATCGAACAGTTCGAGGGCTTTGACGTAGTCCTTTTTTTCGTAATAGTCCATGGCAGCCTCGTATTTGGCATCCTGATCGGTACTTTTCAACAATTTTTGATAAGTGCTTTTACAGGAACCAAGGGCCAAAGTGAGGACAATCAGGCTGAAAATTGCGGTTTTTTGAAACATGCGGCAAAAGTATGAAAAAAACGTACAGATGATAACGAAAAGGTATTCAAATTATTATTGGAGGGGCATTATAGGCAACATTGACCCCATAGAAGGCAAAAAATGACGTTAGTGAAACAGGTTTACTTCCAATTGTTTTTCCTTCACCTTGTTACCTTACTGACAACATATCCTGTCTTAGTTGATTATATTCCCGCTAAGCAGTTAATAAAATGCAAATAAGCAATTTCAGTGCGTTAAATCAAATTCCTACCTTTGCAAGCAATTTAAAACTTTACTTACCGTGGATATTTTCAATAAATGCACTGTCAATCTTGGTCCTTTGGGCCAGTATGCTGATCAGACCGAAGGTTATTTTATGTTTCCGAAACTGGAAGGTGAAATCAGCAATAAAATGATGTTTAAAGGCAAGGAGCGCCTTATCTGGAGCCTGAACAATTACCTCGGGCTGGCCAATCATCCCGATGTAAGGAAAGCTGATGCTGAAGCAGCAACCGAGTTTGGAATGGCTTATCCGATGGGAGCCCGCATGATGTCGGGACAAACTGTTTACCACGAACAACTTGAACGCGAACTTGCTTCATTTGTAAAAAGGGAAGCAGCTTATTTGCTGAACTATGGCTATCAGGGCATGGTGAGTGTGATCAATTCATTGGTCGACCGCAAGGATGTAATCGTTTACGACTCAGAAGCTCACGCTTGCATCATCGATGGCATGCGCCTTCATTTTGGCAAGCGTTTTGTGTATCCCCACAACAATATCGAAAACCTCGAAATTCAATTGCGCAGGGCAAAAAAACTGAGCGAACTGAATGGAGGGGGCATCCTTGTCATCACCGAAGGCGTTTATGGCATGTCGGGTGACCTGGGCAAACTGAAAGAAATCACTGATCTGAAACAGAAATACGACTTCCGTCTGCTCGTAGACGATGCACATGGCTTCGGCACGATGGGACCCACAGGCGCAGGCACAGATGAGTATTTCGGTGTGCAGGATAAAGTGGACCTTTATTTCGGCACCTTTGCCAAATCGATGGCTGGTATCGGTGGATTTATTGCCGGCGACAAACAAGTGATCAAATACCTCATGTACAATATGCGCTCGCAGATTTTTGCCAAATCATTGCCAATGCCAATGGTCATTGGTGCGTTAAAACGCCTCGAAATGTTGCGCAACCAGCCCGAACATCGCGAAAAACTCTGGAAAATCGTTCACGCACTTCAGGATGGTTTAAAGGCAAAAGGCCTTGATATTGGCAATACTGAATCGCCGGTGACACCGGTTATGCTGTACGGAGGCGTCGGAGAGGCAACACAAATCACATTTGACCTCAGGGAAAATTACAATATATTCTGTTCCATCGTGTCCTACCCGGTTGTGCCCAAAGGTGTTATTTTGTTGCGCCTGATTCCTACAGCTGTTCACACCCTGGCTGATGTGGAATATACCATTAACGCCTTTGCTGAAGTAAAAGAGAAACTCGATCAGAAGAAATACAGCACCGATATGGCTGATATTTCATAGACCAACAGTTCTTATGGCAAAATCGCGGTCGGCCAGACAGCGATTTTGCCCTTTCCCGGGGAGCTTCACAAATCCCGAACCAATGTCAACTCACAGCCATGACTGAAAGTAACCTTTCATACCTTAATTTCTGGATCATTGCCTTCAATTCCACTGCTGCTTTTGTATTGGCTTATCTGTTTATCTTTTACATCAATCAATTGTCATTTCTCGTAACCGGAGGCATGTATAATTATCCGGTTTCGATCGATTATGCCACCTACTATTTCCACATCGAGCCGTATAAATGGACCCACGATTCGGTGATGTTGATTTTCAGTGCTGGTTATATTACCACCTTGTTTATTGGCTTGCTTGCCCTGTTGGGTTTTTTCTACCTGCTTTCAGATTCCACACCCATCAAGGTGTTTTTCTTCTGGCTCATTCTGCATGCTTCAACGTATTTCTTTGGTGGACTGATGCTTGGAAATTTACTGACTGAAGGAATCGGGCATGTATTCAACTGGATGTATCTGACTGATACGGTAAAAATGATCATTTCGCTGATTGGATTTTTCGGTTTGCTGTTGACCTCACTGGCCTCCTCTCGCCTGGCAGCATTGTCGGCCAATGCCTATTTTGTCAGAATAAATGAAAGGAACACACCATTTTTCATTACTGCCCAGGTCCTCTTGCCTTATATCATAGGATCAGTTTTGCTGATCGCTTATTTCCTGCCGAAAAACCAGTTTCATGAACGGTACAATTGGATTATCATGGGCATCATGATGCTCATTTTTTATTCCCGCTCAAAATACCTTCAAAGCCTGATGTTCGAAGAGGACTCAAACAGGCAGATCAGGCCAATGAAAGGCTTCATTGTTTTCAGTATAATTATCTATCTGTTTACCAGGGTTTTTCTGTATAAACCCATCCTTTTCGGATAAGCCTTACAGCACAATCAGTTTCCGCACCACTGTACTTCCAGGAAGTGAAACCCTGATCACATAGGAACCCCTTTGAAGTATGGAAACGGGAAGGGTAAAGTCCCTTTTCTCTGGTTTTTCATCGATATAAACAAGCTGTCCGGCGTTGTTAAATATCGCAATCGACAAAGGATCGACCTCAGCAGTTATGTGCAAAACCGATTGCCTGTCGACTGGGTTTGGGCCAATCACGACGTTTTCAGCGGTCTTTTCCAGTAATCCTACACCTGTGGTGCAACTGACAGTGGCACGCCATCCCGGCCTGCGTTCCGACTCGTCGGAATGAAACACAACGGTCAGTGCACCATCATCGTTTGTGGCTGTGATCTCGTTCGGCGAATTTGTGCCACACCACGTTCCAATAAGGCTTGCGCTGGTAGAAGTACCATCATAAATTTTCATCCAGTCGTAGGCGCAACTGGGGTTGCTTTCGACATTGAATGCAGTGAAATTCAGTCGAATGGATTTTCCGCTTTCTTCGGGAAAGAAAACAGCCTGAAAATCTTCGTTATCAGCATAGTCGCCCAGATCGCCGCCTGAATCCATAAAGGTTCCGCTACAGGTGGTAAACTCGGCATTTTGCATCAGGTAATACTGACTAACCGTAATGTAGTTGGGCTTCACAGTTGTGCTGTGTTCGCCAACATTGTTGGTGATGGTGAGGGTGACATCAAAATTGCCCACCGTGGGGTACAATATTCCAGAAGGGTTTTGTTCTGTTGAGGTTGAAGGTTCGGCACCTTCGAAAGTCCATTGCCATTGCACGATGTTGATTCCGAACGACATATCGGTAAAATCAATTTTTTGACCTTTGGCAGGCCCGGTGTTCGTGGTTTCAAAGTTGGCAATGATGCTGCCTGGAACGAGTGCAACATTGCGGGTTGTTGATTGCCTGTCGACAGCGACAAGACCAGTGATGGTTTTTGGGTAATATCCGTCAGCCGAAAAAACAAGGTCGTAGGTTCCAGCTTTTATTGGCCTGTGGTAATTTCCGGCAGGCAAAGCTGAATAAACAAATGAGTTATCCAAATCATGGTCAACGACTTGCACCTTCGCCACAATTGGCAATCCCGTCACTGAGTCGGTTACAATGCCCCGGAAACCGAAAAGTGTTTGTTCCATGAAATTGAGCCATGAGCGATAGTTATAATTCCAATGAGCTGGAAGACTGGCAGGTGCTATGGTTTTGATAGCTGAGATTTCCATTGTTTCTTCGCGGCATTGCTGAAAATAATTCATATAATCCTGCCTGCCCCCATCGACTTCATACCAATCATAGCCATTGGTAACGCCATTATCAAGGTCAGTAAAGTATCCTGCAACTGCATGGGCATGGATGGTATCTGCAAATCCGCGCGAAACATAGTTCCACCATTCATCATCGGCATGCCGGCGCACCCAGGTATCCCATGGGTAATTGGCCACCTCAGCACCACCGTGAAAGTTTGCCGACATCACAAAATTCCGTTGTGTGGCAAAGTCCATGAAGGCTGTTGTTTCTGTCTGGTACTGCTCGCCATCGGGGTGAGGGCCATCCTGCGGGTCAGGATAGTTGCGGTTCATGTCAATACCATTGTGGTTGCCCCTGGTAGCGCCCCAGACAGTGGAATTGCCTCCTGCATAAGTCCCGTCAGGATTGGCTAGTGGGTTTATCCAGATATCAATGTTTTCGACAAGGTTTGTCACCATTGGATCGGAGCCATAATTCGACAGAAGATAATCGATTAAGCGCAAACTGATGATGTAGCCAGTGAGCTCATCGCCATGAATGGAAGAGGTATATAAAAATTCGGGCTTTCCGCCTGCATCCGGATTGGGATTAATGTGGATGGCCAGTAACTGCCTGCCACTCGACAGGTTTGCTATGGTGTGCAGGCTGCACAAATCCGGATAATTCGCTGCAAAGGCATTCATCTGAGACACATAGGCCTCGTAAGTCGGGTAAAAATCCCAGTCATTGACACCCTTCATTTCATCAGGTCCTTTCATTAAGGGATACTCTCCGGTCATCGATGGTGTTGTCAGCAGCTGGATGTTTAATCCTGCTTCCCTGATTTTTTCATATTGTCGCTGATTGGCGTAAGCATAGACAATACCATCTTCAAAGCGGTCAACATACATCATTTTATTAAGCCCGTGCAGTTGCTTGGTATCATCAATCTGAAGCGAAAAATATATTTCGGGCCGTGACTTGAAGACTTCGGCAGGGTTTTGATTTTGTTGGGCCTGCAATGTGAGAACACAAAACAGCACCATGATGAATAACACTTTTTTCATATACCTAGGCTTATTTTAATTGAGTGATTTGATCAACAGCTGCTTTGATTGAAGCTTCGATCGAATGGTTTACATTTACCAGCGGCAACCTAAGGGTATCGCCACACAAGCCCATATGATGCAGGGCGCATTTGATTCCGGCCGGACTTCCGTCAGCGAATAACAGGTTGATAAAGTCGAGCAGGCGGTAGTGCAAATCAAAGGCAGAGGCACCCTGACCTGTAAGCTGATGCCTGACCAAATCGCCAAACTCCTTCGGAAAGGCATTGGCCACAACAGAAATCACCCCTTTCGCCCCTACTGCAAGCATGGGAAAAGTCAATGCGTCGTCGCCCGATATCACCTCAAATCCGGCAGGTTTGTTTTTGATGATTTGCATGATCTGCATCAGGTCGCCGCTTGCTTCCTTTACCGCTACAATATTTTTGTGAGCCGCAAGCCTGAGCACTGTTTCAGCCTTCATATTGGTGCTTGTCCGGCTGGGCACATTGTACAGGATCACCGGCACCGGGCTTGCATCAGCAACTGCTTCAAAATGTGCAATTAATCCGGCCTGTTGCGGCTTGTTATAATAGGGAACCACCGATAAAATGGCCGAAATACCCGTAAAATCCTGGTGCTTGATCTGTTGCAGCAATAAGTGCGTATTGTTTCCGCCCATTCCGAGTACTACCGGTACCCTGCCGGCGTTGGCACGAAGAATTTCCCTGACAACAGCTTCCCGCTCCTGCTCGTTCAATGTTGCCGCCTCCGATGTTGTTCCAAGGGCAACAAGGTGCTCAAGACCATTTGATACAATATGTTCAACCATATTGCCAAGGGCAACAAAATCAATTGAAAAATCTTTTTTGAATGGGGTGATGAGGGCAACGCCCGTACCATGCCATGAACGCTGCATATTACTTTCCTTTTAGTGATCTGAGGTAATTCACGATTTCTTCAAATACCCTGGCGTAATCATCCTGATTATCAGAACGAAGCCTGAGGTCGTACACCGGCTGATGCAGCGACTTTTCATCGATGCCGATCCGGAAATTTGCGGGAATCAGGTGCACCAGGTAGTGACAAACAAGGCTTCCTGTAGCATCGATATTAATCAATACTGCTTGTGGCTGTGCAGGCAGAATGTTTGAGATTTCGGCTTTCAGCTTACCCCAGAAACTAATGTCTTTCGGTTTGATCAGGATGGCCTTAATCCCTTCTGCAACCCATTGAATTTTTTTATGTTTCAGGTATACAACAAATTGCACATTTTTGTTGATGACCATTGCCTGACGGGCAAATTTCAGAAAACGGTCCACAGACTCCGAAGTCCCGAGACTGACAACAATGCACAATGATGCCGCTTCTTCGATGGTATTAAGCTCAGCCTGCCTTTTCTGCAGCAGACCCTTTTTGATCAGCCAGGTTAAAATGTGTTTTTTCATGTGAGGTAAACGCCTTCGCAGATGGATTCGTTTATACGTTGCCAAAATTAGTTGAAAAATCGACCGGAAGTGAAATTCAGGCAATTTGTTTTATCGCGATTGCCGGATTATTGGGTGAATTGACCAGTATTTTTTCAGTTTCATTTCAAACCATTATCTTTGGCGATTATAAGCCATTCAAAGCCAAAGTCTCACCCTTGAAAATCACGATTCTAGGAAGCGGAACATCCCAGGGAGTACCTGTAATTGCTTGTCAATGTGAGGTCTGCCGTTCTACTGACCCGCGCGATCAGCGCCTGCGCTCTTCCGTTCTGATCGCGTCTGGGAAAACCCAGGTCGTTATTGATGCCGGCCCCGATTTCCGCCAGCAAATGCTTCGCTCCGGCGTGCAACACCTCGATGCCATCCTGATCACCCATTGTCATAAAGACCATATTGCCGGACTCGATGACGTACGTTCCTTCAATTACCTGTTTCGCAAACCCATGGATATTTATGCCTCAGTAAGGGATCAGGACGCCATCCGCCAGGAGTTTTCCTATGCCTTCACCGAAGACCCATATCCCGGCGTCCCGGAGTTTAACCTGATCGACCTTGACAACAATCCGTTTGAAATTGGTAGTCTGAAAATTATCCCGCTTGAGGTGATGCATTTGCATATGCCGGTGTTTGGGTTTCGCATTGGCAACTTCAGCTATATTACCGATGCCAACGATATTCCAGAACAAACCATGAAACTTCTTGAAGGGACGGATGTGCTGGTGATAAATGCCTTGCGGAAGAAAAAACACCTTTCGCATTTCAGCCTTAATGAAGCCCTCGATGTCATCAGGCTCCTTGCACCGCGCAAAGCCTACCTCACCCATATCAGTCACCTGATGGGCAAACAAAGCGAGGTTGAAAACGAACTCCCATCCAATGTGAGTTTAGCTTTCGACGGACAAGTGATTGAAATCTGATTTCAGATATCAGTGTTGCAAACCAAGGCAAAATAATCCCCTTCGAGCTTTACATATCCCTGATCATAAACGAAATAATACACTTTTCCTTCCTTGGTTGTGTAGGTATGGGTATAGTACCTGAAGTTGAACCCGGCCTTGTCGAGCATCGATTTGCGCAGGCTGTTTTTTCCGTTAGGGTTCAGCGACGCTAAAATTGCCCTGTTCCGTCTGAGGATGTTGTTGATGTTGCGCATAAAATTGGTTTGCGCACCATGTTGGCTGTGGTGATAGTTGTTGCGACATGAATCGGAACAAAACTTCTTATCAGACCTGCCAATCAATTTCTCACCACAGGATAGACATACTTTTTCCATGCTATACTGTTTTATTTGCAGCCGAAAGATAAGGCGTTTTTCTAAAAAAACAAAACCGGATCTGCATTGGTGCAAATCCGGTTTTGTGCGTTGATCTGTCGGGGCTATTTCACCACCAGCTTAACTGTTTTACGAGCACCATTGCTTTGGATTTCGACCACATATACACCTTTGTTCAACGTTGAAACGTCAACACCCGGTTGCCCATTTTCAACCCTTGTTTCAAGCACAAGCCGGCCTTTCATTTCAAAAATCCGAAGCGCTGCAGGCTGAGTCGTATTTACCCAGAACTTTTCCGTTGCCGGATTCGGGTAAATGTTCAGGTTATTGCCAGCAAATGTGTTGATGTCTTCGAACAGGGTAACGGTAAATCCATCAACCAGCTGCAGGTCGTTCACTACAACATTCCATAAGCCCACTGGTGCATCAAGCGGGATATCGAACTGGGCCGAAAGCTGGTGATTGCCCATAACAACAACATTTTGTGCTTCGATGGATGGTGGCAGGCTGCCATTAAATACGAGGCTGACAGCCGGGCTAGTCCCTTCCCAGAATGTGTTGCTTCCCATAATGGTAACCATGACTGACTCACCTTGTATTGCAACATCGGGGCTTATTGACACCAATGTCTGAACCACCTCAATCACTGTAAATGAAGCCGATAACACGAGGTCATCAACAAGCAGGTCGTAGGTTCCAACAGTGGCATCCGGTGCGAGTGCAAAGTCGGCCACCAACTGGGTGTTGTTGTTGACAGTCACTGCCGTAGAGGTAATGACATCAGCAGGATTACCGGTTTTGCGCAGGCGAACCAAAGGTGAAGTGCCGGTCCACATGGTGTTGGATCCGGTGACTGTCAGGCTGGGGTTCGTACCCTGGTCACCTTGTGCCGGATTTACCGAAACAAGTTCCTGGGTAAGTGCAAGAACAGAGAAGGACGATGCCAGTGTCAGGTTATCAACAAGTACATCCCACAATCCGGCACTAGCATTCGCAGGTATGGCAAAATCAGCGTGCAGTTGTGTATTTGAGTTCACCACCACATTGGTTGCTGTTAATATTTCCGATGGCGTGTCGACATTGCGCAAACGCACAACGGGATTGGTGCCATTCCAGTTGGTGTTTTCACCACTGATGGCCAGTGTCGGACTGCTGCCCTGATCGGCAAAATCGGGGTTAACAGCAATAAGTGCGGGCACTGCTGCATTGACTGTAAAGGCCGAAGGGAGCACGAGGTCGTCGACAAGCACATCCCATAAGCCGGTGCTCGCTGAAATTGAAATGGTGAAATTGGCATGCAGCACGGTGTTACTGTTCACCGTAACTGAGCTTGCCGTGATAATCTGTGCAGGCACTGCCACATTGCGCAGGCGCACACTGGGTGTGGTTCCTACCCATGAGGTGTTTTGCCCGGTGATGGTCAACACAGGACTGCTTCCCTGAACGGCTGATGTTGGCGAAACACTCACCAGGGCTGGTGGCGATGCCGCGTTCACAAACAGGTTCGAAGTGTAAATAACATCGCCAGAGGTGTTTCCGTTTCCATTTGCCGCGTTGAATGCTGCATAGAAACGAATCTGTCCTACGTTGGAAGCGGGAGCAGTCCAGTTCATTGTCCAGGTGTTTGTGTTACCTGAGGGCACATTGCCTGAAGCAGTATGCGTAACGGCATGGTTGCTGTTGGTGAGCTGGGTGCGAGCCGCATCAGTGATGGCAAATGTTCCTGTTTTTACACCAGCGCTGGTTTCGGCAGTGAGTTCAAACCCGAACTTCACCACGCCCGAATGCGTACCAGTAGCGGTGATCTGATAAGTTTGTCCGGGCGTGTAGCCCGAACCGGGGATATTGGATGTGATCCACCCTGTTTGGGCGGTTGGCGTACCCGAATGGCACTGGGTGCAATTGGCATTGCCATCGCCTGGACTGCCAGATTTACCACCAGGGCTGCCGGTACTGTAAGCAAACAGCACAAGCACTGCCGGAATAAAAAACGCTGGTAGTATGCGGTAAACAATTTTCATAACGAATTGATTTGTATGGATAAATAATCTTATTTAGAACGGGTCTAAATTACAGTAATTTTTTACACACAACCAAATACGGCACAAATATTTTTTTTTGCCGCAAATGAAAAAAACCCAGAAAGAATATCAATTGACTGGTTATCTGCTACATACGCTCAGGCATATGCATGCCCAGCAAGGAAGAAGCAGACCGGATTACCTGTGCTGTAAATCCGCTCAGGCCGATCCTGAAGGCCCTGATTTGCTCATCTGCTTCTTTTAGTATAGGAATCTCCTGGTAAAATTTATTGAATTCCTTGGCCAGGTCGTACACATAATTGGCAACAAGCGCCGGACTTCTGTTGGTTGCAGCCTGTGCAACGATTCCGGGATAAGCATACAAAAGCCTGACAAGGTTCTTTTCTTTCTCAGCCAGGTCAGATGGCAATCCGAATCCATCCCGACTATGTCCTGCATCAGCCGCTTTTCGGGTGATGGATTTGATCCTGGCGTAGGTGTACTGAATAAACGGACCGGTGTTTCCATTGAAATCGATGGATTCTTCCGGATTGAACACCATGGTCTTGCGGGGGTCAACCTTGAGGATGAAATACTTTAAAGCGCCCAGTCCGATTTTCTCAAACAAGGCATCTGCCTCGGCCTCTGAAAACCCTTCAATTTTTCCTAACTCAGTGGTGCGCTCACGGGCTGTCTGTACCATTTCCTCCATCAGCTCATCGGCATCTACCACGGTTCCCTCACGCGATTTCATACGCCCGTGCGGCAGTTCAACCATGCCATACGATAAGTGCTCAATCGCATCAAACCATGGCCTGCCCAGTTTTTTTAAAATGAGCTTCAATACATCGAAATGGTAATTTTGCTCATTACCAACGACATAGATGAGCTTCTCAGGATCAAAATCTGACACCCTCAACTGGGCTGTTCCCAGGTCCTGGGTCATATAAACCGAAGTTCCATCTGCGCGGAGCAGGAGTTTCTCATCGAGTCCGTCGTCGGTTAAGTCGCACCAGACTGATCCATCGGCTTTTTTAAACAAAACACCTTTTTCAAGGCCTTCAGCAACAAGCGCTTTACCCAGGAGGTAGGTCTCAGACTCGTAGTATATTTTATCGAAATCGATGCCCATGCGCTTGTAGGTAACATCAAATCCCTGATACACCCAGCCATTCATTGTTTCCCATAAGGACCTGATGGTGGCATCGCCTTCTTCCCATTTCAGCAACATCTCCTGGGCTTCGGCCATCAGGGCAGCCTGTCGTTCAGCCTGTTCCTTTTCAAGGCCGGCAGCCACAAGGGTTTCCACTTCTGCTTTTAGCGCCTTGTCGAAACGAACATACATGTCTCCAACAAGTTTATCGCCTTTCATCTGCAGGTCTTCGGGCAATTTTCCCTCACCGAATTTCTGCCAGGCAAGCATCGATTTGCAGATGTGAATTCCACGGTCATTGACCAGGTTCACCTTTATCACTTGTTTACCGCTGGCCTTTAATATTTCGGATACACTCCAGCCCAGCAGGTTGTTTCTTACATGACCCAGGTGCAGCGGTTTGTTGGTGTTTGGCGATGAAAACTCAACCACAACAGCAGCCCCGTCATCAGTTGGCTGCCAGCCATATTGCCCGTTTGTTGAGGCTTCAGCAAAAAACGAAAGCCAGAACGAATCGGCCACCACCAGGTTCAGGAATCCCTTAACAACATTAAATGCAGCAATGATGGAGGTGCTGGCCATCATGTGTTCCCCCAGGCGTGTGGCCGTCTCCTCCGGACCTTTCCCACTCAGTTTCAACAGCGGAAACACATTGACCGTAAGATCTCCCGGAAATTCGGGCCTGGTCTTCTGAAACTGAATCAGTGAGGGCTCAGGTTTATGTGAAAACAACTGTTCAAAGGCATCCAGAAAAGTATCGCGCAGGGTCAGTTCAAGGCTCATCATATTCAATTTAGGGCGCAAAAATACGAAAATTGAAGCGGATTTTTCGCTCAGCAGCAATTGGGGGATGATTGGCTTAACCCATTCCAGTTTCAAAGTAGTGTGTTTTTAAAAAAACCTCACACTGTTTCTGCATGCGCCGGAATTACCGCAACTTACTGTACCAACTTCCTGAAACGTCATCTTTGTTTATGGTATTGTTATTTTATTAACAATATATCTATCTGATTGTATGTTACTTAAGATTTTATCGAGAAAATATTTTGTCCATGGCTTATTGTATGTCGGTTAGATATCCTACCTTTGGCACATAAACGATAGAGCTTTATTTTTTAACAAAGTATCTTATATGAAAAAGAATGTAATTATCATTGGTGCAGCTGGAAGGGACTTCCACAACTTCAACACCTATTATCGCGGCAATGCCGCTTACAATGTAGTGGCTTTTACCGCTGCTCAGATTCCTGACATTGATGGCCGTAAATATCCCGCTGCGCTTGCCGGTGACCTGTACCCATCAGGTATTCCGATTTATGCAGAAAAGGACCTTCCGGCCCTTATTGCAGAACACAATGTTGATGACTGTGTATTTTCTTACAGTGATGTGCCTTATCAGCGCGTAATGGCCATGAGTGCCGTGGTTAACGCTGCCGGAGCCAATTTTATCCTCCTGGGGCCCAAAGACACCATGATCAGGAGCACAAAACCTGTGATCGCCGTTGGTGCCGTGCGTACCGGTTGTGGCAAAAGCCAGACTTCACGCAAGGTGATTGAATACCTGATGGAAAAAGGACTGAAGGTTGTTGCTGTTCGTCACCCCATGCCTTATGGCGATCTGGTAGCCCAGAAAGTACAGCGTTTTGCAAAGGTTGAAGACCTGGCCAAACACAAATGTACTGTTGAAGAAATGGAAGAATATGAACCACATGTTGTGCGCGGAAACGTGATTTATGCCGGCGTTGACTACGAAGCCATTCTTCGTGCTGCCGAACAGGATCCGGATGGTTGCGACGTGGTGTTGTGGGATGGTGGAAACAACGACTTCCCCTTCTACAAACCAGATCTTTGCATCACCGTGGTTGACCCACACCGCCCTGGCCATGAGCTGAGCTATTATCCCGGCGAAGTTACCCTGCGCCTGGCCGATGTTGTTGTGATCAACAAAATGGACAGCGCCGGACCTGAAGCTATTCAGACCGTTCGTGAAAACATTGCCAAGGTGAACCCAAAAGCCATGGTCATCGATGGCGCTTCGCCAATCAAAGTTGATGATTACAAGATCATTAAAGGAAAACGCGTATTGGTTGTCGAAGACGGCCCAACCCTCACCCATGGTGAAATGAAAATCGGTGCAGGCACTGTTGCCGCCCAGAAGTTCGGTTGTGCTGAAATGATTGACCCACGCCCATTCCTCGTTGGCAAACTGGCCGAAACATTTGAAATTTATCCGAATATCGGCACCTTGCTTCCAGCCATGGGTTATGGCGAACAACAGCTTAAGGACCTCGAAGCCACCATCAACAATACCGATTGTGACTCTGTTGTCATTGGGACTCCCATCGACCTGAACCGCATCATCAACATCAAAAAACCCAACACCCGCGTGTATTATGACCTGCAGGAAATTGGATTCCCTAACCTTGATGAAGTGTTGACAGAATTCGTTGAGAAACACAAGTTGTAAGCAACTCGTTTTATTGGAATTTATAAAGGCGACCTTGCAGGTTGCCTTTTTTATTATTACTACGTGTCCAAAGCAATCAAGCGGTGAAATGCCAAATTCAGAAATAGTTAGCAATAAATATATCAATTGATTACTTTTGGTTATCCGTTAAATCCAAATTAATCAGTAGGAGGCTTGAAAAGCCGAACGATCTGATTTAGTTGGGGTAATCCCGACATAAAGTTTTATGAAATTTGCGCTGGCGAACAACTTTTAGGCGATTACACATTCCCAATGCGTAATTTGGGTTAAATAGAAAAATAAATACGCCTGCATGACAAGGGTAATTTGTTTTGAACGCGAATTGAAGTGCATGGTAAAATGCGAGTGAAGAGAGCAGAATTCAGGATGCAGACAAGAAAAAAACAAGAAACAAAAAAATGAATAATCTTCTCAAATAACAATATCGCAACCCATGAAAAAAATCATTTTACTCATGGTGATCGTTGGATTTATTTACTCCAATGCAATATCACAAGGTTGTTTGCCCGAAGGCATTACCTTCACAAAACAGGTTCAAATTGATCATTTTCAAACCGACTTTCCCGGATGTACAGAAATAATGGGAGATGTAACAATTACTGGTGCTCAAATTACCAATTTAATGGGGTTGGTTACGCTGAATTCAATTGGCGGGAACTTAACAATTGATCCTTCTAACTTGTTAACAACCACCTATCTGACTAACCTGACCGGACTGGATAACCTGACGACTATTGGGGGCAGCCTTCATATAATATATAATCGCTTCCTGCCCAGCATGGCAGGACTAAGCAACCTGTCCTCCATTGGAGGAAATCTTAGAATCTACGGTAACAGTGACCTATCCAACCTTATGAACCTGGAGAACCTGTCCTCCATAGGTGGAAATCTACAGATAATGTATAACACCAAGTTAACAAGTCTGTCAGGACTTGAAAACCTGGCATTCATTGGAGGAAATATTGAAATAAGTCGTAACTCCAAATTATCAGCCTATGATAATAATTGGTTTTGTATTGTACTTAATGCGCCAAATGGACAGGTAAATTATTCGTACAATGGAACTTGGAATAATGAAGGCATCATTGATGTTGCAATTAGCTGTGGAGGTTTGCCATGCCTGCCTTATGGCAATTATTACTTCAATTCACAGGCCGATGTTGATAATTTTCAGGCTGCTTTTCACGATTGTACTGAACTTCATGGCGATGTTATCATTGACGGATATGACATCATTGATTTATCTGCATTGAACATGGTGACCGCTATAAAAGGCAATCTAATTGTTACCAACAATTATCAACTTACCAGCTTGGCAGGACTAGAAAACCTGACTTTAGTCGAGGGTTACCTTTGTGTTGAGAATTGCCCAAGATTGACCAGCATGGCAGGAATTGAAAACCTGACCACCATCGGGGATTATCTTCGGATTTGCGCAAACAACTCCCTGACCAGCCTGGAAGGACTGAACAACTTGGCCTCTATCGGAGGCTATCTTCAGATTAACAATAACGGTGCCCTATCCAGCTTAATGAGCCTTGAGAACCTATCCTCTATCGGAGGGAATCTTGAAATCAAAAACAATTATTCGTTGTACACCTATGATACCCCATGGTTATGCAATTATCTGGCCCAACCACCCTCTGGGACTGTAGATATTATTAATAATTTTTTCAGTAATATTATGGATGTTGCTGCAAACTGTGGTACTTTGCCTTGCCTGCCCCATGGCAATTACTATTTTCTGTCGCAGGCCGATATTAATAATTTTCAAACCGTATTTCCTAATTGTACAGAATTGAAAGGAAATGTCACTATAAGAGGATCTAACATCACAGACTTATCGGGATTGAGCAGTATAATCTCTATCGAGGGGGATCTAACCATTACTGATAACCTATCACTTACCAGCCTGGCAGGACTCGGAAACTTATCTTCTATCGGGGGAAGTTTTTTATTAACATGGAACCATGTTTTGAATGATCTGACTGGATTTGACAACCTGATTTCAATAGGGAATTATCTTTCGATTTATAGAAACGACTCGCTTACCAGCTTGACTGGGCTTAACAATTTGACTTCTGTCGGGGGCCAATTAAATATCAAAGATAATTACTCACTCACCAACCTGACAAGTCTTGAGCATCTGACTTCAATTGGAGGGGGGCTTATAATAACGAATAACAATTCACTTGTAACCTGTGGCACACAATGGATATGTAATTATCTTGCCGAACCCCATGGTATAGTAGATATAAATAAAAATTCACCAGGCTGCAACAGCATCTTCGAAGCAGCAATTGGTTGCGGAAGTCTACCCTGCCTGCCTTCAGGCAATTATCATTTTCAAACACAGGCCGATGTGGATAATTTTCAGGTAATTTTCCCTAATTGTACTGAATTACAGGGGAATGTAACGATTTCAGGATCTGATATAACAGAACTCTCAGGGTTGAGTCCGGCGACATCTATTTCAGGTAATTTTACCATTAACGAGAATCCTTCACTTACCAGCATAACTGGTTTGGAAAGGTTAAACATCATAGGAGGTAATTTTCAGCTATCGGCCAACAATGCCCTTGCCAGCCTTGTGGGATTAGAGAGCCTATCTTCCATCATGGGGGATGCTCGGATCGCATCCAATAACTCCTTATTCAGCCTTATGGGTCTGGAGAGCCTATCCACCGTTATGGGGAATACTCAGATTGAGTACAATAACTCCTTATTCAGCCTTTTGGGCCTGGAGAGCCTGAACTCCATCGGTGGGTATACGCAAATTGTAGGCAACAACTCCCTGATAAACCTAATGGGGTTGGAGCACCTGACTTCTATAGGGGACTTTATTCGTATTTCTGCAAACAATGCCATGATCAACCTGAGGGGGCTGGAGGGGCTGGATTCCCTTAATAATTATTTGGAAATCTATTCAAATAGCGCGCTAATTGATTTGACCGGGCTTAATAAACTTAGGTTAATAAAAAGTGAGCTTACAATTGCTGGTAATAATTCACTTACTAATCTGAATGCACTTAAAAACCTCACAACCCTTAAGGGCAATCTGATAGTAACAGGAAACAATTCACTGACTAACCTTCATGGTCTGGAGGGCCTGTCCACAATGAATGCAAATGTTGATATATCGGCTAATAATTCGCTTCTCAACATGACAGGACTTGAGAATCTAACTTTCATAAAGGGTGGGCTTATAATTAGGTATAATGACGCTATGACAAGCCTGACAGGGCTAGAAAACCTGGATTCTATTGGTTCAGATTTGCATATTGTACAAAACAAATCACTGCAATCATTAACCGATTTGGAGAACTTATCGCACATTGGTGTGGATTTTAGCCTATCTGAAAATGATTCGTTGACAATCCTAACAGGTTTAGAAAACCTTACAAGCATCGGAGGAGATATTTCACTCTATTTTAGTCCTTCAATAATCAATCTGGAGGGTCTAAACAACCTGACTTCCATCGGAGGCGCTATAAGAATCACTGGCAACGCGTCATTAATTAACCTGATGGGATTGGAAAATCTTACTTCAATTGGAACATATATTGATATTGGACACCCACTTTCAAACAATGCGAACCCAGCATTAATAAGTCTTGAAGGCATTCAAAACATTGCCGCTAATTCTATTAAAAGTCTCAGCATACAAAATAATGCTTCCCTATCCACCTGCGAGGTCCAAAGCATTTGTGATTACCTTTCAGCCCCAAATGGAATCGTCAAAATTTATGGTAATGCTCCGGATTGCAATAGCCAGGATGAGATTTTAGCCGCTTGTGAAACGGTTGGATTTGATGAAGAAGCAGCCAATTCAAAGATTTTTATGTTTCCAAATCCATTTACTGACAAATTAAGTGTTGAATTTTACCTGAGCCAAACCTCCCAGGTTTCGATCAATATTTTCAATTCAATGGGTGCTTGTGTGGCAATGTTATACAATGGCCAGTTGCCTGCCGGGCAACAGAAATATACCTGGGATATTGGAGAGTTGGACAGAGGATTATATTTGATTAGTGTACAATCAATAAATGAAACCTTAACACAAAAAATCATTAAGGTTCAATAACGGATCGATCTGCATGCTTTCATTTTAATTATCGGATTTGGTGCGGGCTACAGCATAATGAAGTAGCATAAATGCGTCACTGAATCATCCAAAACTGAAAAGCCAGAAACAATCGTTTCCCTACAAGGTAAACCAGCTAAAGAAACTTTTCTGTATAATACCATTCTTGGAGTAACTTTTGTTCATGGTCCACAACGGTAAGTTTCATAATCCCGTTTGTAGTGGATGAATCGATATGGCGTTTTAGCCCAGTTAAAAATTCAGTCTGAGATTTTTTGGTCACGCTGCTGGATTTCCATCCGTATGAGGGTTCTCATGGTATTGATGGTTTTAATAAACCCACTGATTTATAAGATAATCATAATGCAATCATCCATGCAGTACAGCGTAAAGCCTGCTTATGATTTTACTCATGCTTAACAACTACCTTCGAAACAATAATTCCGTCAGATGTATGAATTCTTAGATGGTAAACACCTGAACTTAAACCCGAAACATTCAGCACAATTTCATTCAATTTGTCAATGCTTTGTTTCATAACCTTATTGCCAAGCATAGTAAAAACCTCAACCTCTCTGATCCCTTCCTGATGACTGATGTGAAGGGCATCGCGGGCAGGGTTTGGGTATATTTTTGGAATAGAATTACTTTCCTTAATGTCAATAACCATTAAACAGATTTCATCATACCCAGGATACCATTCATGTTTTCCAGGTTCAGACTCACAAAAATCAGTCCCGTTATCCCATATCGCGGTAATTTCCCAACACCAATAGTATTGAGGGAAAGGGGGGGAATAGATATCGTCAATATAAACGTACTCAAACTGATTGACAACATGATCCACTGAATCCAGAAATTCATAAGGGCCGTTATCAAAACTTCGATAAATATTATACCTGAATCCCGAAGGTGCTTGTACATACCCAAAATCATCCATAAAGAGTTGGATGTTCCAGTTATAACTCAAAGTGGGGGCAATCTCCGACAATGCATCCCAGGTGAGGCCGCCATCAAGACTGATCAGGTCGCCATAGCCGGTAACTGCAGGGCCTGCGTCAGTACCTGCGGGAAACTCTCCGGCGGGTTGTCCAATGATTTCATAGCCAGCCCATAATTCGTGCCACTGATCTACAGGTATCGGGCTTTCTAGCACCACTTCGTTCCACTCACCGGGGATCGGGTTCGGCATCAGGTGGCTCAGTAAGAGGGTATCAGAACCATCTAACTTCCAAATCTTTGCAATAATTGAGGCAAAACCGTCATCCTGTAGAAAAAACCTGAATTTTGTGATGCTACAATTGCTGTAATATGCTAAGCTCTCAGATTCCCAACGGGCAGCCACACTGAAACCGCCGCCATCTGTCATTCCGATACCTGAGAAATTGTTGTCATATCCATAAAACATCCATTCGGCAATCGGCAAAAGGGATGAAGGGGTGTTGAATATCAACTTTACACCTTCTGATATTTCATTATGTATTATATTCTCCGGCGGGTCGCAACTCCTGTAAATCTGGATGTTATCGAAAAACCAACCTACAATATTGCCCGAATACTGACCTTCAGCCCTGAAACGAATAGCAAACTCCAGGCCCATAGTAAATTCAGTTATATTATATTTCAGCACCTGCCAATCGAAACTCCCCAGGTTGGTAAATTCCTGTAAAACCACCCAATTGTCACCATCAGAAACCTCAATAAAAAGATGCTCCGTGCTTGTTTCGAAGCGGTCGGTTAGTTTGATGTCGAGCTCGAACATAATATTCCCCAATTCGATAGCTGTAGCTGAAAGCATTGGGCTGGTTAATGTAGCGCTTCCATTGTATATAACTGGATTCCAATTAAACACAGCACATGGATAATCGTTTCCATCCTGCCAGGTCACTTGCCAGTTAGCAGTGACAGGAGTCCATCCGTTCTGCTCATATCCTCCCGAGGAGAAGTCTTCATAAAACGGAAGCTCTACACTTAAAGCATTTGTTTTGGAACTGATTGCTGAAAAAACAAAAGACAGCAGTAACCATTTAATGTTACCAATCAGGCGAACAAAGGAGGTGTTGTTTTTCATGGCAATAAAATGATTTGATTATTCATCAGATTTGAAAGTGGCATCAACCAAAAAAGTTATCCAACAATATCCAATCAGGATAGCACAAATGAATCCACTGGCTGTTCATATATGACAATTATTTGAGGATCAACCCCCATCGTGTTGAAAACTTCGGCTATTTTATACACTTATAACGTATGCAGGAAAGGTCGTAAAAGCTTGCCTAAATCAATTATCTAAAAAATACAGACCAATTCTCGGATTATGTCTAATCCTCTCTATTGAAGCATATTAGCCTGAAACAACTCGCTTAAAATCTCAACTATCTCATAACTTGTGAATAACTTGATGGCCGCTTCACACCAGCTAAAGTTATCTTTGTACCAAACAACAAACCCATGTCATTTTTCTCTATGGATAACCGTGCCTTCTCGGGCCAGCATTTACATATATTTTTTACTCCGCTGACGGCAATAGCCGTCTTTTTTTTATCCGTTAATCTATGAAATACAACCAATACCGCAAAGCCAGCTTAGTGCTCGAAGACGGACAGGTCTTCGAAGGGTTTTCATTCGGACACGAACAAGCCGTCAGTGGCGAAATCGTGTTTAACACCGCCATGACGGGTTATCCCGAAAGCCTCACTGACCCCTCTTATTGCGGGCAGATCATCGTGCTTACCTATCCCTCGATCGGCAACTATGGCGTGCCTGGAAAAACGATTGAGCATCAGATGCTCAGGTTCTTTGAGTCGGACCGGATTCATGCAAAGGCACTGATCATCGCCGACTATTCGGCCAAATTCAACCACTGGAATGCCGAAAAAAGTCTGGGCGAGTGGCTCAGGGAAGAACAGGTGCCCGGGCTGTTTGGCATCGATACGCGCATGTTGACAAAAATCATCCGCGAAAAAGGAACCATGCTGGCAAAGATTGTATTCAGCGAAGATATCCCTTTTGAAAACCCCGACGACCATCACCTCGTTGACCAGGTCAGTCTCCATGAAAGGATCGTCTATGGCCATGGCAAACACCGGATCCTGTTAATTGACTGCGGCGTTAAAAGCAACATCATCAGGTATTTACTTGGATTCGACACCACCATCATCAGGGTTCCCTGGAATTACGATTATTCACATGAAAGTTTCGACGGGCTGTTTATCTCAAACGGACCGGGCGACCCTGTTGCCTGCCAGACAACCGTTGCAAACCTCAAAAAGTCGTTGCAGCAAAAACACCCGATTTTCGGCATCTGCCTCGGCCATCAATTGCTGGCACTGGCTGCAGGTGCTGAGACCTATAAGCTGAAGTTCGGACACCGCAGTCATAACCAACCAGTTATCCGTCAGGGCAGCACTTCAGCTTACCTGACCTCACAAAACCATGGATATGCTGTTAAAAGCGATAGTATCCCTGTGGGTTGGGAACCCTATTTTACAAACCTGAACGACAACAGCAACGAAGGCCTTATCCATACCGAAAAGCCCTGGTTCAGCACCCAGTTTCATCCGGAGGCTTCCAGCGGACCTACCGACACGGCCTTTCTTTTCGACAAGTTCATTAATTCGATTGAAACATGCAAAAAATAAACAAGGTACTCGTGCTGGGCTCCGGCGCACTTAAAATTGGTGAGGCCGGCGAATTCGATTACAGTGGTTCTCAGGCGCTCAAGGCCCTGAAGGAGGAGCAGATTCATACTGTGCTGGTAAACCCGAACATCGCAACTGTGCAAACATCGGAAGGCGTTGCCGACACCATTTATTTCCTGCCTGTGACTCCCTTTTTCGTGGAAAAGATCATCGAAAAAGAAAAACCACAGGGTGTTTTGCTTGCCTTCGGCGGACAAACAGCCCTCAATTGCGGCATCGCCCTGCACCGGAGCGGCATCTTCGAAAAGCATGGTGTTAATGTGCTGGGCACTCCTGTTGAAGCCATCATCGAAACGGAAGACCGGGAGCGCTTTGCGCGCCTGCTCGACGGTATCAAGGTGAAAACGCCCAAATCGGTTGCCGTTACAAGCATCAGCGATGCCATTGCCGCAACAAACACCATTGGTTTTCCGGTTATTGTCAGGGCTGCCTTCACCCTGGGCGGACAAGGAAGTGGTTTTTGCAACAACATCACTGAGTTAACTGCCCTGGCAGAAAAAGCCTTCGCCTATTCGGGTCAGATCCTCATCGAAGAGTCGCTGCGCGGATGGAAAGAGGTTGAATATGAGGTTGTCCGCGACAGATTCGACAACTGCATCACCGTGTGCAATATGGAGAACTTTGATCCATTGGGCATTCACACCGGCGAGAGCATCGTTGTGGCGCCATCGCAAACACTCACCAACAGCGAATACCATAAGCTGCGGAAGTTGTCCATTCAAATTGTGAAGCGTGTTGGTATTGTTGGCGAGTGCAACGTGCAATACGCCCTCGATCCGAACTCTGAGGACTACCGCGTGATCGAGGTCAATGCGCGCCTGTCGCGCTCAAGCGCCCTGGCCTCAAAAGCCACCGGCTACCCGTTGGCATTCGTTGCTGCCAAACTTGGGCTGGGCTATGGACTGCATGAGCTTAAAAACAGCATCACCAAATCGACAAGTGCATTTTTTGAGCCGGCTCTCGACTACCTCGTGTGCAAGATTCCGCGTTGGGACCTGAATAAATTTCACGGCGTTTCGAAAGAAATCGGTTCGAGTATGAAAAGTGTGGGTGAAGTGATGGCCATCGGACGTTCGTTCGAAGAAGCCATCCAAAAAGGATTGCGCATGATCGGGCTGGGCATGCACGGCTTTGCCGCCAACAAGGAGCTGAAAATAAAAGACCTGTCAGCAAGCCTTTCAAACCCGACAGATACCCGGATTTTCGCCATTGCAGAAGCGTTTAAACAAGGCATGGGCGTTGAAGAAGTGTTTCAGCTCACAAAAATCGACCGCTGGTTTCTCGAAAAACTCCTGAATATTTCGGAGATGGAAAACGCCATCGAAACCTATGACGAACTACCACAGTTACCCGATGCCATTTTGTTGGAAGCCAAGCGCATGGGGTTCAGTGATTTTCAAATAGCCCGTTTGGTCTTTAAGCATGAAAACATGGGCCATACGGACGACGAAATCCTGCAGGTGAGGGCCTACAGGAAAGCAAAAAACATCCTCCCCTGGGTGAAACAGATCGACACCCTGGCAGCCGAACACCCTGCCCTTACCAATTACCTCTATCTTACCTATCATGGAAACGAACATGATATTACCTGGCCGCATGACAAGCGCTCAGTTGTGGTACTCGGGTCGGGCGCATACCGCATAGGAAGCAGTGTTGAGTTTGACTGGTCGGGGGTGAATGCCCTGCAGACAATCAAAAAATGCGGCTATCGGTCAGTCATGATCAACTATAACCCCGAAACAGTGAGCACCGATTATGATGTGTGCGACAGGCTATATTTCGATGAGCTCAGTTTTGAGCGCACCCTTGATATTGCTGAACTGGAAGACCCTTACGGTATCGTTGTTTCCACCGGAGGCCAGATTCCAAACAACCTGGCCATGCGGTTGTATGCCCGGAACTTCAATATCCTGGGCACCTCTCCCCTGTCGATCGACAGGGCCGAAAACAGGCATAAGTTTTCTGAGATGCTCGACAAAATCGGTGTCGATCAGCCTGAGTGGAAAGAATTGTCTAGTATTGAAGACATTTTTACCTTCACCGAAAAAGTTGGATTTCCGGTTCTGGTAAGGCCTTCCTATGTGCTTTCAGGAGCCGCCATGAACATTGTGTCAAACAAAGGCGAGTTGCAGCATTTTCTCGAAATGGCCACCCTTGTTTCAAAACAATATCCGGTAGTGGTTTCCAGGTTTCTGACCGATGCCAAGGAAATTGAGATGGACGCTGTGGCAGATAAAGGCAAGATCATCGTGTACGCCATCTCGGAACACATTGAATTTGCCGGGGTGCATTCGGGCGACGCGACCATTATGTTTCCGCCACAAAAGGTATATGTGGAAACCATCAGGCGCATCAAGCGCATCAGCCGCGAAATTGCCGAGGAGCTGCAGATTAGCGGGCCATTCAACATCCAGTATCTTGCACGCGACAACGACATCAAGGTCATCGAATGCAATCTGCGGGCATCAAGAAGCCTGCCTTTTGTTTCGAAGGTGTTGAAAACCAATTTTATCGATTATGCCACGCGCATTTTACTTGGCGAAAAGGTCGAAAAGCCCAACAAATCCCTGTTCGACATTGACCACATTGGTGTGAAAGCCCCGCAGTTTTCGTTTTCGCGCCTGAGCATGGCCGATCCGGTTCTGGGTGTTGATATGGCGTCAACAGGCGAAGTGGGCTGTATCGGTGACGATTATTACGAGGCGATTCTGAAGGCCATGCTTTCGGTCGGCTACACTTTCCCATCCAAAGGTGTGCTGATTTCGTCAGGTCCGATGCGCTCCAAAGCAGAACTTATCGGGAGCGCCCGACTATTGACCGAAAAAGGCCTTCCCATTTATGCCACCAGGGGTACGCACGATTTTTTCCAGAAAAACAACATCCCATCTACCATGGTTAACTGGCCTGATGTAGCGCTGAGCCCGAATTCAATCACGCTGTTGCGAAACAAGCAGGTCGACCTGGTCATCAACATACCAAAAAACATGAGTAGCGAAGAGTTGCAAAACGATTATACCATTCGGCGCAGTGCCATCGACTTTAACATCCCACTGATAACCAATGCCCGACTGGCAAGCGCCTTTATTTTTGCCTTATCGAAGTACAAACCCGACGACCTGAAAATTAAAAGCTGGGGGGAATACTGATGTAATATTTTCAGTTCAAGCATTATAAATGACTTGTTAACATTAAACTAATAAATGTGCATAATTATTGCTTTTTTGAATGTCCGAATGACGTATTTTTGTACTCCGAAAACGTGCATAAATTATGATTTCGGACCACCACAAGAACCAATATTCCAGCCAGGGCACAACCGCACTGAAAGTGAATATTTACAGATTGTTTACAGCGACGGCAATGGCCGTCTTTTTTTTGCCTTCAAATCAACAAAACTAATATCAAGTAGATGAAAAACAGAAGTTTAGTATCCATTAATGATTACTCCAAAGCGGAAATCATTAAAGTGCTCGATCTGGCTGAGGAATTTGAGAAAAATCCCAGGCAAACCATCCTCAACGGCAAGGTAATCGCCTCATTGTTTTTTGAACCTTCAACACGGACAAGGCTCAGTTTCGAGAGCGCTGTGCAGCAGCTGGGTGGCAGCATTGTCGGGTTCAGCAGTGCAGCCACGTCGAGTGTGCAGAAAGGCGAAACCCTGAAAGACACCATACTGACGGTGAGCAATTACTCTGACCTGATTGTGATGCGTCACAACATCGACGGATCGGCGCGCTATGCCAGTGAGGTAGCCTCGGTTCCCATCATCAATGCAGGCGATGGCGCCAACCAGCACCCAACGCAATGCCTGCTCGATTTATACTCGATCAGAAAAACGCAGGGAACCCTCGACAACCTTGATATTGCCTTCGTTGGTGACCTCAAATATGGCCGCACGGTTCACAGCCTTACCATGGCCTTGTCACTCTTTAACACACGCTTCCACCTGGTATCACCACCCGAGCTTAAACTTCCCAGCGCCGTAAAACGCCACATCAAGGAAGCCAACCTTAAATATGAACAATACACCGACTTCATGGATGTGATTCCAGCATGCGACATTATTTACATGACCCGCATCCAACGGGAGCGATTCCCCGATCCGCTTGACTATGAAAAGGTTAAAAACGCCTATATCCTCGAAAACGCCATGCTTGCAAACAGCAAGGAAAATGTGAAGGTATTGCATCCGCTCCCAAGGGTAAACGAAATAAACGAAGATGTCGATAGCAACCCGAAAGCCTATTATTTCCAGCAAGCCCTAAACGGAGTCTTCGTACGTCAGGCACTGGTTGCATCCATCCTGGGATTAGTTTAACCTTAATAAGAAATTGACCATGAGCACAAAAAGAAAAGAACTGATTGTTTCAGCCATACAGAACGGAACGGTAATCGACCACATCCCTGCAGAGAGTGTGTTTCAGGTGATCCGCATCCTTGGCCTCGATAAAACCGAAAAACAGGTGTATTTCGGAATCAACCTCGAAAGCAAGAAATACAAGCGCAAAGGAATCATCAAAATCAGCGAAAAATACTTTGAAAATTTTGAAGTAAACAAGATCGCCCTTGTGGCGCCGACTGCCACTCTGATCGAAATCAGGGACTTTGATGTGGTGAGTAAATCGAATGTAAAAATCCCCGAAACAATCGAAAAGATTGTGAAATGCTTCAATCCCAACTGCATCACCAACCACCAACAGGTGCCTACAAAATTCAAGGTGTTTTACGACGAAAACAACCAGATGAAGCTGGCCTGCCATTATTGTGAAAAAAACACTTCTCCGGCAAACTTCGTCTTTGTTTAAGTGCAACAGCTGCTCAGGCCAAGGGTTAGGTCATTCTTTTTCAGTGATCGCCTTATTGCAGCTAAACAATGATCATCGTGGATTTTGATCCGCGACAACAACAAATTGCGCGCAATTGTGTTAATGGGTTTACTGACCAAAAGCCAACAGGCTGCCTCAATTTATGTCGGAATACATTAAACAGCTGATTGCACAGGGCGAAAACCAGCGGCTCGACTTTAAGTTCGAAATATCGGACAGCCGGAAAATTGCCCGTTCGCTGGTCGCTTTCGCCAATACCGATGGCGGTAAATTGCTTGTGGGGGTAAAAGACAATGGCGTGATTGCAGGGGTCAGGTCCGACGAGGAATACCATATGGTGGAAGCTGCTGCCCAGTTATTTTGCCGTCCCGAGGTGGTTTTTCATACCAAAGAATGGAATGTGGGCGGTAAAAAAGTGCTTGAAGTCATTGTGCCAAAAGCCAAGGCTGAAAAACACAAAGCGCCTGACAAAAACGATGTGTTTAAGGTGTTTGTCAGGGTTCACGACCAGAACCTGCTTGCCGATCCCCTGTTGCTGGGGGTATGGAAACGCCAGCGTAGTGCGGCACCTGTGAGGGTTAGCCTGGCCGAAACAGAAATGTGGTTGTTGCAGTTCCTCGAAACAAACGAAAGCATAAGCCTTTCCATGTTTATGCAGGAAGCCATGATTTCGAAACAAAAAGCTTCGTTAATTTTGGTTAATTTCGTCCTGCTGGGCATCATCGACATGCAGATGAGCGAAAAAGGCACTAAATTTGTGCTCAAAGAGCCCAATTATCAGGCCTTTTTTGAGGAGGAAAAGGGGGCACAATTTGTTCACCTATATAAAGGAGTGAAAAAATGAATAGTAAAGATATCCGCTTAAGCTTGTCACTGTTGTTAATCCTGATAGGGGTACAGGCCAATAGTCAGGTGAAAGACCGCCACCCCGAAACCAGACCTGCACAGGGCACCCAGGGTGTTTTCAGCAACAGCCACCTCAGCCTGAATATGGGTTCTGTAGTATTCACCGATTTTTCAGGGAATACTGGCTTTGGCACATTCGTGAATCCGACAATAAGTACGCCTGTTACCAAGAAATTCAGCCTCCAATTTGGCACATCATTTTACCAGGGATTTGGACAGCCTGTGTATACACTGCATCAGGAAACTGGCGGAATAGGCATGACACGGCAAAATATTTCAATGACAACGATATCTGTTTCAGGTGTTTACACTGTTAACCCAAAGCTTACAGTGCAGGCTGCTGCTTACAAGCAGTTTTCGACCCGGCCGCTGTTGCAGGAGGCCAACCCGCGCGCCATCGATTTTTCGGCAGAAGGCCTGGCCATCGGCTTCAACTACAAGGTGAGCGATAAATTCGAAATCAATGGCATGATCGACTATTCCAACGGCAATCGTGGCGGCTATGGGTTTGGGAATTCTTTCTACCGTGATCCGTTTCAACCCTACCGAAGCTGGTGATTTCATCCGGGTGACCAAAACTTCTGGCATGATTATACTATTATCTCCTTCCAAAACACTTGATGTATCGGAAAAGGTTCCACTGACCGAATTCAGTGAAGCCTTGTTTCCTGAAAAAACCGAACGCTTACTCGCGCTGATGCGTAAAAAAAGCCCGAAAGCGCTTGCTTCACTGATGGGAATCAGTTCTTCGCTGGCCATGCTCAACCACCAGCGTTATCAGTATTGGCACACAGAAAATGCCTTTAAGAAACAAGCCATATTCATGTTCAGTGGCGATGTATACACAGGTTTGCAGGCACACAGCTTTTCGGCCGGTGAACTGCAATATGCCCAGCAGCACCTGCGCATCCTCTCCGGACTATATGGTTACCTGCGGCCACTCGACCATATTCAGGCTCATCGGCTTGAGATGGGAACCGCTGTCAGTGTCGGCAAAAGCAGAAATCTGCCAGCATACTGGCAAAAAGAAGTCAATCGCAGGCTGGAGGCTGATCTGACCGAAAGCTCTCCTCCCCTGCTGGTCAACCTGGCATCGGTTGAGTATTTTCAGGTGATCGATGAAAAGAAACTGGGCAGTAAATGCATAAGTCCGGTATTCAAGGACTTCAGCAATGGGCAATACAAGGTGGTCAGCCTATTTGCGAAAAAAGCGAGGGGCGCTATGGCGGCCTTCATCATCCGGCACAAAATCAGTGATCCGGAGCATCTTTTGGCCTTCAATGAGGACAACTACTGCTATAATCCCGGCTTATCGGAGCCAAACCGGCCGGTCTTTACCAGGGGATAAACATGGGCTTATCAACAAATAAAATTGTAACCTTTTCATTAAGGGAGCGTTAAAATTGTTGAAAACATTGGTTCATATTTTTCTTGGACCGTATTATTATTGCTGTATCTTTGCAGTCCTTTTTTATCCAAATACGTATTTGCAACAATATGCAGGATGAAAATCAACGTTCTTTAAAGGCCTGAATAAGCTGATAACTGTAGGTACTCCATTTAACACTGGGGGTCCGACAAAAATCTTTCATTGAAAGAGCATCTGTAAAACAAGCCTTTAAACAAGATTGAAATTTTTTCTGAAATTTTTTCAAAAATAAGTTTGGAAGATAAGAAAAAGGGATTAATTTTGCAGCCCCAATTGAGACAACAGGAAGAAGCGGGAGAGATTGGGAAAACGAAAGAATAAAGTTCTTTGAAAGCTTGAAGCAA